>Ga0210409_10000019_pt1 | contig 433514 bp, 359 predicted proteins | sample IncBWH17MmetaG_FD_161649 | JGI IMG/M metagenome (GOLD analysis project Ga0210409, IMG submission 161649) | Forest soil microbial communities from Barre Woods Harvard Forest LTER site, Petersham, Massachusetts, United States - Inc-BW-H-17-M | ecosystem: Environmental > Terrestrial > Soil >...
TGAATGGCGCACCTGCGCCGGTGCTGCTGTCGGCCACCTGCACGCTGAAGGTGAAGCTGCCCGACACGGTCGGCGTGCCGCTCAACGAGCCGGTCGCACTGAGGGTCAGTCCGGCCGGCAACGCGCCACTGCTGATCGAATAGGCGTACGGTGCGGTGCCGCCGCTGGCACTGAAGCTCTGGCTATACGCACTTTCCGCCGTCGCAGCGGGAAGTGTCGTGGGTGCAAGCGTCAGCGATGCGGCGCTCACGGTCAGGCTGTAGCTCTGGCTGCCGGTGAAGCCCAATCCATCGGTGGCCTTCACGGTGAAGTTGAAAGACCCTGCTGCCGTCGGTGTGCCACTGAGCAGGCCACTGGAAGTAAACGACACTCCCGCAGGCAAACTACCGCCGGTGAGCGCGAACGTGTAAGTACCATTGCCACCGCTGGCTGCAATCTGCTGACTGTACGCCGCGCCGATCTGCGGATTCGGCAAGCTGGCCGGACTTACGCTGATGCCCGGCGCGTTCACCACCAGCGTGTAGCTGCGGCTGGTCGTGAATGGCGCACCTGCGCCGGTGCTGCTGTCGGCCACCTGCACGCTGAAGGTGAAGCTGCCCGACACGGTCGGCGTGCCGCTCAACGAGCCGGTCGCACTGAGGGTCAGTCCGGCCGGCAACGCGCCGCTGCTCAGCGAATACGCGTACGGTGCCGTGCCACCGCTGGCACTGAAGCTCTGGCTATACGCACTTTCCGCCGTCGCAGCGGGAAGCGTCGTGGGTGCAAGCGTCAGCGATGCGGCGCTCACGGTCAGGGTGTAGCTCTGGCTGCCGGTGAAGCCCAGTCCATCGGTGGCCTTCACAGTGATATTGAACGAGCCCGCCGCTGTCGGCGTGCCGCTGAGCAAGCCCGCGAAAGTGAAAGATATGCCCGCAGGCAGGCTGCCAGCTGTCAATGCAAAAGTGTATGTGCCGTTGCCACCTGTTGCGGTCAACTGCTGGGTGAAGCTTGCGCCAGCCTGTGCCGCGGGCAAGCTGGCCGGCGTGATTGAAACGGCAGGCGCTGCGACGACCAAGGTGTAACTGCGTGTGGCCGAGAACGGCGCGCCTGCACCGGTGCTGCTGTCGGTCACCTGCGCGGTGAAGGTGAAACTGCCGGACACCGTCGGCGTACCCGACAAGGTACCGCCCGAATTGAGCGCCAGGCCAACCGGCAATGCGCCGCTGCTGATGGTGTAGGTATACGGCGCCGTGCCGCCGCTGGCCGTCAGTGCCTGGCTATAGGCAACCTCGGCCGTCGCACCCGGCAGGCTCGCCGGATTCAGCACGACCGTCGCTGCACCCACAGTCAACGAATACGCACGATTGCCGACGAAGCCGTTGGCATCCGTCGCGCTTGCCGTGAAATTGAACGTGCCGGCAGCGGTAGGTGTGCCCGAGATCGCGCCACTGCTGCTGAGGGTGAGGCCCACAGGCAACGCTCCTGCTGTCAGCGTGTAGCTATAAGGGCCCTGACCACCGGAAGCACTCAACTGCGTCGAAGGATAGGCTGTGCCGATGTTCGCGGCAGGCACGCTGGTCGGTGTAATGGTGATGACCGCCGCACTCACGCTGAGTGTGTAGTTTGCCGAGGTCGAGAACGGCGCCCCCACACCCGTAGTGTTGTCGGTCAGCGTCACCGTTATGGGGAAGTTGCCCGGCTGGGTCGGCGTACCGGACAAGGTGGCCGTAGCTGCGTTCCAGGTGACGCCTGATGGCAGTGTTCCCGTCTCGGCGAACGTATAGGGCGTGGTGCCACCGGAGCCGCTGAATACCTGCGTGAACGCCGTGGCGTAGCTGGCACTGAGAGTACCGGCCGCGGGCGTGATCGACAGGGTCGGCGCATTCACGGTCAGGGTATAGGCGCGCGTGGCGCTGTAAGGCCCGGAACCCGTGCTGCTATCGGTGGCCTGCACGGTGATGTTGAACGTGCCGGTGGCGGTCGGCGTGCCGCTGACGGCGCCGTTGCTGGCGAGGGTGAGCCCCGCGGGAAGCGAGCCGGATTGCAGTGAGAACGTGTACGGCGCCGTGCCACCGCTGGCCGTGATGCCTTGCGAGTACGACGTACCTACGTTTGCCGCGACCAGGCTGGCAGGTGCAAGCGCGATGGAAGGCGCATCCACGACAAGTGTCAGAGCGATACTGCCGCTGTCGCCATTGGAATCCGTTGCGGTGACGGTGATGGAATGCGAACCACCTTCCGTGGGCGTGCCACTGAGCGTGCCGGCACTGCTGAGCGCGATGCCTGCGGGAAGCGTTCCACCGGTCACCGCAAACGTGTAGGGCGATAGGCCACCACTGGCGATCAGCGCTTGGCTGTAAGCCACACCTGTCTGGGCATGCGGCAGGGTCGGCGGAGAAATCGCGATGACCGGCGCACTCACCGTGATCGAATAGGCCTGCGAACCGACGAATGGTCCGGTGCCGGTGGTCGAGTCGGTGGCGCTGATCGTGAAGTTGAAGGTTCCGGCACTGCTGGGCGTACCGCTGAGCACACCCGCAGACGACAAGCTCAAGCCGGTCGGCAAGGTGCCGGTATGGTTGAAGGTGTAGGGCGCCGTACCACCCGAGGCGGTCACGTTCTGGCTGTACGCCGCATGCAGGGTTGCCGCCGGCAAGGTGGCCGGTGCAACCGTCACCGTCGGAGCAGCGATCAGCAGCGTGTAATTCTGTGTCGCCGTGACGCTGGCAGAGTCAGTCACCTGTGCGGTGAACGAGAAGCTGCCTGTTGCTGTGGGCGTACCGGAAAGCACACCCGCGGCGCTGAGAGTAAGCCCTGCGGGCAGTGCTCCTGCCGACACCGCGAAGCTGTAAGGCGCCGTGCCGCCCGTTGCTGAAATGGTCTGGCTGTATGCCGTGCCGATCACCGGGGCCGGCAACGAGGTGGGGCTGATCACCGGCACCGCCGGATTCACCACCAGCGTGTAGCTGCGGCTGCCGGTGTATGGCCCGGCGCCTGTGCTGCTGTCAGTCGCGGTGACCGTGAACGTGAAACTTCCGGTTGCCGTCGGCGTGCCGGAAATAGTGCCGTTGCTGGCAAGCGTGAGCCCCGCAGGTAACGCTCCGCTCGTCTTGGCGTAGGTATACGGCGCCGTGCCGCCACTGGCGCTGATGCTGGCACTGTATGCGGTGTTCTGGGTGGCGGCCGCGAGACTCGCCGGGGTGACCACCACGGTTGGTGGCTGCACCGTCACGCTATAGGCACTCGAACCGGTACCGGCACCGGCGTCATGCACGCCCACGGTGAAGTTGAAGGTGCCACCGGCGCTCGGAGTACCCGACAGCACGCCCGTCGATGTGTTCAGCGTCAACCCGGCAGGCAATGCTCCGGCCGTCACACTGAAGACATACGGAGCCGTACCACCCGTGGGCACGATCGTCTGGCTGAAGGCCGTCGCCACAGTCATCGTGTTGAGCGTTGTCGGACTCAGCGTGATCGTCGGCGCCGGATTGACCGGTACCGTCACGGTGACGAAGCCGAAGAACGGCGCAATGCCCGAGGAGCTGTCGTAGACCTCTACCGTGAACGGCGCGCTGGTAGTGGACGTCGGCGTACCGGAAATGAGGCCGCTACTGGAAATACTCAGGCCAGCCGGCAGCGAGCCGGATGAAACCGTAAAGGTGTGGTACGGCGCCGTGCCACCACTGATGACCAGCTGCTGGCTATACGCCAGGCCGACGGTTGCCGCAGGCGGGGCTGCTGCCACAAGGACCGGTTGCGCGACAGTGACAGCGTAGTTCTTGATCGTGCTCAGCGCCGTGGGCGTGGTCGAATCCTGCACCGTCACGGCGATGTTGAACGGACCAAACCCGGTAACCGTACCGGAGAACACACCGCTGCTCGAAAGAGAAATACCTGGCGGCAAACCAGTCGCCACGTAGGTGTATGGCGCAACGCCGCCAGTTGAACTCAGCGTCGCGCTGTAAGGCGTGCCGATGACGGGGTTGGGCAGACTTGCAGGCGTCACCGTGATCGGCGACGTCGGCGGCAATACGGTGACAACGTAGGTCACTTCACCGTTGGTATCGTCAAGAATGGTGAAAGTGTCGGTTAGTGCACCATCACCGTTGTTGACGTAGGTAAAGGGATTATCGCCGGCACCCACTGGATAGGGCTGCACTGCGGGAACGCTGCCGTGCGTGGGCGCAACGTATAGGCCATCCAGGCCGAATACCGAACAATTTGTCAGACTGAGAGTTGCTGTGCCTCCCGAGGCGACAGTGAAAGTTCGGGTCGAGGGTAGGCACTCGGTGCTAGGGCCCGTTCCGACACCAGCATGCGCGGGAGCAGGCCACAACGAACTGGCCACAACCAGCATCAGCATGGCCATGCCGCAGCGCGACGCCAGCCGGCCACGCTTCCGCGGGAAGGACTCCGATGCTTCTGCGACCGACGTCATCACGCGATGACGAAGCGAATTCGCACGCGCAGCCGCGCGTCCAAACAGACGATGAAACATGGAAACCCCCTGGCCCTGTTCTCGTTACGCCGGTCATCTTCATGACATCCCGGCCCGCACCTGCGACGAATGATTTCATCGAAACGCCAACAACTTTATGACGCTTGCGACTCCCACCGTGCATTGATGCTTCAACGCTGCACGCATTGGAACAAGAAAAACGTACCAGTCATAGCCCCCTGTAAAATCCTACAGGTAGCGCGGGAGCCAACCGACCACCCTTGTAAGTTGACAAGGTCTGAGGGACAGTAGCCTCCGCGTCAAGGGAGGCGCACTCTTTCTTCACCCAGGGGGACATTCGATGGCTGAGGTATACATCGGGCAAATCATGCTCGCGGGATTCGGTTTTCCGCCGCGTGGCTTCGCCGCATGCAACGGGCAACTGTTGCCGATCAACCAGAATCAGGCGCTCTTCTCACTGCTGGGCGTCCAATACGGTGGCAATGGAACGACGAACTTCGCGTTGCCCAACCTGCAGTGCCGGACTCCCGTCGGTGCTGGTTCGTCGGCCGATCCGAGCTGGCAACCCACGCCGTATGTGCAGGGTGAGCTCGGCGGCAACGAGAGCGTGACGTTGCTGAGCACCAACCTGCCCCCTCACACCCATTCGGCACAGGCCTCGACCACCGCCGGCACCGCGAAGAACCCCACCAATACGTTGTATGCGGGCAGCGGCTCCGAACAGATTTATGCCGCTGCCAGTGGCCCGCAGGTGCCATTGAATCCGCAGACGTTGGGTCTCACCGGTGGCAGCCTGCCGCACGAGAACATGCAGCCGTTCCGGGTTCTCAATTTTGTTATTGCGCTGAACGGGTTCTTCCCCTCTCGCAACTGACTCCTTCCGGTTTTCAAAGCTCACCTCGGAGCACGCCATGACTACGCCTTATGTCGGAGAAATCCGGCTATTCGCCTTTTCGCGCATTCCCAACGGCTGGTTCGCCTGCGACGGCAGCCTGCAATCCATCTCAGGATACGAAGTTCTCTACACTCTGCTGGGCACCACGTTCGGCGGTGACGGCGTCTCGACGTTTGGCATGCCCGACATGCGCGGACAGGTTCCTCTGCACATGGGCAGCGCCAGCGGCCTGACCACGCGCGTGCTGGGCGAGAAGGGTGGCAGCGAAAACATCACCCTGCTGTCCAACAACCTAGCGCAGCACACTCACTCCTATGCCGCCACCTCGGGACCGGGAAACGCCACGGCGCCCTCGCCCTCGGTACAGCTGGGCACCGTCAGCGGCGATCTGATGTATGCAAGCGATCTGACCGGAGCCCACGGCGTCGCGCTCGCACCGGCCTCCGTCGGCAATGCAGGCGGAAACGGTCCGCACACGAATGTCATGCCGACGCTGACGGCATCGTTCTGCATCGCGTGGGCCGGTATTTTCCCGTCGCGAAACTGAGCCACCACATACCGCTTGCCAACGCATTGCGGGCCGCTCCGGCGGCCGCATCGAGGAGATCGACGTGACCACACCTTTTCTTGGCGAAATCCAGATTTTCGGCTTCAACTTTGCGCCGGCCGGATGGGCGCTGTGCAATGGCGCGACCCTGCCCATTCAGCAGTACACCGCGTTGTTTTCGCTGCTAGGCACCAACTATGGCGGTGACGGCGTGCGTACGTTCCAGCTACCGAACCTCGTCAGTCGTGCGCCATGTAGCCAGGGCGCCAGCCCGGGACTGACTCCGCGCACCATCGGCGAAGTCTTCGGCAACAACACAGTGACACTGGATCAGTCCAGCATGCCCACGCACACGCATGCACTGACCATCTTCAGCCAGCCCGATGCGACCAAGCGCGCGGCCACCCCCGGCCCGAATTACGGCATTATTCCGCCACAGAATTCCAGCCCGTTCATCGGCGCAACCGCGCCCAACACGACGCTGTCGCCGAACGTGATCGGCCCAGCCGGCGGCGGCCAGCCGCATGAGAATCGTCAGCCGTATCTGGCGCTGAACTTCTGTATTGCCCTCAGGGGTGCATTTCCAAGCTTCAACTGATGTCCGGTGACTTTCCGGAATTTCCCGCGGCGCGCGCAGATTTGCTGCACGCGCCGCCGGGTCTGCAGGAGTGTGGCATCGTCCTGCGACCTGCAAGCGACGCGGATATCCCGTTTCTGCGCGAGCTCTATGCCCAGACGCGTACCGATGAACTTGCTGTCGTGCCTTGGCCACCATCGGTCAAGCAGGCGTTTCTGGACAGCCAGTTCGATCTGCAACACCGGCACTACACGACGTATTTCGGACAGGCCGACTTTCTGGTCATCGAACAGGCTGGCCGGCCGATCGGCCGGCTGTACCTGCTGCGCCAGCCGCCTGCTTTCCGCATCATCGACATCGCGCTTGCGGCATCCGCACGATGCGCTGGGACGGGCAGCGCACTGATCGTGGATATCCAGAAACAGGCAGCGGCGCTTGGCTGCGACGTGACGTTGCAGGTAGACAACCGTAACCCTAGCGCGCGCCGGCTCTACGAGCGGCTGGGCTTCCTGGCGACGGAGACCGGCGACGCGCACCTGCTGATGCATTGGGCAGCATCCACGCTCAGTTGAAAATTGCCTGATAGACGAAGCCGCTTTCGTGCCTGCCCACAGGTACCAGGAAAATTTCGCACTCGCCCATGACGGGGTGTTCGAGGCGATAGATGTCCTGGGGATGGAGCACCGGTGATTGGCTGTGGAAGAGCAGGCTGAAAGACGTGCTCATCGCCGCCGGGCTCTCCAGCGGAGAAGCCTCGACCAGTACCAGCTGAACCTCGCCACCATCGCGTGTCGTCACGAACGTGTCGTGCACATGCGGCGAGAAACTCTGCAGCCCGAGATTTTCCATGACGCCCCCTGATCGAAAGCGTCTATGGTGAATGCCGCTCGACAACCATGCAACCAGGCATGAAGGTTGCGGAATACATCGGAACTGTCTGCTCGCATCAGCACGATGTGCCGACGTGGGTCACCTTTGGCTCGGCAACGACAGTCTCCCGATCGCGAGATATGCCCTACTGCCCGTACGTATCCTGATAGTTATCGTCGGTCATGCGCAGGTACTGCTGGATCAGCGCGTCATGTGCTTCGGCGGCCTGCAGGAGTTCTTGCGCCATGCTGTCCTGCACGGCAGCGACACTCGGCGGGGCTGGCGCCGCCGGCGACATCTTGGCGATCCGCGAATCCGGCGCAACAGCCGGGGCCGGCTCGGACTCCAGCAAGTGGGAGATGTCGTAAACAAAGTCGTTCATGCCCTGAGCAAAGCAACAGGCTTGCCAACTTCGCCGATGGCGCGCTCGGATCATCATTGCGGTTACGCTAGGTCGCATCGTCCGCCCGGGGAGCCACCATGAAATCGAACCGCTTCGTTGCCGGGCTGCAGCCCGCGCTGTTCGCCCTGCTGCTCACGTTGAGCGGCATTGCACAGGCCACCGACACACCGCAGGTGAAGTACCCGAACTACCCCAGCGAGACGCCGACGAAGTTCGTGCCGGCCACCGACAGCCACGACTACGTATCGCGCGACGTGATGATCCCGATGCGCGACGGCGTGAAGCTGCACACCATCATCCTGATTCCGAAAGGCGCGCAGCACGCCGGTATCCTGCTCACCCGCACGCCGTACGACGCCAAGGCGCTGACCACGCACACGATGAGCGGCCACCTCGGCCCGATGCTGCAGGGTTACGACAACGCCGCCGACATCATCGTCGAGGACGGCTACATCCGCGTAGTGCAGGACGTGCGCGGCAAGTACGGCTCCGAAGGCGACTACGTGATGAACCGGCCGGTGCACGGGTCGTTGAACCCGACGCCGGTGGACGACGCTACCGACACGTACGACAGCATCGACTGGCTGGTGAAGAACATCCCCGAGTCGAACGGCAAGGTCGGCACGCTCGGCATCTCCTACGACGGCTTCGAGCCGCTGATGGCGCTGGTCAATCCGCATCCGGCGCTGAAGGTGTCGGTGCCGATGAACCCTATGGTAGACGGCTGGATGGGCGACGACTGGTTCCACAACGGCGCGTTCCGCCAGCAGAACATGGCCTATATCTACGAGCAGACCGCCAGCCGCGACAACAGCATCAAGTGGTGGACGAACTACCACGACGAGTACGACCTGTTCATGCACTACGGCTCCGCCGGCGCGCTGGCCAGCGCGTACGGCATGGAACAGCTCGGCTTCTGGAACAAGCTGCTGGCGCATCCGTCCTACGACAGCTTCTGGAGCGAGCAGGCGATGGACAAGCTGCTCGCCACGCAGCCGCTGAAAGTACCGGTGATGCTGGTGCACAGCTTGTGGGATCAGGAAGACAGCTATGGCGCGCTCGCCGTCTATCGCGCGATCAAGCCGAAGGACAGCAGCGGCAGCATGGTCAAGCTGGTGATGGGCCCGTGGCATCACGGCCAGGAGATCGACGAAGGCAGCTCGCTCGGCGCTATCCACTTCGGCAGCGACACTGCGAAATATTTTCGCGAACAAATCCTGCGCCCGTATCTCGCGCAGTACCTCAAGAACGGCGCGCCCAAAGCCGACCTCGCCGCGGTCAGCGCGTTCCAAACCGGCAGCAATCAATGGCAACGGCTGGATCGTTGGCCGCTCGCCTGCGCGAACGGCTGCGCCACAAAAAGTCGCGCGTTGTATCTGCAAGCCGGCAACAAGCTGGGCTTTGCCGCGCCTACCGGCGGCGCAGATTACGACGAATACGTGTCCGATCCCGCACATCCGGTGCCGTTCCGCGCGCGTCCGATCCAGCCGGTCGGCTACGACGCTGGCCAGACCTGGTCGCAATGGCTGGTCGACGACCAGCGCGAAGCGTCCGGCCGTAGCGACGTGCTGAGCTACGTCTCCGACGTGCTCACTACTCCGTTGAAGATCACCGGCGCACCCGAAGTGAATCTGGTCGCTTCCACCAGCGGCAGCGACAGCGACTGGGTGGTCAAGCTGATCGACGTATATCCCGACCAAGTCGCCGAACAACCGGAGATGGGTGGCTACCAGCTCGCCGTGGCGATGGACATCTTCCGCGGCCGCTACCGCGAAGGCTTCGCCGATCCGAAAGCGCTCGCCACCAACCAGCCACTGCCCTATCGCTTCGCCCTGCCCGCCGCCAACCACGTCTTCCTGCCCGGCCACCGCATCATGGTGCAGGTGCAATCGAGCTGGTTCCCGCTATACGACCGCAACCCACAGACCTTCGTGCCGAACATCCTGCTGGCCAAGCCGACGGACTACGTGAAAGTCACGCAGCGCGTGTATCACGCACCGGCGCAGGCGAGTTTTATTGCGTTGCCGGTGGTGGGGAACTGACGGGCTCGAATAACGCCAGTGATAAGGCACGAGCACGCAGGCGCATCAATCAGCCGGTGTACCCATGGATTTCAGATTCTCGATTGAACCTGTTTTCAGCGTCCGAGCACGGACTACACAAACCAGAACTCGTAGCGCGACCAACACTACGGGTTCACCTCTCGCACCGCCGCCGCATGCAACCCCAGAATCCTGCGCAACTCCAGAATCGCCGCCGGAGTTTCCTGCACGCTGTGCCAGGATGGGATAGCGAGTTCGGAGTCGGCGCCGTCGAGATGCGTGCTCTGGTACGGCACGACACCGTCGCTGCTGGTGGCGAGGACAAGCGGGCTGGTGGGTTTGTAGACGCCGACGATGGTGTGATAACGCACACGTGGCGAGATCGGCAGATTTGCTGCGGCGACGATGAAGGGATCGGTGTCGTTGAGGTTGTCGATGCTATTGGGTATGCGCAGCGGCGTGGCCTTTTCGGAACCTTCGCCCTTCAGCAGATCAGACAGGCTTGCCATTTCCTTGAGCACGTTGACGGGCAGGCGGATCAGGTTGCCGATCCAGCGCGCCACGCGATGCTGTGCGTACGGCGTGCCGCGATGTGGCGAGGCGAGGAATACGGCGCGGGTGACCTGCGGCATCGGCGTGAACTGCAGATAGGGCGCGAGACGTGTGCGCAAGCGCGCGCGCTTTTCCGGCGAGAGATTGGCACGCACAGGCACGATATCCCACAGCTTGTCGCCGCTGGACGACACCAGCAGTCGCGCGATGACGCCGCCCATGCTGTGCCCGACCAGCACCATGTTCTGCGAGGCGCGCGCATGGCCGGATGGATCGAAGTGCTGCAGGGTCGTGTCGAGCGCCTTGCGGATGCCTGCGAGATTCACCGCGACGGGAGCGTTGGTCGGGTAGTAGACCTCCCACACCTGGTAGTTGCGACGCAGATTTTCGTCGCCCATCACCTCATTCGCCACGTTGATCCAGGCTTCCGGACTGCTGGCCAGTCCATGCAGCATCACCACGGTCAGTCGATCCGGATCGTACGGCTGCATCAGCAGCACGCGCGGCGTGGTGATGCCGCCCTCACGACCCAGCAACGAACGGATCGACTGGCTGGCGAAGCTCGAACGGGCCAGCCATACACCATAGGCCGCGGTGAAATTGGCACCGAGCGGCACCACCCGGCCGCCGATGGTGATGGTGCTGTCGCGATACGGGTCCTTCGCCAGCAGCTGTACCTGTTTCGTGGCCAGTACGTCGCCCAGCGTATTGCCATCGAAGACCAGTGCGCCAGTCATCGACACATAGCCGGGATTGCGCCATGGCACTTCGGTGGTGCGCGCTTTCGGTGGCGCGACGGCGACGAAACTCGAACCGAAGCCGTCGCGCTGGTAGACGTTGCGCAAGCCGTTGAAACGCAGGTTCGATGCGGAGATGAGTTCCGTCGGTGCGGGCGCGTCGCCAGCCAGCCGCAGGTCGGTCTGCGGCCGCAACACCGTCCAGCCAGCCAGCGACGTCTGCGTCCATTGCGTGTCGAGTTGCGGCAACACGTGAAAGAAGCGGGCTACCGCACGCTGCACGGCGAAGTTGTAAAAACCGATCACCTGCACCTGACGCAACTCGAAGGCGCGATCGGATGGCTGGCGCGCGGTATAGAAGAGGTAGGCGTACGCATAGCGCGCGGACTGCAGGTAGGCATCGAGCGTCGCGTCGTCCATCGGCGTGCCGGCCTTCGCGCGGTCGGTCTTCATCGCCCTGCCCATCCACAGTTCGGACAGCGTCGAAAGCCGCTGCTCGTCGGTCAGTCCGGACGAATGGATGACCGTATCCGTGCAGCTGGCGAATTCATGCGCGCAGACATCGGCAGTCAGCGCAACGACGTTGAGCGCCTGCACCGTGCCGTCGCTGAGGCGACCGCTGCCAAGCATGTCGGCACGCCGCTCGGCGACGTTGTCGTGTGGCTTGACCTGACTCACCCCAACCATCGCGCATGCGCCGAGGGAAAACAGCATGGCAAGGGTGATGCACCGCACGATCCACATCCGTATTCCACTTCTCATGCTGCTGTTGTCCATTTGATCGGCGCTGGAGGGAATTGTAGCCAGCAGATCGCCAGCAAAGGCCTGCCTCTACGCCTGGTGATGCATTGTCTTCCCGCGAACAAAGCCGCAGGCTTGCAACAGCAGTCGATGCTACGGAAACGAGATGACGAAGAAGCGCTGGATGATTGGTCGGGCAACACTCATCGTGCTGATGGCACTGGTCACGTGCCTGTCGGGCGCGTGGGGTGCGCTCGCACTCTGGTACCAGCTGCCGGGCGGCACGGTTTCGCGCACGCTGGGCAGCGCGACCTGGGTACTCGCTGTGATCGCACTTGCCGTCTTCGCGATCAGCCGGCGCAGCTGGCTGCCGCTGGGCATCTACGCGCTGATCTACGCGGTGCTGCTGCTCTGGTGGGCGAGCATCGCGCCATCGAATCATCGTGTGTGGTCGGACGACGTCGCTCGCATGCTGACCGGCAAGGTGCAAGGCAACACGGTCACGCTCGACAACGTGCGCGATTTCACCTGGCGCACCGACGATGACTTCGATGCGCGCTGGGAAACGCGTCATTACGACCTGAACCGACTGGTCTCGACCGATGCGGTGCTGTCCTACTGGGGCAGCAAGGCGATCGCGCACGCGATGATCTCGTTCGGCTTCGACGACGGCAGCCACGTGGTGTTCTCGGTGGAGATCCGCAAGAAGCGCGGCGACCAGTACTCGTCGATCGGCGGATTCTTCCGCCAGTTCGAAACGATCCTGGTCGCCGCCGACGAGCGCGACATCATCCGCGTGCGCACCAACGTGCGTGGCGAGGACGACTACCTCTACCCGCTGCGCATGGACAAGACCACCATGCGCGCGCTGTTCCTCTCCTACGTGCAGGCAGCGAACACGCTGTCCGTCACACCGGCGTTCTACAACACCATCACCTCGAACTGCACGACGATCGTCTACCGCATGACCCGTCAGATCGACCCGGGACTGCCGTGGGATATCCGTCTGCTGTTGACCGGTTACCTGCCCGAATACCTTTACAAGGTCGGCGCGCTGGATCGAAGCGTCTCCGTCGAGCAGCTGCGCCAGCGCGGCCGCATCACCGACAGGGCGAAAAATACCGCTGCGGGAGACGACTTCTCGACGGCGATACGCGCGGGAATTCGTTGATCGCGGTATGTAAGCCGATCAGCCGACCAGCTCGAACCGTGTCACCCGCTTGACCGGATCGGCTTCAACCAGCGTCACCTTGACGTCCGCGCCCAACGGCAGACTGGAAGCGCTGGACACGCTGGCCTCGATCGCCGGATCACGCACGATGACGACGCCCTTGGTCGGTGCGTTGGCGGCTACCTCGACGATCGCACCGTCGAAAGTGTCGCCCACCCGTGGCGCCAGTACGGCAGCTTCGGCCAGATCGAGCACGGCTTTCTCGTACTGGCCGGCGCGATGGCCGGAAGCCTGCATGGTGGCGGGCAGGCCCGGCAGTGCAGCGAGTACCCAATCGGGCACCGGCTGCTTCGCGCACAGCGCCACACAGACTTCGCCGGTGTAGCGGTCGACCAGCCGGCGCAGCGGCGCGGTGGCGTGGGTGTATTCCGCGGCGATTGCCCACTGCTCCGGCTGCGTGGGCAAGCTGCCGTTGAAGGCCGCGTAGCCGGCACCGCGTAACACCGTGGTGCATGCGGTGAGCATCGCCACATGGGTGTCCTTCGAAGGATCGAGCGAGCGGATGAAATCGGGGTAGCTCTGTTCGGACGGCCAGTCGATGGCCAACGCCTTCGCGGTTAGGCGCAGCCGCTGCAAGGACTGCGCCTCGGGTTCGGGCAAGGTGCGCAGCAGGCCGACTTTCGCCTGCACCATCAGCTGCGCCGCGGCCATGCCGGTCAGCAGCGAGATTTGTTCATTCCAGTCCTCGACCGCCAGCCGCGCACGAAACGTCAGCGTCCAGCGGCCGTCGACCACGTCGATCTCCTGCTCCGGCAGCGGCAGGCTGATGCCGCCGCGCGCCTGTTCGCGCTGCTTGCGCAACTCGCCGATCTCGCGCAGCACCGCCCACATCGGATCGGCCGTACCGGCATCGATGAGCTTCTGCACACCGGCGTAGTTGAGCTTGGCGCGGCTGCTGACGCGGGCGCGCCGTACGTCGATGCTGGCGATTTCGCCGGTCTTGTCCAGTTCGATCGTCCACAGCAGCGCGGGTCGCAGCTGGCCCGGCAGCAGCGAGGTGGCGCCTTCGGACAGTACCTTCGGATGCAGCGGGATCTTGGCATCCGCACCGTACAGCGTCTCGCCACGTCGATTCGCTTCGAGGTCGATCGGATCGCCGGCAGTGACGAACGCGGCGACGTCGGCAATGGCGTAGTACACCCGATGGCCGCCGTCGGTGCGCTCGACGTACATCGCCTGATCCAGATCCATCGACTCCGGCGGATCGATCGTGATCAACGCGATGTCGGTGCGATCCAGCTGTGGCAGCCGTGGATTGGCGGCGGCCTGCGCCGCCGCAGCTTCGACCTCCGGCGGAAACGCCAGCGGCAGTTTCAGCTGGCTCTGGATGTCGTGCATGCCCTGCACGAGCACGTTGTCGTCGGCAGGCAGGATGCGGATGCGGCGGGTGGTGGTCGGCACGGGCGAATTCCTTGCGTGGTGATTTGCGATGATCCGGAACGCATGCGTCAAGCCCTGGCAGATGGCGCACCCCTCAAAATATACACGCCTCGACCAATCGGCCGACAACGTATGTATGTGCCCCTGTTGGCTGATCGGGACTTTCGCAGCCATCGCGCAAGGTGTAGAAACGGCAGCGATACCTTCACCACTTCCACCGACTCCTCATGACCGACACGTCCCTGCTGATTCGTCTGGCCGAAGACGACGACGACTTCATCCTTGCGCTGGTGCCACGCTTCGTGGATTTCAGCCTGCCCCCATGGCGGCGACGGCACGAATGCATCGAGGGCATCCGCAACGATCTGCTGCGCCACCTGGAGGACCAGCCGGCGAACAGCTACCTGTTCGTAGCCGAGGACGCGGAGGGCGAACGGGTCGGCTTCATCCATCTGCAACGCACCGCGGATTTCTTCACCGGGCGCAGCAATTGCCACATCTCCGATCTGGCGGTGGCGCCGAAACACGAAGGCAACGGCGTCGGCAAGGCGCTGCTGGCTCACGCCGAGGGCTGGGCGCGCGAGCATCATTGCCAGCTGGTGACGCTGGCAGTGTTCCCCGGCAACGAGCGTGCCCGTGCGCTGTACGAAGCCACCGGCTACGCGCCCGATCTGCTGCGGCTGGCTAAGCCGGTACGCTGAAGCCACCAACAAAAAAGCCGCCCGAGGGCGGCTTCTTCATGATCATGCCGATGTATCGGCGATCAGTTCTTGCTGGCGCTGCCGACTGCTTCAGCCTGCTCACGCACGTCCAGGCGCTGGGCCAGACGGTCGATATTGACCAGCGACAGCAGATGCGCATAGATCCAGCCGAGTACGCCTTCGCGCAGGAGCTCGTGGGTGACTTTCTCGTCCAGCGCGCGCAGTTTTTCCTCGCTGACCACGAACAGGCCATTGAGATTGATCGACTTGCCTTCCTGGCCGTCCTTGCCGTCCTTCTGCAGCCGGACATTGCGCGGCTCCAGCAGGTCATGCTTGACCAGCTGTTCCATGAACCACTTGGTGCGCGCGATGTTCTGCTGGAATTCGCCGAGGAAGCCCACGGCACTGGTCAGCATTTCGCTGTCGGTTCCGTCTTCCTTGAACAGGCGCTCGCCTTCGCTGGCGTTGAAGCCTTCGTATTTCTCGTCGAGGAATACGGTGAAGTCATCGCCTTCCTGCCCGGCCGGCTTCTCGGCCAGCACGAACGGATAGCGCCGCACGAACGCCGGAATATAGGTATCCGCCGCCCAACGGCCATCGGCATCGACATACAGATTTTCGTTCTGGCGCAGGCCGAGCATGGCCATCGGGCCAGCTTCGGCCATGCTGTTGCCGCCGAACACGATCAGCAGATCGCGTGCGGCAACGCCGAACTCAGCACCGGTCAGCGGAACCGAATGCGCGTTCATCGCGAACTTCACGTTCGGCACGCCCTTCAGGCGCAGATCCTTGTGTTCGGTACGGTTGAGCGGTACCGGGTGCTCGTAGAAAAGAACTTCAGCCACGTCATTTACCTCTGCCCCGCCGTGCCGGGTCACCACCGAAGCGCCCCTACCAAACCCGGCGTCGGGTCTGTGTTGACTGTCAATCATATCAGCGCTTCCGCGCGGCGGCGACTGCCCACCTGCCTCATCAGCATGCGAATTGCAACGAAATTGTTCTATGCTGGCTTCAGACAAGCATTCCGCAATGCTGAAACGCTCTTTCGAAGCCCTGGCTGAAGGACGATTTACATGCTGATGGAAGTGCCAAATCGGGCCGATATCCATGCGACCCGTGTGTTGTCACTGGACGCTGCCGGCCGCATCCTCGACTGGATCAGCTGGCAGGAGGCGGTATGCCTGTACGTCCGCGACGCGGTCGCCTGGACGCTGGGTGACCCCTGCCTCACGGTGCACGGCGGCTACAACCGCCTGCTCGGTGCGCAAAGCCTGCTGCAGCTGCATCCGATCATCGCCAGCACCGGGCACTGCCGGGAGCATGCGATCGACCCGGCCCCGGCGCTCACCAACACCGCCCTGTTCGCCCGGGACCGCCACATCTGCCTGTACTGCGGCGAGCATTTCACCCGTGGCGAACTGACCCGCGACCACGTGCTGCCGATTTCCAAGCACGGCAAGGACGAGTGGGAGAACGTGGTCAGCGCCTGCCTCGCCTGCAATCTGAAGAAGAGCAACCGCACCCCGCAGCAGGCCAACATGCCGCTGCTGGCGGTGCCGTATCGACCAAGCTGGGTCGAGCACCTGATCCTGTCCAACCGCAACATCCTTGCCGACCAGATGGAATTCCTGGTCAGTCGGCTGCCGCGCGATCGGCGGCCGTTGGCCGCCTGAAAGCGGGTTTCCCAGATTCCGCCCAGCGCTGCCCTTGCCCCGCCTTGCCGCTGGGCCAACAATACGCAGATGAACGACCTTTCCCACTATCCCCACCTGGCGCCGATCGAGACGCCGGCCGACCTGCGCTGCGTCCCCGACGACGAACTACCCGCCGTCGCCAACGAACTGCGCCAGTACCTGATCGAGGCCGTGGCCAGCTCCGGCGGCCACTTCGGTGCAGGCCTGGGCGTGGTGGAACTGACCGTGGCGCTGCATCACGTATTCGACACGCCGAACGACCGGCTGGTGTGGGACGTGGGCCACCAATGTTATCCGCACAAGATTCTCACCGGTCGCCGCGAGCGCATCACCACGATCAAGAAGAAGGACGGCCTGGCGCCGTTCCCGCGTCGCGAGGAGAGCGAGTACGACACCTTCGGCGTCGGCCACTCGTCCACCTCGATCTCGGCTGCGCTGGGCATGGCGATCGCCGCGCAGCGCAAGGGCGACAACCGCAAGGTGGTCGCCGTGATCGGCGATGGCGCGATGACCGCCGGCATGGCGTTCGAGGCTCTGAACCATGGCGGCGACGTCGAGCCGAACATGCTGGTGGTGTTCAACGACAACGGCATGTCGATCAGCGAGAACGTGGGCGCGCTGACCAAGATGATGGCGCGCGCAATGGCCAGCCGCCGACTCAACGAATGGCGCGAACGAGCGAAGCGTGCGATCCCGAAGAAGTCGTTCTTCGGCCGCTGGTTCAAGCGCTGGGAAGAACATGCCAAGGGCATGTTCGTGCCTTCGACGCTATTTGAAGAACTCGGTTTCCACTACACCGGTCCGATCGACGGCCACAACGTCCCGCAGCTGCTGCAGGCGTTGCGCACGGTGAAGAACCTGCCCGGTCCGCAGCTGCTGCACGTGATCACCACCAAGGGCAAGGGCTACGCGCCTGCCGAACAGGCACAGATCGAATACCACGCGGTCGGCCCGTTCGATCCGCAGGCTGGGCTGGTGAAGAAAAACGCACCGGCCAAACCCAGCTACACCGACATCTTCGGCGACTGGCTGTGCGACCAGGCCGCTGCCGACGAGCGGCTGCTGGCGATCACTCCGGCGATGCGCGAAGGCTCCGGGCTGGTGCGCTTCTCGAAGGAATACCCGCAACGCTATTTCGACGTGGCGATCGCCGAGCAACACGCGGTGACGCTGGCCGCCGGCATGGCCTGCGAAGGCGCCAAGCCCGTCGTGGCGATCTACTCCACCTTCCTGCAGCGCGCCTACGATCAGGCGATCCACGACGTGGCACTGCAGAATCTCGACGTCACCTTCGCGATCGATCGCGCTGGCGTGGTCGGCCCGGATGGCGCGACGCACTCGGGCAGCTTCGATCTGACGTTCCTGCGCTGCCTGCCGAACATGCTGATCATGGCGCCGTCCGACGAGAACGAGTGCCACATGATGCTGAGCACCGGCTTCCAGCATTGCGGTCCGGCGGCCATCCGCTATCCGCGTGGCAGCGGCACCGGCGCCGCTATCCACCAGCAGCTCGACACGCTGCCGATCGGCAAGGCCGAGCTGCGTCGACGCGGTCACGGCCTGGCCCTGCTCAGCTTCGGCGCGATGCTGGCACCGGCCGCCACGGTCGCCGCCGAACTCGATGCCACCCTGGTCAACATGCGCTTCGTCAAACCGCTGGACGAGGCGATGATCGTTGAGCTGGCGAAAACCCACGACGCTTTCGTCACCCTGGAAGACAACGCGATCGCCGGCGGCGCCGGCTCAGCCGTGGCCGAATGCCTGTCCGCGCACGGCATCACTCTGCCGATCCTGCATCTCGGCCTTCCAGACGTCTATTTGGAACACGGCAGCCGTGAAGAAGTGCTGAGCATGGCGGGCCTCGACCTGCCCGGCATCCGCCATGCCATCCATGCGCGCTTTCCGCAATTGAATGCCAACAGCGTGGCCACCGCCGGCTGAAGCCGATACATGGTTCCTGGCATGAACGCCCCGCCTCGTGCGGGGCGTTCTGTTTTCGAGGTCAGCGACGGCCGCCACTGATACGGTCTCGCTGCTCCAGGTCCTGTGCAGTGAACACCTCGACATAACCTGCCTCGTGCAGCAACGCACGAGAAGCATTGCCCTGATTCCAGCCATGCTCGAACAGCAGCCAACCGCCAGGGTGCAAGTGCACGCGTGCGTCATGCACGATGCGGCGGATATCGTCGAGACCATCCGCCCCCGAAGCCAGTGCACTGGCTGGCTCGAAGCGCAGGTCGCCCTGCGCCAGATGCGGGTCGGTGGCTTCGATATAGGGCGGATTGGAGACGATCAAGTCGAAGTGCTGGCCAGCCAGAGGCATCAGCCAGTCGCCGTACAAGAAGGTGACGTTGCCGATGGCGTGGCGTTGCGCATTGCGTTGCGCGACGGCGAGTGCATCAGCGCTGGCGTCGGTGGCAACCACCTGTGCGCTGGGACGTTCGTGCGCGATGGCCAGCGCGATCGCGCCGCTGCCGGTGCCGAGATCGGCCACACGGCAGGCGGTATCGAGCGCTACGTGCTGCAGCGCCAGTTCGACCAGCAACTCGGTTTCCGGGCGCGGAATCAGCGTAGCCGGCGTAACTTCCAGATCCAGCGACCAGAAGCCACGCTGGCCGGTGATATAAGCCACCGGCTCGCCGGCCGCACGGCGATCGAGCAACTTCATGTAAACCGTCCGGACGTCCATATCCAGGACGTCGTCGGCGTGCGTGAATAGCCAGCTGCGCGGCTGTTTCAGTACATGCAACAGCAACAGCTCGGCGTCGACGCGCTCGCCGAGCCGTTGTGCGGCCGCGACCAGCATGCTGCGCACATCAGGCATCGTCCGACGGCTCCGTCGTCGATGGCGACAGCTGCGGTGGCACCACCTCCGGCTTCGACTCGCGCTTGCGCCAGTAGCCGCCACGCGTCCACGCATCGAAGCCCCAGCGCAGCCAGCCGATCAACGCGTTCGCCAGCCACAGCGCCCACGCCAGCATGGCGAGTTTGTAGACCCACAGAGAGACGCTGAACACGCCACCACCCGGCAGCGCATCCGCGCTCTGGTCGGCGAACCAGTGCAGGTTCCACGCGCTGGAATCGTTGCCGGCCACGTGCATGTCGGGCAGGCCGAGCAGCCCGCTCGGCACCGCGCTGATCAACACACCCAACGCCAGCAACGTGAGTGCAGCAAGACCGGATTGCAGCAGGTTGAATCTCGTCGCGGCGAGCCGTTCCACCAGGGCGCCACGCGCGCGCAGGCCGAGCAGGATCAGCCACAGCACCACCAGTGCATAGGCGCTCCAGGCGAACGCGGAGAAGCCCAGTCCGAGCAGCAGCCAGTGGTGAAAGCGCAATGGCGTCGGCGCGTAGCGCGCGAGCAGCCATGCTGCCAGCAGCAACACGATCAGCTGCGACCAGTACAGCACCGCCGGTCCGACCGTCGGCCCCCACGTCCACAGCACCCAGCGGTCATGTGGCAGCTGCAGCGTCAGATCGATGTTCGCCACCGGCGCATGCAGCGCGAACGTCGGCGTGTGCATGCGTACGGCGACACCGCGCGGCTCGCGCAGGCGCAAGGTGTACACGTGCGGGCCGGGCAGCAACGGCAGACTGAGCTTGCCGTCGCGCACGGCGAGGTTGATCGACTCGGTGTCGCGATGGGCCTCCAGCAATTCGGCACCAGGCGGCAGATCGATCGCGTGCTCGCCGCCACGGGTACTGCGCGCACGCAGGGTCAGCGTGGTTTCCGTGGCACGCTCGCCGGCCGCGCTGGCCATGCTCACGCCATCGAAGGCCAGGCTGTCGCCCGCCACCGCCACCGGCTGGTTGAAGGCGAGCTGCAGGATCTCGTCCGGCAACGGCTGATAAAGCAGGCCGTCATCACTGGCGCTGGTCGGCACCCCCTTGGCATCGACGTGCCACATCGGCGCGGCATGGATTTCCCAAACCTCGGCACGCTCGCCGAGAGCCGGCGCCTTCAGTGCAAGCTGGGCTGCATGATCGAGCCTGCTGGTCCAGCTCACGCTGTTGCTGTTGGCATTGAAGGTGACGCTGATGCGACCGTCCTTGACCAGTGCATCGTCGCCCAGCGGGTGTTCGCCCGGCAGCAGCGGCAGCGTGGTGCTGAAGCCGCCCTGCTGCGGCGCGATGCGCTCGGCCACGTTCTCCACCGTCCAGTCGAGGCCGAGTACCAGGTTGCGAGTCAGCCGCACATACGGCGGAAAACTCTGTACGGTGGGCAGATCCTTACCGTTGCTGGCGCTGCGCACGCGGTGCAACGCGATGCTGTCGCCCAGCGCGCGGCCATCATCGACGCCATCCAGCGACCAGCTTTGCCCATTGAACGTGACGCGCTGCGGTCGCTGCGCAAATCGCAGACTGGCACTATCGACCCCGCCGATGCGGTAGTGCAGGCTGACCCGATGCACACCGCGATCCAGCCGCAGCAACAGTTGATTGCGACTACGCGTGAGTTGCGCGTCGGCATGGCCATCCACGCTGACATCGAGCAATTGCAAAGAGTCATCGGCCTGCGGCAACGGCCACGCGACCGGTGCGCCGATATGTGTTTCGAGTTCGACGTCGAGCGCGTCGCCACTAGCCTGCAGTTGCGCCTGCGCCAGATCGGCGCAGGTCGGTGCGCACTTCGGCGCCTCGGTCAAACGGGTGCGCAACTGGTCGAGCAGTTCCTGACTGGGCAGGTTTTGCGCATGCGCGCCATGCGGCAACAGTGCCAGCGCCAGCAGTGCAGCACTCGCCACGTGGCCACCGCGCCAGTCAGGCCAGCGGCCACGCCACGGCAACAGTAGGGTCGTCACCAGCTTCGCCAGCAGGACGGCCAGCAGCGCGACCATCGCCACGCGGAACAGCCGCACCAGCCACGCCGGCGCGATCACCAATCGCGAACTCTGCTCCGTCGTCACCGGGCCGGACCAGCCCAGTCGGTAGTTGTTGCCCTCGTTCCAATGCGGCATGCCGGCGCCCGCCTGGATGACGCTGCGGCTATCTTGCTGCATGACCCCGGGAGCCATCAGAGCGTTGGCCGATACAGTTACCTCTGACAGACTTTCCGACGAGGACGCAGCGTTATCGACCGCGTTGGCGCTCATTTCCGCGACCGCGGGAAGACCGGGTGGCGGTGGAGGTAGGGGAGCAGGTGGCGATGGTGGCGCCATCTGCTTCATCTTCGCATTCGCGTCGTTCTCATCTTGCAAAGCCGGCTCCGCAAAGTTCGCCGATACAACGCGACTCTGATTGCCGCCTTCCAACTGCGGATGCAGCGCGTACTGCAACTGCGTCGCGGCGAACGGCAGCGCCCACAGTACGGCCAACGCGAAGACCGCCAATGCACCGATGCGTGCACCGGAGCGCAGACGCCCATCCGGCAACGCGCGCAGCAACAATGCCAACGCCAGCGTGACCGCCAGCGTCCACAGCGGTGCCTGGCTTTCGTGTTGCGCCAGCGCGAGATAGCCGGCCGCGAGCAGCGCCCACGGCCAGCCGAGCAGGCGCCCGGCCAGCAGCGCGATCAACGCCACCACGAAAAGGTCGAGCAGGCTCCATTGCCCGACCCATGAATCGGGTGAGCGATCCACGCCGACCGTGCCGATCAAGCGGTAACCGTTGGGTAGATGCAAAGTGGCGTCGATACTTTCCAGTGGCAGCTGCCAGCCGGAACTCGGGATCGCCCCGGCGTGCGCCGGCAGACGCAGGCCAGCGGCAAGATTGAGCTGTTGTTCGCGCAATTCGACGCCGCTGCCGCCGTGCTCGCCCTTGGTGATCAACAGCGGATCGTCGTTCTGCGCGGCGCGCTGCAACTGCCACGGTGCAGCCACGTCCAGCCGCTGGTGATGACGCAATTCGCCGGTCAGTTGATCGGCAATGCTGAGGCCGCCACCGTCGAAGTCGAGCCAGAGCTGACGTTGCAGGTGCAGCTGATCGCCCTTCCCGCCCTCATCGCCACGCGTGCCCTGCTCGATCGCCAGACCCGTACTGTCGTCCAATGCATAGGCCGGCAGATTATTCCAGTCGGCCGGGACGCCGGCCTGCACCGCGTCGGTGGGGTGCCCCTCGACGCGTGTGCTGCGCAAATCGGTGTCGTCGGCGTAGCTCCAGATTTCCTGGCGCGGCCACGGTGCGGCCGGCAGTTTCAATGCAAGCTTGCTCAGCGGCGCGATGCTGCGCGCGGCGAGCGTGACGGTCCACTGCCCCGGCCGCAGCTGTATGCGCAGCTGGCCGTCGTTCTCCAGCCGTGCCGGCAGATCGCCGGACAACGCGGTAGCGACGAAGCCGGCCGGTAGTATCGGCCCCAGCAATTGCTCGCGCGCGCTGCCGGTGACATTGAACTGCAACCGGGTCTGCAGTGTGGCAGGTAGGCCATCTTCGAGACGACGATAGACGCGCAGCGACAGCGCATCGGCAGCCCGCTGCGCCGCAGCGGCTTCGCCAAGAGTGAGTTGATCGCCATTGCGCTCGATGCGCGCGACGGCCGCACCATCGACGCTCAGCGTGACCAGCCCGATCATCGCTGGTACGCGCAACCGTGCGGGACGCGCCGTCCACGGCAGCGTGCCGCTCACTTGATAGTCGCCCGGCGTTAGCCACAGCATCGGCACACCGGCGCGCTGCAGCACCGTGGCCGCTTGCTTGTTGGCGCTGACTTGCTGCGGCCAATTCCTTTCGTCGCCCGGCAACGCCACCCAGCTCGGCGCATCCACATGTACGGCCAGGCTGAAACGGCCGCCGTCCTTGGCCGCGTCGAGAGCCAAACGACCGGGCCACGCACACTGATAAGTGCCTTCATTCGGCATCTGATTGGCGAGGAACGGACAGTCGTGCTGCGGCACATCGTGCAGTACCCAGCCCTGCCAGTCGTGCAACGGCGGCGGCACATCCTGCGCCAGCAACAACGGTGCGAAGAGCAGCAACCACAGACCCAGCAATCCGGCCAATCGACGAAGCATGCGTTTCTCCCTGTGTGCCGTGTGGCCGGCACAGTGTAGGTGGAACTCGACAGGCGTACAGCAACGCCTGCAACTGTTGTGACGACGCCTCGGTGGCGCAGCGCCGATCACCAGTTCAACGCAGCTGACCCACCAAAGGGGTTGATGGCCGGGCTTGCGTTGCACTGAAGCTGCATGTCGATGGCCGGCCACGTCGTATAGTCACAAGCGATCCGCTTCCCTACCCTCACGGTGAACCACATGTCCCCCATCAATCGCCAGCTGCGCCTCAAATCCCGTCCCGAAGGCCTGGTCACGCGTGAGGATTTTGACCTGGTCGAACAGGTCGTGCCCGAGCTGAAGGACGGCGAGGTGCTGGTGCGCGTGCTGTACATCTCGATGGACCCGACCAACCGCGTGTGGATGCGTGACATCCCGCAATACCTGCCGCCGGTGGCGATCGGCGAGGTGATGCGCGCGCTTGGCCTTGGCCGTGTGGTGCAGTCGCGCTCGGCGCACTATGCCGAAGGCGACTTGGTGCAAGGCGTCACCGGCTGGCAGGACTATCTGGTGCTGCACGAGAGCGCCAAGGGCTATGTGCGCCTGCCCGCCGAACCCGGCGTGCCGCTACCGACCCTGCTCGGCGCCTGCGGCATGAGCGGCGTCACCGCCTACTACGGCCTGACCGACATCGCTCCGGTGCAAGCTGGCGAAACCCTGGTGGTATCCGCCGCCGCCGGCTCGGTCGGCTCCATCGCCGGACAGATCGGCAAGATCATGGGCGCCCGCGTGGTCGGCATCGCCGGTGGCGCCGACAAGTGCCGCTACCTCATCGACGAACTCGGCTTCGACGCCGCCGTCGATTACAAGGCCGACGACTTCAAGCAGCAACTCAAGGCCGCCACCCCCGACGGCGTGCACGTCAACTTCGAAAACGTCGGCGGCGAGGTGATGCGTGCGGTGCTCTCACGCATGGTCATCGGCGGACGTGTGGCGCTGTGCGGGCTGATCTCCGGCTACAACAGTGGCGAGCGGCCCAGCGACGACTTCGGCGTGTTCGTGATGAAGCGGCTGAGCATGCGCGGGTTTCTGGTGCTTGATTACACAAAGACGCGCGAGGCGGTGGGGGTACTTGGTGGGTGGATTCGCGATGGGCGGTTGAAGGCCGAGGAGACGGTAGCGGATGGGTTGGAGAATGCGCCCGTCGTGCTCAATCGGTTGTTTGATGGAAGTCATCGAGGGAAGTTGGTGTTGCGGGTGGATGCGCAAGCGTGATCAGAGTCGCCTGACGAGGCCGGCATTGATCCGGGTGTAGCATGCGACCTGATAAATCAGAGCAACCCCAATGCAAATTCGTCTTCCGGCCGTGTTCTTTCTGTTTGTTTCTATGAGCCTGTCTGGATGTTGTTTCTGGGGGCCGTCCATCAAAAACACCGAGCTTCAGTGGGCCAAAACCAATCTGTTCGCCAGTAATCGAGAGACGGCGGACAATGCCTGCACTGCCCAGCTCAAAGAGGTTTTCGAGCGCTGCAAGCAAACCCCCGGCGCTCACTATTCCAACCATGCGGGCGGCATAGTGAGTCCGTCGTCGTGCTGGGAGCCGGCCTATGACCAATGCATGAAGGAGCATGGCTGGGAGCAGCGGGAAGTGACGATAAAAACCTGCCCGGGGATGAAACTTTTCTGAAACCAGCTCTTTGCGCGGATTGATGCGCACGCTGGTTTGATGTGCAGGCTCAATGAAGCCCGGGCCAGAATGCAGTTTCAACCGTGTGCGTCTAGCCGGAGGTGGGCAAGTATGCTCACCTCAAATTTTTGCGAGAGCCCTTAGAAGCAAGAGCTTTCGGGCGACGAAGGCGCACGAAAGCCCTGCTATGTCTTGGCTCTCCGCAGGACTCATTCCTGCCGCCACGCCACTTAATCCGACAGATCCAACACGCACGCGTCGGCGCCGTAGCTGCGGCAACAGACTGGGAAGATCGACAGTCCACCCGGTGCAATGGCAGGCCCCAGCAACCCCTCCAGGAAGCCACTGAAAAAGCTGCAGCCGGAACGGCTGTCTTCCGTGCAAAGTGGACTGTCGAGGATATGCAGCTGGCCACCCTGCTGATCGACCTCGACCAGCGCTCGCAGCGCCGGAGCGCCAATGCGCTCGATCGCGTCGCGCAAATCGAGCCCGCAATCCAACGCGTACTCGCGCTCGAAAACCCGGACTCCGGTACGCTGCCCGGCCAGTGCGAGCGAGGACTCGCGCGCAGCCTCGGCGACCGAGTGTTCCATCGCCAGCAACTGCGGCATGATTTGTGGATAGTCGCATTCCATTTCCCGCAACAGCTTGTCGACGGCTGCTTCGTCCGGTCCCAGCGGGACCAGTTCGACGAACGGTGCCACGGCAACGGGTGCGGGCACCGGAGCAGGTTTCGGCGAAGTGGGCAGGATGAACTCCAGCTCCAGCTCTGGCGCTTGCCGCGTTTCCAGCGTATCCGCCGTCGCGGATGCCGCCGCTGCGGGCTCGTGCTGACCAGCCACCGTTGGTGCCGCTGGCGCAACGATGGGCGTCGGCACCACCGCCGAAGTGACCGGCGGTAGCGTTACCGCCGTCTGCGGCAACGCACGCGATGCCGCGAAATGCGGCCTCGGGCTACCTTCGACAAAGGGCGCGACGTTGAAACTGATGAATCGGTCATAGGCGTCAAACGCCGCCTCAAGCGCCCGCTTCTTGTGCGCCGGCCCACGCACGATCATCGTCATCAGGATACCGTGCGGATCCTGCACCAGACGTTGCCGCTGCAAGGTGAATTCGCAGGCGACAACTAGCCTGCCGACGTCGATAAGCAGGCCCTCCCGGCTTTCCGAGAGACCCTGGATTTCCAGCTCGATCATCAAGCCCCCTGTAGGCGATGCCGGTGGAACACGTTGGATGAAATGACGTCAGTTTCCGTGCACGGGCAAGTGCGCTGCGGCGGAAGACATCCGTAATATGTAGATTCTATGACCAACAAGGCGGAGAGGCGATATCAGAGGCAGATTTGAGCGCCTCATATGCCCCGCCTTTTGCCGTTCCACCACGGTGTTCAACAGCCGGCGTGGTGTCCCTGCAGTGAAAGACGTATCGTCATCGCTCCTCTAGATCAGGCTCCCCATGGCAACGTCGAAGCCCTTCCTCTACGCAGGCTTCCTGAGCCAACTGGAGCACATCAGCGCATCCGTTCCGCTGACCACGGCCACGCTGATGCCGCCACTGCTCGCGCGCGTGCTTCTGTCTGCGGACGAAACCGGACAACCGACACCAGCCGTCGCTCACCTGATCCAACTGCTGAAGGCGAGAGCTGCGATGTTGCAGGCGTCGTTCGACACGGACGTGGTTGCCGGTGAGCTGCGCCGGTACCAGAAGTTCGCCAAGCCGGGCCAGCCGTCGCCGCATATCGTCCGACTGCGACAGCAGCAGGCCGCCGCACGGCAGGCTTCCAGTCAGTCGAAACAATTATTCATCAAGGCAGCCGCTGCGTTCGTGCGCGAGGCAGATATCGAGGTGCCGCAGCGTGTGGCGCTCGAGGTGTTCATCACTGGCTGGATCGACGCCCACGTGCCGAAGGATGTCATCGCCGCGAGCTGATACTCCGGCCGGATGTTCGGGACGGCGCCTGCCTGCACGACGCCGGCACGTTCCACGTGCCGGCGTTATGTTCCCTTCCTTCTTCGCGCTTACCGCAGAATCGCACCCGCATCCTGCTTGGCCTTGAGCGCGCTGCACAGCTGGATCGATTCGCTGGTCTGCGCCAGGCCGCGATCGATGCCAGCCGCATCCTTCACGCGCGGCTTGAAGAACGTCTGCAGACGTTCACCTTCGGCCGTGGTGCAGCCGCCACCCGCAGCCAGCGATGGCAGACGTCCGCCGGAAAAGCTGCCGGTGCGACCGAGAATCTGCGCGTAGTGCGCGGTGAACCACGTCCACATCGCATCACGCTGGGTCTCGGTGTCACGGCCAGCGCGCAGCAGCATGGCCATCTCACCGACCTTGACCGGCTTGGTCAGCGCGAAGTCGCGCACCTGCTCGGTCAGCGCGGGATCTTCCACGCTGGCCAGGCCGCCGAGGATGCCGTTGCGCAAGGCTGGATCGCTGGTCTTCGGCAGTTCGGCGATCAACGCATCGACCGCGCTCTTGCCATGTTCCTGCACCGCCATGCCAAGCGCATCGCCGAGCAGGTCGGGATCGGCGGCAGCCAGATTCAGATGACCATCCGCGGTCGGCTTGAGCGCTGCCTCACCCTGCTTGAGCAGGGCCGCACGCACTTCCGGCAGCTTGAAGCCGAAGGCCAGGCTACCGGCCAGCTCGCTGCGCATCAGCGAATCGTCCTCGGGTTCGCCGGCCTTGCGCTGGTAACCGAGCTGTTCGAGACGCGGCAGATAGGCGTCCTTCGCCCAGGTGGCCAGACGCGTGCGCTGGGCATCGGTGGTGGCTTCGTTGCGGTAGATCCAGCCGACCTGACCCAGCGGTGCGGTGGCCACTTCGCGGATCTTCGAGGCGGTCAACGGCTGCATTGCGGTCAGCACGTCGCCGGCATCCAGGTCGCCGTGGCGGAAGCTGGCATTGACCGCATCGGCGTAAGCCAGCTGCTCGGCATCGCTGAGCTTGCCGACCTGCTTGACCAGCCCAGCCAGACCGTCCTTGCCGAGGCTGAAGCGGTAGTAGCCGCTGGCGTTCGCGTTCGGCATCACCCAGGTCGGGTTGCTGGCATCGGCCAGCACCATCGAACCGGTGGCCTTGTCGAGCATCTCGCAGCTGACCTTGCTGCCGGCGGCGGTGCCGTAACGCACACACACCGGCACGCCCCAGATGCGCTGCGCATCGCCCGTACTACCGAGCGGCAGGTAGCGGCTCTGGCTCAGATGCAGCACGGTCTTGCCGTCCTTCTGTTCCAGTTTGGTCGTCACGTACGGCACGCCGGACTGGTTGAGGAAACTCTTGAAGGCCTGCTTGAACGCGTCGCCCTTGCCGGCGGCCGTGGCGATGGCCGAGACCAGATCATCGGCGGTGGCGTTACCGAACTTCTGCTTCTGGATATATGCGCGCATGCCCTTCTGGAAGGTCTTCTCGCCCACGAAGTTCTCGAACATGGCGATGACGCCGGCACCCTTCTGATAGGTGATGCCGTCGAACGCGGTCATGATGTCGCCGTTGCCGGTAATCGGCTGGCGGATGCTGCGTGCGCTGACCAGGCTGTCGTTGCTCATCGCGCCCTGTGCACCACCCACGCGATCGAGATCGGCGCGGTATTCCGGATGCACTTCCATGGTGACTTTCTGCTGCATCCAGGTGGCGAACGCCTCGTTGAGCCAGATGTCGTTCCACCATTCGGTGGTCACCGTGTCGCCGGTCCACTGGTGCGCCAGCTCATGCGCGGTGACGTTGAACGAACCCTGCACGTTGCGCGCCGGCGAATCCTTGTCGAGCAGCAGCAGCCAGTCGCGGAACGTCACCAGGCCGGGGTTCTCCATCGCACCGGCCTCGAAATCCGGCGCAGCGAGCAGGTCGAGCTTGTCCCACGGATAGCCAAAGCCGTAGTAGTTCTCCAGCGCGTGGATGATGCTCGGCGTTTCGCCCAGCACGTGCTGCATGCGGTGCGCTTCGCCCGCCGACGCGATGCCGCGCAACGGCAGCGGCTTGGCGCGATACGCATTCGGCGAAATGTCGGCAGCCTTGACGATATCCCACGGACCGACGCCGAACGCGACCAGATAGGCCGGCAGCGGCAGCGTCTGCGCGAAGGTCAGGGTTTTCCAGCCCTTGCCCGCGGCAACTTCCTTCACCTGCTGGGTATTCGCCACGCCGACCTGGTCAGCCGGAATGGTCAGGCTGATGTCGAACGGGGTCTTGAAACCGGGCTCGTCGAAGCTCGGAAACGCGAAGCGCGCGCTGATCGGCTCCATCTGCGTCATCGCGTACGGCTTGCCCTTGGCGGTGACCTTGTACAGGCCCTGCAGCTGCGCGTTGAGCGGCGCGGTGTACTCGAACTTCAGGGTAAGATCCTGCGGTTTCAGCGTACTGCCGAAATCGACACGAACCACGCCGGCCTTCGGGTCCGCCACGACGTATTTGCCGTCATGCGGCTTGCCTGCGGCGTCGGTGATTTCCACCTTCGACACCTTCAGCTCCATGCCATCCAGCCACAGGTGATCGGAGGCCTGGGTCAGCTTGACCTTGATGATGGTGGTGCCGGAAAAATCCTGCTGCGCCGGATCGACCTTGAACGCGATCTGGTACGACTGCGGTATCGCCCAGCTCGGCAACCTGCCTTGCGGCGTCTGATCAGCGGTGGCAGCAAACGCAGCGCCGCAACAGGCAGCGAGCGCGGTGAGCAGGAGGGGACGGGCGAGACGGCGCATGGGGATTTCCCTGGGACTGGTGGAGAATCCCCACGCTAAAACCGCCGTGACCTTCGACCTAGTGCCAGAAGGCACAGGCGCACCGCAGCATCTCGTCATGGATGCGATATGTGTCGAAACTCGACCCACTGGAAAAGCTTCTGTTCGCACTGAGCCTAGTTCGCGTCAGCAAATCTCGAAGAAACTCTCCAATGTCGTCATTCCGGCGAAGGCCGGAATCGCTTTGTTTTTCGCAACGGCAGCTTGTGATGACCAGCTGCGCTGCTGTGAAGCGTTGACTAGCTTCGCTGTTGTGAAGCGATTCCGGCCTTAGCCGGAATGACAACAAAAAAGCAGGCTATTCGAAGTTCCTCATGCAGTCCGCGCATAAAAATCCGGCGACGAAATGAACTTCGCCGCCGTTGGAAAGCCCGCGCGTCTGCGGGGGATAGAGGGGGCTCTGACGCGAGGGCGTGTTACTGCAAAACGTGGAAGCACGATAGCGTCCACACTTGTGTTGATTCAATGCATTGTTACTATCCTGGCCATAGCGTGGGTCTATCGACTCGCCGAGATGATCCATGAACCTTCGCGATCTCCAGTATCTGGTCGCCCTTGCCGAGCATCGGCACTTCGGGCGAGCCGCCGAAGCCTGTTTCGTCAGTCAGCCGACCCTGTCCACCCAGATCAAGAAACTGGAGGACGAGCTGGGCGTGCCGCTGGTCGAACGCGCGCCACGCAAGGTGCTGCTGACCGACGTGGGCCGCGACATCGCGATACGCGCGCGCGACGTACTCAACCAGATCGAGCAAATCCGCGGTGTGGCCCGGCGCACGCTCGACCCCGAATCCGGCACGGTGCGGCTGGGCATCTTCCCCACGCTGGGCCCGTACCTGCTGCCGCACGCGCTACCGCTGGTGCGTGCGGCGTTTCCCAGACTGGAACTGCTGCTGGTCGAGGAAAAAACCGAGGCGGTGCTGCGCCTGTTGCGCGAAGGCAAGCTGGACGCCGGTATCCTCGCGTTGCCCTTGCACGAAGACAGTCTGCACAGCGAATTCCTGTTCGAGGAACCGTTCCTGCTTGCGGTGTCGGATGCGCACCCGCTGGCGCACCAGCAAGGCCAGCTGAAACTGGGCGATCTCTCCAATCAGAACCTGTTGCTGCTGGAAGACGGTCATTGCCTGCGCGATCAGGCGCTGGAGGTGTGCCACATGGCCGGCGCCGGCGAGCACAGCGGCTTCCGCGCCACCAGCCTGGAAACGCTGCGCCAGATGGTGGCGGCGAACGTCGGCATCACCTTGTTGCCGGTCACCGCGGTGAAGCCGCCGGTGGCGCCGGTCGCGGGCCTGCACCTGATCGAGTTCAAGGGACATCCGCCGAGCCGGCGCATCGCCATGGTCTGGCGCAAGAGCTCGGCGATGGGCGGGTTCCTGCAACAGCTGACCGCGGTGTTCCGGCAGCTGCCTGCCGACCTGCTGGACACCCGCACCGCCGTGACGTCATCACTGGCGCCACGCAAGCACGCGCACCGCTAGCTGCATGAATACGACGAATTCCGCGTGAGCATGCGCAAACTCCTGCTTGGCGCCGTCGTGTTGCTGGTGTTGCTGGGTGCGCTGTCGCACTGGCGCCATCGTCCGCTGCACCCGTTGCCGGGCGTGCTCGCCGCCGACGCGCCCGAACAGGTCGACCTCGACCACGGCGCGCAACTGCAACGAGGCGACGTCACGCTGACTACCCGCGCGCATTTCGACATCACCGCACGCGTCCTGTCACGCAAGGATTATTCGTGGGGCGCCGACGCCGAGCTGATCCCCGAAGACCTCGCGCTCGGCTGGGGCCGCATGTCCGACAGCGCGGTGCTGGCAAACATCGACATCACTCAATCCGACCGCTTCTACTACTGGCACGTGAAGGAATTCCCAATCCCGCGCCGCGAAATCGAAACCTCCAGCGCGAACATGCACATGATCCCCGCCGACCCTGGCGTGAAGCGCGAACTCGAACAGGTACGCCAGGGCCAGGTGGTGCACATCGAAGGTTTCCTGGTCGACGCCAGCCGTGTCAATGGCTGGCATTGGAATACGTCGATGACACGCGAGGATACGGGCGCGGGGGCGTGTGAGTTGGTTTATGTGGAAAGTCTCGACATCGTCACGCCGTGATTGGCATTCGTCGGGTGTAATTCGACACTCCCATGCGCTGGCATAAACCTGATCCAGGTACCTAAGCGAGTTGCAGTCACTTTGTGACTCGACTTACCTCAGGTGTGGACGCAGCATCACCTCACACCTGCACACTCAACCCGATCGGGCAGCTCACCCCCGTCCCGCCCAGCCCGCAATACCCATCCGGATGCTTCGACAGGTATTGCTGGTGCTCGTCTTCGGCGTAGTAGAACGGGCCGGCGATGGATATCTCTGTCGTTATCGCATGGTGGCCGGCGCGATCGAGTTCGTCCTGGTAGCGTCTGGCCGAGGCTTCGGCGATGCCGAGCTGTGCCACGTTGGACGTATAGACGGCTGAACGGTATTGGGTGCCGGTGTCGTTGCCCTGGCGCATGCCTTGGGTCGGATCGTGGCTTTCCCAGAACACTATGAGCAGTTGTTCCAGGCTGATCTGCGTCGGATCGTAGATCACCTGCACCACTTCAGCGTGACCGGTCTGACCGGAGCAGACTTCAGGGTAAGTCGGATTCGGCGTGTAGCCGCCGGCATAACCGACCGCGGTGGTGAGTACGCCGGGCAGGCTCCAGAACTTGCGTTCGGCGCCCCAGAAACAACCCATGCCGAACAACACCATCTCGCTCTGCGGATAATTCCCGGCCAGCAGCGAGCGCCCATGCAGATGGTGCGGGTGGCTCGGCACCATCGCCTGCTCGCGCCCCGGCAGTGCCTGGTTGTGTTGCGGCATGCGTTGTTTCCATGCACCTATACCAAGCATCGGTGTTCTCCGGGCATTGCACGCCGCAACCGGTGGTTGCGATGGGTGCGACTTCAATAACGCAGCAGGCTATGCAACGGTTTACTGCCCTGCCAGCGGCCCCGCCCCTGCAGCGCGACCAGTTCGATGACCACGCCGGCACCCAGCAGTTCGGCACCCAGCATGCCGACCAGGCTCGCTGCCGCGGCCAGTGTCCCGCCGGTGGCCAGCACATCATCGACAAGCAGCACTCGCTCGCCGGGCTTCAGCGCATCGCTTTGGGCTACCAGTTGGTCGCTGCCGTACTCCAGCTGATAGTCCATCGTCAGCACCGGCGGCGGCAGCTTGTTCGGCTTGCGCAACGGCACGAAACCGGCGTGCAGCTTCTGCGCCAGCGCGGCACCGAAGATGAAGCCGCGCGCCTCGATGCCGCACACCGCCTGCACGCCGGCACCCAGCCACGGCTGCGCCAGCGCGTCGATGCAGCGGGCAAAGCCGCCGGCGTCGGCAAGCAACGGGCTAACGTCGCGGAACATCACGCCAGGGCTGGGGAAATCCGGTACGACGCGAATCAGTGCGGCGAGATCTTGCATGAAGTTCCTTGCGCTATCGCTATCGTGGGCGCCGCTACCACCTGACCCGCGCTTTTCAGCAGGGCACGGTCAGCGGATCGTCGGGGAGGTCATCGATATCCCGGATAGCCAGCCGCGCCGCGCTGAGCTGGGCCTCCACCTCGGTCACGATGCCCCGGGCGGTAGCCAGACTCGATTCGGGCACCATCACTGCGATGTAATCCATCGCCGGCAGCTGGCCGATCGCGCCGGTGAGGTATTCGCCGGCGATGAACGCCGGTATGCCCTCCGCCTCCAGCGCATCCTTGACCAGATGGGCATCGAACAGGTTTTCGGCGCGATAGATGATGTGCATGCCTGCACGCTACCCCGCACGCCCCCGCGGGGCAAGGCTGCCCGGTCGCCTGCGCCCGGTCACGGCGACAGGGTAAACTTGGACGTTTCCGCTACTGCCTGCGAGTCTTGCCCGATGTCGACCGACAATCCCGCCACTGCACCTGCCACGCCAACGGCCGCCGTGCATCAGGCGGCTCCACATCAGGCTGCCCCACATCAGGATTTCATCCGACAGATCGTGCGCGACGACCTCGCCGCGGGCAAGCACCACGCGGTTCACACGCGCTTTCCGCCGGAGCCGAACGGCTACCTGCACATCGGCCACGCCAAGGCGATCTGCCTGAGCTTCGGTATCGCCGGCGAGTTCAAGGGCTGGTGCAACCTGCGCCTGGACGACACCAACCCCGGCAAGGAAGACCCCGAGTTCGTCGAGGGCATCAAGGACGACGTGCGCTGGCTCGGTTTCGAGTGGCATGAGTTGCGCCATGCATCGGATTATTTCGAGGTGTTCTACCGCTCGGCGCTGAAGCTGATCGAAGACGGCGTGGCGTATGTGGATGATCTCAACGCCGAAGAGATGCGCGAATACCGCGGCACGCTGACCGCCGCCGGGCGCAACTCGCCGCATCGCGAGCGTAGCGTGGCGGAAAACCTCGACCTGTTCCGCCGCATGCGCGCAGGCGAGTTCGCCGACGGCAGCAAGACGCTGCGCGCGAAGATCGACATGGGCGCCGGCAACATCAACCTGCGCGATCCGGCGATCTACCGCATCCGCAAGATCGCCCATCAGAACACCGGCGACGCGTGGCCGATCTACCCGATGTACGACTACGCGCACTGCCTGTCCGACGCGCTGGAAGGCATCACCCATTCGCTGTGCACGCTGGAGTTCGAGGATCACCGGCCGCTGTACGACTGGTTCGTGGACAAGGTCGACCTGCCGAACCATCCCGAATTGTGGCGGCCACTGCTCGACGCCGGCCTGCCGACGGTACCGGCCAAGCCGCGCCAGATCGAATTTTCGCGGCTCAACCTCAGCTATTGCATGACCAGCAAGCGCAAGCTGGCGCAGCTGGTGAGCGAGCAGTTCGTGGACGGCTGGGACGATCCGCGCATGAACACCTTGCGCGGCCTGCGCCGGCGTGGCTTCACCCCGGCCGGCCTGCGCCTGCTGATCGAACGGGTGGGCGTGAGCAAGCAGAACAGCGTGATCGACTATGCCGTGCTGGAAGGCTGCATCCGCGAGGATCTGGACACCACCGCCGCGCGCCGCATGGCCGTGCTCGATCCGCTGAAGCTGGTACTGACGAATCTGCCGGAAGGTCACGAGGAAACGCTCACCTTCGCGAACCACCCGAAAGACGACAGTTTCGGCACGCGCGAGGTGCCGTTCGCGCGCGAGCTGTGGATCGAGCGCGAGGATTTCGCCGAGGTGCCGCCAAAGGGCTTCCATCGCCTGAAGCCGGACGACGAAGTGCGCCTGCGCGGTGTCGGCATCATCAAGTGCGAACAAGTGATCAAGGACGCCGATGGTACGGTGACCGAACTGCGCTGCACGCTCGACCCGGAAACCCGGCATGGCATGCCAGGCGCGGATCGCAAGGTGAAAGGCACGATCCACTGGGTCAGCGCGAAGCACGCGGTCGCCACTGAGGTGCGCATCTACGACCGCCTGTTCAGCGTGGCGGCGCCGGACAGCGACGAGGACGGCAAGAGCTGGCTCGATCACGTCAACCCGCAGGCCAAGCGCGTGGTGCAGGCGTGGCTGGAACCGGCCGCCGCCAATGTCGAGCCGGAACAGCGTTTCCAGTTCGAGCGGCTGGGCTATTTCGTGGCCGATCGCGTCGATCATCACGCCGACGCACCGGTGTTCAACCGCACCGTCACCTTGCGCGATACTTGGGTTCGGCAGGCCGGAGCATAAGAAAACATCATGTTGCCACTGCAGATCCATCTCACCTTGCCGCCATGGATTGGCGACGTCGCCGACGAGAGTCGTGCGTACCTCACCGATGAGGAACGGGTCGGCTTGGCGATCGCGCTGTCGCAGCACAATATCGAACGCAGCCACGGCGGACCGTTCGGTGCGGCGGTGTTCAACGAAGCGGGCCGGTTGATCTCGGTTGGCGTGAATCGCGTGGTGGCGCAGACCTGCTCGGTCGCACATGCGGAAATGATGGCGTACATGACCGCGCAGCAGCGCCTCGCCACGTTCCGGCTCAACGAACAGGGCGGCCGCTACATCCTGGCCACCAGCGCACAGCCGTGCTGCCAGTGTTTCGGCGCCACCATCTGGGCCGGCATCGACGAACTGCTGATCGGCGCGCGCGCGGAGGACGTCGAGGAACTCACCGAATTCGACGAAGGCCCGTTGCCCGCGGACTGGATCGGCGAACTGCAACGCCGCAGCATCACCGTGCGACGCGACATCCTGCGCGATCAGGCGCGTGCCGTACTGGCCAGTTACGGCGCCACCGGCACACCGTATTGAGCCGTTGGCGCGCCGCGCTGCCACTGATCCTGCTGGTGCTGGCCGGCATCGTGCTGTTTGCCTCCGGTTCGCTCGACCAACTCAGCCCGCAGCAGCTGGTGGCGCATCAGGCCGAACTGCAGACCCAGATCGCCGCGCACCCGTGGCTGGTTCGGCTGGCTTATGTCGGGCTGCTGACGCTGACCGTGGCCACCGGGATTCCCGGCACCGTCGTGGTGATCCTGGCTGGCGGTTTTGCGTTCGGTGTGGTCGACGCCACGCTGTGCTCCTCGGTGGGGCTGACCTTGGGTTCGCTGATCCTGTATCTGGCCAGCCGCTATGCGTTCGGCCCCGGCAGCCGCCAGCCGCCGGCGATCGTGGCGCGGCTGCATCATGGCTTCGAACGGCACCCGGTGAGCTATACACTGTTCCTGCGCTTCGTGCCTGTGGTGCCGTTCGGCGCGGTCACGATCGCGCTGGCGTGGCTGCGCTGTCCGCTATGGCTGTTTCTCGGCGCCAGCTGGCTTGGCGGCACCATCACGCTGATCTTTGAGACCTCGATCGGCGCGGGCCTAGGCGTGGCGATGAGCCGCAGCGACAGCTTCGGCATCGCCCTGTTCATGCACCGCGAAGTGCTGCTGCCGCTGGGTGCTCTCGCCCTCCTCGCACTGCTGCCGCTGCTGATCGAGCGGCTCACCCGGAAGCGCCGGCAACAATCAGACCCGGACCGCTGAATCCACCATCAGCCATATGGCTGATCGCCGACCTGAATACGGGTTTGCCGGCTCCCGGCTGCTGCTTTTCGCGCTAGGCTCAAGCCGACGGCACGCGGGGCTGCCGTAGGGGCGCAAGCAGTGATGGGCAGCAGGACACGCAGCTACTCGGTACGCCTGTGGCGACGCGCATCGCTGATGCAGCGGCTGGGTTTCATCGCGCTGGCGCCGACCCTGATCACGGCCGCATTGGTGGTCACCATCCTCACCCGCCATCAATTGATGACACTGCACGTGCTGGCCCGGTCCACCGCGGATGCCATCGCAACCCAGACCGCATCGATTTCCACCGACCCTCTGCGCAACCTGCAGCGCCGCGAACTGGTACGTATCGCCCAGTCAACCGGTGAGCTGCCGCACGTGGCGCATGTACAGGTTCGTGCTGCCGACGGCGAGATCCTGGCCGACTATCGCGGCACCAGCAAAACGCGCGCGCAGGACAATCTCACCGTGGTACGCGATGTGATCGACCGGAATCAACCGTGGCTGCCGCCGCTGGGTTCGGTGCTGGTAGAGGTGAACTTGAGCGAGGCTATTGCGGCGCAGCAATCCAGCCTGCGCATCGCGATCATCACGCTGGTGGCGAGTCTGCTTGTCGCGGGAGTCATCGGCTGGCAGGCGGCGCGCTGGATCAGCGCACCCTTGCGGCACCTGGCCCGTGCGGTGCATCAGCTTGGCCGCAGTGATCGTCAGGTCGAGGTGGAGATCACCGACCAGACCGAGATCGGCGAATTGCAACGCGGCTTCAACAGCGCTGCCGCCGCATTGTTCGACATGCAGCGCAGCATGGAGCGGGAAATCGAGCATGCCACGCTCGAATTGGCGCACAAGAATGCCGCGCTGGAGGCCGCCAGCGTGGCCAAGGCACGCTTTCTCGCCGCCGCATCGCATGACCTGCGGCAACCACTGTACGCATTGACCCTGTTCTCCTCCGCCCTGGCGGTGGAAGAACACGATCCGGTACGACTGGATCGCATTGCGCACATCCAGGAATGCGTGCAGGCGCTCGATCACCTGTTCAGTGAGCTGCTCGACCTGTCGCGGCTGGAAACCGGCGCGATGCAGGTCGAGATCAGCGAGTTCCCGCTCGATCAGGTCTTCGATGAAGTCAGCCGGAACTTCCGCATGATTGCGGAGCAGCACAACCTGCGGCTGCTCGTGCGAACCACTCACCAGTGGGTGCGCAGCGATCGCAGCATGCTCGCGCGCATACTCAACAATCTGGTCAGCAACGCCTTGCGTTATACCAAGGAGGGCGGCGTGCTGGTCGGTGCACGCCATGGGCCTGCCGGCACCCTGAGAGTCGACGTATGGGACACCGGTGTCGGCATCGATATCGAACATCAGGCGCGCATCTTCGACGAATTCTATCGAGTCGAACAACAGGCCGAGCATGATTACGATGACGGCCAGCGCCGCGGGCTCGGTCTGGGCCTAGCCACCGTGCAACGACTGGCTGATTTGCTCGATATCCGGATGCAGCTCAAATCGCGTCCGAACCGCGGCAGTGTGTTCAGCTTTCTGTTGCCGATGGTGCCGGCGCAACAGATCATCGACACGAGCACCGAAGAACCGCCACTGGACGTTTCGGGCATGCGCGTGCTGGTGATCGACGACGAACCGGCGATCCTTTCCGGCATCCGCTACCTGCTGAGGAGCTGGGGCTGCGAAGTGGCAGTGGCCGAAGATCGCGCACAGGCCATGGAAGTCGCCAATGATTGGGTGCTGCCGCCTGACATCGTCATTTCCGACCTCCGCCTGCGGGAGGGCGAGAGCGGCCTGGAAGTGCTGGCAGCGCTCGATCATTACTACTACCGGGACAAGGAAAGGAACAAGCACGAACGTCCTTTCGCGCGTCTTCTGATCACTGGAGAAACCCGCAGCGACCGCCTGCGCGAGATCATGGCAGCGAAGATCCCCGTGCTTTATAAGCCGGTCTCGCCGGAGCAGTTACGCGAAGCGATGATGGCCGTCTGGACGTCCGCGCGCAGCGTGGCCTGAGATGGTCCACGGCGACATCGCGTATCCACCTCTCGCGACAACCTCCTAGCAGCGACGGCCTACTGCTTGAGCTGTTCGAAGTCGCGGTCGGAGCGGCGCAGGCCGAAGCTGAGCTGACTCTTGTCCACGCCGCCCTGCGCACCGTCGCCGGCGATCTGCCCGTCGATCGCCAGACCGTAGGAAAACAACGGGGTGAAAAATTCCAGGAGTCTGCTCCGGCGGCAGGTCGCAGAACACCGCCATGTTTCGCGCGTTGCGAATGCCCTGCCAGAACGGGTGTTTGGCATCGACGAGGAAGTAGGTGGTGTTCGGCGTCTTCTGCGGCAGCTCTTCCGGCGGCACCGGCGTACCAGTAGCACGGCAACAGCGGTGGGGCCGCCGCCTGCATGCCCGCAAGCAGACTGCAGCAGAGCACGAGCGGGCCAGCCTTGCCGCCCTCTCGCAGCGAATGCCGTTGCCAGGCTGTTTTCCCTGTCGTGATCATCAGCGATTCTCACGACGCATCGCCGCAACAGCCATATCACGGAGAGCCTAGGCCGTTCGGGCTGACACGGATGTGTTGCTGCCGGTGCCCACTGCGGCTATGTTGCCGAAGGGGTAGACAAGGCTGCGGCGGGATGCCGCGATGCCACGGGGAACGGATATGCGGATACTGATCGCGGATGACCATCGACTGATCGTCGAGGGAGTCAAACTCAAGCTCGCCGAACTTGATCCAGCCACCGAGTTCACGGTGGCTATGGACGTGGACGAACTGCGGCGTGCGATCCAGCACGGGCCTGTTCCTGCATTGGCACTGATCGACCTGACCATGCCAGGCAGCCATGGCCACGAGCATCTGATCGAAACGATCGCCAGCCTGCCCGGGGTGCCAGTCATCGTGATTTCCGGTTCGGAAGATCCGGTCCTGATGAGGGAACTGCTCGCACTGGGCGTGCAGGGCTTCATCCCCAAGGCCTATTCGCCCGATGTGATGCTGTCCGCCGTGCGACTGGTGCTGTCCGGTGGCGTGTACGTGCCACCGATGCTGCTGCTTGAGGGCGGTGCAGCTGCAGCAGCCATTCATGCGGAACCGGCCGCCTCCCTCGAGGAGCGCCTGCGCAAGCTGCTGACCGAGCGGCAGATCGATGTGCTGCGATCGCTCTCGCAAGGCAAGCCCAACAAGGTGATCGCCCGCGACTTGGGCATCAGCGAGGGCACCGTGAAGATTCACCTGGCGGCGATCTTTCGCGCACTCAACGTGCGCAACCGAGTCGAGGCGGTGGTCGCCTCGCGGCGCATCAGCGGGCTCTGAGCCGTTCAAAGGTTCCAGCCGACAGGCTCACGCACCGTCACACATCGCACGACAACCAGCGGTAGACTTGCATGCCCTTGCGCGCAGGATACGCGCCATGCAGGCCACAGGGGGTTGGGCAACGTGCATCGGACTCACAGCTCTCGCAGGGCACCGCACCACTCATGGCGGAACGCGCTTCGCCGCGCCGCGGTCGCGTTGCTGTTCGTGCTGGCCACGCAGGCGCTTCCGGCCGCCCAGCCCCGCACCGGCACGCCACAGGCACCACTGACATTCGGGATCCTGCCGATCGGCGGCGCTTCCGAATCGCTGGATGCGTGGCGACCGACGCTGGAAGACATGAGCCACGCACTGCAGCGGCCGGTCCGCAGCCTCTCGGTGAGCACCTACGAAGGGCTGGCCGAGGCGATCGCGGAAGAGCGCGTGGACATCGCCTTCGTCTCCGGGCGACTGGCATTGCAGGCGGTCGGTAATAATCGCATGCAGGTGATTGCCCAGCTCACCCGCGGCGACGGTTCGCGCGGTTACTACTCGGTGCTGCTGGTGCCCAAGAACTCGCCCATCCATACGTTGAACGATATTTACCGCCAGCCGAACCACTGGCGTTACGCACGCGGCGAATCACTGTCGATGTCAGGTTACCTGGTGCCCGAAACGCAGCTTTTCGCCAGTCACAAGCTCGATTCGGACACGTTCTTCGCCAATGTCGTGGTGGGCAACCATCAGAACAACGCGCTGGCCGTCGCCAACAACGAAGTCGACGTGGCCAGCAACAACACCGCCGACCTCGAACGCTTCGCACAGCACTTCCCCGAGCAGTACGCGCGCCTGCGCGTGCTGTGGAAATCGGATCTGATTCCGCATGCGGTGATCATCGTGCGCGACGACCTGTCGCCACAGTTGCGCGCGGCGATCACCGACTTTGTCACGCACTATGCCAAGAGCGGACGCAACGCCGCGGCGGAACTCGCCAACCTCAAGCTGATCCACGACATCAGCGGTTTTGCCCCAGCCGGCAACGCCACCCTGATACCGTTCGCCGACACCGACTACACGCTGGATCGTCGGCGCGCGCTCAGCGCGCAATGGGTGAGCGATGCGGCGATGCAGGCGCGCCTGCAGAAAATCGAGAACAGCCATCGCGATCTGGTGAAACGGCTCAACGCCAACTCCACCATGGATCCGCCCAGCCCCTGAAAACCCGCCGTTCGCGCGTTCCCCCGGCCTCCCCCCCCCCCTCCACCGCCATAGCCCATCCGTGGTATCGCGGCGAGGAGCACACTGGCGAACCAGCCGGGCCATCCTCACGCATGGAAGCCCGCCATCACATCGCCTGCCCTTGTCGCACTCGGCCTGCTGCACCTGCCAGAACCCTCGACTGCATTGGACCGATTTTATCCGCCATGTTCCGGCAAGCCGGCCGGCCATCCAGAGCGCTTTACGGCCGCCTCGTTCAGCACCAACTCCGGCATTGCACAGGCCTATGCGCCCTTCGATGCAAACGGAATTGAAGGAGCACTGGATCTGCATCGAGATCGATGGCGGCCAGTCTGCTCAGCACGCCAGGTTTTTTCGATATGCAATTCGCTCTATGCCGCATGTTGCTATGTCGAAGTGCTTATCGAAGCGATCCCCGGAGTTATCTAGAGTGTGATCACTACAGCCACGGAAGGCCGCTCATCTCACCGAACCGACTTGTCCCGACAGCCCGCCATGATGCCGACAATCATCGCCGTTCCCTCGCAGCAGCAAGCGCCACACCGGGCATGCATGCGCTTGCCGCGCAGGTCCGTGGATCGAGGCTGACCATGCCGCGCCATTCCACTACCTTGCTGCGCCGTCTGCTTGCCGACAGCGTATTGCCTTGCGCGTTCGCCGCGCTGGTATTGACCGGGCTGCTCACCATGCAACGGTTGCGCACCGTGGACGACGCCGGCCACCTGCAGATAGCCGTGCAGCTCGAACAGCTTGCCGGCGCACTGGAGCATGCCACCGACGCGAGCACGCAGGCGCTGCTCGACGGGGCCTTGCGTGGCAGCCGTGACAAGCCGCTGCAGCGCATCGACCTGGAGGAAGCCGACGGCCGCCGGCTGTCCAGTGGCGCGTCGGCGGATGCCTCGTTCGAACGCTACCGCCGGAACTTCCTGTCGAGCAGTTCGGGGCGGCATCGCATCCTCACCGTTCACGTCGATCCGACGCCCCGCTTGCACGCGCAGCGCCTGATCCTGCTGTACGGAGTGCTGAGCGGAGTCGGCATCGGGGTGCTGGTGGTGCTGGCGACACTGACCTTGCGTTATCGCGTGTCGATGCCATTGCGGGAGCTGCAGCGTTCGCTCGATGCTTTGCTCGATGGCGACAATGAAGAAGTGAGCATGGATGCACATCAGCCCCATGGCGAATTCGCGCGACTGCGTGCAAGTACCGCTGCGCTGGCCGGACAGCTGGCGACGCATCGCGCCGACTGGGCATCGATCCAGCAGGCCACGGCGATCGATGCACTGGACCAGTTGCGTCAAAGCCAGGCGGCGGAGCGGGGGAAATCGGAGTTCGTGGCGCTCGTCGGCCACCACTTCCGCCAGCCGGTGCAGGCATTGCAGTTGATCGCGGCCAGCTTGCATTCGGGCATCGACGCAGAGCAAAGCGACTTGGTGGCACAGATGCGATCGAGCGTTGCGACGATGACCCGGCTGCTGGATGCCCTACTTGAGATCTCACGACTGGATGCCGGCGTAGTCGCCGCGACAGCCGCTCCATTCAGCGTGATGGGCCTGTTCCTGCGTAGCCGCGCAGCGCTGGCAGAGGATGCACGTCAGCATGGTATACGCATGGCTTGGCACCCGGGCAATTGGCGTGTGCATGGCGATGCCGAACTCGCCCATGATTTGCTGCAGCAGCTGATTGCCAATGCCATTGCGCACGCCGGTTCACCCGGGCGTGTGCTGATCGCGGCACGACGTCGAGCCACGGGAATACGCATCGAAGTACGCGACAGCGGGCCGGGCATTCCGTCGATCCATCAGCAACGCATCTTCGAGGAATTCGTGCAGCTGTATGGCGAGGGCGAGCGCCATGAAGGTTATGGACTGGGACTGGCCATCGCCGCGCGCCTGGCCGAGTTGCTCGGCACGCAGATCGGGCTGTGCTCCGAACTGGGGCGTGGCAGCACGTTCTGGTTCGAGTTGCCGCTGGCGTCCATGGAGGACAGTGACAGCCAGACAGATACTCGACGTGCGTCGCCCGCGATGCTCCCGATCAGCTGATCTGCCGGCATTGCGCAGCCACGACGCTGCAACCATCGACACATCCACTGCGCTCAACGCACAGACACGCATGAACGATGCCGACATGGCGCTGGCGCTGAGTACCGATGGCGCGCTGCCGCATGGCGCCAGTGCCGTGAAGATAGACGGCTATCAGTACTGCAGTCAGGCCGTCGCGCTATCGGAAAAGGGTGAGCTGCGGCAAAGCGTGCGCGCCGCCAACCAGGCACTCTATCTCGCGCAGCAGAGCAAAGACGATGAACAGCTGGCACGTGCCTATCGCGACCTCGCGATTGCCTGCGGCTACGGCGGTGATTACGAAAAGGCCACGGCTTTCGCCAAAGCTGCACTGGAATATCCAGTGAAGGATCCGACCAAGGTCGACGGCCCGTACACAAGGTGCCCGGTGATGCCGCCGCGCGGCAGGACAACCACAACGCCGCCGTGAGGAAAGCGCACATCTGCTGAAACGGGCAACGATTCACGCACACAATGTACCGCCCGGGATAGGGCGTCACAGCTGTCGAGGCAAAAAAAGAGCGCCCGTTGGGGCGCTCTGAAAAACTGGTGGGTCGTCCGGCTATCCAATAGCACTCTTCAAAAGGCTCTACTACAGCATTCAGCTGTGCGAATCAGTGATTTGTACCACCAGATGTACCACCAAACGCTTCCGCTGCGAACCGCCAGCTAGTTGCCCATTCCCGGTACCAAACCTGACCGACTTCGGCCAGAAGCTGACGGTCAACCATACTGTTCAGTCGATGCCCACTTCCAGGCGATTGGCAGCAGCTTGAGTCTCGCGCGCCAGATTCTCATTCTTCCTCTGCAATGCTTCTACATTCGACGGGTTCTTCTTAAAATGGACTGAGACTTCATGGAGCACGTAGAGGGTCATGCTTGTCGCGAAGTCAAAATGCATGTCAAATCCATCGACTACTGGTCTGTAAATAACTGATGTGACTTTCCCGCTGTCATTGATTTTCAGGGCCCTTTCAAGGCTTCGAGTTGACGAGTGCACGGCCATGCTCAAGTACCCGTAGAGCGCATCGTAGTACGACTCAAGCCCGGCAAGCTGCGCTATGCGTACTGTGCTGAACTTCTCGATCCTCTCATCGCGTATCCGCTTCTCTAGTTCCGCTATGAGCGCAACAGCAGTCTTATCTGGCGGCTCCCCGCGGCGACAGCGCTCGGCATTCAACCTGACTAGATTCTTCTTCCGGCTTATCTCGTCGCTGAGTGCCCACCGCTTAGCAAAGCTCTCCTCCTTTCGAATTGCGCCAACACTAAACATAACCTCTGCAAGCGCTCTAACCATCATCTCGGCCTGATCTATGAGGCCCCTCCGCGCCACAATAATGAAGGCTTGGAATGTCGAAATTTGGCGGGACAGCAGTGTGGATAGCAGAAGCTCTTTGAGCTCGCTTGATGTGATCTCAATTGAAAAGATGAGCTCATGGGCTAAGCGGTTCACTTCTGTCGCGAGTTGAAGTTTGGCAGCGTATCGGTTCTCGAAGTCTTCCTCCCAGCCGGAGACTTCGTCGCTTAAGAAGCCATCAGTTTCGAATGATGTCATTGTCCTCGCGCCCAACGCTTGAATTTGACCGCGCTGCGACGCAGCGTCGGCTTGAGTGAGTAAAAAGAGACGTCCTCCCCCTTTAGGCATCGGAGGCCATGATGGTGTCGACCTGAGTCGGGTTATACATCCGACGTAAACCCCGACTGGGATCGCCCCACACTAGCCCCACCTTATCGTCGTTCCTCAAGCCTGTGACCGGCAGCCACGGGTCGACAAGCGACCTTCAGTCGGATGGTCGACAGGCTGGCAATCCACATTCCGCAGGTGCGATCGAGGTTAGGTTACTGCGGGACGGTTCAATAGCGGCTTCGTGATTCGACTAGGCTGGGAAAATGTGAGGGTCGTTCGGAAAAAGGTAATTAAGGTAATCTTTTGAAACTTGAAGAGAAATAAACATAACAATCAAAGATATACAGATAAATCATCAAGGTAATTATTTGGTGATATCAAGGTAATTAGTGACCCCTCCAAAAGGTAATATCGCGAATTCGTGAGACTATTTAGAATCAATAACTTACAAAAAATTACCTTGGAAGTTACCAAAAATTACCTCTGAAAGGTAATGATAAATGCAATGCAAATCATGCGCTTATGGATGATTTTCGGGCTAGTTACCGAAATTACCGTTTTCCGATGGCCCCTCGCGTTCTGGCGCACTCCACCGCTATCTGAAGCCCAAAAACAGCCCGCACCCGCGTCACTTCGCGTCACATATCGCGCCCTGCCTTCACGGCCGCAGGCTACGCACGGTGCCGCGCGGCACCTGTGGATACCTTCGTCGGAATCGTTCTCTCTAGGCCACGCGGGTGCGGCGGGGGAAACCGCGCTGGGAGGGGCTTCATCCGGGCGTCCGAGCACCAAAAAGCCGCCTCGCGGCGGCTTTCGGCATAGTTATTCGAGCTACGCCCGGGTCAGCCGGTGGCGGCGGTACCGTTGGGAGCCAGGCCGTCGACCTTGTAGTCGCCGAAGGTCACCACCTCCTGGCCGATCCACTCGTTGAACTGCTGGATGCGCGCCTGCAGCGGCAGCAGCTCGTTGATCGCGAACACCTGCGCCACCGGATCTATGCGGCCCGGCGTGAGCTACCAATTTGTTAGGTAGTCCCTGACATCGGATACTGATTCACGGGCACGACCGTCGTCGCCCCGCCGGTCCCGGCTCGACGATCTCCGGGGGTGTTGTGGGTAGTGAGGTGCAACGTTGAGCGATTCCTTCATCGAATTGGACCGGACCTTCCAACTGAGCGTCGCGATTGGCGCCAAGAGCGACGACGTAGATCTCACGCAACCGTTTGGTCGGCGCGGCCAGATGACGTGGGACGGCCTGCTCGCCCGCCCGCGCGTCATCATCCTGTCTGGAGGCGGTGCCGGCAAGACCGCCGAGATTCGACATCGCGCGAAGCTACTGCACGCCGAGGGTCGGCCGGCCTTCTTTCTGCGAATCGAGCACGTGCGCGACGACTTTGCCGGTGCCTTCGACGAGGTCGCGGGCAACCATGAGCAGTTTCAGGAATGGGTGAAATCCGGCGACGAGGGCTGGGTGTTCCTGGATTCAGTCGACGAGGCCCGGCTGAAGAGTCCGAAGGAATTCGAACAGGCGATTAAATACGTCGGTCGCGTGCTCGAGCCCATCCTGCAGCAGGCACACATCCTCGTCACCGGACGAGAAGCCGCGTGGCGAGCGCGCTCAGATCGGGAGTTGATTCGCACTCACCTGCCCTACCAGCCGTCGACACCGACCGTCGCGCAAGCCTCCCCCGTGGAACTGCCGGCGCCGCAGGACGCCGATGCCGACCTCGACGGTGAGTACGACGATCCCGATGCGGAGAACGACAACGCAGCCGACGAGCCTGCGGCAAGAGAGGAGACCGATTCGTCGGAAGCCGGGTTGAACGCGATCCTGATCGTCGGCTTCGACAACTTAAACGAGCAGCAGGTCGAGACCTTCGTGCGCGCCAGGGGCATCACCGATGTGGCGGGCTTCATGAAGGCAGTCGAACGCAAGGAGGCGCAGTCCGAGACCGCCCGGCCGCTGGATCTCGAGGGCCTGGTCGACTACTGGAACGCGAACGGGAGGATCGGCAGCCAGCTCGAACTCACGGAAGCCAGCATCGTCCGGCGCCTTTCCGAAGTCGACCCGGACCGTGGGGAAGCAACTACGCTAACCCGTGATCAACTGCGTCAAGCGGCACGCAACCTCGCTGCCGCGAGCATGCTGATGCAGGTGCCGGAGATTCGCCTACTGGGCGCCCCCGCGGAACTGCGCGGTGTCGAACCGAGCGACATCCTCGATTGGCCGGAAAAAGACATCCGCACGCTGCTCCTGCGGCCGTTGTTTGTGGCCGGTCAGTTCGGCGCCGTTCGTCTGTACGTGCGGAAGGCCCGTGAGTACTTGACCGCCGAGTGGCTGCATCGTCGCCTCGTCGACCACGCCTCCCGTGCTCGAATTGAAGCGCTGTTTTTCCGGATTCAGTACGGCAAGGAAGTGGTGGTACCGGCGATGCGTGGGATCTTGCCGTGGCTGGCATTGCTCGACACCGAAGTGCTCGCGCGGGTGCGCCGCGTCGCGCCCGAGGTCATGTTCGAGGGCGGCGATCCGAGCCGGCTGCCGTTCGACATGCGCCGCGAATTGCTCAGCAAGGCGTGCGCCCAGCTGGTGGACAACCCGGGACGTAGTTCACTGACCGACTTCCAGGCCGTACAGCGGTTCGCGGCGCCGGACCTGGCGGATGTCATCAAGACACTGCTGGCCACCTATCGTGCCGATGACGAAGTCGTCTACTTCCTGATGCGCATGGTCTGGCAAGGCGAGATTTCGGGGGTCCTCGACGAGGCCAAGCAGGTGGCCAGCAGCGCCACCGAGCTAAGTTTGCGCCTCATCAGCCTGCGCGCGGTCGCCGCGCTGGGGACGGACGCCGACCGCGCGGCGGTCCGCGCGGCATTGCTGAGCGGCGCCGCGTCGCCGGAGCGGGAATGGATTGCCGAGGCCGTCGAGACGCTGCCTCGCGATGCCCGCGGCATTGCCTGGCTGCTGCAGGCCTGCGTCGGTGCCAAGTCCGAAAAGCGCTACAGCATCGATCCCCTGCCCGATGCCATCGAGGCCTACGTCGCCGATCTGCCTCTAGGGCAGCTGCCGTCTCTTATCGCGGGCTTTCAGGCGTTGCTGGCACCTGCCGCGGGCCCCGACAATGACGATGGTGGCCGTGGGCGCCAGCCGTACGACTGGTTGATGGGCGCGGCCATCGCGATGTTGGATCGGCTCGTGCAGGCCAAGGACCCCGCCACGTTCCAGGCACCCGCGATGGCCTTGCTGCTTCGGATTCCGGCTGCGGTGAGGTTGGGCGACAACGACGACCGCGAGGACAGCGCGCGCCTGTCAGAACACGTGGCCGCATGGACGTCGCTCAATCGCGCCATGTTCTGGGCGGACGTGGAAGGCACGCGCGCGCGCCGCCAGAAAAAGTCGGGCGAACCGCTGGTCGACATCTGGGGCGTAGGCATCTTCGGGCACTACTGGCGCCTGACCGCTGACGACTTCGACCACATCGAAAAAGAAATTGGTGCTCGGCCGTTGCTTGACGATCGCCTGGTTGCGCTGTCGGTGGCACACGTGCTGTACCGCGACGATGGTCGCCCTCCTCGCTGGCGCCAACGCTTGCACCGTCGCGTCAAAGGGGTGCCACAGCTCGAGGCCGCGCTGACGGGCATGCTGCATCCGCAGTCCGAACAGCTCAAGAAGTGGCGGCAGCAAGAGGCGAGGTGGAAGCGGCGCTCCGCGCGCGAGACCGTGCAGCGTGACGCCAATCGTGAGCAGTGGCGCAAGCATTTGCGGGCGAAGGTGGACTCGTTGCGCACGCCATTTCCCGGCGGTGGCGTCCGGAAGAACCAGCACTATCTGTCTACACGGATGCACGAGTTTGACAAAAATTCGTCGCGATGGACCGATGGCAAATGGCGGTCGCTGATCCCCGAGTTCGGCCCCGAAGTGGCCAAGGCATTTCGTGACGGCGCCATCGCATTCTGGCGAACCAACACGCCGGAACTGCTTTCGAATGGTGCCGAGGCCAACAAGACGCCGATGACGACGGTGTTCGGTTTGACCGGTCTGCTGTTCGAATCGCGCGAGTCGCGCGATTGGGCTACGCACCTGACGCCGAAAGACACCGAACTGGCTACGCGCTACGCAATGCACGAGCTCAACGGCTTCCCGCCGTGGCTACAGCGGCTGTTCGCCGCCCACCCTGAGGCGGTGGTCAAGGTCGTGCTGGACGAGATCGATTACGAACTACGCGCGGCGATCGCGATCGACAGCCCCAGCCACTACGTGCTCAGTGACGTCAGCAGCGTCGGTAGCTGGCTGTGGCATAGCCTCGCGCCGGAGCTCTTGAAGCGCCTGAACTCTCCGCCGCCGAGTGCCACGCACATCCGACAGGTCTTGGCCATTCTGGCCGGTTCGGATGTGGACGGTGCTGACATCGCCGCGCTCGCGAGCCAGCACGCCACGACCAGTGTCGATGAGCTCGCCGCTGTGTGGTTTGCGGCCTGGATCGGCGTGGAGCCCGAGCAGGCGCTGTCGGCGCTGTCGGCGCACCTGGCGTCGCTTCGGGACAAGGCGCGAAAGGTCAAGGTCGCGATGCACTTCCTAATCGCGCTCACCGGAGGGCGCCACGGTCGCCGCGTGGCCCGCGAGGGCTACCGCACGGTGCCGCACCTGACGACGCTGTTCCTACTGATGCACCAGTACATTGTTGAAGGTGAGGACCTGCAGCGAGCCGGCAACGGCGTCTATAGCCCGACCTTGCGCGACGACGCTCAAGAGGCTCGCGACGCGCTGCTCGCGCCGTTGAAGGACACGCCGGGCCAGGAAGGGTACTTTGCGCTGCAGCGCATCGCCGGCGCGCATCCCTCCAAGCGTGGGCGCGACTGGGCAACGCGACTGGCGCACGCACGCGCGGTCGCCGATGCGGACCGACCCGGTTGGCTGGGCAGTCAAGTGCGAGAGTTCCAGGAAAGTTTGGAGCGAACGCCGCGCAATCACCAGGAATTGTACGATCTGGCCGTCGATCGCCTGCTTGATCTCAAGCACTGGCTCGAGCATGGGGAGACCAGCATCGCGGAGGTGCTGATCAAGCCGGAGGAAACGGCGGTCAGGAACGTCGTTGCCGACTGGTGCAAGGCCCGGGGGTTGAACCGCTACATGATCGCGCAGGAGGAAGAGTTCGCGGACAAGAAGCGCACCGACATCCGCTTTCTGAGCATGGCCTTCGACAACCCGGTGCCTGCCGAACTGAAGCTGGCTAACTTGTGGTCCGGATCGGAGTTGGCCGAGCGCCTCGAGAATCAGCTATGCAACGACTACCTCCGGGACCATCGATCCAGCCGCGGCATCTTCCTCCTGATGTACCAAGGTGGTCGCAGCTATTGGGATCTGCCCGACGGCAGCCGCGTCACCTCGGTGGAGGCGCTCACCGAAGCGCTGCAAGCGCACTGGGCGAAGGTCGCAAAAGACTTCCCGCAGGTTCATGCGGTGCACGTCATCGGCGTTGACCTGACCACGCGCGCCAAGCCAAAGGGCCGGGTCACGACAAAGAAGCCCAGCAAGAAGGCGACAAAGAGCGCGGCCCCAAAAGCGACCACCAAGTCGGCAGTAAAACCCACGGTGAAGGGGGCCGCTGCGAGAAGGAAGACGACAAAGCCGACGACTAAGCGTTCAGCGAAGGCCGTTCGCGCACACGCAACGGCGACAACCGAAAAGCGCGCCGCATCGTCAAGGCGCGCCCCGACTAAGATGGCGCCGGCCGCAACCAAGAACAAACGTGCCAGTTCAGCCCGCAAGCCTGCCAAGTAGATCCGGACGCGATCTCGGGGCACCCGATCTTGGGCCCACGCCGGTAGGCTGCAGGCGTATTACTAGCGTCAGCGTGCGCTCGCGCAGGTGCCTGGCTCATTGGGTGGCTGAGAAGCTTCAGCGACAGTGGTCGCCGGAGTAGATGGCCGGATGGCTGAAGCACCGTTATCCCGACGATACAGCCGTTAGGTGCCCGTTGCCGCTTGCCCTGGAATTATCGCACCAGCAAGGACAGTGATCGGCCAAGAGCGCCTATTGGGCCCGAGGGCGAGAGTTCATCATGGATGCTGCTATGGCGACAGCCGCAACAATTCCTGTTGCAGGAATCCCGCACCGCGCACTCCTCCGTCCACCAGCCTGTCGGCGAGACGAATGATCCGTTGGCGTAACGCCTCCGTCATGGCGTCTTGTTTGACGGCAACAACGGACTTCAGCAACGCGACCGTATTCTCGCCATGGATCTGCCAGAACGGGATATCGGCCGCGCGCGTCTCAACTGTTGTTTCGATCCAGCCGAGCGCCGGATCCGGAAGCCAATCGCACCCGCCATGGCTCAGGAGCGTTGTGAGGGCTGTGAATACTGTCGAATTGGCACCTAATTTCGTGACAGCTTTCTCGACGGTGTATAGAAACAGCGACAGGTGTCGCCAGCCTGGATTGATGGCACACAGCAGCGACGAGAAGCCACCGGTCGCGCAAAAGAAAAGGCTGAAGATGCAATCGGTGAACTCGCGGTCAAGATGTTCACTAAGCGGATTGGACCCTTCCGGATTGGCGAGCACCCAATCCGCCAAATATCGCCACAACATCAAGTCGGCGTCGGAGATGTCCGTCGGTGTCGCCAGTGCATTTAACATGAAATGGTACATGACGGTGTGGAGCAGCAAGAGCGCGGTTTCGTTTTCTGCCGCCAATATCGGCGTGATAAGTTGCTCCTTGGCCTCAAACTCTGGAATGGCGGCTAGAACTTCGCCGAGCCATGCCGAACAGGCATAAACCCATTCGAATGGTGTATTACCGCGATACTCGCGACGCGAATCCGCAAACGGAGGCACCACTTCCATGATTGTAAAATCGCGCAGCTGGCAGGCTAATGCGGTGACGCGTTGGGCGGCGTCAGGACTACCGGTGAGCGCGACGAGTGGCGCCTTGAGGATGAGTGCTTCCGCGACGTGCCATAGAAAGATGCGCGAGTTGCGTTGATAGCCGTTAGTTTCCGGTGATGCTCGATAGCGGAGCGCCTGCTGCGCAGCAGGTCGGCGCAGCAAGCCGCTGGCCCAATCCTTGAGCGCACTCCAGGAGAGCTGGGGTTGCTTGATCCACGGCATCGGAATCGCGGGCAATTTTGGAACGGCATTCTTCGCCAGCGCCAGCTTTGCCCGGCGCAATAGCTTTTCGTTCGCCGCGTGCTCATAAGCGTCCGGAACGACGTTGTAGTGATTGGGGATGTGGTCGCGATCGGCTATGGATCGGCCGATCCCAAGGTCTATCAAGATCCAGCAGAACGTCTGATATTTGGCAGCATAACTCGCCATGCTGACGAACACGGCTGCGGCAAGGTGTTCAAGCGGATGCAGCGCCGCGTGGAGCAATGCGGCCTGTGCTTCTCGCACAAGGCGATCGCGTGCGAGAAGCCCGGAATAGCCATGTACCGCAAACACCTTCGGGTGCATGGCAAGAACAGAGCTACGGAGTAGGAAGTTGCGTTGCGCCTCAGGAGCTGTGGCGGCACGATGAAGCGCCTCGACCGACCAGGAAAAAGCCGCATCATCATCGGAATAGCGCGCGAGAACGAACGCAACCCCGGCGATCGCCGCGGCTCGTTGTTGTTCGTGAAAGTCCTCTGTCAGGTCAAAGGCGTTGTCCTTGTCGATGACTTGAACCCGTTGCCAGGCTTCGGACAACGTGATCTTCGGATCGACCACACCTTTCTCAAGTGCTTCGTTCGCCCACAGGCCGAGAGCAAAGTACTCGCTCAACCGCGCTTGGTCTTCGGATTGCTCTTTGAAACGTTCAGTGTGAGTCGACGGAGCATCACACCAGATGAGATATCCATCTCCATCGCGCGCTTGCTGTACCTGCCAATTGTCGAGAACACCGCGTTCGGCAAACACAGTCATCTTCTCGGTTAGTTCGGCGACGCGATTGCCGTTCTTCTTCTCTTCTTCATATTCAAAAGGAAGATGCTGCGGGAACGCAAATACACCAGCGAGAACCCGCTGTTGGAGGTCGTCGTCACCGGCGAAGATCAGATAAGGCAGTAACTGGCGGATATCCTGTTGCCGGTGCGGCCGTTCGTTCAATTCCTTGTTTGCTGTCAGCTCACGTCGGTGCCTATACCAATTTCCCATTTGATTTACTGGATGCCGATCGCCTATCCAGCGCGCGATATCCCAGCCCCAAAGGTGCGAACAAGTAAGGAGCGATGCGGATTGCGCAAGCGAGACTTGCGGAAATGCAAGACACAAGCTCACGGCCAATCCCAACACGGCAACAGACTCGTTTCTGTCCGTCACCTTGTCGAAGACATCGGCGAACGATGCGCCAGAATCCAGCTGCTGGAGCGCCCACCACTCCAGCGCCATGAGCGCGCAGCGCACCGCATCGCTGCCCCACGTCCCGCGGAACCAGAGATAAACTTGATGATCGCCCCAGAATTCGCGGGGGTTTCCGTCCCACGACACGATCACAGGTAGAGGTGTTGCTGGAGCATAGTGTGCTGGATGGGTGCGGCTCCAGCGCCACACAGTGATGGCGTGGTTGCAGAAAGCGTGGATGAGACGTAGCCCTTCGCTTTCATGTAATCGTAGCAACAGTAAAAATGGCAACTGAACGGGCGACGCCGGATCGAAATGCCGGTCTGACGCGATGCCGAGGTTGTCAATCAAGAACCGCGCATTGCTGTAGAAGTGATCGTCTTTGCCATCCTTTGGATGATCTAGAAACGCCGCCAGCATGAAGTCGACCAGTGCGGTCGGAAGATGTCGCGCCAACGGCAACGCGCTTTCCATGATGGCATCGCGGTAGATACGCTGGAGGCGCTCAGTTTGAGCCTTGTCCTTCAGGTAGGCCTTGACCGGATCCGGGTTTTCGGCCGCCGATCCCAGGAAGATCGCACGCAGAGATTTTTCGAGTTTTTGATCATCGTCGTAAGACAAAGAGAGGCCGAGAGGATCGCGGCAATCTGCAAAATTGTCGGAATGGAGATCCCGCTCGACTTCCGCAAGCCAATCGCAAGCTAGGGTGCCCATTTCACGGCAATGCCGGACATTTTTCCCGGCGAACAAGTCCTGCCAGCTAGAGAAAATCGGTAGAAGATCTGGAATGACCGTGCGCGGCAGGCTTGTGATGTGTCGCATGAGCCAGTCGAGAAAGCGTAGCCATACCGTAATGCGCGGCTTGGCCGTAAGGTTTGCGTATTTGGACCTGTCTGCGGGATCGACATGTGGCGTCTCGGCCTCATTGAGGAACTGCTCGTTGGGCACGACCTCGATCGTGCGTAAAGCAAGCATCAGTTTGCGCAGTGCTTGGGCGTCTTCCGCCACAAGATAGGACGTCAGGGTGTCCAGCAACGCCGTGGTACGCGTTGACTGCAGACAGGAGAGCAACACAGCGCGTTGCCAAACAGAACGAAGCTCAGGCGCAGCGGTTTCCGCGAGAAGACGCTCCCAGGCTAGGGACGTCGTCTCGGTCTCAAGCAGATGGGTACCTAGCAACTGCACAGGCCGGATAAGAATTTCGGCTTCTTTCGAATCGCGCAGAAAAGACACCACGTTCGAGCGATGACGAATAAGGGTTTCACACAGCGTCCATTCTTCGAAGATGTCGTGGGCGAACACGACGCTGTGACCCAGTTCGACATTTCTGAGCACGCCGGCGGTAGCGAGCTGCTCGATCGCGTTCACCGAGAGTTGGCCCAATGTGATAGCGGAGCCTGGGGACTGTGCGAACCGTTCGCCAAGTGCGATCAAAGTCTCGCGTTGCTCCTGGGCAAGTGCGAAGCCGGTCTGATCGGTGCCTCCAAACGACCACCACAATCGCATCAGGGCGGCTTCCGTCGCCGGCAGCGCCGCGTTGTTCGCGCCTTGCGCGCCGAGCATGAGAAGCGCATTCAGGAAGAAAGGACGATGCAGGATAACGTCGATCGATTCCTGAGCCAGCAGCGGCCGTAGCCGCGGAAAATAGGCGCTCACCGTATTCCGTTCATCTCGCCCCAGCGGCGTCACCGTGACACTCGCAAGGGGTAGCGCATTGAGCACTGCACTATCGATCCAGGTTTCGAGATGCCGCAGATTCTGTTCGCGTACCGTCACCACGACCTTCCAATCGGAGAGATGGGGCGTTGCCGCGATGGTCCGCAGGATGTCGTTGACTGTGATCTGCACAGCCGGATCGACGATTTTGTCAATTCCGTCGACGAAGAGAATCGGTTCACCCGAGCCCGCAAGATCGGTCAGCACCTCGGCGCAGTCGGATCGGATACCCAGCACATTGGCGAGGGCCGCCCATCCCCTCGGCTGGATGCGCGCATCCTTGAGCACAAAGATCGGGCCGAGACGAGCGCTTTCCTCAGCAAGCTCCTTGAGCAACGCCGATTTCCCAGTGCCGGGCTCGCCGATGAGCTGAATGAAGCGAGCGTCGTCGAGCGCTTTCCGCAACGCGGTACTGGCTGCGTGACGGTGCAAGCGGAGACCCGCAATATCCGCCTTGATCTCGCCCAAGGCCCGCTGGGATTCCTGATCAATCGCGAGAAGCGCTCGCCGCCGCGCGGCCGATGGTTCGGTCAATACGAACCCGTCGGCGTACATCTGTTGCCGGAGCGTAACGCGGTCGAGGCTGCCGGCAAGCGGAATGAGACGACCAGCTTGCGCGATGAGCTGATCCCACATCTGCCCTGCACGGCTCTCCGGATCATCGGTGAACAACGCGCGCAGGCGGTCGCGTACTGCCTCAGCGTCGCGCGAGACCTCGGCAGTTTGAAAGTCAAAATGAATAATGAGCAGACATTTCAGGAATTCCCAGAGCTCATCATGGGTGAGGGATCGTCCAACATGCGCGGCGAGCGCATTGCGGATGGTCTGCACGAACGCAACCTTCGCTTCGCTAGAGAAATCCTTCTTCTCTATACGCAGAAAGAAGTCATCAGCGCTGTCGCTATAGCGTGCCCAGGACAGCACGGATTGATAGTGGTCATCGGCGCGTGCGTTGTAGCGGCCGATACCAACACCAAATCGCATGTGGGTGCGATCAAAATCACCGGCTATGAATGTGTCCCAGGCACGCTGAAGAACATCGATCCAGTTCTCGTCACCGGCAGTAAATGAAACCTTATTCTTAATCTGCAGATGAAGCGCAGTGGCGACGCCGTCATCAGTGGCGCCGGCCAACACGACGTCGTCAAGAGGTGCACCCATTTCCCCGCGTTGAGTGCTGACGCTGGTGATAACGTTTCCCAGCAGGCCGCGTACCGGCAGCTCGCAAAGGAGCGCCGCGAGATAGTAGGAAACGACCGTGGCCTCAAAGTGCGAGCCACCGCCACCACTGGCATAGGGGCTTGTCATGAAAACGGGTTTGCTCGAGACGACAAAGGCCGCACCGGACCGGCACGAAGGGCAACTTTACTCGATTCTTGGCCTCCTCCCGAACCGTCCGAGCGGCCACGGATGAGTAACGGCCATGGGTCGACCTCTGCCCATCGTAGCTTGCCCGGCCGTCACCTGGACCGCAAGGGCAACCATCGGCCAGTAGCGGACATTTGCCAAGCCGGGCCGAACAGCTCATCCAAAGCAAATTCGCGACTTCTCTGTTGGACACTTCATTTTGACGAGCTGCGTCTCCGCTAAACCGGCGCAAGGCCACGACGGTTAGCGAGAAGAGCGACGTCCTTCGAATTGGTGCTGCGATGGAGGCGCTGAAGAACGCGCTGCTGCGTCTCGGGCGTCCAGAATATCCGCAAACGTTCACGCGCCCGGGTGATTGCGGTATAGAAGATGCTATGCGTGAGATCGTCTTCATTCGCGTCGGTGATAACGATCTTAACCGAGTCGTACTCGAGGCCCTGCGCCTTGTGAATAGATACAGCGTACGCGACCTGAAACGGCACGACGGTATGGAGCGAGTCGTCGTCTTCGTCGCTTGCCTCGTAGTCGTAAACTGAGAAGCGTACGGTCGAGCCCTCAATCCATTCTAGGTCCACGCCTGTGACGTCGAAGGCACTCAGCGGCCGATCAAGCTCAACGTCGAACTGAATGTGGCCGAGCCCCTCATCGATGCGCACAATCCGACCCTTCAAATTGTTGTAAATAACCGGCCAGAACCTATCGGTCTCATTGAACAGGACTGGATCGCCGACCTTGTAGGTCGACACGCGCCAGGCGATCTCCGGGTTTGGGTTGCTGCTCTGAAGGAATCGGTTGACGTTGTTGATGCCGTACAGACCGTCGTAGTTCAGGCAGAGGATGATCTCGTCATCACTGTGAGCCTCGAACAGAGACTCGTCCAGCACAGTTGAATAGCCGTTGCGGGCGATGATTTCGGCGATGTCGTCCTCGATGTTTCGGACCTTGTTCCAGAAGCCAAGGAGGGTCTGGTTCTTGGTCCTGAACGGCGTGGTCAGTTCGAACACCGAGGTGGTCGGAATGAACGAACGGATGATGCTGAACCAATTCCCAAACTGGATTGACTCAATCTGATACACGTCGCCGACAAGCACGAGCAACTTAAAGGATGTCCTCTTCAAGATCTTGAGTAGGTCGCTATTGCTAACTGTGCTGCACTCATCAATGACCAGAAGGTCGAATTCTAAGTCGGAACTAGTCCTGTAAATTTGACTGCTGATCGTCCGGAACGTCGAGTTTTGCGAGGTAACCTTCCGCTTGAGGTTGTCGATAGCCGGGTTGGTGTGGGCGAGGAACAGTTTCGATTTGTCGTTAAAGTAATTCGCGATGTGATCAACCATCGTAGACTTGCCCGTCCCGGCCGCACCGTAAATGAGTGCGGCCTTCGATTTGTCGAACAAGAGTTTTAGTGCATCCTTCTTGACGTCGTCATCGATGCCACGAGGTACCTCATCAAGCCAGCGCCCGACAGCTTGGTTGTATCCGGCGATTCCGGACGACGAAAACTGCTGGAGCGTCTCGACGATGGCGGCGGTATCGTCTTCGTAGCCGCGTATGAAAACGTGCCCTTTGTCTTGTTGTAGCAGACGACCCGTGTGGCGCCAATAGACCTTGCTGTTGTATGTGGCGATCAATTTGGTGATATCACCGTATTCCTCCAGGTCGGCGAGGGGCATGTAGAGAATTCCGTCTCGCTCAACGTTGTTGCGCACCCGCCGAGCCAGCAGTTCATGACCTCGGCTGGTCGCATCGAGGCATTCGACGAGGTCCCTGTAGCGAGGGTTGTGGTCCCGCGCGGAGGTGCAAAACGGCATCGTGTCGAATGGAATACAGCCCCACTGGAGCTTGAGGTTCGAGAGGTGGCTGCAGCCATCGCTGCCGTACTGCGACTTGAGCACTTGGTTGTGCAGCCGCAGCACGAGATAACGAATCACGTTGTAACCGGGCGACCCGGCCCGAACGATACGACGCACTTCGTCCAGCAAAAGGAAGATCTGGGGCTTGGCATCGCCGGCCGTACCAGCCATTTTTGCGGCCGCATAGTCGCCGTCAGGCATATCGATTAGATCGAGCAGACTGCCCGAACTCGCTGTCAGGCCTTGCATCAAGTATCGGTACTCCGCAGACCCAGTCCGAATATTCGCGCGAATTCCAAGCAGGCGCGCGAAATTGTCAAACTCGCACGGCCGGATTGACACCTCCCACTCGCGGATGATCGTTATCGGCATGATCTGGTGTAGTACGTCGATCGAGTCGCGCTGGAGCGTCAGATTCGCCGAGTACTTGTCGGTCATATCGATGTCGGTGAAGGCGATGATGCGGTCGAACTTGCTGACCTTGTTGACGGCTCGGTAGAAGGTAACCTCGTAATAGATGCAACCACCCACGAAGAATGGGCGCGTCTTGTGGATGTAGTAGCGATGACGCTCGCCCTTTCCCCTTCGTGTCAAGCGAACGGCCTCGATCCGTTGAGCGATTTTCTGGTGGTACTCGCGCAGCGACGGATCGAGATCAACTGGAAATGATTCCAGGTTGGCTAGGACGGTAATTCTATAGCTGTCCTTCAAAAGACTTCGGATACGGTACAGATACTCGTAGTACTTAAGCATCAAGCGCTCGGAAGCATCGCCATCCAAGGTGTAATGCGAGGTGCTGATCTGAATGAGTTTGTGAAATTTTGCGAGGAAGTTGAGCTTCGCCTTGCTCCTAACGTACGCCAGGCCGGGGTCAACCGCAGCGTATTTATATTCGGCGTCGGAGGATTCCAGATGGAGACGTACTGCAACCCCCTCGACAAGGTTTCGGAGCTGCGAAAGGACGTTCTGGGAGAGCAATGCTCGCCGCTCAGAGAGCAACTCAATGTTCCGACAGATCGCTTCGTTTGCACTTTGAATCTGCTCGCCGACCGTAGCCATTCACTGTCCAATCCGATGAATTAACGAAGGTGTCGTGGCGCCATCTAGGCTACTGTAATGGACCGCTATTGGGTCGACCTCTGCCCATCGCAGTTTGCCTGGGCGTCATCGCGCCCATGAGGTCTGTGATCGGCCAAAAGCAGACGTTTCGAACACCGCTAGGGAGGATTGGTCCGACCCAACAGATAGCCATACTTGGGGGCGAAGGATGGGAATGCAGTTCCTGTACCTCGTTGCTCTAGCTCGGAGACGTCGGAAATTAAGAACTGCCGATCAGTCCATTTTCTGGCAGGGATACTTTTGCAATGAACGCATTTCCCAATTTCATTGACATTGGTACGACAAGCCGGAGGTTGGCCGCCCCAGGTGTGGCGAAAAACGATCACCTTGTTAACTCTACTTGTCTTATGCAGGAATTCATGGATCTCTTGTTCTATCACTTGAATCGCGTGCTCACCTAGGTTGTGGCCCTCGTACTCTGAGGCGATCGAAATGCCGATCACTCCGGGCCTGTCAACTGGCAGCTGTGATCGAGCTTTCTTCAGGGCGTTCCGGATGGTGTTCGCGTCCTTGAGCGGGCCATTGCGACGAGTCTTTGCCTCAACAGCGATCCATTTGTGATCGACCAACACGTCGAAGTCATAGTCTTCCTGCTTGCGGCCGCTCGGCTTTACGAATCGCACGGTGTAACCATTCTGAACAAATAGCGAAGCGAAATTCAGTTCAAAGAAAGAAGCCTCGATTTCTGCTGTACGAAACTCTTCAATGCGATCAACAAAGCCATCGCAAGATTGCAGAAGATAAATCATGTGACCGATACGTACCCGCGACACTGCGCGTTCTCGATCTGCGAGATCACCTGGCAACTCTCGGAGATCCTTGCGTTCAGTAAGGTAACGTTCGAAACGATCAAACCAGTCCAGACCGAGCGCTTCTAAAACGACTATTTCCGCTAGTTGAAAAATCGGAATCTCAACACCTCGCTTTATGAAAAATTCTTCCCAATGTTCGAGTGCTTGCTGCGTTATAGGTATCGTCATACGCGTGGCCAACGAGGATATTTGGCTTCCCTTGGGCTAAAGAAATGACCGCTACGGGTCGACCTCTGCTTGTCGCAGCTTGCCCGGGTGTCATCGAGCTTGCAAGGACTGTCATCAGCCAAGAGCAGTCGTTTGAGCGGCTTCTCTATTTTGGCGCTCGGAGTGACGTTGTGACTCGAACCACTGGTCGCGGACCTTTGTTCTTCAAGCTTGCGCCGCGCCTCGCGTCCGGCGCCCCGCAATCGCCCACCTACGCCTTCGGGCGGATCCTGCCCTGGAGTTCGCTCAATCTAATCCGCGCACTTGGGGCATAGCGGTCACGCAACCGACTTACCTCGTCCCGACCCGCGTCCGAGCACAGCGGACCAATTGTAATAACAATGTCTTGAAAAACTCGGGGTGCGAACTTCAGATCGATGTATGGCGACAACGCGCCCTGCCGGTGCCACTGCGGATCGCGCACCAGCTCGCTGTAGTGTGCTCCGTACTCCTGTGGATTGTCGGTTCTGCGCGGACCACGCAACGTGGTCAACACGAATCGATGCTCCTGTTGGAACGCCCATCTGTTCCACTTGTATCTGGCAAGCTCCGTCGGATAGCCGTCGATCACGATCGCTTCTCCTTCGTGGCGGACATGCTGCCTATACGCTTCGGCAACATCTTCGACGTAACAAACCTTTTTGAGGAATCGGCTGCGATCGATTACGGGAAGAAGCAAGTAACCATCGCCGAACACCTCATCCAGAGAAAACGGCGCTTCGGCATTATCAAAGTGCCATTTCGCATCTGTGCCAGGAATTTGGTGAGATGCACTCAGCAGGTTCCACTCGAACGGATCGTCTGGGAGTGAGATTCGAACACCTTGCTTGTCGTTTCCATACATGCACCATTGCGCAATATCTTCTGCGTCCTGTTTGACCCAGCAACTGGCGAACAACTGTGATCCGAAGTCGATCCCGGCGACCGCCTGGGCCTCCAGTACGTCGTCGAACTTGTCGAGCCTGGTAAAACGCAGTCGACCAGAATGGAGTATGGCCTCGAGGGCGGTGACACTCGTGTAGTGATGAATCAACTGTCTGTTTCCACTTACCTAATTCGTAGCCGATTCTGCCATGGACGGACTAGGCACGCCCGACAATCGCCGTAGAACTCTGGCAATGCCCGATCCTCACGATCTAGGGGATGGGTTCTCGTAGGCACTCGTTGAACGATTCCGAACCGTCCGCTTTGGGTGGCGGGTTCAATCGCTGGATGCAACACACTGGACGCTGCTTTGATCAGCATCGTTACTCTGATGCATGTCTACAGAGTCTGCGACCACTGCTGGCCGGCGCGCGCCAATGTTTCAACGAAAATCTCGCGACCGAACATCCAACCCTCCGAGCAGCTCGCTCATGTCGAGCAACCGACCGGCAATCAAATGGCACACACCATCGACTGCCTCCCACCGTCCTTCGATGCCCAGAAGCTCTGATTCGAGTAACACTCGCCGATACGTTTCGGCAACATCGCGCCAAACGACGACGTTGACCAGGCCGTGCTCATCCTCCATCGTCAAGAACGTCACCCCGCTGGCCGTCTGCGGTCGCTGCCGCATCGTGACGACACCCGCAACGCGTGCATAGCTGTTGTGCGCTCGTTTGCGCAGCGTTCGTGAGTTGGTGCATCGCGCCGCGCGCAACCGATCCCGGATCTGTGCCATGGGGTGCACGCCCAACGTCAGGCCAGTTCGCGCGTAATCTGCCAACGTGTCCTCAGCCTGGGTCGGCTTCGGCAACGCCACCTCGATTTCTGCCGGACTGACATTGCCGAAAAGCGGCAACTGCTTTTCGACACCAGCGATCTCCCAGTGCGCGTGGTGCCGGTGCCGTGACAGACCCCGTAACGCGCCGGCCTGCGCCAACAAGTCCTGATGACGCTTGTCCACGATCGCCCGCGCGCAGAGATCCGCGAGGTCGGCGAACGAGCGCTGTGCGCGGGCCGCCATGATCCGCTGTGCGGCCTCTTCACTGAACCCGCGTACCTGGCGCAAACCAAGCTGGATGGCTGGAGGTTCTTCCTCACGAGTGATGAGCGTGTTGTCCCAATCGCTGCACTGCACGTCGATCGGAAAAACGTCGATGTCATGGCGTCGGGCGTCTTGTACGATCTGGCTCGGCGCATAGAAGCCCATGGGCTGGCTGTTCAATAGCGCGCAGGCGAAGGCCGCCGGCTCGTGGCACTTCAACCAGCACGATACATAGACGATGCCAGCGAAGCTGGCTGCGTGGCTTTCGGGAAATCCATAACTGCCGAAGCCCTTCATTTGCTCGAACAACTTCTCGGCAAAGGCGATCGTGTAGCCGCGATCGGTCATGCCGGTCACGATGCGTTCGCGGTGCTTCTCCAATCCGCCCCGCCGCTTCCACGCGGCCATGTCGCGCCGCAGCCCATCCGCCTCCCCGGCGGTATACCCGGCGGCAACCATGGCCAGCTTCATCACCTGTTCCTGAAACAACGGCACGCCCAGCGTGCGCTCGAACACTTCCTTCAACTCTTCCGACGGGTAGTCGACGGGCTCCTCGCCCCTACGCCGCCGCAGATACGGATGCACCATGTCGCCCTGGATGGGGCCCGGCCGGACGATCGCGACCTGCACCACCAGATCGAAGAAGTTCTCCGGTCGATGCCGCGGCAGCATGGCCATCTGTGCGCGTGACTCGATCTGGAACACGCCCACCGTATCGGCGTGCTGGATCATGGCGTAGGTGGCAGGATCCTCCGAGGGCAAGGTGGCCATCGAGTAATCCTGTCCGCGCTGGTTGCGCAGCATGTCCAGGCATTTCCTCACGCACGTGAGCATGCCCAGGGCCAGACAATCGACCTTCAACAGGTTCATCGTGTCGAGGTCATCCTTGTCCCACTGGATGATCGTGCGATCGGGCATCGCGGCGTTCTCCACCGGCACCAGTTCGCTCAGCGGCGCATCGGCGATCACGAAACCGCCGACGTGCTGCGACAGGTGGCGCGGCATATCCAGGATCTCCGCCGTCAGCTTGAGGATGCGTCGGATGACCGCGCTCTCGGGATCAAACCCTCGCTCGCGCAACCGCTCAGCTAGTGACTCGTCACCATCCCACCAGGCAAACACCTGGCTCAACTGATCGACCTGATCCAGCGGCAGTCCCATGGCCTTGGCCACGTCCCGCACGGCACTCTTGCCGCGGTAGCAGATGACGGTGGCCGCCAGCGCGGCGCGCTCCCGCCCGTATTTCCGATAGATGTACTGGATGACCTCTTCGCGGCGCTCGTGCTCGAAGTCGATATCGATGTCAGGGGGCTCGTTGCGCTCCTTCGAGATGAACCGTTCGACCAGCAAACTCATCTTCATCGGGTCGACCTCGGTCACGCCGAGGGCGAAACACACCGACGAGTTCGCCGCCGATCCCCGGCCCTGACACAGGATTCCCTGACTGCGCGCGAAGCGCACGATGTCATGCACGGTGAGGAAATAGGACTCGAAGTGCAGCGCTTCGATCAGTTCCAGTTCGTGTTCGATCTGCTGGTGCACTTTCCCCGGCACACCTTCGGGCCAGCGCCATCGCGCGCCCTCCTCCGCCAGCTGACGCAACCAGCTGGTGGCGGTATGGCCTTCCGGCACGAGCTCGGCCGGATAGCGGTAGCGCAGCTCGTCGAGCGTAAAAGTGCAGCGGGCGGCGATCCGTGCGCTCTCGTCGAGCAAGGCCTCGGGGTAGAGCTTGGCGAGCACATGCCGGCGACGCAGGTGTCGTTCGCCATTGCGCGCGATCAACCCGCCCGCCTCAGCAACCGGCACACGATGTCGGATCGCGGTAAGTGTGTGCTGCAAGGCCAGCCGCCGTCGGACGTGCATGTGCACGTCGCCCGCCGCCACCAATGGCAGACCGACCTCGCGGCCGATCGCTTCGAGCTCACGCACACGCCGTGCATCGTTCGGTCCGCGATGCAGCTCCACGGCCAGCCAGGCGCGATCACCGAACGTCTGCCTCACCCAACGCCCGTGAGCCACGTCGACAATCAGGTCGGGAATCCATAGGAGCAACGTCCCCGGCAAGCCTATGGCCACGTCGGCACGCGTCAAACGGTAGGTGCCTTTCTCCGAGGCGCGCCGACCCTGCGTGATCAGACCGCACAGCGACGTGTAGCCTTCCTTCGTTTCGCATAGCACCACGATCTTCGGACCGTCATCGAGCTGGATCTCCGATCCGACGATCAACGGCACGCCTGTTTCACGTGAGGCTTCCAGCGCGCGGACGATACCAGCGAGTGAGCACTCGTCGGTGATCGCCAGGGCGGCGTAGCCGCACGTCTTGGCCCGCTCGAACAACTCGCGTGCACTGGATGCCCCGCGGCCGAACGAAAAGTTCGAGAGGCAATGGAGTTCCGCGTAGGCGGTCATGCGAACCACCCGTGGATCATCCAGCCGGTTTGCTCGTCGGGTGCGCAGAACGCCCAGGCCTCCTGCCCCAGTGAGGTCTCGATGACGTAGTAGTCGCGGCAGACTTCGCCCCCGTCCCACCAACCCGTTTCGAGGCGCTCCGGACCGGCCAGGATGATCGGCTCCCCACCGCGCAACGGAAGGGGACGTGGAAGCAACCACGTGGGGCGTGGATGTGGCTCGATCGGCACTTCATCATGCGTGGCCTCGCGCTGTGCGCGCTCAGGCCGCGGGTCCTGCGTGCTGCCCAACCGATAGACCGCGCCATCACCTAGCCGCGCGCGCAGTCGTTCGCGCACGTGCTCGATCGGCAACGCATTCACTGGCCGCTCGTCGAACAGGTCGCGTCCCGCGGGCACGAACGCCGGCAGATCGCGGGCGATCAGGCGCAACGCCAGCACCGGCTCAGGCAGCGTCACGTGCTCCAGCCGGCCCCGTGCGAACTCGAACAACAGGGCGCCGTCACGCTCCGAGGCCAGCAAGCCCACTGACACATCAGTGAAACGCCCCTCGCGGTGCTCCAGGCGCAGCAAGAAACGCTGCACTCCCCCATCGCGGCCAGCGAGATAGGCGGCCAGATCATCGACCATGCGCCGCACGGGGAAGATCAGCGCCGATTGGTTCTCCACCTCGTGAAGCAACTCGATGCGCAGGTCGAACGTATCCGGCGGGCAATACAGCTCCAAGCCCGATGGCAAGTCGCCGGTCAGGCGATCCAGGGACGCCAATAGTTCTGCGCCGAAGCGTCGACGCAGCCCATCGCGCGGCAATGCCAGCACTTGACCCAACGTGCGGATACCCATGCTCGGCAACGCGGCGATGGCGTTCGCGGGTAATCGACTCTTCGCGATGGGTACTCGCTGCAAGGCATGGCGAAGCGTGTCCACGGATAGCACCGCTTGCCCATCGGAAACCGTCGTCAGCACATGGGCGGCGTGAGCGGTTGGCGCCGCCGCCATGCGATGCCGAAATCCCAGATCGGTGAAGTCCGCGCGCAGCATGGATTCAAGCCGTGGCCACGGCCCAAACAGGCCCATGCTCTTGCTGACCTCCAGCACGATCGCATGCGGCAGCAAGCTGACCTCGGAGCTGTAGCGATACGCCACAGCGGCCAGGAACTGGTGCCACCGCTCCACCGACTCGTGGTCATACGGGATCGCTTCGAAGTGCGACAACAGCGCTTGCGCAGCGCTCAGCCGTTGTCCGACATGCAAGCCGGCCGCCCGGGCGGCGTCATTCGCCGAAACGATCGTGCGTGCGTTGACCGGCCCGTCGACGAGCACCAACGGTCCCTCCGTGGGACGACGTCGGAGAATCCCATCCAGCGCCAGACTTGGCAGATTGATGCAGGCCCAAAGCATGTCTGGCGGCCATCAATGGACAGAACGCGGCAAAGGAATGGCTTGGGCGGGCACGGCCCCGCCTCGGCATTTGCGCACCCAGATCTGCGGACGTGGCGGAGCTTCGAGTTCCAAACGTAGCGCGGCAGGCGATGCGTTGTTCAGGTGGGAGCGATCGCGGAACACGAAAGCGAGGGCCTGCCCGGTGACCGCGGCCACTTGCAGACGTCGTAAGGCGCGATCATCGGCGTGGTGCGGCCACGCCAGCACCGCGGCGCAGCTTCCCGATCGCAAACACTGCTCGGTGGCCCAGAGCACATCTTTCTCACCGGCATCCACGAATTCCACCCGACGCATGTCGACGCCTTGCTGACGCCAGCCAGCGACACACGGCGCATACGGCGGCGACACGATCACCACGTGGCGCTGACCTTGGGTCAACCGTGCGAGCGTGGGGAGCACGAGGCGAAGTTCGCCCACACCATCGACGGGCAACAGGATTTCGGACAACGAGGCCTCGGGCCAGCCGCCTGCGGGTAGCACCGCATCGAGTGCGCGCCAACCGGTGGGCTGATCACCGACCGGCACCTCGAGGGCACGACCACGCCAGACTTGACGTGCATCGAGCAACGCGGACAGGGGAACCACAGCGTTCATCAGCTGCCTCGCAGCAGGCCTGCAAACAGACCTTCAATCGCGAAGTCTTCGGTGGGATCCACGTCGATGGGCTTGAAGCCCGGACTGTTCGGCATCAACCGGATCACATCGCCCTTCCAGTGCAGCCGCTTGATCGTGAAACGGTCGCCGTCCACACGCGCCGCCACCACCTGGCCGTGACGCGCCACCGGCGTGGCATGCACCGCTACCAGATCCCCATCCAGGATCCCTTCATCGCGCATCGAATCGCCCACCACCTTCACCAGGTAGTCCGGTCGCAACCGGAACAGCGAGCGGGACACGCGCAAGCTGCGATCGACCCGTGACTCGGAAAACAAGGGTTCGCCGGCCGCGATGCGACCGATCAACGGCAGCTCCAGCGTGTCGGCATCCATCGGATCAGGCTCGCGCACCAGTCGGATACCGCGGGCGTGGCTGGGTTCGATCGTCAGCCGGCCTTTCGCTTCCAACGACCGGACATGCTTGAGCACGGCACTGACGTTGCCGATCCCCATCGCCTCACCGATTTCTTCGAGCGTGGGCGCCTGCCCATCCCGCTCAATCCGGGCGCGGATGAAAGCGAGGACGTTCGACTGGCGGTGGGTGATCTGAATAGTCATGGTTCACATAGTTTCACCTAAATAGGTGAAAATGAAAGAGGAAAAAAAGCCACGCTGAACCACTTCAGACGGATCAAGGGTTTAGCGCGGTGATCGCATCCGGCTTCAAACGCCGTTTCAGCCCCAGCGTCCCCCGAAGCCATCTCACGGCATGAGATGGCTCCGCGATTCACTGCTCCCCTTATCCGACCAGGCCACCGCATGAACGCCCTTCCCGACCGCTACGCATCCGATGAACTGGTCCTGCGCCACCCAAGCGATGGCCGCACGCTCGCCCAGCGCCTCTCGAAGCGGTATGCGGCAAGGATCACCGGTGCGTTCGTCGTGCCCGGCCGTGAAGGGTCATTCGCGCCGTTACCCGACGATCTGCCACTCGCGCTCGCGCGCGCCTTGCGTTCGCGTGGCATTGACCATCTGTATAGCCATCAGGCTGAGGCGTGGGTAGCGACGCAGTCGGGCGCACACGTCGCCATCGTCACGCCCACCGCCTCCGGCAAGTCGCTCTGCTACACGCTGCCGGTCATCACTGCCGCGATGACCCAGCACGCCAAGGCGTTGTATATGTTTCCGACGAAAGCGCTGGCCCAGGATCAGGTGGCCGAGTTGCTCGAACTCAACCAAGCAGGCGATCTGGGCGTCAAAGCCTTCACCTTCGATGGCGACACGCCCGGTGACGCGCGCCAAGCCATCCGGCTGCATGGCGACATCGTGGTCAGCAATCCGGACATGCTGCATCAGGCCATCCTGCCGCATCACACCAAATGGGCGCAGTTTTTCGAGAACCTGCGCTACGTGGTGATCGACGAGGTGCATACCTACCGCGGCGTGTTCGGCTCGCACGTCGCCAATGTGATCCGCCGGCTCAAGCGCGTGTGCGCGTTCTATGGCGTGACGCCGCAGTTCATCCTCTGCTCCGCCACGATCGGCAACCCGCAGGAGCACGCTGAAGCGCTGATCGAGGATGCCGTCACTGCGATCACCGAAAGCGGCGCACCGACCGGCGACAAGCACGTGCTGCTGTGGAACCCGCCGGTGGTGAATCCGGATCTCGGTTTGCGTGCCTCGGCGCGATCACAGACCAACCGCATCGCGCGTCTGGCGATCAAGTCGGGGATGAAGACGTTGGTGTTCGCGCAGTCGCGCACCATGGTCGAAGTGCTGACCAAGTATCTGAAAGACGTGTTCGACAGCGATCCGCGCAAGCCTGCGCGGATCCGTGCCTACCGCGGCGGCTACCTTCCCAAGGAACGGCGCGCCGCCGAACGCGAGATGCGCGCCGGCACCATCGACGGGATTGTGAGCACTTCGGCGCTGGAACTGGGCGTGGACATCGGCAGCCTCGATGTCGTCGTGCTCAATGGGTATCCCGGCTCCGTCGCTGCTACGTGGCAGCGGTTCGGGCGCGCCGGTCGCCGGCAGCAGTCGGCGCTGGGGGTGTTGGTGGCGAGTTCCGACCCGCTCGATCAATACCTCGTGCGGCACCCGGAGTTCTTCCAGGGTGCAACGCCCGAACACGCCCGCATCCAGCCCGATCAGCCCCTGATTCTTCTCGACCACATTCGCTGCGCCGCCTTCGAGTTGCCCTTCATCGGTGACGAGATGTTCGGCACGGAAGTGGCGACGCCCTGGCTTGATGTGCTGGGCGAGGAAGGCGTGCTGCATCGCGAAGGCGATCGCTGGGAATGGATCGCCGACAGCTACCCGGCCATTGCCGTGTCGTTGCGCTCGGTCGCGGACGGTAATTTTGTGGTGGTCGATCGTACCAATGGACGCCAGACGATCATTGCCGAGGTCGACTACACCGCCGCGCCGGTGACCCTCTACGAGGGCGCCATACACATGATCCAGTCCGTGCCTTACCAGGTGGAACGGCTGGACTGGGAAGGTCGCAAGGCTTACGTCACGCGCACCCATGTCGACTACTACACCGATGCGATCGACTACACAAAGCTGAAAGTGCTCGATTGCTTCGACACATCCAACGCTGGATGTGGGCAAGCACACCACGGCGAGGTGCACGTCGTGCGCCGCGTGCCCGGCTACAAGAAAATCCGGTTCTACTCGCACGAGAACATCGGCTTCGGTCCGGTCAACTTGCCCGACCAGGAATTGCACACGACGGCCGTGTGGTGGCAGCTCGCTCAGGTCGTCCTTGATACCGCCTTCGAGGATCGCCACCAAGCACTCGACGGCTTTCTCGGCGCCGCCTACGCGCTGCACATCGTGGCGACGGTGGCGGTGATGGCCGAAGCCCGCGACCTGCAGAAGTCCGTAGGCAGTGGCGACGGCGCGTGGTTCGTCAGTGCGGATGTCACCGGTCGCGGACAGATCCGCGGCATCGACGGGCAGCCCGCCGCGCTGGCGGCAGACGCCCCGTTCACGCCGACGGTTTACCTCTACGACGCGTTTCCTGGCGGCATCGGTCAGAGCGAACCGCTGTTTAACCGACGCGAGGATCTCGTGGCGCAATCGGTGACCCTCATCGAACGCTGCGATTGTCGCGGTGGTTGTCCGGGCTGCGTGGGTCCGGTGCTTGCCGCCGATGAAGATGCGGACACAACGCCCAAGGCCTTGGCGTTGCGCGTGCTGGCGCTGCTGGTGGTTCTGTGAACGCGCTGGCTGCGCGATTGCGTGAGCTGCGCACGCAGTCGGGCCAACGGTCTGCGGTCGCCCCGTCAAAGCCCATTCTTTCGCCCGACGTGCTCCGACTGATTCAGGGGCGCTCGCGCATCCAGGGTGTGGCTCAGCGTGCCCCGTCCAGTGACCGGTTCGTGCCCGGGGACGAGATCGCACCAGGGCTGTTTCTCACCGAAGCGATCATGGATTGGGGACGCCCTTCTCCGTTGATCGACACCGCATTCGCGCGATGGGAGGAACCTGTCGCTCACCAACGGCTGTTGCACTTCGATACCGAGACAACCGGCTTGGCTGGAGGCACAGGCACGCGTGCGTGGATGATCGGAGCCGCGGACTGGCAGGCCGATGGACGCTTTCGTCTGCGCCAACTGACAACGACGACGATGGGTGCAGAGACCACGATGCTGCGAACCTTTGCCTCGTGGCTGCAGGCCGACACGGTGCTCGTCAGCTACAACGGCAAGTCCTACGACTCACCCCTGCTGAAGACGCGCTACCGCCTCGCCCGGTTGCCGGATCCGTTGTCTGGACTGGGTCATCTGGATCTGCTCCATCCCGTGCGTCGACACTGGAAGGGCGTGTGGGAAAACTGCCGCTTGGCCACCGCCGAACGCGAACTGCTCGGCGTAGTGCGGGAAGACGATTTGCCGGGCTCGGAAGCGCCGGCCGCCTGGCTCAGCTATTTGCGCGGCGGGTCCGCAGTAAACCTGAGGCGGGTGTTGGCGCACAACAGCCAAGACCTGAAGAGTTTGGCGGGCGTGCTGCTCCACTTGGCCGGGCTGCCTGAGTAAACAGAGGGCTCATCGGAATTGACCTACACGACGGCAGGTTCACCGCTGCTCCACTCCTTGGGTGCAAACAGGCACGTTAGCGCCCATCTCTCAAGTTGCCAGCGGGTACCACCATGAGCCTCGTGTTCACTATCAAGGAAGCGGCCGATGGCTTGTGGTGCGTCAGCCTAGGGCACAACGTTCTGTTCGCCCAGCTCCACTTGGCGTCGGCCATCAAGCAAGCTCGACATCTCGCACGCGAAAAGCATGCCACGACGGGTCAATCTGTCCGTGTCGAGATGACCAGCCCCGACTTCATGATTCTGCTAGCCCAATACGCTCGGCCTGGCACTGAATTGCATACGGCAGCGGCCTGATCCATGGATGATCGAATCAACCTGCGCAGCCCTTTGAGCCGAGCACACTGGTGCGGTTGTTTCAGCTGCAGCGATCGGGAACTGATCGAAGCCGTACGCGCCACTCAAAGCACGGAGGTCGGTGTGGTCGGTCTCTATCTCGCCACCAGGTACTCGCTGGAAGCCTTCGCCACGGACCTGGCTCGAAGACAATAGGATGCTTCAAAAACACTACCTCATCTCACGATGAAGCCTGCTTAAAGGCTTCAGGACTGATGCCGCCCGGATGGCTGTGACGACGGGTTCGATCACGTCGTGCCGATCACCGTCGATCAGAAGCGCTAGGCGTTCGACACGCTGATGGAGATGGCCGTCGCCCGCCAGTACGCGATCAATGCCGACCACCCGACCGTGACGGAGTTCTGGGAGAAGTTCGATCACCTCAACGACACCGACGGCGTCGAGAAGCTCAACCACAGCCGCAAGGATCACCTGATCGCGGTGAGCCTGCCGGAGTTCCAGGAGCGCGCTGCGCGGCATGGCCTGCGCGTGCCCGAATACAACGATTTGAAGCGGCTGCTGCCCGAAAGCCGCGGCCGCAAATTCCTCGGCTACAAGACCGTCAACAGCATCCTCGTCGACAGCGGCGTGGATGGTGTGGACAAGTCGGTCAAGTGCTGGGTTTTCCGCCGCGAAGGTATGGCATCAAGCAAGAGCGACTGAAGGAAGGTCATGTCCATCCGCATCACTGAAAGCATGTGCGATGCGATCGCCCACCGCCTGCGGAAACATCGTTTTAAAAGGCGGGAGACGGCACATTCCTTTCGGTCTCTACTACCAAGCCACCTTTATTTTTGTAATTAGTTTATTTCTGATAATTGAAATCAATGACTTTGAGCAAATAGGCCGTTAGTCCATCGCCTCCATCCATAATCTGAACTTCAGCAGTCACGTTGGCAGTCAAATTGCACACCACCGGCCTCTTTTTCTCTTGACATATCAAGTCACCTCTCTTAAAGAAGTTCAATACGCTTGCATCGTGCATGAGACTAACGGATGCAAGCTCTATGATTTTATGGGTTGAACACTCTTTCAGAGTAGACCGCTTGTCGCGCAAATAGGTAAAGTTACTTTTGTCAGTCTCGTACACTGCATGCAAGAGAACGGTCTTTCCTATGTATGCACTTTTGTTCCTCTGGATGTCACATATCGATGTAGAGTGACTACTTTCTACTTGGCTCGATCGACAATCATAACAACAGGCAATAATAGCCACGCTAAATAGGAAGAATGTCAGCGCTTTGCTCATCATTGTTGATCCTTATTGGCGCTTTTCCTAAATCTAATTGTCAATATCACTGTGAAGTTCATTGCATGTCATATACAAACAACAATCCTTCAACACAGCAGGCTAGAAGAATTTGTAACTTCTTATTTTTTTGAATTCGGCCAATATAGATCCATCAGCTTGTTTAGAGATAAGAGCCTCGACATCCATATTAACTATTACTGGGCAAACTGACGAGCCAATTTTTTCGCACCTCTCATCTTCATCTCGGAAAAATTTGACAACACTAACATCCCCATGCGTTCTGAGAGGATGAGCGACATTCATCGTCTTTTTTGAGCTACAAGAATCATCAGAAATATACGAATAGAAAGCATGATCGGACTTATACGTTATGTGAAACCGAATCACCTTTCCGGAGTACTCGCCTGGATTACTCCGCGCATCGCATATTTTTACTCCCTGTAGTGAGCTCTCCGGAAAATTTTGATTCGATGCCGGAAATGATTGACAACTCGCCACAGTCAGCAGGCTGATCATAACAAGCAAAAATCGCACGAAGAAAGCCGCCCTGTGGGCGGCTTCGCTGGGTCGTTCGTTTGTGACCCGTGGTCTCGTGGCGAGAAGCGCGCAGCGCCGCTAGTTAATGCTTCCGGCTCTTTGCTCATGTTCTTTGGGGATGATTTTTATGTGCTCGCTCGCATTTCCATCAATGTCGAGCCCGGTCAATCCGCATTCCGATAGGCTGATCCCGTACGAATAGTTGCTCGCGCGAAACAAACCTTTGATTTCGACATACTTGCCGTTGTAGATGCTTTCTTTCTCACCGAGATCCCCGGTGTTGAGCAGGCTCAAACACCCTGAATTAACCGCCCAATAGTCCTTGTTGTAGCCCAAACGCGTCACCAGGTACATCGACTCCGGACCGATGACGAGATAGCCGCGAAGCATCAGCTGCTGACCGTCGTACTGCGACCGATGGGCATTCAACGTCGAGATATCCAGCAAATTTTCGGCGGCCACGCCGCAGCCAGCAATGGCGAGGAAACCTGACAGCAGTAGTGGAAAAATTCTCATTCAGTAGGCCTCAGGCTATTGATCGCAGGTTGCTGGGCATTCACAGATTGCTCTAGCGCGTGCGCCTCGCGTGACGTAAAAGACCCCTTAAGCGCAGTAACTTGAATCCTCCCCCCCACAACTTCGTATTTTGCCACGCGTCGCTCACTCACCGCGTAATTGATAATGCCATGACCCAACGGTTGTGCATCGCCCGGGCTACTGAAGCCATCTGACGACACACTCTGGGTCTTCCCATCAATGTGACTATGCTCCACTGCCGTTGTCCCTGGCGGAAGGTTGTCCAAATTGACGCCATCTTTGGCAGTTGTTTGGATGATTTGTCCGCTCACCGGCTGGGCCGTAACATTAGTTGTGCCTATCAGAGCCAGCACTTTTTCTGGCTTTTCAGATGTCTCCACCTTAGACCTGTTTTCCACCGCAGCAGTGTCTTGTTGTGGGGTTGATCGAAGATCACGGGCCGCTCCCGAGTCGGAACGCACGCACTGAGCTCGGCTTTGGCCTGGACAGTCGTCACGGCCATCGGGATCGATGTTGACCACAGGATTGTTGGCTGCGTAATCATATCGATTGAAGTTATGAGTATTGCCTGACGCCGGCGTAACTGGATCGACGCTCAAAAACCGCCCCACCACCGGATCGTAGTACCGCGCCTGCATATACACCAACCCAGTGTCCGGATCGTTCACATGCCCGGTATACCCCGGCCCGTTCGGCGCCGGGTTCATGCTCGCCACCGCCGTGCCGTACGGCGCGTAGTCGTACGTGGCGATGATGGTGCCGCTGGCATCCGCCTTCGCCAGCACCGTGCCTTGCGGATCGGTGTAGTAATAGTGGTGTGTGCCAGCCTGCGCTACCGCCGTGCATAACCACAGGCTGGTCAGGATCAGCCATCGTGCCATCTTCTTCATGTGCATGACATCCTTGGCTCAAGTGCCCGAATGCAGTGTGACACTGCGATAACCACTGAAGGCGGAGCAGCCCGCGCTGCTGCACGCCATCACCCGAAACTGGACCGTCCCGTTGACAAGGATCAACTGACTCAAGGATGTGGACGAGCCGATGTAGACGATGTTCACGCCATTAACGGGATCGGTTTGTTCCAGCTGATAGCTCGTGGCATTGGGCACCGCGGCCCAACTCACCAGCACCACCGGCTTGTAGTAGGGACCACTGACGCCAATGTAGGGCACAGCGGGTGCCGCCGGAATCAGCGCTACGGTGATCGTGCCGACCCCGCTCCATGGCCCGCAGCCACCCGCATTGCACGCTTGCACGTGGTAGCCGTACGTGCCGTTGCCCTTGCCGCTGGTACCCCAACTGGTGCTGCCATTGGCCTGTACTGTGGTCCAGCCACCGCCGTTGACCTGTTCCTGCAGCGTGTAGCTGGTCGCTGCCGAGACCGCTCCCCAACTCACCGTGTAACTGCCGTTGGTGCTGCTCGCCGGCACACTCAGGCTCGGCGCACTCGCCGGCGGGATCGTGACCGCTACCGCGCCACTGGTGGCGTAGCCATTGCAGCCACTGGCATTGCAAGCGTAGGCCCGGAAACTGTAGCTACCGGACGAGCCTGCCGTCACCGTCGTGCTGGTGGCGCTGTTGGCATATACCTGTGCCCACGCCCCACCATTCACGCTCTGATCCAAACCGTAGATGGTCGCCGTAGCGCTGGCCGCCCAACTGATGGCGATGGGGCCATTGCTGGTCGCCGGCACGCTAATGCTGGATGGCACAGGGGGTACCAGTAATACCGTCGTGCTCGCCACTGCACTCCACGGTCCGCAACCGCCCACATTGCACGCCTGCGCGTGATACCCGTAGGTCCCGTTGCCCCGGCCGCTGGTGCTCCAGCTGGTCATACCGTTGGTTTGCACGGTAGTCCAGCCGCCGCCGTTGATCTGCTCCTGCAGCGTGTAGCTGACCGGACCAGCAACCCCGCTCCAGCTCACCGTGTAGCTGCCGTTGGTGCTGTTGGCTGGTGTGCTGATCGTGGGCGCGGTGGTCGGCGGATGGGTCACCACTAGCGTGGCACTGCCCGCTACCCAGGCGCTGCAGCCGTAGGTGTTGCAGGCTTGCACGTGGAAGACATAGCTGCCATCGGCCAGCCCCGATACCGCCGTGCTGGTGCCGCTGCTGTTGTAGATACCCGTCCAGCTGGTGCCGCCGTTGCTGCTCTGCTCCACCACGTAGCGGGTGGTGAGGTTGGAAGCACTCCAGCTCAGCGTGGCGCCACCGGTATTGCTGCTGGCCGGCACCGTCAAACCAGCCGGTGCCGTCGGCAGCACGCCGTAGGTCGTGTCGACGGTCACGGCATTGGAGCCGGCCCAGCCCCGCGTGCCGTAGTTGTTGTAGGCCGCCACTTGATAGGTGTAACTGCCGCTGGTGGTGCCGGGACGACTGATCGCATTGGCCGCGGTGCTGGCGGCAATAGTGGTCCACGCGCCGCCGTTGAGGCGCTCCTGCACCATGTAGGCACTGGCGGTCGCCGGTGCCGTCCAGCTCACCGTGTAGGTGCCGTTAATGGTGCCACTGGGTACGGTCACCGTGGGCAACGTCGGCGTTACGCCCAGCGTGGCCGAACTGGTCCACACACCGCAGGTGGTGCCGATGCAGCCCTCTACCTGGTAGACATAGCTGCCACCTGCCCGACCACTCAGGGCGCTGCTGGTAGCGCTGCCGCTGTACACCGTGGTCCAGCCACCGCCGTTGGCGCTTTCCTGCAACACGTAACTGGTAGCCCCCAGCACCGCGCCCCAGCTCACGGTGTAGCTGCCGTTGCTGGGGGTGGGGTCGAAGCCGATCGTGGCCGGCGCGCCCAGCACCACGCTCTCGTTGTCCCCGACCAGCTTGCTGCCGAGATAGACGAAGCTGGTGGACAGTGCACTGCCCGGTGCCCACTGGTACATCAGCTGGCCGGCCTGACTGTAGAAGTAATACGTCGTGACGCCACCGGCCGTCTTCGACACCCGCCGCCCCGCCGCATCGTAGGCATAGGTGTCGCTGCCGGGAATCTGGGTGAGCTGGTTCTTCTGGTCGAACACCAGCGTGGTCGCGTTCTTGCCGGTGACGTTGCCGCGGTTGTCGTACAGATAGCTGGTGAGCGTGGTGCCCCCGTTGCTGATGCTGGCCAGCTTGTTGGTGGGGTCGTAGTTGTACGTGGATGTCTGGCTGCCGGTCTGTAGCGTGCGCAGGTTGTTGAGGGCGTCGTAGGTATACGCCTGGGCACCCCACAGGTTTGCCGCATTGGCACTGCTCAACCGGTTCAATGCGTCGTAGCCGAACGACTTGGTGCGCGGACCGCCGGTCAGGTCGGCCACCGCGGTGATGTTGCCGTTCGCGTCGTAGCTGAGGTCTTCGCTCAGTTGCACCGTGCTGCCGGCGCCGTAGCTGAAGTTGCTGAGCATCTGGCGCGTATTCTGCGCGGCCACGTAGCTGGTGCCGTTAGCGTAGGCAAACTGCGCGACCTGCCCGTTTGGGAAGTAGCTGATGCCGGTCGCGTCGCTACCGGCCTGGGTCGGTCGGCCCAGCGCGTCGGGTGCGTAACTGACGTTCTCGCCGTCCGGGTAATGCACCAGGCTGAGGCTGCCGTAGACATCGTGGGCGTAGCCGATGCCCCACGCGTTCAGGCCGGCCACTTGCAGTTGCAGGCTCTCGCCGGTGAGCATGCCGCGGAAGTTGTACGCACCGGTCCAGGTGCTGATGCCCGAGACGATGCTGTCCGGTTGACCCAACGGCGTGTAGTGGTATTGGGTGCTCTGCGTGCCGGTTGGCGCCTGGATCGTCCACACCCGGTTCATCGCATCGTAGGTGCGCGTGATTACGCTTGTCGACTGTGCAAGTTCAGGATGGCAGCTGCCATCATTGCCAAGCGTCGCCCCGGAGACACTCCACGCCAGATTGTTCGCACCGTCATAGCCCATGACCTCGCTGCCGCTTTCCGGCTCGGTGGTACGGCACAGACGATGGTAGGCGTCGTAGGTCAGCGTCTTGGTGACACTGTCGCTCTCGGTGCCGTACAGGCCCGACTGGGTGATCGACAGCGGATTGCCGTACAGATCGCGAGCAATCGCCTGGGTGATGCCGGCGGGTGCCTGCACGAGAATCGGTGCGTTGTAACTGGGCGAGTCGAACACCTGATAGCTGGTGGTGGTGACGTTGCCCTTGGGATCGGTGACCTGCTGCTGCGCACCGGACAGGTACGCGGTGCTGGAGGTCAGCGTGCCCAGCTCGGAGTTCTGCTGAACCTGGGTCGCACGTCCCAGCGCGTCGTAGGTGGTGATGCCGCCTTGGATACCGGACGCAGTGGGGGTTTGCGTGAAGGTCAGCGCGCTGGTGCTCGGGTACGCACTGAAGGTCTTCTGCCCTTTGCTGTCATAGGTGGCCAGCGTGCTGGCTTGCACGCTGGCCCCGATGTCGCTGTCGCTCAGTACCGGGCGCAACATGGCATCGAAATAGGTCACCCCCACGGCGTTGCCGGTGGTGGTGGTGCGTTTCCAGTGAGGCCCGACAAGACCCCGTTCGTCCCCTGGTACCGGGGCTGTGGTAATCAAAGTTTTAAGCCACGGCTGCTCGTCATTGGCGGGATAGTCGATTTCATTGACCCGACCACCACCGTCGTAAAAATAGCTGGTGGTGTGTGCCGCCTGATCGGTGATCGCGCTGATCTGGCCGAAGTCGTCGATGACCAGGGTCTCGCTGGTGCTGTCCGGGTAGCCGATCGTCTGCGGGATGCCGCGCTTGTAGTTGCTCAAGCTGGTGGTGTGGCTGTTGCCGTCAGTGAAACTCGCCAGCTGGCCGGCGCTGTTGAACGTGTAGCTCATCAGCGGCTGGCCGAAGCGTGCGCGCGACAGCAATGTGTCGTTGCTGGTGTTATAGGTGTTGAGGCTCTCGACCTCCCCGGTGGTGAGGTTAGTCACCTGCTGCGTCAGGCCCAGCACCCATAGGGCCGGGTCGTTGAGATACGTGGTGGCCTCCTCGATTGCGCTCTGACCCGCGATGCTGTTGGAGCGCTTCGTCTGGATCACCTGCGCGTACGCGTTGAAACCCTCTGCCAACCACGTATAGGTGTCGCCATCCTGGGTGATCGCGCGCTGACTCAGCGGCGAGAGGGCTTCGCTCTGTGCCCGGTTAACGCGACCTTGCAGGCCGTTGCCGTAGGCCACGGGCCACGGGCCTCCGGTCGGGTTGGCGTAGCTGTTGGTTTCCGAGCGCAAGATCGCACCGGTGTTACCTGCGGCGTAAAAGTCCGTGCGCAGCACCTGTCCTTCGCTAGCATCGAAGCGGTTGCTGAAGGTACTGCGCACATCGTGCCCTTCGGGATCGACCACGTCGGTATAGACGGCCGAGGGGCAACTGTTATTGCTCGCACAGGCGTCGGAAGTCCAGCTCTGGTTGGGTGTGGAGTAGTTGTAGGTCCACGTTTGCGTCGGCGTAGGCAGGCCCGCCCCCGCCAGGCTCTCGCTAGTCAGCGAGAACTGGGAGTAGTACTCCGGAAAGTGTGAATAAGGCTGGGTGCTCATGCCCGTAGGGCCGTAACACTGCTTGGGGACGTAAGAGCGCCCGTGCATCATGGCTTGCAGCGTAAATGTGCCGGTCAGTCCCGATGGATGCGTGATCGTGCCGGTCACGGGTGTGGCATCCACCGTGGCCAGCATATTGGTGCTGCAATCGCCGTACGTGGACGTCGGGTCTTGCTCTAGCTCAAGTGCCCCGAGGTTGTATGACCACGCGCTACCATCCGGAAGCTGCACGCTGGTCAGCCCGATCGGGACGCCATTGGTCCCACCGCTGTAGCTGTACGTCCAGGTACGCGCCGATACATCCGTGGAGAGCACCGTCACGCTATGGATCTGCGGCGTGCCCGATACATAAGTAAGCGTCAGATGCCGCCCGTCGCTGGCGGTGATGTCGGTGAGATAGCCGCTGGTGGGATCGTAGGTATAGGTCAGCGTGTTGCCGAAGCGGTCCTGGATTTGCGTCACGTACATCAACGCGTCGCGGCGGAGCAGAAGATTCATGGACACCAACCTGGGGCTAACGCTTCCCCCCGCCCGGGCGGCCATTGGCGCGGTGCCAAGTGACGATGTGATGCTCTCCATCGGGCGATAGACCAGGTGGGCAAAGGTGTAGCGCGTACCATCCGGCGCGATCGCCAGAAAACCCTCGCCGCCATCGCTGGCCGTCACACCGCACGCGATCATCCAATTCTGCTTGGTGACGATCGGAAAGCTCATACCGCTGATCGTGGGTGACAGCGAATTGGCGGTGCTGCGCGCCAGCAGCTCCTGCGAGCCCTGGCCAGGGAGCATGAGATGGTAGCCGTGCCACCACTGGTCCGGCGTCCACGGATCGGCTCCGGGCTGCGTGGGGCCGTAGACGGGCGGCGCGTTGAAATACGTACAACGCGCCGTCGCACTGTTGGCGGTTCTCCAAAGAGCACCCGTCACCGTCAAGGTGGGTGCGCCGACTTCCGTCTCGATCCGCGGGATCTCCAGATCCCAATCACCGAACGGACGCTGTGGGTCCACATACACACCGACATTGGCAGTCCCCAGCGACCGCGACAATTGCAGCGTTGGCCCGTTGCCCGGCACGCTGACGTCGGCTTGCTCGAACGATAACGTGCCATCGTAGAGACTGATGTTCTCGCCGAACGGATGCGCACCCAGCGGCTGGATGTCCCGATCCACCTTGATCAGCTTCTTGTATTCGTCTTCCGGGGTGACCGATTGTGCGTGGCTCAGCGCCCCGAACGAGAACAGCAGCACTGCCGACAGGCAGATCCCTTGCCAAACACGCATCAATAGTTCCCCTTTACCTGGGCGTTGCGCTCAGGCCGTGCGTCGGAGACTAGAAATCAAATTGCCCCGTTGTCAACGCGCAAGATATTGCGGGCTGTCTGAGGCCGGAGCTAGAAGCGTATGCGGTGGGGTTGATCGCGACCGGAACACTGATCGCGGGCGATCGGAACCAATGATCAACTTGACTGGTGCGCGCAGTGAGCAGTTTGGGTGGCGATGGTCAGCCATGCTCGTGGCAAATGCTGATTACTCTTTTGGCGTTTAGCAACTAGACGGACCGAAGCCAGCGTTCGGCCATGTGTGCGTCGTAATCCAGATCTTCCACGCACACATCGATCGCTTCGCCCGTGTCGGATATCCAGACCTGATCACCTATGTTGCGTGACACACCGCTGATCGCCGCCTTTGCGGTGATGCCATGTGCACCGCGGGCATGTCCAACCACATATCCATCATCGGTGAGCGCAACCACGCGATCGCCATAGAAGAAGAACACGGCCAATGCGTTCATTTTGATGACCTCGCTGGAGGGAGGCCGACAGAATAGATCGGCGCAGGCGTGGGCCGAAGGCAAGTCTCACTACACAAGTTCGGTGTCAGTCGTCGATGCCGCGCAGCAGCTCGGACATGATCACACCGAGGCCGACGGAGACGCGCAGCAGTGTCGGCAAAGTGATGTTCTTTTCGCCGCGCTCGATCGCGGAGCAGTAGGCGCGTGCATCGGGATGCGATCAGCAGAGAGGTTTTGACTCGGGCCCATGCCGGTGCCGCGGCTGCGCATCGCTTGCCTAACGCGCTGGGCCAAGTTCGGCTTTTTCATGCGGCAACCGCAGGGCGCCGCTACCTTTGGCTCTACCCCTTTTCAGATTGTCTAATTCAGATTGTCTATCTTTAGGTATCGGTTGATTGCAAAACGGCGGCGTGCGGCGCTTTGACGGACTCACACGGCGAGTCAGGAAATCGTAATATCTTGCGATCGAGAGGTTTCGAGGTGGCGTGCAATGCAGGCCAGGTAATCGATCTCGATCCACCAAAAGCAGGGTCACACGATGCACGACCGCCATACCGAAGCGATCCGCTTTACCGAACGAATCCGCGGCCGCGCCGATGCACTCAGCGGCGCGGCCGCCGGAATCGCCGCCGCCGTGCACGATCGCTCGATCACTGCCGACGAGATCTACCAACTACTCGACGTCATTGCCGATGACATCAAGCGCACCGCCGATCAGCTGCTCGACGAACTAGCCCCGCCTGCCACCGGCGCGGGCTGACCGCTTCGCCGTCGACATCGGTACCGCAGGCCTGGGCGCGCGCAACCCGTCGAGGTAGTCGGCCCACGCCTGCATCATCTTCTTTCGCGTTTCGAGGTATTTGGCCTTGTTGTAAATACCGCGGATGCGGTTCTTGTCAGCGCGACCGAGCTGCTTTTCTACCGCGTTCTTCTTCTGCTTGTGACTTAGCTGCCGCTCGATCTCGTCCTCGTCCCAGCCCAGCTCGTTGAGCGCAGTGCTGGCCATATGACGCAGGCCGTGGTGCACGATCTCGCCCTTGAATCCCATGCGGGCGAAGGCGGCGTTGATCGTGCCGTCGGACATCGGCCGCTGGATGGCGCGCTCGCCGGGAAACACGTATTTGCCATGCCCGGTTAGCGGGTGCAACTCGCGTAACAAGGCCACAGCCTGACGACTCAACGGTACCAGGTGTGGCTCTGCGGTGGCCTTGAGCGCCTTGCGCATTTTCAGGTTGGCACCTGGCACTGCCCACACTGCTGCATCGAGATCGAACTCCGTCCACAGCGCCGCGCGCAACTCGGTGGGCCGCGTGAACACGAGCGGTGCAATCTGCAACGCGTAGCGCGTGATATATGAGCCGTGGTAGACGTCGATGGCGCGCAGCAACTCGCCGATGCGATCGGGATCAGTCAGCGTGGGGAAGTTACGGCCGCTCGACGCCGGCAGCACGCCTACAAGGTCGGCGGCCACGTTGCGATCGACCATGTTGCGTGGGATAGCCCAGCGGTAGATCTCAACCAGATAGTTCAGCGTGCGGTGCGCGGTTTCCACGGCGCCGCGATCGACGATGCGCTGCAGACACGCCAACAGCATGCCCGACGTTATGTCGACGATCGGCACCTTGCCCAGCCATGGGTAGATGTTCAATTCCAACCGGCTGCTGATGCCGCGGGCGTATCCCTCGACCCAAGTCGATTCTTTTCCGGCGAACCACGTGCGGCCGATGGACTCGAGGCTGTTCTCGATCGCCAACTCGCGCTGCATCCTCTCGATGCGACGCTGCATGCTTGGGTCGGTACCGCTGGCCAGCTGCTTGCGAGCGGCATCACGCGCCTCGCGCGCCTCGGCCAGGCTCACCTCGGGATACACGCCAAGACCCATCATGCGTGACACACCAGCGAAGCGATATTTCAAGCGCCAGTAGCGCGCGCCGGTCGGCATAACCTGTAGATAAAGCCCTTTGCCGGCAGCAAGTCGATACATCGTCTCGCGTGGCTGTGCATTGCGCACGGCCATAGCCGTCAGCTCGCCCATTCTCTCTCTCCTGGTGGTACATCCTGCACAAGCCGGCCGTCGCGCCGACTTGTACCACCAAAAGTACCACCTATCGGCGTGCGCTGCAGTGAGTCCAGCTGCGACAGCCTGAGACAATAACGCGGCACAAACCTAATCAGCAAGCCGCTTTCGGCGGTGAAACGCGATTTCCTGCGTCCTGCTGAGACCTACATCTGGTGGGTCGTCCGGGATTCGAACCCGGGACCAATAGATTAAAAGTCTACTGCTCTACCAACTGAGCTAACGACCCATCATTGAAAAACTCAAGCAGACAATTTTACGGGCTGGGCGGCAACGGCACAAGCAATCTTGCGCTCAGACATATCGCGTGGGATCTGGCAGACCCGCTTCGTGGAACCCTTGCGCACGCAATCGGCACGCGTCGCAGTGGCCGCAGGCACGACCTTCGTCGTCCGCCTTGTAGCAGCTGACCGTAGCCGAGAAATCCACACCGAGGCGCTGGCCCTCGCGGGCGATGTCGGCCTTGCTCATGCGCATCAGCGGCGCATGGATGCGGATGCCGGCGCCTTCGACACCGGCCTTGGTGGCGACATTCGCCAGCGTCTCGAACGCCTCGATGAAGGCCGGCCGACAATCCGGATAGCCCGAGTAGTCGACCGCGTTGACGCCACACCAGATGTCGCTGGAACCGAGCACTTCGGCCCAACCCAGCGCGATCGACAGCATGATGGTGTTGCGCGCCGGCACATAGGTCACCGGAATGTCGTTGCTGTCCACGGTATCGAGCGGCACGTCGATATCGGCGGTGAGTGCCGAACCGCCGATGCTGCGCAGGTCGATGCCGACTGTCTTGTGTTCGATCGCACCGAGCATCCGCGACACGCGATCGGACGCGGCCAGTTCCGAGTTGTGGCGCTGGCCGTAAGCCACGCTCAACGCATGCACCTGATAGCCCTGCTCGCGCGCGAGTGCGATGGTGACGGCCGAATCCATCCCGCCGGAAACCAGCACGACGGCTTTGCGCAACGTATTTTGAGACATGATGTATCCACCCAGAGTGACCGGTCACCGGCCGCGAACGCCACCGGCAACACAGGCCGACGCGCCATGAAACGTGATCTGCCTCAACCGCCGCTCAGTGCCCGGCGGCGTCGTTCCACAGCAGCTTGTGCAGCTGCATCTGAAAACGCACCGGCAGCTTGTCGGCGATGATCCATTCGGCCAGCTCGCGCGGCTGTACCGCGCCGTGCACCGGCGAGAACAGCACCATGCAGCGATCCGCCAGCGCGTGCTCGATCAGCATGGCGCACGCCCATTCGTAATCGACACGGCTGGCGATCACGATCTTGATCTGGTCGTGCGGCAGCAGGTGGTCGAGGTTGGACCACAGGTTGCGCATGCTCTCGCCCGAATCGGGCGCCTTCAGATCCATCACCTTGCGCACGCGCGGATCGACCGCGGAGACATCGAGCGCACCGGAGGTCTCCAGCGACACCTCGTAACCGGCATCACAGAGTTTCTGGAGCAGGATCAGACAACGTTTCTGCGCAAGCGGCTCGCCGCCGGTCACGCAGACATGCTTCGCGCCGTGCGACGCCACCTCGGCGAGGATGTCGTCGATCGCGTGCCAGTCGCCGCCGTAGAACGAATACTCGGTATCGCACCATACACAGCGCAACGGGCAGCCGGTGAGTCGCACGAACACCGTGCGCCAGCCGATCGCATCGGCCTCGCCCTGGATCGAGTGGAAGATCTCGGTGATGCGCAGCCGCTCAGCCATCGCCGCAATAGGTGCGACGGACGCCACATGTGCGTCAATGCCGCTCATCGCTACGAACTCAGTTGCCCGACTGCTGCAGGCGCTGCAGACGTTCCTGCGCGAGGCTGGCGGCCTTGGAACCCGGATACTTGCTGGTGACTGTCTTCAGCGTGGTCTTGGCTGCATCGACCTGCTTCAGTTCGAGCTGGCTGTAACCGACCTTGAGCAGCGCATCGGGCGCCTTGTCGCTCTGCGGAAATTGGCTGAGCAGACGCTGGAACGATTCCAGCGCCACCGGATAATTGGTGGTGGCGTAATAGGATTCACCCAGCCAGTACCAGCCGTTGGGCGCCAGCGCATGGTTCGGGTATTGCTGAAGGAAGCTGCGGAATTCGCGCGATGCCTCTACGTAATTACCCGCGCGGATTGCCTTGAAGGCTACATCGTAGGCTGCCTGCGCGGCAGCCGGGTCACCGGCGGCTCCGGCCGGCGGTTGATGAGCAGCAGCACTGGCGCTGTTGCCGCCTGCGACGGGCGTGGTGGCGCCTGTCGTGGGAGGTGGATTATTGGCCGGGGCCGGCGGGTTGTTGCCGGCGGCAGCACCTGCACCAGCGTTGCCGCCCTCAAGACGCCCCATGCGGGAGTCGAGGTCGCCGTACTGGGCCTTGTTCTTGTCTTCGAGCGTCTGCTGCTTGTGCTGCAGTTCCTCGAGCTGACCTTGCAGCTGCTGCACCTGCGACTGCAGTTGCTGCATCTGGTTGACCATGCCGATACCGGACTGGTCCTTGTTCTGTGCCTGCTGTTCCAGTCGCGCGACGCGGTCGGCGAGGCTCAGCCGCGAGTCCTGCGCGAATACCGGAAACGCGAACAGCATGGCGGACGCGATCGCGCCCGCCATGCTGAACCTGGCTGCAAAGCTGTTAGCCAGTCGCTTCATCATTACTGCGCCGTGTAGACGATCTCGACGCGACGGTTCTTGCTCCAGCAATCCTCGTTGTGCTCACGGCACACCGGCTTCTCTTTGCCGTAGCTGATCGTCTCGAGCTGGCTGGCCGAACCACCGGCTGCCTGCAGCGCGCTGGAGACGGCATTGCCACGACGCTCGCCGAGACCAAGGTTGTACTCACGCGTGCCGCGCTCGTCGGTGTTGCCTTCGAGACGGATGTGCGAGGTCGGGCGGTCCTGCAGGTACTTGGCGTGGCACGCCATGATCTGCTGGAACTCCGGCTTGATCTCGGTCTTGTCGAAATCGAAGTACACGACGCGCTGACGCAGGCAGGCATCGGTATCGAGATCGGCGGGGGTGTACTTGCCATTGGACTGGTTGGTTTCAGTCTGGGCAGTCTGCTCCGGTGCGGCCGACTGCGGTTTGACTTCCTGCTTCTTCTGGCAAGCGGCCGCGCCTACACAGAGCAGGGCAACCAGGGCGACGCGAACGGTCTTATTCATGGTGACGTTCCTTACGGGTTGAGTTCCGACAAACGATGACGATTGGTATTACGGGACAGCTGACGCCGGTTGGCCGGCTGTTATTTTGACATTTGAAAGGCCGGCTGTGCGTGACGCTGCACGATCGCCCTGACTGGCCATGACGCAGCGAAGCGCTACAGCCGGAAACCGAAACGCGCCATGAAGGCGCTGTCCGGGCCCAGTCCTTGGACATCACGCTGCCGCACTTGCGTGCAGCAGCGTGGCAATCAACGTTGCCGGTACGGACCCCAAGCCGGTTCGCGCACATCGCCATCGGAAAGTACGAGGCGCTGGCGAACCAGACCGTCGGCCGAGACGGCATACAGTACGCCGCGACGTCCTTCGGTAGCGGCGTACAGCAACATACTGGCATTCGGTGCAAAACTCGGGGATTCGTCAATCGGACCCGGCGAGAGGGGTCGCACCTGGTCACCCAGACTGCGATCCATGACGACAATACGATACACGTTCCCGTTGCCCTGCACCATCGCGATCTGCTTGCCGTCGTAGCTCACCGCAGCTTTGAGGTTGTTCTGTCCCTGGAAACTGATCCGCTGCGGGGTGCCGCCACTGGCCGGGATCTGGTAGATCTGCGGCCGACCCGAACGATCGGAGGTGAAATAGATGCTCTGCCCGTCCGGAGCCCAGACCGGCTCGGTGTCGATCGACAGGCTGTTGGTCAGCCGGGTTTCCTGATGGCTGGCCAGGTCGAACGCGAACAGTTCAAGGTTGCCGACATAGGACAGCGCCACAGCCAGCTTGGTGCCGTCCGGCGACCATGCCGGCGCACTGTTGATGCCCTTGCGATGCGCCTCCACCAGCTGGCGCGAACCGGTGGTGATGTCCTGCACATAGATGTTCGAGTTGCCGCTCTCGAACGAGACATAGGCGATCTTCTTGCCATCCGGCGACCACGCCGGCGACAGCAGCGACTCCTTGGAACGGGCCACCACCTGCGGGTTATAGCCATCCGAATCGGCCACCAGCAGCGAATAAGTCGTGTTGTTGCCCAGCCCGACGGCGGTGATGTAGGCGATGCGGGTCCAGAATGCGCCGCGCACGCCGGTGATCTTTTCGTAGATCTGGTCGGCGATCTGGTGCGCCACGCCGCGCACGTCGCCAGCCGGCACGGTGAATGCCTGCGCCAGCAGACTCTGCTGCTTGTTGACGTCCCACAGCTCGTACTCGACCCGCAGCATGCCGCCGCCGGCATCGCTGATGCGGCCGACGGTGATGTAGTCCTGCTTGAGCAGGCGCCAGGTCGCGAACTTGATGTCCGCACCCTTGGCCGGGAATTCCACGATGTCGCTCTTGGCCAGCGAACGGAACTTGCCGGAACGGTTGAAGTCGTTGCGGATCACATCGGCGACGTCGGTCGACAGCGGCGCGCCGCCGGCCTGGGCAAAAGGCACCACCACGATCGGTGTAGCGGTCTTGACGCCACCGACGATGTCGACATTCAACGACTGGGCGGCAACGGGGCCGGCGAGCAAGGCTGCCACGGCCAGCAGGATAACGGCGAAGCTTGAGCTGAGTTTGCGCATGGGCTTGATCATTGCGGCCTGAAGGTGAAGGTAAGGTTGCGCTGGAACACGCTTTCAAAGCCCTTGTACGGCAAGGTCTTGGTTCGCAGCACCGCGTTTTCGACCGAACGCCGGCCGGCATCATCGTAGGGGCAGCTGGAATCGACGGTGGCACTCATCACGTCACCACCAGGTGATTGCACGATATGAACCTGGCATGCAACGGCGGGTATGTTATCCGGCCGCAACCAGTTCGGCGTGACCGCATTCTGAATGGCAGCGGCATATTCGTCGGCCAGATTGCTGTTCTGGCTGTTGTTGCCGGTCTGACGCTGCGCCGCGGCGGGCAGATCGGGCTGGCCGTCATCCTGCGCGTTCTTCAGGTCCTCCATCTGCTGTTTTGCTTGTTTAGCCTTGCTGTCCAGCTGTTTGGTCTGCGCCGAGGCCGCGTCCATCTTGGCAAACAGCGCATCGATCTTTTTCTTCTCTTCCTCTTTCTTCTTGGCTGCCTGCGCGTCCAGTTCGGACTGGCGCTGGCGCTCCTTTTCTTCCTGCAGCTTCTTGGCGTCCGCGGCCTTCAGCGCAGCATCCTCGACCACACGCTCCTGATCGACCACATCGGGATGTTCGGGCGGCGGCGGCAAGGTCTTGACCACCGGCGTCTCGGGCTGCGGCGGGGTGGGCGGCGGCACGGTCGGCGGTGGCGGTACGGTATCGGGGATCGGCTTGGTCTTCACCGCCTTGGGTGGCGGGCTGCCGGTGGGGCCGATCAGGGTGGCCTCGATGACTTGGCCCTGCAGCTCCAGTGGCTTGGTACAGGTGATCGGATTCATCCACGCCGGCAGGTGCAGCGCTTCGAAGACGCTTTCGTAACTCGAACACGGCAGGATCGCGAGGAACAGGAATCCCACGATGCCGATGTGCAGGATGGCGGAAAGTACGACCGCCTTCGGCGTCGCCTTACTTTCGTCCATTGGACGTGCTCTTGCCCTGCTCGGGCTGGGCCATCAGACCCACCTTGGTGACGCCGGACTGCTGCAGGTCGGCCAGGATCTTGACTACTCCGCCGTAGTGGCCCTGATCGTCGCCGGCCACCAGCACGTTGACATCCGGATTCTGGTGCACGAACGCGCCCACCTTGAGCTTGAGCGCATCGGCGTCCAGCGGCTCCTTCTCGGTGCCGGGCAAGGTGAGGAAGATCTGGCCATCCTGCTTGACCGTGACCAGCACCGGATCCTTCTTGTCCTGCAACGACTTGGCGTCGGCCTGCGGCAGGTTCACGTCGACATTGGATTTCATCATCGGCGTGGTGACCATGAAGATGATCAGCAGCACCAGCATCACATCGATGTATGGCACCACGTTGATTTCGGATTTGAGCTTGTAGCGCCGCTGGCGCCCGGAGGTTCGCATGGCTGCTCTCCGCTCAGGCGACGTCGTCGGTCTGGATCTGCCGCTGCAGCACCGAGGAGAACTCCTCCTGGAACACGTCATAGCGCGAGGCGATCCGCTCGACCTTGGTGGCATAGCGGTTGTACGCCCACTGCGCCGGGATTGCCGCGAACAGACCCATCGCGGTGGCGATCAACGCCTCGGAGATGTGCGGCGCGACCACCGCAATGGTCACGTCCTTCATCTCGCCCAAGCCTTGGAACGCACCCATGATGCCCCACACGGTACCGAACAGACCCACATACGGACTGATCGAACCGACGTTGGCGAGAAACTCCAGATTGCGTTCGAGCGAACCGATCTCGCGCGTACCGGCGACCTGCATGGCGCGCTCGGAACCCTCGATCACGCTGCGCGTATCGTTCGTCTTGCGCTGGCGCTGGCGCGCGAACTCGCGGAAGCCCGACTCGAAGATGTTCTCGATACCGCCGTTGTTGCCTCCGCGATTGCTGACCTCGCGGAACAACTGGGCCAGATCACCGCCGGACCAGAAGCGCTCCTCGAACGCCTCGGCGTCTTCCATCGCCGCCTTGGTCTGCGTGTACTTGCGGATGATGATCACCCACGACAGGAACGAGAACACCAGCAGCACCAGCAGCACCAGCTTCACCGGCCAGCTCGAATCCGCGATCAGCGAAAAAATGTTCAGTCCACCGTTCATTGCTTGAAGGTTCTCCGCCAGTTGGCTTGGTTGTCTAGAGTGCAGGTTCGGGAATCAGATCGGCAGGAATCGGTGCCGGGCGCATGCGCTGAAGATCCACGCAGGCCACCCGCACTTGCGCGCGAATCAGGCAACTGCCGTCCGTCTTCATGATTGTCTGGGTGAACAGGATACTGGCTGCACGCCGTTCTTTGACCGCGACCGTTACCGACAGTTCATCATCCAGCAGGGCTGGCTTGAGAAAGTCGATATGCATGTCGCGCACCATGAAGGCCAGCCCGGTGGCTTGCTTGAACGCCATCTGGTCTACGCCGAGCGCGCGCATCCACTCGCTGCGGGCGCGCTCCATGAAACGCAGGTAGCCCGCGTGATAGACCACGCCGCCGGCGTCGGTGTCTTCCCAGTACACCCGCACCGGCCAGCTGAAGAGCGACTCAGACATCGCCGGCCTCGGCATTGAACAGGTCGGCCGGTTGCGCCTGCCGCGGCGGCGGGATCAGCCCCAGATGACGCCAGCCCTTGGCGCTGATCATGCGTCCGCGCGCAGTGCGGATCAGGTAACCCTGCTGGATCAGATACGGCTCGACCACGTCCTCCAGCGTACCGCGATCCTCGCTCAGCGCGGCGGCCAGCGATTCCACTCCGACCGGGCCGCCATCGAAGTTCTCGACGATCAGGCTGAGCAGGCGCCGATCCAGCTCATCGAAACCTTCCGGGTCGATCTTCAACATGTCCAGCGCGGCCTGCGCCACCGCCTGCGTGATCTCGCCGCCCGCGCGTACTTCGGCGTAGTCGCGCACGCGGCGCAGCAGGCGATTGGCGATGCGCGGCGTGCCGCGCGAACGACGGGCGATTTCCTGCGCGCCCTCCGGCGCGCAGACGATGCCGAGAATGCGCGCCGCGCGGCGCACGATCGCGGTGAGCTCGTCGGCGGTATAGAACTCCAGTCGCTGCACGATACCGAAGCGGTCGCGCAACGGCGCGGTAAGCATGCCGGCACGGGTAGTCGCACCGATCAGGGTGAACGGCGGCAGATCCAGCTTGATCGAGCGCGCGGCAGGGCCTTCGCCGATCATGATGTCGATCTGGAAATCCTCCATCGCCGGATACAGCACTTCCTCGACCACCGGCGAAAGACGATGGATCTCGTCGACGAACAGCACGTCATTCGCCTCGAGGTTGGTCAGCAGCGCGGCCAGATCGCCGGCACGCTCCAGCACCGGGCCGGAGGTGGAGCGCAGGTTGACGCCCAGTTCGTTGGCGATCACATGGCTCAGCGTGGTCTTGCCCAGACCCGGCGGGCCGAAGATCAGCACGTGGTCGAGCGCACCGCCGCGCTTGCGCGCCGCCTCGATGTAGATCGACAGCTGCTCGCGTACGGCCTGCTGACCGAGGTATTCGGCCAGTCGTTTCGGCCGAATGGTGGCTTCCAGCGTCGCGTCGTCGAGCTGGGCGGCAGCAGTGATGATGCGGTGGTCGGTCATGCTGGAATTATGGCAGGAACACGCCGCAACCATCCGGCACCTCGCGCTCCACGCCCTGTTGCGTGCCTCAGATCTCGACCTGGGCGCCCAGCTCGATCAGCCGGTTGCCGGGGATCTGGAAGAACGCCGTGGCCGGCACGGCATTGCGCGCCATGAAGACAAACAACTTGTCGCGCCACAACACCATGCCGGGACGACCCTTGTCGGCGACGATATTTTCGCGCGACAGGAAGAACGTGGTATCCATCAGGTCGAACGGCAGGCGAGTACGCGAACATAGCGACAGTGCCTGCGGAATGTTCGGATCCTCGGCGAAACCGAAACGCAGCCCCAGTTTGTAGAATTCATGGCCCATGGCCTCGATGTGGATGCGCTCATCGGCATCCGCCATCGGCGTCTCCAGCATGTCTACCGTCAACAACACATTGCGCTCATGCAGCACCTTGTTGTGCTTGAGGTTGTGCAGCAACGCATGCGGCACCGCATTCTGGTTCGCGGTGAGAAACACCGCCGTACCTGGCACCCGCAGCGGTGGATGTTCAGTGATATTCGCGACGAACGGCCCCAATGCCAGACCGCCCTGTTTGATCTCACGCACCACCAGCTCGCGACCGCGACGCCAAGTGGTCATCAGCACGAATATGCCAAGGCCCAGCACCAGTGGGAACCAGCCACCGTACTCGACCTTGATCAGGTTCGCGCCGAGGAAGGACAGGTCGATGGTCAGGAACAGCACACCTGCCGCCGCCACCGCGATGGGGTTCCAGTGCCACTGATAACGCGCCACTACCAGTGCCAACAAGGTGGTGATGGTCATGGTGCCGGTCACCGCAATGCCATAGGCCGCGCTCAGGCTGTCGGAGCTGCGGAATCCGAACACTGCCACCAGCACCATCACCAACAGGAAGCTGTTGACCCACGGCACGAAGATCTGTCCGGACATCTCACGCGAGGTATGCACCACTTGCATGCGCATCGAGTAACCCAGTGACATCGCCTCGCGGGTCATCGAGAACGCGCCGGAAATCACCGCCTGCGAGGCAATCACGGTGGCTATGCAAGCAAGGCCGATCATCGGATACAGGAGGACCTGCGGCACCATTTTGAAGAATGGATTGTCCACCGCCTCGGGGTGCGCGAGCAGCAAGGCACCCTGGCCGAAATAATTGAGTACCAATGCGGGCAATACGAAGCTGAACCAGGCCAGCCGGATCGGCCGCTTGCCGAAATGCCCCATATCGGCATATAGCGCCTCGGCACCGGTCAACGCCAGCACCACGCCGCCGAGCGCGATGAACGCCTGCATTCCATGGGTGAAGAAGAAGCGCACGCCATAGACCGGATTGATCGCCCACAATACCTGCGGGTTTTTCACGATCAGATGTATGCCAAGCAGCGCGATCACGATGAACCAGACCACCATTACCGGCCCGAACACGTTACCTACGCGTGCCGTACCGTGACGTTGCATGGCAAACAGAAAGAACAGGATCACCGCTGTCACCGGCACCACCCAGTGCGACAGACCGGGTGCCGCCACCTTCACACCTTCGACCGCCGACAGCACGGAAATCGCCGGCGTGATCACGCCGTCGCCATAGAACAGCGAGGCACCGAAAATGCCGAGGATGGCCAGCACCCAGCGCAACTTCGGCTGCTCGCGAACGCTGCGTTGCGCCAGCGCCATCAGCGCCATGATGCCGCCCTCGCCCTTGTTGTCGGCGCGCATGATGAACACTACGTATTTCAACGACACCACCAGAATCTGCGCCCAGAAGATCAGCGAGAGCACGCCGTAGATGCTTTCGGGCGTCGGCTTCATGCCGTCGTGGCTGAGCGTGGTCTGCAAGGTGTACAGCGGACTGGTGCCGATATCGCCGTAGACCACACCGATCGCACCCAATGCGAGCGCTGCCAGGCGCCGCCTGGTTTCCGACTCGCTTGTACCGTGCATGGTTTCCTGACTCACAGTTTCAACCTCCGAGCGCGGCGCGCAGCGCCTTGCGGATAATGGCCTCGGCGTTGTCGCCCTCGGCGGCGACCTTCTGCACCAGCCGGCTGACTTCGACCGGCTTGTAACCCAGCTGCTGCAAGGCCACGGTGGCTTCACCGGCGGCATCCAGCGGCGCACCCGGAGCATGCATCGACGCACTTGGGACACCGGATACGCCGTCGAGACGATCGCGCAGTTCCACCACGATGCGCTCGGCGGTCTTCTTGCCGATGCCGGGGATCTTGGTCAGCGCCACCACGTCGCCCGCGTGGACCAGCCGCGCGAAATGATCGGTGGACACGCCGGAGAGCACCGCCAGCGCGATCTTCGCGCCGATTCCACTGACCTTCAGCAGGCTGCGGAACAACGCGCGTTCGCTCTCATGCAGGAAGCCGTACAGCGTCACGCTGTCTTCCTTCACCGCGTGATGGGTGAGCAGGATCACTTCCTTGCCGATGCCCGGCAGGTCGTAGATGGTCGACATCGGCGCCTCGACTTCGTAACCGACGCCAGCGACCTCGACCAGCAGCGATGGCGGCTGCTTGCTTATCAGTATGCCGCGCAGACGACCGATCATCGACGACGCCTCCAGGCCGTGCGCGGAATGCCGACGCGAGCCAGACTGGCGCGGGTGTGCGCATGCGTCACCGCGATCGCCAGCGCATCGGCGGCATCTGCCTGCAGCGGCCCTTTGAGGCCGAGCAGCACGCCGATCATGTGCTGTACCTGGGTCTTGTCGCTGCGGCCACTGCCAACCACGGACTGCTTCACTTCGGTTGCTGCGTATTCGTGCACCACGATCCCCTTGCTGACCACCGCACAAATCGCGGCGCCACGCGCCTGCCCCAACTTCAGCGCCGAATCCGGATTGCGTGCCATGAACACACGCTCGATCCCGCACTCGGCCGGCTGATGCGCGGCGATGATGTCACACAGTTCGTCAAAGATGCGTTTCAGGCGCATTGGGAAAGTGGCCTCACCGACGACCACCAGGGCGCCGTGAAAGACATGGGTGAGCTTGCCCGCATCGTCCACGTCGATGATGCCCACGCCGGTACGCTGACTGCCCGGGTCGATGCCTATGATTCGGGTCATTTCGGATGCGATGCAAAAGGCGCGCAGCCTTCCGACTTATTCGGCGGCCTCGGGCGGCAGCGCAGCGTTGTGGTAGATCTCGTGCACGTCGTCGAGCTCTTCCAGCCAGTCGAGCAGGTCGAGCAGGGTTTCCTGCGCCTCGGCGGGAATCGCCACCCGGTTGGCCGGCCGCATCACTACCTCGGCACGCACCGGCTTGAGGCCGGCGGCGATGAGCGCTTTCTGTACGGTCTCGAAATGGTCCGGCGCGCACAGCACGCTGCTCTCGCCTGCTTCGTTCACCACATCGTCTGCACCAGCTTCGAGTGCGGCTTCAAGGATCTTCTCCTCCTGTGCCGCATCGCCCGCACTGGCGAACACCAGCTCGCCGCAGCGATGAAACTGGAACGCCACCGAGCCGCTGGTGCCGAGATTGCCGCCGTGCTTGGTCAGCCCATGGCGCACATCGGCGACCGTGCGCACTGGGTTGTCGGTGACACAGTCGATGATCAGCGCGATGCCGGCCGGGCCGTAACCCTCGTAGCGCAACTCCTGCATGTCGGCGCCGCCATCGGCACCGGAGCCGCGCTTGATCGCACGGTCGATGGTGTCGCGGGTCATGTTCGCCGACAACGCCTTGTCCACCGCCGCGCGCAGACGCGGATTGCCGGCCGGATCGGCGACGCCGGCACGCGTGGCGACGGTGATCTCGCGGATCAGCTTGGTGAATACCTTGGCGCGCTTGGCATCCTCGGCATTCTTGCGACCTTCGATGGACGGGCCTCTACCCATGACAATGCCTGCACTTGGATCAGCTGAACGGACCGGGAATTTTACCTGATTTCGGGCGGCGTGCCGGAATCCGGCCGGGAGCGGCGCCGCTCAGCCGGCTTCGAAACGGCCCTGCCGCAGGAACCGGGCCACGCGCTGCGCCACATCCGTCGAAAACAGCAGTCCCGTATGGTTGGCCTCAACCACACAGTGGGCGGCCAGGCCGGCCAGCCGGGTTTCCTCGACCGCTACCGTACCGTCGTGCTCACCGGAAAAATGGCCGAGCATGGCACCGAGACCGAGCGGCATGCGGCCGGCGATCACGCCGACTTCGCGCGGGCCGTCCCAGCGCTCGAAACCTTGTTGCAGCAATTCGCGGTTGTGCCCTAGCAGCACTTCGCCGCCACGCCCCCATGCGGCAAACCCGCGCGCGGCTGCGCTGCCCTTCAGCGGCGAACCCAGGCAGACGATGCGCCCCGGTGGCAGCTCGGCATTGAGGCAGGCGCGCAAGGCCAGCAGGCCACCGAGACTGTGACCGACCAGATGCACCGCATCGGCCTCCGCCGCCAACCCGGCCATGCGTGCCTGCAATTGATCCAGGATGCGCTGCTGGGTCGCCGCCACGCTCAGGTAGTCGAAGCGATGTACGCGAAAGCCCGCCTCGATCAGCCGACGGTGCAACATGGACAGCGCGAAGCCGCGCATCCACAGGCCGTGCAGCAGGATCACGTGATCGCTCATGGCATGCCGCCGGTAGGCCGCGCGGGGAGCTGTCGGCGGATCAGCCGGCAGCCTCCTTACTGGCTGCCACGCGTACATGCAGTTCTTTCAGCTGCGCGTCGCTCACCATGGATGGCGCGTCGGTCATCAGATCCTGCGCGCTGGTGGTCTTGGGGAACGCGATCACGTCGCGGATCGACTCGGTGCCCGCCATCAGTGCCGCGATGCGATCGATGCCGAACGCAAGGCCGCCATGCGGCGGCGCACCGAATTTGAGTGCCTTGAGCAGGAAGCCGAACTTCATCTCGGCCTCTTCCGCACCGATGCCGAGTAGCTCGAACACCGTGCTCTGCATCTCCGGTCGATGGATACGGATCGAACCGCCTCCGATCTCGTTGCCGTTCAACACCATGTCGTAACCGCGACTCACCGCATTGTGCGGATCGGCGCGCAGCTGCGCGGCATCATCCACCTTCGGCGCGGTGAACGGATGATGCAGGGCGACGAAGCGCTGCGCCTCGTCGTCGTATTCGAACATCGGAAAGTCGGTGACCCACAGCGGCTTCCAGCTGTTCTCGACCAGGCCGCGATCCTTGCCGGCCTTCAGCCGCAACGCGCCCATGAAGTCAGTGACGATCTTCCAGCTGCCGGCGCCGACGAACACGATGTCGCCGGTCTGCGCACCAGTCGCCTTGAGCACGCCGTCCAGCGCCGCGTCGTCGAGAAACTTCGCCACCGGCGAGTTGATGCCGTCGCGGCCCTTGGCCTGATCCTCGACCTTAAGCCAGGCCAGACCCTTGGCCCCATAGCGCGATACGTATTCAGTAAGGCCGTCGATGTCCTTGCGCGACAGCGTGCTGCCGCCGGGCACGCGCAGCGCGGCAACGCGGCCACTCGGATCATTCGCGGGCTCGGCAAATACCTTGAACTCGACGTGCTTCACCGCGTCGGCGATGTCGACCAGCTCCAGCGCGATGCGCAGATCCGGCTTGTCCGAACCGAAACGGCGCATCGCCTCGGCCCAGGTCATGCGCGGGAACGTTGCATCCAGTTCCACGCCCTGAACGTCACGGAACACGTGGCGGATCAACTCCTCCACGAAATCCTGCACGTCCTTTTCCTCGACGAAGGCGAACTCAAGATCGAGCTGGGTGAATTCCGGCTGGCGGTCGGCGCGCAGGTCCTCGTCGCGGAAGCAGCGCGCAATCTGGTAGTAGCGATCGAAGCCGGCCACCATCAGGATCTGCTTGAACAGCTGCGGCGACTGCGGCAACGCATAGAACTGGCCCGGATGCACGCGGCTGGGCACCAGGTAATCGCGCGCGCCTTCCGGTGTGGCCTTGGTCAGGATTGGCGTCTCGACGTCCTGGAAGCCGCGCTCATCGAGGTAGCGACGCAACGTCTGCACCAGCTTGATGCGCTTGCGCATCATTGCCTGCATCTCCGGACGGCGCAGGTCGAGGTAGCGGTAGGTCATCCGCATGTCCTCGTTCGGATTCTCGTGCAGCGCGAACGGCAGATCCTTCGCGGCGTTGAGAATCTCCACTTTTTCCGCCAGCAGTTCGATCGTGCCGGTCTTCAGCTTGTCGTTGACCGCGATGCGCCGACGCAGCGTGCCGGTGACGCGCAGGCAGTACTCGTTGCCGATCTCGTTGGCGACTGCAAAAGCGTCGGCGTTGTCGCGTTCGATCACCACCTGGGCCAGGCCCTCGTGATCGCGCAGGTCGACGAAGGCGACATGGGCCTGCAAGCGGATCTTGTTGACCCAGCCGCACAGGGTGACGGTCTGGTCGATCAGCGACTCATCGATGAGGCCGCAGTAATGCGTGCGCATGCGCTTGAAACTCCGGGCGAGCCGCAGGGCGGCTGAAACAGATGGAAAAGACCCGGAATGTTACCACCGCACTGCCGGTGGGCGGGCTTCCCAGCCGGCAACGCAGGGCTTGGCATCCCTGGCAGCGGCCGGCCGAGAAGCAGCTACCAGCGGCGATCGACCACGAACTGGCCGCGGCAACCGTGATCCACCCAGACACCCGCGCGGTTCCAGCCCCAGCTGTAGCCTTCGGTGCAACGTGTATCGGACATCTGGTTCACCAACTGCACCCGTCCCCGGCGGCCGACATCGACCTGGCACATCCGATAGCGCTTCTGGTTGCTGTCGCACTGCAGGCGGATCTGACGGTTCCAGTCAGGGCCTGGTTGCCAGTCACCGCCGCCGTAATCGGGACGGCCGTAGTCGGGCCTGCCGTAATCCGGGCGACCGCGATCGGCCTCCGCAAACAATCCGCGGCAACCGCGATCCACCCACAAGCCTTGCCGATCCATGCCCCAGCTCTGGTCGCGGATACACGCACCCTTCGACTCCTGCCGGGCCAGTTGGGCATCGCGCCAAGGCACCGCACAACGGTTGAACTTGCCGTTGATGCTTTCGCAGCGAATCGCCCTGCCATCCTGCGCCTGCACCGACGGCGCTGCCGTCAACGACAGCACGCCAAGCAAACCGGTCGCCACACTCATCAGGATCTTGTCCGACAACGACATGCGCTTACCTCCCGGGAAAAATCATCGCTCTCACGTGCTGGCCGAGCCATGTGGATGGTGCTGCAAATCCGCAGCCCCGTCATCGGCCACCATCATCAGTCGCTGCTGGCAGCCTTGCTGCCCGATGCAGCCGGGGCCGGGGCCGGTGCTGCAGCCGGCGCCGGTGTTGCCGCGGGCGGTGTCGTCGTGCTGCCCCCACTCACGGCAGGCTTGGCGTCGCCGCCCGCGCCCGTGGCTTCGGCCAGGTTGCGCTTCTTGTCGCCGTCCTTCTTGAAGTCAGTTTCGTACCAGCCGCTGCCGGCCAGCCGGAACGACGGCGCGCTGACCATCCGCCGCAGATGCGGCGCATCGCATGCGGGACAGATCGAGGGATCGGTGTCGGACAACTTCTGCAGGCGATCGAAACGATGGCCGCAACCGCTGCATTCAAATTCATAGATGGGCATGGAAACTCCGGACAGTCCAGCCAACGTCGGGCTGGCAGCTGGCCATTATCGGCGCGTTTGGGCGGATTTCAACGTACCACCCGGCGCATGGCGCCAACCTTACCGCGGGAGTAGCCTGCGACCAGGGGTTAAAACGCACCGAATCATCCATTGTTCACAATATGAATTCATTTGATTGGACGTATAGACGTATAGACGGCTATTGACGGAATAGCGATACGTCACTAATCTGCAATTGTTGCGACGCAGCAACCCATGAAGCGGAGAGTTCCCATGAGCAAACGTTCCACCCCGATCATTTCGGCATGGCTGCCTGCTGCCATACTGCTGGCGCTGGCCGGCAATGCCGCCGCACAGGATGCCGGCACGCCGCCGGCGACCAAGAAGGCCAAGGATCTGAGCGCCGTGATCGTCACCGGCACTCGCTCCGACAGCCGCACCGAAAGCAGCTCGCTGACCCCGATCGACGTGGTCTCGGCCAAGGTGCTGCAACAGACCGGCACCAACGACCTGCCGACGGCGCTGGCACGCATCATCCCCTCGTTGAATTTCCCGCGCCCGGCGGCGGCCGACACCGCCGACACCCAGCGCCCGGCGCAGCTGCGCGGCCTGTCGCCCGACCAGGTGCTGGTACTGGTGAACGGCAAGCGCTGGCACCCCGGCGCCATCCTGCTCAACAACGGCGTGATCGGCCGCGGCTCGCAGCCGGTGGATCTCAATACGATCCCGATCTCGGCCATCGACCATATCGAGGTACTGCGTGACGGCGCCTCGGCGCAGTACGGTTCCGATGCCATCGCGGGCGTGATCAACGTGATCCTCAAGAAGGGCGCCAAGGGCGGCGACGTGGAAGTGAGCGGCGGTCAGTATTCCGCCGGCGACGGGCGCCAGTGGCAGGGTTCGGCCAACTTCGGCATTCCGCTGAGCGGCGACCGCGGCTGGCTGCGCTTCGCGCTGGAAAGCGGCAACGAGGACTACACCAACCGCGCCGGCCCGGACAACCGCTCGCCGGCATGGGCGGCGCTGGGCGTGAACTTCCGTCAGGGCGACCCCTCGGTGCACAGCAGCAACCTGCTGCTCAACGCACAGTACGACATCACGCCCAACGTGGAGTTCTACGCGTTCGGCCACTTCAGCCATCGCGACAGCGTCTCGCCGGCGTTCTTCCGCTACGGCCTCAACAGCCCCAAACCCAACAACCCGTTGATGGCTTCGGTGTACCCGAACGGCTTCCTGCCGCTGGAGAACGCCGACTCCAACGACCAGTCGCTGGTGGCCGGGCTGCGCGGCACCGTCGACGGCTGGCGCTGGGACGTGAGCGGCAACTACGGCGGCAACCGCGTGCGCTACGAGACGCGCAACAGTCTCAACTACGCCTATCTGCACGACTTCGGCACCACGCCGACGGCGTTCAACGACGGCATCCTGAAGGCCACCCAGCAGTCCTTCGACATCGACATCGCCAAGGACTTGAGGCCCGGCTGGCTGCCCAATCCGGTCACGATGGCCTTCGGTACCGAGTACCTGCGCCAGACCTACGCCATACGGGCGGGCGACCTGCCCTCCTGGTACGTGGGCACCTCCGGCGTCTCCGGCGGCGCGCAAGGCTTCGCCGGCTGGCAGCCCGCCAATGCTGTGAACGCCTCGCGCCACGACGTGGCCGAGTACCTCGACTTCGAGACCAACCTCACCGACAAGCTCGGCGCCTCGCTGGCAGTGCGGCACGAGGACTACTCCGACTTCGGCAACACCACCTCGGGCGCACTGGCTGCGCGCTACGACTTTACCGACAGCTTCGCCCTGCGCGGCAGTGCATCCACCGGCTTCCGCGCGCCCGCGCTGGGGCAGGAATATTTCTCGCAGATCAGCTCGCTGTTCTACGGCAACGGAGCCCTGCCCGGCCTTCCCGCAGGCATCTACAACCGCGGTCTGGTGCCGGTAGGCAGCCCGATCGCCACCCTATTGGGCGCCGAGTCGCTGAAGCCGGAAAAGTCGAAGAACTTCACGCTGGGCGCGGTGTGGAACCCCACCGACGCGCTCAGCCTGAGCCTGGATGTCTACCAGATCGACATCAAGAACCGCATCGCGCTGTCCGGCGCGATCTCCACCACCACGCCGGCGGTGGTCAGCTACCTGGCCACCAACGGCATCACCAACCTCGACTACAGCAGCGTCAACTACTTCACCAACGCGGCCGACACGCGCACCCGCGGCGTCGATTTCGTGGGCACCTACCGGACGGACCTCGGCAGCGCCGGCACTCTGACCACGACGCTCAGCGCCAACTACAACCAGAACAAGGTCACCAGCATCAAGCCCAATCCCGCGGTACTAAGCAGCTTGGGCAACACGGGCTTTGTGCGCCTCAACCGCCAGGACATCAAGGGCTACCTCGGCAACTCCTCGCCGCGCAGCAAGCTGATCCTCAGCGAGCAGTACGAGGTCGGTCAGTGGAGCTTCACCGGCACGCTCACCCGCTACGGCCGCTACACCAGTTACCTGAGCAGCCTCGCAACCTACAACCCGGCGAAGGGCATCGTCGACCAGACCTTCAACCCCAAGTGGGTCCTGGACCTGGCAGGCAACTACCACTGGCAGAACTGGGCTTTCACGCTGGGCGTGGACGACGCGCTGAACATCCACCCCGACAAGAACATCGCCAACAACAGCAACAATGGCACCTTGCCGTATTCGACCTTCTCGCCGTTCGGCTACAACGGCGCCTACGTGTACGGCAAGGTGCGCTACAGCTGGTGAGGCCCACCATCCGGACAGGAAAATCCCGGCTCGCGCCGGGATTTTCTTGCGCCACTTCAGGCTTGCTTGAATGCCAGACGGCCGCCGGCGGCATCCACCGCGATGGTGCTGCCGGGCGGGTAACGGCCTTCGAGGATCTCTCGCGCCAGCGGGTTCTCCAATTGTTGCTGGATCGCCCGCTTCAAGGGCCGCGCACCGTAGACCGGATCGAAACCCGTATTGCCAAGCAACGCCAGCGCGGCGTCGCTTATCTCCAGTTTCAATTGACGCTCGGCCAGACGCTTTTCCAGATACGCCAGCTGGATCCTGGCGATCGCACGAATCTGCGTCTTGTCGAGCGGACGGAACACCACGATCTCGTCGAGCCGGTTGATGAACTCCGGGCGGAAGTGCGCCTGCACGACGCCCATCACCGAAGCCTTCATCTGCGTGTACTGCTCCTCGGCATCGCCATCTTCGCTGTCCTCTGAAGCATCCTGGATCATCTGCGAACCCAGGTTCGAGGTCATCACGATCACGGTGTTGCGGAAGTCCACGGTACGGCCCTGGCCGTCGGTGAGGCGGCCGTCGTCGAGTACTTGCAGCAGGATGTTGAACACATCCGGGTGCGCCTTCTCTACCTCGTCCAGCAGGATCACGCTGTACGGGCGACGCCGCACCGCTTCGGTCAGATAGCCGCCTTCCTCGTAGCCCACATAACCGGGCGGCGCGCCGACCAGCCGCGAGACGGAGTGCTTCTCCATGAACTCGCTCATGTCGATGCGCACCATCGCGTCGGTGGTGTCGAACATGAACTCGGCCAGCGCCTTGCACAGTTCGGTCTTGCCCACGCCGGTGGGGCCGAGGAACAGGAACGAGCCGTTCGGCCGGTTCGGATCGGACAGTCCGGCGCGGGAGCGACGGATCGCATCGGATACCGCACGTACGGCCTCGTCCTGGCCGACCACGCGGCGATGCAGATCGTCTTCCATGTGCAACAGTTTTTCGCGTTCGCCTTCGAGCATCTTGGCGACCGGGATGCCGGTCCAGCGCGCCACTACCTCGGCAATCTCCTCGGCGGTGACCTTGTCCTGCAGCAGCTTGAAGTCCTGCGTCTCGGCCGCCTGCGCGGCGGCCAGCTGCTTCTCCAGTTCCGGCAGCCGGCCGTACTGGATCTCGCTCATCTTCGCGTAGTCCTGCCGGCGCTGCGCCGCATCCAGCTCCTGCCGCGCCTGCTCGATCTGCTCCTTCACCTTGGTCGCGCCCTGCAGCGCGGCCTTCTCGGATTTCCAGATCTCGTTGAGGTCGGAGAACTCGCGCTCCAGTTTCTCGATGTCGGTTTCCAGATCGGCGAGGCGCTGCTTCGATTCGCTGTCCTTCTCCTTCTTCAGCATCTCGCGCTGGATCTTCAGCTGGATCAGCCGGCGCTCCAGCCGATCCAGCTCCTCCGGCTTGGAGTCGATCTCCATGCGGATGCGTGAAGCCGCCTCGTCCATCAGGTCGATCGCCTTGTCCGGCAGCTGGCGGTCGGCGATGTAGCGGTGCGACAGCGTAGCTGCGGCGACGATCGCCGGGTCAGTGATCTCGACGCCGTGATGCACGGCGTAGCGTTCCTTCAGGCCGCGCAGGATCGCGATGGTGTCTTCCACCGACGGTTCGCCCACGAACACTTTCTGGAAGCGACGCTCCAGCGCGGCATCCTTCTCGATGTACTTGCGGTACTCGTCCAGCGTGGTGGCGCCGATGCAATGCAGCTCACCGCGCGCCAGCGCCGGTTTGAGCATGTTGCCGGCGTCCATCGCGCCGTCCGCCTTGCCCGCACCGACCATGGTGTGCAGTTCGTCAATGAACAGGATCACCCGGCCTTCCTGCTTGGACAGGTCGCTGAGCACGGCCTTCAGTCGTTCCTCGAATTCGCCACGGAATTTTGCGCCGGCGATCAACGCGCCCATGTCCAGCGCCAGCACACGACGGCCGCGCAGACCTTCCGGCACTTCGTCCTTGATGATGCGCTGGGCCAGTCCTTCGACGATCGCGGTCTTGCCCACGCCGGGCTCGCCGATCAGCACCGGATTGTTCTTGGTGCGCCGCTGCAGCACCTGGATGGTGCGGCGGATTTCCTCGTCGCGGCCGATCACCGGATCGAGCTTGCCGGACTCGGCGCGCGCGGTCAGGTCGATGCAGTACTTCTCAAGCGCCTGACGCTGCTCTTCGGCATTCTCGCTCTGCACCTTCTCGCCGCCGCGCAGCTTGTCGATCGCCGCCTCGAGATTCGGCTTGGTCGCGCCCGCCGCCTTCAGCGCCGCGCCCAGCTCGCCCTTGTCGTCCAGTGCCGCCAGCACGAACAGCTCGCTGGCGATGAACTGGTCGCCGCGCTGCTGCGCCAGCTTGTCGGTGAGGTTGAGCAGCCGGGTCAGCTCGTTGCCCGCATGGATGTTGCCTTCCTGCCCGCTGACCTTGGGCAACCGCTCCAGCATGTCGTTGACGCGCTGCTGCAGCGCCGGCACGTTGACCTGCGCCTGGGTTAGCAGCGGCGCAGTCGAACCGCCCTGTTGACCAAGCAATGCCGCCATCACGTGCGCTGGCTCTAACATGTTGTTGTCGCGGCCCACGGCCAGCGATTGCGCGTCGGCCAATGCCTGCTGGAAACGCGAGGTGAGTTTGTCCATCCGCATATCGAGATCCCCTGCAAGAGGTAAAAGGATTTGGCGGACCTGCCGCCACTGCCCGCAAAGATGCGGACTGCAGCGGACGATTCAAGCAAAGGGCACGACGACGCGGCGTCAAGATCCCGGCGGACAGTCAGCTGTCGGCCAGCCAGATCAGGCTGGCGAAGCGGCCGCTGCGCGCGCCCTCGCCGCGATACGAATAGAAGCGCGGGTCGGTCAGTGTGTCGAAGCCGCCGCCGTGGATGCGCGTGATGCCTGCGGCGGCCAGACGCTGGCGTGCCAGCACAGCCAGGTCGCAGCGCCAGTGGCCCGGCCGGGTAGGTGCGAAACCGTCGGCTGCGGCGGCAGCATGCGTCACGAAGGCCGCGCGTACCTCCTCGCCCACCTCGTAAGAAGCCGCACCGATACACGGCCCCAACCATGCCAGCAAGCGCGCGGGTGGCGTCTGTAACTGTTGCACCGTCGCCTCCAGCACCCCGCCGGCCAGTCCGCGCCAGCCGGCATGCGCCGCGGCGATCTCGCCGCCATCTTCGGCGCAGAACAGCACCGGCAGACAATCGGCGGTGAGGATCGCCAGCACCGTGCCCGGGATGTGCGACACCGCTGCATCCGCCAGTGGCTCGTCCGCGCTGGGCAGCGGCCCCAGCTCGGCCACGTTGATGCCATGCACCTGGCGCAACCAGCGTGGCGCCGCCGGCAGCGCCAGTGCCTGCTGCAACGCGCTGCGATTGGCGCCGACCGCATCGGCCGAATCGCCATTGCGCAGGCCGAGATTGAAGCGCTCGAACGGCCTCGCCGAAATACCCGGCCCCTGACGGGTGGTGATCGCCGCATGCACCTGCGGCGCTGCCGGCCAGTCGGGGAAGATCCAGGTATCGGTCATGGGTTCCGGGAAGCGGGGAGCGGAAGTCCACCAGCTTAAACGATGCTCACCGCAAGGCGGGCACCGTCTGCCGGGCCGGCTCAGTAGTGATCCGTGCCGTGTTCGAGCAGATCCGCGCGCAGCGCCTCGATCAAGGCCAGCTGATCCGCCGGCCGCTCGGCGCTGAACGACAACGCCTCCCCCGTGATCGGATGGATGAACGACAGCTTCTCGGCATGCAGCGCCTGCCGCCGGAACCCGCGCAACGTGGCGATCAGCTCTGCGCTGGCGCCCTTGGGCAGCTTCAGGCCGCCGCCGTACAGCGGATCGCCGACTAGCGGATGGTTGATATGGGCCAGGTGCACGCGGATCTGATGGGTGCGGCCGGTCTCCAGCTGGCATTGCAGCAGGCTGTGCGCACGAAAGCGTTCGCGCAGCCGGTAGTGGGTCACCGCGCGCTTGCCGTCTTCCTCGTCGCGCACCGCCTGGCGCAGGCGATCGCCCATGCTGCGACCGATCGGCTCATCGACCGTGCCGCCGGCAACCATCGTGCCCAGCACCACCGCCTCGTACTGGCGTTCCACCTCGTGACGCGACAGCAGATCGACCAGCGCCGTATACGTCGGCAGCGTTTTGGCCACCACCATCAGGCCGGAGGTGTCCTTGTCCAGCCGATGCACGATGCCGGCACGCGGCAGCTCGGCCAGTTTCGGATCGTGATGCAGCAACGCATTCAGCAGCGTGCCGGCCGGATTGCCGGCGCCCGGATGCACCACCAGCCCGGCCGGCTTGTTCAGCACCAACAGGTGTTCGTCCTCATGCACGATGTCCAGCGCGATGTCCTCGGGCGTGCTGGTCACCTCGGTTTCCAGCTCGACCTGCAAACGCACCTGCTCGCCGCCCCGCAACAGCTGCCGTGGCGGCGCCTGTGCGCCATCCAGGGTCACCGCGCCGGATTTGATCCAGCCGCTGAGCCGCGAACGCGAATAATCCGGGAACATCTCGGCCAAAGCCTGGTCGAACCTGCGTCCTGCTGCGGCCAGCGGCACCTCCGCCTCGTGCCGGATCGTGGTCATGCCGCGCCCCGCGGGCTGTGGCCGGTTTCGGCTATCATGCCTTTTCGTTCAAACATCTGAATTCATTCCTATGCGCCTATCTATGGGCTTGCCCAAGCTGCCGATGTTCAAATTGCCTGCCCTGAAAGTGCTCGCGGTGCTCGCGCTCGCCGTGTCGATGAGTGCATGTTCGATGTTCAAGTCGAAGCAGGACACCATCGACACCATGCCGGTGGATGCGCTGTACAACAACGCGCATGCCTCGCTGCAGAACTCCGATTACGCCGCCGCCACCAAGGCCTATCAGCGCCTGATCGCACGTTTCCCGTCGGGCGAGTACAACGAACAGGCCCAGCTCGATCTGGCCTACTCGCAATACAAGGACAACCAGCCGGATGATGCGTTGTCGACCGTGAACCGCTTCATCAAGACCTATCCGACCCAGAAACACGTTGATTATGCCTACTACCTGCGCGGTCTGATCAATTTTGATCGCACCAGCGGCGCGATCGAGCGCTACATCGGTCGGGGAGGCTCGGAGGCACGGCGCGATCAGGGCTACAACCTGCAGTCGTTCGACGACTTCTCCGAACTGTCGCGCCGCTTCCCCGACAGTGCCTACACCGCCGACGCGCGCCAGCGCATGATCTACCTGCGCAACGTGCTGGCGCAGTACGAAATCAACGTGGCCGAGTTCTACCTGCGCAACAAGGCCTACGTCGCCGCGGCCGATCGCTCGCAATACGTGGTCGAGCATTACCAGGAGGCACCGCAGACCGGTGACGCGCTGGCCATCCTCACCCGCAGCTATCTGGCACTGGATCAGAAGACCCTGGCCGACCAGACCCGCCAGGTGCTGGCACTGAACTATCCGAACCACCCCTACCTGACCGACGCCAAGTGGCCGCATGCGCCGTCCACCCTGCGCAAGATGGTGCCGTTCTCGGGCCATCATTGAGCGGCCATCGATTCGTCTGAATAAAAAAGCCGGCGCACTCGCCGGCTTTTTTATGGGGCTTCCTGCTCAGCGCCATCCCGACGTGATCGGATACCGCCGTTCGCGACCGAATGCGCGGGTGGTCACACGCGGTCCGGGTGCCGATTGCCGGCGCTTGAACTCGTTCAGCAGCACCAGCCGCACCACCCGGCGCACGGTATCGGCGTGGAACCCCTGCGCCACGATCTCCGCCTGCGACTGCTCGCGCTCGATGAAGCGTTCGAGGATGGCATCCAGCTCGTTATACGGCGGCAGCGAATCCTGGTCGGTCTGGTTGTCGCGCAGCTCGGCTGACGGCGGTCGCTCGATCACCGCAGCGGGAATCGCATCGCCCTCGCCGACGCGCGCGGCATGCGTATTGCGCCAGCGCGACAGCTGGTACACCACGGTCTTGTAGACATCCTTCAGCGGCGCATAGGCGCCGCACATGTCGCCGTACAAAGTGGCGTAGCCGACCGCCATCTCGCTCTTGTTGCCGGTCGCCAGCAACAATCGGCCGTGCTTGTTGCTCAGCGCCATCAGCATCACGCCACGGGTGCGCGACTGCAGGTTTTCCTCGGTGGTATCAGCGGGCTTGCCGGCGAACGCGGGCGTCAGCGCATCGACGAACGACTGATAGGTCGCCTCGATGTCGATCACGTGATACTCCACGCCGAGCTTTTCCGCCTGCGCGCGGGCGCCATCCAGCGACAGCTGCGAGGTGTAGCGCGTGGGCATCATCACCGCCGTCACACGATCCGCGCCCAGCGCGTCGACCGCCAGCGCCAAGGTCAGTGCCGAGTCGATGCCACCGGACAGGCCAAGCAACACGCCGCCGAAACCGTTCTTGTCGATGTAGTCGCGGGTGCCGCGCACCAGCGCGGCGTACAGCGTGGCCTCGATCGAGCGGTCGGCCGCGACCGGCCAGTTTTCCGCCGACAACGAGCGCGTGGCCGGGTCGAACTCGGCCCACAGCAACGCATCGACGAACGCCGGTGCGCGCGCGGCGATCGCGCCGTCGCCGTTCACCAGCAGCGAGGCGCCGTCGTAGACCACTTCGTCCTGGCCACCGACCAGGTTGAGATACACGATCGCGCAGCCGGTTTCGCGTGCGCGTGACGCCAACACCGCTTCGCGCCCAGCTTGTTTGGCGCTGTCCCACGGCGATGCGTTGATCACCACCAGCAGTTCCGCACCGGCTGCCGCGGCCTGCGCAGCCGGCTCGGGTTGCCAGATGTCCTCGCAGATCAACAAACCCACACGCACGCCGGCGATCATTGCGGTCGCCGTCTCGTGACCGGGGCGGAAATAGCGCTTGTCGTCGAACACGCCGTAGTTCGGCAATGCCTGCTTGTGCGCGGTCACTTCGATGCGCCCTTCGCGCAGCAGGCTGGCCGCGTTGTACACCTCACCTTCGCTGTGCGGATGACCGACCAGCGCGGCGATACCATGGGTCGCGTCCGCCAGTGCGTCGAGCTCGCTATCGCAGGCGGCGAGGAAACTCGGCCGCAGCAGCAGATCCTCCGGCGGGTAGCCGCTCAGGGTCAGCTCCGGGAACGCAATCAACGCGCAACCGCCCGCGCGTGCCTGCGTGATCAGATCGCCCGCCTTCGCGGCATTCGCCGCCACCGCACCGACCGCGAAATCGAACTGAGCCAATGCCAGACGCAGCTTTGCCATGTTGTGCAGCTCCAGAAACGACGAAGGCCGCGACGAATCGCGGCCTTCGCATTTTAGCGCGCTGCGGCTGATTTACTTCATCAGCTTCGCGAGCGTCCTGCCTAGATCAGCCGGCGACTTCACCGTGGTGACGCCTGCCTTCTCCAGCGCGGCAAACTTGGCAGCTGCGGTGCCCTTGCCGCCGGAAATGATCGCACCAGCATGACCCATGCGCTTGCCGGCCGGGGCCGAAGCGCCGGCGATGAACGAGACCACCGGCTTCTTCACGTACTCGCCGATGAACTCGGCGGCGTCTTCCTCGGCACTACCGCCGATCTCGCCGACCATGATGATGCCTTCGGTCTGCGGATCATCCTGGAACAGCTTCAGGCAGTCGATGAAGCTAAGACCGTTGATCGGGTCGCCGCCGATGCCGATACACGTCGACTGACCCAGGCCTTCGTTGGTTGTCTGGAACACGGCTTCATAGGTCAGCGTGCCAGAGCGCGAGACGATGCCGACCTTGCCCGGCTTGTGGATATGACCCGGCATGATGCCGATCTTGCACTCGCCCGGGGTGATGATGCCGGGGCAGTTCGGCCCGATCAGCACGATCTCCGGATGCTGCTGCAGCACGTTCTTCACGCGCAGCATGTCGAGCACCGGAATGCCTTCGGTGATCGCCACGATCACGCGGATGCCGGCGTCGATCGCTTCCAGGATCGAGTCGGCCGCGAACGGCGGCGGCACGAAGATCACGGACGCATCGGCGCCGGTCTCGTCGACCGCATCACTGACGCTGTTGAAGACCGGCAGGCCGATATGCTCGCTACCACCCTTGCCCGGGGTCACGCCGCCGACGATCTTGGTGCCGTAGTCGAGGCACTGTTGTGCATGGAAGGTGCCCTGCTGGCCGGTGAAGCCCTGCACGATCACCTTGGTGTTCTTGTTGACCAGAACGCTCATTCGTTTGCTCCTCAGCCCTTGGCCGCAGCCACGGCTTTCTGCGCCGCGTCGTTGAGATCATCGGCCGGCGTGATCGCCAGGCCGGAGTTGGCCAACAGTTCGCGGCCTTGATCGACATTGGTGCCCTGCAGGCGCACCACCACGGGAATTTTCAGGCCCACTTCCTTCACCGCGGCGATGATGCCCTCGGCGATCAGATCGCAGCGCACGATGCCGCCGAAGATGTTGACCAGGATGCAGCGCACCTTGTCCGACGACAGGATCAGCTTGAACGCCTCGGTGACACGCTCCTTGGTGGCGCCGCCGCCGACGTCGAGGAAGTTGGCCGGCTCGCCGCCCGCCAGCTTGATCACGTCCATAGTGGCCATCGCCAGACCGGCACCGTTGACCATGCAGCCGATGGTGCCGTCCATCGTCACGTAGTTGAGGTTGTTCTGCAGCGCGGCCGCTTCGGCGGCGTCTTCCTGGGTCAGGTCGCGCATCGCGGCCAGGTTCGGATGACGGAACTCGGCGTTGTCGTCGGAGTTGACCTTGCCGTCGAGCGCGGCGAGGTTGCCGTCCTCGAGGATGGCCAGCGGGTTCAGCTCGACCAGCGCCAGATCCTGCTCGTTGAACAGCTTGTACAGGCCAAGCATGATCTTGGTCAGCTGGTTGACCTGCTTGCCATTGAGATCCATCGCGAAACCGAGCTGGCGGCACTGATACGGCTGCAAGCCCTCGACAAAGTCGATCACGATGGTGTGGATGTCTTCGGGCGTCTCTTTGGCGACCTGCTCGATGTCCACGCCGCCGTGTTTGGAGGCGATGAACGACACTGACTTGCTGTCACGGTCGACCAGGATCGACAGGTACAGCTCGCGGGCGATGTCGGTGGCGTCGGTCACCAGCACCAGGTTCACCGGCAGCGCACGGCCGGCGGACTGGTAGGTTTCCATGTGGGTGCCGAGCATGCCCTTGGCGGCTGCGCGTACGTCGTCGAAGCTGCGGCAGAACTTGACGCCGCCGGACTTGCCGCGGCCGCCGGCGTGGATCTGCGCCTTGACCATCCACTGCGTGCCGCCCAGCGCCTTGGCGGCGTCGACGGCAGCGTCGGGGGAGTTGGCGATCTTGCCCGGCGGCACGGCGATGCCGTACTGCGCGAACAGTTCTTTGGCCTGGTATTCGTGGAAATTCATTCGATACCTCGAGCGAACGGAAAAACGATGGCGGCCGCACGCGTGACATCAGCGTGGGTCAGGGAAGTCGGACGGCGGAGTGACGCGCTGCCGGGAAGCAGTACGCCTGCCACACGAACTGGCAGGAACCGCGCAATACGGCCGCCTATTTTCGCGGAAGCGGGCGGCAATGGAAAGGGCGGCGTGTTTTGGCACCCGCACAGGGCGGTTTCATGCGCTTTGACGCTACGGCACAGCGCCGATCAGCCCGTCTATACTCGGTCGGAACCGCCTTGGAGTGCCCAGTCACGTGTCCAGCGCACCACCTTTCATTGCCTCGTCCGCAAGCCCGGCAACGGTTCGTCACGAGTTGTCGTTCCTCAATGGGTTCCGGCTGGTGCAGGCGCTGGTATACGCCGGTCTGGCGTATAGCCCGGCTGGCATGGGTTGGCCTGAACTGGCGACCCCCACGTTTGCCCGCACCGTCGCCGCGCTATACCTGATCTTTGCGCTGGTGGCGCTGCTGATGAATCGGCGCAGCATGCCGTACGCCAGAGCCGCGGTGGCGACGACCCTGGTGGTGGACATTGTCGCTGCCGTGCTGGCGATTGCCGCGATGCACGATGCGCGCATCGGCATCGCGATGATGCTTGCGGTGAACTTGAGTGCCGGTGCGCTGATCCTGCCGCTGCGGCTGTCCAGCTTCTTCGCCGCGCTGGCCACGCTGGGTATGCTTGGGCATACCTTTTTCGGCGCATCGGCCAACAACACCGGCGACCTGCTGGAGGCCGCCCTGTTCGGCCTGGCCTATTTCGCCAGCACCACGCTGTGCCATGTGCTGGGGCGCCAACTGCGCGCCACAGAGGCGCTGGCCGAGCAGCGCAGCACTGATCTGGCCAACCTGTCGCAGGTCAACGAGCTGATCATCCGTCGCATGAAAACCGGCGTGCTGCTGGTCGACGACGCCAACCGCATCCACCAGATCAACGAGTCGGCGTGGATGCTGATGGGCAATCCGGGCGCCGACCAGCGCGACCTCGGCCAGCTGGCGCCGGAGCTGTCGCGCCGGCTGTATCACTGGATGACGTCCGGAAAGCTGGACGAGACCGCCACCCAGCTCGCCGACGGTGTGCCCGAGGTGGTGCCGCGCTTCACCCGGCTGGCGCCGAACGACGACTCGCACGTGCTGATCTTCCTCGATGACACCTCGTTGCTGTCGCGCCGTGCAGAGGAGCTCACGCTGACTTCGCTGGGCCGGCTGTCCGCCTCGATCGCGCACGAGATCCGCAACCCGCTGGCGGCAATCCGCTACTCCGCACAATTGCTGGCCGAGTCGACCAGCATGGACAGCACCGACCAGCGCATGGTCGAGATCATCAACAACCACTGCATCCGGCTCAACGAGATCATCGAGAACATCCTGCAGCTGTCGCGGCGCGAGCGCTCGCGGCCGGAAACGCTGGATCTCGGTCACTGGGCACAGGGCTTTGTCGAGGAATACAGCCAGGGCAACGATCTGGGCGCCGATTCGCTGCGGGTGATCGCCAGCAGCGGCACGCCGGTGGCGGCAGTGGCTGACCCGCAGCAGCTGCAGCAGGTGGTATGGAACCTGGTGCAGAACGCCTTGCGTTACGGCCGCCTGCCCGGTGAACCGGCGCGGGTGATGGTGGTGACGCGGCAGGGCGAGCACGGCGTGCCTATCCTGGAAGTGATCGACCGCGGCCCCGGCATCGCGCCGAAGGTAGCCGCGCAGATCTTCGAACCGTTCTACACCACCCACGAATACGGCACCGGCCTGGGCCTGTACCTCGCCCGGCAGATGAGCGACGCCAACCAGGCGTCGCTGGAGTATGTCCGCGTGGCCGGCGGCGGCAGCTGTTTCCGGCTGGTACTGACGCCACCGGCGCGCGGCCCCGCCGATTCCGTGGAAACCACCCAGGCCGCCACGCGTTGACCTTTCGGCCTGCCCTAGTAACCTGCACTCCTCAACACCTGCCCAAAGAAACCCATGACTGCACAGACCGTTCTGGTCATCGACGACGAACGCGATATTCGCGAGCTGCTATCCATCACGCTGGGCCGGATGGATCTGCAGGTCGACGCCGTCGGCACCGTGACCGAGGCGCGCCGCGCGCTGAGCGAACGCAACTACGACCTGTGCTTCACCGACATGCGCTTGCCCGACGGCAACGGCCAGGAGGTGATCGAACTGATCGCCGCGAACCATCCCGACATGCCGGTCGCAATGATCACCGCCTACGGCAACGTCGATGCCGCGGTAAATGCGCTGAAGGCCGGCGCGTTCGACTTCGTCTCCAAGCCGGTCGACATCCAGATGCTGCGCGGACTGGTGCGCACCGCCCTGCGGCTGGCTGAGGAGAAGCGCAGCGGTAGCGGCGCGGCGAAGACCGGCGACTCCGGCGAACGCCTGATCGGCGATTCGACCGCGATGCATCAAGTACGCGCCACCATCGCCAAACTGGCGCGCAACCAGGCGCCGGTCTACATCGCCGGCGAATCAGGCGTGGGCAAAGAACTGGTGGCGCGACTGATCCACGAACAGGGCCCACGCGCGAGCGGACCATTCGTGCCGGTCAACTGCGGCGCGATTCCGTCCGAGCTGATGGAGAGCGAATTCTTCGGCCATCGCAAAGGCAGCTTCACCGGTGCCAGTGCCGACAAGGAAGGTCTGTTCCAGGCCGCCCAGGGTGGCACACTGTTCCTCGACGAAGTGGCCGAACTGCCGCTGCACATGCAGGTGAAACTGCTGCGCGCGATCCAGGAAAAGGCGGTACGTTCGATCGGCGGTCGCGACGAAATCCCGGTGGATGTGCGCATCCTGTCCGCCACCCACAAGAACCTCGGCCAGCTGGTCGAACAGGGCCAGTTTCGCCAGGACCTGTTCTACCGCATTAACGTGATCGAGCTGCGCGTGCCGCCGCTGCGCGAGCGGCGCGGCGACGTACCGCTGCTGTCCGCGTTCATCCTCAAGGCGCTGGCCGGCAAGAGCGGCGACAGCGTCGGCCAGCTGTCGCCGGCGGCACGCGATGCACTGGATGCGTACGATTTCCCGGGCAACGTGCGCGAGCTGGAAAACATCCTCGAACGCGCGATGGCGATGTGCGACGGCGCCAACATCGACGCGCCCGACCTGATGCTGCCGCAACGCAACGCGCGCGCCAGCCACGACGCGTCCGCGGTATCCGCGCATGGACACGAAGCGCCGGTCGCGCCAACGCCCGACACGAGCAGCGCGAACGGCGGCCTCGACGACTACATCAGCAATCTCGAACGCACCGCGATCGTCAAGGCGCTGGAAGAATCACGCTACAACAAGACCGCCGCCGCCAGGAAACTCGGCATCACGTTCCGCGCGCTGCGCTACAAGCTGAAGAAGCTCGGCATCGACTGACAACGCGGCGGCCGGCGCGGGAAGGCCTGATCATCACACCGCCAGCGTCGCCGCCACCAGTGGCGCGGCGACCGCCAACTTACCTATCTGCAGCACTCAGCGCCTTGCGCAGTGTGCGCAGCAACACCAGGTTGGTGACCGGCTTGTCGATCACGTAAAGCTGCTCTAGCGGCGGCAGTTCGTGCAGATCGGGCGGTGTGCCGGGACGTGCCAGCAGGATCACGGCACTGCGGTAGCCATGCTCGATCAGCGCGGCCAGCGTGCGCACGCCGGTGAACAGGTTCATGTCCGCATCCAGCACCACCAGATCGGGCAGGCCACCGGCCTCGATCCATTGCAGCGCGGCGGTACCGCTCTGGCTGGCATGCGCCTGATAGCCGTAGGCATCGAGAGTGTCGGCCAGCAGGGACAGCTGACCGGCCTCTTCCACCACCACCAGCACGCGCTCGGCGGCGCCCTCCAGGCTTTCCCGCCCATCCGCCTGCTCGCCAGCATTGGTCAGTTTATCCAGCGGGAAATACAGATCGAAGCGGGTACCGCGACCCGGTGCGCTGTTCACCCGCATCACGCCGCCATGGCTGCTGACGATCCGTTGGCACGACAGCAGGCCGAGTCCGGTGCCAGCCTCCTTGGTGGTGAAGAACGGCTCGAACAAATGCTCCAGCACCTCCCTGTCCATGCCGGGGCCGTTGTCGACCACGCTGATACACAAGTAGCGGCCTAATCGCGAGGGCTCTTCCGGCAGGAAGAAATCCTGCGCCAGCTGTACTTGTGCGGCTTCCACTCGCAGGTTGCCGCCATCGGGCATCGCCTGGATGGCGTTCAGGCAGAGGTTGAGCAAGCATTGCTGCAGCTCGGTGTGGTTGCCCTCGAACGACAGCTCCGGATCATCGATCACCAGTTCCATCGCGACCGTGCGCGGCACGCTGCCTTGCATCAGCAGGTCGAACGCGCTGAACAATGCACCCAGCCGCACCTGTTCCGCGCGCCGCGCACCGCTGGCGAACGACAGCATCGAATGCACCATGTCGAGGCCGCGCTTGCCACAATCGCGCACCAGCTTTCCCAGTCGCGCGAGCCGCGGGTCGTCCTGATAGTCCTGCAGGCTGTCGCCGGCCAGCAGCAGCGGCTGCAGCAGGTTGCGCAGGTCGTGGCTGAGCCCGCCGGCGAGCATCGCCAGGCTCTCGAAACGCTGTGCGCGAATCAGTTCCGCCTCGGCACGACGACTGGCCCGGCGTGCCTCGGCTTCACTCAGTGCACGGCGCACCGCGCTGGCCAGCCGCGCCGGATTCTGCTTGAGGATGTAGTCGGTGGCACCGTTGCGTAGCGCCTCGATCGCAGCCTCTTCACCGAGCGCAGCGGAGACGAAGATGAAGGGCAGATCCTCATCGCGCTTGCGCAGCAACTCGAGCGCTTGCTGGCCGGAGAAACCGGGCATGCTGAGATCGGACAGCACGATGTGCGGCTTGAACTCGTTGAGCGCGGCGACGAAGCGCTCCTCGTCGTCGACCAGCCGCACCTCGTATACGATGCCGTCGCTGTCAAGCTCGGCCAACACCAGCTCGGCATCGAGCTGGCTGTCCTCGACCTGCAGCACGCGAATAGTCGATCTGGCCTGAAGCTGCCGGTTTGGCATGAATAATCTCCGCGACTACCTTTGCGTTTCCCCTGGTGCCGGCGCGTCTTCCACGAAACGCCTCAGACCACCGCATCCTTTCGCCACCACCGCCCGGTCAATCCTGCCCGATCAATCTTGCTCCGGCGCCTGATTGAGCACCGCCCAGAACTGTCCCAGCGTGCGCATCGCCTCGAAAAACTGATCCACGTCGACCGGCTTGATCACATAGGCATTGGCGCCGAGATCCCAGCTGCGCGCCAGATCGCTTTCCTCGCGCGAGGAGGACAGGATCACCACCGGCACCCGCCGCAGCCGCTCGTCGCTGCGCATCTGGGTCAGCACCTCCAGCCCGTTCATACGCGGCATCTTGATGTCCAGCAGCACCACCGCCGGATCGCCTGGTTCGCGCGATGCCCATGCACCGCGCGAATAGAGGTAATCGAGACATTCCACACCGTCTTCCACATGCACCACCGGGTTGGCCAGATGCGCCTCGCCCAGAGCGTCCATCGCCATCTCGGCGTCGGCCATGCTGTCTTCAACCAGCAGGATGGTACGCAGGTCTTTCTTGTTCATGCTCGACTCTCAGGTGTGTGCCCAGCCGCGTCGGTGGCCGGCAGCGAAAAATGGAAGCGTGCCCCCTGCCCCGGTTCGGCATCGGCCCAGACGCGACCGCCGTGGCGTGCCACGATACGGCGAACGTTCGCCAGCCCGATGCCGTTGCCCGGAAATTCCGCAGCGCGATGCAGGCGCTGGAATACGCCGAACAGCTTGTCTGCGTATTGCATATCGAAGCCGGCACCATTGTCGGCCACGGTGAATTCGTAGTCGCCGCGGCGCCCCTGCAGCACGCTCACCTCGATGCGTGCCACCTCGCAATGGCCGGTGTACTTGACCGCATTGCTGAGCAGATTCTGCCATACCGTGCGCAGCATGTTTTCGTCGCCGATCACCATCGGGAGCGACCCGACGACCCATACGATGCGCCGACCTTCTGCACCCGATTCGGCCAGCGCGCGCGCTTCGTCGACCATCGACTGCATGTCCACCGCCTGCAGCCGCAAGGCACCGCGCCCGAGCCGCGAGAACACCAGCAAGTCGTCGATCAGCTGGGCCATGCGCTGCGCCGAGCCCGCGATCACCCCGATGTAGTGACTGGCCTTGTCGTCGATGCGGTCGCCTAGATGCTGCTCCAGCTTGCGCGCAAAGCCGGAGATATGGCGCAACGGCGCGCGCAGATCATGAGAGACCGAATAACTGAACGCCTCCAGCTCGCGGTTGACGTCGGAAACCTGGGTTACCTTGCCCTCGAGCTGGCGATTGAGCTCGCTCACCTTCTGCTCGGCCAGCGCGCGCGCGGTGACGTCGTTCACCGTCAGCAGCAGCGCCGGTGCATCGGTATCCTGCTGCTGCATGCGGCGTGCATTGACCACCACATGACGATCGATGCCGTCGACGGTGCGCTGGATCGCGTCGTAATCCCACAGTTCGCGATCGCGCAGCAACACGTCGTTCAAACGCTGCAGCAGGACATTGTCGTTCCATGCGCCGTCGCCGATGCTGGTCAGCGGCTGTGCATTCCGCTCCGGATCCATCCCGTACAGCTCGCGGAAAGCGTTGTTCACCAGCAGGCTGTTCAGATCCGCATCGAACAACGCGATCGGTTCGCGCACAGCCTGGAAAATCAGCTGCGAACGCTGCACCGCGCGACCCTCACGCCCCTCGGCCCGCTGACGCTGCCCGATCTGCCGTTCCGACATGACCACGATGATCGTCAGCAACAGCAGCTGCGCCAGTGCGGTGATGGCAAGCACGATGCTGCCGTTGAAGGTCTGCTGCTGTGCGACGGTCTGTCGGGCCTCCAACAGGGCGTCCTCGTTGTGCACGATGCTGGCGATCTTGTCACTGATGAGGAACAGGTCGCCGGCATCGCGCAACGATTGCCGGGCGCCCGTCGTATCGCCCTGCTGCAATCTCGACAACGCCTGATCCATCAGCGCGACCCGACCGTTGACGCTGCTTTCCAGCCCACCGAACTGGCTCTGTTGATCCGGATTGTCCCGCGTCATCGAGCGCAGCTGCTGCACCAGCCCGGGCACTTCCTGGTGGGCCCGCAGGGCGCGCTCGCGGGTCAGCGCGTTGCTGTCACCTGCCAGCATCCGATAGCTGGCCGCCTCGCTGTCACGCATCACATAGGCGAGCTGGTAGGTGACGGCTTTCACCGCGTTGGAATGGGTTACCCATGCGGCGGCTCGCTGCGTATCGCGCGAGTTGTTGCGTGTGACCGCATAAGGCAAGGCCACGATAACCAGCATCGCCAGCAGCAAGCCAGCGGTACGCCAGCGAATGATTCCCCTGACTTTCATGTGGCTTGCGGCATCGGCCCATCCGACGTGGACAACTCTGCGGACATTCTGGCATGTTTTCGCGAACCGCCCATGCAGCTGCAGGCCCGGCGTATCGGCCTCAACGACTCCTTGCTGCTGCCCATGACGATTGGTACGCGAAGCTGCCGAATAGGCATGGCAGCATTTCGTCGATCACGGCGGTGGCCTGCCGCAACCCACGCAACCTTTCCCCAGGGCATCGCATGAAGAACATCACGCTCCCCCTTGCCGCCACTCTAGCCGGTCTGCTGCTCGCGCCCGCCTTTGCGGCCAACCCCACGCCGGCGCCGTTCGATCCGCAACAGGCGTTCGCGCCGTACAGCTATCCGCAGCCGGCAACCGCTTATCGCTCGGCCAGCGGCAAGCCCGGCCCGCTGTTCTGGCAGAACCGCGCGGACTACCAGATCAAGGCCACGCTCGATCCGGCCACACGTCTGCTCAGCGGCACCGAGGTGATCAGCTACAGCAACCACAGTCCCGATGCGCTTGACGTACTGTGGCTGCAGCTGGATCAGAACCGCTACCGCAAGGATGCCCGCGGCGCGTTCACCGGCGACAAGTTTCCCACCGAGTTCACCGACGGCTATCGCATCGAGTCGGTCGAGGTCGATGACGGTTCCGGCCATCTGCAGAAAGCCGCGTGGACCGTTTCCGACACGCGCATGCAGGTACAACTGCCGACCGCGCTGAAGGCGAAAGACGGCCAGCTGCGCCTGCACATCAGCTGGAGCTTTACCGTACCTGGCGAATTCGGCGGGCGCATGGATGTGAACCCGAGCAAGAACGGCGAAATCTTCGAGATCGCGCAGTGGTATCCGCGCATGGCCGTCTACGACGACCTGCGCGGATGGGACACTGCACCCTACCTCAATAGCGAGTTCTACCTGGAATACGGCGACTTCGACTATTCGGTCACTGTGCCAGCAGACATGATCGTGGCCGGCTCCGGCGAACTGCTGAATCCTGCCGACGTGCTGACGAAGACCGAACAACAGCGGCTGGAACAGGCGCGCCACAGCGACACCACCGTGATGATCCGCAGCGCGGAAGAAGTCACCCAGCCGTCCAGCCGTCCAAAACAGAACGGTACGCTAACCTGGCACTTCCGCATGCAGAACACCCGCGACGTCGCGTTCGGCGCATCGAAGGCGTTCGTGTGGGATGCAGCGCGGATCAACCTGCCCGGCAGCAAGACCGCGCTGGCGATGTCGGTATACCCGGCCGAAAGCGGCGGCGACGGTGCCTGGGGCCGCGCCACCGAATACCTCAAGGCCTCGACCGAATACTTCTCGAAGCAGTGGTATCCGTACCCGTGGCCGGTGGCGATCAACGAGGCCGGCACCGCCGGCGGCATGGAGTATCCAGGCATCACGTTCGACCACAAGCTCGCCAAGGGCAAGGTCCTGCACATGGTGATCGCACACGAGATCGGCCATATCTGGTTCCCGATGATCGTGGGCAGCAACGAGCGCCGCGACGCGTGGATGGACGAAGGTTTCAACACCTTCATCGACGTTTACGAGGACGATGCGTTCAATCACGGCGAATACGCGCCCAAGCGCGACAGCGAATACGCGCCCGGCGGCGGCAACCCCGCCGACGAGATGGCCAAGGTGATGATGGATCAGGACGCATCGCCGCTGCTGATCGGTGCTGACATGGTGCCGGAGAAGTACCGCCATCCGATCACCTACTTCAAGGGTGCGTTCGGCATGGTACTGCTGCGCGAGCAGATCATCGGGCCGGAACGATTCGATCCGGCATTCCGCAAGTACATCGCCACCTGGGCGTACAAGCACCCGAGCCCGTCGGACTTCTTCCGCTTCATGGAAAGCGAAACCGGCGAAGATCTGGGCTGGTTCTGGCGCGGCTGGTACGAGCATAACTGGAAGCTGGATCTGGCCGTGAAGAAAGTCGCCTATACCGACGGCGACTACCGCAAGGGTGCCGACGTCACCGTGGCCAACCTCGACAAACTGGTGCTGCCGGCCACGCTCGAGGTGATCTACGACGACGGCAGCAAGCAGGATGTGCGCGTGCCGTGGGAAACCTGGCAGCAGCACCGCAGCTTCGTGGTCCACGTGGACGGCACGCGCAAGCTGAAATCGGTGACCATCGACCCCTCGCACGCACTTCCGGACGTCAATCGCAGCAACAACACGTTCGCGATGCCGTGAGTGCAATCCGGTAGTCGGCACACGCGTAGCACGAAAAAAGCGGCAGTCCTGCGACTGTCGCCTTTCGTCTGGGTGAATATTCCTATTACAAATTGAGTACTTTGCGAATGATCGACATACGACAAGCAGCCTTCCCAGAGGATGCTGACGAAGTGCGCAGTCTTTTTCGCGAATATGCTGACGGACTTGGGGTTGACCTCGGCTTTCAGGACTTCGAAGCCGAGGTGGCTGCCTTGCCGGGAAAATATGAAGCACCAGCTGGGCGACTACTTGTGGCGCGTAGCGGCACTGACGTTCTCGGTTGCGTCGCCATGCGGCGGTTGCATGGCACCGTTTGCGAAATGAAAAGGCTCTACGTTCGACCGCAGGCACGAGGCAATCAACTCGGGCACAAGCTGACGGAGCGCATTTGCCAAGAAGCACGCGAAGCCGGCTATTCAAGAATTTGCCTTGATACCCTCGCCACCATGGCGACGGCACAGAAGCTCTATCACACGCTGGGATTCAGACCGATTGAATCCTACGTTTTCAATCCAATTCCTGGAACAAAGTTTCTGGCATTGGACCTTTAAGAGCCTGCTGCAGCCAGGTCACTGATGTAGCCAGGCATATCGGCCAGCCGCTCAAAGCGGCGCTGCTGGCGGGCGAGATCGGGACGCGGTCGATCACCGCGCGTCTTGGTCGCTCGCCCTCTTCTGCAATAGCAATAGATAGCTGGCGGCGGACCAGCTGAAATTCGGCGACTGATAGCCTTGGCCGGTCAGCGGGTCGTAGTTTTCAAAGATCGGTGCCTGCTGCGCCAAACCCTTGGCATTGAGCACCAGGCGGCGAGCCATATCGTCGGCATCTCGGCCATAGCCGTAACGCCTTAGGGCCTCCACGCCGAAATAGGCTTGATCGAGCCATACCGGACCACGCCAATAACCCTTGATCGGCGAAAAGTGCGGGTCGTCTGCGGCGAGTGTCGGAAGTGGCATGTGGGTGGCGAACTTGCTCGGATCGAGCATCACCCGGACCACGGAGCTGGCCTGCTCGGGACTCGCCACGCCCGCCCAAAGCGGCGCCCAGCCTTCCGAGCCATAAATGCGCACGAGATCGTCGTGACCGAGCTTGGCGTCGAAGAAATAGCCCAACGTCTTGTCGAACATCCGCGCCTGGATAGGCGCCTTCATCGCCGCGGCCTCTTTCAGCCACTTGTTGTGGTCCTGAGTCTTGCGGAGGATGGCTGCGACCTGCGCCAGGTCAAGTTTTTCCCTGTAGAGGTAGGCGTTGAGATCGACAGACTCCTGGTCCGTGGACCAGGCGCCGTCGCCATTCTTGAGCATGGCGACGGAGTCGAAGCGGACGGCATTGTCCATGCCGCTTTCCCACGCAGCGGCGACCTTGGTTCCATCGGTCGAACCATATTCCGCCAGGCCGTTGTGATCATGATCACGCGCCTTGAACCACCAGCGGTGATAGCGCACCAGCTTGTCGTACATCTCAGCCAGAAAGGCTTTGTCGCCGGAGGCACGATAGATTTCCAGCGCGGCCCAAACCGCCAGCGGCGGCTTGGTATCGCGCCAGTTGTCGCCCGCCTTGTCGAGATAGATGCAGTCGGGAACCATGCCGTCGGCGGCCTGGTAGTCGAACATCGCGCGCATCTGATCGCGCGCGAGATCCGGCGCGAATTGCGCCAGCGCCGCCGCATGCTTCCACGAATCCCAGGCCCAGAATCCGTTGAAGTCGGTGTTGGAATACGAGGGAATGACACCGTCATGATGCAGATCGCCACGCGCCGATCGCCAGTTTCCCAACAAGGTCATCATGGCCTTGACTGAAACCCGCCGTGCGATCTCGTCGGAAAGACCCGCGAGATGGCTCGATGCCACGGCCTTCAGATAGTTGTCCCACCGTTCGCGATTTTGAGTCCAGGCAGTGGCGTAATCGACGGGCGTTGGCGCGTCGGCATGGACGTCGTAGATCAGGGTTTGCTCGACAAAGACTGTCGCTGTCTGATTCGGCTCCAGATGCAACGAATGATCCAGGGCGATGCGATAGTCGGCCCCCGTTAGCGTGACTCGATAGGCGGGAGCGCCGCCAACGTGAAGTCGTGTGGTCAACTTCGAATTCGAGTTGGCGAAGGTTTGCGCCACCTCGTCGCCGCCTTTGACCAGCCCAGCCTGTTGCTGGGGCATCTCACGCCCCGTAACGGAAAGATCCAACTCTTGCGATGTTGTCGCGGTCAGTTCGATCCGCACCAGCGCATGCCAGGAGTCGGCAAAGAACAAGGTCTGGCGCACCGTCAGACCCGGACTGGAAAATCCGCGTACCAGATAGCCCGGCGCAGCGTGGCTTTCGACTGGGCTCAGCGCGATGTTCTGATGGCTGGTGGCATCGCGTAGCACCAACTGGGCAAAGCGCGCACCAACCCATTGACCATCGCCAAGACTGTGCACGAAGGGACCGGAAAAGCCTGTCGCCACATCGCCGGCAAGAGGCAGGCTGTAGCCATGCCACGACCCGGCGTCGAAAAAGATGTTGAAGCTGCGGTCCGCTGACGTCTGCGGCGCACCATGCAGGTCGAGCACATCGATATAGCTTGTAGCAGCGCTGGTCCGACTGGCGGCCGGCGCAGCGCGTGCGGCCCCGCCATCAAGACCGAGGACAGCGATCGTCGCAACGATGATCAGGAATTCGAAGGATGGACGCATAACGTGTCGTTCCCTGGCGCAGACCGCTGGTGAGAGTATTTTGAGGTCGCACCCAAGCACTCAGCCTGGCCGTTTCCGTCGCGTCGGCCGCTGATGCGACCGACGCGACGCAGGTTCCCGGATGGCAACGGTTGTCGGTACCCAGGTTTTCAGAACTTGTACTTGACCTGGAAGTTGACCTCGCGCCCCTCGATCGAGCGAGCGAGAATCACACCGCCGCCGCTGGCAAAGCCGAACAAGCGGGCGTTGCCTTCCGTGATGCCGATCTCGTTGGTGATATTGGTACCACGCAGTGTCAACATCCAGTTCTGGCCGATGTTGGCGATGGCACCGATGGCGAGGTCGTGATAGCTGCCCAGCGGCTGCTGCTGCAGCTGGTCGCCATAGCGATTGCCCACATGTTCATAGGTAAACCAGAACTTCATGCTGCCCCAGCTGGTCGGTACCACATAGGCAGGGGTCAGGCGATACTGGATTTTCGGCTGACGGTCCAGGCGCATGCCGCTGATGGTGTCGCACCGTTGGCTGCCGTCCTGGCCGACGTAAGGCACGCAGCTGTCGTAACCGGAGTAGTGACCGTCCATGTAGTTGCCGCTCAACGCAATCGAGAAATGCTCGAACGGTGTGACCGTCACTTGCGCGTTGACGCCCTTGGTCACCGAGCCATAGACGAGGTTGACCTGTCCGGTAGGCAGATTGATCGAGTACGGTATGCCATGGAACAACCGGCGATAGGCGCTGATGTCGGCGTAGATCCACGGCGCCTGGTACTTGAAGCCGAGCTCCATGTTGTGGATCTTCTCCACCGGCGGATTACCTTGGTTCACGATATCGTCGAAGCTGGGCAGGAATACGCCGTCATTGACGCGCGCGTAGGCGCTCATGTTGTCGCTCAGCGCGTAGTTCGCTCCGAGGGTCCACGACGATGCGCTCCTCGACCCTGAAGGATGCTGGTAGCTGTTCGTCAGATACTCGGCGTTGTTGTTGTAGACGGTGTACGGGTTGGCATCGAGGTCGCCGGAAGTCGTGTTCTGGAACCAGCCGCCGATGTCGTCATGCTGGATGCGCATGCCACCGTCGAACCGCCACTTGCCGATGTTCCACTCGTCCGCAACGAAGAACGCCGTGGTCGTGGCGTGCCAGCGCTCGTTGAATGCCATCCATGACTGCGGCTGGGAATTCCAGTAGAGACCTTGCGCGTCGGTCAAGGCGTAGTTGTTCGTGCCATCGCTCAGATTGACCACGATCGGGTTCGGATTGCTCTTCGCCTGCAGCAGCTGATTGAGGCCGTCATACTCGGCATGGCTCAAGGAATACACCGCCGTATAGTTGCCGACCGTCAAGGTGTTGCCCTCGAACAGCTCCTTGCTCAAACGAAATTCATTGCTGACAGACTGGATTTTCTTGGGAATGTACTCGGGGTTCTGAACGGTGACGTTCTCGTTCATGTTCGCCGGCTTGCCATTGGTATAGGTGGCAGTCGCGGTGAGATTGGTGGGAAGCCCGAAATCCGATGCGGCGCCGGCAATGAAGTTGCCCAGCGTGGTCGGATTGGCCCCCGTACTGAAGAACGCCGTGATGTCCATGTGACCGGCGACGAAGAGCGCCTTGTCCGACAGCGACCAGCCGTTGTCGAATTGAAGATCCAGATTGGCGCCTAGCATGTGGATGTTGCCGCCCTCGCCGTTGGCCATGTCGATATTCATGCCGCCCGGCTTACAGCCAGCGGTGAAGCATGGCGTGGTCTCGAGGAACTGGCGCCGATTTGCATTGCTGCCGAAGGTGCCGGTCAACGGATTGAAACCTGGGTAGGCCGAGAACTGGCCGGGCGCCGGGTTGAGGATCGGCGTGTCGGTGACGAACTGGTTCTTGTCCTTCAGCACTCGCGCATAGAACATGACCGAACCGTGTGCGAGGTCGTGGCTCAAAGTCGCGGTGAGCTGACCGCCCTTGTCGGCGGGGAATTGCGGACTACGCACGCCGTCGGATTTGCGCCAGAAGCCGCCGATGCTGCCATACCAGCCGCTGTCCTTGCCGCCGATGGGAAAGCCGTAGAAACCATCGAGGCGCTCCATACCCTCCGATCCGTAGGTCACCCCGATACTGCCCGTAGGCGTTGAGGAGCCTTCCTTGAGAATGAAGTTCGCGATGAGTCCGGGCTGGCCGTTGCCGTACAAGACCGAGGTTCCACCCTGCACGGCTTCCATGCGATCAATAGTGTCATCGAGGCGGAACATCGCGTCGGTGAAGTAATCCCACTTCGGGAAAAGCGGCGAGCCGTTCATCTGCAAGGTGACGAACGGTGCGCCACTGTCCGACGGGAAGCCGGCGACTTCGATGTTCGCGCCGGTCTGGCCGCCGGAAGATTCCGGATACACGCCCGGCGATACCTTCAGCAGGTCCGCCACGCTGATCGGGTTGAGTTCCTTGATCTGCTGGCTCGTCACCGTGGTGACCGAGTAGCTGGCGTCGATCTTCTTGATGCCGCCGAAAGCGGAGTTGCCGGTGACCACGATCTGGTCGAGCGTCTGCGCGGATGCCGGCGCGGCCGCTTTCTGCTTGCCGTGCTCAGCGGATGGCGCGGCTTGGGACGGTGCAGCTTGGGACGCCGCGGCCTGGGATGTGGTGTCCTGGGCCTGGACTGCACCAGTCGCCAGCATGATGCTGATGGCAACGCTTAAAGCCCGTCGATTGATCTGCGTGCAACTTCTCATGATGAATCTCCTCCCCCGAAACATATGGATGATCGTTATTTGCCTGGACCCGAGGCGGTTGCGTCTGCGCGCCGGCTAGCCCCATCTGATTCCCGAAGCTGCCTCGCCTCCTCTCTTGCCGTCCGTGCCGCAGATATCGCATCGGCGGGTCTGCATCGTAGCTCAGAAAATTTCATTTGTACTACCATAGTATAAAATACAGATGAAACACGATGGAGGCACACCCATCAGACGGCATGCGACTGTTCGCAGGATCGCGGCTCGACAGGTGCACAAGGACGAGCGCCCGACGATGTCATCGCCTGCCAGGCAAGCACCGCTACACGGTCCAGAGCTGGCTCAAGGCAATAGGTCGACGTGGCCGCCGCTAAGGACGTTGGGGTGGCTAGTGTCGGAGAGCCGCTGGCGTTGATCTTCAAACCGCGCAGCCGCTGAATTTCTGACGATCACCAGACTTCAGACCGTACGCTTGTATGATAAATTTCCAGCGTTACCGCACTGCAGCATGCGGCGACCCCCGATCTACGCGGCTTCCGCGTTGCCATGCAATAACTGCGTGACAACACGGAAGCGCCCTTACTGCAGAGAGAAGTTGACCATGAAGGTTACGGATGCACGCAATCTGCACGGCCATGTGATCCGTGAACTGGGCAAGCGGATTGTCGTCGGTGACTTGCGTCCTGGTGATGTGTTGCCGCGCGAGGAGAATCTGGCCGAAAGCATGGATGTGAGTCGCACAGCCCTGCGCGAGGCGTTGAAGGTATTGTCCGCCAAGGGTCTGATTGAATCCCGCCCGCGAGTGGGGACCCGCGTACGTGCGACTCAATACTGGAACCAGCTTGATGCGGATGTTCTTTCATGGCGCTGCGCCTCGATGCCGACCGACGATTTCATCGAAAAACTGGTGGAGATGCGGGAAATCATCGAGCCGGCGGCAGCCGCCGCGGCAGCACGGCGACGTACAACGACCCAGTTGACCAACGTGGATCTGGCCTACCGAAAAATGGAGGCTGCCCGGGATCCTGAAGAGTGGGCCGCAGCGGATCTCGGCTTTCACGATGCCGTGCTTCAGGCGACCGGCAATGAATTGATGATCTCGCTTTTCTCGGTGGTCGAAAGTGCTCTCGGCATGTTCTTCGTGTTGTCGGCGAAAACGGCCGGTGACTTCAAGTATTCACTGCCGCACCATCTGAAAGTGCTTGAAGCGATCCGCCGCAAGCAGCCGGAGGTTGCTCGCAAGGCGATGCAAAGCATGATTGCGGACTCGCTGGCTAATCTTCACAAGAAGCGCAAGGGAAGCTCCAAAAAAGCCTCCTGAGTTGCATCAGGTGTTGAACAAGGCGTCAGCAACGCGGCCCACGCAACTGGGCTACAACCCGCACAACACCTGATCGAGCTTGTCCAGAAATTCTTGGGCGTTGGCCTGGCTGAACACCATCGGCGGCTTGATCTTCAGCACATTGTCGTCCGGGCCTTCGGTGGAGAGCAGCACATGACGCGCCTTCATCGCTTCCACCACGGCCTTGGCCTTCGGCTGGTCGGGCGTTCTCGCCTCGCGATCACGCACCAGCTCGGCGCCGATGAACAGACCGCGCCCACGCACATCGCCGATGCCATCATGCCGCTGCTGCAGCTCGCGCAGTCCGTCCATCAGAAAATCGCCGACGCGACGTGCGTTCTCCTGCAACTCTTCTTCGGCAATCACATCGAGCACGGCCAGCGCGATGGCGCAGGACACCGGATTGCCGCCAAAAGTATTGAAATATTCCATCCCGCTCACAAAGCTGGCAGCGATCTCCGGCGTGGTCACCACCGCCCCCATCGGATGGCCGTTGCCCATCGGCTTGCCCATGGTGACGATATCCGGCACGACGCCCTGGCATTCAAATGCCCAGAAATGATCACCCACTCGGCCGAAACCTACTTGCACCTCGTCGGCCAGGCACACGCCACCGGCCGCACGCACCGCCGCATAGGCCTCGGCTAGATAGCCTTCCGGCAACACGATCTGGCCGCCGCAGCCCAGCAGCGATTCGCAATAGAACGCCGCCGTCGCCATGTCTCGCCGACCCAGGCTTGCGATGGCCTCTGGCAACAGCTGGCCATACTGCCGACCGGCTACGGAGGCTTCACGGAAAGGCCCACGATAAGTATCGGGCATCGCCACCACACCCACATGCGGACTCTGCCCCGCGCCGCCTTTGCCGTTGAACTTGTACGGGCTCAGCTCAACCATGGATGGCGAATGGCCATGGTAGGCATGATCCACCACGACCACGCCTTGTGCCCGGGTATGCGCCCGCGCCAGGCGCAGGGCGAGATCGTTCGCCTCGGTGCCCGAATTGGTGAGAAACACGACCGACAAAGGTTTCGGCAGGGTTGCCGTCAGGCGCAGCGCGTACTCGACGATGTTGTCGTGCAGATACCGCGTGTTGGTGTTGAGCTGTGCCATTTGCGCCTGCCCTGCCCTGACCACCCGCGGATGGCAATGCCCGACATGGCAAACGTTGTTGACCATATCCAGATAGCCCTGACCGTTCTGGTCGTACAACCAGGCACCTTCGCCGCGAACGATCTTGAGCGGATCCTTGTATGACACGCTGAGGGTCGGGTTCAGCAATTGCTTGCGCAATTGCAGAATCTCGGCGTTGTTCCGTTGCGGCACGCCCCCGGATGCGCTGTCGGCAGTTGGGCTGGCGCTGGTGGGATCAGTCATGGCTTGGTTCCAGAAAGGGGCCGACGATGGCATCCGGCGCAACCTTGGCGAGTTTACGCAACAGCGTGCGCACGCCCTGCTGCGACACGAGAACGAAGGGGTTATCGGGCTGCTCCCGATGCGCGCGTGTCGCCATCAGAACGCTATGGCAAAGCCGCGCGAGAATGAAGGCATGCAACTGCTCAAGCTCGATGCGCAGCAACGGGCACTGTGCCAGATAGCCGCGAACGACGGTGCGTGCGCACGCCACCGGATCGACCTCATGCTGCATGGCGTAGGTGCAGGCGATCGCCAGGTCTGCCAGACGGAAGCTGGTGCACATGTCGCCGAAATCGATCACCGCGCGGACCTGCTGCCCGTTGCCGCCGTCATCCGCCACGATCACATTCAGATCGTTGGCATCGTTGTGCAATACCGTGATCGGCAGCTGTGTCTGCCAATGCGGCAGGCGGGTACAGAACGCGTCTACCTGCACCTGCACTATGGCGCGAAGCCCGGCATCGCCGATATGCGCGATTTCGCTCCGCAAGGCCGGCAACCGCAACAGATTCCAGTCGTGCTGTCGGTCGGCAGCCGGATGGCGAAAGTCCCGCAGCCCCCGCGTCAGCAGGCCGACCGCACTGCCGAGACTCTGATGCAACACCGCGCGTTGCGTCAGCGACAGTGCTCCGATGGCATCCGCATACGTCGTGCCAGGCACGAAGCTCAATACGCGCACCTGGCATGGCTGCCCGGCAATCGGCAACGTCAGCAGGTGTTCGCCACCCACGGCGATCTGCACTCGCGGCCATTGCAACGCCGGCTCGCGCTCGGCGAGCGTCATCATCGCCTGATTCTCGAGGTCCAGATCCATTCGCGACCATGATGGGTGCGCCACCTTCATGACATAGTCGCCGCGACCGCTACGGATGCGGAAGTTCTGATCGGCATAGGATGGCAGCGCGTCAATATCGCCATGGATGCGCCAGTGACGGTCTGCCAGCGCCAGCGCCACATCGGGAGTCAGAATGTCCATGAGATCGCGTACGAATATTGCGGGAGTCTGAATAGTAGTATAAGTTGACATTTGAATCTCACAAAGGCGCATCCCATGTTTCGGCCCTTGCTTGCGGCGGTGATGGCCACTGCCGTGATGACCAATGTCGCTGCTGCCAACCCGGGCGATGCTGGCAGCCAGCGCCAGACATCGGATCAAGGTGCGGCCTTGCTGCATCAGCGCGAGCCGATGAGCTTTGGCGTGTTCTATTACCCGGAGCAGTGGCCGCGCAGCCAGTGGCAACGCGACTTCAACGGCATGGCCAAGCTCGGCTTCGACTTCACGCACATGGCCGAATTCAGCTGGACGTACCTGGAGCCGGAAGAAGGCCACTTCGATTTCGAATGGCTCGATCACGCCATCGACCTGGCCGACAAGGCCGGGCTGCGCGTCATTCTCGGCACGCCCTCGGCGGCTCCGCCGAGCTGGATGGGCGATCACTACCCCGAGGTTTACCGGGTGGATGAGCGCGGGCAGCGCCACGAGCACGGCATCCGCGCGGAAGTGTCGCTGGCCAATCCGAAATACGAAGCCTTCGTGACGCGGCTGGTAACCGCCATGGCCCAGCGTTACGGCCACGACCGTCGCGTGTGGGGCTGGCAGATAGACAATGAACCCGGCACATTCCTCGATTACAGCGACAGCGCGCGTGATGCATTCCAGCGCTGGCTGCGGGAAAAATACGGCAGCATCGATGCCATGAATGCCGTCTGGGGCGGCTCGTTCTGGAGCAGCCGCTACGCCAACTTCAAGGAAGTGCGTCTGCCCAACGCCACGCTCGCTGCCGAAGATAAACTGAGCCCGCATGCGCAGCTCGATTTCGCCCGCTTCCAGGCCGACACCACGGCACATTTCCTCGATGCACAAGCGACCCTCATCAAGCACTACGCACGCTCCGGACAATGGGTGACGACCAACTACACCAACGTCACCACCGCCACCGACCCCAGGCGCAGTCACGCTCTGGATTTTCCGACCTTCACGCTCTATCCGGTCGCTGGTGCGAATGTGCTGGGCGGCGACAGCTATGCCATCGGCAAGCCCACCAACCTGATGGAAGCCGCAGCGTATTTCCGGCCCATGACCGGCACCTTCGGCGTGATGGAGATGCAACCGGGCCAGGTGAACTGGGGCGAGATCAACCCGCAGCCGATGCCCGGTGCGGTAAGCATGTGGATCTGGCATGCCTTCGCTTCCGGCGCCTCCCTGCTCAGCACCTACCGCTATCGCCACCCGCTTCGCGGTAGCGAGATGTACCACGAAGGCATCGTCGGCACCGATGGTGTGACGCTCTCGCGCACGGGGCGCGAATTCGTCGACACAATGCGGAATATCAAGTCGCTTGAAGCGCAACTCGACGCCAAGGCAAAGCTGCCTGCGCGAATGACCGCGCGGTACACCGGCTACTTGTGGAGCCAGGACGTTTTCTGGGATCTGGAGATCCAGCCGCAGACCACGCTGTGGCATAGCTGGGCCTATCGGAATGCCTACACGCAGGCCGTGAAGAGCACCGGCGCACCGATGGACTTCATCGCGGAAAGCGATGATTTCAGCCGCTACCCGTTCCTGATCGCACCGGCCTATCAGATGGTAGGCGATGCGCTGGCGAAGAAATGGCGGCGTTATGTCGAGCAAGGCGGCCATTTGATCCTGACCAGCCGCACCGGTCAGAAAAATGCGCAGGGACACTTCCACGAAGGACCGTGGGCGGCGCCGATCCTCGATCTGATCGGTGCCGACGTCGAAGGTTTCGACATGCTGCCATCGAACGCCAGCGCGCAGGTAACCGCGGCCGGCAAGACCCATGAATGGCACCGCTGGGCCGACATCCTCTCGCCGCGGCCCGGTACCGAGGTGCTCGCCACGTACGCCGATCACTACTATGCCGGCAAGGCGGCAGCGACCACCCGCGTACTGGGACGGGGCACCGTCACCATGATTGGCGTGTCGACCGATGACGACGAACTGGAACGCGCAATCGTGCGCAGCGTCTACCAGCGTGCGGGTGTGGCGATCGATGATCTGCCCAAGGGCGTGTTCATCGACTGGCGCGGCGGCTTCTATGCCATGGTCAACTACAACCCGAAACCGTTTTCACCCGTGCTGCCGACAACGGCTAGGATAGTGCGCGGTCAGGTGCCACTGGCACCGGTGAAGACGCTGGTCTGGAAGGACGCCTCGCCATGATGCGCATCACATCCGCATCGCTGCGCCATGGAGGAACATGAATCCATGAGCGGCTTGATCGGACTCGACTGGGGCACCTCCAGCCTGCGCGCCTTCTGGCTCGATGAGGCTGGCGCCATCCGCGAGACACGGGCACGTCCTTGGGGCATTCGCCATCTGCCGGATGGTGGCTTCGATGCCGCACTGACCGAGATCACTGCGGGCTGGCCCCGGCTGCCCCGGCTGGCCTGTGGCATGGTCGGCAGCCGTCAGGGCTGGCTGGAGGTTCCTTACATGGACCTTCCTGCTGACACGACGCAGCTCGGCAGCGCCGTCCGCAGCCTGCGCGCCAAAGATGGTTCGGACGTCCATATCGTTCCCGGCTTGCGCAATCCGCAAGGCCCCGACGTGATGCGCGGCGAGGAGACCCAGTTGCTTGGTGCCCTGGTACTACGACCTGCGCTGGCCATCGACTCCACCTGGATACTGCCAGGCACGCACAGCAAGTGGGCTCGCGTGCGCGATGGTGTCGTGGCCGATTTCTGCACCTTGATGACGGGCGAACTGTTTGCGCTGCTGCGGCAGCATTCGATCCTTTGCATCGGCTCGAATGATGCGGCAGTGGATCCCGATGCGTTCGTGCGTGGTGTCATCGCAGCACGCGACAGCGGCAGCGCCGGAGCATTCAGCCGACTGTTCTCCGCCCGCGCCTTGATGCTCGACGGTGCGCTGGCGCCGAACTCCGTACCCGAGTACCTATCGGGCCTGCTGATCGGGGAAGAGCTACGCTCCAGCCTCGCCACGCATCGTTTCCGCCGCGAAGCGCCGCTCCAGCTGATTGGCGACGCTGCCCTGTGCGCGCGTTATAGGCTGGCCGCATTCCACTTCGACATCGATCTTGCGGAACCCCTGGTGGACGCCGCCGCATACGGACTGTGGCAGATCGCCTGCCATGTCGGTCTGGCCCGCGCCGGCTCGTCCACGACACCCAAGGAAATCTCTCCATGCTGAGCCCGTGGCTCGATCACCTGCCCCTCGTCGCGATCCTGCGCGGCATCTGTCCCGACGAAGCTGTGGCCATCGGCAACGCACTCGCTGCAGCCGGTTTTCGGGTGCTGGAAGTGCCGCTCAACTCGCCGCAACCGATGGAAAGCATCCGCTGTCTCACCCAATCTCTGGGCGACAACTATCTCATCGGCGCCGGCACCGTGATGACTCCGGCCCAGGTGAATGAAGTCGCCGCCGCCGGAGGCCGTCTGATCGTGATGCCGCACGCCGATACCAGCGTGATCCGCGCTGCCAAGGAGGCCGGCATGATCTGCGTGCCCGGTGTCGCCACACCCACCGAGGCCTTCGCCGCACTGGCGGCCGGTGCCCACGGACTGAAGCTGTTTCCCGCCCACCAGGTGACACCCGAAGGACTCAAGGCCTGGCGTGCAGTCTTGCCAGCCGCGGTACCGGTACTGCCGGTCGGTGGCATCACGCCCAACAACATGGCGGCGTGGGTTGCCGCTGGTGCGCAAGGGTTTGGCATCGGTGCCGCGCTCTATGCTCCCGGCGTCAATGCCGATGAAATCGCCCGTCGCGCGCAGGCCTTCGCGCAGGCGTGGGCGGCTGTCTCTCCAAAGTCTCAGGAACACCGTGCATGAAGATCACCAAACTCGCCACTTTCCTGGTGCCGCCACGCTGGCTGTTCCTGCGCATCGACACCGATGCCGGCATCTGCGGCTGGGGCGAGCCGGTGGTGGAAGGTCGCGCACATACCGTAGCCACCGCGGTCGAGGAACTTTCCGACTACCTGATCGGCAAGGATCCACGCCACATCGAGGATCTGTGGAACGTGATGTACCGCGGCAGCTTCTACCGCGGCGGCCCCATTCTGATGAGTGCCATCGCCGGCGTTGACCAGGCGCTATGGGACATCAAGGGCAAGCATCTTGGCGTCCCGGTGCATGAGTTGCTCGGTGGCCCGGTGCGCGAACGCATTCGCGTGTATTCATGGATCGGCGGCGACCGTCCGGCGGATACGGCCAAGGCGGCCAAGGCCGCGGTCGAACGCGGCTTCACCGCGGTCAAAATGAATGGCACCGAAGAGATGCACTTCGTCGACAGTCACGCCAAGGTCGAACGCGTGCTGGAGAACGTGCAGGCCGTGCGCGAGGCGGTCGGTCCGCACATCGGCCTGGCCATCGATTTCCATGGCCGCGTACACAAGCCGATGGCCAAGGTACTGATGCGCGAGCTGGCTCCGTACAAGCTGATGTTCATCGAGGAGCCCGTGCTCTCCGAGCATCTGGATGCGATCCCGGAGCTCGCCAGCATCGCCCCGGCACCGATCGCGCTGGGCGAGCGCCTGTATACGCGCTATGACTTCAAGCGCGTGCTGCAGATGGGCGGCGTCGACATCATCCAACCCGACCCTTCGCACGCCGGCGGCATCACCGAAACACGCAAGATCGCGGCGATGGCGGAAGCCTACGACGTGGCGCTGGCGCTGCACTGCCCACTCGGTCCGATCGCGCTGGCGGCGAATCTGCAGCTCGATGCGGTGTGCCACAACGCCTTCATCCAGGAGCAGGGTCTGGGCATCCATTACAACGCCGCCAACGACCTGCTCGACTACGTGGTCGACCGCAATGTATTTGCCTATGAGGACGGCTACGTCGCGATTCCCGGCGGCCCGGGTCTCGGTATCGAGATCAACGAAGCCTACGTGACCGAGCGCGCCAAGGTTGGTCACCGCTGGCGCAACCCGCTATGGCGCCACGAAGATGGCAGCGTCGCCGAATGGTGAGCATCGCGGCCGTGCCTTCCCCCGATTCCGGAGCCTGTTGATGCCTTCGTTCGCCACCTACCCAAGCCTGGTCGACCGCAGTGTGCTGATCACCGGCGGTGCCAGCGGCATCGGCGCGGCCTTCGTCGAAGGCTTCGCTCGCCAGGGTGCGCGGGTGGCGTTTCTCGACCTGGACGATGCCGGCGCCACGTCGCTATGTGCGTCGCTCGCCAACGTGCCGCATGCACCGCACTATCTGCACTGTGATCTCACCGACCTGGACGCATTGCAGGCCGCGATCGTCGAAGCCCGTGCGCAGATCGGGCCCATCGCCGTCCTGGTCAACAACGCAGCCAACGACGCACGTCATGCACTCGCCGACATGGATTCGGCTGACTTCGAGCGCAACGTGGCGGTGAACCTGCGCCACCAGATCTTCGCCACCCAGGCCGTGATTCCCGACATGCGCCAGCTCGGCGTCGGCTCGATCATCTGTCTGGGCTCCACTGGCTGGATGAAAAAGAATGCGGGCTACCCGCTGTACGCCATGGCCAAAGCGGCCGTACGCGGCTTCGTCAACGGCATGGCGCGCGAGCTCGGCCAACAACATATCCGCATCAACAGTCTGGTACCGGGCTGGGTCATCACCGACAAGCAGGCGCGTTTGTGGCTGGACGACGCCGGCCGTGAGGAAATTGCGCGCACTCAGTGCATGCCAGGCTTTCTGATGGCAGAGGATCTGGCACGCGCCGCCCTGTTCCTCGCCGCCGACGACAGCCGCATGTGTACCGGGCAGGACTTCATCGTGGACGGCGGCTGGGTATGACCACACCGACCGTACTGGCGCCGATGGACATCGCGCTGGACGCCGGCAATGCGTTGGGCGAAGGCATCGTCTGGTGCGAGCGCACCCAGGCGCTTTACTGGACCGACATCCAGCGCGCCATGCTGTACCGCCTGCACCCTGCCAGCGGCGCGTTGGAACACTGGCCGATGCCCGAACGACTCGCCTCGTTCGCGCTATGCAAAGCCGATGGCTGGCTGTTGCTGGCACTGGCCTCCCGGCTGGCGTTTTTCCGTCTCGCCGATGGTCAGCTGCAGACGCTGCACGAGGTCGAACCCGGGCTCGGGCTGGCTACGCGCAGCAATGATGGTGCCTGCGATCGCCAGGGCCGCTTCGTGTTCGGCACGATGCACGAGCCTGCCGCGGGCAGCAGGCAGGCGCTCGGAAGTTTCTGGCGGCTCAACGCCGACCTCAGCCTGGAACACCTCGCATTACCCCATGTCGCGATCAGCAACAGCATCGCGTTCAGCCCCGATGGCACGACGATGTACTACTGCGACTCGCTGTCGCGCTGCATACAGCGCTGCGAGTACGGCGACACGCTGGGCACGCCGCAACTGTTCGTGGATCTGGGCGATGTTGCAGGCGAACCGGACGGCTCGTGCGTCGACGCCGACGGTTCGCTGTGGAACGCGCAATGGGGCCTGGCTCGCGTGGTCTGTTATGCCACTGACGGCTCGGTGCGCCAGCTGTTGCCGGTGCCTGCGCGCCAGCCGACCCGGCCCGCCTTTGGAGGCGCCGATCTCGACATGCTTTACGTCACCAGCGCGCGCGATGGACTGCGCAGTGCACAGCTGGATGCCGACGTCCACGCTGGTGCTCTGTTCCGTTCCCGGGGCGGCGTGCGCGGCCTGCCCGAACCACGCTTCGTCGGTATGCCGGCATGAGGATCACTCCTTGAAAACCGACGCTCATCCAACCGCCCATCGCCGTCCGCGGCCTGCAGGATTTCCTTCATGAATACTGTCGTGACATCCCCAATCCACCCATCTCGCACCACGGCTCTGTTCACCTGCATGCTGGCCGCGCTGGCCGGACTGATGTTCGGCTTGGACATCGGTGTGATTTCCGGTGCCACCCAGTTCATCCAGAAAGAGTTCCAGATCTCTGATCACATGATCGAGTGGATCGTCAGCTCGATGATGCTCGGCGCGGCGATCGGCGCGCTGGGTGCGGGCTGGATGTCCGCGACGCTGGGGCGCAAACGCTCGCTGATACTGGGCGGTGTGCTGTTCGTGGCCGGTTCGCTGCTCAGCGGGGCGGCATGGTCGCCGGAGACACTGATCGCGGCGCGGGTGATCCTGGGTCTGGCGATCGGTGTGGCCACCTTCACCGCGCCGCTGTACCTGGCCGAGGTGGCTGAGGAACATATCCGCGGCGCGATGATCTCGCTGTACCAGCTGATGATCACCATCGGCATCCTGGTGGCGTTCCTGTCCGATACCGCCTTCAGCTACAGCGGCAACTGGCGCTGGATGCTGGGCATCATCGCGATTCCCGGCATTCTGTTTCTGCTCGGCCTGTTCCTGCTGCCGGACAGTCCGCGCTGGCTGATGATGCGCGGACGCAAGCAGGAGGCCACCGACGTACTGAACAAGTTGCGCGGCGATGCCAGCCATGCCGCGCGTGAAGTGGCCGACATCGAGGAGCAGCTGAAAACGCCGCAGCGCGGCTGGCACCTGTTCCTGGAGAACCGCAACTTCCGCCGCTCGGTGGGGCTGGGCGTGCTGCTGCAGGTGATGCAGCAGTTCACCGGCATGAATGTGGTGATGTACTACGCGCCACGCATCTTCCAGGACATGGGCTACGCCACCACGGCACAGATGTGGTTCACGGCGGTGGTCGGCCTGACCAATGTGCTGGCCACCTTCATCGCGATCGGCCTTGTCGATCGCTGGGGTCGCAAGCCGATTCTGTACATCGGCTTCAGCGTGATGGCGGTGGGCCTGGGTTTGGTCGGCACGATGATGCATCTGGGCATCACCACGCACGGCGAGCAGATTTTCACGGTCGCAATGCTGCTGACCTTCATCGTCGGTTTTGCGATGTCCGCCGGTCCGCTGATCTGGGCGCTGTGTTCGGAAGTGCAGCCGTTGAAGGGTCGCGATTTCGGCATCGGTTGCTCGACCTTCACCAACTGGGTCGCCAACATGATCGTCGGCGCCACCTTCCTGACCCTGCTCAACGGTATCGGCAACGCCGCTACGTTCTGGCTGTACGCGGCGCTGAACCTGGTGTTCCTGGTGATCACCTTCGTGCTGATTCCGGAGACGAAGAACGTCACTCTGGAGCAGATCGAGCGCAACCTGATGGCCGGCCTGCCGCTGCGTGAGATCGGCAGCGAACCCTCGGCGGCATCGTCCGTTTTCAGCAGGCAAGCAGCGGAAGACGCCGCCTCCTGATGGGTGCGAGCGCGCTCCGCCGTTGAATCCACCGCTCACCTGGGAAAGCGCACGATGGCTACGACGCCGGCAACAAAGAATGTACCGGGCCTGCGTCGTGTACTCGGAACCTGGGATCTGGTGCTTTTCAACATCGCGGCGATCGTCGCGTTGCGCTGGCTGTCGATGGCAGCGCAGGTGGGGCCTTCGAGCCTGGTGCTCTGGCTGCTGGGACTTGTTGGCTTCTTCGTTCCCTTGGCCCTCGCGGTGCTCGAACTGAGTTCGCGCGTGCCCGGACAAGGTGGCCTGTACCTGTGGTCGAAGACGGCGTTCGGCGATATGCATGGTTTCATCGCCGGCTGGACTTACTGGGTCTCCAACCTGGTCTATTTCCCGTTCGCGCTGCTGTTCAGCGCCGGCATCTTTCTCCACGTCGGTGGCGACCGCTGGCTGGCCCATGCCGGCGACAGCGGCTACCACCTCGTCTACTGCCTGACGGTGCTATGGGCTGCGACCGGGCTCGGCATCCACGGCCTCGAACGCGCGAAGTGGCTGCAGAACATCGGCGGCATCGCGACCTGGTCGGCGGCAGCACTCATCCTCGGTGCCGGCGCGCTGGCCGCGTACCGGTTCGGTGCGGCCACGGCGATCACCACGGCGAACGTGATGCCCGACTTCGGCAAGCTCGCGACCTTTTCCACCTTCACGACGATTGCCCTCGCCTTCCAGGGGCTCGAACTCGGGCTGATACTCGGTGGAGAAATCAGGGATCCCCGCCGGCAGATTCCGCGTGCCACGCTGATTTCCTGTGTCGTCATTGCAGCTATCTATATCGCCGGCACGACATCCCTGCTGATCGCGCTGCCCGCGTCGACGATCGACATCATCGCCGGCATTCCCCAGGCGCTCTCCGCGATCGGAGAACGGATCGGCCTGCCGATGTTCGGCTCCCTGACCGCGGCACTTGTCACGGTCGGCACGATCGGCAGCATCTCCGCGTGGATCACGGGCACGGCGCGCCTGCCCTTCGTGGTGGGCGTCGATCGCTATCTGCCAGCCGCGCTGGGGCGTCTGCACTCCAGGTACGGCACGCCCCATGTGGCCTTGATTACCCAGGGCGTTCTGACGTCGCTGGTGCTGATGGCTGCGTTGTCCGGCTCCAGCATCCACGAGGCCTATATCATTCTGGTCGACATGACCGCCATCATGTCGCTGCTGCCGCTGCTGTACATCCTGCTGGCATTTCCGCTGCTGCGTAAACGTGCCGCCGGTCGCAACGAAGGCGTCAACCTGTCGCCCGGTGGAACCCTCGGCTGCTGGCTGGCCGGGCTGACCGGTTTTGCGGTCACCTTGCTGGCGATCGTCACCTCGATGATTCCCCCCGCCAATAGCAGCAACCCCGGCCTGTTCCTGCTCAAGGTGGTGGGTGGCTCAGCACTGCTGATCGGCATCGGGTTGCTGTTTTACCGGCATGGCCAGCGGCAGGTCAGGCATCCCTCGCCCTGATCCTGCGCCGACAGTTCAAGGCCAGTGCGTATTGCCATTGAGCTGACCATGCATTGCCAGCGCAATGACCAAGCCCGGTAGAAGAACTGACCTGCATCTCCAACTCTGACCGGCAGCGGGCAGTCACCGCTTGCGGTGGTCAGTTGACTGCGTGCACCGGCCAGCGGTAATCACCGCTCCATCTCGGTGCATCAACGCATCGCTACTGATCACCGATCACTAACGACGATCATTGCCAAATGGCGGCTTACGACGAAGGGTCGTTTTCGACCCTAATCTGCCTGTGATAAACGGCAGCTTTGGGCGCGCGCCAACACTCTTGCCTGTTTTGACGCCAAAACGTTTGGGTATTAGCACGATCCGCAGCTGGAACATCGTACGCAGATTGAGCGGAATGCGTGTGTATACTTAGTACACAATATAGCGTACAGTGTACACATATGACTAGAGATCGTATCCTCGCCGCCGCAAGAGCCGTTCTCGACCACGATGGGGTGCCGGGACTGACTGTTCGCAAGGTCGCCTTGCGGGCCAGGCTATCGCCGATGGCCATGTACCGACATTTCGCGGATAAGAGTGCATTGCTCGACGCCCTGATGGATGACGGCTTGGCAGCGTGGGGCGAGATCGCGTCCTCCATAACGGCCCGCCATCCGATTGCGTGGCTAGAGGAGCTGACCGAAGCGTTCCTGGATTTCGCGCTGACAAAGCCGCACCGCTTCGACGCTGCGTTCTTTCTACCCGCACCCAATGCGCGCCGATTCCCGGACGACTTCGCAGCCGGTCGCTCGCCCGTGATGGCGATGATCATCTTGCGGATCGACCAAGCCAAGTCCGACGGATGGTTGGGCAACAAACCGGCGCTCGAGGTCGCGCTGTCGCTCGCGGCTCTGGCCCAAGGCCTTGTCTCCATGCATCGCGGCAACCGTTTTTCGAGCGAAGAACAATTCAAAACCATTTTTCGCACGGCGCTGCGTCACTGCCTCGAATCCTATTCAGTCAAACCTCTTGGGAGAGAATGATGATCACCGTATTGACCGGGCTGCGGAGCGCGCGATATCAAATCGGTGCGTTGTTTTGTTTGGCGCTGATCGGGCTGGTCGTTGGATCAACTCCCACGGCGGACGCGGTCGCCCGAGAGCAGAAAGGGCTTCCAGCCTCGGCAGAGCTTGCGATCGTGGGTGCGAAAATCTACCCGGCACCAGACGCTACGCCGATCGATGACGGCGTTGTCCTCGTGCGCGATGGTCGGATCGCGCGAGTGGGCTCGCGCCAGAGCATTACGGTTCCTCGAACCGCCCATGTGATCGACGCCCACGGCTCGGTGCTGACGGCGGGCTTCTGGAACAGTCACGTCCACCTGATGACGCCGGATCTTCTTGGTGCAACCGCGGCGAAAGCCGGCACATTGCAAGACGCCCTGGAGACTATGCTCACCCGCTGGGGCTTCACTACTGTCTTCGACATCGCCTCATCAACCGACAACGCGATCGCGTTACGGCACCGCGTGGAAGCGGGCGAGATCGCAGGTCCCATGATCCTGACGGTCGGCGATCCTTTTTACCCCAAGGACGGGACGCCGATCTACGTGCGCGAATACCTGCGGGCACATGGCGCGCCCGATGAGGAGGTCTCGACCCCTGAGGAGGCCGCCGCCCGTGCCGCTCGCCAACTCGATCGCGGAACCGATGGCGTGAAAATCTTCGCCGGCGCGATCGTTGGCGGGAAAATCGGTGTTTTGCCGATGCGGATCGATATCGCCAAGGCGATCGTCGACGAAGCGCACCGCCGTGGGAAGCCCGCTTTCGCTCACCCCTCCAACCTCGCCGGGCTGAATGTGGCGATTGACTCCGGAGTCGATATCCTGGCCCACACCACCGCAATGGACGGAGGCGGACCCGGAGGGTGGCCGCCGGAGTTGATCGCTCGGCTGCGCGCACACAACATGGCTCTCATTCCAACCATGACGTTGTTCGGTGTCGAGGCGAAGAAGTTCCACGAAAGTCCCAATGACCTCGCGAACGCTATTACGGTCATCACGGCAGAGGTCAAAGACTACGCTAGCGCCGGCGGCCAGATACTGTTCGGTACCGACGTCGGTTATACCGACGTCTTCGACACTACCGAGGAGTACAAGCTGATGTCGGTCGCCCTTGACTGGCGCGCAATCCTAACCTCGCTCACCACTGCGCCGGCCGCGCGATTCGGTTTCACCGCGCACAAGGGTCGAATTGCGAATGGCATGGATGCCGACTTAGTGCTGCTGAACGGCGATCCCGCCAAGGACCCGACTGCCTTCGCCCGCGTGCGCGACACGATCCGGGCGGGGCGTGTGATCTGGGGGGCGGATCGATAGAGATGAGCGTTAAGCCGATTCCGGAGAAAGACCCGTCAATCGTCAAATGTATCAGCGAATCGACTCGACATCCTCCGTGGGCTCGGGCGTCCTCGTGGGCTCGCTTGATCGGCACCCTGACCGCCTGAACGCCCGCAATGCGGCGACCACATTCCGCCCCCAGCTTCCACTTCTGGCCGATAACAGCCAGTTGAGCCGAGAGCGATCAATGCAATCGCGGCAGCGCTAATCACAAACTGCCGGCGCTGGACAACAGAGGTGGCGAAACTGGTCAGTTGGCTGGCGTTTTGCACCAGCGCAACCAACGTGATGGATCAATCCAGCCGAACCATCACCACGCCATGGGACGGCACCTCCGCGGAGAAACTGCCCTTGGCGCCGGGCAAGTCCTTGTGAGTCCACAAGTCGCGCACCTTCAGGCTCAACGATGAAGGAAGGTGCAAGTCATCCCACGTTATCGTGACCGGGTGGCTGGCCTTGCTGCGATTCAGCAGAACGACGGCGCGACCGCCACCTTTCAGGGGCCGGGCCCAGACCTCGTAGTCGCCATGTTTGGCCACGCGACTCGCCTGCACGCCGAGCGGATCCTGATCGATGGCGATCACGTCCTTGTTGGTCAGGATGGTCTTGATGTCCGGCGTCATCGTGGCGAGATCGTTGCCGGCCATCAAGGGTGCCGCCAGCACCGCCCACAAGCTGAAGTGCGACTTGTATTCCTCGATCGTCATCTTGCCGTTGCCGACTTCCAGCATGTCCGGGTCGTTCCAATGACCGGGGCCGGCATAGCTCTCGAGTCCCACCTGCAGGTCGAGGATGTCCATCACGCTGTGCTCGTAGCTGTGCCTGCCCTGCCAGTGGTCGTAGATGTCGTCGGTCGTGCGCCACAGATTACCGATCGTATTGCCCCACAGCCACGGTTTGCTCAGACCCCATTCGCAGATGCTGAAGACGATGGGCCGCCCGGAGGCGCGCAAGGCGTCGCTCATCGTCTCGTAGGTGGATTTGGCGTCCTGGCTGTAGGTCGAGCACCAGTCGTATTTGAGATAGTCGACACCCCAGGACGCATAGGTGCGTGCATCCTGATACTCATGCCCCAGGCTGCCCGGGCGCTTGCCGCAGGTCAATTTGCCTGCATCCGAATAAATGCCGAACTTCAGACCCCGGGAGTGAATGTAGTCGCCCAGTGCTTTCATGCCGGCGGGAAAACGTTCGGGATCGGCGACGATTTGTCCCTTGGCGTCACGCCCGCTCTGCCAGCAATCGTCGATGACGATGTACTCGTAGCCGGCGTCCTTCATGCCGGAGCTGACCATGGTGTCGGCAGCCTGACGAATCACCGTCTCGTTGATCGTGCAACCGAACTTGTTCCAGGTGTTCCAGCCCATCGGCGGAGTCAAGGCGAGGCCGTTGGACTGCCGGGGCGGTTGCGGTGCAGAGCCCTCGGCCTTGACCGCAGCGGCATGCATGAATCCGAGAGCCAGTAGGCCGATCAGAAAACCGGAGATCCGCTTCATGGAGAGTCTTTCCAATAAGTGAGATGGATGGAGTCGCCGACTGTATGCAGCAGGCGACCTCAAGAAGAGATCAGGCCTCGACGCGGATCATCACCACGCCGTGCGGCGGCACATCGGCGGCGAAGCTTCCCTTCGTCCTGGACAGGTTCTTGTGGTCCCACAGGTTGCGCACGCTCAACCCCAGCGATGCCGGGTAACCCAGCGCCTCCCAGGTCACGCCGATCCGGTGGGTTTCCTTGCTGCGATTGAACAGTACGATCGCGCGACCACCGCCTTCCAGCGGTTTGACCCAGACTTCGTCGTCACCGTTCTTGACGATGCGGCTGCCCTGGACGCCCAACGCATCCTGGTCGACGGCGATCACTTCCTTGTTGGTGAGGATCGACTTGGTTTCCTTGCTCATGTGCGCCAGATCGTTTCCGGCGATCAGTGGCGCGGCCAGTACGGCCCACAGACTGAAGTGCGATTTGTATTCCTCGAAGGTCATGCCGCCGTTGCCGACTTCCAGCATGTCCGGATCGTTCCAATGGCCGGGGCCAGCGTGGCTCTCGAGTCCCACCTGCATGTCCAGGATGTTGGTCATGCCGTTTTCGTGACCGTCACGGCTCTCCCAACCGTCGTAGATGTCGCCCGACATGCGCCATAGATTGCCGATCGTCTCGCCCCACAACCAGGGCTTGCTCTGACCCCATTCACAGAGGCTGAAGACGATGGGCCGCCCCGAGGCTCGCAAGGCGTCGCTCATGGTCTCGTAGCTTGACTTGGCGTCCTGGCTACCGGTCGAACACCAGTCGTACTTCAGGTAGTCGACACCCCAGGCGGCATATTGGCGAGCGTCCTGGTACTCAAAGCCACGGCTGCCTGGACGGCCCGCACAGGTCTTCTTTCCTGCATCGGAATAGATGCCGAACTTCAAGCCCTTGCCGTGGATGTAATCCGCCAGCGCCTTGATACCCGAAGGAAAGCGTTTGGAATCCGCCTGGATGTCGCCGTTGATGTCGCGCTCGCCGTGCCAGCAGTCGTCGATGACCACGTATTGATAACCGGCATCCTTCATCCCCGAGCTGACCATCGCGTCCGCCGCTGCGCGGATGACGCTTTCGTTGATGTCGCAACCGAATTTGTTCCACGAGTTCCAACCCATCGGCGGTGTCAGAGCCAGTCCGTTGGACTGCCGGGGCGGCTGTGGGGGCGCTGCTTCCGCGCTTGCGGACGAGGCCATGAAGGTCAGGCCGAACACCAACATAGACAAAGCCAGGGCGAACCGTTTCATCAAGTTTTCCTCCATTGAGATCGTCTGGCCTGTACTGGCCGGACCAAGGGACTGCCTGGCGTTGCCATGGCTTTCCTGCAGTCCATGACATTTGTATGATAATACGATCATATATGACGAGTTACCGCAAGGTCGAACGCGTGCGAATCAACGGAAGCTGCGAAGGACACCTTGTTCAAGAGATCGCACTCGGCAAGCCCGGAGGACTGAGAGCCACCGTCATCACCTGGGGTGCGACGCTCAAAAGCCTGAGCATGCCCTTGCAGGACGGCCGACATCAGGATGTGGTCCTCGGACTGGACCATCTCGACGAATATCGCGCCCATGGGGCGCACATGGGCGCGATCGCCGGACGAGTCGCCAATCGCATCGGTGGCGGATCGTTCAAGCTGGAGGGCGACGTCTACAGCCTGCCCCGAAACGATCGAGGTCGATGCACTTTGCACGGCGGCGACGGCGGCTTCGGCCAACGGCCCTGGCGATTGCTGAGCCATGACCAAACCCAGGTCACGCTCACCCTGACCTCCCCCGACGGTGACTTGGGGTTTCCCGGTGCCGTATCGGTCGTCTGCACTTATCGTCTGCTCACGCCGTCCATTCTTCGCATGGAGATCTGCGCGGAAGCCGATGCGCCAACCCCGCTGAACCTGGCGACGCACAGTTACTTCAATCTCGATGGCAGCCCGACGATCGACGGCCACCTGTTGACCATCAACGCCGCGTCCTACACACCGGTCGACGCGGACCTCGTTCCGACGGGAGAAATCAGATCCCTCGACGGAACGCCTTACGATTTCCGCCACCCGCGCGCAGTGGGTGCCGAAGTTTTTGACATCAACTATGCGCTTGAGCCACGAGCGCGAGTTCGCTCGTCGCCTGCTCATGCCGCCAGCCTGATGAGCCCCACAAACGGCGTTGCCCTCGAGATCTGGACGACAGAACCAGCGCTGCAGTTCTACGACGGGCAAGGCTTGAATGCCGGACGCTTCGGTCCACGCGCCGGGCTATGTCTCGAGCCGCAGGGCTTTCCCGACGCCCCCAATCAGCCAGGTTTTCCGAGCATCATCCTGCAACCGGGGATGCCATACCGCCAGGTGACCGAGTACCGGTTGAGCCTGGGCGAACCATCCGCTCCGTCCTGTTAAACATTTCCCGGATATCCGGCCTGAAAAGCATAAACCCCCGATTGCTCAGGAGGTTTATGGGCAAAAAGGCAACACTCTCGGTCTAAGGTGCGGGCTAGAACCGTTGTATAAACATCTCGGATCGAAAGCGGTCATCGTGATGTCCTCCTTCAGATATCTCTCGATCGACCTTCTGCAGCCTTCGCACCGCGATGGCTACAGAAGGTCGCTAACACGCGAGGATGCCCCCAACGCCAAACCGCCCCGGTATCAGTGACTATGCATGCCGGCAGGCGTTCCGTCGGACCAATTTCCGACCCCGACCAAGAACACGAGAATGGGCGGCAAATCTTTCATCTGGGGTTGTTGGTCCGAATAGGAGAACCAATAAGGACTGGACATAACCGGTGAGCCCTCTGCGCCGGAACCCCAATCCTTACCGTCTTTGACCAGGGTGTCGAACATGAGATGAGGCATGTTGTGGTCCCCTTCGTCGGTCAGATACGACGATTTCGACAGCATGTAATCCATGGCGCCGCTTTCGAGGTCCGGCAGTTGTTTATTCTTGTACGCGGTGTGGAGTGCCGACAGCATCTCCGCCTTGGAACTACCCGCCATCGCCATTTTGGCGCGCAGATTGAAGATGGGGATTATCGAACGTGCGGCTTGGGGGTTCAGACAATCGGCAGCCCTTATTTTCGGGTTCCAGAATTCGGGCCAGTCAAACGGCCCTCCCCAACTTCTACCCACCACGCAGACAAACCCGTTCTTGCCTTCGACCGCTTTCTCGTAGCCCTTGCGTCCCAGAACCAGGACCGTAGCGTCACGGGAAATGGAGTCCGGCGCCGCACTGCGCGCCAGGGCTATCTCGGCTTCCCGGTTCGCCATGAGGTATTGGTCGACCGGGGCCATCTTCGGATAAGACGGCGCCACACCAGGTTTCTGCATATCCTGCGACACCGCTTGCTGCGATGCGCCGAACATCGCTAGTAGTACAAGGCTCATGACTTCGATGGCGCGTTTCGCTTTTTGCATGGGATTCCTCCTGACAACGGGTACGTTTCAGTCAGCCCGTGATAGGCGCTGATTGGCTGCTTTCACGATGTCGACGAATGGCCGAACCGGAATTCGACAAGTCATCGGAAAAATTTGGCTGTGTCCGCATCGAGCATGGATTGACTCAAGCGGCGATAGCCAAATTGCTTTCGGAGGGGTCAGAACGCGGGTTCGCGCGTGCCGTGAAATCCCGAACCTCGGGGCCGAAGGTCGGATGAACTACAACGCTCGACTCGAGTGTTGAACAACATTGTTGAAAAAGAAAAAGCCCTCGAAATGAGGGCTTTTTCAGGTCTTTCTCTACAGTTTGTAGAGATATGTTTCTAGAACGGAATCTCGTCATCCGCGAAACCGCTGTCAGCCGGCGGTGGCGCCTGCCGTTGCTGGCTGCCCTGCTCGCTGCCGCCACGCGACTGGCCACCGTAATTGCCGCCACCTTGCTGGCGCTGACCACCGCCCTGCGGGCGCTCACGTGGGGAACCGCCGCCGCCCTCGGCGCCGCCGACGCCTCCCAACATCTGCATGTCGCTGGCGATGATGTCGGTCGAGTACTTTTCGACGCCACTCTTATCGGTGTACTTGTCAGTGCGCAACGAGCCTTCGATATAGACCTGCCGACCCTTCTTCAGGTATTCGCCAGCGATCTCGGCCAGCTTGCCGAACATCTTCACGCGGTGCCACTCGGTGCGTTCCTGCTTCTCGCCGCTCTGCTTGTCGGTCCAGCTTTCCGACGTGGCGATGCTCAGCGAGGCGATCGCGGTACCGCTGGTGGTGTAACGCACCTCAGGATCGTTGCCGAGGTTGCCGACCAGAATCACTTTGTTGATGCCACGTGCCATGGGATGTCCTCTGTTGAGCCGGCCGTACGTAAGGGGTAGTTACGGCCAGAGTGGTGTATCAGGTTGACTATCATAACCGTGGCACGGGCCGTGTACAGACACCGGATTCCTGAGCAACCGTCAGCCCTGGCCGTGGCAGGCTGTGCGTCGAATGATCGCCCCGTCCAGGCCGCGCCGCCGCTCAGTTCACGATAAAACGGTAGCCCACGCCCGGCTCCGTCTTCAGCCAGCGTGGCGCGGTCGGGTCGTCGCCCAGCTTCTGGCGCAACTTGCCCAGCACGATGCGCAGGTACTGGCTGTCGCTGGTATGGGTCGGCCCCCACACCGCGCGCAACAGCTGCTGCTGGGTGACCACCCGGCCGGCATGGCGCAGCAGCAGTTCCAGCACGGCGTATTCCTTGCGGGTCAAGGCCAGCGGCGCACCATCCAGGCTCACCTCGCGGCGTGCCAGGTCGATGCTGAGCCGGCCGTCGTCATAGCGTGGCGCCGACTCCGGTTCACCGGGACGGTTGCGCAATAGCGCACGCAGGCGCGCCATCAGCTCCTGGATGCCGAACGGTTTGGTCACGTAGTCGTTGGCGCCATGATCGAGCGCATGCACCTTCTCGCTCTCGGCGTCGCGCACGGAGAGCATCAGTACCGGCACCTGGCTCCACTGGCGCAGCTCGGCCAGCACGTCGTGGCCATCGCGATCGGGCAGGCCGATATCGAGAACCACCAGATCGGGCGACTGCATGGCCGCCAGCGCCAGCCCTTCCGCCGCGTTGGCGGCCAGCAGCACCTCGTAGCCTTCCGCGCGCAGGCCGATATCGAGGAAACGGCGGATCTGTGCCTCGTCGTCGATCACCAGGATGCGTGGAGCGGCTGAGGTCATGGGGCTGGCGTCATGAGTCGGTATCGGGCGGCGGTGGCAAGGGCAGACTGATGCGGATGGTGGTGCCGATGCCGTCGCCGGGCAAGGCCTCCACGCTGCCGCCATGTGCGCCGATCATGCCGCGGCAGATCGCCAACCCCAGCCCGGTACCCTGCGGTGCGCGGTCGCCGCGCGATACCGAGTAGAACATGTCGAAGATGCGCACCCGCTCGTCTTCCGGTATGCCGGGGCCGCGATCGCTGACGTCGATCTGCAGGCGTTCGTCGTTGCTGTGCACGCTGACCCGTACTGGCTCGTCGGGCGGGGAGAAGCGCGCGGCGTTCTCCAGGATATTGAACAATGCCTGCTCGATCAGCGCCGGATGCACATAGAGCAGCAGCGGCTCGCTGGGTGACGCCGTCTCCACGCGCAGGTCTGGAAACAGCTTGCGCAGTCGCGTCACGGCCGCGGCAACGATCTCTGCGCTGTCGGTCCAGTCGCGGTTGAGCTTAAGCGTGCCGTGGCCGAGCCGGGTCATGTCGAGCAGGTTCTGGATGTAGCGGTCCAGCCGCTGCCCCTCGCCGAGAATCGCCTCCAGCAACTCGCGCCGTTCTTCCGGCGGCAGTTTCTGCTCGTAGCTGATCAGCGTGCCGGCGGCGCCGATCATCGAGGCCAGCGGCGAACGCAGGTCATGTGACACGGACGATAGCAGCGCGTTGCGCAGGCGCTCGGTCTCGCCCTGCACGCGTGCGCCTTCGAGTTCATCGGACAGTCGCGCACGCTCCAGCGCCTGGCCGATATCCTGCGTCATCGCCAGCGCGAGGCTGCGCTGGTCGGGATCGGGGTCCTTTATAACCGGATCGAAGCGCAATGCCATGGCGCCCAGCGGCCGGCTCTCACCACCCAGCGGCAGCACCCAGCATGGCGCGCCGTTCAAGGTATCGGTATATCGACCCGCCTGCTCGCCATGCCGGTCGCTCCAGTCGGCTGCGGCCAGATCCTGAGCCGACAGCACACGCTCCGGTGGCACGCTCGCCACCACGCGCAGCACCTGCTCCGCATCGCGGGCGAGGATCGCCACGTCGCAACGCAATGCATGCGCCAGCGCCTTGCTGCCGACGTCGCGGATGCCGCCGGCGTCAGTGCTGGTGGCCAGTTGCTGGCCCAGCGTGAGCAGCGCGCGCGCCTGCACGTGTGCGCCGCGCAAGGACTCCACCTGGCTGGCCAACCGCGTGGCGAGACGACTGCAGACCAGCGCCGCCACCAGGAACAGTGTCACCGCAAGCACGTCGTCGACGTTGGAGATCGCCAGGGTGTAGCGTGGTGGCGCAAAGAAGAAGTTGTAGCCGAGGAAACACATGATGGCCGTATAGACGGCCACTGACATGCGCGTGCGTACCGCCACCACCAGCACCGCGGTGAGGAAGATCAGTGACAGGTTTGCCACCGACAGGTAACGGTCGGCAACGAACGCCAGACCGAACGCGACTAGCGTGGTAAGCGTGGCGTAGATGTACTCACTACGCGAGCCACGCCCAGACGGCAGACGCAACCGGCGGCGCGCCTTCGCCCGCTCGCTCGGCGTAGCGATGATCGTCAGCTCCAGGTGCGCACCGCGGCGTAGCAGCAACTGGGTCAGCGAACGACCCAACATGCGCGCCACCACACGCTCGCGGGTACGGCCGAGGATGATCTGGCCGACGCCCTCACGGTCGGCATGTGCGATCAGTTCATCCGCAATCGCGTGACCGCGCAGGATGATCGCCTCGCCGCCGAGCCGGCGCGTCAGCCGCATTGCCGCATCCAGCTGCTCGCGTCGTGCAGGATCCAGCCTGGCGCCGGTATCGACGTAGGCGACGCTCCACGGTGCACCGCGACGCTCGGCGATGCGCCTCGCCACGCGCACCAGGTACTCGCTCTGACCGTGGCCGTCGATCGCCGCCAGCACGCGGCGACGCACCGTCATCGCGCTGCCGCGCGCCAGCATGTGCTCGCGCAGGTCGCTGTCCACATGACCGGCGATGGTGTCCACCGCCAGCTCGCGCAACGCGGCCAGATTGGTGGGCGAGAAGAACGCATCGAGCGCGGCAGCAGCCGTTTCCGGCACGTAAACCTTGCCCTGCTTCAATCGCACGATCAGTTCGCGGGGTGGCAGATCGACCAGCACGATGTCACGCGCCCGATCGAGAAAGGCGTCGGGCACCGTCTCGCGCACGGTCACGCCGGTGATGCGCCGCACCTGGTCGTTGAGGCTTTCCAGGTGCTGCACATTGAGCGCGCTGTACACCTCGATGCCGGCATCGAGCAGCTCGGCGATATCCTGCCAACGCCGCTCGTGGCGGCCACCCGGCAAGTTGCGATGCGCCAGTTCGTCGACCAGCAGCACCGCCGGTTTACGCGCCAGCGCCGCATCCAGATCGAACTCGGTGAAATCGCGGTCGTGGTAACGCACCGGTCGGCGTGGCAACACCTCCATGCCGTCCAGCAGCGCCGCGGTTTCGGCACGGCCGTGAGTCTCGACCACGCCGACCACCACGTCCACGCCCTGCCGCTTCAGCTCGCGCGCCGCCGACAGCATCGCGTAGGTCTTGCCGACACCGGGCGCGGCGCCGAGAAAGATCTTCAGTCGATGGTTACGCTCACCCTGCCCGGTGCTCAGCAGGGCATCGGCACGCGCTTCGCGGGATGGTTCGGTCATGCCCAGAGTTTGATCATGCGTGAAGCGATCCGGTAAGTAGCACTACGTTAGCGCGATCCGATGCCTTGCGCCTGCACTGCATCCAGCGCGAGGTTGAGCTGCAGCACGTTCACCCGTGGCTCGCCAAGCAGGCCGAGCTGACGACTGCGGGTGTATTCGCTCACCAGCGCCTTTAAATGCGCGGTGCCGAGTCCACGCGCCTTCGCCACGCGCGCCAGCTGGTATTGCGCCGCGGCCGGGCTGATCTCCGGATCGAGGCCGCTGCCAGAGGCGGTGACCAGATCCACCGGCACCGGCGCGGTATTGCCCGGGTCGGCCGCACGCAGCGCGACCATGCGCTGCTTCACCGCATCGGTGAGTGCCGGATTGGTCGGCCCCAGGTTGGAGCCGCCGGAGTTGGTGCCGTTGTCCGCCTGCGGCGTGGTCGTGGACGGCCGACCCCAGAAATATTTCGGGTCGGTGAACGACTGGCCGATCAGCGCGGAACCGACCGGCTTGCCGTCCTTCACGATCAGGCTGCCGTTGGCCTGGTGCGGAAAGATCAGCTGGGCCAGCCCGGTGGCGGCCAGCGGATAAAGCACGCCGGTGATCACCGTCATCAGCAACAGCAGCATCACGGCATTGCGCAAGAGCTTGGTCATGGCCATCACCTCAGTAGTGCAGGATCGCGTCGAGCAGCGCGGTCACCTGATAGTTCTTCTTGCCGCCGTCATACGCCGGGAAATCATAAGCACGCTCGTAGCGGAATTCCGGCCGGATCTCCAGATCCGGCGACACCCAGTGGGTCATGCCGATCGTGTGGCTGGAGTAGCGCGTGGCGAAACCGGTGCGCTGACCCTGCGCGTCCTTATAGAACTCGTTCCGGATCGATATCATGTTGCTCGGGTCGAGCTCGATGTTGAAGTAGTTGACGACGCCGTAAGCGGGGTTGTTGCCCAGCGGGAAATTCGGTGCCTGCCCAAGCGGATACCCGGGCTTTCCGGTCGGTGCTTGTGACTCCCAGGGGTCGGTAGTCAGAGCCTGGTCGCGTACGTAAATGCGATAGGCCTCCGTCAACATATGCACATTGGGGCTGAAACGGTGGCCCCAGGTCAGCACGAATTCCTGCAAATTGTTGTAGGTCTGCTTGGATTTGTTATACGACTCCACGCAGGGATACAGCATGTCGTTGTTGGACTTGGACACCCAGCGCACGCAGGCCTGCGCGCTCAGCCGGCTGGTGCTGTCCCAGATCGCCGAATCGTCGCCGCCATGCACTCCGAGCTGCAGCGTCCACTGGTCGCTGAGCTTGGTGGTGGTGATGATGCCCATGTTGGTATACGCATCGACGGTGTACAGGATCGAGTGCGTCATCAGGTAATTATTGGGCGAGAACTGCGCCTCGATGTCGGGCAGCGACAGATAACGACCCGCAGTGATCACCATGCCCTGCGCGACCCACGGGATGTACAGGTCCACATACGCGATCATCGGATCGTTGCCGTAGATCTTGCCGTTGAGCGGCTGGCTCGGCGCGGGATGGTTGAGCAGCTGGTCGCTGGTCACTCCCTTCATCGTGGTGTAGTGGTAGTCGTAGCCGTAGAGATCGTCGAAATGGAAGCCCCAGTCGATGTGATCGGTCTGCACCGTGTCGGGAACGCGCTGGATGCGGAACAACGCCTGGTCGAATTCCACCCGGTTCGGCCGCGTCGCGTAGGACAGCGGATAGTTCGTGAAATTCGAGCTGCTGAGGTTCATCGACGGATTGATCCAGCCATACATCTCGATGCGGTTGTCCTGCATCCAGTGGCCAACGCTGGTGCACGACAGTGCCTTCTCCAGCGGATACTGCGAGTTTTCGTTCGGCACGCCTATCGGAAATTCCACGCCGCCAAGCTGCCACTCGGCCGACGGGAACGGTGGCGAGCTGAACGGTGAATCCATGCCGCGGCGCTTGGCGGCAGGCGCGTTCGGATCGGCCGGCTGCGCGTCCTCGCGATAGGCGGCGGCCAGACGGCTGAGGAATCCCGCAGAACAATCGTTGCTGGCGACATGCGTGGATGCCGGTGTCGATATGACCGATTGCGGATCCGGTGTATTACTGCCTGATCCCGCAGTCGTGGCCATCAATTGGCCGATCGGCAGCATCGCGAACAGGACTGCACTGGAAAGCATTTTCTTGCACAACATAGGAAACCCCTGCAACGGCGGTTCGCATCGAACCGCATCTGGTGGTGAATGAAAAATATCTCGTGTGGTGTCAGATGCCGGCGTAACCGCCAAGCACGTAATCGTCGTTGTCACCGCGCGATGCCTCCGTATCGCGTGGCACCGCGGTCACCTGAGCTGTCCGGCTCGACTGCATGGGCAGGGCAATGATCACATCGCAGTCCGAATCGTTGGCCGACAACCGCAGCTCCATGTCGGGATGGGTTTCGTCGGGCATCGATACCGAAAGTTTCAGCGTTTGCATGACTTCACTCCTCACGCCAGCCCGCACAGGACCAGCAGCATGTCGATGATCTTGATGCCGAGGAACGGCACCGCGATGCCGCCCAGGCCGTAAACCAGCAGGTTCCGGCGCAGCAGCGCGCCAGCGCCGAGCGCACGGTACTTCACACCTTTCAGCGCCAGCGGTATCAGGAAGATGATGATCAGCGCGTTGAAGATCACCGCCGACAGGATCGCGCTCTGCGGCGTCGCCAGATGCATCACGTTGAGCGCGTTGAGCGCCGGATAGGTTGTCGCGAACGCGGCCGGAATGATCGCGAAGTACTTCGCGATGTCGTTGGAAATCGAGAACGTGGTCAGCGAGCCGCGGGTGATCAGCATCTGCTTGCCGATCTCCACCACCTCGATCAGCTTGGTCGGGTTGGAGTCGAGGTCGACCATGTTGCCGGCTTCCTTCGCGGCCTGCGTACCGGTGTTCATCGCCACCGCCACGTCGGCCTGGGCCAGTGCCGGCGCATCGTTGGTGCCGTCGCCGCACATCGCCACCAGCCGGTTCTCGGCCTGGATGTCGCGGATCAGCTTGAGTTTGGCTTCCGGCGTGGCTTCGGCGAGGAAATCGTCGACACCGGCCTCAGCGGCGATCGCCGCGGCGGTAAGCGGGTTGTCGCCGGTGATCATGATGGTCTTGATGCCCATCCGGCGCATCTCGGCGAAGCGCTCCTTGATGCCGCCCTTGACGATGTCCTTCAGCTCGATCACGCCTAGTGCGCGGGGGCCTTCGGTGACGATCAGCGGGGTAGCGCCGCGCCGCGCGATGTCCTCGGCCATGCGCTTGACCAACGGCGGAAGATGGCTGTTCTGCGCCTCCAGATGCTTCTCCACGGCATCCAGTGCACCCTTGCGGATCTGCCGCGTACCGAAATCAACGCCGCTCATGCGGGTCTGCGCGGTGAACGGCACGAACTGCGCGTGCATCGCCTCAAGCTGCTGTTCACGCAACCCGAAGTTATCCTTCGCCAGCACCACGATGCTGCGACCCTCCGGTGTTTCGTCGGCGAGCGAGGCAAGCTGCGCAGCCTCGGCCATGATCTTTTCGTCAATGCCCGGTGCCGGATAAAACGCCACCGCCTGGCGATTGCCCAGCGTGATGGTGCCGGTCTTGTCCAGCAGCAACACGTCGACGTCGCCAGCAGCCTCGACCGCACGGCCCGAAGTGGCAATCACGTTGGCGCGGATCATCCGATCCATGCCGGCGATGCCGATCGCCGACAGCAGCGCGCCGATCGTGGTGGGAATCAGGCAGACCAGCAGCGCGACCAGCACAGTGAGCGTGATCGGATGCCCCACGCCGGCGACCTGCACGCTGTAGATCGAATACGGCAGCAGCGTGGCGCAGGCGAGCAGGAAGATCAGGGTGAACTTCGCCAGCAGGATCGTCAGCGCGATCTCGTTCGGCGTCTTGCGCCGCTTGGAGCCTTCGACCATCGCGATCATGCGGTCGAGGAAGCTCTCGCCGGGGTTGCTGGTGATGCGCACCACCAGCCAGTCCGACAGCACCCGCGTGCCGCCGGTAACCGCGCTGCGGTCGCCACCGGATTCGCGGATCACCGGCGCGGATTCGCCGGTGATCGCGCTTTCGTCCACGCTGGCCGCGCCGACCACCACTTCGCCGTCGCCGGGCATCTGCTCACCGGCCTCGACCAGCACGTGATTGCCGGTACGCAGATCGCTGGACGGGACGAACGTGATCGCCGCCGTGCGATCGGGGCCCGCCAGTTTCTTCGCGATCACATCCTTGCGCGAACTGCGTAGTGCATCGGCCTGCGCCTTGCCACGACCTTCCGCCAGCGCCTCGGCGAAGTTCGCGAACAGCAGCGTGAACCACAGCCACAGGCTGACCCAGAAGATGAAACCGGTCGGCGCCTCGCCATGACCGGCGAGCGCCTGCACCCACAGCAAGGTGGTCAGCACGCTGCAGACGAATACAACGAACATCACCGGATTGCGGAACTGCAATCGTGGCGACAGCTTGCGGAACGAATCGGCCATCGCCGTGAGAACCAGCTCGCGGTTGAAGCCGCTAACTGCATGCGTTTGCGAAGTCATGGAATCAGTGTCCCGAATGGATCAGTGGGCCGACATCAGATATTCGGCGATCGGCCCGAGGGCCAGCGCCGGCAGGAAGGTGAGCGCGCCGATCACGATCACCACGCAGGCCAGCAGCGTGATGAACAGCGGCGTATGCGTAGGCAGCGTGCCGGCCGATTCGGGCACGTGCCGCTTGGCCGCGAGCGAGCCGGCCAACGCCAGCATCGCGATGGCGAGCGGATAGCGGGCGAGGAACATGCAGATGCTGAGCAGCACGTTCCAGAACGGTGTGTTCGCCGAGAGTCCGCCGAACGCGCTGCCGTTGTTGTTGGAGGCCGAGCTGACCGCGTAGAGGATCTCGCTGAAGCCGTGCGCCCCGGGATTGGCGATACCCGCCACCCCGGCAGGCACCATCACTGCGACCGCCGTGCCGATCACCACCAGCGCGCACGGCAGCAGCACCGCGAGGCTGGCCATCTTCATCTCGTACGCCTCGATCTTCTTGCCGAGGTATTCCGGCGTGCGGCCCACCATCAAGCCGGCGATGAATACCGCCACTACAGCGAACGCGAGCATGCCGTACAGACCCGAGCCGACGCCGCCGAAGATCACCTCGCCGAGCTGGATCAGCCACATCGGCACCAGGCCACCCAGCGGCGTCAACGAATCGTGCATCGCGTTCACCGCACCGCAGGACGCTGCCGTGGTGATCGCCGCGAACAGACCGGACGAAGCGATGCCGAAGCGCGTCTCCTTGCCCTCCATGTTGCCGCCGGCCTGCAGCGTCGAGGCGTGCTGATCGACCGCCAGTCCATGCAGCGCGGGGTTGCCGGCCTGCTCGGCTGCAACCAGGGCGATCGTCAGCGGAATGAAGATCAGCAGCATGGTGGCGAGGATGGCCCAGCCCTGGCGCCGATCGCCTACCAGCTTGCCGAACATGTAGCAGAGGCTGCCAGGAATCAGGAAGATCGCCAGCATCTCGATGAAGTTGGAGAACGGCGTGGGGTTCTCGTACGGATGCGCCGAGTTCGCGTTGAAGAAGCCACCGCCATTGGTGCCGAGCATCTTGATCGCGATCTGCGACGCAGCCGGCCCCATCGGCAGGGTCTGCGTGGTGAGCGGCGTTTCTTTGGTCACTTCATGACCTACGGCATCTTTCACCGCATTGCCGGCCGCATCCTTCACCGTCTCGGTGTAGCTGCTGGTCTGCAGGACCGGCACATCCACATACGGCCTGAAGTTCTGCACCACGCCCTGCGATACCAGCAGCAGCGCGATCAGCAACGACAGCGGCATCAGCACGTACAGCGTGCTGCGCGTGAGATCGACCCAGAAGTTGCCGATGCTGAGCGAGCTGCGCCGGGCAAAGCCGCGTACCACCGCCACCAGCACCGCAATGCCGGTCGCCGCGGAGAGGAAGTTCTGCACCGCCAGACCTGACATCTGGGTCAGGTAGCTCATCGTCGACTCGCCGACGTAGCCCTGCCAGTTGGTATTGGTAGCGAAGCTGATCGCGGTGTTCATTGCCGAATCCGGCGACACCGCGCCGAAGTGCTGCGGATTCAGCGGCAGCCACTGCTGCACGCGCTGCAGCACATACACCGCCAGCACGCCGAGCACGTTGAACAGCAGCATGGCCAGCGCGTAGCGCTTCCAGCTCATGCCATCGTCACTGCGGATGCCGCATAGACGATAGATGCCGCGCTCCACGCGGGCGCCGAAACGTGTGACCCGGTTCGGTGCATCCGCGAACACCAGCGCCATGTAGCTGCCCACCGGCTTCACCAGCAGCAGCAACACGACCAGGTACAGGCCGACCTGCAGGAAATCATTGGTGGTCATTCGAACCACTCCGGCTTGAGCAGGGCAACACACAGGTAGCCGGCCAGCGCCACGGCGATCAGGCCGGCGAGGACATAGAGGACATTCATGACTGGGAACTCAGGCAGTGGAGGAAGGCAGACTCGGCAACCGGTCTACTTGCGCGGACTCAGCCGGTCGCAGATCAGCGCAAAGCCCAGCGTGGCCGCGCACAGCACGAGCAGGAACAACAGGTAGACGAAATCCATCGGCGTCGACTCCATGAAAGGACGACGCACACTGTAGGAAGTACCGCATAAGATCGGGGTAGCGATTCGGCCGCTACGCGTATAGAACGCGTAAAGTTTTCCGGGCGGCGTGTGGATCGCGGATCAGGCAGTCATGTTCAGGCGGTCATGTGCAGCCGGTCGTCACCGTCCGCCGCGGAGTCCGACGGCAGCCGTTCGATCGCATAACCGGCCGAGTCCCACGCATCCAGCCCGCCAAGCAGCGGGCGCACGCGCCGGTAGCCGATCGCCATCAGCAATTGGGCCGCCTTCGCGGCGGAGACTTCGTTCGGGCAACTGCAGTAGATCACCAGCTCGCGATCCGGCGGAATGCCAAACAACACCTGATCGACACTGTCCAGATCGGCCAACAAGGCGCCGGGGATGATGCGCGTGTCGAGCAGGCGCGCAGCCTGCGAACGCACGTCGACCACGATGGGAGTCTGCCCGCCTGCAATGGACTCGTTCAACTCGTCCACCGTGATGCGCGCCATGCGCAAGGCCACCAGCAGGCGGCGGCGCTGCCACCATTTGGCGGCGATATACAGCGCAAGCAAGACCAGCAGCAACTCGAACGCCAGCGTACCAGCGCTCGCCAGCGCCGCCAGCACCACGTCGATCTGCGCGGCAAAGGCGTAGCCGAGTCCCACCGACAAGCCCGCCCACAGCAGCGAGCCGATCCCGTCCAGCAGCAGAAACGTGGGGATGCGCAGACCCATCGCGCCAACCAGCGGCGGCGCCACCGTGGACAGCCCCGGCACGAACTTGGCGATCAGCAGCACCCGTCCACGCCAGCGCTGGAAGCGCAGCTCGGACTGCTTCACGCAGGAATCGGGCGACAGCGAGATACGGCAGAGCGTACGCATCACGCCGGAACCGAAGCGCCGGCCGGCCCAGTACCAGGCCAGGTCGCTGAGCAGGCACGCCAGTACCGCGGCCAGCACCACGGCAGCCACCCCCAGCTTGCCGTTCGCCGCCAGCGCGCCGGCCACGATCATGGTGGGCACCGCCGGCACCGGCACGCCGGCCTGCTCCACCAGTACATTGAAGAACACCAGCAGCAAGCCGTATTGCGCGATCAGCGTGATGATTTCATGGGCCATCGGATCGGTACTCGGTGCGCGTCCGCGTAACTGCAGGCATTGATGATTGAGCCGGCGGCCGGCTATTGCAAACCCTTGCGCGTGACCGCCGCCGCGTTTGCGGCGACATGCCGCGGCGCAATTGTCCGCACGGCCCTATAATCGCAACGATACGCCGCCTTGAAGCCTCCATGATCCTGATGCCAGCCGACGCCAGCCGCCCTGCCGACTTCGCCCACGTGCGTGACCTCGCCGCTGCCGACATGCAGCGCGTCGATGCATTGATCCGCCAACGGCTGTCCTCTGACGTGGTGCTGATCAACCAGATCGCCGACCACATCATCGCCAGCGGCGGCAAGCGCCTGCGTCCGATGCTGCACGTGCTGGCCGCCGGCGCCGCCGGCTACCGCGGCGACCACCACACCAAGCTTGCGGCGATCATCGAGTTCATCCACACCTCCACGTTGCTGCACGACGACGTGGTCGACGAATCCGACCTGCGCCGCGGCCGCAAGACCGCCAACGCGCTGTGGGGCAACGCTGCCAGTGTGCTGGTCGGCGACTTTTTGTATTCACGCTCGTTCCAGCTCATGGTGGAACTGGACGACATGCGCATCATGCGCATCCTCGCCGACACCACCAACACCATCGCCGAGGGCGAGGTGCTGCAGCTGCTCAACATCGGCAATGCCGACGTCAGCGAGGCAGCGTACCTGGCGGTGATCGAGCGCAAGACCGCGGTACTATTCGCCGCCGCCACCGAACTGGGCGGCATCCTCGGCGGACTGCCGGAAGCGCAAGTGACCGCGTTGCGCCGCTACGGCATGGAGCTGGGTTACGCGTTCCAGATCGCCGACGACCTGCTGGACTACGTCTCCGATGCCGACACACTGGGCAAGAACATCGGCGACGATCTGGCCGAAGGCAAACCGACCTTGCCGCTGATCTACGCGCTGGAGAAGGCAAACCCGGAGCAGGTGCAGTCGTTGCGCCACGCGATCGAACACGGCGGCCTCGACTCGCTCGACCGCATCATCGCCTCGATCCGCGACTCCGGCGCACTGGAACGTACCCGCGAACGTGCATTGATCCATGCGCAGGCCGCGCGCGATGCGCTGGCCGTGCTACCCGCCTCGGCTTATCGCGATGCGCTGGCCACGCTTGCCGACTATTCGGTGCAGCGCACGTTCTGACGCTGTAATTCACCGTCTGGTGGAAGCTCAAAAGACTCTTGGTAAATCGCCATCGATCAAGCCTTTTCTGTCGATCGGAGAAGGAATAGCTAGCCGGTGTCAGCCCACACCGTTGCAGAAAATCGCCAACACCTTTTTCTTCTCAACGTCATATTTCAGGTTGACCACCGAACAGCCTCCGTCCAGAATTTTGGGAGCCTTCTCGGGGCTCACCACCCGAACGCCAGGCTCTTCATCCCCGAACACGAACTCACCGATCAGCAAGTGGTGCCCGTGCGCGGCTTGGCCCGAGTAGTAGCGTGCGTAAGCAGGCAGTGGCTGCTGCCCTCGGGCAATGTCAAGCGGGCTTCCACGTCGCTGATTTGCTGCGTGGTAGGCGTCCAATGCATTGAGGCCGTTGTTTCATTTGCTGTGACGTTGAAAGCGAATAGCGCGCACAAACCAATGCAAGCACCGAGCATATGCGGCGGGGTCGATGCCCGATTGATTTTGACCAGTGTCAGGCCACGTCTGAGGTCAGCGACGCGTTGACACAGATGCTCAACAGCCACCAGCACGAGGTGCTGCAGCAGGCGGCGCCATCGTCGGCGCGGGCCACGGACCATACCACCCAAGCGCGGTGGAAGCCTCGGCTGTAAAAACATACCGCCCCATTCTCGGCGATTATTCATTCCCACTTTTCAAGTTCATCCTCATGCACCTCCGTTGCGAAACCATCCTCGAACTCAACGGTGTAAACGACGCCGGGCGGGAATTTATCGAAATATGCCCCTAGGCTTTTTTCAAATACTCCCACCACCCAAGCCTTCTTTGGCGAGGTGAGTTCGGTGCGTGAATTCGCACGAACGCGAACGATGTCGTCGTGAGTAAATTTCGGCACTTCAACCTCCTGTAGGAGGATTAATAGGTGGATTAATTGGAAGATGTGGGTTCCCGGTGGGGTCGGTCACCCCGGGCCGATGCGCATGAGGCTCACGCGCCTTCGGATCAGGCTGCGTTTTATGCCCACCTCGATCTAACCTATCGCCAGTAGCCTTACCATCCCTATCACGGACCTGTTGATAATCACCGCTTGAGGAAGTTGTCACCCTTTGCCCTGCACCGACGGGAATCGCGTTCCCATCCTTGTCGACTACCACCACAGGGGCATCTACAGGACCATCATACGGGTTCGTGTTTCCGTCAGCAGAAGGAGCTGGCTGAACTGCTGATGGAGGCGCTTCCTCGCTATGGTGCACAGGCGCCGTCTTGGGCGGAGCTATCGCATTCTGGACGGCTCGTTGAAGTATCACACCCCCCACATAGGCGTAACCGACCGCCTCTTCCAAGACACTGTGCGCAACAATCGTGCAGGAGGTTGAATTGCACGTAACGCTTCTACCATCCGGGTCAATGTTTATGATGGGATTGTTGTTCCCATACCCATACCTGTTGAAGTTGAACGCATTCCCCGGTGCTGGCGTGACCGGGTCTACACTAAGGAACCTGCCCGTGACCGGGTCGTAATACCTTGCCTGCATGTAGATCAGACCGGTGTCCGGGTCGTTGACGTGACCGGAATAGCCGGGCCCGTTCGGAGGGGAGCCAATACTTGGAACAGAGGAACCGTAGGGCGCGTAGTCATATGTGGCAACGATGTTGCCTTGTGCATCGGCTTTTGCCAGCACATTGCCCTGAGGGTCGGTGTAGTAGTAATGGCGCGTGCCGGCGTGCAGCTGAGTGCTCGAAAAAGCACCCATCAGCAGCATGATCAAGAGTCGGGCCCATTGACCCATTCCCTCGTGACAGTTCATGCCGATCCCTCTCCTGATGTTTGCTGCCTCCCTCAGACTACAAGAAGTCGGCGTGCGCTCAAACTGGCCAGCATCCATGCCAGCCACCCTGCGGGCTTTTCCCTCCACCAGGCCGCCGCTTCATAGGGGCCTCGGGTATAGCGCGCTTCAGAAGAGCAAGATCCACCGCAAAGCGAACGACAAAGCGACACCACGCTTTGGCTTCTCCGCTTTTTCACCGAGTGCGGGCCACGATGGCCCGCTGTTCTACCCGGGGCCTCTGTGCGGCGGTGAGGCTGGGTGTCCTTTCCTCTTGGTCATTTCTCGTTTGGACAAGCAAACGAAAAATGACTCAGTCGCCAACGGCGAACGAAAATTCTTCGCTTCAAACCATCAACCGAGAGCAAAGCATCGCGACTGAAACCGCTCCTACAAAAACCATGCGGCAACCATCGCAGCCGCACCTGCCCTCTGCGATTAGGTTTCCCAAGGAAACCAACCGTTCCACACCTGGCGCTGGCACCGCCGCCGCCAATCGGCCAGACTTCGCCCATGCCCCATTTCCGCTCAACCGGTTGGTTGTTATGGCTCGTGGCGATCCTGCTGCCGCTGGCGCCGGCGCATGCCGCCAGCGCGAGCTATAGCTATGACACCGTGCATAGCCAGATCGTCTTCAGCATCAGCCACGACGGTTACTCGCGTCCGTTCGGACGACTGCACATCGCGAAGGGCTGGTTGCGTTTCGATGCGGACGACTGGAGTACGGCGGCCACCGAGCTGGATATCGATCTGGCCGGGGTGGACATGGGCGACGCGGACTGGAACAAAGCCGTGTGCAAACCATCCCTGCTCGACTGCACGCGCAACCGCTATGCACACTTCGTCAGCAGCAGCGTCGAACGCAAGGACGACCATCACGGAGTGTTGCACGGTCAGCTGACCCTGCGCGGAACCAGTCAGCCGCTGAGCCTCCCTTTCACTTTCAACCGTGCCGCCGAGACCATCTACGGACTGCATGCGGTCGCCGGTTTCTCGGCCAACGCCATGCTGGATCGCGAGACGTTCGGCATTACCACCAACCCCGACTCGATCGGCCAGCAGGTCAGTATCTGGCTCGAGCTTGAGGCGATTCGCGACGAGCACGCCATTCCAACATCGAAGGAGCAACCATGAGTCTGCGCAGCAATGATCGTCAATGGGGTTCGGTCGCCAAGTTCTTCCACTGGGTCATCGCGCTGGCGATTCTCGGCAACGGCATCTTCGGCCTGCTGATGGATCTGGCGCAATCGCCGATGCAGAAAATCAACTGGCTCGCCCTGCACAAGTCGATCGGCCTGACCGTACTGGCGCTGGTGCTGTTGCGCGTGCTGTGGCGCTGGCGTGATGGGCGCCCGCAGGAGGAGCCGGCGCCGCACTGGCAGCAATGGGCTGCGCGAGCCGTGCATGGTGTTCTGTATGTGTTGATCGTGGCGTTGCCGCTCAGCGGCTGGTGGTTCAACTCCGTCACCGGCAAACCGTTGCAGTGGTTCAAGCTGTTCAACCTGCCGGCACTGGCGGCGAAAAACGACGACCTGCGCCATTTCGCGCATGCAGTCCACGAATACCTGTTCTGGTTTCTGCTGCTGGTGCTGGTGGCGCACGTCGGTGCCGCGCTGAAGCACCATGTGTTCGATCGCGACAACGTGCTGCGCCGGATGCTGCCGTTCGGCCGTCCGCGCAGCGATGCCACCACCCGAGGAGAATCCTGATGAAACGTCTTGCCACGCTGCTTGCACTCGCCTTGCCCTTCGCCGCCACCGCTGCCGACTACACCGTGCAGCCGGCAGCGAGCACGCTGGGTTTCAGCGATACCTTCCAGGGCGAGGCCTTCAATGGCCACTTCGGCCAGTGGACGGCGGCGATCAGCTACGACGCGGCCAACCTCGCCGCCTCGAAATTCGACGTCGAGGTGGCACTCGCCAGCGTGAAGACCGGTGATAAGGATCGCGACGGTGCACTGCCCGGCTCGGATTTCTTCGACATCGCGAAATTCCCGAAAGCACACTTCGTCAGCACTGGCTTCCATCAGAGTGGTGCCCAGGTGATCGCCGACGGCAACCTCACCCTGCGCGGCGTGACCAAACCGGTCAGCCTCAATGTGACGTTCAAGCCGCAAGGCAAAGGCGCCACGCTGGACGTGACCGGTACCGTGAAGCGGCTCGATTTCGGCGTGGGTACCGGTGACTACGCCGATACCTCGGTGATCGGAGCGGACGTGAAAATCACCGCGCACTTGCAGCTCGCGCCGAAGTAAGCGGCCGCCACGATGGCGAGCGACGACCTGTGGCAGCGCCTGCGCGGCTGGATCAAGCCGGTCGCCGGCACACCATCGACGCCCGCGCCGCGCCCTGCTACAGCCGGTTCGTCCCGCGTCGCCGATAGTCTGCGCAGCCTGCTCGACGACCCGACCATCCCGGCCTCGGTGCGCAGCGAACTGGCCACCGATTTCGGCCGCATCGAAAGCATGCTGGACAAGCTCGAACGCGGCGAACTGCACGTCGCCGTGTTCGGCCGCGTCTCCACCGGCAAGTCGGCGCTGGGCAATGCGCTGCTGGGCCGTGAGGCATTCAGTGTCGGCGTACTGCATGGCACCACCACCGACGCCGCGCATGCGATGCTGGATGAGGCGCAGCACGACGGCCTGGTGCTGATCGATACGCCCGGCATCAACGAACTCGATGGTGAGGCACGCGAGCGGCTTGCGTTCGAAGTGGCCGAGGTCAGCGATCTGGTGATCTTCGTCGGCGACGGCGATCTCACCCGCGAGGAACTCGACGCATTGAAAACCCTCGCCGCCACCCAGCGCCCGCTGCTGCTGGCGTTGAACAAGGCCGACCGTTACGGCGCCGATGAACTGAGCGATCTGCTGGCGCATCTTCGCCTGCGCGTGGCCGGGTTGGTGCGCGCCGAGGATGTGATCGCGGTGGCTGCGCGACCGGCCGCACAGCGCGTGGTCGAGGTCAATGCGCGTGGACACGAGCAGGCGCACGAGCAAATGCGTCCACCGGATGTCGCCGCCTTGCGCGAGCGGCTGTTGGCGATTGCCGCGCGCGAGGGCAAGACGCTGTCGGCGATCAACGCCGGTCTGTACGCAGGCCGGCTCACCGATCAGGTCAGCGCGCGCATCGCGCAGACGCGGCAGGCTGTGGCCGCGAAACTGATCCGCCACTACTGCCTCGCCAAGGGCGTGGCGGTCGCGCTGAATCCGATTCCCGTCGCCGACCTGCTCGCCGCCGCCGGGCTGGACGCGGCGATGGTGGTGCAGCTGTCGCGCGTCTACGGTCTGCCGCTTACCCGCGCCGAATCCGGCCGGCTGGTGGCGGTGATCTCCGCCCAACTCGCCGCCTTGATGGGCGCGATCTGGGGCATGCAGCTGGTCGCCTCGGCACTGAAGGGCATGAGCGCCGGGCTGTCGGTGGTGGTCACCGCTGCCGCACAGGGTGCGCTGGGCTGGTACGCCACCGTGCTGATCGGCCGCGCCGCCGAACGCTATCTGATCGCCGGCAAGTCCTGGGGCGAGGCCGGCGCCAAGCGCGCCGTCGCCGACATCGTCGCCAGTCTCGACCGCGACTCGATCCTGCGCGAGGCGCGCGAGGAAATCCTCAAGCGGCTAAGAAACCGCAGCGTCACGCACTGATCCGATCACGTCCCGATCACCTCCACGCGCTGCAACGCATGCAGGGCAACTGCGCCTAGAATCCACACTCCCACCACAACCCGCGGGTCAGAGATCGACATGTCAGAAGAATTCGAAGTCCGCGGCGTGCATGAAGACCACATGGACGCCGCGGCCGAGCACGAGCCTCGCGGCATGGCCGGCAGGTTGGCAGTGCTCACCGCCATTCTGGCCACGCTGGGCGCGATGTTCTCGTACATGGCGGGCGCCACCCAGGCCGAAGCCGGCCTGCTGAAGAACGACGCCGCGATCAAGAAAACCGAAGCGGCCAATCAGTGGAACTATTACCAGGCGAAGGGCAACAAGCAGAACCTGAGCGAGCTCGGCATGGAGCTGTCCAGCGATGCACGCAAGCCGTTCTTCGCAGCCGAGGTGAAGCGCTACGAGGCCCAAAAAGCCTCGATCAAGCTCGCCGCCGACAAGCTCGAGCAGGCCTCGACCGAATTCGATGAAAAGAGCGAGGTGCAGATGCACCAGCATCATCGGTGGGCACAGGCCACCATGTTGCTGCAGATCGGCATTGCCATGGCGGCGATTGCACTGCTCACCCGCAAGCAGTGGCTGGGCAGGCTGGTGCTTGCGATGGGCAGCCTCGGCATCGTCGTCGGTGTACTGGCGTATTTCGGCATCTGAGTTCGCGCATCCGAATGCGGGCGCGCCACAATCTGCCCTCGGTCAAACGAGTTTGTGCGTTTACGTGGCAACCCGCAGAAACGCGCACACCGCCGCCGCATCGAACGGCCATTCCAGTTCACGCCCGTCGCGTGTATCGCGAAGCACCGGCACACGGGTGCCGTAGCGCTGTTCCAGTTCGTCGGAATCGTCCACCCACACGCTATCGAACTCCGGCGCATGCGCTTCGGCCAGCACGGCGAGTGCAAGGTCGCACAGGTGGCAGTCGTCGCGCTGGTACAGGATCAGATCGGACATGCGCTTGCGAATGGACTGCCAAAGGCGGGGACGCCGCGTAGAATAACCGGTTCTCCTCCCTTCCCCGGCAACGCCCCCATGGCCGTCAGCGTATTCGACTTGTTCAAGATCGGCATCGGGCCGTCCTCCTCGCACACGGTCGGGCCGATGCGCGCGGCAGCACGTTTCGCCGAACGCTGGCTGGAAGAGAAAGGCGTGCTGAGTCGCGTGACCCGCGTGCGCGCCGAACTGTACGGCTCGCTGGCGATGACCGGCCGCGGCCACGGCACCGACAAGGCGGTACTGCTGGGACTGGAAGGTCAGCACCCGGACACCGTCGATCCGGATCAGATCCCCGCCACACTCGAACGCATCCGCAAGACGCAGCGCCTGCGCGTGCTCGACAAACACGAGATCGAGTTCGAGGAAAAGCGCGATCTCGTCTTCAACAAGCGCCAGAAACTGCCGTTCCACACCAACGGCATGCGCTTCTCCGCCTACGACGCCGACGGCAACGAGCTGGCCAGTCGCGATTACTACTCGGTCGGCGGCGGCTTCGTGGTGAACACCGACGAGGCAGCCGAAGACCGCATCGTCGCTGATACCACCGAACAGCCTTATGCCTTTTCCACCGGCGACCAGATGCTGGCGCTGTGCAAGCAGCACAACATGACGATCGCCCAGCTGATGATGGCGAACGAAACGGTGTGGCGCCCCGAGGCGGAGACCCGCGCCGGCCTGCTGACGATCTGGAAGGCGATGCAGGACTGCGTCAACCGCGGCCTGCGCTCACCCGGCGTATTGCCCGGTGGCCTGAAGGTCACCCGTCGCGCACCTGCGATGGCCGAGGAATTGCGCAACGCGCCCGAAGCCGCGCTGCGCGATCCGCTGACCATCCTCGACTGGGTGAACCTGTATGCCCTCGCCGTCAACGAGGAGAACGCGGCCGGCGGTCGCGTGGTCACCGCGCCGACGAATGGTGCGGCCGGCATCGTGCCCGCGGTCGGCCACTACTACCTGCGCTTCTGCCCCAAGGCGAACGACGACGGCATCGTCGAGTACCTGCTCACCGCCGCCGCGATCGGCATTCTGTACAAGGAAAACGCCTCGATCTCCGGCGCCGAAGTGGGCTGTCAGGGTGAAGTCGGTGTGGCCTGCTCGATGGCTGCCGGCGGCCTCACCGCCGCGCTCGGCGGCAACGTCCTGCAGGTCGAGAACGCCGCCGAGATCGGCATGGAGCACAACCTCGGCCTCACCTGCGACCCGATCGGCGGCCTGGTGCAGATCCCCTGCATCGAACGCAACGCGATGGGCTCGGTCAAGGCGATCAACGCCAGCCGCATGGCATTGAAGAGCGATGGAAAGCACCGCGTGTCGCTGGACAAGGTGATCAAGACCATGCGCGACACCGGCCGCGACATGAAGGACAAGTACAAAGAGACGAGTCGCGGCGGTTTGGCGGTCAACGTCATCGAGTGCTGAGTTTCAAAAGCCCCCTCCTCCAAGCCTGCTCGGGCGCAAGGGAGCAAAGCACTGTCCACCCACACTGCCGGCTTCATGACTTCTGCCGGCTGACAGGCCGGGCAGCGCTCTGTCATCATCCGGCGCTTGCGCCATCAGTCTGATGGCTCGTCGATCCACTGCACCGGGAATCTGCATGTCCTCATCCAGCCCTCTTCGCCGCGACGTCGGCCCATTCGCCCTGATGCTTACCGGCCTGGGCTCGATCATCGGCTCCGGCTGGTTGTTCGGCGCGTGGAAGGCGGCCGGTCTGGCCGGTCCTGGCGCGGTATGGGCCTGGGTACTGGGTGCGGCGATCATCATGACGATCGCGCTGACCTATGCCGAGCTGGGCGCGATGTTTCCCGAGTCCGGCGGCATGGTGCGCTATAGCCACTACTCGCACGGCTCGCTGGTCGGCTTCATCGGTGCGTGGGCGAACTGGATCGCGATCGTTTCGGTGATCCCGGTCGAGGCCGAGGCCTCGGTGCAGTACATGGCTGGCTGGAAGTGGCAATGGGCGAAAGACCTGTACATGCATGTACCGGGCGCACCCGGCGAGCTCAGCCATGCCGGCTTGACGATCGCTGCGGTGCTGGTGATCGTCTATTTCCTGATGAACTTCTGGAGCGTGAAGCTGTTCGCCCACTCCAATACCGCGATCACTGTATTCAAACTGGTGGTGCCGGCGGCCACCGGCCTGCTGCTGATCGCCAGCGGTTTCCATCCCGAGAATTTTTCGGTCGGCATCCACGGCGGCTCGCATGTAACGGACTTCGCCGCCATCCTCACTGCTGTCGCCACCGCAGGCATCGTGTTCAGCTTCAACGGCTTCCAGAGTCCGGTGAATCTCGCCGGTGAAGCGCGCAATCCCGGCAGGAGCATCCCGTTCGCGGTGATCGGCTCGATCCTGCTGGCCACCGTCGTCTACATCATCCTGCAGGTCGCCTATATCGGCGCGGTGCCGCGCGAGTTGCTGGCCCAGGCCGGCTGGCACGGTATCGACTTCAGCTCACCGTTCGCGGACCTGGCGAAGATCCTCGGCCTGTTCTGGCTGGCCAATTTGCTTTTCCTCGACGCGTTCATCAGCCCCAGCGGCACCGGCATGACCTATACCGCCACCACGGCGCGGATGATCTACGGAATGGAGCGCAACGGCACGCTGCCGAAGATCCTCGGCAATGTGCACGCGAAGTGGGGCGTGCCGCGTCCGGCGATGTGGCTGAACCTCGCGGTGTCGTTCCTGTTCCTGTTCTTCTTCCGCGGTTGGGGCACGCTGGCGGCGGTGATCTCGGTCGCCACGATCATCTCCTACCTCACCGGCCCGGTCAGCGTGATGACCTTGCGCCGCACTGCTCCCGAACTGCATCGCCCGTTCCGCCTGCGCGGCCTGTCGATACTGGCCGGTATCGCCTTCATCATGTCGACCGAGTTGCTGTACTGGGCCAAGTGGCCGCTCACCGGCGAGATCATCCTGCTGATGGTCGTCGCGCTGCCGGTATACCTGTACTACCAGGCCAAGGCCGGCTGGCACGACTTCGCCCGGCAGATGAAGGGCGCCTGGTGGCTGGTGTTCTACCTGCCCACGCTGGCGTTCGTGTCGTGGGCCGGCAGCACCACGTTCGGCGGCAAGGGCTATCTGTCCTACGGCATGGACCTGGGCGTAGTGGCGGTGATCGGCCTGGTGTTCTACCTGTGGGGCGTGAAGTCCGGCTGGCGCACGCCATCGGTGGAAGCGGCACAACTGGAAGCGCAGGCCAATCCGAATGCGCCCCTGGTGCTGGTGCCGCCGGACGAAGCGACCTCCGAACGCATTACCGGGCACTGAGCTTCAATCCTCCGGTCAGACCAAAAGCGCGCGGCTGATCACCGCGCGCTTTTTTCATTTCGAATGCTTCTCTCCGACGGCTCCACAACGGCACAAGTTGTACAGTGAATCCTGGATCGTGACCTTCACGTTGATCAACCGAGGGACGTCAGATGAATCCGCAGAAGCCTGTTGCCACGAGAGTCAAGATTTCGAAGAACGGCCCTTATCTCGTTTCCGGAGCGCTGCCTCTGCACAAGCAGACCATCGGCACCAACGAAGACGACGAGTCGATAACGTGGGACAAGGGACGGCAGTATCCCGCGCAGGAGCAATACTCGTTATGCCGCTGCGGCCACAGCGCAACCAAGCCGTTCTGCGACGGCACGCATGCGAAGGTCGGATTTGATGGCAGCGAAACCGCGAGTCGCAAGCCGTATCTTGAGCAGGCTGAAGTCATCCGCGGCCCGACGATGTCGTTGACCGACGTCGAAGGCCTGTGCGCGTTCGCGCGCTTCTGCGATCCGCGTGGCAAGGTGTGGAATCTCGTCAACGAAACCGACGATCCTGCGGCCGGCAAGCATTTCGTCAGCCAAACCTGCGACTGTCCCTCGGGACGGCTGGTGGCCTGGGACAATGAAACCGGCAAAGCGATCGAGCCAGCGTTCGAACCCTCGATCGCCCTGATCGAGGATCCTGCCCAGCACTGCTCCGGGCCGATCTGGCTGCGTGGCGGCGTACCATTGATCGGCGCCGACGGTTTTGAATACGAGGTGCGCAATCGCGTGACCCTGTGCCGTTGCGGCGCATCGCAGAACAAGCCGTTCTGCGACGGCACGCATGCGTCGATCGGATTCAGCGACAGCGAATGAGTGCACGCTGGCCTGCATCGCATCAGGCCAGTGCCAATACGTCCCCCAGCAACGCCTGTGCCGTCACCTCCGGCCCCGCGCCCGGCCCCTGGATCACCAGTGGCTGGGTGTTGTAGCGGGTGGTGGTGAGAGCGAACTGGTTGTCGGTGCCGTACAGGCGTGCGGCCGGATGGGTCAGCGGCACCTCGACCAGACCAACGCGGGCGCGGCCGCGCTGGTTGAGGCGTGCAAGGAAGCGCAGCACGCAACCACGCGATTTCGCGTCGGCATGCAGCTTCGCCAGCGGCTTATCCAGTTCCTCCAGCCGCGCGAGAAAGGCCTCGGTATCCAGCGCACGCAGCGGTTCGGGTACCAGGCCCTGCACATCCACCTCCTCGGTGCCGAGCGAGAAGCCGGCGTTGCGGGCGATGATCAGCAGCTTGCGCGCCACATCTTCGCCGGACAGGTCGGAACGCGGATCGGGTTCGGTGTAACCGAGCTGACGTGCCTCGCGCAGCAGCGCTGAGAACGGACGGCTGCCGTCGTACTGGTTGAACAGCCACGACAGCGAGCCGCTGAATACGCCTTCCAGCGTAAGCAACGCATCACCGCAGGTACGCAGGCGGCGCAGCGTGGACAGCACCGGCAAGCCGGCGCCGACGGTAGCCGAGTCTCCGTAGCGGCCGCCATGCGTCAGCGCTGCCTGCAGCGCTCGCCAGCCGGGTAGCTCGCCACCTGCCAGAGCCTTGTTCGCGGTGACCACGTGGTAGCCGCTTGCCAGCCATTCGGCATGGCGCGCGGCCAGTGGAGCACTGGCCGTGGCATCGACGATCACCTTGACCACCGCGCCACTGGCATCCAGCGCGGCGAGCAGGCTGGCGTTGTCGCGCACGTCGCCCTGGCGGTTGAGCTGATCACGCAGGCTGCGGCTGGCAAGGCTGGCGGGGTCGGTCTGCTGACGACGCGAGTTCGCGGCGCCGACCAGTCGCAGCGCCGCCGCGGCGGGCGTGTTGAGCAGCTTCAGCAAGGCGCCGCCGACCACGCCGGTGCCGAGCAGCACCACCGCGATGGCAGGTGCGGGAACGGCCTCAGCCGCGATTGCCCCGCGCACCGGAAGATCAGTGAGCACTGCGCTCATGCGAGCACCCGGCGTTTGGATTTATCCACGGCGGCGGCACGAACCAGTGCCGCGTCGAGGTCACGCAATAGATCATCGCCATCCTCGATGCCCACCGACAACCGCAGCAGGCTGTCGGCGATGCCGGCGGTGCGGCGCGCCTCGGGCGCCATCGACGCATGCGTCATCGAGGCCGGATGCGCGATCAGGCTCTCCACGCCACCAAGTGATTCGGCCAGCGAGAAATACTGCAGGCCATCGACGAAGGCCTCGATATGAGCCACGTCGCCGGCCAGCTCGAAACTGAGCATGGCGCCGAAACCCTGCTGCTGGCGCGACGCCAGCGCGTGGCCAGCATGACTGGCCAGGCCGGGGTAGTACACCTTGCGCACGGCCGCATGGGCGTCCAGCTGCTCGGCGATGCGCGTGGCGTTTTCCTGGTGCTGACGCAACCGCACGCTGAGCGTGCGCAGGCCGCGCAGGGTCAGAAAACTGTCGAACGGTGCGCCGGTGAGGCCGTTGCAGTTGGCCCACCACTTCAGCTGATCGAACACCGCCGCGTCGCGCGCCACCACCGCGCCGCCGACCACATCACTGTGACCGTTGATGTACTTGGTGGTGGAGTGCACTACCACGTCCGCGCCGAGCAGCAGCGGCTGTTGCAGCGCCGGTGACAGGAAGGTGTTGTCGACCACCAGCAGCGCACCGACCGTGTGTGCAGCCTGCGCCACGTGGCGGATGTCGGTGATCCGCAGCAACGGATTGGACGGCGTCTCCACCCACACCAGCGCCGGCTTCTGCGCCAGGCCGGCGGCCAGCGCCACGCTGTCGGTGAGGTCGGCGAACTCGACCTGGAAGCGACCCTTCTTCGCCCATGCATCCAGCAGGCGCCAAGTGCCGCCGTAGCAATCATGCGCAGCGAGCACCGTGGCGCCGGCCGGCACCAGTTCCAGCGCCAGCGCCACCGCCGACATGCCGCTTGAGGTCACTACCGCGCCGGCGCCCTGCTCCAGTTCCGCCAGTGCGTTGCCGAGCAGGTCGCGAGTCGGATTGCCGCTGCGCGAGTAGTCGTACGGACGCTTGCCACCGAGCCCCTCGAACGCGTAGTTGGTCGACAGATGCAGCGGCGGCACTACCGCACCGTGCTGGGTATCGCTCTCGATGCCGGCGCGCACGGCGCGGGTACAGGGGGCGGACTCGCTCATGATGGATCTCCGGTTCTTGCTGGTTTCAGGTGGGGAATCAGGCCAGCGCTTCGCGCAACAGCGGCGCGAGCTGCTCGGGTTCTTTGAGGAAGGCATCGTGGCCGTACGGCGACTCGATCACTTCCAGCGTGGCCGGGCCATGCAGGCGATGCTGCAGCTCGCACAGGTCGGCCAGCGGCACCAGCCGGTCGGACGGAAAACCGATCAGCGTGGCCGGCGTCGGGATCTGCTCCGGCTTGACGTCGTGCAGGTCGATCGATTCGGACAGCGCGAGGAAACGGTCGGCATCGAAGCGCTCGACGAAACGACGGCCCTGATGCGCCAGATAGTCCTCGACCGGAAAGTGGAAGCGGTCGTCGCGCCACTCCGGGCCACCGGCGAAGCGCCGGCCGAACTCGCCGCTGCCGCGGTAGGTGGTGATCGCCAGTTGGCGCGCCAGCGCCAGCGCTTCGTCGACCTGGCCACTGGCCTGACCCAGCCGCACGATGCCGCGCTGCACGCTGCGCTGCGCGGTGCTGAGCGGATGCGGCCGATGCGCGCCGGCCAGCAGCACCAGCCGGCCCACGCAGCGCGGATGCCGCGCGGCAAACGCCAGCGCCACCATTGCGCCATACGAGGAGCCGATGAAGGCATGTGCCTGCGGGATGTCCAGGGCCTGCAGCAGCGCGGCCAGCGCGTCGGCCTGATCCTCGCTGGATACGGAGCCGGCGCCCAGCTCGTCCGGGGTCAGCCAGTCGATCGCGAGCACGCGCCAGCGTTCCAGATCGATCGCTGCACCGCTGCCTACCAGCGCCTGCCACCAGCCCGGTGCGGCATGACCGTCCAGCGCGGTGACGTCACGGTCGGCCGAGATGCCGCCCTGCACGATCAACGTGGGAGCATCCGGCGCGCCGCACCACAGATAGCGCACCTCGACCTCGCGCGGGCCACTGCCGTACTTCGGGCTGATGGTCAGCCGCCGCGTAATGCGCTGGGCGCTCAGATCATCGCGACGGGCCTCCGCATGAAAGCGTGCCGGCAGGTGGCTTGAAGCGTGGTTGGCGAGTAGCGGCTGGCTGGTCATGCGGTTCTCCGGTCGCATCGCCTGCGGGGTGCCGGAGCCGGGTGTCATGCATGCACAGCAGTGAAACTGCAGCAGGATGACGCCCATCTCTCGGTGGCGCCGTGGCGCCTCCGCAGGATTTGGCACCGTGACGGGAACGCTTCCCGCTGGTTGCCCCGGCATCAAAGGGCCTATCCCTCCGCCGGTCTCGATGAGTGAAACGGATAGTGAAGGCTTTGCTTATTACTTGTCAATAGACGTCTAAACATCTAAACGTATATGCGTTTAAGTAATAACGACAAAGGAATGACGTAAACATGCCAGCTGCACCGCAGCATCACCCGAAAACCCCCATAAGCCTGCGGCTGGGTGCGCAACTCCTGCATGTGCATCAGGCCAAGCTGCTCAAGCCGGCGCTGCTGCGCAACAAGGGCCTCCCCTTACCGGACTGACTGGTGCATGCACCTGGACCGAGGTCGATACGCGCCAGCCATCGCCGCTTCATGCGCCTCCTGCTAACGTATTCGCATGACTCCCCACCCCGACACGACCGCGTTGCATACCCGCTTGCAGCGCGACGGCTTTGCCTTCGTCACCGCCGACACCATGCGCGGCCTGCTCCCGGTACAGGCGCTGAGCGACTGGCCCGCGTTCACCGCCAGCTGGAACGATCTGGCTCCCGACAGCTACCTCGCCGCTAGCGGCCGTCATCGGCGCCGGCGCCACGCCACGTTCGCCGTCGACGCGGACGGCGACGTGCAACGCCAGCCGCACCAGCCGCATTACCAGAGCCTGCAGTACAACTCGCTGCAGGGCGATATCCAGCGCTGGTTCGAACCGGTGCTGCCGGCGATTGCCGACGGCGCCAGCCTGCGCCACATCCTCGGCTTCTGCCGCGACTGCTTCGGCGCGCTGGCGTCTGCCACCCGCCATTGGCATATCGAGGTGCACCAGTTCCGCATCGAGGCGCGCGCCGACGAAGCCGGCGAGCCGACGCCGGAGGGCGTGCATCGCGACGGCGTCGACTACGTGCTGGTGCTGCTGATCGACCGCGCGAACATCGAGAGCGGCACCACCACCATCCATGCCCATGACGGCAGCCTGCTGGGCAGCTTCACGCTCACCCACGCACTGGATGCCGCACTGGTCGACGACAGCCGCGTCTTTCACGGCGTCACCGCGGTAACGCCGCTCGACCCGCAACAGCCGGCGCACCGCGATGTGCTGGTGGTGACATTCAAGGCGACGGCGTGACCGGATCTCATCACGGCTGCGCCTGCCCGCGCATCCGTGATATCCGACCACTACACCCACATTACCTGCAGTCGCGTAAGATGCGCGGTTGATCTTTCGCCAGGCCATGTCATGTCCCTCGATTCATCACATCGCGGGAACCCTGTTGCCTCCCCGCCGCATGATGCCCACGCCGAGCGTCTGAAATTCAGCGGTGACAACTCGTTTCACCGCGAACTGCGCCGTCGTGTCGATGCCGAGTTCAAGCGCAGCGGCACCCGCCAGCGCGACAGCGCGCAGATGTATCTGAAGACGGCGGTCATTCTCGCCACGTTCGCACTGGCCTATGTCGCGCTGGTGTTCTTCGCGGTCACGTGGTGGCAGGCACTGCCGCTGGCGCTCGTGCTGGGCACGGCGATGGCGGGGATCGGCTTCAACATCATGCATGACGGCGGCCATCAAGCGTATTCGGAGCGGCGCTGGATCAACCGGCTGATGGCGCTGGCGCTGGACCTGGTCGGCGGCAGCTCGTACATCTGGCAGTGGAAGCACGCACGCTTCCACCACACCTGGGTCAACGTGGCCGGCCACGACAGCGACATCGACCTCGGCGTGCTGGGCCGGCTGTCGCCGCAACAGCCGCACCGGCCGTGGCATCGCTGGCAGCACGTCTATCTGTGGCCACTGTACGGCGTCACTGCGATCCGCTGGCACCTCTACGGCGATTTCCGCGACATGATCACCGGCACCGTCGGCGAGCGCCCGTTCGTTCGTCCGAAAGGCTGGGATCTGGTCGGATTCGTGATCGGCAAGCTGGTGTTCTTCACCCTTGCGTTCGGCCTGCCGCTGATCTTCCATCCGATCGGCAGCGTGTTGCTGTTCTATGCACTGGTCTCGGCAGTCGCCGGCGTGCTGCTGGCGCTGGTGTTCCAGATGGCGCATGTGGTGGAAGAGGCGGCATTTCCGTTACCCGACGAAACCGGCCAGCAGATGGATACGCCGTGGGCGATTCATCAGTTGGAAACCACGGTGGATTTCGCCCGCGGCAACCGCGTGCTGAGCTGGCTGATCGGCGGCCTGAATTTCCAGGTCGAGCACCACCTGTTCCCGCGCATCTCGCACGTGCACTACCCGCTGGTCGCCCGCGTGGTGGAAGCTACCTGCCGCGAGTTCGGCGTGGTCTATCTCGAACATCGCACGTTCGGCGCCGGCATCGCTTCGCACTACCGTCTGCTGCGGCACCTGGGCAGGCCGGTCGCCGCAATCGACATGGCATCTGCCGCGCTGTTGCCCGAGCCCATGCTGCACAACTGATGTGCAACCTCCGATTGCGCGTGAATACCGCACTGCCACGAAATTCACGCGCAGCGAGCTTGTGCCTTGCGATGCTGTATTCGCAGTAGCCATGCCTTCGGTACGGTTTCACCTCCGGGCAAGCGCGTGCGCTGACATTTGCCGCTGTCCTTGACCTGTGGCTCCGCCACAAGCTTGGCATTCCATAAAGGACACATCATGAAAACGAAACTAGTCTTGGCCATGTGCGCCGCTCTGCTGGTATCCGGTGCAGCGATGGCAGCGCAGTCCGACGATCAAAGCGGCACCGTTCAAACCACCAAAACGACGACGACCACTGTGCAGCACGTCAACGGTGCCAACACCACCTGGTACAAGGAAGGCGGCATCGTACCCACCGAGTATCGCGACAATCGTTACGTTGTTCAGCACTGGCAGGTCGAGCACTTGAACGAACCCGTCCATGGATCCCATTGGGTGCGCGGCGACGATGGTGACTACCTGCTGGTCGATGAAACCAACGGCGCGATCACCAAAATCATCCGCCACACCGATTGACCCACCAGGGACGCGATCCCTCACTGCGTCCCATGAAAACGGATCCATGACTTCCATGGATCCGTTTTCTATTGCGGTAGTCAATCTGTCGATGGCTTCGACGTGACGACCGTATTGAACCTGCTCCCTCCGTTGCGCTTTGCAATTGCGATGAATCGACCCGGCTGCGACACTCCCCGCATGACGCTCCGACCCTGGAGCACCACGGCCAACCATCCGAGGGGAGCTGCCATGTCCATCGCCGCGAATATCGTGATCGCCATCATCGCGTTGCTGCACCTGTGGTTCCTGATCCTGGAAATGTTCCTGTGGACCAAGCCCTCTGGCCGCCGTGCGTTCGGCCTCACGGCGGAGTTTGCCGAGCAGTCGAAAGCGCTCGCCGCCAATCAGGGCCTCTACAACGGTTTTCTCGCCGCTGGGCTGGTCTGGGGCCTCTGTCTCGGCAGCGTCGGCTTCAGCGTGAAGGTGTTCTTTCTCGCCTGTGTGCTGGTCGCCGGCATCTTCGGCGGATTGACTGCGAACCGGAAGATTCTGTGGATACAGGCGTTGCCGGCGGCGGTTGGCCTGGTACTCGTCCATCTGACCTGATCAGGCAAACACTCATGGCGACTCCCTCTCGCGAAGCTGTCGGTCAGCGCTTCGATCATTCGCTGATGCAACATGCCCGCGAAAAAACCTGGGCCGCGCTGCACGGCATTAGCGCGCGCATGCGCCCAGGCATCAGCGAGGACGAGGCGAAAACCGAAGCCGACGAGGTATTCCGCAAACTGGGCTTCGAGCGACTGTGGCATCCGGTGATTATCCGCATCGGCGCGAACACGATGAAGACGTATCGGCAACGCTCCGATCCGAACGCGCGACTCGGCGAGAACGACAGTTACTTCATCGACCTCGGGCTGGTGTTCGACGGGCATGAGGGTGATGTGGGCGACACCTTCGTAGTTGGCCAGGCACCGGAGCGACAGGCCTGCGCCGATGCGGCACGCGCGTTGTTCGGCGAAGTGGCGGACGCGTGGCGCACACATGGACTGAGCGGCCAGGCGCTGTATGAGTTTGCTGGCGAGCGTGCCGAGGCGATGGGTTGGCGGCTCAACCACGCGATCAAGGGGCACCGGGTCAGCGACTTTCCGCACTCGATCCACAAGGGTGGCGACCTCGGCGATCTCGAAGCGTCGCCATCCAGCGGGCTGTGGATCCTGGAGATCCAGATCGCGCACCCGACGGAGCCGTTCGGCGCGTTCTACGAAGACCTGCTGACACGCTGATCCGCGCGAACATAACAACCTCGTCTGCATGCAATCACCTGCGTTAGACAGCATGCGCGCTATGCTGCAGCCTCATCCAGGCTTTGCCTGGATTTCAGGCTGCACCGCATGCCGTCGTATCTGAAGCCAGTGCCCACCCCTGCCGCCACCGCCGGCAAGGGCGGCCCGACGGCGAAAACCCGCAAGCGGCCACCGATCAGCACCATGATCGTCGGCATCGGCGCATCGGCCGGCGGGCTGGAAGCGTTCAAGTCGTTCTTCGCACACATGCCGGTGGATGGCGAGCTGGCCTTCGTGCTGGTGCAGCATCTGGCGCCCGATCACAACAGCTTGTTGGCCGAGCTGGTCGGCCGCGGTACCACCATGCCGGTGCTCGAGGCGACCCATGGCATGCGCGTCGAACCACGGCATGTCTATGTGATTCCGCCAAACGCCACCCTGACCATCAGCGATGGCGTGCTGCAGGTATGCAAGCCGGCACCGCCGCGCGAGCATCGCTGGCCGATCAATACGTTCTTCACTTCACTGGCCGAGGATCAAGGTGATTACGCGGTGTGCGTGGTGCTGGCCGGCACCGGCAGCGATGGTGCGCAGGGACTGCGCGCCGTGAAGGATCACGGCGGATTGGCGCTGGCGCAGTCCGGCTTCGATCACGAGGCCATGAATGGCATGCCGGCCAATGCGGTGGCCACCGGACTGGTCGACGCGGTGATGCCGGTGTCCGACATGCCGGCACGGCTGCTTGCCTATCAGAAGCAGATGCACGCCGCGCAGCTGAAAAAGGGGTCCGATGGCGTGCGCGGCGACGTGGCGGCGCACCTGAAAATCATCTGCGAACTGCTGCATGCCGAAGTCGGCCACGACTTCAGTCAGTACAAGGAAAAGACCATGATGCGGCGCATCCAGCGTCGCATGCTGGTGGTGCAGGCCGAAACGGTGACGGATTACATCGAACACCTGCGCGAACATCCGAACGAACATGAGCTGCTGTTCCGCGAGTTCCTGATCGGGGTAACCGAATTCTTCCGCGACCCGGTCGCGTTCGAAGCACTGCGCACCATCGCCATCCCGTCGCTGCTGGCCGACAAGACCAGCGACGACGTGCTGCGGGTCTGGGTGCCAGGCTGCGCCACCGGCGAAGAAGCCTACTCCATCGCCATCCTGCTGCGCGAGACGATGGGTTCGCAACGCGGCCTGAAGGTGAAGATTTTCGCCACCGACATCGACAACCAGGCGATCGACCGCGCCCGCGCCGGACGTTACCGGGCACCGTTGAACGGCATTTCGCCCGAACGTCAGGAGCGCTGGTTCAGCAAGGATCGCGACGACTACTGCGTGGTCAAGCAGATCCGCGAGATGTGCATCTTCTCGCCGCACAGCGTGATCAAGGATCCGCCGTTTTCGCGGATGGACCTGGTCTCCTGCCGCAATCTGCTGATCTATCTCAACAACGACCTGCAGGAACGGCTGGTGCAGTCGTTCCACTATGCGTTGCGGCCCGGCGGCTTCCTGCTGCTGGGCACTTCGGAGCGACTGGCCCGGAACGCGCGGCTGTTCACCGAACTGGACAAGAAACAACGGCTGTACTTGCGCCGTGACGATGCCCGCACGCGACCACGGAATTTCCCCAACATGCAACGTCATCCCGTGGAACATGCAGCGCATGCCACCCTGCAGCAAGTCGAAAACCTGATCGATCAGCGCGCACGCCAGGCTCTGGAGCCATGGTCGCCGGCGTACGTGGTGATCAACGCCAGCCACGACGTGCTGCGCTTCGGCGGTGACACAGGGCGTTACCTCGCGCCGTCGTCCGGTGCAGCCAGCCTCAACCTGTTTCAGCTGCTCGACAAGCCGTTGCGTGGCGCCGTGCGTGCCGCCGCGCTGCAGGCCTTCGCCAGCGGCACGCGAGTGGTTCGCGAAGGGCTGACCCTGCTGCTCGATGGTCATGAGCGCTCGCTGCGGCTGATCGTGGAGCCGCTGGCTGAAGGCGACGGCAAGGTCGAGATGTGTGTGATCGCCTTCAACGAACTGGAACTTGCACTGCGCTCGGCCGAATCGTCAACCGACGGCAAACCCGACAGCGAGCTCACGCGCGTCCACGCGCTGGAGGACGAATTGCGCGGTACACGCATGCAGCTGCATGCCGCCATCGAACTGCACGAAACAGCCGGCGAGGAACTGAAATCGGCGAACGAGGAATATCAGTCGGTCAACGAGGAGCTGCAATCCGCCAACGAAGAACTGGAAACCTCGACCGAGGAAATGCAGTCGATCAACGAGGAGCTGCAGACCGTCAACGCCGAGCTCAACAGCAAGAACGAGGCGCTGAACCGGCTCAACAACGATATCCGCAACCTGCTGGACAGCACGCAGATTGCAACCATCTTCCTCGACCGCGAACTGTACATCCGCAGCTACACGCCGATGATGACCGACCTGTTCCACCTGCGTGATGGCGACAGAGGGCGGCCGATCACCGAGATCTCGCCACGCATCAACTACCCGGAACTGAAAAGCGACGTTGCACAGGTACTGCGCGACATGGCGGTTACCGAACGCACCTTGCGCGGTATCGACGAAGCGCCGACCTTCCTGCTGCGCATGCGTCCCTACCTGACCTTCGACAATGTCGTCGACGGCGTGGTACTGACCTTCGTCGACATTACTGAAAGCCAGCAGCTGAACAGCGAGCACGCCCGCCTCGCGGCCATCGTGAATTCCTCGCGCGATGCCATCTTCGGCTTTTCGCTGGATGAGCGGATCAGCAGCTGGAACGCCGGCGCCGAACGCATCTTCGGCATGACGGCCGAACAGGTGGTTGGCCAGCCATTGAACATGTTGCTGCCGCCCGAGCCCTCCGAAGAGACCAGGAAGTTTTTCGTCAGCCACGAGCGGCCGACGCGGCTGGCCGAGTTCGACATGACCTGGGTGCGACCGGACGGTGCATCGGTGCCGCTGGCGATCAGCTATTCGCCGGTATGCGACCACGACGGCACCATGTTCGCCGGCAAGCTGATCGCGCGCGACGTCACCGAGCGCGTGCGCGCGGAACGGCACACGGAAATGATGCTGGCCGAGCTCAACCATCGGGTGAAGAACACCTTGGCCACGGTGCAGGCGATCGCCCAGCAGACGATTACCAATGCACCGGATCTGCCCAACTTCGCGGAAAGCTTCCTGTCGCGACTGCTGGCGCTGTCGCACACGCATAACCTGCTGGCGCAGGATGCATGGCTCGGCGCACCGCTGATTGGTATCGTCAACAACGAACTGGCGCCGTACCGGCAGGACAGCGACACACGCGTGGACGACGCGCGAGTACGCCTGCAGGGCGACGAAACCCACCTGCCGCCGAAGCAGGCGCTGGCGCTCAGCATGGCCTTCCACGAATTGGCCACCAATGCCGGCAAGTACGGCTCGCTGTCGATACCCGAAGGCCAGGTCACCGTCACCTGGACGACACGCATGAAGGGCCAACGTCCATGGCTGCTGCTGCAGTGGACGGAAAGCGGTGGTCCCACCGTAGAGCCCCCCACACGCCGCGGCTTCGGTTCACGCCTGATCGACGAGGGCGTGCCGTATGAACTGGATGGTGAGGTGACGCTCGCATTCCCCCCTGGCGGCGTCACCTGCACCATCGATGTACCACTGGACGAGGTAGTTCTCTGATGACCACCGACAGCCATCCGCCCTGCATCCTGCTCGCCGAAGACGAGATGATGCTGGCGATGATGCTGGAAGACCGGCTTAGCGCATCCGGCTACAGCGTGCTCAAGGCCGCCCGGCTGACCCGGTGCCTGGAACTGGCCGAGTCCGCGCCGATCGACCTGGCAATCCTCGACATCAACCTGGCCGGCGAACCCAGCTTCCCCGCCGCGCTGGTGTTGCGCCGTCGCGGCATCCCGTTCGTGTTTTCATCCGGCTACGGCGGCGAAGACATACCGGAAATGTGGCGCAACGAAACCGTCCTGCAGAAACCCTACGACACCCGCCAACTGACCGCGGCCCTGACCGCGTTGCGCGCGGCCTGACGGCCTTTGCCGCAGCAACCTGCGGCCATTCGAGCTGTAATCGGAGTACGCTACCGGCCGGCAGGGCGGCGCCTGAGCAGCCCTTTGCCACCCCTCGGCTGAACCGACCGCAGCAGGCTTTCCGCCGGCCGGTTACAATAGGCGGTCTGACGCACTCGCGCCCTGCCTGTCGGGGCCAGCGCAAACCAGCCCCAGAACCAAAATATTCCCGGTGGACAGCACAGCTGCCCTCCTCACGCTTGCCCTGACACAACCCTTTCCGGAATCCAGACCGTGGCCCGACAGAAACCTCTCTCGCTTTACCGCAACATCGGCATCATTGCGCACATCGATGCGGGTAAGACCACCACCACCGAGCGCGTGCTGTATTACACCGGCAAGAAGCACCAGATCGTCGACGTCCATGACACCAAGGACGGCAAGGGTTCGACCACCACCGACTACATGGAGCAGGAGCGCAAGCGCGGCATCACGATCCAGTCGGCAGCCGTGACGGCCGAATGGAAAGGTCACCAGATCAACGTGATCGACACGCCGGGACACGTCGACTTCACCATCGAGGTGAACCGTTCGCTGCGCGTGCTTGACGGTGCAGTGGTGGTGTTCGACGGCGTGGCCGGCGTGGAACCGCAGACCGAGACCAACTGGCGCCTGGCCGATCAGTACAACGTGCCGCGCGTGTGCTACGTCAACAAGATGGACCGCATCGGCGCCAACTTCGCGCATTGCGTGAAGGGCATCCGTGAGCGCCTGAACGCACCGGCCCTGCTGTGCCAGATTCCGCTGGGCAGCAGCGATGAGTTCTGCGGCATGGCCGACCTGGTCGCCAACGTGGCCTACATATGGGCTTCGGACGACAAGGACAGCACGTGGGAAACCGTGTCGTTCGAGGAAGCGAAGAACCGCCTGAAGTTCGGTTCCACTGTCGACAACGACTGGATCGATCAACTGCCGAAGCTGCGCGAGGAAATGATTGAGACTGCGCTGGCGATGGACGACGAAGCGTTCGAGCATCTGATCGAGACCGGCGAACACGATCCGAAGAAGCTGAAGGAATGCATCCGCAAGGGCTGCGTCACCGGCAAGCTGGTGCCGGTGTTCTGCGGCTCCTCGTACAAGAACAAGGGTGTGCAGCAGCTGCTGGACGCCGTGGTCGACTACATGCCGTACCCGGGCGAGAACGGCGGCATCTCGATGGTCGACGAGGACGGCAACGTCATCGGCGAGCAGGCAGTCACCGACGACGCGCCGGCGCGCGCACTGGCGTTCAAGGTCATCAACGACCAGTTCGGCACGCTGACCTTCTGCCGCATCTATTCGGGCGTGATCAAGAAGGGCGACACGCTGCAGAACGTCACTCGCGGCAAGAAGGAACGTGTGGGCCGCATCGTGGAAGTGCAGGCCAACGCCACCAAGGAAATCGACGAAGTGCGCGCCGGTGACATCTGCGCGTTCGTCTCGATGAAGGACACCGAGACAGGCGATTCGCTGTCCGATCCGGCGCATCCGGCCCTGCTCGAGCGCATGCGCTTCCCGGATCCGGTGATCAGCGTGTCGGTCGAGCCGAAGACCCGCGGCGACGTCGACAAGATGTCGACCGCGCTCTACAAGATGGTCAAGGCCGATCCGTCGCTGCGCATGGAAGTGGACCAGGAAACCGGCCAGACCGTGCTCAAGGGCATGGGCGAGCTGCACCTGGAAATCACCATCGACCGCATGCGCACCGAGCTCGGCGTGGAAGCGAACATGGGCAAGCCCAAGGTCAGCTTCCGCGAAGCCTTCGGCAAGTCCGTCGAGCACACCTACACGCACAAGAAGCAGACCGGTGGCACCGGTCAGTTCGCCGAAGTGAAGATCATCTTCGAGCCGGGCGAGCCGGGGACCGGCGTGGTGTTCTCCGATGAAGTCGTCGGTGGTCGCGTGCCGCGCGAGTTCATCCCGGCAGTGGAGCAGGCCATCACGAAGGAGTCCCGCCAGGGTCAGGTCGCCGGCTACCAGGTGCTGGACTTCAAGGCACGCCTGATCGACGGCAAGTTCCACGACGTCGACTCCTCAGCGCTCGCCTTCGAAATCGCCACCCGCGCCTGCTTCCGCGAAGCGCAGAAGCTGTCCAAGCCGAAGTTGCTCGAGCCGGTGATGAAGCTGGAAGTTGTCACCGAAGCGACCTACCTGGGCGATGTGATCGGCGACATGAACCGTCGTCGCGGTTCGATCACAGAGCAGGGTCAGAAGGGTGTCAATGCCTTCGTGCAGGGCTTCGTGCCGCTGGCCGAGATGTTCGGCTACATCAACTTCCTGCGCTCGGCGACCAGCGGTCGCGGCAACTTCAGCATGATCTTCGATCATTACGAAGAAGTGCCTGCCAGCATGGTCGAAAAGCTGATGGAGAAGGAAGCGAAGTAAGGCTTCGCCTCCGAGATTCAGCCGATTGCATCAATGAGAGTGTGAGAAAAAACCGGGGAGAAATCCCCGGTTTTTTTTTATTGGATCAGACTGCACACGATAGACATCCCTCTCTGCCACGGTTGGCGCTAACGAATTCGCTCCGCGATTTCGCCGATGAGGCTTGCGAACTGACGTACGCAAACCCCGTGCTCGCGTGTTTGAGACAACGCGTCATGCAACTGCTTTGGCGGCCTCCTCAATCAGTGCCGCGATCTCGTTCGGATACGACGCCAATGAAGCATGACTGGAAGGCAGAGTGATCGCCTTTTGAGGCTTCATGCGCTCGACGAACCAATGCTCGGTTTCCGGCGGGATCATGCGGTCATTGCTCGACACCTGGTACCAGCTCGGCTTGACCTTCCACGCAGGTGCGCCAGTCTTGTCATCGAAACAGCGGGCCGCGATCGGCTTCTGGGTCACGGCCATCACCAATGCTTCGGTCTGGTCGAGATCCTGGCAAAAGTTCTCGTGGAACTGTGTCTGGTCGATCCACAGGTAACCGTTGGCGTCCGGGCGAATCGCCGCGGCACCGGGCGGCGGCTCGCGCATGCCGAAGATGCTGCCAGGAGTTTCGCCTTCGTCGGGCGCGAAGGCGGCGACGTATACCAGCCCCACCACATTGGGCACATGGCCGGCACCAGTGATCACCACGCCGCCGTAAGAATGACCCACCAGCAAGGTGGGACCGCTCTGCGCGGCCGCCAACTTGCTGGTGCGGTCAATATCATCAGCTAGCGAGGTCAACGGGTTCTCGACGGCGTTGATTTTGTATCCCTTGGCATGCAACAAGGGAATCACGTGACCCCAGTGCCCGGCATCGCCCCACGCGCCATGGACTAACAGGATGTTCGGTTTGCTGCTCATTGGCGTCTCCCAAACTGCAAGGCCTTTCTGGCTACCCGCCTGTCGTATCCGCTCCTGTGTATCACTCTCGGATCAATGAATTTGTGAAGATTCATTAGTTGTCTGACAAAGCTGCAAATAGATCCGGGAGAACAGCCTGTTCTTGCTGCGCTCAAAGTCAGGATGTAGCTGGCGGGGATAAGGAAGGCCTGAGAGCCTGTTCAAGCTACAATTGACGGTTCGCGCTCCAGCTGACCCGCCATCCATGTCCACCCATCTGCAAGAAACCCGCCGCCGCCGCACCTTCGCCATCGTCAGCCACCCTGACGCAGGCAAGACCACGCTGACCGAAAAGCTGCTGCTGTTCGGCGGCGCGATTCAGATGGCCGGCTCGGTGAAGGGGCGCAAGGCGGCGCGGCATGCGACCTCCGACTGGATGGCGCTGGAGAAGGAGCGCGGTATCTCGGTGACGTCGTCGGTGATGCAGTTCCCGTACGAGGGCAAAATCGTCAACCTGCTCGACACGCCAGGCCACGCGGACTTCTCCGAGGACACCTACCGCGTGCTGACTGCGGTGGATTCGGCGCTGATGGTGATCGACTGCGCCAAGGGCGTGGAAGAGCGCACGATCAAGCTGATGGAAGTCTGCCGGCTGCGCGACACGCCGATCATGACCTTCATCAACAAGCTCGACCGCGAGGGCCGTTCGCCGATCGAGCTGCTCGACGAAGTCGAGTCGGTGCTCGGCATTGCCTGCGCCCCGGTGACCTGGCCGATCGGCATGGGCAAGCGCTTGAAGGGGGTGTACCACCTGGTACTGGACGAGGTGCACATCTTCGAGCCGGGCAAGAATTTCACCCGGCAGGACTCCACCATCTTCAAGGGACTCGATGCGCCGGGGCTGCTGGAGAAGATCGGCGACGAGGCGATGCGCGAGCTGCGCGACGAGCTCGAACTGGTACAGGGCGCCGCGCCCTCGTTCGAGATGGACGAGTATCTCGCCGGCAGGCAGACGCCGGTGTTCTTCGGCTCGGCGGTGAACAACTTCGGCGTGCAGCTGTTGCTGGATTTCTTCGTCGAACACGCGCCGTCGCCGCGTCCACGCGGTACGCTGAGCCGCGAGGTGCAGCCGGAGGAAGAGAAACTTTCCGGCTTCGTGTTCAAGATCCAGGCCAACATGGATCCGGCGCACCGCGATCGCGTGGCGTTCATGCGCGTGTGTTCGGGCACCTATACCGCCGGCATGAAGATGATCCAGACTCGCACGGGCAAGGACATCCGCATCGCCAACGCGCTGACCTTCATGGCCAGCGACCGCGAGATCGTGGAGACCGCCTACCCAGGTGACGTGATCGGTCTGCACAACCACGGCACCATCACCATCGGCGACACGTTCACCGAAGGCGAGGCGATCAACTTCACCGGCATCCCGAACTTCGCACCGGAACTGTTCCGCCGCGCGCGCCTGCGCGACCCGCTGAAGATGAAGGCACTGCAGAAGGGCCTGGCGCAGTTGAGCGAAGAAGGTGCCACCCAGTTTTTCCGCCCGCTGATGTCGAACGACCTGATTCTCGGCGCCGTCGGCGTGCTGCAGTTCGACGTGGTGGCGTATCGGCTGAAGGACGAATACAACGTCGACGCCAGCTTCGAGCCGGTGACGGTGACCACGGCGCGCTGGGTGCACTGCGACGATGAGAAGAAGATGGCCGAGTTCCGCGAGAAGAACGCGATGAATCTCGCGATCGACGGTGCCGGCGAACTGGTCTACATCGCGCCGACGCGGGTGAACCTGCAACTGGCGCAGGAGCGCTGGCCGCAGGTGCGCTTTGCCAACACGCGCGAGCATGCGGCCTCCGTCGAGGTGTAGCGCTGGCCCCGATATCGGCCATGACAGACGTCACTAGGCGTCTCCAACTTCGGCTGTTAGCGTGCACCCCTCTAGATAGGGGAACACAGCGCCATGCATGACGCGTCCGTTGCTTTCGTCACACCTGCCGGCGCGCCGCGCTGGAAGCGCTGGCTGGTGTTTTCGCCGCTAGCGCGCATGGTGATCTTCACCCTGCTGTTCATCGTCTTCAGTTTCGCGATGGGCAGATTGATCCATGTGCTGGGCTGGGGCGGCAAGGGAGCATCGGATGTCGCTCATGCCCTGGGGCAGCTGCTGATGCGCGCTCTGCCGGCGCTGCTGGCCTACCTGCTGCTGGTGAAACTGGTGGAGCGCCGCCCGGTCAGCGAGCTGGCGCTGCGCCGGTTGCTGCCGGATGGCGCCATCGGCATGCTCGCGGGCCTGCTGCTGTTCAGTGCTGTGGTCGGCGTGCTGTACCTGCTGGGCAGCTACCACGTCACCGGCACGAATCCGGATGCGCACTGGCTGCCGGCCCTGCTGATGGTCGGACTGGGCGCAGGCATCGGCGAGGAGATCATCACTCGCGGCGCGCTGTTCCGCATTGTCGAGGAAGGCCTCGGCACCTGGGCTGCACTGATCGTCTCGGCGTTGTTCTTCGGCGCCGCGCATATCGCCAATCCGGGCGCCACGCTGTGGAGCTCGGCCGCCATCGCGATCGAGGCCGGCCTGCTGTTCGGCATGCTGTATCACGTGACCCGCTCGCTGCCGATTTGCATGGGCGTGCATGCGGCATGGAACTTTGCCCAGGGCACGATCTACGGCATTCCCGTCTCGGGGCTCAAAACCGACGGCTGGCTGGTGTCCACCCGCAGCGGCCCGGACTGGCTCAGCGGCGGCGTGTTCGGCGCCGAGGCGTCGGTGATCGCGCTGAGCCTGTGCTCGCTGTGCACGCTCGGCCTGCTGGTTGTCGCGTTGCGGCGCGGCTCGATCGTGCCATTCATGCCGTGGCGCCGTCGCTGAATCGTTGATGGAATGCACGCCCGCCTTCACGGCGCGCGTGCAGCAAACAGCCGCGCAAACTGCGATGATCTTCGCATGCGCCCGAACCGATCAAACCGTTCCTGGCTGGCCGACCAGCCGTTGCAGCGCAAGATGACGCTGGCGATCAGCCTGCTGCTGGGCCTGTTCCTGCTGACCAGCGGGATCACCCTGCACTCGCTGCATCAGCAGGAAAGCAATCGGCACTGGGCCATGCACACCTACCAGGTGCTGCTCGAACTCGATGACGTGCAACGGGTGGTGCAAGGCAACCAGGTCGATGCGCGCGACTACATGCTATCCCCCGGCACGAACCAGCTGGCGCTGTTCAAGGGCGCGACGCGCGACTTGCATGACCGCCTCGCCGAGCTGCGCCGCCTGACGGCCGACAACGTGTTGCAGCAGTCACGCATCGACTCGATCGAAGCGTTGGCGGCCCGATGGCAGCAGGAGATCACAGACAACGCGATCAATCCATTGACCGCGCTGGATCTCGGCAACCCGGCTGCGGGCGTGGAACGGCAACGTATCCAGTCGAGCTATATGCAGCATCGCACCGTTCGGATCGAGGATCTGTCGATGCTGCTCGACCAGATGACGGCCGAGGAAAACCTGCTGTTGGTCACGCGCAAAGCGCAGCTGGATCGTACGCTTACCACCACCATGGTGATCAACGCGGTGGCGATCCTGCTGGGCCTCATCCTCGGCATCGTGGTGATCCGGCTGACCTCGCGGCTGATCACCCGACCGCTGCGCAACCTGACCGACCTGTTGAACCGGCTGACAAAGCATGACCACAATTTCGAGGTCGACCGGCTCGATCGGCGCGACGAGATCGGCGAAATCGCGCGCACGCTGCAGGTGTTCAAGCAGATGTCGCTCGATACGCAGGCGCAGACCTGGATCAAGGCGCAGGTCTCGGGCATTTCCCATCTTCTGCTGCAGGCCCCCACGCACAAGGAGTTCGCGCAATGGTTCATCAGCGAGCTGGTGCCGCTGTGCGAGGCCGGGGTGGGTCTGTTCTATTCGTACGATGACGCACGGCATCGACTCGACCTGCTGGGCAGCTACGGCCTGCGCCTGCGCAACCGTTCGTCGGATCACTACATGCCCGGCGAAGGGCTGGTCGGGCAGTGCGCCGTGGAACGCAAGGCGATCATCCTCGATAACGTGCCGGCTGATTACCTGCACATCGACTCCGGCAGCGGCGAAGCGCTGCCCGGCCATCTGGCGATCCTGCCGGTGCTCTACCGAGACACCCTGATCGGCGTGCTGGAACTGGCCGGCTTCACCGCGCTCAGCCCGCTGCACCGTCAACTGCTGGAGGAACTCCTGCCGCTCGTTGCGTTGACCCTGGAAAACCTCAACCGCACGATCAGCACGCACGATCTGTTATTGCGCACGCAGGAGCAGGCCGACGAGCTGCGCGTGTCCGAGCTGGTAATGCGCCAGCAGAAACAAGTGCTGCGCGACAACAACGATGCCCTGCATGCGAAGACGGCCGAACTCGAACAGCAGTCCGAACGGCTGATCGCCTCGGAGGACGAACTGCGCAGGCAGGCCGACGAACTGCAGGCGTCCAACGCAGAATTGCGCGTAACGACCGACGAGCTCGCGCGGGCCAGCCAGTACAAGTCCGAGTTCCTGGCCAACATGTCGCACGAGTTGCGCACACCGTTGAACAGCCTGCTGATCCTCTCGCGCAGCCTCGCCGACAACGACAGCGGCAATCTCAATGGAGAGCAGGTCGAATCGGCACGGGTCATCCATGACGCCGGCAACAGCCTGCTGTACCTGATCAACGACATCCTCGACCTGTCCAAGATCGAGGCCGGCAAGATGGAACTGATCATCGACGAGCTGTCGCTGACCGAGCTGGAACGGCGGCTCCGGCGCAGCTTTGCGCATGTCGCCGAGCAGAAGGGACTGGGTTTCACGCTGGAGATCGGGCCCGGCTTGCCGGCGATCCTGCACACCGATGCAGGCAAGCTCGAACAGATCACCAACAACCTGCTCAGCAACGCATTCAAGTTCACCGTGCGCGGCGGGGTCAGCGTGCGGATCGGCCGGCCCGGCAGCGAACTCGCCGTCCCCGCCGCGCTGCGCGACCAGCCGCTGCTCGCGCTGACGGTCAGTGACACCGGCATCGGCATCCCGCGCGACAAGTTCGAGCGCATCTTCAACGCGTTCGAACAGGTCGATGCGGGCACCAGTCGGCAGTTCGGCGGCACCGGGCTGGGCCTGGCGATCTCGCGGCGAATGGCCTTGCTGCTGGGCGGCGACATCGTGCTACACAGTGAAAGCGGTCGCGGCAGCGCCTTCACCGTGCTGCTGCCCGAGACGCCGCCGGCGCCATCACTCGAATCGGCCGACGCCGCGCCAAGGCCAAACACTGCAACGCCGGCGCGAGCGACATCGCCGCACCTGTTGCCGGACGTGGTCGACGACGACCGTCATTCGCTGCTGCCCGGTCAGACCACGATCCTGGTGATCGAGGACGACCCCGTGTTTGCGCGCATCCTGATCGACATGATCCACCGCAAAGGCTACCGCGCACTGGCCGCTGCCGATGGCGAATCCGGATTGCTGCTGGCGCGACAGCATCGCCCCAGCGGCATCCTGCTGGATGTCGCGCTGCCGACGATGGATGGCTGGGCGGTGCTCGACCAGCTCCGCGCCGACGACGCCACCCGCACGATTCCGGTGCACTGCATCTCGGTCACCGACGAGGCCCCGCGCGCGCTGGCACGCGGCGCGATCGGCTTCCTGACCAAGCCGGTCAGCCGCGAATCGATCGGGCTCGCGCTCGAACGCCTGCTGCTCGTCGCCAGCGGGCAGCAGGCCGGGGATAACGGCGGCAGCGCCGTGCCCGCGACGGCCGGTCCGCCACCACCGGTCGCGGGACTGAGCGGCCATCGAGTGCTACTGGTGGACGACGATATGCGCAATCTGTTTGCGCTGTCCAAGGTGCTGCGTGGCTGGGGGTTGCAGGTGAGCCTGGCGCAGGACGGCCACAAGGCGTTGAGGATGCTGGCCGACGAGGCCGCCCCGGAGCTGCTTCTGATGGACATCATGATGCCGGGCATGGACGGCTACGAGGTGCTGCGCACGATCCGCGCGCAGCCGCGGTTCGCCCAGTTGCCGATCATCGCGCTGACCGCCAAGGCGATGCATGGCGATCGCGAGAAGTGCATGGCCATGGGCGCCAGCGACTATCTGTCCAAACCGATCGACATCGATCGGCTGGCGGCCATGCTGCGGAGCTGGCTGCCGCGTTGATCCCCCGGCCTCGGTGGCGGCAATGCCGCTAATTTCACACCGATCGGCAATGGCGCGGTTTAAGGTTGCCACACGGGATGCCACTTGGTGCGAACGTGATGCTGCCGAAAATTCTGATCGTCGACGATACCGCCGCCAACCTGGTTGCCATGCGCCGACTGCTCGCACACAGCGGTGCGCAGATCTTCGAGGCGCGCAGCGGCAACGAAGCGCTGGCGTTGTGCCTGGATCACCGGTTTGCGTTGATCCTGCTCGACGTCCACATGCCCGACATGGACGGTTTCGAGGTGGCCACCTTGCTGGGCGAGGCCGAGCAACTGCGCGACACACCGATCATCTTCGTCACCGCCGCCTATGCCGATGACCTGAACCGCCTCAAGGGTTACCGCTCCGGCGCCGTCGATTACATCGCCAAGCCGATCAACGACGTGATCCTGCAGTCCAAGGTACGCGTGTTCCTGGAGCTGTATGCGGCGCGTGCCGAACTGCAGCAGGCCATGGCCGAACTGGCCGAGCGCAACCAGCAGCTCACTCAGGAAGTCGCCGAACGCGAGCTGATCGAGGCGATGGTTCGCCACCAGGCCAGCCACGATATGTTGACCGGCCTGCCGAACCGCATGCTGTTCCGCGACCGGCTGCACGTGGCGATTCAGCGCGCGCATCGCCATCACGACAGCTTCGCGCTGGCCTGCATCGACATCGACGGCTTCAAGGACATCAACGACGAACATGGCCATCCGGCCGGCGACGCTTTGCTGCAGGACATCGCGGCGCGGCTGTCGGCGCAGCTGCGCGGCAACGACACCGTGGCGCGGCTGGGCGGCGACGAATTCGCGCTGATCCTGGAGGACATCGAGGATCCGCAGCAGGCACTGCAGCTCTGCCAGAAATTGTGTGCGGCGCTGAGCGAGCCTTACGCGCTGCGCGTCAACGGCAGTTCGGTCGACGTGCGCATCGGCGCCAGCATCGGTATCGTGCCCTACCTTCCCGATGACCGGCCCGATGCCGACGAGCAGTTGATCCAGGCCGCCGACCGCGCCATGTATACGGCCAAGCGCAGCGGCAAGAATCGTTGCGTGCTGGCAGACTGAGCCCACGCACCACAGACAACACGTTCAGGCGTGCTTGCGCGGCGACATCCACATCATCACACGTGCGCGGAAAACCACCTCGCCGGCGGCATCGGTGACTTGCACATTGACTGGCCACTCATAGCCTGCGGCAGCAGAATGCACCGCCGTCTCGGGCGTGGCGACTCCATGCAAGGTGCCCACCGCCTTTTTCAGGTACTCGACGGTCATGCCCTTGGGAATCCAGCGCATGTCGGCCGGAATGGTCGCGTCGGTCATCACACCGGCGCTGAGTTCGGCCAGGTTGCACAACGCGATCGCATGCACGGTGCCGATGTGGTTGTGCACGCGCCGACGGTCGCGAATACGCACTTCGCAACGCCCCGCCTCCAGCGCCACGAATCGCGGCGCGATTGTGGCGAAGTAAGGCGCCTTGAAACAGACCAGTCGCGAAAAAATCCAGTGGCCCGCTGGCCAGCGTGTGATGCGACGGTATAGCGACAGCACGGACGCACTCATCGACAACTCTCCGGGAAAAGCCAACACGCGCCTGATGTCGTGCGAGCCACATCAAGCGCGAGCCAGTATGGGCAGGCTTGCCAGCTTCCTACTTGTCCGCGCGGGTCTTGAGCGCGCGCAGCTCGTCGGGTTCGAAGTCGTCCACCGAGATGAACTCGAACACGCCCTCGCGCACGCGCTTGAGCAACGCCACCTCGCTGGCATTCAGCACGCCGGACTGTTCGGCTTCGGCCAGCTGGTCCATGTAATCGTGCGCCGTGAACTGGCCACTCTTGAGCGCCTTGCCGAACTTGCGATCGACCGGCTCCGCCGCGATCACGTCCGGTAGCAACGCATTCATGCGGCCGATGGTGTTGTTTGCGGTCGGGGTCAGGTAGACCCATTCCATCAGCCGATCGCGCGCCTCGCTGGGGGCGGTGATCAGCGCGGCGACACGGCGACCCAGCCGATCGGACGGCGGCACTTCACGGCGACCGAACGGGAACACCAGCGCGCGCAGCAGCCACGACACCGGGCGCACCGGGAAATTGCGGATCGCGCCATCGAGCGCCATCTGCATGTTCCACACGCACTGGTGGAACGCCCATGCCAGCAGCGGACGATCCGCTTCCGGCCGGCCGGTATCCTCGTAGCGCTTGAGCATTGCGCTGGCTATATACAGATAGCTCAGCACGTCACCGAGGCGCGCGGACAGTTTTTCCTTGAACTTCAGCTTGCCGCCGAGCACACCCATGAACACGTCGGCGCACAACGCCAGCGCGGCGGAGTAACGATCGAGCTTGCGATAGTAGCGACGGGTATAGGCGTCGCCGGCGCTCTCGCCGAGACGCGAACCGGTAAGGCCCATCGCGAAGCTGCGCACCGCGTTGGAGATGCCGAAACCAATGTGACCGAACAGCAGCCGGTCGAACGTCTTCAGCTGCTCGCCGCGATCGGTGATCGACAGTGCCTGCATTTCCTTCAGCACGTATGGATGACAGCGAATCGCACCCTGCCCGAAGATCATCAGGCTGCGCGTCATGATGTTGGCGCCTTCCACGGTGATCGCGATCGGTACGCCTTGCCAGGCCCGGCCGGCATAGTTGCTCGGACCGAGTTGCACGCCCTTGCCACCGAGCACGTCCATCGCGTCGCCGGCGATCTGCCGACCCCATTCGGTGGCGTGGTATTTCGCGATCGCCGACGGCACCGCCGGCTTCTCGCCGCGATCGACCGCGGCGGCGGTGGCGCGCGAGAGCGCCGCAGTGGCATAGGTCAGGCCACCAATGCGAGCCAGCGCTTCTTCCACACCCTCGAACCGGGCGATCGCCAGGCCGAACTGCTTGCGCATGCGCGCATACGCGCCGACCGACGCCACTGCCGCGCGTACACCACCGGTGGCGTTGGACGGCAGCGAAATCGCTCGGCCCACCGAAAGACACTCGACCAGCATGCGCCAGCCGTGGCCGGCCATGTGTGGCCCACCGATCAACGTGGACAGCGGCACGAACATGTCCTTGCCGTGGATCGGACCATTCTGGAACGGCACGTTCAACGGGAAGTGACGACGACCGATCTGCAGCCCCGGCGTCGAACGCGGCAGCAAGGCCAGCGTGATGCCGAGGTCATCCTTGTCGCCGAGCAGGTGCTCGGGGTCGTACATGCGGAAGGCCAGACCGACCACCGTGGCAACCGGCGCAAGCGTGATGTAGCGCTTGTCGAAGGTAAGCTTGATGCCGATCGTGTCGACGCCATCGACAGTCTGCTTGCAGACGATCCCGAAATCGGGGATCGAGGTGGCATCGGAGCCGGCATACGGGCCGGTCAGCGCGAAACAGGGAATTTCCTCGCCGACGGCCAGTCGCGGCAGGTAGTAGTTTTTCTGTTCGTCGCTGCCGTAATGCAGCAGCAGCTCGGCCGGCCCGAGCGAATTCGGCACCGCGACGGTCGAGGCCACCGTGGCCGACATCGTGGCCAGCTTCTGCAGCACCGCCGAATGCGCCAGCGCGGAGAACTGCAGGCCGCCGTACTGCTTCGGGATGATCATGCCGAAGAAGCGATGTTTCTTGATGAACTCCCACACGTTCGGCGGCAGGTCGGCCAGCTCGTGGGTGATCTGCCAGTCGTCGATCATCCCGCACAGTTCTTCCACCGGACCGTCGAGGAAGACCTGCTCCTCCACGCTCAATTCTGGCTTCGGCTGCTTCAGCAGTTCGTGCCAGTCCGGTTTGCCGGAGAACAGCTCGCCCTCGAAACCGACCGTGCCCGCTTCCAGCGCGGTCTGCTCGGTCTCGGACAGCTTCGGAGTGACCTTGGCGAACAGCTTCAGCAGCGGCGCACTGATCTGCCTGCGACGGAAATCCACCAGCAGCAGTGGCACCGCAATCGCCAGCTCGATGATCAGCAAGATCACCATCGTCCACGGCGCCTGCGCGATCAGACCGACCACCAGCGTGGTGACGATCGTGGCGATTGCCCAGGTACGCAGGCTGCTGCGATGGTAGGCACATGCGCCGGTGGCAATCAGCGCCGCCAGCAGGGTCAGTATCACGGACATCTTGAGCACCTCATCACGGTTGGACAGCGCCGGCATGCCGCCGGTCGACAGATGGAGCAAGGCTCTGCACGAAGCGGACGACTTCGCGCGTAAACGCATCATTCGCGTCGCCCGCCACCATGTGCGTGGCGTGCGGGAGTTCCGCATGCTTTGCATGCGGCACCAATTGCAGAAATTCATCGACGGTGGCACGCGAGACCACGTCGCTGCGTGCGCCGGACAGCAGCAGCACGGGCACGTCGATCTTCGCCGCGGCCGCCTGCAGGCGTGGCTGGTAACGCTCGCTCTCCTGCACCACACCACCGGCCAGCAGGGCCGGATCCCAATGCCAGCGCAGCCGGCCGTCGGTGCCTTCGCGCAGCAGCGGGCGCAGTTGCTCCTCGCTCTTGCGCTCGCGACGCTGCGGCAGATATACGGCGATCTGCTCGGCCGCCTCGGCGTAATCCGCGAAGCCGTCCGGATGCGCCTGCATGAACGCGAGAATGCGCTCCACCCCGGCGGTTTCCCAGCGCGGCGTGATGTCGACCAGCACCAACGCGCGGAACGGCGTCGGTCGTACTTCGCCGGCGAGCACGATGCCGAGCAAGCCGCCCATCGACGCGCCGACCAGGATCGGCGGCTCGGGCTGCGTCGCGGCCAGTCGCAGCAAGTCGTCGGCAAACTGATCCATATGGTATTCACCGTCGGCCACGCGATCGCTTTCGCCATGACCGCGGGTATCGAACGTCACACAACGGCAACCGGTATCGGCCAGTGCCGTGGCCGCACCGTTCCAGGCACCGCGGGTCTGGCCGAAACCATGCGCAAACAGCAGCGCCGGATGGCCGGCCGGATTGCGCGTCTCCACCGCGAGACTCAAGTCGGCAACGGGGAAACGGCTGACAGCATGGAAGGATGGGATATCGGAAACCATACGGATGAGTATGGATTGCCTCGACGCTTGCCGTCAACCGCCCCTTCGGCGACCTTCAAGCAAGCTGAAAATAGCCAATACATTCAGCCAGATTGGCCGTACCCCATTACAAATACACAGGGTGTGGCTACCATACGCACATGAATGTCAGCAGCAAGCCAGAACGCACCCGTCTGTCCGCCGAAGATTGGGAACTCGCCGCCCTGCACCTGATTGCCGAGCAGGGCGTCGGCGCACTCGCCGTCGAGGCACTGGCGCGCCAGCTGGGCGTGACCAAGGGCAGCTTCTACTGGCATTTCCGTACCCGCGAAGCCTTGTTGAATGCGGCACTGGAACGCTGGGAGCAGTATGGCGAGCGCGAGGTACTCGGCCAGATCGAACAGATCGCCGACCCGCGCAAGCGCCTGCCCGAGCTGTTTCGCCGGGTGGCGCACGAGTTGCAGCCGCATCGCGTGTATGCCTCGCTGCTGAAGGCGCTGGATCATCCGCAGGTGGTGCCGGTGATGGCTCGCGTGTCGCAGCGGCGGATGGAGTTCCTGACCACCGCCTATCGCGAGGCTGGCCTGCCGGCGCCGCAGGCATTGAACCGGGCTCGCCTGACCTACGCCGCCTACGTGGGCTTCCTGCAGCTGAACTTCACGTTGGGCCTGCCGCGGATCAATCACGAGGAATTCGACGCCTACGTCGAACACATGATCGCGACGCTGATTCCGGCCTGATCCCCTTCGCAGCACACGGCCCGCACGGCGCCTATCGGCGCCGTTTTTATTGCACGAAACCTTGCAATACCAGTGCACGCAAACTAACGTTTCAGATCAAATTTTACGAAATCCAGAGGGACGCGATGGCCAGCAAGCTGGAAGCACTCGAGCATTGGGTAAACGAAGTGGCGGCGCTCACGCGCCCCGCACAGGTTCACTGGTGCGACGGCTCCGACGCCGAGTACCAGGCACTGGTGCAGCAGATGCTGCACACCGGCACCCTGATCGAGCTGAACCAGCAGACCCATCCGGGCTGCTATCTGCACCGCTCCAACCCTTCCGACGTGGCCCGTGTCGAACACCTGACCTTCGTCTGTCACCCCGACGAGCAGGACAGTGGCCCGAACAACCACTGGATGGCCCCTGCCGACGCGCACGCGAAGATCGATGCACTATTTGACGGCTGCATGGAAGGCCGCACCATGTACGTGATTCCGTACTGCATGGGCCCGATCGACTCGCCGCTGGCACGCTGCGGCGTGGAGATCACCGACAGCCCGTACGTGGTCGCCAACATGAAGATCATGACCCGCATGGGCGCCGCCGCGCAGGCGCGGATCGAACGCGAGGGTACGTTCGTCAAAGGCTTGCACTCGACCGGCGAACTCGACCCCGAACGCCGCTTCATCATGCACTTCCCGGCCGAACTGTCGATCAAGTCGTACGGCTCCGGCTACGGTGGCAATGCGCTGCTGGGTAAGAAGTGCCACGCGTTGCGCATTGCCAGCGAACAGGCGCGCAACGAAGGCTGGCTGGCCGAGCACATGCTGATCGTGGGCATTGAGGATCCCCGCGGCGACACGCACTACATCGCCGCCGCGTTCCCGTCCGCCTGTGGCAAGACCAATCTGGCGATGCTGATACCGCCGGCGGGTTATCGCCAGGATGGCTGGAAGGTGTGGACGATCGGCGACGACATCTGCTGGATGCGTCCCGGCGCGGATGGACGTCTATACGCGATCAACCCGGAAGCCGGTTTCTTCGGCGTGGCACCGGGTACCAGCGACGCCACCAACCCCAATGCGCTGAAGAGCATCTCGCACGACACCATCTTCACCAACGTCGCGGTCACCGCCGACAACCAGCCGTGGTGGGAAGGCCTGCCCGGCATGCCGGTCACCGACTGGCAGGGACGTCCGTACGATGCCGCCAACGGCCCCGCCGCGCATCCGAATTCACGCTTCACGGTCAGCGCGAAGCAATGTCCGACCTGGTCGGAAATGGCCGAGGCAGCGCAGGGCGTGCCGATCAGCGCGATCGTGTTTGGCGGCCGTCGCCCATCCCTGCTGCCGCTGGTGATGGAAGCGCGCGACTGGGGCCACGGTGTGCTGATGGGCGCCGCGATGGGCTCGGAAACCACCGCCGCCGCCACCGGTGCGGTCGGTGTGCTGCGCCGCGACTCGATGGCGATGAAACCGTTCTGCGGCTACCACTACGGCGACTATTTCGCGCACTGGCTGGCGTTCGAGCAACCCGGCGCGAAGCTGCCGAAGATCTTCCACGTCAACTGGTTCCGCAAGGGCGCGGACGGCAAATTCCTGTGGCCGGGTTTCGGCGACAACCTGCGCGTGCTGGAGTGGATGATCAACCGCGTCGAGGATCGCGTGGCCGGCGTCGAAACCCCGGTCGGCATCGTGCCCGCAGTAGACGAACTCGAGCTGGACGGCCTCAAGCTCGACCCTGCCCAGCTCGATGAATTGCTCGACGTGGACACCGCCGGCTGGCAGCGCGAACTCGCTGCAATCGGCGAGTACCTGCAAACCCTTGCCCCGCGCCTGCCGGAATCCCTGCGCAAGGAACAGCAGCGCGTGGCCAAAGCTCTGGATGAAGCGGACGTCCGGCCGCGCCGCGAAGCCGCCGCACACTGAGCCAGCGCATCCGGGCGGATCATCACATCCGCCCGGGATGCTTCCATAGCAAGGACACTGCGGCAGCGGTTCAAACCCTTTCGCACGACGACGCATCCAAGCTGGCAAGATGATCGCCGCCTGCCCTGCCATTGGAAGCTCCATGTCGCCTGCCCCAACGGGAGCCAACGACACCGATGACGTGCGCGCCGCGGCTGCCGGCGATCGCCAGGCATTCCAGCGGCTGTATCGGCTGCATGTGGGCCGGGTGCACGGCGCGGTGTACCGGCTTGCCGGCTACGACCATGCGCGCGCCGAGGATCTGACCCAGGATGCGTTCATCCGCGCCTGGCAAAAGCTGCCGGGTTTTCGCCACGAGAGCGCGTTTGGCACCTGGCTGTATCGGCTCGCAGTGAACGTGGCGCTGATGGATATCCGCGCCCGCGGCGCCGATCCGGTCAGCATGCTGGACGACGAACATTTGCCGGACACCGGCTCCACCCCGTTCTGCGCCGCCGAACGCGACGAACTGGAACGCGCGATCGGCCAACTGCCACCGCGAGCCCGCGCCGTGCTGGTGTTGCACGATATCGAGGGCTGGCTCCACGAGGAGATCGGCAGCGAACTGGGCATGGCGGTCGGTACGTCGAAAGCGCAACTGCATCGCGCCCGCGGCCTGCTGCGCAAAATATTGGGAGAAAAGTCATGAACGAATTCGAATGGCGTCGGCAGATGCGCGACCTGCGCCAGCCGCTCACACCGCAGCGCGATCTGTGGACCTCGATCGACGCCGCACTGGACGATACGGAACGCACGCATGCGCCGGTGATCCAGGCAGTGTCCGAGCATCCGCCGAAACACCGGCAGCATTGGCTGTTGGCCGCCAGTCTCGCCGCCTCGGTAGTGCTGATCGGCAGCATCGGCTGGCATCTGCTGCAAGCGCCGGTGACCCCACGGATCGCTAGCATCAGCAAGGCTCCGGCAAGCTGGAAACCGGCCGATCCACGCCTGGCCGGTGCCGCGATCGAACTGGATGCCGCGCGCATGGAACTGCAACTGGCGATCCAGCAGGCACCTCATTCACCGGCGCTGCAGCGCCTGCTCGACCGCACCGAATTGCAACAGGCGCAACTGCGCCAATTAGCCAACCAGGCCGGTTGATACCTACAGGAATGCCCATGAAAACCACCCGCTATCTTCCGCTGCTGCTGTGTCTGTGCATCGGCCACGCGCTCGCTGACACACCGATCCAGCTGCGCCATGACGCCACTCCGACGGCCCGCGTCAGCATCAGCAATATCGCCGGCACGGTGAACGTGATCGCCTGGAATCGCAACGAGGTGCAGGTCAGCGGCCAGCTCGGCAATGGCAGCAAGCCGCTGACCATCACCGGCAGCAATGGCGACATGACGATCAAGGTCGAACCGCAGGGCGGCTCCGGCTGGTTCAACTGGAAAGGCGACAACAACATGGCGCCGACCACGCTGGAACTGCATGTGCCCGAGGCCGCCTCGCTGGACATCGACGTGGTCAGTGCGCCGCTGGTCATCGACGGCATGGATGGCGGCAGCATCGCGGTCAATACGGTCAGCGGCAAGGCGCGCATTAACGCCCGCACGCCCTCGCTGAAAGTGGACAGCGTTAGCGGCGGCATCGAGCTGGCCGGACATGCCGAACAGGCCGACCTGCAGACCGTCAGCGGCGAAATTCTGGCGCCCGCACTCGGCAGCGACGTCAAGCTGCAGACCATTTCCGGCCGTATCCAGGCCGCTGGCGGCCCATGGCGGAAACTCACCCTCAGCACGGTATCCGGCGACGTGCAGCTGACCGGCGGACTGACCGTCGACGGCAGCCTGGGCATCGACAGCATGAGCGGCGACGTGCAGCTGCAATTGCCCGCGAACACCTCCGGCAACCTGCACGCCAGCAGCTTCAGTGGCAACCTGCGTAGCGACTTCGGCACGCCGAAGGAACCCGAGCACGGCCCCGGCAGCTCATTGAATGTCCGCCTTGGCGATGGCAGCGGCAAGATCAACATCGAAACCTTCAGCGGCGACCTGCGCGTTCGCAAGCAGAACTGACGACAGCTTGACCGGCTGCTCAAATGAAAACGCCGTCGCATCCGCGACGGCGTTTTCGTCTCAGCCGGTAGGTGCCACCCGGCGGATCAAAGATCCTGGTGATACTGCACGTACGGCGTGCGCGACTGATCCGGCTCCGGACCCGCCGGTGTGTTGGCCGGCGTGCCGGACGACCACAGGTTCTGCGCACCGACACTCAGCGCACCGCGCCACGGCAGACGCCAAGTCACGCCGAGATCAATGCTGTTCCAACGACGATCCGCATTGAAACCGCCCGGAATGCCGGCCTGCGGCTGCATCGTGCGACCGGTCAGGACACCGCTCAACGGGCCGTGGTCGATACCGAAACTCAACGCTTTCTGATCCAGCGTACTGACGCCGAGCAGGTTGCCCGGCAACAGGTGGATGCGACCGACGCTGGCGCCCAGATCGATACCGCTCTTGCTGCCCAGGGCCAGGCGGCCATGCGCGCTGAACTGGGCGCTGTTGTCGAAACTGGAGAGACCATCGACGCCCGGCGCGGCGCCCGGAAGCACGCGCGGCAGGATACTGTTGTTGGTCGTGCTGGTCGTGCCGACACTCACGCCGAGACTGTAACGGCCGGCGTCGTACGTGGCACCCACTTCGCTGCCGAGTATCCGCGAGCGCTGGTCGGCCCACGAGTGCTCACTGATTTCGGCATGTGCCTGCAGCCTCGGGCCAAGGCCGTATTGCAAGCCGGTCGTCATTACGCTGGCCGCATCGACCGCATGCAATGCCAGCGGTGCATTCTTGCGCAACGCATCGGCACCAGTGCTTTGATCCGCCTTGAGCGCCAGCAGGCGGCCATCGGCGCCACGCCACAGCGGCACCACGACACCAGGCTCGACTTCAGTCATCTGGTCCGGCGGCTGCGCCAGCAGACGCTCGGCCATGGCATTGCCATCGCTCACAGACTGCCCGACCGCGGTGAGCGGCAACAGGGAGATCAGCAGCAGGGCGAGCAGGCGGCGCATGGGCGTGGAGTCGATGACTCTTTCTGAAGTGAACACTTTGGGAGGTGAGTATACCCCGTTTTACGTTTTACTAACACCCCGAAAACCCCTATCCAATCACAGAACGGCATGGGTTTGTGTCAAGCTTCGACCCGTCGGGACTCCCGCAGTTCCCGCCATCGGAGAGCTGGCGACCGGGCCAACTTACACGATATAAAGGCGCTTCGACTCTGACCCGCCAGATCGTCCCGGAACCGACTGCAACCGCATGAACGCTACACCGACGATCCGTTCATCCCTGCCGCTTCCGGTGGCGCGGGATCTTGCGGCCCTGCACGGCGCGGTCGAGCGGTTGTTCACGGCGTCTGACGCTGCCAGCGTGATGGAAATCTGCGAGCTCATGCTGGGCAATTTCGGCATCCAGGGGCGGCTGCGCTGGCGACGCATGGATGAATCACCCGGCCACCTGGCGGGACAGCTCGATCTGGCCGAGGATCCCCAGGGTCCGCGTGCCTTGATCCTCGAGTGGGCCGATCTGCCGCTGCCCGAGGCGGTGCACGATCAGCTGAACTGGCTGGGCCGGCTGGCCGACACCCGTCTGCGCCAGCTGGCCGAAACCAGTCGCCTGTACGAGGCCATTTCCCGCCTTGCCCTTGCCGAACGGCTGCAACGCGCGCTTTACGCAATCGCCGAACAGGCCGGTGCCGAGCACGACATGCCCGAGATGATGCGCTCGCTGCATGCCATCGTCAGCAGCCTGATGTATGCGGAAAATTTCTACATCGTGCTTTATGACGCGACCACCGACACCATCCGCTTCCCTTACTACGTCGACATCGCCGATACCGACCCACCGCCGCCTGATCAGAGCATGCCGCTGGACGACATGCTGCACAGCCTGACCTGGAACCTGTTGAAGGGAGGGCGACCGATGATGGGCTCGGTCGACGAACTGAGGCAACAGCTTGGCGACCACTTTGTCCTGGTTGGTCCGAGTTGCGATCACTGGCTGGGTGTGCCGATGCTGCGCGGTGGCAGCGTAGTGGGCGGAATCGTGATGCAGAGCTACCGCACCGACACTCATTACTCACGGCATGATCAAGAGCTGCTGAACTACGTGGCCCAGCACGTGCAGACCGCGCTGGAACGACGCGAGGCGCACATCGAGATGGGTCGCCGGGTGACCGACCGTACCGCCGCGCTGCGCGAGGCCAACCGCGTGCTGCGCCAGCAGGTGCTGCAGCGGCAGCGTGGCGAGCGCCTGCAAGCCGCCCTGTTCCGCATCGCCGAACTGGCCAACACCTCCGAGACGCTGGAGAAGTTCTACGCAGCCATGCACCGGGTGATCAGCGGCCTGCTGTATGCACGCAACTTCTACATCGCGCTGGTCGACGAGGACAGCGGGCACCTCACCTTCCCCTATTCAGTGGACGATATCGAAAGCGTAAGGCCGTCACGCGCGCACGGTCGCGGCGCCACCGAATATGTGCTGCGCCACGGCCGGCCGCTGCTGGCCGACGCGCGCGAGATCGACCGCCTGGCGGCGCTGGGCGAGATCAGCAACTTCGGTGCGCGCTCGGTGTGCTGGCTCGGCGTACCGTTGATCTGGGGCGGCAAGGCGATGGGTGTGCTGGCGCTGCAAAGTTATTCCCCCGAACACACCTATAACGAGCGCGATCAAGAGCTGCTCACCTTCGTCAGCTACCACATCGCCAATGCACTGCAACGCAAGCAGGCGGCATCATCGCTGAAGCAAGCCTATGCCGGGCTGGAGCGTCGCGTCACCGAGCGCACCCGTGCGCTGGCGCTGGCCAATCGCGACTTGCGCGAGCAGATCGCCGAACGCGAACGGGTCGAGCGTCGGCTGAAATACGAAACCCTGCACGATTCACTGACCGGGTTACCAAACCGCACCCTGTTGCTGCAACGGCTGGAACAGGCGATGCAGCGCTACGTCGCGAATCCGGACGAGCAGTTCGCGGTGCTATTCATCGACCTGGACCGCTTCAAGGTGATCAACGACTCAGTCGGTCATCTGGTTGGCGACGACCTGCTGTTCCAGGTTGGCGGCCGTATCCGCGCCTGCCTGAAAACCCGCGATGTGGTCGCGCGCCTGGGCGGCGACGAATTCGCCGTGTTGCTGGAAGGCATCGCCGACACCGGCAAGGCATCGCTGATTGCCGAGCGCATCATCAGCGAACTGCAGACGCCGTTCCGGCTCGGCACCAAGGAAATCTTCACGTCCGCGTCGATCGGCATTGCCCTGTGCAGCCCGCATTACCGCCAGCCGGAAGAATTGCTGCGCGATGCCGACGCGGCGATGTACAACGCGAAGGACGGCGGTCGCCATCGTGCCGCCATGTTCGACGATCGCTTGCGCCGCGAAGCGCTATCGCTGCTGGACATGGAAAGCGACCTGCGCCATGCGCTCAGCCGCAACGAGTTCGAGCCGTTCTACCAGCCGATCGTCGAACTCGCCGACGGCCGCGTCACCGGCTACGAAGCGCTGCTGCGCTGGCATCATCCCGAACGCGGGTTGCTGCCACCGCATGATTTCCTGCTGATTGCCGAAGAGTGCGGTTGCGCCGAAGCGATCGACTGGCAGATCTTCGAACAGGTCTGCACCCAGGCCGTGCGGCTGATCGGCAAAGAGGGCTTCATCAGCATCAACGTCTCCGGCCGGCATTTCCGTTCCGCCGACCTCGATCTGCGGCTGCTCGCACTGTTCGAGCAATACGCCGTACCGACGCGCTGCATCCGCATCGAGGTCACCGAGCACGCATTGCTGGAGAACCCGACCCAGGTCAAGCAGATGCTGCAGAACCTACGCAGCCATGGCGTCGGCATCGCGCTCGACGATTTCGGCACCGGCTACTCCTCGCTCAGCTACCTGCACCAGTACCCGTTCGAGACGCTGAAGATCGATCGATCCTTCATTACCGAACTGCCGCCCGACGACGCCGAGACCCAGGGTCTGGCGCTGGTGCGCGCGATCCAGGTGCTGGCCGACTCGCTGCAGATGAAAGTGATCGCCGAAGGCATCGAGAAAGAATCGCAGCGGCAGGCGCTGCTGCGGGTCGGCTGCCGCTACGGCCAGGGCTTCCTGTTCGCCACGCCGGAGCCAGCTTCCACCTGGCTGAGCACGGACAACCCACTGCTGCTGGCCTGATCTGTCTTCACTGCGCCGGATTCATTGTGATGTCCCCGGCGCCGCAGGTGCCGCGGCATCGCTGAGCAGATGCTCGGCATCGATGCGATCGAAGCGATAACGCTGCGCGCAGAACTCGCAGATCACCTCGATCTCGTCGCCCCGCGCCACCAATGCTGCCTCGACTTCATCGCGACCGAGCGAACGCAGCATCGCCGTCACCCGCTCGCGGCTGCAGCTGCAGCCGAACGCCAGTGCGCGCGGCTCGAACAGGCGCACCGATTCCTCATGGTAGAGCCGATACAGCAACTGCTCCGGCGCGCTGCTCAGCAATTCTCCGATGCCCAGCGTGGCGGTCAGGTGCACGATGCGGTTCCATGCATCCTCGTCATGCGCAGCATCCCGACCACCCTCGTCCGGCATTTTCTGCAGCATCAAGCCAACAGCGTGCTCGGCGTCAGCGGCCAGCAGGATCCGCGCCGGCAACTGCTCGGACTTGACGAAGTAATTTTCCAGCGACTCGGCCAGTCCGGCGTGCTGCAGGTCGACCAGACCCTGATAGCGCTGATCGCGATCCACGTTGCCGATGGTGATCGCCATGATCGCATCGGGCAGCGCGTCCAGTGCCAGCGGCGCGGGCAACGGCTCCTGCCAGCGTGCCAGTCCGCGCAGGCGACCCTGATCGTTGCACTCGGCAAACAGCAGGCGCAGCGGGCCGGCACTCTTCAGCTCGATCGACAGCGCGCCATCCAGCTTGATGTTGCTGGTCAGCAAAGCGCTTGCGGCCAGTGCCTCACCGAGCAGCACATGCAGAGCCGGCGGATAGTCGGCACGGCCAGCCACCTCGCGCCAGGCCGGCCCGAGTCGTACCAGTGTGCCGCGCACGCCGGCACGTTCCAGCAGAAAGCGATGCAGCACATCGTCGACAGGCAGGGTTTCCACGATAGACGTTCCGGTTGAGGTCAAGCGCTTCAGATGGGGGCGCGCAGGCGGCGGGACAACGCCCCGTATACTGCTCCATCCTCCCGCACGTACCGCCAATGCTCCCTGTGTTTCGCCACCCCCTGCTGATCCGCCTACTGCGCTCACTGGCGATCCTCGTGCTGGCATGGCTGGCGCTGAGCTGGTTGATGGTGTTGTTGCTCCGCTTCGTGCCGCCATGGACAACGGCGATGATGCTCGAACGCCAGCTCGGCGCGTGGATCCATGGTGAGCATGATTTCCGGCTGCGCCAGCACTGGGTGCCGTGGCAAAAGGTGTCGCCATGGGTGCCACTGGCGATGGTGGCTGGCGAGGATCAGAAATTTCCGTACCACCATGGCTTCGACTTCGACTCCATCCAGGATGCGATGGATGCGGCCGACGACGGCAAGCGCCTGCGCGGCGCCAGCACGATCAGCCAGCAGACTGCCAAGAACCTGTTCCTGTGGAATGGCCGCAGCTTCGTGCGCAAGGGACTGGAGGCGTATTTCACCGTGCTGATCGAGCTGACCTGGCCTAAGCAGCGCATCCTCGAGGTGTACTCGAACATCGCCGAACTGGGCGATGGCATCTACGGCGTGGGCGCGGCGAGCGAGGCATACTTCCACACCTCGCCGGCGCAGCTCGGCCCGGCGCAGGCGGCACGCCTCGCCGCCGTGCTGCCGAGCCCGCGCCGCCTGCATGCGGATCGGCCCAGCGCATACGTGCAGCGCAGGGCCAACTGGATCCAGCAGCAGATGAATCATCTCGGCGGCCCCGACTACATCGAAGGCCGCGCACCGCCGCGACCGCCCCATTGAGCCATATCTGGAGCAAGCAGCGACCGCTGTATTTCATCGAAGAACAGCACCTGCCGCGCGATCGGCGCTGAGGCCCGCACGTTGGCGGCATGGCTTCACAACTTCGCTACACGCGAGGTCGGCAGCGGCGTTAAACTCGTGACAGACGGCCCGCCCGGGCCGGTGGGAGACCCAAGCATGAGCCAGGTCAAGCATCTGCTGGAAAGCAAGGGCAGCAAGGTTTTCAGCATTGCGCCGGAGGCGCCGGTACTCGAAGCGATCAAGCACATGGCCGAACACCGCGTCGGCGCGCTGCTGGTCATGCGCGGCGACCAGCTGCTCGGCGTGGTATCGGAACGCGACTACGCACGCAAGGTGATCCTGCAGGGCCGTTCTTCGTCGCAAACGGCCGTGTCCGACATCATGAGCAGCGAGCCACTAACCGTCGGCCCGGATACCGACGTGTTCGACTGCATGCGCCTGTGTACCGACAGCCGCATCCGGCATCTGCCCGTGGTGGAAGGCAAACGGGTCGTCGGCGTGATCTCGATCGGCGATCTGGTCAAGGCGGTGATCGACGCGCAGGCCGAAGAGATCGAACACCTGCAGCGCTACATCACCAGCTGAGGGCGGAACGGGTTGTCATCAGGCTGATGGCGCATCGGCACCGTCGGTTTGTGCATGCTCATCCGGCGCCAGGTCGGGCGACCAGCCGGCACGTCGTGCCACCACCGCCGCCAGCGTGGCAACGCCGGCACCCAGCAGGGCCAGCCCGCCGATGCCCCAGCCCAGCATGCGCAGGCCGCTCACGGCACTGGTCACTACCACGTCGCCAAACCGCCATACCGCAGTCTCGACGAAATTCTTGCCCTTGTAGCGCGTCTCGCGCGGCACCCGCGTGTACAGCGCATCCACCGCTGGCTTGGTCATGCCGTAGGCGAAACCGCGTGTGATCACCTGCATCACCGCCAGCAGCGGCACGCTATAACTGAAGAACAGGAAGTTGCCACTCCCGAGCAACGCCACCCCGGCAAGCAAGGCCAGATTCACCAGCGACGGCAGCACCAGTCCCCAGCCGGGACCGCGACGCACCAGCAACCACGGCGTCACACTCAGCTGCAGCACCGCGCCGAGCAGATTGGTAGCCAGATCCAGATCGTTGTAGAACAACGTGCGCGCGACCGTGCTGGTGAAATGCGCCTTGGCGTAATCGGCCACCAGCGCATAGGCCAACGTGCCGATGCCGTCGCCGAACAACATCAGCAAGGCCATGTAACGCAGGAACGGACGCGACCACAGCTCCCTAATGCCGGCCCACAGCGAGCCGCCGATCGCCTCGTCGCTATGGCTGCCTACCTGCCGATCGTGCCGAGTGGAAAGCTGCAACAACAGCATCATCGATAGGCCCAATGCCAGCGCCGAGACCAGCAACAGCGGCGCCACACCGATCAGCTGCACCAGTAACTTGGTCACCAATGGACCGAAGATCGCGCCAGCCATGCCGCCGAGCGCGATCAGCGAAAACACCTGCCGCGCCTGGCCGCTGGAGAAGATGTCGGCCATGAAGCTCCAGAACAGCGACACCACGAACAGGTTGAACACGCTGGCCCAGACGAAGAACAGCACGCCCAGCTCGCGCGCGCCGATGCGATCCTGCGCCATGAACGCAGGCACGAACGCGAGCAGGCAGAGGATGAAGAAGCTGTAGCTCCAGCCGAGCAATTGCCTGCGTGGGAAGCGCGCCACCAGCATGCCGAACGCCGGTGTCAGCAGCAGCATCACCACGAACACCGTGCCGTAGAACAGCGGCAGCGACTGCGAGCCGACCGCACCGCTCAGCTGGCCCATGACTGGCCGGATGATGTAGTACGAAGTCATCACGAAAAAAAACGCCAGCGCTGACAGCGTCGGCGCGGCGGCTTGTTCCACAACGGTTTGACGGGGCAAACTCACGGGCACATCCAGCGTGGGGCGCGGGCAAGCCTAGCATGCGGTCATGTTCCTCCAGCGGAGCAGAAAGCTCTTGAACGACTATGACTACATCATCGTTGGCGCCGGCTCAGCCGGGTGCGTGCTTGCCAACCGGCTCAGCGCCGATCCAGGCAAGCGGGTGTTGCTGCTGGAGGCCGGCGCGTCGGACTGGAATCCGCTGATCCATATGCCGGCCGGCATCGCCCGGCTGGCCAACAACCGTCGACTCAACTGGAATTACCGTACCGAACCGGAGCCCGCACTCAACCAGCGTCAGCTATGGTGGCCGCGCGGCAAGACACTGGGCGGCTCCAGCTCGATCAATGCAATGTGCTACATCCGCGGTGCGGCGGCCGATTACGATAACTGGGCGCAGGCGTGCGGTGATACGCGCTGGTCATGGCAGCAGGTCTTGCCATGGTTCCTGCGCAGCGAGGACAACAGCCGTGGCGTCAGCGCGCTGCACGGAGCTGGCGGTCCGCTCGGTGTTTCCGACCTGCGCCATCACAACGTGCTGTCGGCGACGCTGATCGACGCCGCCACGAGCGCCGGCTACGCACGCAACGACGATTTCAACGGCACCCAGCAGGCCGGCTTCGGGCTGTATCAGGTCACCCAGCGCGATGGCACGCGCTGCTCCTCGGCGACGGCTTTCCTGAAGCCGGTGCGCCAGCGCGGGAACCTGCATGTGCGCACGCATGCGCTGGTCGAGCGCGTGCTGCTCGACCACGGCCGCGCGGTGGGCGTGCGGTTGCGCCGCGGCCGGCACACAGCGGAACGCATCGAAGCGGGCGAGGTGATCCTCGCTGCCGGTGCGATCAACACGCCGCAACTGCTGATGCTGTCCGGCCTCGGCCCGGCCGATCATCTGCGCGAACACAGCATTGCGGTACTCGCCGACCTGCCCGACGTCGGCGACAATCTGCAGGACCATCTGGACATCTGCACGCTCAACGGCAGCACGCAGAAGATCACCTACGATCATCTCAACGAACTGGGCACTGGCCTACGCTGGCTGCGCCATCGCGATGGCCCGGGCAGTTCCAATGTCGCCGAGGCCGGGGGCTTCGTGCGCAGCCGTCTGGCCGACGACGAGCGCTGCGACCTGCAGTTCCACTTCGTACCTGCGCTGCTCGACGACCACGGCCGCCATCGCCTGCCCGGCTATGGCTACACCCTGCACGCCTGTTATCTGCGCCCGCGCAGCCGTGGTCGTTTGCGCCTGCACTCGGCCGATCCGGTACAGCCGATCGCGATCCATGCCAATTATCTGGGCGATCCGGAAGGGCACGATCTGAAGCGGATGATCGAGGCGGCGCGGCTGTCGCGCGAAATCTTCGACCAACCCGCGTTCGACGCGTACCGCGGTGAACCGGTGTTCCCCGAACGCTCGCTTCGCACCGACGCCGAGTACACCGACTTCATCCGACGCAAGGCGGAAACGGTCTATCACCCGGTCGGCAGCTGCCGCATGGGCAACGACGATCGCGCGGTGGTCGACAGCGAATTGCGCGTGCGTGGCGTGCACGGCCTGCGCGTAGTCGATGCCTCGGCGATGCCGAGCCTGCCCAGCGGCAACACCAACGCGCCAACGATCATGATCGCCGAACGGGCCAGCGCGCTGATCCTCGGCGGAACCTGAGCACAGGGCCTCGCGGGAACGCCACACCTCGATTGGAGCGCGCTGCTACGCCGGCAGCGGGCAATGCAGGCTGGCGCAGATCACCCGCAACAACTCGGCCTCGGCCACGCTGACTACACCATCGGCGTGGATCGCACTGGCCAGGCTCTGGATCACCAGCTCCTTGGCCGGCGGCATCAATCCGTCCAGATCATCCAGCGCGCGCTCGAACGGCACCTGCCACGCCGCCGGCGGTGCTGACCAGTCGAGTGCCACGCCGGGAAAAGCCTGTTGCATTGCCAGCAGCCAGGCGCGGCGCGCGGCGGCTTCGTCGACGCTGCCGTTCGCGGCCACTACGGCGCAGACCAGCATCACGCTGTCGCGGCAAGCGGGCAACTTTTTCAATCCGTCCAGCGGTGCGCGCCGCGGTTGCCGTGATTCCAGCAACTGCACACGCAACAACCGGGCCAGGCAGTACTCGTCGAGATCCACCCGGCCATCCGCCCGCACCAGCGCGTCGAGCGTGTCCAGCAAGGTCTGCTGGCGCCCTTCCGATAATTGCTTCAACGCGGGGAACGCCAGCGCGGCCAACGGCAGTCGCGACTCCGGCGGCAGCATCGCAACTTCGACCGCGATGACCTGCACCGCTTGTTGCAGGTCATCGCCGAATGCGTCGGCGGTGATCCGGCGCTGGGTTGCCTGCAGTTCGGCTTGCGTCGACATCGCCAAGGCGAGCACGACGGTCAGCGCCGACTCCGGTTGCTGCGCGGCGGCGGTCAACGTTACCGGCATGGCCTGATGCACGGCGGCAGCACGCTGGAAGCGTGTCACCTCCATCGAGTTTCCCTGCGCCAGCACGGCGCCGGCCAGCACCGCGCGCAACGGCGGCGGTACGGCCAGGCCCGGCACACCCAACGGGTTCGCCGGCTTGCTGGTGGCAGCTGCCGTAGGCTGCGTCTCGGCGACCTGCTGCCATGACGCCCCCAGTCGGGCCAGATCCTCTTCACGAAAACCGGGTTCCAAGGCGCGAATGCGTTGCAGCAGCGGCGGATGGGTGGCGAACAGCGCATTGAATGTGCCGGCTTCGCCGAACAGCATGTGCGCCACCTCCTGTTTGTTCGCCACCTGCAGCGCGGAGCCTTCGCTGAGGATCGCGATCTTCTTCAGCGCACCGGCGATGCCGTCGGTCTGGCGGGTGAACTGCACCGCCGAGGCATCGGCCAGCGATTCGCGCGAACGCGCCACGGCGGCCTGGATCAATCGCGCGAAGAAATAACCGATGTAGCCGACCACGATCAGTGCCAGCCCGATCATCCACACCTGGCCACTGCCGCCGTCGCGGCGACTGCTGCGGCCACCGCCGAACCAGATCACCTTGCGCCCCACAATCGCCAGCGCCAGGATGCCGAACAGCAGACCCATCAAGCGGATGTTGAGCCGCATGTCACCATTCAACACGTGGCTGAACTCGTGCGCGATCACGCCTTGCAATTCGTCGCGGCTCAGGTTGTCGAGACAGCCACGGGTCACGCACACCGCCGCGTCGGAGGCCGAGTAGCCTGCGGCAAACGCGTTGATGCCGGGCTCCTCCTCCATCAGATAGATGTCCGGCACCGGCACGCCCGCCGCGATCGCCACTTCCTCGATCACGTTGCGCAACTGGCGCAGCTGCTGGTCGCGCGTATCCGGTGGCACCGGCACCGCGCCGACACTCTCGGCCACCGACTTGCCACCGCCGGACAGACTCATGATGCGGAACAGCGAGCTGAGCCCGATTCCGGCGAGCACCACCGCGCTACTGGTAAACAGCAGCGGCAGATTCGAAATCGCCGGTTCGCCATTCATCGGATGGTGGCCCATGGCGACCCACACCACCGCGTCGATCGCTGCCACGATCGCGATCACGGCCAGCACGAACAGCACGACCAGTCGTCGACTGCTGCTGCGTACGCGCGCCTGTTGCGCAAAGAAATCCATGGCGGCTCCGGCGACTGAACGTGTGCATCGCGACAACGGTCGCGATGCAGCGGCGATCAGCTGAAGGAAACCTTCGGCGCGTCGCGCACGGCCGGATCCTCGATCTTCAATGGCTCGGCCGCGACGAAGCCGAAGTTGTTCGCCACCACCGAGGCGGGAAAGACCTCACGCTTGTTGTTATAGGTCAGCACCGAATCGTTATAAGCCTGCCGCGCGAACGCGACCCGATTCTCGGTCGAGGTCAGCTCTTCGGAGAGCTGCATCATGGTCTGGTTCGCCTTCAGGTCGGGATACGCTTCCTGCAGCGCGAACAAATGACCCAAAGTCTGTGTCAAAGCATTTTCGCTGCTGGACAGCTGCTGCATCGCGGCCGGATCACCCGGGTTGGCCTTGGCGCCGGCCAGCCCGCTGACCGCGGCGTTGCGCGCCTGCACCACGGCTTCGAGAGTCCCACGTTCATGCGCGAGATAACCCTTGGCGGTTTCCACCAGATTTGGAATCAGGTCGTGCCGGCGAGTCAGCTGTACATCGATCTGCGCAAAGGCATTTTTGTAGCTGTTGCGTGAGGTCACCAGTCCGTTGTAGATCGCCACAAAGTACAAGACAATCAGAACGACAATAATCAGAACAATGATCAGACCCATCGCCAGACTCTCCACCCTGAGGCGCATCCCCACGCCGGAATCAGATCAGAATACCATGCAGTTTCAAAAGTTTTTTCTGCTCATCGCAGGTGCGCTCGGGCTGGCCTGCACGCCGGTTTGTGCCACTACGCCCGCTCCAGCATCACCGATTGCTCGTGTTCAAAGCACGCCGCAGAGTCTGCCGCCGGCACGCGTCAAACAGGCCATCGCCGACTACCAGCGCTGGCTGAACCGGCTCACCGAGCGGCATGCCGTCGCCGGCCTCGTCACCGCCGTGGTGATCGATGGCAAGGTGGCCTACGAGGGCACCGTCGGCTACGCCGATGCCACCACTCAGCAACCGGTCACGCCGGACACCGTGTTTCGCCTCGCCTCGCTGTCGAAGGCCTTTGCCACAGCCATCACCGGCCTGCTGGTGGATGACGGCAAGCTGAGCTGGGACACCAAGCTGGTCGACGTGCTGCCGTACTTCAAGCTCAAGGACATGCAGGCAGCCGCTCAGGCCACCGTGAGCGACATCCTGGGGCAACGGCTGGGCCTGCCGCGCAACACCTACGACAACATGCTCGAAGGTGATATCCCGTACGAGGAGCTGGTGCGCAAACTGGACGAGGTCGACCTGGTCTGCGGCGTCGGCCAGTGCTACGGCTACCAGAACGTTGCGTTCGGCATGATCGGCGACGTGGTGCTCGCGCGCACCGGCGATTTCTTCTACCGCCAGGTCGACAAGCGCGTCTTCTATCCGCTCGGCATGACCACCGCCAGTTACGGTCGCGCCGCTCTGGAATCCAGCAAGAGCTGGGCGCGCCCGCATCGCGCGACCAGCCATGGGTGGGTGCCGTTCGAGCCGAGTGAAACCTATTACCGGGTCGCCCCGGCGGCCGGTGTCAACGCCAGCCTGCGCGACATGGAAAAATGGCTGATCGCGCAGATGGGCGATCGTCAGGACGTGCTGCCGACCGCTCTGCTGGATGTGCTGCACGCCCCAGGTGTCGCCACGCCCAGCGAACTGCATGCCACGCCATGGCGGCGGGCGCGACTGACCGACGCGCACTATGCACTGGGCTGGCGGGTCTACGAATACGGCGGCGAAACCCTGATCTTTCATGCCGGCGCCGTGGCCGGCTATCGCACCATGATCGGCTTCTTCCCGAAGTACCACGCCGGCGTGGTCACCCTGTGGAACTCCACCGGCCCCATTCCCAGCGGATTGATGCCGATGGTGTTCGACGATCTGCTGAACCTGCCGCATGAGGACTGGGCCAAGATCGAAAGCGACGCCGAACCGGCCGCCGCGACGCCCAGCCACAAGAAGCCGCGCAAGCACCGAACGGCCAAGCGTCACCAATAAGTCGTGACTCGCACGTCCCCAACGAAAGACGGCGCATGGGAACCATGCGCCGTCCGGTTGCTTCAGTCAGGTCAGACGTCAACGATCAGAGCTTGAACTCGATCCGCTGCTGCTTGGTGCTGGAAACCGCCACACCGTCCTTCATTGCCGGCGTGAACCGGTAACGCTCCACGGCATCCATCGCGGCACGATCGAAAACACGGCGCGGCTGCGCATCAACAACCTTGATGTCGCCGGTCTGCCCATCGGTGCCGATCGTGAATGACACGATGACCCAGCCTTCCTGCCGGGCGCGCATCGCCGTCGTGGGGTAGCGCGCCGCGACTGCCTTCACCAGCGTCGCACTACTGGTCTGGGCTGCGGCGTTGCCGCTATCCGCCGTGGCGCCCGTGGCGTTGCCATTCGCCGACGAGGGAGCCGTCGACGGCTGCTGGCTTGGCTGTTGCGCCGTGCGCGCCTGCTGTGTCTTTTGTTGCTCCGCCGCAGCCTGCTGGGTCTTCTGCTGATCAGCGACCAGCTTGTCTGCCACCAGCTTGTCCGCCGCCGCCTTCTGTGCCGCCAGCTGCTGCGCCTTCTGCTGGTCGAGCGCATCCTGCTGCTGCTTGTCCAGCGTCTTGCGCTGGGCATCCAGCTTGGAACGCAGGATCGTCAAGGTGAAGTTGGTCGGATCGGCCTTGGCCAGCAGATCGATCTGGCGCTGCGCTTCATTGAAATCACGCGAGTTGATCGACTGCTCCGCCGAGGTGGCGGCGAACGGGAACGTCTCGCGCAGCGCATCGGAGGCCACCTTGTTGCCAGGGTCTTTCTCCAGCACGCGCAGATAGAACTCGAACGCATTGTTGCCGGTCGGCGCCAGGTAGCGCTGCCCGTTCATGGCACTGCGCGCCTCGGCCAGCAGCTGGTTGACGTCCATCGCCCCCACGTTGACGGGCGGCGGCAGCGCGGCTCGCGTCGCGGCAGATACCGGAGTGGACGGATGCCCGCCCGAGTCGGCCATGACCAGTTCCTGGTGCGGCTTGATGATCAGGAACCAGGCACTCACGGCCAGCAGGGCAATGACGGCGATGACGGCGATGACTACGGGCCGGATGGCCCCACGCGCATGCCGGCGTGTATCAAGTATGTATCGGGTATCCATGGTCTCTCACTGAGTGTCGACAGATACCCGCGCTTTTTCCCCCTGTCCATCCAGGAGCGGCGAATCCCCGGACTCACCGCGGCGCGGATGTGCAAAAGGTAACTCCAATGACTCGGCACAGCAAATGGCGCGTGATTTCACAGTATTGAACGGAAATTTGTTCCAGGGATCCGGCGACCGGCAGCGCGCGTCGCAACCCGGAGTCCGGCAGCACTCATATCGGCGCGGATCCATGGCATCCCAGCAAGGCATCGTACTGTCCGGGCAGAATTTTCCGAACGCACAAACGAAGCGTCCCGGCCAGGCCGGGACGAAGGCTTCTCGAAGTACTCTCCCCGCGCTGGGCACCGCGGGGAGAGAAATATCGATGACTGTCTTATTGGATGGTGTCGCTTGTTGCGTGTTGCTTACTTCTTGGCTTTTGCGGTCTTAGTGGCCTTGACCACCTTGGCCGGTGCAGCTTTCTTGGCGGCGGCCTTCTTCGGCGCAGCCTTCTTCGCAACTTTCTTCACAGCGGCTTTCTTGGCAGCCGCCGGCTTCTTGGCAGCAGCTTTCTTGGCTGCCGGCTTCTTGGCAACCTTCTTCACGGCGGCTTTCTTGGCGGCCGGCTTCTTGGCGGCAACCTTCTTCACGGTGGATTTCTTGGCGGCCGATTTTTTGGCGGCCGGTTTCTTTGCGGCGGATTTCTTGGCAGTGGCCATGGTTCGTCTAAGCTCCTCATCAGTTGGCAGTGGTTGCCCAGTAAAAGCGTGCAGGAACGCCTCGACCAACAAGTCGCTGTTGGTGGCGTGCCGAAGATTGTTCACTTGGCGGTGGGTGCGCAAATCGGAAAGCCGCCGCAAAACATGCAGCGGAATCGAGACAGTGATCTTGCGTACTGCATTGGCCTTTTCACCGTGCTCGACATAAGGCTTGATGAATTTTGCTGTTGCCATAAAGCGCATTCCCCGTGATCTGATGCGAAAGCTATCCCTGAAGATTTCAGCTGTCAATTGATTTTAGTCATGAAATCAAACCCCTCCACCCTTCCCGGGCGAACCGGAACCCAGTCGCAGCATGGCCTAAAGAGTCATTGATGGCATTATGAGTTGGACGTCCATACGTCTAAACAGAATTTACATAAAAACAGCAATATCCCTTGAAACCATTGCCACACAACGATTTCGCTGAATTGCATTATTTGCGCGGCAAAAAATGACTCGAACGAAATACTGTTTTTCGCAGACGAAATTCAGGTCGTCGCGCCGCCTCCGGTAGATGAACGGAACACGACTGAAATCATTTTCACCGACCGGCCGAATCGGGCAAAAAAGTTCGCCGCCCTACCTCGTGCGGACAGTCGATGGTGCCGCGAGCGGGATGCCGAACACTCCGAAACGCGTTGCCGAAGATCGCGCGAACGAAACTTTTTCCCTGCGCGATGGGATCGACGATAGCCGTCCAAACCGTTCGCGATGCCGATCATCGTGGTGCCGAACTGCGAACCCGGCAGACTTCATCGATGGCTACCCCGGAAACGTTGCCGGCCGCACTGGGCGGCCGGCATGGTCACACACGATGGCAGAAAGCTCAGTGGTCTTCGTTCTCGATCAGGGCTTCGTAGTCGTTCGCGTCGAGCAGCTCGTCCAGCTCCGCGCGGTCGCTGGGACGCACAAGGAAGATCCAGCCGTCGCCGAAGGCGTCTTCGTTGATGATCTCGGGCTTGTCGTTGAGCAGCTCGTTGACTTCGACGACCTCGCCGGAAATCGGCGCATAGATGTCCGAAGCGGCCTTCACCGATTCGACCACAGCCACGCCGGTACCCGCCTTCACGGCGGAGCCCACTTCCGGCAGCTCGACGTAGACCAGATCGCCGAGCTGGCCCTGCGCGTGGTCGGAGATACCCACCCGGACCAAGCCGTCGTCTTCGACGCGGGCCCACTCGTGGGACTTGAGAAATTTCAGATCGCCAGGAATCTCGCTCATGATCGGGGTCCAGTCATTGGTTTGAGTCAGGGGTACAGGCGGTGATTCTAGCCACATCCGCCGTGAGGAAGTTGTGCCGTGGACGGCACGGGAAATCGAGGGTTCAGATCCCTTCGCAAGGTTTGCCGTCGCGCACGAACGGATACTTCACCAGCCGCACCGGCACCTCGCGCCCGCGGATGTCGACGCGCACTTCGCCCGGCTCGCCGGCCGGGATGCGCGCGAATGCCACCGCCTTGTTGAGGGTCGGCGCAAAGCTGCCGGAGAGAATCTCGCCCGCGCCGTTCGCGGTGAGCACGCTCTGGCCGTGGCGCAGCACGCCCTTGTCGTCCAGTACCAGGCCAACCATCACGCGCGGCACGCCGGCGGCCTTCTGCTGTTCCAGCGCAGCGCGGCCGATGAACACACGGCCCTCGTCCAGCGCGATGGTCCAGCCGAGATTCGCCTCCCACGGCAGCACGCTCTCGTCCATGTCCTGTCCGTACAGGTTCATGCCCGCTTCCAGACGCAAGGTATCGCGCGCACCGAGACCGGCCGGCGCGACGCCGGCAGCGGCTAGCGCTTCCCACAGGGCGACGGCATGTTCGGCCGGCACGATGATTTCGAAACCGTCCTCACCCGTGTAGCCGGTGCGTGCCACGAACAGCGGCATGCCGTGCGGGCCCTGCGCCGCCGCCGCGGCGAACTTGCCGAGCTTCTCGATGCGCGGACGGTCAACTTCATGCAGCAGGCCCAGCACCTTGGCGCGCGCGTTCGGACCCTGCACCGCGATCATCGCGAATTCGGGGCGCTCCTTCACCTGCACAGCGAACGCGACGGCCTGCTGTTCGATCCACGCCAGATCCTTCGCGCGGGTGCCGGCATTGACGACCAGCCGGAAATGTTCCTCGCCGAGGTAGTACACGATCAGGTCGTCGATCACTCCGCCCTGCTCGTTCAGCATGCACGAGTACAGCGCCTTGCCGACCACCTTCAGCTTGTCGACGCTGTTGGCCAGCAGGTGGCGCAGGAAGTCGCGCGTGCGGGCGCCGTGCAAATCGATCACGGTCATGTGCGAGACGTCGAACATGCCGGCGTCTCGACGCACCGCGTGATGCTCCTCGATCTGCGAACCGTAGTTGATCGGCATGTCCCAGCCGCCGAAATCGACCATACGCGCGCCGAGCGCACGATGGGTGGCGTTGAGTACGGTCTTCTCGGTCATCGCGGCAGCGCCTTGCGGGGAAAGTCCCGTATTATCGCTGGCAGCCCCGGGCAATCCAAGCCATGCCCGGCCGATGCCGCCGTCGCGTTACTCGCGGCTGCCGCGGTTATCCCGGTCAGCCTGCAGCCGCGCGGCGACCTGCTCGGCCAGTTGTTCGGCATGTTGCCCGCTTGCCAGCAGATGGATGTCCGGCGCTTCGGGCCTTTCGTACGGCGCATCGATGCCGGTGAAATTGCGGATCGTGCCCGCACGCGCCTGGCGATAGAGACCCTTGGGATCGCGCCGCTCGCATTCTTCCAGCGGCGTATCCACGAACACTTCCATGAATTCGGCCTGGTCGAACAGTTCCCGCGCCGACTGCCGTTCGCTGCGGTACGGCGAAATCGCACTGACCAGCACGATCAGCCCCGCATCCACCATCAGATGCGCCACTTCGGCGATGCGCCGGATGTTCTCGACGCGGTCTTCCGGGGTGAAGCCCAGATCCTTGTTGATGCCATGCCGCACGTTGTCGCCGTCGAGCAGATAGGTGTGATAACCGAGCGCATGCAGGCGACGTTCGACCAGGTTCGCGATGGTGGACTTGCCGGCACCGGACAAGCCGGTGAACCACAGGCACAGCGGATGTTGGCTCTTGCTGGCGCTGCGCACGGCCTTGTCGATGTCAACGTGCTGCCAGTGCACGTTGGCCGATCGGTCCAGCGCAAAATCCAGCATGCCGCACGCCACCGTGGCATTGCTCTGGCGGTCGATCAGGATGAAACCGCCCAGCGTGCGGTTGCGCGCATACGCCTCGAACGCGATCGCGTCGTCCAGCCCCAGCGCGCAGTAGCCCACTTCGTTGAGCGCGAGATGGCGCGCCGCGAGTCGGGCCTGGCTGTTGACGTCCACCTTGTACTTGATCGACATCACCCGCGCATTCACCGTGCGTGTGCCGATCTTCAACCAGTAGGTGCGATTGGGCAGCAGCGCCGCATCGCCCATCCACAGCAGGTGGCAGGTGAACTGGTCGGCCACCGGCGCTGGACGCAGCGCATCGGCGATCACGTCGCCGCGGCTGACGTCGATCTCGCGATCCAGACACAAGGTCACCGCCTGGCCGTCGGCTGCATCCGGTAGATCGCCATCGGCACTGACGATGCGCTCGATGCGCGCGCGCTGCCCGCCCGGCTGCACCACGACTTCATCGCCGCAACTCACGCGACCGCCGCAGATCGTGCCGGCGTAACCGCGGAACGAATGATCCGGCCGATTCACCCATTGCACCGGCATGCGGAAATCGGCGGCCCGGAATGGCGTGACCTCGACCGACTCCAGCAGCTCTAGCAGGCTGTCGCCCGTGTACCACGGCATGCGCGACGAACGCGCACCCACATTGTCGCCAGTCAGCGCCACCACCGGCAGGCAATGCACCTCGACGATGCCCATTTCCTGCGCCAGCTCGCGGTACTGCGCGGCAATCGACGCATAAACCGCCTGGTCGTAATCGACCAGATCCATCTTGTTGACCGCCAGCACCACCTGCCGGATGCCCAGCAGACCACATATATAGGTATGCCGACGCGTCTGCGGCAACAAACCCTTGCGCGCATCGACCAGCACCACCGCCAGCTCGGCGTTGGAAGCGCCGGTGGCCATGTTGCGTGTGTACTGCTCGTGCCCTGGACAGTCGGCGACGATGAAGCTGCGTCGCGCGGTATGAAAGTAACGGTAGGCCACGTCGATGGTGATGCCCTGCTGGCGCTCCGCGTCCAGCCCATCGGTGAGCAGCGAGAAATCGAGCACGTCGCCGGCGTCGGCATGTTGCCGGCGGCTGTCGCGAGCCAGCGCCGCCAGTTGGTCGTCCGGCAGCATGCCGGCGTCATACAGCAAGCGTCCGAGCAGGCTGCTCTTGCCATCGTCCACGCTGCCGCAGGTGATGAAGCGCAGCAGGCCCGGCGCAGGCGACGCGTCCGTCATGTCGGTCGGCAGCAACATCAGAAATAGCCTTCCTGTTTCTTGCGCTCCATCGACGCGGTCGGGTCCTGGTCGATCACCCGCCCCTGTCGTTCGGAGCTGCGCGAGCTGGCCATCTCGTCGATGATCTTCGCCAACGTATCGGCCGAGGATTCCACCGCGCCGGTCAGCGGGTAACAGCCCAGCGTGCGGAACCGCACGTCGCGCATCTGCACCGTCTCGCCCTCGCGCAGCGCGAAGCGCTCGTCGTCGACCATGATCAGCGCGCCGTCGCGCTCGACCACCGGACGTGGTTTGGCAAAATACAGCGGCACCACCGGAATGCCTTCGCGCTGGATGTACTGCCACACATCCATCTCGGTCCAGTTGGACAGCGGAAACACCCGCACGCTCTCGCCCTTGCGGATGTGCGTGTTGTAGGTGTGCCAGAACTCGGGCCGCTGGCTTCGCGGATCCCAGCGATGCTGCGCATTGCGGAACGAGAAGATACGCTCCTTCGCGCGCGACTTCTCCTCGTCGCGGCGGGCGCCGCCGATCGCCGCATCGAAACCGTACTGATCCAGCGCCTGCTTCAGCGCCACGGTCTTCATCACGTCAGTGTGCACGGTGGCACCGTGGGTCTGCGGCGAAATGCCCTGGCGCACGCCATCTTGATTGATATGCACCAGCACCTCCACGTCGCCGGCGGCCGCCACCTGGTCGCGGAACGCGATCATCTCGCGAAATTTCCAGGTGGTATCGACATGCAGCAACGGCATCGGCGGCCGCGCCGGATAAAACGCCTTGCGCAGCAGGTGCAGCAGCACCGAGGAATCCTTGCCGATCGAATACAGCATCACCGGGCGCTGAAAGCTTGCCTGCACCTCGCGAAAGATGTGGATGCTTTCGGCCTCGAGGTCGGCGAGGTGGGAGTACGATGGAATTGAAGGTGCTGTCATGTGCGGATTTTCGAGAGATGATTTCTGCGTCAGCGACGAATCGCGGCGTCAACAGATCAGTTGCTATCGCACAATGGTACGCGATGCTCAGGCGAGCAAGGGATACGTCGGCTCCCAACCGATTCACTGACGGGTATCGATATCCGTGCGGGGCGAGGGCGGCAATGGGTTCAGCATGGACGGCGTCGGAGTAGTTCCGATCGTCGCGATGAGATAGTCCAGATCGAATACCACCACGTCCTGCGCCAGATCAGCCGGCGCCCGACCGGCGGAATCCAGCCGCGGGCTGTTCGCTGATGCACCTGCGCCCGTCGAAGCGGTTGCTGCAAGCACGTTGCGCGCCGCACGCAGATGACCCATACACTGCGCCGCGTCCTCTAGCCCGGAGTAACAATCCATAGCGTCGGCCAGGTGATGGTCGAGTACCTCGACACTGGCCGCAGGCAGCAGTGACGCCACGCGCAAGCGCCCAATTTCGCTGCGCAACGAGGCTAGCGCCGGATTGGCCTTGAACGGTTGCGGCAACAGCACTGCCGGCGCCAGCACCCAGGTGCGGCTGACGGCGCGCGATAGAAATACATCCGGCTTTCCAGGTACCGCTGCCGCGTTGTCATTGGCAGCCAGATACATGCGCCGCAACGACGGTAGCGCCTGGGTGCGGAAGCCAAGATTCAGGGCACGACTGCCGTGCGTGCCAGGTCGCACCTCAGCGCTGGCCGACTGCGCGCGCCATACCACGCTGACCAGCGGCGTGTAGCCGGTCAGCGCACCGACCTTGGCTTGCCAGCCTTTCGGTACCGGGACGCCATCCAACGTATGCGACGCGTAGATGTAGCCTTCCTTTAGGTTGGAGAAGAAACCGTTGCCTCGCGTATCGCAGACCGGGTTGCAATCGACGATCACTTCGGCAATGGCGTGGGGGGCCACGCCGCGATTGCCCACCCGATACGTATAAGTGGAGAACGGACGTGCAACTGACGATTGATCCCAGCTCATCGACGAGCGCACCTCCGGTACGACCATCGGCTGCTCCGGAAGATTGACATAGGCTTGCGTCGAGTTGCCTGCGGTCGCACGAGATGCAGCCGGCTGTGCCGCGCAGATCATCACCATGCCGCTCGCGAGCAGGCAGGCCAACCGGTGGCGAAGAAGTCGATCAATCATCGTAGCGGCCGTTCGGGCATGGTGGCAGCTCGCGCTCATCGCGAAGCAGTGTGCCCTGGCTCACGCGCACGCAATGGCCATCCTTGCCGTAGAATTTTCCCGCAACACGTTGGCCTTTTTCGTACACCAAGTCCCCCGAAATGATAGCTGGCTGACCTGGCGCTGACGAAGGCAGCCACTCGGTGATCTGCACTGGATGGCCCTGATAGCCACACACCTCACGCTCCACCTCTGTGAGCATCGGTTGCAGGTTGACGGAGAAGACAGGACAACTTGTCGACCTGAGATGACCCATCTCATCCCACGCAAGCAACGAGCTATATGACCATGAGCTGATGCGGCCGCCGCCGCCATTGCCGCGCTGCAGCCAGACCAGTTGTCCACCGCGCGACCATTGCAGATGGAGTGCTTCGTGTTTTGGCGTCACACCGGTGTGCTGGATCAGTTCATGCCGCTGGCCGTTCGGGTAATAACTGTATTGCGTGCCGGACGCGTTCTCGCCGTAACTGGTGGTTGCATACTTTGAGTCGCCATAGTCGTGGTAGAGCTTCTCGTCATCCAGCGCACCGAACCGAAAATGTCTCACGACACCCTCTTGTTTTCCGCCGACAAATCGGGATTCGCCGATCAGCGCGCCGTCGGCGGTGCGGCAGGTTTTGCGCCAGACGGCGGTCGGTGCGTCCGGCGCCGGCCCACTCTCCGGCTTGCACGTCCAACGCGCGCCTGCAGGGTCACGAATCGTGCCTTCATCCGCAGTGGCAGCGCGTTCGTCCTGCAACATGGCGAGCATGGCCGCCGTGCCCTTCATGCCCCCGGAAAATTGTCCTGAATCGGAAAGGCTCGCCACTCGCTGGTCCGGCGGAAACTCGGTAGCGCAGGCAAGCGATGGCATCACGGCCAGCCACGCGGCCAACAGCCCGAGTGGAGCATGCTTCCATTCACGCGACGATGGCATCTTCAGATGCTCCCAAGGTGATAATTGCGTGATCAGTCTAGTCTAGTACTGTGCACCGGCATCGCGGACCTGCACGCGAGGCAAGTGCAGGCAAGGGCGTTGCGCCGCGCGCAGACTGATGGGCGTCTGCGGACAAAGCGAAACATGATCAATGCCGGCACTTCGCCCTGCAGCCTGCTCACGCAATCACCGGATACGCCGGCTCGGCATCCAGCGTGGCCGCGCATACCGCCGCCAGTTCCAGCAGGCGCAGATCCGAGCCACGCGCGCCGACCAGTTGCAGCCCGATCGGCAGGCCATTCGGCAAGGTGCCCATCGGCAGGCTCACTGCGGGACAACCGGCCAGGCTGGCGAAGCTGGTGAGGTCGGCTTGCGAATCGGGTATCGGGCCGCCCAGCGCAAACGCCCCCTGCGGAGTGGTCGGCAACACCAGCACATCGACCTGGCAGAACAACCGGCGCATCTTCAAGGTGGCCGCGTCGAGCACGCGGTCAGCCATCGCGTAATCGGCTGCGCTCTTGCTTGCTGCATAGCCGAGCATGTTGCGGAAACGTGCGGACACCGGACGCTCGGCATTCGTCAGATCGGCGGCGAAGGTGCCGATCATCTCCGCCTCCATCAACAGCAGGCCGGCGCGGCGGGTGCGCGCGAAATCCCAGTCGGCAAAATCCACCGTGCGTCGGTCGCCCAGTGCGTGCGGCAGCTTCGCCAATGCCGCCTCGAACACCTCGATCACCTCCGGCTGCACGCCGACCGCGGCCAGATCCGGCAGCAGACCCGCGCGCAGATTGCCCGGCTCCCAGTCCGGCAGCGCGAATGCCACCCGACGCCGGCGCGAGCGCGCATCGTCGGCGTCGTAGCCGGCGAGCACCTGCAGCAGAACGGTGAGGTCGTCGACGCTGCGGGCCAGCAGCCCGACTGCGTCGAGCCGTCGCGCCGCCGGCACCAGGCCGCGCGCGGAAATTTCGCCATGCGTGGGTTTGAGCGCATACACGCCGCAGTAGCTGGCCGGAATGCGGATCGAGCCGAGGCTGTCCGAGCCGACCGCCGCCACCGCAAGGCCGGCCGCCACCGCGGCGGCAGCGCCGCCGGAGGAACCGCCGGCGCTGTAGCCGTGCCGGTGCGGATTGTGGGTGGCGCCGAAGTGCGGGTTGTCGGTCACCGCACCCAGCGCGCCCTCGTCCATATTGGTCTTGCCGACCAGCACCGCGCCGGACGCACGCAGCCGTGCCACCACATGTGCATCGTCCCGCACCGGCTTTTCGCGCCCCGGCAGGCCCACCCGGGTCGGCCAGCCGGCCATGTCGAAATTGTCCTTCAGGGCCAGCGGAATGCCGTCCAGGCGACCGATCACGCCGTCGCGACGGCGGCGATCAGCCATGTGCGCCTGTTCCTGCAGCAGACCCGAGCGCTCGTCGACATAGGCATTGAGTTCAGGATTGAGCCGCTCGATCGCCTGCTGATATACGTCGGCCAGCGCCTGCGGTTGCACCCGGCCAACCGCCAGCCAGTGCAGCAACTGGCACAGCGAGGCCCGGCGCAGGTCCAGATCGGCGATCGGCGGCATCGAATTCATGGACACTCCTTCAAATATGTTCCGATTATCGCCGCGTCTGGCGAAACGATTGCAAGCGGTGGCGCAGCACGCGTTGCCGCGCAGCACGCGAAACCGGACAATGACGGCCTGATCCCCGCCGCCATGCGCGGCAATCGCCCACCCGCACGATGGAGTCCGCCATGAGCGAACGCGAAACCATGGAATACGACGTCGTCGTCGTCGGCGCCGGTCCGGCCGGCCTATCGTTCGCGATCCGCCTCAAGCAGCTGAAGCCCGAAGTGAACGTGTGTGTGATCGAGAAGGCCTCGACCATCGGCGCACAGATCCTCTCCGGCGCGGTGATCGAGCCGCAGCCGCTGGATGCGTTGCTGCCGGGCTGGCGCGACAACCCGCCGCCGATCTGCGTGCCGGCCGGCGAGGACGAATTCTGGCTGCTCAGCAAGACCGGTGGACGCAAGCTGCCGGTGCCGCCGGGCATGCACAACCACGGCAACTTCATCGTGTCGCTGGGCGCGATGTGCGCGTGGCTGGCGCCGCAGGCAGAGGCGCTGGGCGTGGACGTGTTCCCCGGCTTCGCCGCCGCCGACACCATCTATAACGAGGACGGCTCGGTCGCCGGCGTGCGCATCGGCGACATGGGCGTGGCGAAGGACGGCACGCACAAGCCCGGCTACACCGAAGGCATCGACATCAAGGCCAAGGTCACCGTGCTTGCCGAAGGCGCCCGCGGCAGCCTGACCAAGCAGCTGATCAAACGCTTCAAGCTGGACCAGGACAGCGACCCACAGGGTTACTCCATTGGCATCAAGGAGCTGTGGCAAGTGCCGGCCGGCCGCGCGACGCCGGGCAAGATTGTGCACAGCTTCGGCTGGCCGGCCGACACACATACTTATGGCGGCAGCTTCCTCTATCACCTGGACAAGGATCGCATCGCGCTCGGCTATGTCAGCGGGCTCGACTACAGCGACCCGGAGTACCAGCCGTGGGAGGCGTTCCAGCAATGGAAGAACCACCCGATGATCAAGTCGCTGCTGGATGGCGGCACCATCCTCTCGGCCGGTGCGCGTGCGATCGTCACCGGTGGCTACCAGTCGCTGCCGAAGACCGAGATGCCTGGCGCGCTGCTGATCGGCGACACCGCCGGCCTGCTCAACGTACCCAAGGTCAAGGGCACGCATCAGGCGATTAAGAGCGGCATGCTGGCCGCCGAGCATCTGGTTGCGAACAATCTCAATTCTGCCGGCTTCGACGCGAAGTTGCGCGGCTCCGATGTCATGGCGGAACTGAAGAAAGTCCGCAACATCAAGCCGGCCTTCAAGAAGGGCCTGTGGTTCGGCATGTTGAATGCGGCATGGGAAACCGTCACCGGCGGCGCTTCGCCCTGGACGCTGAAGAACAAGGCCGACTGGTCATCGCTGCACAAGCTGGGCGCGCAGGAAGAACCCAAACGCGACTACGTGCAGCGCACACTCGCTCCGCGCGACCGCCTCGCCGGCGTCTACTTCGCCGCCACCGAGCACGACGAGGATCAGCCGATCCACTTGCACGTGGCCGACACCAGCATCTGCATCGACCAGTGCACCACCGAATACGGCAATCCGTGCACCCGCTTCTGCCCCGCCAACGTCTACGAGATCGTCGATGACGGTGCCGCCAAGCGCCTGCAGATCAACGCGGCGAACTGCGTCCACTGCAAGACCTGCGACATAAAGGATCCCTACGAGATCATCACCTGGGTCACGCCGGAAGGCGGCTCGGGGCCGAATTACCAGAATCTGTGATGCTGCCGAGGGCAATCCGCTGATAGGCCATCTGCCATGGCGACTGAAACGCTTCGGTTACCTGTTGCAACGTACCCGTGGCAGCTTTGCGCTGCGTGGCTGGCGCGGCACGCTGGCGCGGATGCGGCAGGAATTCCAGTCACGGCCCGAGCTCGACGAAGACCTGTCGCTGCTACCGCTGGACGAGGCGTTCGCACCTTTTGCACTGCCGGTAGCTGAAGAGCCGCAGGTTTCCATCGTCATCCCGATCCACGGCAAGCTCGCCCATACCCTCGCCTGCCTGCGCTCGCTGGTACGCCATGGTGCGCAAGCGTCGTTCGAGGTGATCGTGGTGGACGATGCCTCGCCAGACGACAGCGCCACCGTACTGGCGCAAGTCGCTGGCCTGCGGTTGCTGCGCAATGAGCACAACCTCGGTTTCATCGGCAGCTGCAATGCCGGCGCCGCTGCAGCTCGCGGCGAATTTCTGCTGTTCCTCAACAACGACACCCAGGTGACATCCGACTGGCTAGATGCCTTGCTACGCTGCTTCGGCGAACGCGCCGACTGCGGCATCGCCGGCAGCCGACTGGTCTATCCGGACGGTCGCTTACAGGAAGCGGGCGGATTGGTGTTTGCCGACGGCAGTTGCTGGACCACCGGCCGCTTCGAGCCACGCGATGCGTCCGCTTTTCGTTACCGCCGCGAGACCGACTACGTCTCCGGCGCTTCGCTGCTGATTCGCCGCGAGGTGTTCCAGCGCACCGGTGGCTTCGACATGCGTTATGCGCCGGCCTATTACGAAGACGCCGATCTGGCTTTTGCGGTGCGGCAACTCGGTCTGCGCGTTTACTACGAACCGACCAGCACTGTCATCCACTGCGAAGGCATCAGTGCAGGCACCGACCTCGACAGCGGCATGAAACGGTACCAGCCGATCAATCAGGCGAAGTTCGTCGACAAATGGACGTCCGAACTCTTTGCGCAGCCTGCTCCTGGCACGCCGCTGCAACGCGCCGTCCACTGGCGAACGCGTGGCCGTGTGCTGGTGGTGGATACGATGACGCCGGAACCGGCACGCGATTCGGGTTCGTTGCGCCTGTGCGCCATCCTGCGCCTGCTTGACGAACAGGGCTGGAACACCTGTTTCCTGCCTGACGACGGCCACGCCAGCAACCAAGAGATTGCCGCGCTAGGCGCACTCGGCTGCGAAGTGTTGAGCCGACCGCAGGTACCGGCATTGCCGCGCTGGCTGCAACAGCACGGTCGCGAACTGCATGCCGTGATCTTGTGCCGGCATACGGTAGCTGGCCAGTACGCCGAACTTGTGCGTCGCCACGCGCCGCAGGCAAAATTGTTGTTCGACACCGTGGATCTACATTTCCTGCGCGAACAGCGCGCCGCCGAACTGGGCAACAGCACGACACTCGCCCGCCAGGCCGAAGCCTCGCGACGCAACGAACTCGCCCTGATCGAGAAATGCGATGTCACCTTCGTGGTCAGCCCTCACGAGCAGGCACTGCTTGCGCAGCTGTTGCCGCAAGCTCGGGTGGAGCTGTTGTCCAACATCCACGATGTACATGGTTGTCGTCATCCGCACGCGGGGCGCAAGGATCTGGTCTTCATCGGTGGCTATGGTCATCCGCCAAACAGCGACGCTATCCGCTGGATCGCCGGCGAGATCCTGCCGCGGCTGCGCGAGGTGTTGCCCGACATCCGCATACACGTGCTCGGCGATCTCCCGGCCGCGGTGCGGCGTGAACTGGCAACGCCAGGCCTCGAACTGCACGGCCGCGTGGCGGACCTGGCGCCATGGCTGGACAACTGTCTTGCCTCACTGGCGCCACTGCGCTTCGGTGCCGGTGTAAAGGGCAAGATCAACATGGCGATGAGCCATGGCGTTCCGGTGATCGCCACTACGGTCGCGGTGGAAGGCATGCGACTGACCGACGGCACAAACGTGCTGCTGGCTGACGATGCCGCCGCCTTCGTCGATGCCGTACTGCGGCTTCAGCGCGACGAAAAACTCTGGCGACAACTGTCCGAACATGGTCTCGACAACGTGCAGCAGCACTTCTCCGCCGCTGCAGCCTCTGCCGTTCTGCATCGGGTGCTGAGTTGACCACGATCTCACCAACGTCGATGCTTCGGCTACATTACCGATAGGCCGCCATGTCAGCTCGTGACTTCGCCAAACGTTGCCTGTTCACCGTGCTGCGCATCGGTTTCCGGCTAACCCCGATGCCGGTCGCCACGCGCGATCGCTTACGTCAGCGCTTTCTGGATCGGTACGCGGACCTGCTGCCGCAAGGCCCACGCGGCCAGTTCATAGAGAGGAAGCAGGTCGAACGACGCGCGCGCGTGCATGCCGCAGGACGCGCGATCGGCTACGTACCCAGGCGCTTCGGCGCGCTGCCAACGCCGCTGCCGGCCACCCTGGTGGCGTTCTACCTGCCGCAGTTTCATCCGATTCCAGAGAACGATGCGTGGTGGGGCGAGGGCTTCACCGAATGGAGTAACGTAACGCGTGCGTTGCCGCAGTTCGAGGGACATGCCCAGCCGCGCTTGCCGGGTGAGCTGGGCTTCTACGATCTGCGCCAGCCCGATGTGATGCGCCAGCAAATGCAGCTGGCGCGCGAATATGGCATCGGCGCGTTCTGCAGTTATTTCTACTGGTTCGCCGGCAAGACGTTGCTGGAACAGCCGCTGCAGCAATGGCTGGCCGATTCCACGCTCGACCTGCCGCTGTGCCTGTGCTGGGCCAACGAGAACTGGTCGCGCCGATGGGACGGCCGTGCTGAAGACATCCTGATCGGTCAGCACCACAGTCCGGCGGATGACCTTGCGTTCATCGAATACGTCTCGCGCTATCTGCGCGATCCACGTTATCTGCGCGTGGATGGCAAACCGTTGTTGCTGGTCTACCGCCCGGGCCTGCTGCCCGATCCGAAAGCCACCGCCACGCGCTGGCGCACGTGGTGCCGTGCGAACGGCATAGGCGAAATACAGCTTGCCTATGTGCAGAGCTTCGATCGCGTCGACCCGCGCGAGATCGGCTTCGACTCAGCGGTGGAGTTTCCACCGAACAACACCACGCTCGCGCCGATCACCGCACGTCAGCAGTTACTTAATCCGGAGTATCGCGGCGACGTGCACGACTGGCGCGAGCTGGTTCGCCAGTCCATGGCACAACCCGATCCCGTGTATCCGCACTACCCCGGCACCAATCCAGGCTGGGACAACGAGCCGCGGCGCAGCGGCAACGGCCGCGTGTACACGCATGCCTCGCCGCGCGGCTATTGCGACTGGTTGCGCCATGCCATCACCACGGCAAAGCGACGCTTCCCAACGCAGCCTCTGGTATTCGTCAACGCGTGGAACGAATGGGCCGAGGGCGCCGTGCTGGAACCGGACACCCGACTCGGTCACGCCTGGCTTGAAACCACCCGCGCGGCACTGCATCCCGCGCCCGTCGCAGGCACACGCCCCTGTGCGGTAATCCATATCTGGTATCCCGATCTGCTGGATGAACTCGTCATAGCACTGCGCACGAGCGGAATCGACTGGCGCATCATCATTACCACGACCATCGAACGTGAACATTCCGTGCGTGAGCGTGTGGCACAGCTGGACCTCGATGCGGAGATTGACGTATTCGAGAACCGTGGCCGCGACATCCTGCCGTTTCTGCATGTCGCTAATCGCTTGCTCGATGAAGGCGTGACTACCGTGTTGAAGCTGCACGGCAAGCGCTCTACCCATCGCCAGGACGGCGAGATCTGGCGCCGCGAACTGCTCGACAAGCTGCTCGCGCCGGAACGCGCCAGCCGCATCGAAGCCGCCTTCCGCGACAACGCCACATTGGGTCTGGTGCATGCCGAAGGCCATCTGCAACCGCTGGACTATTACTGGGGCGCCAACGCGGCCAACGTCGACTATCTCACCCGTCGTCTCGGCATTCAGGCGCCAAAGGTCGAACACGACAGTTTCATCGCCGGCAGCATGTTTTGGCTGCGCCCGGCGGCACTGCGCCTGCTTCTGGATGCTCATCTGGAAGTGGCAGAGTTCGAGGCCGAGGCCGGCCAGCTTGACGGCACCCTGGCTCACGCCATCGAGCGCGTGTTCAGCCTGACTGCAGCCGCCAGTGACTTCAGCACAGCCAGTGCTGCCAGCGTGGCCGACCTCCCCGAAACCGCGGCCGGAACGTATCCGTATGCGCGGCGCAGCGGCTGATGCCGCCACGACGCGCTACTCCGCAAAAACACTCTCTTCGTACGATTGTTTGATGCCGGGTAGAATAGGCAATTCGCACCCCGGCATGGGGCGGCCAACAAGGTAAGGAATCGCAGATGAAAATTCTGGTCGGTTACAAGCGCGTCGTGGACTACAACGTCCGCATCCAAGTCAAGCCCGACGGCACCGGTGTGGTGACGGATGGTGTCAAGCTGTCCGCCAACCCGTTCGACGACATCGCACTGGAAGAGGCGCTGCGCTTGCGCGAGAAAGGCGTCGCCACGGAAGTCGTGGTGGTCGGCATCGGCCCGACCGATCTCACCGCGCATCTGCGCAATGGCCTGGCGATGGGCGCAAACCGCGCGATTCACGTCGTCACCACCGACGCCGTGCAGCCGCTGACCGCGGCCCGCGTCTTCCTCAAACTGATCAAAAAAGAGCAGCCAGGGCTGGTAATCCTCGGCAAACAGGCCATCGACGACGACGCCAACCAGACCGGCCAGATGCTCGCCGCGCTATGGGACCGCCCGCAAGCCACGTTCGCCAGCAAAGTCGAGATCGCCGATGGCAAGGCCACGGTAACCCGCGAGGTCGACGCCGGTCTCGAAGTGATTGAAGCTGAACTGCCGGCCGTGATCACCACCGACCTGCGCCTCAACGAGCCGCGCTTCATCAAGCTGCCGGATATCATGAAGGCGAAGTCCAAGCCGATCGACACCATCGAGTTCGGCTCACTCGGCGTCGAGGCGCACGATCATCTGAAGACCACGCACTACACCTCGCCAGCCAAGCGCAGCAAGGGCGTGATGGTGAAGGATGCAGCCGAACTGGTCGCGGCGCTGAAGCAGAAAGGTCTGCTGTAATCACTATTCCTGTTTAGGAGCCCACCCTGTGGGCAATGCTTTCCGCCAAGTACCCAAGAGCATCGCCCACAGGGTGGGTTTCTACAAAAAAGCTTCGGAGACACACATGAGCAAGATCCTGGTCATCGCCGAACATCTAGGCGGCAAACTCAACTCCTCTACCGCTCGTGCCGTGAGCGCCGCGATTGCGGTGAAGGGCGAAGCGATCGATGTGCTGGTGCTCGCCGACAACGTCGATGCGATCGCCGTCGAGACGGCAAAGATCGAAGGTGTGAGTCGCGTGCTCACCATCGCCAGGGCCGAGAACGCCCATCCACTGGCTGCCGTACTGGCGCCACAGATCGCCAAGGCCGCTGCCGGCTACAGCCACGTCTTCGTGCCGTCCACCACGTTCGGCAAGGACGTCGCTCCGCGTGTCGCCGCTCTGCTCGGCGTCGCCCAGGTCAGCGACGTGATGAGCGTGGAAGCTGCACATACTTTCAAGCGCCCGATCTACGCCGGCAACGCCGTCATCACGGTCGAAGCTGACGCCAACCACATCGTGGTCGCCACGATTCGTTCTGCTTCATGGCCAGTCGCAGGCAACAGCGCCAACGGCGCGCCGATCGAAGCGCTGAGCATCGACGCGGCACTCCCCTCACATACCCGCTTCGTCGAACTCAAACAGGGCAGCAGCGATCGCCCCGATCTGCAGAGCGCCAGCAAGGTCGTCTCCGGCGGCCGCGGCGTCGGCTCGAAAGAGAACTTCGAGATCATCTTCAAATTCGCGGACAAGATCGGCGCCGCTGTAGGCGCCTCGCGTGCCGCTGTCGACGCCGGCTACGTGCCCAGCGACCTGCAGGTCGGCCAGACCGGCAAAATCATCGCTCCCGAGCTGTACGTGGCGATCGGCATCTCCGGCGCGATCCAGCATCTCACCGGTATCAAGGACGCCGGCACCATCGTCGCGATCAACAAGGATGGTGAGGCACCGATCTTCGAGATTTCCGATATTGGTTTGGTCGGCGATCTGTTCAAGCTCCTGCCCGAGCTGGAGCGGGCCATCGGCTGAATCGATCAAGTCAGCCCTGGATCACCCAGCCCTGGATCACTTTGTTTAAACACTGCCCAAACAAACAGCACGTGTTTGACTGGCATTGCCCTTGTGTCTTAAATAGCTGCCAGTCTCCTCATGCGGGGCTCCTTGGCCAGGCGCACCAGTCCGACAGAACCCGTCTTCATGGCACATCCAGCGAGGTGCTTTGATAGTACAATCAAAGGTCATGTTGGAAGGATTCCCGACCCTCTCGGGGCTTTCTCGCTTTCCTGAAGCAACTGCCGTTTGCCGGCTCCAGCCAGCGTGTTTTGTTGTTGCTTCGAAAACCACAGAAGCCGTCATTACCCAACACTTATGGAGAAGGACTTTGAGCCAAATATTGGTCACAGGCGGCGCGGGTTTCCTCGGCTCTCATCTTTGCGATCGCCTTATTGAAGCTGGACACGATGTTCTTTGCGTGGACAACTTTTTCACGGGTTCGAAGGACAACATCCGCCACTTGATTGGACACGCGTCCTTCGAGCTAAAGCGACACGACGTAACGTTCCCCCTTTACGTAGAAGTGGATCAGATCTACAACCTCGCCTGCCCGGCGTCTCCAGTGCACTACCAGCACGACCCGGTCCAAACCACCAAGACCAGCGTCCACGGCGCCATCAACATGCTGGGCCTGGCCAAGCGCGTTCGCGCTCGCATCCTGCAAGCATCCACGTCCGAGGTGTATGGCGATCCGGAAGTCCATCCGCAGCCAGAATCCTACTGGGGTCGGACCAATCCGGTCGGCATCCGCAGTTGCTACGACGAGGGCAAGCGTTGCGCGGAAACGCTGTTCTTCGACTACTGGCGGCAGCACCAACTCGAAATCAAGGTCATGCGTATTTTCAATACGTATGGTCCGCGCATGCACCCCAATGACGGTCGAGTCGTCAGCAACTTCATCGTGCAGGCCCTGCGCGGCGAATCGATCACCATCTACGGCGACGGCATGCAGACTCGCAGCTTCTGCTATGTCGACGACTTGATCGAAGGCATGCGCCGGCTGATGGACAGCCCTGCGGACGTCACCGGTCCGATCAATATCGGCAACCCCGGCGAGTTCACCATGCTGGAACTGGCCGAGAAAGTAATCTCCCTGGTGGGCGGCAAGTCCAAGATCACGTACATGCCGCTGCCCAGCGATGACCCGAAGCAGCGTCAGCCCGACATTACGTTAGCCAAGGCAAAACTGGACTGGACGCCCAAGGTCTCTCTCGATGACGGCCTGAAGGAAACCGTAGCCTACTTCCGTCACCGCCTCGGGGCCTGATCGCTTATGGAACATCCAAGGCTGATTGTGGTGACCCCTGTGTTCGAGGATACCGAGGCATCAACTATTCTGTTCTCCGAACTGGCCAAGGCCTGCGGCAGGGACATCCATGTCGTGGCGGTGGACGATGGTTCGGTACGCGAACCTCTCACCTTGGACGGCTTGCGCGCCGCGAGCCTCAACGGCACGGTGATCCGGCTCAAGCGTAACGTTGGCCATCAGCGCGCCATCGCCACGGGACTTGCCTACGTCGCCGATCGGTTCAAGACAATCGATCGCGTTGTCATCATGGATTCCGATGGCGAAGACATGCCTCAGACCATCGCCAGCCTGCTGGCCGACCTCGACGACAACGAGGTCGACGTCACCGTAGCGCAACGCAAGAGTCGCGTGGAGACCTTCCGTTTCAAGGCGTTCTACGCGGTCTACAAGTGGCTGTTCAGCTTGTTGACTGGACGTAAGATCAGCTTCGGCAATTACATGGCAATGAACGAGCCGGCGGTACGCCGTCTCGCGGCCATGGGTGAACTCGCGACTCACGTCGCAGGCACGGTGCTGGTTTCACGTCTTCGCTGGCGTACCTGTGCACTCGATCGCGGCCCACGCTACGCCGGCAAGAGCAAGATGAATTTTGTTGGGCTAGCCCTGCACGGGTTCAAAGGCCTGATGATTTTTGCCGAAGACGTACTCGTGCGGGTGGGCATTGCCTGCGCCCTGGTGGCGGTTCTCTCGCTGCTTGGCGGCGGCGGCGCCATCGTGCTGAAGGCCATAGGCTATACGACGCCAGGCTGGTTCTCAGTCGCTTTGGGCCTGCTGATGCTGGTTTTCCTGCAGACGGGCGCAATCACACTGATGACTCTTATGCTGACGGGCATCACCCGCAGCAGCACTGTGCTGGCGCTCGACTACAAGCTGCTGATTGATCGTGTGCTCGGAGCCACAGACGGCATGGACCATGCTTAGGGTGCTGCAACACCAACCGATCCGCTACATCCTCAACGGCATCGCGGCAACCTGTGTTAGCTATAGTGTGCTTTATGCCTGCCTGCATCTCGCCCATGTTCCGTCAGCGGGCATCGCCAATTTCGTTGCGGCCGTCATAGGCATCACGGTTTCGTTCTTCGGCAACCGGCATTTCGTTTTCCCGGGTTCGCGAGAATTGGTGTGGCAACAGCTGACGCGGTTCTGGCTGCTCTATGCCGTGCTCGCCCTTATGCAAGGCACCGTGATGTTCCTCTGGTCGGACCTGGCCGGACTGGACTATAGGGCCGGCTTCCTGCTCGGCACGTTCCTTCAGATGGTGTGCAGTTACTACGGAGGCAAGCATTGGGTATTCAAACAGTAAAAACCGGCCGCATCATCGCGGCTACGGCGCTGTTCGTGTTGATGCTACTGGCCATCTACGTCATTCACTCGCTGTACCTGCGGGTAAACGTGGTGTTCTACAGCGCCATCCTGGACGGCGTCGTTGCGGCCTTCATCTGCGGTGCCCTGCTTTGCGTACTACCTTGGTTCAGGGTGCTCGGCCATATCGAGAAGGCCCAGTTGATCGTGATCTGGCTGTTGCTCGGTTATGGCTACGCCATCTCGGTGCCTACCGTGCTGGACCGCTCGCTATCGTTCTACCTACTGGAGAAACTGGATCAACGTGGCGGTGGCATCCGCGAAGACGCTTTCGCTGATGTATTCACCAAGGAATACGTCAAGGAAGATCATCTGGTAGCCGTGCGCCTAACGGAACAGCTGCAGTCGGGAACCATCATCATCCGCGATGGCTGTGTACTGCTCACGGACAAGGGACGCAGACTTGCACAATTCAGCAAATTCTTCCGCAATACACTGCTGCCCAAGCATCGCCTGCTAATGGGCGAATACTCCGACGTGCTTACCGACCCATTCCGAAATAGTACGACCGATGTGGATTACCAGTGCCACTGATGGCATGGCCACACTCGCAGCGAACCACTCATCAAAACAGACTGGCCAGGATCAGGCCCATAGGTAAGAAAGCATGAAGATCACTGTCGTTGGAACGGGTTATGTTGGCCTGGTATCCGGTGCCTGCCTGGCTGAAATGGGCAATGAGGTGCTTTGCTTGGATGTGAATCCGGAGAAAATCCGGATCCTGCAGCAGGGTGGCGTACCCATTCATGAGCCCGGACTTGACAAAATCATCGACGCCAACGTTGCCGCGGGCCGTCTGCACTTCACCACTGATATCGAACAGGCAGTCGCCTTCGGTATAGCGCAGTTCATTGCCGTGGGCACCCCACCAGACGAGGATGGATCAGCCGATCTCTCCTATGTGCTGGAAGCCGCCCGCAACATCGGCCGCCTGATGACCGAGTACAAGCTGGTGATCGACAAGAGCACCGTACCGGTCGGAACTGCTGACAAGGTCAAGGCTGTTATCGCCGATGAACTCGCCAAGCGAGGCGTGCAGATCGACTACTCGGTGGTCTCCAATCCCGAATTCCTCAAAGAAGGTTCGGCGGTCGAAGACTTCATGAAGCCTGATCGCATCGTGGTAGGCGCCAACGATGTGCGCAGCATCAATCTCATGAAATCACTGTATGCGCCCTTCCAGCGCAGTCACGACAAGCTCGTGATCATGGACGTGCGTTCGGCCGAACTCACCAAATATGCCGCCAACGCCATGTTGGCCACGCGCATCTCCTTCATGAACGAGCTTGCCTTGCTCGCTGAAAAACTTGGCGCAGACATTGAGCTGGTGCGCCACGGTATCGGTTCTGATCCCCGCATCGGTTATCACTTCCTGTACGCCGGCTGCGGCTATGGCGGCTCCTGCTTCCCGAAAGACGTCAAGGCACTCATCAGGATTGGTGAAGAAGTTGGCCAGCCGCTGCAGGTGTTGAATGCCGTAGAAAGCGCCAACGACGCCCAGAAGCATGTCTTGGTCACGAAGATCTGCCAGCGCTTTGGCAACGACCTGAGCGGCAAGCGCTTTGCGCTGTGGGGCTTGGCATTCAAACCAAACACCGACGATATGCGTGAAGCCACCAGCCGCGTATTGATCGCGGAACTATTGAAACGCGGCGCAACCATTTCGGCCTACGACCCAGTTGCCATGGACGAAGCCAAGCGCATTTTTGGCAACACTCAGGGGTTGGTCTTCACAACCACTGCCCATGAAGCCCTTAAGAGCACAGACGCTCTGATTATCGTGACGGAATGGAAGGAATTTCGTAGCCCGGGCTTCGCGGAATTCAAGAAATTGTTGCACGCCCCGATCATTTTCGATGGCCGTAATCTATACGATCCGCACACGATGAAAGAACAGGGATTCGAGTATTACTCCATCGGCCGGAATACAAATTTTCAATGACCAGGCCGGCTCAAACTCCACATGCAACACCTTGCCAGATCTGACTCCATTTACATTCACTAAGTGAATAATATGGCCATCATAGCCGACAGCGGTGGGCATGATGGCAAGAATCACCAGCGAAGTGGAAGCGGCAAAGCAGGCGCGCGTGGTGATTGCCGCGACCAAGACAGTGGAGCAATTGTGACAGGCGCAAGCGGTGGTACTGTCCACGGGATACAACCTGCTCCATCGCCACGGCTGTCGGAAGCTCGCTCCCCACAAACAGCATCCGCAAAGCGACGCGAAAACGTAGCTGGACTGGAAAAAAACTCCTCAAGAAATCCAACAGCTCCGCAAGGACTGTAAATTAATTTATTTGAGAAAACTCACGGTACGAGCCACAAATTCTGCCCAAAAAGGCGTAGCAAGCTCGCTTAAGGAAAGAACACGCTGCGCATTTCGTCGATGGCCATCTTAGCCAGCCCAAGGCGACTAAAATTATTTGTCGATGCCTCGTTCGAGAATGCAATTAGAAACTCGCAGCCAATGGTGTCAACGAATGCTTTCTCGTTGATCGAAAGCAGCCCGGCCTCATTCAACTCATGAAAAATGAGTCGAAAACTTGAAGGGGTAAACACCCACGCGTGAATATCGGTGTACTCGCGTTCGTCAAGGTACGTCTTCAGCATTTGCGGACCGAACTCATCCGCATGAAGGAAAGCAATTTCGCCCACGCGTCCTCGCTCCCACGAAATCGCTTCGCCCAGTTTTGCGATCTTCGAAAAAGCGTCAAATATCTGGCCAGGCGTATGCATCTTTCGTGAATCCAGATGCGCCTGAATAAGATCTCCAGTCGAAGAAGGCCAACGCAAATAATCAAAGCAGAATCTCTTGTCGGGGATGGCTAGCGCCAAGATGCCACCTGGCCTCAGCAACTTCTGGCAATCCTTGATGAAGCCGATCAAGTCGGGCAAATGCTCCACAACATGGGAGGCGATGATCCAGTCGTAATGAGTTTTGGCACCGATGAGGTCCGCAAGACTACCGCCGGCCCAGATGTAATCCACCTCTTCTATGGCGGCTACGTTTACGTTGTGGCCTTGGTATTTCTCCATTAACCCTGCACGGTCCATGTGATCTACCGTGTGGACCCGATAACCTTCAGACTTCGGAGCGGTCGGGTTGAAGCTTGGGCCGATCTCCAACCCCATTCCCTCACGATCGATGAGAGAACGAATTCTTTCTTTGCGCGCAACTTCACTCATGGGTAATCCAATCGAAAAATCAGTTATGAAGACCATTCCTCAGTGACAGATATAGTCCACGTTTTCAACGCCATGTCGGAAGAGATCGAACAAATCATCGAAATAAACTCCCATTAGCAGACGTTCCTTAGACAGCCAACATCTTCGTATATCGGCGTTACGATTACCAACAAGTGATTCTGCATCGAAATTTTTCTAGAATAGACGTCCAATCTTGCATTCGCAATGTTTGATCAGTGGCATCACCGCTCCCTACGCCTAGCTGCCCCTTTCTCTCCACCGAAACATGCGCAACGAAACATTGTTCGTCTTTGCGGAATACCCATTCGGACTCGGTAACTTTACCAACAGGATCAGCGGCGCCAGATATAGCATGAATACGTAGCGATACTCGGCAGATGGTGCTAATGCGAGAACTGCAGTGGCCTGTACCCATAATAGGAAGCAGATAGCCAGTATTCGCACATCTCTGCACCATAAGCCGCAAAACGTCAGCACCGAGAGTACTCCAACGCCCAGCAGAGCATTCCAAGTCCAAGCCCGGCTCTGTATCGAAAACCGCGCAACCCTACCAAGCAACCCTGTATCGCGCACGCCGTCCTTCTCTGCCGCGAGCGTTTCGGGAATATTGGCTGGCGCTGAATACGGGTCAACGTATTCGGCGCGCGCCAAAGTCGCCGCAAGGAAGATCTCGACTCGGTGCGCCAGCACTGAAGGTAAATTCGGAGCTAGGTCGTGCCGCAGAAAACTAGAGACGATTTGTCCACGTTGTGAAGGTGGCAGTTCTGCTAACTGCGGCCCCTGAGGGAAGAACGCAATTGTGTCCCAGTACAGCGGCCAATATAGCGGCACCGCACTGGCAACCTGAGCTGGCCCAATCGAGTCTCGTGTCTCGCTCGAAAGGAGCCCGCCACCGGCATGCCCAAAAACGGGCTGCGCCAAACGGATCGACTCATGAATCGCTGCAGGATAAAAAATGTCGTGCCGATCAGAGCGATCGACGCCGACAATCGAGCCATAGACGAGCGCTGTTGACAGCACTGATGTGATTACCAGCCTAACCCAAAGGGCGCGCCTCATGAATAAGGGCAGTAGTAGCCACCACAGTGGCAAAAATAGCAGTCCATTCTCTCGGAAGCCGAATGCCATCGGACTGAAAATTGCGACGACCACATACCCTACTTTACCCACGCTCCCCAGACGGCTGATGTTGAGCGTTTCAATCAAAATGGCGATGATAGCAAAGCAATAAAGCACATCGTTCTGGACATAGAAAGCCATAAACAGAACAAAAGGATTGAGTATCAATACGGCACAAAAGACCATTACAGGTATTGAGGCACGGCTGATTGCAGCAATCTCGAACGCACGCGATATAACGAATACAACTAACGCTGCTTGAATGAGAACGCTTAGTTCAAAGCATGCTCCATTCAACGAAGTAATCTGCAGGAATCTTGCGTATAGGAAAGGCTTGCGGTCGGTCAACTTTCCCGATAGTACTTCCTGGAGATAGAAGCCGCTGTCAAAGCTGAATATTCCTGGCTTTAAACTCAGCCACCATACAAAAAAGTACAGTCCCAGGATAAATGCGAAGCAGAGCAACCAAGCCTTCCCCGCAACATCGGCGCGCTCGAAGCGTCGGTGCCGGTCTACTGGAACATCACCCATCAGCATCATTTCCACGGCCCTTTAGCAATTACAACCCAGTCGATCTGGCACACGGCGGCACATACGCCCAAGACCTTCGCCCATACGCAAGTAGATGAACTCCTTGCGCAGTGCTAAAGCTTGCTCAAAACGTCGCCTTCCAATGAGGTCCGCTACGCTCTGGATAACAAGCGGCCTCATCATCACCTCTCCTTCGGTCTGCCTCAACTCGGCTCAAGCAACCGCATCCATGTTTCGTCAGTGATGTCGAATTTTCGGGGACGCTGTCACCAGAAAACACCTATTTGACAGTAACGCTCAGCTTCGGATCGCAGGCGAACTTCGCCCCCTTTTCCTCATGGATCAGAAATACTGAATAACTTCCAGTCGGAATCGACAAAGCAGACAACTCTGCTTTGTATCCGGCATTCATTAAATCAGACGTTTTGTAGGCTTGGGCCACATCGCTTCGCTCAATTCCGGTATTGGATTCCATTCCAAAGTTATTAGCTCCTCGAAGAACGATTGAAAGAGAGCCTGGATTATGCATGTCTGAGGTGGAAACCCAGCCTTCAAAAGTCACAGGCTGGTTAGCGGTCACCTCAAAAGATCCGTTCACGGCTTTTTGCCCGTTTACCGCATCGAGCGCGCAGATATCTGTTTTTGAAGCGTCTTGTAGCGAACCATTCCAAGATGCCACCACGACTTTCGGAATGTTCGTGCTCGTTGCACCACCCGACTTCGACTGGGCTGAATCTATCGATGAGGTGTCGTTCGAGCACCCCGCTGCGACAATGCAAAATCCGGAAATCAAGAGAAGCAATACATTGCGGCGCATAGAAATTTCCCGTATGGATAATGGTAGAAAGGCTCGACGATTTTAGCTCTGGGTCCTATCAATCACAAGGCAAGACCAAATCTTCACGAAACCACCGTCCTGATCACAGTTCAGCGCCTCACCTAACGAACAAGATTGATAACGAATGCCGCTTTACGTAACTGCCAGTGAAGCTGGCGTGCCCCCCCCCCGACTCTGTCGGGACCAGATTAAGTGGTAAGTGTGCACACGACTTTTGAATTACCAAGTGTGGTTCAGAATGATGCCGCATCTGACCATGAAATCATTGTAAGACAAGCCAAACGGGCGTTATGGGCCAAGACAGCCAAGAAATATGAGTGCGCAGGAGTAGCGCTTTCATGTGGTTCATTGCGTACCTACACGATGGGCGATACGGTTCCATCTGGCTTCCGTCGCTTCCATAAAGCGCACAGGATCGACGGATTGCCTTGCCCGGGCAGTAATGGCCGATAACCTTGTCGGCGCCTCCAGCAGACCAATCAACGCCGACGCCCATGATTCGGCAGCATTCTCGACATGTACGCAATCGAGTCCGTTTGTGAAGGAGTGAGTGTAGGCCGGTACGTTGGAAGCCAGCGTTGGCAGCCCAATTGCTGCATAGTCGAGGATCTTGATCGGGCTCTTGCACACATTGAAGCGATTTGACACGAGGGGGGCCAGGCCCGCATCGAAGCCTTGCATACCGCGAAACCAGTGCACAAATGCCGGATATGAGGCGCCGACGCCTGGTGGAGGCGTTAGCGTATGCAACCAAGTCGCACGAACGGAGTCGTCCGAACGAACCCCAATAACCGACAACCGGAAACGGCCGGGATATCGCCGTTCCAGTTGTTCCAAGGCCTCGTGCACCAGTCCGAAATCGGAGTCGTGGGTCCGAGTTCCCATATAGAGCAATTGCAGAGGGCGGCCCGTCACCTTGCCTGCATCGGGCGCGTCGCCGCCAAGCGCCCACAGGTCGGGATCGAGCACGTTAGGCATCAACATGGGTTGTACCGTCGTCTCGATGCCTGCCCGCTGGACCAGATTCGGGGTCGAGCACCAGATTTCGTCTGCGACCTGCAAGGATGCACGCACGGCTTCCGTCACGCCTTGATAGCTTGCCTGTTCGCCATGTCCCTCCATATCCAGCAAGTTGTCGTCTATGTCGTAGATCAACCGGGAACCGTTGCGCGTTGCAATCTCGCGCATGGCCAAGACATCTTCAGCATGAGATATCGACGCGCGATGCCATACGATCAGGTTTGGCGAGAAACGGGAGATCTCCGATGGAAGCACATACCTCACGTCGGCATGCGCGGCCGCCTTGAATGATTCAAAAAACGGGTGCAGGCGGATACTCGCGCACGGGGAGATGACGCGACCATAGCGCTCGGGTATGACTGCGATACGCAGCCTTTCGCCCGACTTGCCTGCAGCATACGCTTGCAACCGGGGAGCATGGTCTACTGCATGCATTATCGCGAGGCCTCTATTTCGGAAGAAATACCTTCCATGAAGGTGCCTATCCGATGCACGAGATCCTCGGGAGGGATGTCCACCGGCACCAGATCCGCAGCCCAGTAGTCGACAAGGCGTTCGGGAAAAGCCCCGATCGCTGTGGCGACAATGGGCAACCCCGTATTGATGGCCTTGGTGAGCGTATAGGAATATGTTTCGGGCGCCTGGGAAGCAAAGAGGAACACGTCGGGCGCCTCATTCGCGATCAAATCCACGAGTTGCGACTCCTCGTACGGACCGGTCCAAGTCAGCGCCCCGGCAACATTGGCAACGCCGGAATCCTCGGGCTGCCCAATAAGCCGAAAACGCATCGGAATTCCACGGCGCTTTGCCGCCTGGGCTGCCTTGACAACCAGTTCAAGCCCTTTGTGCCGGGCAAGCACACCCAGGACAACCACGCGAAGTGGAGAGCGTGCGCTCGCCGTAATTACCCTTTTGCGCGGCGTTACCATGGTGGGCTGCGCCTCGTGGTATTTGACTTCCGGCAATAACCCGAAGTAGCGCCGCATGCGCAACGCGGCATCTTGACTTGGGGCGATCACCCGATCCGCACCCAGTACCGCCCATTCATTCTCTGTCCGCCAGTTGCGGATATCGCTCGCACCATTGCTCGGTCGTTGCGCGATGCATGCGTCGCAGGCGTTTAGATCGGGCTCGCCGCAATACTTGCGATTGATATCGGTCAAAGTGATTTGCGGGCAGATCGTGAAGTAATCGTGCACCATGAAATCGAACGCTATCCCGGCCTTCGCCAGCCCTTCTCGAATATGTGGGCCATGACCACCAAGGTGGTGAATCTGCGCGTACCGGACTCCCATCAGTTCGAGTAGCCGCGCAAACCCGTCTCCATCGGCAACGTCGACGTCCATTTCAAAGCCATCGAAAGCCGAACGGTTTTCAATATGGATTCTGCCAGCCCCACCCTCGGCAGGCCTGATGATCACCACGTGACCATTCTTCCGGTGCTGCTCATCGGTCTCCGACACGTGCCGCTCGGTGCCGCCGCCCCAATTGTGGGTGATGATCGCCAAAACGGGCGCACCCGATTCCCTCCACAACCCAAAAGCAAGACGAAGTCGCGCCACCCTGGACGGGTCGGCGGCTACGAAGCTCGCGATCTTCGAACTATAGTCAGGATAGCGGTCAGCAATGACCCGCTCAGCGATCAGCTTTCCAGGTTTACTTACCTCTGCGAAACTGACCTCACCGACGTGGTGAACGAACACGTCATGCGCCAGTAGATGTCGGAACCCAAGTTTCGACGCTCGCATGCAGAAGTCGTTCTCCTCACCATAACCGCGTCCAAATGCCTCTTCATCAAAGAAGCCTGTCTTGCCAAGGCAATCACGTCCGATGAGCATGCAAAACCCGACGGCGGTCGGAATATCCACCGAATCGCCACAATTGACCACGGCGGCAATGCCGTCAACCTCTGCTGCGGTGAATCCGGGGGCGACAATATTCTCGCCAAGCTTAGGGAAGCTGCATATCGTTGCATTGTTTGACAGGGCGCAGACTGTACCCGCGTTTCGAGTGACTGGCAGATGGGCCGCCATTCTGTCTACCCAGCCGGATGCAACGACCGTGTCGCTATTGAGCAGCAATACCGCAATGCAGTCATCCTGTTCAAGTGCTGCACGCATGCCGGAATTGACTGTGCGCACAAAGCCCAAATTCATCTCGTTTTCGACAAGCCGTACCGATGGATGTCGCTTGACGAGCTGGCGCAGGTAACTTGTCACCTCTTTTTCCGGAGAACAATCGTTGTATATGCGCACGCGTATTTCCTGCGCATTACCTGAAGACAGAACCGATTCCAGGCAATTCCTTGTCTCGGACAAACCTTTGTAGACCGGAACGATGACGTCGATCACGCCCATCGCTATCGCGCCGCCTTCGGATATCAAGCGTTTCGGAGCGACAAGCTCGGCAACCGTCAGCACACGGGAGCCAAAGTCGCGGCCCTGCTCGCGCCCGATGGTCAGGTAATGCGCCAGCGGATCCAGTCCAGAAGGGATGACATCTGGATATCTAGCCACGTAGGCGTTTGAATCGAACGACGGTCCTGGACTGCGTCCTTCTCTAGCTCCGTAAGAGAAGTAGTGAAGCGCAGGGTTCAGGCCAGCCGCGGCCACATCCGGGTTATGGCTGCGATACCAGTCGGGTATGAAAAACGGGTTGGGTCGCCGCTCTTCCGGAACACCATGCCCGACAAAGTGGATTAATGGATTGCATTCCGACTCGGCCACATCCGGATAAAAATCCAAGTACCAGGCCTGGTCAAAGAGGGGATGGCCGTAAGGATACTTGCGCCAGTTCCTGCAAAAATCGGCCAGCGCCACGTAACGGCGCATGCTACCGTCAAGCCTCGAACGGTAATAGCCCGGCATGAACCAGGGGCTTGGCAACAAACCGATACGGTCGCCGAGGAGAATATATTGGACAAGCAAATCGACGCTGGGCGCGCGGAAACTGTATCGATGCCTGTACCAATTGGAGTCGAACAACTGACTTGGCTCATATCCCGCGACGCTGCCGTGACGAAGGAAATGTTCGACCGCGACCCGCTCGTTCTCGGCGCCAACGAGCCATTTGTCCCGATACCATTCCCAGTCGAATACACCGGACCGCACGATCAAGGCCAGCTTGATCCGTTCCGGAAGCCAGCCAAACATGTTGAGGGCCAAGACCGCATGGCCAATACGCTTGGCCAGTTTGCTGCGACGTATTGACGAAAAAAAACCGTTCATGAACCAAAAATCCTCGCACCATCCTTGAAAAAAATCTAACCGCTGGACGCCCGCCATTTCGTGAACGTCCCCTTTCGGCATAATGCAATCGATAAATAGGGGAGCACCTTGTCGATTCGATGAATGCAGCTTCGCGGAAACGTCTTCCTCCACATAAACGGCACAACTTTAGTCTGACGTCCTAACCGAAATGATGACATCTCGATCATCTTAGCTCCGGCAGGAGCGCGGCTGACGGCTGACTTGGCCCATTTTGCAGTCCCCGCTTTCGCCCTTAGTTTTGTTATCTACGAGGTGGCAGGTGACTACTCGACGGAGCGCTTTCTTAGCCATCGATGCCATCTTGCCAACAAGGTGCGCTCATGCGCCGCAACCAAGACCTCCAGATGGGCACGCATGGCCTTTTGACCGGCGGCCGCATCCTCACCCAATGAACCGATGCTTGCGGATTGTGCAATGACAGCCTCCCGCAGCGAATCCATTTCAGCCTCATGCCTGACCTCTCGCTCCCGCACTCCGCGCTGGAGTTGCTTCAACTCCTCCATCTGGCTCCTGCCACCCTCGACATGAACACTCAATGCCTGTAACTGTTGCATCGTCTCATCCTGATGCAATTTCAGCTCTTCGAGCTGTTGCCGATGATGGGACTGTAACTTGTCGAACATCGCCTGCCCATCGCGAATGTCCTCGACGGATCGCTGCAGCGGTTCCAACGCTACTCTCACGCCTTCCACTTCAGCGACCCTAAGCTCAGCGACCGCCGAGCGCATCGCGACTGCGCACGCATCCAGCATCCGACTGTGTAGCGATTCGCGGCGAACGCCAACTGTGCAGGTCTGGAAGGTGGTGGCGCCTCCAGTTGCTCCAAGGGCGAATTCGATGTACGGGTCGTTGTCTGCAGATGATATTCGTAGGCTTCCGCCTGGGCCTGAAGCGAGCCGGTACTGATTGACCGCGACCACATGGCGTTCGATGTTTTCCAGAGCAATATCGTCAAGTCTCAATTCAAAGATATCGAACGTCCCGCCAAACTCGGACGGGTCGAATCGCAAAAAATCGATCTTTTCCCCGACGGGTAGCTCGAACGTGATGCGGCGTCCCGTACCGAGACCGTCGTGTCTGACCGGTACGGCACGGCCTTCAGCATGGGTTTGATCCGCGGCCCTGAAATAAAGCTTGGCGACGTCGTCGATTATCTTGTCGTATGCAACGTAGTCCTCAATGGCGGCAAGCCTTACCTCCAAATTCCCCAGCAAAGCATTCAGCCGGGCATCCGCATCCAATACCTGCCCATCGCTCGCATCTGGTCGCGAAACAAGATCCTCCAGCGGCGCCAGAAACGATCCTGCGACCTCGTCGTAGATATCGCTCAACGCGGACACGGCGGACCAGGACCCGGCTCCATGAGCCACCGAAACAAACGCGTCATAGATTTCTTGGACAAGGCGCGGCAATTCGGTAGTGGTGTTTTCAGCAACCGAGTAATGGCGGGCTGCAGGCTCAAGGAAATCCCGGACCGCGGTTTCGACAGTACCGACGTCGATCGGCCATCGAATGCCCAGTTCGGCGGCGACCCGCCCCATGCTGCTCGCCCCATGCTCCAACAGGTCGTCATACAGCAGTACCGAGCGAGGAATTCCCCGTGAGGAGATTTCTGCTTCCGCCATGTGTTGCGCCCAAACAAGGCGAGACTGGCTCGCAAAAATCCCGTCGCGTGCCTGCAGCGATTGGGCCACCTCGTTGGGGTGTCGCACCACGAAAAGTGCATGCGCCTTGACACCCAACTCTTCCAGGGCCGATCGCCACAATGGCAACAATCGACAGATACGTGGATCCTTTACGGCCCAAATCACGGGTCCGCCGAACTCTCGGATAAACAGTTCCTTGAGTTGCAGCTTGGCCTCGGAGGCGGCTGGTGTCGATAGCCATCCGAGAGGTAACTCGCGCAAATCGAACCAGTTTCTGCCAAGGGCGCGGAGCAACCGCTCATGTATCAAGACGGCGTCCTGGTGCTCCCAAAAGCCGCGAACATTGTCGTCCGCTGGGGGAAGCAGACTGCCCCCAAGTTCGATACCAAGGAGATTCAGCACTCTTGTCACAGCAGATGTTCCGCTGCGATGCATGCCGATCACAAGAATGACTGGCCCAAATACCGCGTTCACACAGTGGCCTCCTGGGAGGTGGCGCGCAGCTCCGGACTCACATCGAAATTGACGCATCCAGTCGCCATGCGCAGCCGATCCGGCATGATCCTCAACATCGCTGCATCGACCAAGCGATCCAGATAGATCTCGCCGTCAACATCGTGCGCGGTCACACCTGCATTCAGGAAATATACCCCGGGAGCAAGCAGCGCCCGGAAGCGAAACCGCGCGACCAGCTGCTGGCCTGGCACCACAATCAATTCGCTGCACCCGGCCGGTGCCGTAGCGGCGCCGCCCAGTTCGAATCCCGTTGTCGTCTTGATCATCATGCCGCAACGGACCGCCGCAGCGGCTCTTTCGAAGGCGACCTGGTAGACGTATATGTACTGCCCGCCCGCGGTAAGCACGTTTACCCGTCGACCTTGTTCAGTTTCGATGTGCGGATCAATTATGCGAGCGCCGCGTTGCTGATACGCCAAGGTGCTTTGCGGGACCAGACCTTCATCGAAGTAAGCCTTGTCGTCGTCCTCTGCCGCGTCGACAAGAGCAACGTCATCCGGAGTCAACGCTGCATCCATCGCCAGATCCGGGCGCACATCGCCCGCCACCGATCCGCCCTGAAACTCCTTCAGAATGGCAGTGCGAATTGCGTTCGCCCGGTCGTTCGCCGCGTAAAGTAGCTTGTGGTAGCGCGACACGACAAATTTTGGCGTTCCCACCGCGATCATTTCGCCGCGGTCCATCAATATCGCCCGATCACACAGCTCCACAACGGTACCAGCGGAATGCGACACAAACAGAACTGTGGCTCCCGCGTCACGTATTGCGTTGATCCGCGCGAAGCACTTGCGCTGGAATGCCTCGTCTCCGACCGACAGCGCCTCGTCGATCACGAGAATATCAGGGGTGACGTTGATCGCGACTGCGAATGCAAGACGAACATACATGCCGCTCGAATAGCACTTCACCGGTTGCTCTATAAAGTCACCGATGTCCGCGAAGGCCACGATCTCATCAAATCTGGCGTCGATCTCGGATCGAGATAACCCGAGCACGGTGGCATTCAAATAGACATTCTCACGACCCGTAAACTCTGGATTGAAACCTGTGCCCAACTCCAACAATGCGGCGATACGGCCCCGAACACTCACGGACCCATTGGTCGGCGCAAGCGTGCCGCAAATGACCTGGAGTAGTGTCGATTTTCCGGAGCCGTTGCGTCCGATAATACCGAGGGTTTCCCCGCGATTAATGGAAAGATTGACGCCGGTAAGCGCGTGGAATTCCTTGAACCAGCGATCGCGCGCACCTCCCGCGATCATTTGCATCAATCGATGGTGAGGTTTTTCGTACACGGGAAAGGACTTAGACAACCCTTCCACCTGAATGGCCACATCAGAGTACATCGGCGAAACCCTTCTTGGTAGCCATGAACCAACCATATCCGATATACATAAGAAACAGCCCCCCCAGCGAATACACCCCCAGACCAATCCAGTCCGGCATTTTCCCCCAAAGGGCAACCGCCCGCGCTTGGTCGATCAAAAACGTCAGCGGATTGAGCCGAAACAATGCCTGATAAGACGCTGGCAACTGCTGCACCGGGATCATCGCCGATGAGATGAAAAGCAACGCGGTGGAAAGAACGCCTGTGATCTGGCTGATATCCCTCAGATATACACCTAGAGCCGCGAATATCCAGGAAACACCCAAGGTGATCATCACCAGTGGTACGAGAACGACAGGCATCAGGACTATGGTCCAGTCGAACGTACCCTCCATGACCAGTCTGAGCAGAACAAACACAAGCAGGTTCATGCCAGCGTGAAATAGCGCTGAATAAACTGGTGGCCAGGGCAGGATTTCAAGTGGGAAAACCACTCGTTTTACAAAACTCGGATTACCTGTAATCAAAGTGGGGGCACGGATCAGGCATTCCGAAAATAAGCCATGGATGATTAGACCGATAAACAGAATAATCGAAAAATGGTGTTCCCCGCCGGCAACCTGCGGCCATTTCGCCTTCATAACAAAACCGAATGCGAAACTATATACGCTCAGCATGAGAAACGGACTAATGAGCGACCACAACAAGCCAAAGCTCGATCCACGATATCGCCCGAGCACGTCCCGTTTGGCCAGCTCAAATGTGATCGACCTATACTTAGTCAGGGCTGAGAATGGCGCCAGGACCCGGGGCAACATGCTGGATGGGAATGCGCGAGCTGTTTGGGAAATCGACATATTTTGGTATCGGCAAGGGAAACGTGGGTTACGAAAGTGCGAGACTCAATTCGTTGCGTAAATCAGCCACATCCTCGACACCTACCGACAGCCGAATCAACCCATCGCTGATGCCCAGCCGCTTGCGGTTGGCCGCGGGCACCGAAGCATGGGTCATGATCGCCGGATGCTCGATCAGGCTTTCAACGCCACCAAGTGACTCGGCCAGCGCGAACAGTTCGCAGCGCTCCAGCATGCGCTTGGCTTTTTTCAGACCACCCTTCAACTCGATAGTGATGATGCCGCCGAAGCCGTCCATCTGGCGCTTGGCCAAGGCATGCTGCGGATGACTCTTGAGGCCGGGATAGATAACCCGTTCCATCGCCGGATGCTTTTCCAGCCATTTCGCCAGCTCCAGCGCGCTTTCGCAATGCGCCTTCATGCGCAGATGCAGGGTCTTCAGACCACGCATGGCGAGGAACGAGTCGAACGGTCCGGCCACAGCGCCCACCGAGTTTTGCAGGAAGCCCATCTGCTCGGCGAGTTCCTTGCTGCCGGCGACCACGATGCCACCTACCATGTCGGAATGGCCGTTGAGGTACTTGGTGGCCGAATGCAGTACCAGGTCCGCCCCGTATTCCAGCGGGCGTTGGATCATCGGTGAGCAGAACGTGTTGTCCACCACCAGGATCAGGCCGTGTTTCTTGGCGAACGCGGCGACCTTGGTCAGGTCGACCAGCTTCAGCATCGGATTGGTCGGCGTTTCGGCCCAGATCATACGCGTGTTGGGCTTGAGCGCCGCCTTCATAGCAGCAGTGTCGTTCAGATCGATGAAGCTGAAATCCAGCCCGGCCGAACGCCGCCGTACCTTTTCGAACAACCGGTAACTACCGCCGTAGAGGTCGTCCATCGCGATGACGTGGCTGCCCGAATCGAGCAGATCGAGCACCGTCGCTGCAGCGGCCAGACCGGAGGCGAACGCAAAACCGGTCACACCGCCTTCCAAGTCCGCCACGCAGCGCTCGTATGCCATCCGCGTCGGGTTCTGCGTGCGCGAATACTCGTAGCCCTTGTGCTTGCCGGGGCTTTCCTGCACATAGGTCGAGGTGGCGTAGATCGGCGTCATGATCGCGCCGGTGCTGGGGTCCGGATGCTGGCCGGCGTGAATGGCCCGGGTCCCCATACCGTGTTGGCTACGCTTTGCACCAGTTTTCATCGCTGTCCTCACAGCCCGCCTGGCGGACTGTCTCGTGTTAGGAAGTCCACCATCTTAGCTTTTATGCCGGCCATTGCCGACCGACGCAAAAACTTGGCGTTCATGTAGAAATGGGCAAACTGCGGACTTCACATGCGGATGCACCACACCAACGGCCTCTCGGTGCTTGGTCGAGAAGGCAAGAACGGGCATCATTTGCTGTCTGCCGGGTGGCCGAACCGCCTTGGCTGCCCCTTTAGTCAAACCATGGACGTACTTGATGAACACCCCATCCACAGGGATCAAAACGTTGCTGGTCACCGGCGGCGCCGGCTTTATCGGTGCCAATTTCGTGTTGCAGGCGGTGGCCGACGGACTGCGCGTGATCAATCTGGACAAACTGACCTATGCCGGCAATCTGGATACGCTCAGCTCGCTGAAGCATGCGTCTGTCCATACGTTCGTCCAGGGCGATATCGGCGATCGCGAGCTGATCGCTAAGCTGCTGATCGAACATCGTCCCGACGCGATTGTGAACTTCGCCGCTGAGTCGCACGTGGATCGCTCGATCGACGGTCCGGCCGAATTCGTGCAGACCAACGTGGTCGGCACATTGGGCTTACTGGAATGCGCACGCGACTATTGGCGCAGTCTGGAGGGTGCAGCTCGCGATGCATTCCGCTTCCTGCACGTGTCGACCGACGAGGTCTATGGATCACTAGGGGCCGAGGGCAAGTTCACCGAAACCACGCCCTACGCGCCGAACTCGCCGTATTCCGCGTCGAAGGCGGCCTCAGATCACCTAGTGCGTGCGTTCCAGCACACCTACGGCCTGCCCACGCTGACCACCAACTGCTCGAACAATTACGGGCCGTACCAGTTCCCGGAAAAACTCATTCCGCTGATCATCCAGAAGGCGCTGGCCGGCGAACCGTTGCCGGTCTATGGCGACGGCAGGAACATCCGTGACTGGTTGTTCGTCGGCGACCACTGCAGCGCAATCCGCCGCGTGCTGGAGGCAGGTCGCATTGGTGAGACCTACAACGTGGGCGGTAATGCCGAACGCGAGAATATCGCGGTGGTGAAGACGATCTGCGCGCTGCTTGATGCACGCCGCCCGCTGGCCGATGGTCGTGTCCGCGAGTCGTTGATCACCTATGTGAAGGATCGCCCCGGTCATGATCGCCGCTACGCGATCGACTCCAGCAAGCTGCAGAACGAGCTGGGCTGGCGGCCGTCGCAGACGTTCGAAACCGGTATCGCGCAGACGGTGGATTGGTATCTCGCCAATCAGCCGTGGAGCCAGCGCGTGCTCGACGGCAGCTATCGCATGGAGCGCCTGGGTTCATGAGCAACACACAGAAAGGCATCATCCTCGCCGGCGGCTCTGGTACCCGGCTGTATCCGATCACCCGCGCGGTCAGCAAGCAGCTGCTGCCGGTGTACGACAAGCCGATGATCTATTACCCGCTCGCCACGTTGATGCTAGCCGGCATCCGCGAGGTGTTGATGATCAACACACCGCATGAGCAGGAGATGTTCCAGCGCCTGCTCGGTGACGGCTCGCAATGGGGCATCGATATCCGGTACGCCGTGCAGCCATCGCCCGATGGCCTGGCGCAGGCGTTCACCATCGGCCGCGATTTCGTCAACGGCAAACCGAGTTGCCTCGTGCTCGGCGACAACATCTTCTACGGCGTCGGCCTGACCGAGCGGCTCAAGCGCGCTGCCGCGCGTGACCACGGCGCGACCGTGTTCGGCTACTGGGTAAAGGATCCGGAACGCTACGGCGTGGCCGAATTCGATAGCACCGGCAAGGTGATCGGGTTGGAGGAAAAGCCGGTTCAACCGAAGTCCCATTACGCGGTGACCGGTCTGTATTTCTACGATGGTCGCGTATGCGACTACGCGGCAGCGCTAAAACCGTCGCCGCGTGGCGAACTGGAGATCACCGACCTCAACCGCTGCTATCTCGACGACGACTCGCTGCACCTGGAGCAACTTGGCCGTGGCTTCGCCTGGCTTGACACCGGCACCCACGATTCGTTGATGGAGGCTGGTAATTACATCGAGACGATCGAGAACCGGCAAGGTCTCAAGGTGTGCTGCCCGGAAGAGATCGCCTACGTCAACGGCTGGATCGACACCGAACAATTGCTGGCACTAGCCGCCCCGCTAGCCAAGACCGGTTACGGCCAGTACCTGCAACAGCTGACCAGGCAAGGCCACGTACGATGAGAGTGATTGAAACAGCGCTGCCCGGCGCACTGATCCTCGAACCGCAGGTGTTCGGCGATGCCCGCGGCTTCTTCTACGAGAGCTACAACGAGGCAAAATACCGCGAGGCCGGAGTCGACCATCGCTTCGTGCAATCCAACGTCTCGCGTTCGGCTCGCGGCGTGTTGCGCGGCCTGCACTACCAGTGGCCGAATCCGCAGGGCAAGCTGGTCAGCTTGCTCGAAGGCGAGGTGTATGACGTGGCGGTGGATATCCGCCGTGGCTCGCCCACGTTCGGGCAGTCGGTCGGCGTGATGCTGACCGCCGACAACCACCGCCACTTCTGGGTACCGGAAGGCTTTGCGCACGGCTTTTGCGTGCTGTCCGAGTTCGCCACCTTCACCTACCAGTGCACCGCGTTGTACGACGCCAAGGCCGACGCCGGCATCCGCTGGAACGATGCCGCGCTCGGCATCGACTGGCCGCTCAGCACGCCGCTGCTATCGGACAAGGACGGCAAGACGCCGTTGCTGAAGGATGTCGCGCCCGAACGGCTGCCGGTTTTCCTGCCGTGAGAATCCTACTGCTGGGCGCCAATGGTCAGCTTGGCCGCACGTTTCTCAAGCACGCTGGCCTGAGCGCACGTGGCGAAGTATTCGCTGCCAGCCGCGACGGTGTGCTGACGACTGGCGGCCACGGCGAAATCTCCGATCTTGCCGAACCAGCCAGCCTACCCGCCCTGCTCGACCGCGTGCAGCCAGACGTGATCATCAACGCCGCCGCCTATACCGCCGTCGATCGGGCCGAACAGGAGGAAGCGCTCGCTACCCGCGTCAACGGCGAGGCCGTCGGCGTGCTCGGCGCATGGGCCGCGGCGCACGGCACCCTGGTGATGCATTACTCGACCGACTACGTATTCAACGGCAATCAGTCGCAGCCATATGCCGTCGATGCGCCCACGGGCCCGCTGGGCGCCTACGGCCGCAGCAAGCTGGCCGGCGAGCAGGCGTTGCGCGCTAGTGGTGCCGACCATCTGATGTTTCGCACTGCTTGGGTGTACGCCGCGCACGGCCAAAATTTCCTGCGCACCATGCTGCGGCTAGGTGCCGAGCGCGAAGAGTTGCGTGTGGTAGCCGACCAGCATGGCGCGCCGACCGATACCACGCTGATCGTCAATGCCAGCCTCGCCGCACTCGGCCGTTGGGAACACGCAGATGCCACGCAACGCCGGCAGTTGAGCGGCACCCACCATCTGGTCGCCAGCGGCGCCACGACCTGGCATGGCTTTGCCAGCGCGATCTTCGACCAGGCAGTCGCACAGGGCCTGATCATGCGGCAACCCCGTGTGATTCCGATCGGCAGCGTCGACTTCCCCACGCCTGCCGTACGCCCGCCATGGTCGTTGCTGGACAATCACGGCTTCCAGCGGCATTTTGATTTTCCGCTGCCCGATTGGCAGCACGGCTTGCACGAAGTCATCCGCCAACTGGTCGCATCAGGATCCTGAGCTATGTTGATTCCCCTCATTCTCAGTGGCGGCAGCGGCACCCGTTTGTGGCCGGTATCTCGCAAGAACCTTCCCAAGCAGTTCCTCGCACTGGCCGGTCACGGCACGCTGTTTCAGCAGACCATCGCGCGCACCCGACAGCTGCCGGACCTCGCCGCACCGATCGTGGTGGCCAGCGAGGATCATCGCTTCCTCGCCGCCGACCAGTTGCTCGAAGCGGGTATCGAAGACGCCACCATCGTGCTGGAGCCGCTGGCGCGCAACACCGCGCCGGCGATCGCGCTGGGTGCACTGCAGGCGCTTGCACGCGATGCCGATGCGATGCTGCTGGTGTTGCCGGCCGATCACCTGATTGGTGATGCGGGCGCGTTTGTGGACGCGGTAAAACAGGCGATGCCGCTGGCCGCACAGGATTGGCTGGTGACGTTCGGTATCCGTCCGGATCGCGCGGAGACCGGGTTCGGTTACATCCGGCGTGCTGAGACGATCGGTGGCGGTGGTTACCGCGTGGAACAGTTCGTCGAAAAGCCCGACCTGACCACCGCCGAGTCGTATCTCGCCGATGGCGGCTACGATTGGAACTCTGGCATGTTCCTGTTCAAGGCCTCACGCTATCTGGAAGAACTGGCCGCGCACGCACCGACGATGCTTGCTGCCGTGCGCGAGGCACATGCCAAGGCGTCCACCGATCTGGATTTCGTGCGCATCGACCGCGATGCGTTCGCACTGGTGCCGGACGATTCGATCGACTACGCGGTGATGGAAAAAACCCAACGCGCCGCGGTGATTCCGGTCAGCTGTGCATGGAGCGATATTGGTTCGTGGTCGGCGCTGTGGCTGACTGGCAACAAGGATGCGCAAGGCAATCTGTGCGAAGGCGACATCATGGCGGTGGACACGCGCAACTCATTGCTTCGTTCGCACGACCGCCACCTGCTTGCCACCGTTGGCGTCGACGACCTGATCGTGGTGACCACGCCGGACGCCACCCTGGTGGCGCATCGTGACGCGGCACAGGACGTGAAGAAGATCGTCGAGCAGCTCAAGGCCGCCGGTCGCAGTGAACACTCACTACATCGCGTAGTGCACCGGCCGTGGGGCAGTTACGACTCACTGGAAGCGGGCGAACGCTTCCAGGTCAAGCGCATACAGGTCAAACCCGGCGCCAGCCTGAGCCTGCAGAAGCATCATCACCGCGCCGAACACTGGATCGTGGTCTCCGGCACCGCCGAGGTCACCTGCGACGACAAGGTGTTCCTGCTCGGCGAAAACCAGAGCACCTACATCCCGCTAGGCAGCAAACACCGTCTGCGCAATCCTGGCAAAGTGCCGCTGGAACTGATCGAAGTGCAATCGGGCAGCTACCTGGGTGAAGACGATATCGTGCGCTTTGACGACGTCTACGGCCGCGCCTGAAAGCGAACGGTGAGAAAAGGCTGGAGTGAGTAACGAGTAGTGACCCAATTCGTTTCTCACTTCGTTCCATCCACTTTTCGCTATTCCACCGTGACCGATTTCGCCAGATTACGCGGCTGATCAACGTCGGTGCCGCGCAGCACGGCAACGTGATAAGCGAGCAGTTGCAGCGGCACGGTGAACACTGCCGGCGCGATAAAGCTGCCACCGGAGGCCACCCGTAGCATCACACCGTGACCAGCCATATCGTCCATACCTGCGGCGCCGTCGGCGAATACGATCAGGCGACCGCCACGGGCGCGCACCTCCTGCAGGTTGGACTTGAGCTTGTCCAGCAGTGGGCCGTTCGGTGCCACCGCAACCACAGGCATGTTCTCGTCGACCAGCGCCAGCGGACCATGCTTGAGCTCACCGGCCGGATACGCCTCGGCGTGGATGTAGGAAATTTCCTTGAGCTTGAGTGACCCTTCAAGCGCGACCGGATATTGCGCACCACGACCGAGGAACAAGGCATGCTGGTGATGGATGAATTCGCCTGCCAGTTCGATGATCGCCGGCTCCAGCTTCAACGCGTTTTCGATCGCGCGCGGCAGATGCTGCAGCTCGGCGCACAGCGTGGCGTAGCGTTGCGGATCCAGCCCGTTGCGGCGCGCCAGTTCCAGCGTCAGCAGGGCCAGGCCAGCGAGCTGGGTGGTGAAGGCCTTGGTCGAGGCCACGCCGATTTCCGGGCCGGCCCGCGTCATCAGTTTCAGATCCGCCTCGCGCACCAGTGACGACTCCGGCGAATTGCAGATGACCAGCGTGCCCAGATAGCCGCGTTGACGCGACTCGCGCATCGCAGCAAGCGTGTCGGCCGTTTCGCCGGATTGCGAGATGGCGACGAACAGCGTGTCGGCCGGAACTACGGCGTCGCGATAACGGTATTCGCTGGCGACTTCCACGCTGACCGGCAGCCGCGCGTATTCCTCGATCCAGTACTTGGCGACCAGGCCGGCGTGGTAGCTGGTGCCGCAGGCGATGATGTGCAGGCCGCGCGTGCGTTGCAGCAGTGTGTCGCTATCGATGCCGAAGATGTTCGACAACACGCCATGCGGGCCGATGCGCGCTTCCAGCGTGTCGGCGACCGCACGCGGCTGCTCGAAAATTTCCTTCTGCATGTAGTGACGATATTCGCCGCGCTCCACCGCATCGGTGGACAATTCGCTCTCGTGCATCGCACGTTCGACCGGATGGCCGTCGAGTGCGAAGATCTTCACCACATCGCGGGTAATCTCGACTACGTCGCCTTCGTCGAGATAGATCATCTTGTTGGTGACCTGGATGAGCGCCTGCGCATCCGAGCCGAGAAAGTTTTCACCGATGCCCACGCCGACCAGCAAGGGTGCGCCACGACGCGCGCCGACCACGCAGTCGGGTTCGTCGCGACTGATCACCGCGATCGCGTAGGCGCCCTCCAGTTCGCGCACGGTGGTCAGCACCGCCTCGCGCAAGCCGAACCCGCGGTCGATCTGCCGATCGATCAGCGCCGCCATCACCTCAGTGTCGGTGTCGGAGGTGAACACATGACCGCGCGCCTGCAGCTCGCTGCGCAGGCTGGCGTAGTTCTCTATGATGCCGTTGTGCACGATGGCGACGCGGCCGGCAATGTGCGGATGCGCATTTGCCTCGTTTGGCACGCCGTGTGTGGCCCAGCGGGTATGCGCGATGCCGATGCCGCCGGGGAACGGATCGGCGAGGTAACGCGCTTCCATCTCGCGCACCTTGCCCTTGGCACGCACACGCTGGATCACGCCCTTGTCGAGCACGGCCACACCTGACGAGTCGTAGCCGCGATATTCCAGTGCCTTAAGGCCGGCAATCAGCAGCGGCGCGACATTCCGTTGAGCAACGGCAGCAACAATTCCACACATGGCAGAGATTCTCTTTGATGGATGCGAAGCCTGCTGAAGGTTTCGCCACACCGGCGATTCTGAGCCGGCCGCATTACGGCAAACTTTCGTGACGTGAACCGGCGGTCGTGGCAACGCAACCGCCGGATCAACCGTTTAATTCACCTTGCGTCGCAGATAGTTCAACAGGTCGATGCGGGTGATCAGGCCGAGAAACTGTTCGCCGTCGACCACGATCGCCACATGGCCGCGCTCGAACACCGGCAGCAGCGCCTCGATCGTCTCGCTCACCGGAAGCTTCTGCAGGTTGGTCATCATCGCGGTGGATACCTGATCGCGGAAACGCGTCTCATCGGCGTGCACGTGCATCAGCACATCCGACTCGTCAAGGATGCCGACCAGCTTATGGCCGTCCATCACCGGCAGTTGCGATACGTCGTACAGCTTCATGCGGGTGTAGGCGGTGATCAGCAGTTCGTTCGGGCCGATCACCACCGTGTCGCGCTGGGCGAAAGGGCGCAGCAGCAGGTCGCGCAGGTCGCCGTGCTGTTTGCGTTCGAGGAAGCCGTTATCGAGCATCCAGTAGTCGTTGTACATCTTCGACAGATACTTGTTGCCGGTATCGCAGACGAGGGTCACCACTCGCTTCGGCGTGGTCTGCTCGCGGCAGTATTTCAGCGCCGCCGCCACCAGCGTGCCGGTGGACGAGCCACCCAGAATACCTTCCTTCCCCAACAACTCGCGCGCGGTGAGGAAGCTCTCCTTGTCGGAGATCGCATAGGCTTTCCTGACCCGGGTGAAGTCGCTGATGCTGGGCAGGAAATCCTCGCCAATGCCTTCGACCATCCAGCTGGCGGACTTGGTCGAGAGCGTGCCTTCGTTGATGTACTGGGTGAGGATCGAGCCGACCGGATCGGCCAGGATCAGTTCGGTCTGCGGTGAATGCTCGGCAAAATATTTGGACAGGCCGCTCAGCGTGCCGGACGAACCACAGCCGACGACCACGGCATCGACCTTACCGTCCATTTGTTCGAGGATTTCCGGGCCGGTGGTCTGGATGTGCGCGGCCGGGTTGTCCGGATTGCCGAACTGGTTGATGAAGTAGGCACCCGGGGTTTCGCGCGCGATGCGCTCGGCCATGTCCTGGTAATACTCGGCGTGACCCTTGGCCACATCCGAACGGGTCAGCACGACTTCGGCGCCCATCGCCTTGAGGTTGAAGATCTTCTCGCGGCTCATCTTGTCCGGCACCACCAGAATCAGGCGGTAGCCTTTCTGTTGCGCGACCAGCGCCAGACCCAGGCCGGTGTTACCGGCGGTGCCTTCAACCAGGATGTCGCCCGGGCGGATGCGACCATCTTTCTCGGCGCCCTCGATCATCGACAGGCCGATGCGATCCTTGATCGAACCGCCGGGATTGGCGCTCTCCAGCTTGAGGAACAGCTCGCACGGCCCGGTATCCAGGCGCTGCGCGCGCACCATCGGGGTACGTCCGATCAGTTCAAGAACACTCTGGTGGACCGTCATGCGAGCTCCGTGGCAGGGAACGCCGGTCGCGCACGCAGCACGCCAACCCGGCAAGACTTCCATGATAACCGAGCCGCTTGGCAGCACACCCGAAACGCTGCGGCCCCGGCGCCCTTTCCGGTACAGCAGGAAGAGCCCGGGGCCGCGCTTCACGTGAAGTCGCCGATTCAGTGGATGAGGTGCGCCCGATTCGCCCACATGCGTTCGAGTCGCGCCTTGGCCAGCAATTTTTCCTTCTTCATGCTGGCGAGGGTGACGTCGTCGATGGGAAGCACGCCGATATCGGCGTCGTGCACCTTGCTGTCGAGTTCCCGGTGATGCTGATAGAGCCGTCGAAATTCGGCGTCGGCCTTCATCAATGCCTCGACATCATCACGCTGCTGGTTTTCGAACATGATCCAACCTCCTCGCGAGTGGACTGGTGGACGCCATGACGCTGACATCCGCAGACGGCTGAGCACATGCGCACAGCCACAGCCCGCGCCGGAATACCGGGACGCAGGCAGAGCATTGAACGTGGGATAGGCGCATGGTTCAGGTCAGTAACCCACAAGGCCTGGATGCCTTGTGGGGCTTTGACCCTACTCCCCCGATTCGGGCGGTGCAAGCCTGTCGTCAGCCCTGCACCGGCCCAGGGAACTTTGTCGAAAAACCTGTCAAAACAGCATTTTATATCTGCACAACTGAAACCGTAACAGGCCTCGCCGCAGCCGTCAGCAGACGCTCGACGGCTGGCTTCGGTTGACTCATTAATGGTGCTGGATCAGGGCTGGTCAGCGTGTTTTTTGGCCGGCTTTTTCTTCTCGACCGGAGCCGTTTCGGTCGTGCTGCCGTCCTGCATCTGCGAACGCATCGCCTTGGCCGCCTGTGCCGCCAGCGCCGCTTCGCGACGGGCCGCGTTTGCCACCTTGCTCTGCGCCGCCGCCAGTTTCTTGGCCTGATCCGCTTCGGCACGCGCCTGATCGGCCGCTTGCGAATATTCCTGGCCCTGCTGCTGCAGGCGGGCGGCTTCTTCCTGCGCCAACTGGTACTGCATGCGCTGGCGCTCCAGCTCCTGGCGCGCCGTTTCCGCGTCACGCCGGCTGTTGTCGAGCAAGATCTGGTCGTGTTCGCGGTCGAGCTGGGTCAGCTTGAGCTGGGCATCCTGCAGTTGTGCGGCTGCCTTGGCCAGATCCACTCGCCGTTCCGCCAGATACAGTTCATGCGCCCGCTCATGCGAACTCGCCTGTGCCAGCCGGCTGATCGCATCACGCGCACGCGCCTGCTCGGCCTGCGCATAGCCGCCCAGGCTGGGGTCGTTGGCGAGCTGGTCGAGACTGCCGCTCAACCGGCTGATGTCGATGTCGTCCTGCCGGGCGTGCGCAGATCCCACGGCAACCAGGGCCAAGACCATCGAGGCGAAGATGAGGGTGAACCGCTTCATGGCTGCACCTCCCGAGTGCTTGAGCTGGAGGCCGGCTGCTGGCTGTTGTCGGGCATGGTCTGGAAGCCCGCGCCTGACGGCGGTGTCGACACATCGGACGCGGCCGGTGCCGGCATGTCCTCGGTAGGCATCGTGCCGGAAGACGCGCCAGCGGGAGTTGCCGGCGGCGCTTGACTGGCCGCTGCCGATTGTTCGCCCTGGTTACGCAGGTGGGTATTTTCCTGCACCTTGTTCTGGATCTGCGCGCGCGCCGCGCCCAGCCGGGCCTTGGCTCGCGCCAGCTCGGCATCGGCACGCGATTCGTCGGCCAGATCAGCCGCTACGGCATATTTGCGCGCGGCCATCGCCGCCTGCGCCTGCTGGAATTTGTCCTGCGCGAAGCCCAGGTCGACCGGCGCATAGTCAGCCGCGCCGGCGTCGCGTGCGGCCTGCAACTGGGTCTGCGCCAGATTCATCGAATCATTGGGCGGGGGCACCGTGGCGCAGCCGGCCAGCGCCAGTGTCAGTGTCAGTACCAGCACAGCGGCTGCCGTACGGATGCGGCCATGGGATCCGGCCGGCGGGGAAAAGATGTACATCACATTCCTCATGGTGTGTCGCGACGTATTGTGGACAGGCATAATCCATTATTGCAACGCGCATAGAAACAGGGGTCATACGTGGACATCGGTTACTTCCTCAAGCTTATGGTAGACAAGGGCGCGTCGGACATGTTCCTGACGACGGGCGCCCCGGTAAACATCAAGGTCGAGGGCAAACTGTATCCACTGGGCAATACCGGCCTTCCCGGCGGCATGGTCAAGAAGATCGCCTACTCGCTGATGGACGAAGGCCAGGTACCGCAGTTCGAGCGCAATCTGGAGCTGAACATGGCGCTGGCCGTGAAAGAGGCCGGCCGCTTCCGCATCAACGTGTTCAAGCAGCGCGGCGAAGTAGGCATGGTGATCCGCGCGATCAAGAGCGAGATCCCCAGTATCGACCAGTTGCAGCTGCCCAGTATCTTCCGCGACCTGATCATGGAGCCGCGCGGGCTGATCCTGGTGGTCGGCGCCACCGGCTCCGGCAAGTCGACCACGCTGGCAGCGATGATCGACCAGCGCAACTCGAACACGCCCGGCCACATCCTCACCATCGAGGATCCGATCGAATACCTGCACCGGCACAAGAAATCCATCGTCAACCAGCGCGAGGTGGGGCTGGACACCCACAGCTACCACGAGGCGCTGAAGAACGCGATGCGCGAGGCGCCGGACGTGATCATGATCGGCGAGATCCGCGACACCGACACGATGGAAGCGGCGATCGCGTTCTCGGAAACAGGCCATCTGTGCCTGGCTACGCTGCACTCGAACAACGCCGACCAGACGCTCGAACGCATCCTCAATTTCTTCCCGGAATCCGCGCACAAGAACGTGCTGATGAACCTGGCGCTGAACCTGCGCGCGGTGATCAGCCAGCGTCTGGTCGTCGGCAAGGACGGCCGCCGCATTCCGGCCGCCGAGGTATTGCTGAATACACCAGTGATCCGCGACATGATTCGCCGCGGTCAGATCCACGAGATCAAGGAAGCGATGGATCGCAGCCTGCAGGAAGGCATGCAGACGTTCGACCAGTCGTTGTACCGGCTGTACAAGGAAGGGCGCGTGGAGCTGGAAGAGGTGCTCAACAAGTCCGATTCGCGCGACGGCCTGGCGCTGAAGATCCGGCTGGCCGAAGGCGGTAGCAACGACCAGGAACTGGTCGGCAACGATCCCTACGGCATGGGCTTCTAAAACTCACGGCTATCAGCCGCTCCGCATCACCTTCTCCCCTGTGGGGAGAAGGTGGTCCGAAGGGCCGGATGAGGGGCCACTCTCGCGAAAGACTTTTTTCAAACTGTCGCTGGCGCGTCCGGCTGCACTTCCGGCGCCGCCAGCCGGAACGCCTCCAGCTCGTTGCACGCCTGATAGATCCGCCACAACGTCGGATAGTCGTCCATCGACAGTTTCCAGCGCTGTGCGTTGTAGACCTGCGGCACCAGGCAAGCATCCGCCATGCTCGGCGTCTCGCCGTGGCAGTAACGGCCGGCCGCTGCATTGTCGGTCAGCATCGTTTCCATCGCCTTGAAACCGCTGGCGATCCAGTGCCGCGACCATGCCGCACGCTGCTCTTCGCTAACACCGAACTGCGTTTCGAGCTGTTGCAGCACGCGCAGATTGCCTAGCGGATGAATGTCGCAGGCCACTGTCATCGCCAGCGCGCGCACCTGCGCGCGCCCGCGCGCATCGACCGGCAGCAGCGCCGTCTCCAGCTCCGGATGCATCTCGTCGAGGTATTCCATGATCGCCAGCGACTGGGTGATCACCCGGTCGCCATCGAGCAGGCAAGGAATCAGCTCCTGCGGATTGAGCGCGCGATAGTCCGCCGCATGTTGTTGGCCACCATCGTGCAGCAGGTGCACCGGTCGCGATTCGTAACTCAAACCCTTCAGATTCAGTGCGATGCGCACGCGATAGGCAGCACTGGAACGCCAGTAGCCGTAAAGCACCAGACCGTTAGTCATGAGCCATCCCCTTGCACGAGTAATCGCAGTTTAGCTACAGACTGGTCTCCACACTTGGCCGGCTGCCATGCCGCTCCCGGAAGCCCGATCTGCCCGGTTACCGTTTGCATCGACAGGCAGCGCGCCGGACAATAGGCGGTTGCCGCCCGCCTGGGGCGATCCTCTCATCCAATACCGGAGTTCCGCCGTGTCAGTCATCCGCATGAGTGACCTCGATTTGCGCAACCAGCGCGTGCTGATCCGCGAAGACCTGAATGTGCCTATCGACGACCACGGCCAGATCACCTCGACCCAGCGTCTCGATGCCGCCCTGCCGACGATCAAGGCCGCTCGCGACGCCGGCGCAAAGGTGCTGGTGCTGTCGCACCTGGGCCGCCCGAAGGAAGGCCGGTTCGACGCCGAGTCCTCGCTGGCGCCGGTGGCGCAATGGTTGGGTGGCAAGCTTGGCGCGCCGGTACGGCTGGTGGCCGACTACCTCGACGGAGTCGAAGTGGCCGCCGGTGAAGTGGTGTTGCTGGAAAACTGCCGCATGAACGTCGGCGAGGGCAAGGACGACGAGACGCTCTCGAGGAAGTACGCCGCACTTTGTAACATCTTCGTGATGGACGCGTTCGGCACCGCGCATCGCGCGCAGGCCTCCACCCACGGCGTGATCAAATACGCGCCGATCGCCGCCGCCGGCCCGCTGCTGTGCGCGGAACTGGACGCGCTGGGCAAGGCGCTGGAGCATCCGGCGCATCCGCTGCTGGCGATAGTCGCCGGCTCCAAGGTGTCGACCAAGCTGACCCTGCTGGACAACCTGATCGGCAAGGTCGACCAGCTGATCGTCGGTGGCGGCATCGCCAACACCTTCATCGTCGCGCTGGGCCACTCGGTCGGCAACTCGTTGTACGAACCGGCTCTGATCGACGCGGCGAAGAAGGTGCTAGCCGATGCTAAACGCCGCGGCGTCGAAGTGCCGATGCCGGTCGACGTGGTGGTGGCGCCGGCATTCTCGGCGCAAGCACCGGCCACGGTGAAGCCGGTCGACCAGGTTGGCGACGGCGAGATGATCCTCGACATCGGTCCGGAGACCGCCAGGCGCTACGCAGAACTGATCGCCAAGGCCGGCACGGTGGTGTGGAACGGCCCGGTCGGCGTGTTCGAGTTCGACGCGTTCGGCAAGGGCACCGAAACGCTGGCGCGTGCGATCGCCGAGTCGAGCGCGTTCTCGATCGCCGGCGGCGGCGACACGCTGGCTGCGGTCGACAAGTACGGTATCGCCGACCAGGTTTCCTATATATCCACCGGCGGCGGCGCCTTTCTCGAATTCCTCGAAGGCAAGGAACTGCCGGCGGTCACCGCATTGAAGGCGCGGGCCGCGAAGTAATGCTCTGCCTGTTCGATCTCGACGGCACCCTGATCGATTCCGAACACGGCATCACCGCGTGCGTCAAACATGCGCTGGCGCGTCTGGACGTTCCCGCACCGGCGCACGAGGAACTGCGCCGCTGGATCGGCCCGCCGCTGCGGCACAGTTTTGCGCCGCTGCTGGATCATGACGCCCAGCGGATCGAGACCGCGGTGGAGTACTACCACGAGCGCTTCAATACGCACGGCTGGCGTGAGCACGCGATCTACCCGGGCATCGAGGAGCTGATCGAACGGCTGCTCGCCGCCGGCCATCAACTGGCGGTGGTGACCAGCAAGCCGCAGCAGCACGCCGCGCCGATCATCGCGCACCTGCCGTTCGGTGATGCATTCCTGCGCCTGTACGGCCCGCATCCCGACAGCGCGCACAGCGAGAAGGCTTCGATGATTGCCACGGCACTGGTGGACTTCGCGTGCAAACCGACCGATGCGGTGATGATCGGCGACCGCCACTTCGACATCGACGGCGCGGTCGTCAATCACGTGCGCGGTATCGGCGTGCTGTGGGGGTTCGGCAGCCGCACAGAACTGGAGCAGGCCGGCGCCAACGCAATCGCCGCGACGCCGGACGAACTGGCCAGACTGCTGTTAGCCTGAATTCAATGCTGCACATGAAAAAGCCGCGGCATAGCCGCGGCTTTTTTGTATACGTCGAGAATGCTCAGCGGATAACGCGCTTCACCGCATCGATCACGTGTGCCACCGTGAAACCGAAGTGCTCGAACAGCTGTGGTGCCGGGGCGGAAGCGCCAAACGTTGTCATGCCGACCACCTCGCCATCCAGTCCCACGTACTTGCACCAGAAGTCGGCCGTCGCAGCTTCCACCGCCACGCGGGCGCGGCACCAGCCGGGCAGTACGCCTTCGCGGTATTCCAGCGGCTGCGCGTCGAACACCTCGGTGCACGGCATCGACACCACACGGGCGGCGATGCCCTGCTGCGCCAGCGCGCGTGAAGCTTCCATCGCCAGTTCCACCTCCGAACCGGTGGCGATCAGGATGGCTTGGAACTTGGTATCCAGCGGATCGGACAACACGTAGCCACCGCGCATGATGTCGGCGACCTGCTGCGCGCTGCGCTGCTGATGCTTGAGGTTCTGCCGCGAGAAGATAAGGCACGACGGCGCGCCCTTGCGCTCGATCGCCGCCTTCCACGACGCGGCCGATTCCACCGCATCGCACGGGCGCCACAACTGGTTGTTCGGGATGTAGCGCAAGCTGGCCATGTGCTCGACCGGCTGATGGGTCGGGCCGTCCTCGCCCAGGCCGATCGAGTCGTGCGTGTAGACGTGGATCGCATGCGCTGGGATCAGCGCGCTCATGCGCACCGCGTTGCGCGCGTAATCGGAGAACACCAGGAAGGTGGCGTCGTACGGGATGAAACCACCGTGCAGCGCCAGACCATTCGCGATCGCGGTCATGCCGAACTCGCGCACGCCGTAGTAGACATAGTTGCCCTTGCCGTCCGCGCTGTTGCCAGTGGCGGCATCGAGGCTGCCCTTCCACTTAGTCAGGTTGGAACCGGCCAGGTCGGCCGAGCCGCCGATCAATTCCGGCAGCAGCGGACCGAACGCGTCCAGCGTCATCTGCGAAGCCTTGCGCGAAGCCACTTCCGGGCCTTCCAACTGCAGCTTGTCGACATACGCCTGCGACTTCGCAGCCCAGTCGGCCGGCAGCTCGCCGGCAAGGCGGCGCTTGAACTCGGCAGCCAGCTCCGGATGTACGGCAGCGTAAGCGCCGAACGCCGCGTTCCAGCTCTGCTCGCTCTCACCACCAACTTTGCGATGATCCCAACCCGCATAGATCTCGGCTGGAATCTCGAACGGCGCATGGTTCCAGCCCAGCTGCGCGCGGGCGGCAGCGATCTCATCCTTGCCCAGCGGCGCGCCGTGGCTTTCTTCCTTGCCCTGCTTGTGTGGCGCACCGAAACCGATGATGGTCTTGGCGCAAATCAACGTGGGCTTGTTACTCTGCGACATCGCCTGCGCCAGCGCCTTCTTTACGGCCTCGGCGTCATGCCCGTCCACGCCGCGGATCACGTTCCAGCCGTACGCCTCGAAGCGCGCCGGCGTGTCGTCGGTGAACCAGCCGTGCACTTCGCCATCGATCGAGATGCCGTTGTCGTCGTAGATCGCCACCAGTTTGCCCAGCTTCCAGGTGCCGGCCAGCGAAGCCACCTCGTGCGAGATGCCTTCCATCAGGCAGCCGTCGCCAAGGAAAACCCAGGTGTGATGGTCGACGATAGCGTGATCCGGACGGTTGAAGTGCGCCGCCAACACCTTCTCCGCCAGTGCGAAGCCGACCGCATTCGCCAGCCCTTGTCCCAGCGGGCCGGTGGTGGTCTCCACGCCGGGAGTTTCGCTGGCTTCCGGGTGGCCGGCCGTCTTCGAATGCAGCTGGCGGAAGCGCTTCAGCTGATCGATCGGCAGATCGAAGCCGGCCAGATGCAACAGCGCGTACTGCAGCATTGAGCCGTGGCCGTTGGAGAGCACGAAACGGTCGCGGTTGAACCATTTCGGATTGCCCGGATTGAACTTAAGGAAGTCGTTCCACAACACCTCGGCAATGTCGGCCATGCCCATCGGCATGCCCGGATGACCGGACTTGGCCGCCTCCACGGCGTCCATGGCAAGGGCGCGCACGGCGTTGGCTAGTTCACGGCGGGTGGTCATCGATCAGTCTCCGGAAGGCTTGGCAAAACGCGCATTGTCGCCGATCCGACCGGGCTCTGTCGCCCCGATCACGCATCGGCACACCTTCTTGATGCGCGCGAATAGTGCGCGGCGAATTAACTCATCCTTAATTTCCCTGACCCGAATACCGCCGAGCTTCAGGCTGGGATTCGTTCAATGGTCGACGCGTGGCTCCGCACGCCACCGTCGTGCACGTCCCCAAGTGCCCGGCGGTTCGTCGTCAATAAGAAAGGAACAATTCCCATGAAAAAGACCCTGCTTGCCCTTGCACTCGCCTCCGCCAGCCTGCTCGCCCTGCCCGCCTTGGCACAGGACGCGACACCGGCTTCCTCGACCTCAGTCCCCACCGCCAGCGCCAGCAGCCAACCTGCCGGCGGCAACTACCAGCCGAATCAGCCCGTCGGCAGCGGCAATTGGTTCATTGACGGCAGTGTCGGCCAGGCGCATCTGAACAAGGGGCCGTACAACGACCACCCGACCACCTACGCGCTCAGCGGCGGCTACCGCTGGAAAGTGGGCCAGGATCTCGGGCTCGGCGTGGATGTCGGCTACAACGACCTGGGCAATTTCAAGGTGAAGAACGTCTTCAACAGCAACGACGTCAACCTGACCTCGCAGCGCGACGCCCTGCGCGGCTGGACCGCCGGCGTGAACGGCCGCATCAACGTGTGGCAAGGCCTGTACGTCAGCGGCCGCGCAGGCGCTTACGGCTGGAAGGGCCACGGCTACGACAACCAGAGCATCAACCGCCATGACCTCGACAAGGTCAGCTTCTATACCGGCGCCGGCGTGGGTTACGACTTCAGCGACCATTTCGGGCTGGGTCTGTCGTACGACTACTTCCATGCCAAGAAGGACCACGTCGACCTGTCCACCGATACCGCATCGCTGACGGCCGAGTATCGCTTCTGATGAAGGGACAGATGGCGCGGAGGCTCGCTTCCGCGCCATCGCCTCGTGCCGCATTAACCTTGGCTTAATACTGAACTAATCGGTATTGAATCTTTCGGTCATCACCCCATCTAAGGGTGCAGGTGTCGCCGCCTGACTTGGGCGACGCACCTGCAGCAGCGGCCTCTCCCCCTTTGGGCCGACTGCCATGACAATCGGAGAATCTCCCATGAAAATGAAAAAGACCCTGCTTGCCCTCGCCCTCACCACCGCCGGCCTGCTGGCCGTTCCCGCCGTGTTTGCGCAGAGCGCACCCACTGACAACGGTGGCTGGTTCATCAACGGCAACGTCGGCCGCACCGCCATCAACCAAGGCCCGTACAACGGTCATGACACTGGCTATGCACTCAACGGCGGCTACCGCTGGTCGCTTGCACCGAACTTCTCGCTAGGCGCAGAAGTGGGCTACAACGATCTCGGCAACATCCACGCGAAGAACGTCTTCAACAGCCAGCCGGTAATCGCCCCGGGCAAATCCCAGCTGCACGGCTGGACCGCTGGCGCCAATGCCCACCTCGATCTCAGCCCGAACTGGTATGTCAGCGGCCGCACTGGCCTCTACAGCTGGACCGGCCACGGTCTGAGCAATGACATCAACCCGGTCAACAAGAGCCTGAATGCCAACAGCTGGTACGCCGGCGCCGGTGTGGGCTACAACATCACCAGCAATATCAGTGTCGGTCTGAACTACGACTACTTCGACGCGCAGAAGCGCAACGTCGACCTGAGCACGGATATGGTCTCGGCCAGCGCGGAATACCGCTTCTGATCCATTGACCAGAACCCGCAACGAAAACGGGCGCCGCGAGGCGCCCGTTCTTTTTGTTGTCTTACCATCGCTGGAGCATGCGCTCCGGCACGATCAGCCGTTCCACTGGCCGAGTGCGGCCAGGCCGTTGTCGCGTGCGCGGGCATGCACGGTCTTCTGCGCTTCGGCGTAGTTCGCCTTCATGTCCTTCGCCCACAGCTTCAGTGCTGCCTGCTGCATCGCGCGGCCGTACGAGAACGACAGCGGCCACGGATGCGGACCGATCTGGTTCATCGCGTTCAGATGCGCGGTGGACTGCAGGTCGGTCTGGCCGCCGGACAGGAACACGATGCCCGGCAGCGACGCCGGCACGGTGGTCTTGAGCACGCGCACGGTGGCCTCGGCGACTTCCTCGACGTCGACCTGCTCGTCCGAATCCTTGCCCGGAATGACCATGCTGACCTTCAGGATGGTGCCTTCCAGCATCACGTTCTGCTCGTACAGCGCGTTGAACAGGCTGCGCAGCACGGCCTCGTGCACCTCGTAGCTGACTTCGATGCTGTGGTCGCCGTCCATGATCACTTCAGGTTCGACCATCGGCACGATGCCCGCTTCCTGGCACAGCGCGGCGTAACGGGCCAGCACGTGGCAGTTCGCCTCGATCGCGGTGGAGCTGGGGTTGTCTTCGCTGATGTTGATCACCGCGCGCCACTTGGCGAACTGCGCGCCCAGCTTGGCGTATTCCTGCAAGCGCTCGCGCAGGCCGTCGAGGCCTTCGGTGACCACGTCGCCGGGGAAGCCGGCCAGCGGCTGCGGGCCCTTGTCGACCTTGATGCCGGGAATGATGCCGAGCTTCTTCATCAGCTGGGTGAACGGCACGCCGTCTTTCGTGGACTGGCGGATCGTCTCGTCGTACAGGATCGCGCCGGAGATGTGCTCGTTCAGGCCCGGCGTGGTCAGCAGCAACTCGCGGTAGGCGCGACGGTTCTCTTCGGTATTCTCGATGCCGACGGCCTCGAAGCGCTTCTTGATGGTGTTGGTCGACTCGTCGATGGCGATGATGCCCTTGCCGGGCGCAACCATCGCCAGGGCGATGCTTTCAAGATCTTCAATACTCATGACGACTCCGTGGTGCGAGGGCGATGTCCGCCAGCACAAAGTTGAAGCCGCCTCGGAATCGAAGCGGCACGGTTCAAAACGTCAATTATAGGCCAGATTGGCGAGCCGGATGTGTCGCCAGACGGGTGCCGGCGTCAGTACGGGCTCAGGGCGCGTAACCGGGCAGCTTGCAAGCATCCAGCAGTTGCTGCCGTTGCGCCTTGTCCTCGGGCGCATTGAACGGAACGATGTAATAGGTGGCAACCGGCTCGCCGATGCGATTGCCCAGCGCCGGGCCGTAGCGGAAATTGGATATCGCGCTGCGCGCCGCCGGACCCAGATCGCTCCTCGGCGCAACCTTGACTACCTGCACGTCCAACGGCACGCCATCGGAACCCACCGTATACGTCACCGCCGCACAACCAGGCTTGTCCAGGTTCAGCCCGCTGTTGGGCGCATCCATCTGCACCTTGGTATTGAGCAGAATCCAGTAGCGATAGAGGCCTTGCTGGTCGACCTTGCGCGCCTGCGCCAACAGCGGCGTCGCAAAACCCAGTGTCAATGCCAGCAACAGGCCTTGGCGGAGTGGGCGAAACATGGATTTCATGGCGATCTCCTGTGCAGGGCGGGGAAACCCTGATGCAAACAGTTTAACCATCCTTCGTGGTGCTGGCGTCAGGATCGGTTTCCGCAAGCATGTTGTGCGGATAGCCGCGCATGCGATGGAGCAGGCCTATTAGGCCACGTGAACCGGACATCAGCACAATTCCGGCTATCGCCGTCACCCCGTACTGAACCATCCAGTGCCACTCGGTGACAGGTACTGTCTCCCCGGCACCATCGTAGGATGCCTGACGCAGCAGGAGGAGGATCGTCGTGCCGTGGCCGAAGCAGCCGGCCACTCCGCTGATCGCCAGCCACGCGCCCAATACGGAGAACGCCACGTAGTGCAGCCGATCGGCATGGATCGGACTTTCCAGAATTTCCTGCTGCTTGCCGCCCAGTGCCCACCAGGCCAGCAGACTCGGGCGCACCCACAGCACAAACGCAAGCAGCAGGGTGAGTACTTCCATTAATAGCGCTAGTAGCGGGTAATGCCCTTCGCCGCTGTAAAAGAAGACGCCAGGCAGGCGCTCAAACACATCCACTGCCATCAGTACCGCACCCAAACGGACGGCTATACAAAGCACCGTGTAAAGCGTGGTCTTCATTCCCTTTCCCCTGTGAAAGATTCCGATTCTGCAGAACGCTGATTCATTCAGCTCATCACAGGTCGCGCAGGCTCTCGACCATGCCGTCGGCGCCGACCGAGAGCAGCTTCAGCGTGTTGGTGCCGCCGCCCTGGCCGACATGATCGCCGTGGGTGAGGATCACGCGATCGCCTTCGCTCAAACGGCCTTGCGCGAACAGCTGCTGCACCGCGGTGCGGGCAGTCGCCGCCGAACTCAGGCCCTCATGCGAAAACGCCACCGGTCGTACGTCGCGCAGCAGCAGCATGCGCCGGCGTGCATCGGCCAGCGGCGACAGGGCGTAGATCGGAATGGCCGTGCGGTAGCGCGACAGCCATTGCGCGGTGGCGCCGGACTCCGTCAATGCCACGATCGCACGCACGCCCAGCTCGCCGGCCAGCAGCATCGTGGCCAGCGCGATCGCCTGATCGGTGCGGTCGAGCCGATGGCCGGCCGTGGTCAGATCCTCCTTTGGCTCGAACTGGCGTTCGGCACCGAGACAGATCCGGCGCATCGCCGCCACCGCCTTGTCCGGATGCGCACCGGCGGCGGTTTCTTCCGACAGCATCACTGCGTCGGTGCCGTCGATCACGGCGTTCGCCACGTCCAGCACCTCGGCGCGGGTCGGGATCGGCGAGCGCACCATCGACTGCAGCATCTGGGTGGCCGTGATCACAGCGCGATTGCGCTGCACCGACTCACGGATGATTTTCTTCTGCAAGCCGGGCAGTTCGGCATCGCCGATCTCCACGCCGAGATCGCCGCGCGCGACCATCACCACGTCGGAGGCATCGATGATTTCGCCCAGCACCGGGATCGCGTCGGCACGCTCGATCTTCGCCACCAGCGCCGCGTTGCCGCCGGCTTCGTGCAGCAGCCGACGCGCCTGATGCATGTCCTCGGCCGAACGCACGAACGACACCGCGAGAAAGTCGGCGCCGATCTCGGCGGCCAGCTTGATGTCGGCCTTGTCCTTGTCCGACAGTGCCGTCACCGACAGTCCGCCGCCCTGCCGGTTGAGGCCCTTGCGATTGGACAGCTTGCCGCCGATCAGTACCTGGCAGCGCACTTCGGCGCCGGCCACGTCCAGCACGGTCAACGCGATCAGGCCGTCGTCCAGCAGCAGCACATCGCCGGCATGCACGTCTTGCGGCAATTCGTAATAGCTGACACCGACGCGGGTAGCATCGCCGGGCGGCGCGTCGGCGCGGCAATCCAGCACGAAGTGCGCGCCGTCGACCAACTCCACCGGCCCGTTGGCAAAGGTCTCGATACGGATCTTCGGTCCCTGCAGATCGGCCAGCACGCCTACCTCGCGTCCGGCCGCCAGCGATGCAGCACGCACGGCATTGGCGCGCGCGCGATGGTCGTCCGGCTGGCCGTGCGAGAGGTTCAGGCGAACCACGTCGACGCCTTCGGCAATCAGCTTTTCGAGCATGCCCGACGCGTCGGTGGCGGGGCCGAGGGTGGCGACGATCTTGGTGCGGCGTGAGGGGGTTTCGGTAGTCATGCAAGGAGCCTAGCAGAACTATTCGCGCGTTCGTCAGCCGCCCGCCGGTACCGGCGCGTTGTCCTGCAGAGCGAGGTTGAGCACCTCGGCCAGATGCCGGCCACCTTCGCGCAGGCGCTGTTCGGCGACCGGCAATTCGGCCTCCACGTAAGCCGCGTCGATGGTGTGTCCATCGGGATAGAAACCGGTTTCGGCGGTGATTCGGCAGGACTCCTCTGCCCACTGCGCGTATGGGTTGTCCAGCGGCACGATCGGCGGCGGCACCGCCACCGGCATCGCCAAATCCAGCGCCTGTGCATACGCGTACCAGTCGAGCCCGCGGCTATTCAACATGCTCGAGTCCCACACTTTGTGCAGATTGCTGCCCTTGCCGTCGAACTGCACCTGATACGTATTGCCGCCCTTGTCGTCGCGATAGCCCGCATGCAGCGGCTGGTGGATGTCGCCGACAAAATGCACCACGAATTTCAGCGCCTCGCGACGCGCGTCGTCGGACTGACTGCGATCGCCCAGCACACTTACGTAGTGCTGCAGCGCGGCCACCACGCAACGACCATCGCGGCAGTCGCGCGGCGGCACGTAATCGCAATCGCTGCCGCCCTGGAAGTTGATGTAATGCTGACTGCTCGTCTGCTTCCACAACGCGTCCTGCGCCGGATCATTCTGGATCTGATCGGCCCAGTTGGCGATATCGGCCAGCGAGCGTGTGTGCTCCGGCGCCAGCAGCCGCTCGACCTCGGCCTCGGCGGCCGGGCTTAGATGACGTTGCGCCAATTCGGCCACCACGCTGTGACCGAGAGGCCCCCATGCCTGGGCCGGCACGATGACGAGGCAGGTGAGCAGGCTGGCGATGGCGCGGCGGGCAAAGGTCATTCGAAGCGATCCGGCGAGGCAATCGCGGCAGTCTGCCACAGCCGACCGGAACTTTAATGGCAGCGCCGCTGCGGCAAGCGTCAGGCCTCGATTGGCTGTAAAATCGTCCTTTTGCCGGCCGCTCGCCGCGGTCACGTTTTCATTCCCTTCTGGAGGACGCCCCCTCATGACCATCAAGGTCGGCATCAACGGCTTCGGCCGCATCGGTCGCAACGTGCTTCGCGCCGCCGTGCAGAACTTCGGCGACGACATCGAGATCGTGGCGATCAACGACCTGCTCGAGCCGGACTACCTTGCCTACATGCTCAGCTACGACTCGGTGCACGGCCGCTTCAAGGGCGACGTCAAGATCGAAGGCGGCCATCTGGTCGTCAACGGCAAGAAGATTCGCCTGACTCAGGAGCGCGATCCGGCCGCACTGAAGTGGAGCGACGTCGGTGCCGACGTGGTGATCGAGTCCACCGGCCTGTTCCTGGACAAGGTGACGGCGCAGAAGCATCTGGACGCGGGCGCGAAGAAAGTGATTCTGTCGGCGCCGTCAAAGGACGACACGCCGATGTTCGTGTTCGGCGTTAACGACAAGACCTACAAGGGCGAGGCGATCATCTCCAACGCTTCGTGCACCACCAATTGTCTGGCGCCGTTGGCCAAGGTGATCAACGACAAGTGGGGCATCAAGCGCGGCCTGATGACCACCGTACACGCCGCTACCGCGACGCAGAAGACGGTTGACGGCCCGAGCAACAAGGATTGGCGCGGCGGCCGCGGCATTCTGGAAAACATCATCCCCTCGTCCACCGGCGCCGCCAAGGCCGTCGGCGTGGTGATTCCCGAGCTCAACAAGAAGCTTACCGGCATGAGTTTCCGCGTGCCGACGTCGGACGTGTCCGTGGTCGACCTCACCGTCGAGCTGGTCAAGGATGCCACCTACGCGGAGATCTGCGCGGAGATGAAGGCGCAGAGCGAAGGCGCCTTGAAGGGCGTGCTCGGCTACACCGAGGACAAGGTCGTCGCGACCGATTTCCGTGGCGAGACCTGCACCTCGGTGTTCGACGCCGATGCCGGCATCGCGCTGGACAGCACCTTCGTCAAACTGGTGAGCTGGTACGACAACGAGTGGGGCTACTCGAACAAGTGCCTGGAGATGGTACGGGTCGTGGCAGCCAAATAAGCCAGCCCGTTCCGGAGATAAAAAAACCGCGCCATTTGGCGCGGTTTTTCATTGAGCGCCCTGACCTTCATCGAAGGTCAAGGCGCCGAGCTCGTGAATCCCTGCGGCTATTCCGCGATCAGTGCCGTCGGCGGCAGCTGCACAGACACGATCAGCTCAGTACCTTCAACGCGGCGTCGTAATCCGGCTCATGCGCGATCTCGCTGACCAGCTCGGCATGGATCACCTTGTCGTGTCCGTCCAGCACTAGCACCGCGCGTGCGGCCAGACCGGCCAGCGGACCGCTGGCGATCGCCACGCCATAATCGTTGAGGAACTCATGCCCACGCATCAGCGACAGGTTGATTACCTTGTCCAGCCCTTCGGCGCCGCAGAAGCGCGCTTGCGCAAACGGCAGGTCAGCCGAGATGCAAAGCACCACGGTGTTGTCGAGCTGGCTGGCTGACTGGTTGAAATGGCGGACCGACATCGCGCAGGTCGGCGTATCGACGCTCGGAAAAATATTCAGCACCTTGCGCTTGCCCGAAAACCTCGACAGCGTGACGTCGGACAGATCACCGCCCACCAAGCTGAACGCCGGTGCCGACGTACCCACCGCCGGAAACTGGCCATTGATGCTGATTGGCTGGCCTTTGAGCGTAACTGCGGACATGCTGCACCTCGTGAGAAAAATATGGGCTACAAGTAGAACATGGTCCTGGCCAGAAAGACGATACCGATCATGATACGAACCGTGGTGTCGCTCAGCGCTGGAGCGGCGCGATCACCTGCTCGATCGAACCGAAGATCGAGGCGCCGGCCGCGTCGGTAACATCGATCTTGAGGCGATCACCAAACTTCATGAACGGCGTACTCGGCTTGCCGTCGCGCAGGGTTTCCACGGTGCGCTGCTCGGCCAAACACGACGCACCCTTGCTGGTGTCCTCGTTCGCGATCGTGCCCGAGCCGACGATGGTGCCGGCAGTCAGCGGGCGGGTCTTGGCCACGTGCGCGATGAGTTCCGCAAAGCTGAACTGCATGTCAACGCCGCACTCGGCCGCACCGAACCACGCGCCGTTCAACCAGGTGCGCATCGGCAGATGCAGCTTGTCGCCTTGCCACGCGTCGCCCAGTTCATCCGGCGTCACCAGCACCGGCGACAGCGCCGAGCGCGGTTTACTCTGCAGGAAACCAAAACCCTTGGCCAGCTCGCCCGGAATCAGCCCGCGCAGGCTCACGTCGTTGATCAGGCCGATCAGCTGGATGCGTTCCGACGCCTGTGCCGGTGTCGCTGCCATCGGTACGTCGTCGGTGACCACGACCACTTCGGCCTCCAGATCGATGCCGTAATCTTCGCTCGGCACCACCACCGGGTCGTGGGGGCCTAGAAAGCCGGCGCTGGTCGCCTGGTACATCAGCGGGTCGGTGTAGAAGCTGGCCGGCACCTCGGCACCGCGCGCGCGCCGCACGCGTTCGACGTGCGGCAGGTAGGCCGAACCGTCGACGAACTCGTACGCACGCGGCAGCGGCGAGGCGAGCGCGGCCATGTCCAGCGCAAACGCATCCGCTGCGCTGCCTGCATTCAATGCCTCGGACAACGCGTTGAGCCGCGGCGCGCTGTTCGACCAGTCGTCCAGTGCTGCCTGCAGGGTCGGCGCGATGGCGACGGCCTTCACCGCGCGGGTCAGATCGCGACTGACCACGATCAACGTGCCATCGCGGCCACCTTCTTTCAAACTTCCCAGCTTCATGCAGTGCTCCAGACAGAGTGGTGTGACGGCGACGGCCTGCGACTTAGGCCTGCGACGGATCGAAATGCTTGCGGATGCCCTGCCAGCACTCGTGATAATTGCCCTGCAGCTGCGGTGAAGCGAGCGCCTGTTGCGTGGGGCGAATCACCTTGCGCGTCTCGAACATGAAGGCCATGGTGCCGCCGATCACATCGGGTTTCGACAGGTCGGCGACCGATGCCTTCTCGAACGTGGCCGCATCCGGCCCGTGCCCGCTCATGCAATTGTGCAGCGACGCGCCGCCGGGCAGGAAGCCCTCGGCCTTGGCGTCGTACACGCCGGTGATCAGTCCCATGAACTCGCTGGCCACGTTGCGATGGAACCATGGCGGCCGGAACGTGTGCTGTGCCACCAGCCAGCGCGGCGGGAAGATCGCGAAATCCACGTTCGCGGTGCCGGCGGTGTCGCTGGGCGAGGTCAGCACGGTGAAGATCGACGGATCGGGATGGTCGAAGCTGATCGAGCCGATCGTGTTGAAGCGACGCAGATCGTATTTGTACGGCGCATAGTTGCCGTGCCATGCGACCACGTCCAACGGCGAGTGATCGATCTTCGCCGACCACAACGCGCCCTGAAATTTCGCAATCAGCTCGAACGCGCCGTCGATGTCCTCATATGCCGCCTGTGGCGTGAGGAAATCACGCGCGTTGGCCAGGCAGTTCGAACCGATCGGACCGAGATCCGGCAAGCGCAGCAACGCGCCGAAGTTTTCGCAGACGTAACCACGCGCTGTGTCATCAAGCAACTCGACCCGGAAACGCACACCGCGCGGGATCACCGCGACCTCCTGCGGCTCGATCTCCAGCACGCCCAGCTCGGTAGCGAGGCGCAGCCGACCCAGCTGCGGCACGATCAGCAGCTCGCCATCGGCGTCGTAGAAAAACCGCCCCTGCATCGAACGATTGGCCATATAGATGTGGATACCGATGCCCGCCTGCTCGGCCGCGCCGCCATTGCCGGCCAGCGTCACCAGGCCATCGACGAAGTCGGCCGGGGTGCTCGCCAGCGGCAGCGGATCCCAGCGCAACTGGTTCGGCGTAGCGGGCGCCTCGTCGAAGCGGTTGTGGAACGTGGCATGCGTCAGCGGCTGGAACGGCTCGTGCACTGCCGCCGGACGAATCCGGTACAGCCAGCTACGCCGGTTGGTGTGGCGCGGTGCGGTGAACGCGGTGCCGGTCAGCTGCTCGGCATACAAGCCGTGCGCGACCCGCTGCGGCGAGTTCTGGCTCTGCGGCAGCACGCCCGCGATCGCCTCGCTGGCGAACTCGTTGCCGAAGCCGGATTGGTAACCATTGCTGACGATCGTCGCCATGAGGACAGATCCTTACAGGAAACCGCGCTTCATCTGGTCGCGTTCGATCGACTCGAACAGCGCCTGGAAATTGCCTTCGCCGAAACCTTCGTTGCCCTTGCGCTGGATGATCTCGAAGAAGATCGGGCCGATCGCGTTCTGGGTGAAGATCTGCAGCAGCTTGCGTTGTTTGGTCTCCAGATCGGCGTCGATCAAGATCTTGTTCTTCGCCAGCCGCGCCACGTCCTCGCCGTGGTTCGGCACGCGTTCGTCGATCACCTCGAAATATGCGTCCGGCGTATCGAGGAATTCCACGCCGGCCGCACGCATCTTCTCCACCGTGGTGTAGATGTCGTCGGTAAAGCAGGCGATGTGCTGGATGCCTTCGCCGTGATACATGTCGAGGTATTCGTTGATCTGGCTCTTCGGGTCGCTCGATTCATTGAGCGGGATGCGCACGACGCCGTCCGGCGCGGTCATCGCCTTGGAGACGAGGCCGGTCTTGGCGCCCTTGATGTCGAAGTAGCGGATCTCGCGGAAATTGAATAGCCGCTCGTAGTAGTCCGACCACTTCTGCATGTTGCCGAAATAGAGGTTGTGCGTGAGATGGTCGATGAAGGTGAGGCCGAAACCCTGCGGGTTCTGGTCCGCACCAGGAATCGGTGCGTAATCGGCGTCGTAGATGCTGCCGGCGCTGCCGTAGCGGTCGATCAGGTACAGCATGCAGTCGCCGATGCCCTTCACCACCGGCGAATTTACCGCCTTGGTATCAGCCTTGTCGGTCACCGCCTCACCGCCGTTGCCGAGGACGGTTTGCAGCACCTCGGCGGAGGGTTTCCTGAAGCGGATCGCGAAGCCGCAGGCGCATGGTCCATGCGCTTCAGCGAAGTCGGCGGCGAACGAATCGGGATCCTCGTTGACCAGGAAGTTCACGCCGTTCTGCCGGTACACGGTGATCGGCCGCGACTTGTGCCTGAGCGCCGCGCTGAAGCCCATGCGCTTGAACAGATCGTGCAACTCATCGGCGCGGCCAGCCGGCGCGGCAAACTCGACGAATTCGAAACCGTCGATACCCATCGGGTTGTCGAACGTGGTGACCTGCATACCAAGATTCGGCTGGGCGTTCATGGCGCTCTCCTGTGTGTCGGTGCACGATGGCCGCACATGAGCGTGCCACCATCGGGATAATCTCCACGTTATAGTTTCATTTGAAACCATTTGCAAGGAACACCGCTGCAATGCCCGCCAAGCGCAAGCCCGCCCCCCCCACCGCCGAACACGCCCCGCTGCAGCTGGAGCATTTCCTGCCATACCGGCTGTCGATCCTGTCCAACACGATCAGTCAGGCGATCGCCGACGACTACCAGCGTCGCTACGACATCTCGGTGACCGAATGGCGGGTAATGGCGGTGCTGGCCCGTTTTGACGGGCTGTCGGCACGCGAGGTGGCCGAGCGCACCGCGATGGACAAGGTGGCGGTGAGTCGTGCGCTGGCACGGCTGGTCGAAGCCAAGCGGGTCAGCCGTGTGACCCATGACGACGACAAGCGCCGCTCGGTACTGAGCCTCACCGAAGCGGGCTGGACGATGCACGACGAAGTCGCGCCGATGGCGCGCGCGCGCGAACGCGAGGTTCTGGCAAAGCTTGATGCCGAGGAGCGCGTCTGGCTCGAACGCATCCTCGACAAGCTGCAGCCGGTGTACTGAGCGCTGAACAGATAGGGCAGCCCATGGGCTGCCCTATCTGTTGCGATTCAACCCGCCCGGATCAGCGCACGCCGTGCATCAGCTTGTTGATCAACGGCGAGATCAGCAGCAGCAGCACACCAGAGCCGGCCAGCAACCAGAAGCTGAAAGTGAAGCCGCTCAGCGCTGACGTTGCGGTCATGCCGCTGTCGCCGCTGATATGCCCAGCCAGCAGGCCGGACAGGTTGCCGCCCACCGCCAGCGAGAGGAACCAGCCGCCCATCGCCAGCCCGACCAGCCGCGGCGGCGCCAGCTTGGTCACCATCGACAAGCCGATCGGCGACAGGCACAACTCGCCCACGGTCTGCAGCACGTAGCACAGCACCAGCGGCCAGAACGGAATCAGCCCGTGCGCACCGAGCAACTGCGACAGCGCGTACATCAACACCGCGAACCCCAGTCCGTTGAAGACCAGACCCAGGCCGAACTTGCGCGGAATCGACGGCTCGCTCTTGCGCGCTGCCAGAAAACTCCAGACCACGGTGACGAGCGGTGCCAGCACGATAATCGCCAGCGGACTCACCGACTGAAACCAGCCGACCGGGAACGTCCAGCCACCGAACATCTGTCGGTCGACCAGGTTCTCCGCGAGGAAGTTGAACGAGGTGCCAAGTTGGAAGTAGAACATCCAGAACAGGATGTTGAAGGCGAAGATGATCAGCATCGCCACCACGCGATCCACCTGCACCCGATCGTGCCTGACCGCCTCGACCAGCAGCATCACGGCCACGGCAGCAAACAGCACGCCAAGCATCCATGACAGTCCGGTGGTGACGAACGCCAGCAACAGATACACCAATGGCACCGCGACGACCATGCCGAGTAACACCCACACCACGCGCATCCGGCCGGCGGCCTCCGGCGCGGGACGACCCACGCCCTGCAGGCCGCGTCGCCCGAACCAGAACCACAGCAGGCTCAGCAGCATGCCGACACCGGCAGCACCGAACACGATCCGGTAGTTCTGCTGCATCGGCGTGTCGGTGAAATAACCGGCCATCCAGCCGGTCAGCAGCGGCGCCAGCAGCGCACCACCGTTGATGCCCATGTAGAACAGGGTGAAGCCGCGATCGCGCCGCGGGTCGTCACGCCCGTAAAGCTGTCCGACCATCGTGGAGATGTTCGGCTTGAACAGGCCATTACCGACGATCACCATCGCCAGTCCGATCAAGAAAATCTCGCGCCCGGGCAGCATCACCACGAACAGGCCCATCGCCATCACCAGCGCGCCGAGCAGGATCGAACGCTGGTAGCCGATGACCTTGTCCGCCACATAGCCGCCAAAGATGCTGGAAGCGTAGATGAGCGCGGTATAGGCACCGAAGATGCTGCTGGCCCATGCCTGGCCGGACGAGTCGCCATTGTAGAAATGCGCCACGATGTACAGCGCCAGCGCCCAGCTCACGCTGTAGAACGCGAAACGCTCCCAGAACTCGGTCATGAACAGCATCCACAACGGGCGCGGATGGCCCAGCAGTTGCGGATAGTTCGGCGCAGCGCTTGTTTCGACAGCCTGGTTCATGGATTCCCCTGATTGGCTTCCGCTCGACACATCGCGTGCCGAGCGAAATCGTGATTCATGCCGGAAGGTGTAACCGCTGGCCGCACACGCCGTCAAATGCGGCGCAACACGAAGTCAGCTGCCCAGCACCGTGCGCACGTCCAGCAATTCGGGGAAGAATTCCAGATCCAGCGCCTTCTTCAAAAAGCTCACGCCGGACGAACCGCCGGTACCGCGGCGATGGCCGATGATCCGCTCCACCGTTTTCATGTGGCGGAAGCGCCAAAGCTGGAAGCTCTCTTCCACATCCACCAGCTGTTCGCACAGGTGATATTCCGGCCAGAAGTCCGCACGACCTTCGTAGATGCGCTTGAGCACTGGTAGCAACGCTTCGTTGCGATGATAGGGCTGGGTCCAGTCGCGCTGCAGCAGTTCGGCCGGCACCGCATGGCCACGGCGCGCCAGGTAGCACAGGAACTGGTCGTACAGGCTCGGAGTTTCCAGCGTCACGCGCAACTCGGCCTGCGCGATTGGATCGTACGCAAATACCTTGAGCATGCCGGCGTTCTTGTTGCCGAGCAGGAATTCGATCTGCCGGTACTGCAGCGACTGGAAGCCGGACGACGGCCCCAGCACGCCGCGAAACTCCAGATACTCCGACGGCGTCAGCGTCTCCAGCACCGCCCACTGCTCGAACAGCTGCCGCTGCACCTGTTTCACGCGGGCGAGAATTTTCAGGCAGGCGTCGACGTCGTCGACCTGCAGATTCGCCACCGCCGCCTTCAGCTCATGGATCAGCAGCTTCATCCACAGCTCGGACACGTGGTGCTGCACGATGAACAGCATCTCGTCGTGATGCGGCGGCTGGCTCAGTGGCTGCTGCGCGGACAGCAGCGTGTCCAGATGCAGGTAGCCACCGTAGGTCATCTGACCGTTGAGGTCGGTCTGAATACCGGCCTCGATATCGCGCTGGTTCTCGCTCATGCGGCTACGCAGTCCGGCAGAAAATAGCCATTTTAGCGACAGTGACGGATCACCCCGTACGCCTGCGAATGCTGCGCTGTACCTTGCAGTGCAACATGCTCGCCTGTTATCAAGAGCGGTCTTATCCGGACATACGGCCATCACCGAGGCTCGGTAAAATGCCGTGTCCAACGCTTACCCCTCTCTATCCTCACTCCGGAGCGAGTCGTGACCATCGCCGCCAAGTTTGAAATCGAATACCTGCAATACCTCGATGCCGAGGGCAAACAGGTCCGTGACGATCTGCCCGAGTTCGCGAAGGACCTCGGCCACATGGTCGAGCTGTACAAGCTGATGCTGTCGACCCGCGTGTTCGATGCCAAGTCGATCGCGCTGCAGCGCACCGGCAAGCTGGGCACCTACGCCAGCTGCCTGGGCCACGAGGCCGCGCATGTAGGCATCGGCAGCGCGATGCGTCCCGAAGACGTCTACGCGCCGAGCTACCGCGAATACGGCGCGCAGCTGTACCGCGGCGTGCAACCGCGTGAGGTCTACATGTACTGGGGCGGCGACGAGCGCGGCAACGACTATCAGAAGGAACCGGCGCGGCACGACTTCGCCTGGTCGGTGCCGATCGCCACGCAATGCCTGCATGCGGCCGGCTCGGCATTGGCGTTCAAGATCCGCGGCGAGAAGCGCGTTGCCGTGTGCACGATCGGCGACGGCGGTTCGTCCAAGGGCGACTTCTACGGCGCGATCAACATCGCCGGCGCGCAGAACCTGCCGCTGGTCTGCGTCATCGTCAACAACCAGTGGGCGATTTCGGTGCCGCGCAAGATCCAGACCGGCGCGCCGACCTTGGCGCAGAAGGGTATCGCTGCCGGCCTGTTCTCGATCCAGGTCGACGGCAACGACATCATCGCGGTGCGCAAGGCGATGGAAGATGCGCTGGAACGCGCCCGCAGCGGCAAGGGTGGCAGCGTGATCGAGGCGGTCACCTATCGCCTCGGCGACCACACCACCGCCGACGACGCACGCCGCTACCGCGGCGAGCAGGAAGTGAAGGACGGTTGGGAAAAAGAACCGATGAAGCGCCTGCGCAACTGGCTGGTGGCCAAGGGCGTGTGGGACGACGCGAAAGAAGAGGCCTGGAAGGCCGAGTGCGACGAGTGGATGGACAACGAGGTGAATGCCTACCTCGAGACCAAGACGCAACCGGTCTCGGCGATGTTCGACTACATCTTCGCCGAAGTCCCCGCCGATCTCGCCAAGCAGCGCGATTACGTCCTCTCGCTTGAAACCCAGCTCGAATCCAAGAAGGGCCACTGAGTCATGGCACAAATCACTCTTATCGAAGCGGTCACCCAGGCACTCGCCTATGAAATGGCCCACGACGACAGCGTCGTGGTGCTGGGCGAAGACGTCGGCGTCAACGGCGGCGTGTTCCGCGCCACCCAGGGCCTGCAGGAAAAATTCGGCGAACTGCGTGTGCTCGACACGCCACTGGACGAAACCACCATCGCCGGTGTCACCGTCGGTCTCGCCGTGCAGGGCATGAAGCCGGTCGCCGAGGCGCAGTTTGAAGGCTTCATCTACCCGATGATGGAGCAGATCGCCTGCCACGCCGCACGCATGCGCAACCGCACCCGCGGCCGGCTTACCGTGCCGGCGGTGTTCCGCGCCCCGTGGGGCGGCGGCATTCGCGCGCCGGAGCACCACTCCGAGGCGAACGAGCACCTGTTCACCAACATCCCCGGCCTCCGTGTGGTGATGCCGTCCTCGCCGGCGCGCGCCTACGGTCTGCTGCTGGCAGCGATCCGCGATCCGGATCCGGTGATGTTCTTCGAGCCCAAGCGCATCTACCGCCAGTACAAGGAAGAAGTGCCGGACGATGGTGAGGCCTTGCCGTTGGACGTGTGCTTCGTGCTGCGCGACGGCACTGACGTGACCCTGGTGACCTGGGGCGCGCAGGTGAAGGAAGCGCTGGAAGCCGCCGATGAACTGGCTGCCCAGGGCATCAGCGCCGAAGTGATCGACGTCGCCACGCTGACCCCGCTGGACTTCGACACCATCGCCGAGTCGGTGCAGAAGACCGGTCGCTGCGTGATCGTGCACGAGGCACCGAAGACCGCCGGCTACGGCGCCGAGATCGCCGCGCGGCTGGCCGAGGAATGCATGTACGACCTGCTGGCGCCGGTCGAGCGCGTCACCGGCTTCGACACGCACATCCCGCTGTTCCGCCTTGAAATGAAATACCTGCCGAGCGTGGAACGCGTCGTCGACGCCGCCAAGCGCACCCTGGCTGCCAGCTAACCTTCAACGGACCCGATCCCATGGCTGATATCAAGACGTTCTACCTGCCCGACCTCGGCGAAGGCCTGCCCGATGCAACCGTCGTCGAGTGGCACGTGAAAGTGGGCGACAACATCAAGCTCGACGCGCCGCTGTGCTCGATGGAGACCGCCAAGGCGGTCGTCGACGTGCCCTCGCCGTACACCGGCAAGGTCACCAAGCTGCACGGCGCACCCGGCGACATCATCGAGACCGGCGCTGCGCTGGCCGAGTTCGAGCCGGACCCGAACGCGAAGCAGCGCGCCGAAGCCGAGTCCACTGGCCATCACCACGGCCCGAAGAAGAGCGTCGGCAGCCCCGCAGCGGACGACAGCCACAAGGTGGTCGCTTCGGATGAAGGCGGCGAAGTCGAAGAGACCGCCGCGGCACGCGAAGACGAAGGCACCGTGGTCGGCGCGATGGTCAGCGGCAGTCACGTGCATGTCGAACAGGCCGCCAGCATCGGCGGCGTGAAGGCTGTGCCGGCCGTGCGCGCGCTGGCGAAGAAGCTCAAGATCGACCTGACCCGCGTGCGCCCGAGCGGCGCCGACGGCGTGGTCACCATGAAGGACGTCAAGGAGGCCGCCGCGAACGGCTCCGCTGCACTCGGCGCCGCCCCGGCACGCGCTGTTCCTGCCTCCGCCGGCCGACATCTCGCACCGGAACTGCCGCAGCCGGAGCCGGCACGTACCGCCACTTCGCTGGCCGGCAAGCCGGTGCGTACCGCGCCGCCGTCACAGCAGGCCAGCGGCCAGCCGGAGCAGCTCAAGGGCGTGCGTCGCAACATGGCCCGCGTGATGGCCGATGCCCACGCCCAGGTCGTGCCAACCACCCTGGTCGACGACGCCGACCTGCATGCCTGGATCGGCAAGCAGGACATCACCGCGCGCCTGATCCGCGCGATCGTGTCCGCGTGCAAGACCGTGCCGGCCTTGAACGCGTGGTTCGACGGCAAGAACCTCACCCGCACCCTGCATCCGCATGTCGACATCGGCATCGCGGTGGACACCGACGACGGCCTGTTCGTGCCTGCGCTGCGCAACGCCGACGTGCTCGACGCGGCCGGCGTGCGTTCCGCAATCAAACGCCTGCGCACACAGGTCGAAGATCGTTCGATCCCGGCATCCGAGTTGTCCGGCTACACCATCAGCCTGTCGAATTTCGGGATGTTCGCAGGTCGCTACGCGACGCCGGTGGTGGTGCCGCCGACCGTCGCCATCGTCGGTGCCGGCAAGCTCAGCCATGACGTGGTGGCGGTGATCGGCGGCATCGAAGTGCATCGCCGCATGCCGCTGTCGCTGACCTTCGACCACCGCGCCGCCACCGGCGGTGAAGCCGCGCGCTTCCTCAAGGCGATGCTCGACGATCTGGCGCTACCGAACTGAGTCGATTGCAGCTGGTGAAATAAAAGCAGGTGAAACAAACAGGGCGCCTTCGGGCGCCCTGTTTGCTTTCCAGGCACCAATCAGTAGTCGCGTACGTCCAGCAGCATGCAACAGCGGGCGCTGTAGTCGTGTCCGTCATGCGGCCACGCAACGGCAGCCAGCGCCAACGTTCCCGCCGTCCACGGCTCGTTGTCGAGCAGCGCCTCGCTGCGCGAATCGCCGTCCGCAACATGACTGTGCACCAGCCGCAGCCAGTGCAGCTCGGGTGTCAGCACCTCGCTCTTCAGCGCGACCTCGACTGCCGCCAGCGCCTCGACCGGCATGCTCACGGCGTCACCGTCCACGCCGCGCACGTTGAACGGGCCGATGAACACATCCCACGTGCGCACACCGATATCCCAAGCGGCGATCTGCATCCGGCGATCGTCGGTGACGTACCAGCAAGCAGCAAGCAGCACATGAAACGCGTTCTGCTCGAACGTGTGCAACGCGTCGCGACAGCCGGTGTCGCCGCCACCGATGCCGGCGAAGCTCTCTTCGATGCGGCGCTCCTCGCTCAGCACCACGTCGACATCGAGGCGACCGGGTTCGCCCGCGCTGCCTTCGTGCCACTCGGCACGGATCGCCGGGAAATCGCCATCGGTGACCAGCCAGCCGTCCTCGTCTGCGTCCAGCTCGACATCGTGCCGCTCGAACAGCCGCAGCAGGTATTTCTGTAGCGCCGCACTATCCATCATCACTCCCGATTGTCCGCATTCGCTGTCGACGGCAACTCACGCCAGGTCAGATACACGCGCAGATCGAACTCCAGCTGATGGTAGTCCGGCAGCATGTACTGGCACAGTTGGTAGAACGCCTTGTTGTGATCTGTTTCCTTCAGGTGCGCCAGTTCGTGCACCACGATCATCTGCAGAAATTCCGGCGCGGCCGCCTTGAACAGCGCGGCCACACGGATTTCCTTCTTCGCCTTGAGCTTGCCGCCCTGCACGCGCGAGATCGCGGTGTGCAGGCCCAGCGCGTTGCGCACCACATCTAGCTTGCTGTCGTACAGCACCTTGTCGATGCCCGGTGCGTTCTTCAGGTGCTGCTGCTTCAGATCCATCGTGTAGATATACAGCGCCCGGTCGCTTTGCACCTCATGGCGTTCCGGGTAGCGCTTGGCCAGATGCTCGCCGAGGCGCTGCTGCGCAATCAGCTCGCGCACCTTGTCCTGCAAGGTCGCCGGGTATGCCTGGAGGTATTTGAGCGGAATCATGCTGCGCATTCTCGCACTGCACCGGATCATGCGCAGCGCGAGGCGCCCATATCACATGATTTACATGTCGAAACGGTAGCTGACTTTAACCAGCAATTGCTCGTCGTTGCGCAGCGCGAAACTGTTGCTGAACGCGTCGATCGCGCTGCGCGTAAAGCTGTCCTGCGAGTATCCGCCGCGGCCGTAGACCACGTACAGATAGGACAACGGCGCCAGTTCGTAGCGGTAACGGATCTGCAGGCCAAGGTTGCGCACGCTGAAATCATCGACCGACTCACCGGAGGCAACCGCACGACCGTTGCTGCCGACGCGATAACCGCCGCGTATGCGTGCATCCAGTCCAATCGCCTGCAGTTTCAGCCGCAGCTCCTGGCGACTATCGATGTTCCAGTTGAAGCCGGCATCGAGCTCCAGGTTGTGCTCGTTGAAGCGGCCGATCAGGTTGTCGTGTTGCCACACCAGCCAGTCCGGAATGTGCTCGTAGTACGGACCGGCATACACGCTGAAGGCGTCGCTGATGAAATAGGTCGGCAGGAGTTTGATGTTGTAGCCGATCTCGCGATTGCCGCTGAGACCGCCGCTGACAACCTCCGCATCCAGCTTGTATGCCCAGGCGCCGTGACGCGGACTGATCCGCTCGTAGGCAAGATCGACCGAAGGCGGCAGGAACAGCGCGCCGTGGCCACGGGTCAGCAGATCGTCCCAGCCGGCGCTGTTGAAGTTGAACTGCACTTGGTCGGTGGCGCCGTTGCGCAGGTTGCTGAGGTCGCCGATACGCAACTGGCGGCGCAGGCGCAGGCCGTGATCGTTGTCCAGCGCGTCGATGCGGAACTGCAATTCATGCGAGCTATACGCCGAGTCGGCCGGCAAGTCGGTAAAGCGCTTGCGTACTTCCCAGTGGCCGTAGTTGAAATTGTTGCGCGACAGATAGCCGAAGTCATTGACCTGCAGCTGATCGCCGAAATGCATGCCCAGCCACTGCTGGCGCCAGCCATTGCCCATTTCGTAGTTGGCCAGGAAGGTCGCACCGCTGTCGCGGGTGCGCGTGCCTGACTGCATGATGTCGCTGGCGATCACGTTGGTGGCAATGGTCAGCTGCGGCGTCGGCCGCCAGTGATGATCGATGCCGAGCACAGTCGCCTCGCGATCCAGCCACGGCCGGTCGACGCGGGTCAGCATCATGCCCAGGCTCTGGTCGCCGAAGTCGTGGGTCACCCGTGCAGCGCCGAAGAACCGGCCGGCCACGCCATCCTCGTCTGCCGCCATCACGCCGTAACTGGTGGTGCCGACGCTGCCGTTGAGCTTGACTGCGGCATTGATGTTGGCGGCGCCGTGGCCATCGTCCGACGGCCCGCCGACGCGGCGGGTGTAGACGAGCTGGCTGTTGTCGTCGAGCAGACTGAAGTCGAAGATGCCCTGGTTCTCGGTGAAGAACGGCCGTTTGTCGCTGACGTAGGTTTCGGTGGCACCGAAGTTGACCACCAGATCGTCGCTCTCGACCTGGCCGAAATCCGGATTCAGCGCCGCGGTCAGCTGGAACTGGCCGTTCGGCTTCCACAGGAGGTCGGCACCTTCCTGGAAATGACTGCGGCCGCGCACGTTGTCGTACAGGCCGGACACGTACGGTGTGATCGCCAGCAGCGACTGGCTGTACTGCGGCACCTCGACACGGCTGAACTCGGACAGGAAGCGCGGGCGCGTGAAGCTGGCTGCCGGCCACGCCATGCGTTCACCGCTCGAACCAACGACGCGATCGAGATAGACGCCGAGCGTGCGCTTGCCGTCGCGGGCCATATGCATCGGCGCGATGTACCACGGTATCAGTATCTCGACGGTCCAGCCGTTCGCGTCCTCGCTGACCGCGTGCTGCCAGTTGCCGTCCCAGTCCTTGTTGAAATTGTTCTCGTTGGTAATGACCGCGTCATTGATGCCGTCGGTCGAGCTGACTACGAAGTCGTAGCCAGTACGCCCGTCGCCATCGAAGTCGACCATCAAGTTGACGCGATCAACCTGATCCTCGAAGTCGCGCTGCACGCGCTGCCGCGTGCGTGGAACATCCGCCGGCTGGTCGCAGCGGAACGCCACCGCCAGACCTTTCGGTGTGGCCATGATCCAGGCCTCCGTGTGCACTGAGCCCGGCTTGCCGGTAAGCGGCTGGGTCTGGCGGAAGTCCGTGATGTGCTGCGCACCTTTCCATTCCTCAGGATGAATATGGCCGTCGATCTCGACGGCCAGTGCCGGCGTCGACAGCGCGGCAAACGTCACAAACAGCAGGCATGCCATACGCATGTCGTGGGGGTTTCCAGATGATGCGGCGCGGGGTTACGCCATGCGACGATGGATTCGCGCATCGTATAGATGCACAGAGTGCCTGTTGCGTTTAGCTGTCATCGACAGCCATAAGTCACGCCATGACTTGTGGCAGGTATTCATCGACGCGGCGGATCATCACCACGTCGTATCGGCGTTGCGCCGCGCGGACGGAGTTATCGGCGCCGTCCCCAGATCACGCAACGCAGCAGCATCGCCAGCAGCAGCACGGCGGTGAATGCGCCGTAGCCGTACAGCGCGGGCAGCACCTGCTGCCAGATCCCGCCACTGGCGCGACCGAAGTCATCGACCGCGGGCAGTTCGGCCATGTCGAAACCGATCGCCGCGGATTGCACCGTGACGATCGCCGCAAGCAGCAACGCCACGAAATCGAAGATGCGCCGGGCCGACGTGCGCGGCAGCTTTTTCGGATAGGCCCAATAGGCCCAGCACAGAATCAGCAGCCACGGCGCAAGCAGCAGGATGGCGAGGTAACGCATCGTTCAATCACTTATGAATCGCCGCGCATCAATCCTGCACGGCGAGTTGGTCTAGTGCCTCGCGCAGTTGCGCGAGGGCCGCGTCGCGTGCCGGCTCGTCGCGATAGTCGGGCGTGCTGGCGACCGGCTTGCCATCCAATTCCAAGGTCATGCCCTGTGACTGGACCTGCAGCACGGCAGCCATCGCACCCAGGGTCTTGAGGCGTTTCTGCAGCGCGCCGGCTGCCTTCGGATCGGCGAACGGCATCGACAGCAACAGTTCCTCACCTTCTGCGGAGAACAGTCGAAAGCGGAAACTACCATCGGCGTCGCGGAAACTGGCGAAGCGCGGCATTTTGCCCTGCTTCGGTGTCGCCTTCGACGGGCCGGCCGTCGCGACCGCCGCCGTGGCCGAGCGCAGGCCCAGCGCATCGCGCAAGGCCGCAATCTTCGGCGTGGCGATCGCACGCGCCTTCTGCGCACCCTGCTGCAGGATCACCTCGATCGCCGCCGGATCGGCCATGAACGCTTCGTAGCGTTCGCGCATCGGCGCCACGTCCGACTCGATCCGCTCGTATAGCACCTGCTTCGCGTCGCCCCAGCCCATGCCATCCAGCAATGCCTGACGGAAAGCCGCCGTTTCGGCCTCGCTGGCAAACGCGCGGAAGATCGTGAACAGCGAGGAGTTGTCCGGATCCTTCGCTTCGCCCGGCAAACGCGAGTCGGTGACGATGCGCATGATCGTCTCGCGCAGCTGCTTCTTGCCGCCGGCGAACAGCGGGATCGTGTTGTCGTAGCTCTTCGACATCTTGCGCCCGTCGAGGCCCGGCAGCGTCGCCACCTGCTCTTCGATCAGCGCCTCCGGCAACACGAAGAACTCGCGCCTGTGGATATGGTTGAAGCGCTGGCCGAGATCGCGTGCCATCTCAATATGCTGGATCTGGTCGCGGCCCACCGGTACCTGATGCGCGTCGAACGCGAGGATGTCGGCAGCCATCAGCACCGGGTACATGTACAGGCCGGCGGTGATGCCGGCATCGGCGTCCTCGCCGGTTTCCGTGTTCCGATCCACCGCTGCCTTGTACGCATGCGCACGATTGAGCATGCCCTTGGAGGCGACGCAGGTGAGGAACCAGGTCAGCTCGGGAATTTCCGGGATATCCGACTGCCGGTAGAACGTGACCCTCTGCGGATCGAGGCCGGCAGCCAGCCAAGTCGCGGCGATCTCCAGCCGCGAACGCTCGATCCGCGCCGCATCGTCGCTCTTGATCAACGCGTGGTAATCGGCCATGAAATAGAACGCATCGACGTCGGCGCGTCGGCTGGCTTCGACGGCGGGACGGATCGCGCCCACATAATTGCCCAGGTGCGGCGTGCCGGTGGTGGTGATGCCGGTGAGTACACGAGTCTGCATGGTGTTCGCTTGTGGTGTCTTCGGATTGGAACGATCAACGGATCAACGTGGACTTGCCGAACAGCGACTCGACCAGATCCACCGCCAGCTTTGCAGTCTGGTTGCGCTTGTCGAACGCCGGATTCAGTTCGACGATGTCCAGCGATGCCATGCGGCCGGTGTCGGCGATCATCTCCATGCACAGCTGCGCCTCGCGGTAATTCGGACCGCCGCGCACGGTAGTGCCGACGCCCGGCGCAATGCTCGGATCGAGGAAATCGACATCGAAGCTCACGTGCAGATGGGTGTTCCCGTCGATACCGGCCAGCGCCTCCTCCATCACCCGTTTCATGCCGACCTCGTCGATATGGCGCATGTCGTGAACCTGCATGTTCGCCCCGCGTACCAGCCGCTTCTCGCCTTCGTCGACCGAGCGGATGCCAATGTAGCGGAACACATCCGGTGTGGTCGCCGGCGCATGACCGCTGAGGCTGGTGAGCTCGGCCGGGCCGGTACCGCACAGGCACGCCACCGGCATGCCGTGGATATTTCCGGTGGGTGTGGCCTGCGCCGTGTTGAAATCGGTATGCGCATCCAGCCACAGCACACAGAGCTGCTTGCCCTCGTCGTGACAATGGCGGGCCACTGCCGAGATCGAGCCGATCGCCAGGCAATGATCGCCACCGAGCATGATCGGCAGGCGGCCAGCCTGAAGCTCCTGGTGAACAGCCGTATAGACGGCCGTATTCCATGCCACCACCTCATCAAGATGGCGGTAACCATGCTCGGGCGGCAGCCACGGATTGAGCGGACCTTGTAGGTTGCCGCGATCGATCACCTTGAGCCCGCGGCGCTCCAGCCTGTCTGCCAGATTGGCCACCCGCAGCGCCTCCGGCCCCATCGCGGCGCCGCGATGGCCAGCGCCGATGTCGGTCGGCACGCCGATCAGTGAAACGGTCTGTGTGCGCATATCTCTGGTTACCTGCGTATGGCATGTCGACGAAGTGATGGGCCATCACCCGTCGACGATGTCGGTGCGGCAGCCAGCGAATGCAGCTTCATGCCGCCGTTGCCGAGCGAATCGCTGCCGTCCCTGCGAAAAGACATTCGCGACATGATTCGCCGCGATATGAACAAAGTTTACCGGAACGGCCGTGCCAACGCCGGCACGTCTCACCGCACAAGCCAGTGTGCCTCGAGTGGAGAGTCGGGCGGGCCGGCGCCGGCGATCGACGCGCAACGGGATACCGGCTTGCCGATCAGTGCGCGTGCCGGCTCGCGGTGTAATCACAGCTGCCGGTGCGCTCGCCCGCGTAAGTCATGTCCATCACGGTGGACTGACCACTCATGCTGCTGTTCGCATGCATGCTGCCCTTGATGCTGCCATCGGGCAGCCATTCGAAATGCGCGTCGCCGATCATCGTCGGCGGCACAGACCAAGCGGTAGCTGACCGCATTACCGACATGGTGGACACAGGCGCTCTCCTGCCCGGTTCGATAGAAGACGACACGCCGGATCGAAGACACGACTCCGATCATTGCGACCCGCGCAATGCAGCACGAGCGATCAGCGTCTGTGCATTCGCCTAGAGCAATTCCGCCTGGCGACTGCGCGCTAACTCATCCTCGCGGCGTGACCGCGCATCCGAGCACCACGACACCAACTCGTCGCCGGGTGCCAACGTGCTTGCGGATCTTGAATCACGAACGAATTTCCCCAGCAGCATCCCTGCAAACAGCGCCACTCCACGCCAGAAGGCGGAGTGTGCAAGTAGCGTTTGCATGTCGATCACTCCCGGCTGCCCCTGTGCAACCGTTGAGCGGATCCTAGCAAGCTTTCACGCCATGTGCACATGAATTTGCCGAAAAAGCGCAGCGCTATGTGTCACGGAAACTGCCGGAAACCGCTGGGCGGCATCCCGTCGGAATCAAGCTGCGCAAAGACATTTCGGCAGGGAGAATGGATTCGTTCTCGTCGAACCCACAACAGTGTTCGTCTCGGCATACGCCGATAGACGATGCCCCCAAGTTCGGCCGACGAATCCGGCTGAACCGACGCGGCGCCTAACCTGCCAGGCGCAGGCTTTGCCGCTCGGGGTTCGGCACGTGTCCGTACTTCGCGAGAATGACCGGCTCCGAATACTCGCCGCGATCGGCATCCGCCGCCTGCGCATACACCAGCACGCCGTCATATCGCGCGGCCAGCATTTCGCCGCGCGTGCGCGCCAGCTGTTCCATGCCATGGAGGATCGGCTTGTCGGCGACCACATCGTCGCCCACCTCAGAAAAACCCTGTACCACGTATAGCGTACCCATGACGTGTCCTCGCGCTCTTGAAGGCACGAGCGTGAACGCACCGGAGTACACGCGTCGCGATGGCCGCGTTAAATGTCCGTGGGACGCTCAGCCATGCCGCAGCCGGCTCCAGCAGTTCACTCGCACCGCGAAATTCATGGGGCTAGCTGAGCGGACGCATCAGCACAATTGTGAGGATTTGGTGCCGGCACCCGGATTCGAACTGGGGACCTACTGATTACAAATCAGTTGCTCTACCAACTGAGCTATGCCGGCGAAGGTTGGGGATTCTAGCAGGCTGGTCGCGGTGCGTGCTCAAAAACAGCCGGTGCTGTGCGAACCGACGCCGCTGGCACTGATGCGGCTGCGCCAGTCGAAGCGGCTGCTGTCGGCGATCACCAGATCCAGCCAGTACTCGGGCACGCTTTCGCTGCGTTCGCTCATGCGAGCGGGGAAGCCGGCGGCAACGACCTCGTCGCGGCGCTTGCGTGCGTTCGCCGGATCTTTGAACAGGCCAAGCGAAACGGTGTTCGTCTGATCGCCGGAACTGACCACGAAATAGTCGCCGATGTGCTTCGCGCCAAGCTGGCGTGCCTGTTCCAGTGCCTGGACGCGACTGCCGGCGGCCGGCAGGTAGACCCACCAGCCGCCGGTCTGACTGGCTTGCTCCTGGCGCGAGCGCATGCGCGTGGCCTGTGCAGCCAGCAGCTGGCGCGCATTGCGCAGATCCTGCGGGGTCGCGAAAGGCCCCAGCGCCATGCAGCTGTAACTGAGGTTGCGCGGCGGCGTGACTGGCACGGAGGCGGCGGCCACCGTCGTTGCTGCCGTTGCCGCCGGAGCGGGCGTCGGCAACTCCGACAACAGGCGAAGTTCCGTCACCCCCGGATCCGTGGAGTTGCCGCCACGGGCATACGGCTGCCCCAGCAGCAGCCAGGCGCCAACCGCAATATTGAGTGCGCTCAAGAGGACAAACAGCAAACGCAGAAACATCGAACCCCCGTCAACCCGCAGCAGCCGCCATTCTAGACGGACGGCACCAGCTTCATTGCGCGTTGGCCCACACCGCCAGGCCGTGCAACACACTGTCCTGGCTCAGCTGCGCCGGCAGCGACAATAGCGGCATCAGCCGTGTGGCATCGCCGCCGCCCAGGATCAGCGTCGGCGTGGCACCGAGCCGCGGCACCATCCGCGCGGCGAAGCGTTCGATCAAGGCGGCCGCCGATTGCCAGCAGCCCGAGGCCACCGCATCGGCGGTGTTGTCGGCCAGTTCCAGAATATCTCCGGGCCGTTCGGGCCGTACCCGCGCAGTCGCCGCCAACAGCGATTGCTGCATCAGTTGCGGGCCGGGTGCGATCAGGCCGCCCAGATGCCGGCCGTCGGCGGCCAGCGCATCAAGCGTGAGCGCAGTACCGGCACCGGCCAGCACACAGGGGGCATGGCCGTCGGCATGCGCCGCAACCATCGCCAGAAAGCGATCCACACCTAATCGTTGCGGCTCGGCATAGGCATTGCACACGCCGCAGGCACTGGCGGGTGTACGCAGCCATTCAGGCGTGCAAACGAACAGCTGCTCGCTGACGGCCGTAACCTGCGCCTCGCGCGCGGCGTCCACCACCGATGCCGCGATCACCTGCACCGGCCGCGGCAGGCCGCCCCAGGCCGACTCCAGCACCGCCGTCATGTCCGGCTGCCAATCCAGCACGCCGCGCGCCAGCCATCCGAGCGGCTGTGCTTGCAACGCCCACTTCAACCGCGTGTTGCCCATGTCGAGCAACAGCCTCATGCGCGGCGCACCGTGACATCCGCGCTGTCGATCTGGCGCAAGCTGCCATCGGCCATGCGCACTTGCAGTGCGCCGCGCGCATCCACGCCGGCACCGATACCATCGAACGTGCCGAGCGTGCCGCTCAGCTGCAATGGCTGATCGCGCAACAGATCGTGGCGCGCATAGTCGTCGACAAAGCCGGCGAAACCGTCGCGTTCGAATTGCCGCAGGCCGTCGACCAGCGCCACGATCAACGCCGCGGCGACGCGGTTGCGATCCGGTGGCGTACCGCCGGCCAACGTGGCCAGATCGCAGGCCGGCTGCCCAGCCTGTTCGTGCAGCGCCGGGGTCAGCCGCAAGTTGAGGCCGATACCGATGACCGCCGCACACGGCCCCTGATATTCGCCGCTCAGCTCAACCAGGATGCCGCCCAGCTTGCCGCCCGGCTGCTCGCCCGCGACAGCCAGCACGTCGTTCGGCCATTTCAGGGCCGCGCCGGCGATGTCGAGATCCTCCAGCGCACGCAGCACGATCACGCCGATCGCCAGCGACAGTCCGCTCAGCGCGGCGAAGCCCGACTCGAAGCGCTTGAGGCACGACAGATACAGGTTGAGCCCTGGCGGCGACAGCCATTCACGGCCGCGTCGACCACGACCAGCGGTCTGCGTTTCGGCCAGCGCAATGCTGAAGTCCGCTGCTGCGGCTCCCCGGCGTTGCAGCTCGCTGGAGGTGGAATCCAGTTCCCAATGCACTTCCAGCGCGCCCAGCGAACGGGCCAGTGGCGCCGGCAAGGCGGCTTGGATCCTCCCGGCATCCAGCATCTGCAGCGGCCACGGCAGCCGATAGCCAGCAGCACCGCGCGCCTCGATCGGCACCCCACGGGAGCGCAAGGCCTCGACCTGTTTCCAGATCGCCGCGCGGGTCACGCCGGCCTGAGCGGCGAGACCCGCACCGGAAAGCGGCTCACCCGTGGCGAGCAGCGCCAGTAACTGCGCCGGCAGCATCAGCAGACCCCGAACGCGCGGGCCGTGGCCGGCCGAGGGCGACGGGTGGTGGGAAGTATGGGCATCGTCGGATTTTAGCCCGGCTGGCGCATCGTGCGGCGTCCTTACACCGCTTGACGACCGTCAATACGGCAGCACTGGCACGGCGCCGATGTTTCTGAGACGATCCGGCTCTTCGCTTGCAGGTCAGGGGGATCGCCATGCGTGCTACTTATTGGCTTGTCGGTTGCGCCTTGTGCATTGCCGGGATCGGCAGTGCCACCGCAGCGAGCCTGGATACCCAGGACGGGGACAACGTCCCGCATGCACCGATCGACAGTGCCGCCCCGCACGACGCCAACACCAGCAGTGGCGGCGATGCGCTAGGATTGAACCGCGATTGCCCGTTGTCCAACGGCAGCGACAACGCAAGCAGCACCTCCGGCAGCGGCAATGGCCGTTCCGGCGGCGCTTCGTCCGCACCGACGCCAACCCGCCGGCCGCATCTGGGCTGGCAATCGCTGCTGCCTGGATCCATCCAGTAAGCGCAAGGCGTCATGCCAGGACCTTGGTGGCAATCACTGCGAGCACGATTTGAGCCTGCTCCGATTGCCGACCCGCTGTGGCGACGCGCGCTGGCCGCTTGTCCACTGGCACGCCGGCTGGATCCCGACCGCCAACAACAGCTACGCCGACTGGCTGCCGTATTCCTCGCGCGCAAGCATTTTCACGCGCTGGCCGGTGCCGTACTGGATGACTACTGGCGGCTGCTGATCGCCATGCAAGCCTGCCTGCCGGCATTGCAGCAAGGCGCCGCCAGCCTGCGCGGCTGGCGCGAGGTACTGATCTATCCGGGCGAGTTCAAGGTGCGTCGCAGCCATCACGATGACCGCACCGGCGTCGTCACCGAGGGCGACGAGGTGTTGATCGGTGAGGCGTGGGAGCACGGCCCGCTGGTGTTGTCGCTGGCCGATGTGCAACTGGATCTGGAACAGCCATGGGACGGCTACAACGTGGTCGTACACGAGATGGCACACAAGCTGGACATGCTGGACGGCCCTCCCGACGGCGTGCCGCCGCTGCTGGATATTCCGCGGCGGCGCTGGATCCAGCAGTTCCAGCTGGCCTACGACCGGCTGGTCAGCGCACCGCCGCACGGTCATGACAGTCCGATCGATCACTACGCGACCGAAAGCGCCGGCGAATATTTTGCCGTGGTCAGCGAGCTGCACTACTCGCAGCCGGCGCTGTTGCGTCAGGCGGAGCCGGCCGTCGCCGAATTGCTGGAAGCGTTCTACGGCCGCTCGCCTGCCGAAGGTTGCGAGCCACCCGGATTTTGCCGCACACGCTGAGCGTGCGCATGGAACGCTGCGCTCAGCTCGCCGCCAGGCTCACGCTGAAGCGGGCACCGCCGAATTCCGGCGAGCGATCGACCACCAGCTCGCCCTGATAGGCATGCACGATGTCCTGGACGATCGACAGGCCGATGCCATGACCCTGCACCCGCTCGTCGCCACGCACGCCACGCTGCAGCACCTTTTCGATCTTCTCCGCGGCAATGCCGGGGCCGTCGTCTTCCACGCTCAGACTCAGGCCCGGCCGTTGCCGACCGGCCTGCGGCCGCATCTTCACTACCAGCAGCACGCGGTGACCGGCCCACTTGAACGCGTTTTCGAGCAGGTTGCCGAGCAGTTCGAGCAGGTCGCCCTGTTCGCCGTAGAACACCGCGCCGTCCTCGATGTCGAATTCGCAGAGGACGTTCTTGGCGGCATAGACCTTCTCCAGACTCTGCACCAGATCCTCGGCGTGGCCGGCGATCGGCACCGCACTGGCGAAGGTCTGGCGACCCGAGGTAGCGGCGCGCGACAACTGATAGGCGACCAGTTCGTTCATCCGCCGCACCTGATCGAGCATGCTGCCGCGCCGCGCCGCTTCATCACCCGTGGTCGACTCCAGCTGGGAACGGATCACCGCCAGCGGCGTCTTGAGGCTGTGCGCCAGATCGGCCAGGGTATGCCGGTAACGCGTGCGCTGCTCGCGTTCGCTGTTGATGAACGCATTGATGCGCTCGGTCAGACCGGTCAACTCCAGCGGGTACAGGCTGTCCAGTTGATCGCTGTCGCCGCGCTCGACCCGGCTCATGTCGCTGGCCACTTTGCGCAGCGGCGTCAGGCTCCAGCGCAGCAGCAGCATCTGCAGCACGATCAGCATCACGCCGAGGATCGACAGCCAGATCACCAGCGAATGCCGGAACACGGCGTTGTCGCCCTCGAACTGGTTCTCGGTCTGCGCCACCGTCATGGTCAGCTTCACCGATGACTTGTTGTCATTGGTGTCCAGCGCCACGCCGTAGCTGTAGTAGTACAACCGCCCCATGCGGGTATCCACCGGGCCGACGAAGCGCTCCTCGCCCGGCGCCAGCGACTTGAGGAAACTGAAGTCGCGACCGACCGCCGACGACGACTCCCACTGATAGCCGTGCTCGCCCTGCGCCACCGCATAGAGGCCGGAGCCGGGCCGGGAGAAGTTCGGATCGGGCAAGGTATCAGCCGGTGGCAGCAGTTTGCCGTAACGGCTGACGTCAGTGTTGGTGATGTACGCGATCGCGAAATTGTGCAGCCGGTCATGCAACGCACTCAGCGCACGCTCTTTGTTAGCCTGCGAGAGAGTCAGCCCGACCAGACCGAGGAAACCGGCCAGCACGAAGCCGGTGGCAATCGCCGCACGCGCCGCCAGTGATAGCGGGCGGTGCGGCGACTCCAGCTCATTCGTCGTCGCCGTCGGTGCGCGGGATGGCAAAGCGGTATCCGCGTCCACGTACCGTCTCGATGGGTTTGAGGGAGCCTTCCGGATCGAGCTTGCGCCGCAGCCGGCCGATGAACACTTCGAGCACGTTGGAGTCGCGATCGAAGTCCTGCTGGTAGATGTGCTCGGTGAGGTCAGCCTTGGAGACCAGCTCGCCGGCGTGCAGCATCAGGTACTCCAGCACCTTGTATTCGTAGCTGGTGAGGTCGACCAGCTTGCCTTCCACCGTCACCGTCTGCGCGGTGGTGTCCAGCTTGATCATGCCGCAGGCCAGGATCGGCTTGGACCAGCCGCTGGCGCGGCGCACCAACGCGTTGATGCGCGCCAGTAGTTCCTCCACGTGGAACGGCTTGACGAGGTAGTCGTCGGCGCCGTACTTCAGCCCCTCGACCTTGTCCTGCCAGCTGCCGCGCGCGGTCAGGATCAGGATCGGGTAACGCTGGCCGTGCTCGCGCAGCGCCTTGACCAACTCCATGCCGGACATCTTCGGCAGACCCAGGTCGATAATCGCGAGATCGAACGGCACCTCGCGGCCGAGGTAGATGCCTTCCTCGCCATCCTGCGCCGCATCGACTGCAAAACCGTCCCGCTTCAGGCGCGCCGCCAGCGTCTCGCGCAACGGCGCCTCGTCCTCCACCAACAAGATGCGCATCAGTGTTTCTCCTTGCTGCCCGGATTTTTTCCGGACGGATTCTTGGTTGACGGTGTCGAAACCGGATTCTTGCTCGCCTCGGAGGAAACCGCCATCTCTCGCACATGCCCCTCCGGCGTGAGTACCTTGATGCGGTATTCCTGCCGATGCCCGATTCCACGCTGCTTGGCCGACAGCACCTTGCCGCCGGTCTCCTGCTGCACCTTGAGCACCGCCTGATCCAGTGTCAGCACCGACGCAGCCGACGACTGCGCCGAAGCCGTCACCACCACGCCCGGCAGTAGAGATATCAACAGAACCAGGATGAAGTTTTTGTGCGTCGTCATGCGTGAAGATCCCGCCCGGCAGCGACCGGTACGCCCAGCGTAGGCAATCAGTGCTGAATACTGACCGGATGGCCGTCCGCTGTCACGCCGCCACCGAACATGGCGCGATGGCCTGTTCGAGCAAAGTCCAGCCCACGCCCGGCAGGTGCGCGCCCTCGCTGATCGTGCGCCGGAACGCGCGCGCCCCCGGTTCGCCCTGATACAGGCCCAGCAGATGCCGGCTGATGTGCTTGAGCGCGGTGCCGCGCGCCAGCTCGGCTTCGACATACGGGCGTAGGTAGCGCAGCACGTCGCCGCGCTGCGGCAACGGCTCGCCATAAAGCGCCGCCTCGACCTGCGCCAGCAGGTATGGATCGTGGTACGCGGCGCGCCCCAGCATTACGCCGTCCAGTTGCGCCAGATGCGTCTGTACCTGCTCGACCGTGGTGATGCCGCCGTTGATCACCACGATCAAATGCGGAAACTCGCGCTTGAGCCGGTACACCCGTTCGTAGTCCAGCGGCGGAATTTCGCGATTTTCCTTCGGCGACAGCCCTTGCAGCCATGCCTTGCGCGCATGCACCACCAGCACCTCGACACCGACTTCCAGCATTGTCTCGGTGAAATGCTGCAGGCCGGCGTAGTCGTCCTGGTCGTCCACGCCGATGCGGCACTTCACCGTCACCGGCACGCTGACCGCGTCGCGCATCGCCTTCATGCAATCGCCGACCAGCGCCGGCTCACGCATCAGGCAGGCGCCGAAGCGGCCCGATTGCACCCGATCCGACGGACAGCCCACGTTGAGATTGATTTCGTCATAGCCGGCCTCGGCACCGAACTTCGCCGCTTGCGCCAGCTCGTGCGGATCGCTGCCACCGAGCTGCAAGGCCAGCGGGTGTTCCTGTTGGCTGTGCTCCAGCAGCCGTAGCTGCTTGCCGCGCACCAGCGCCGCACTGGTCACCATCTCGGTATACAACCGCGCCCGCGGCGACAGCAACCGATGAAAGTAGCGGCAGTGCCGATCGGTCCAGTCCATCATCGGAGCGACGGACAGACGCCAGGCGGTGGGTTCGGCGCGGGTGGATTCGGGATGGATGGGCGCGGTGGTCATCAGACCGCTATTGTCGCGGATCGGCGCCTACGTGGGGAGCTCAGTTCGGCATTTGCCGGGCAAGCCGCTCGAACCGCACCACGCCGATGCGCACCGCCACGGCCGTCAGCGCGACCATGACCACGAGCACGGTCAGGTGCAGGAAAAAACAGGCGATGGCGCCCCACACCGCGACCACGAAAAGATCGTGCAGCAGCCAGCTCCAGGCACGTGGCCGCGGTACATCCGGCGCCAGCTGGCCGACGAAGGCGGCGTAAGCCCAGCCCAAGGCCAGGCAGACATGGATGGCTATCAGCGTCAGCGCGTAGATCACCATGCCATCGGTGGAGCTCACGCCACCTTCGCCGGTGACCATCACCCGAATCATCACGGGCACCAGCGCGATCAGGGCGAGCAGCACAAGACTGATCAGCGTCAGCGTATTGTCCACGCGGCGCAGGTGCGTCAGCGTGCGGCGATGACGCAACCACACGCTGCCGATGATGAAGAAGCTCAGGAAATACGTCAGCAGCGGCATGCCCCAGACCTGCGCGAGTGTCTGGCCCGGATGCGCCTCCGGTTTCAGCTCCACCGCCGACAGCGTCAGCGCGATAGCGAACACGCCGTCGGAGAGCATCACCAGCCGGTCGAAATGGCGCTGGTGGACGTGATGTTCCTTCACTGGCAGCGACGTGTGCGATTCCACGTTTCGTTCTCCCGGGTTGGCTGCGCGCATGATGCCCGAGAACGCAGTGGGCGTCGCGGTCCGCCACTGCGGACGGCGACATCTCGAATCGCGTAAAATGGTTTCACCGCCGCGCCCTGCACACGGCACTCGCCAGGTTCACCGACCCACGCTCTCCCGCATGGGTCTCGCTGCCGTCACGATATGGCACGTTTTCCCCGACACGCAATCCGAGACGACGACATCATGGTGGCATTCGCGACCGAACACGTGATCGACGTGCAGCACTGGAACGACACGCTCTTCAGCTTCCGCACCACGCGCGATCCGGGCTTCCGCTTCGACAGCGGCCAATTCGTGATGATCGGGCTGGAAACGGACGGTCGTCCGCTGATGCGTGCGTACTCCATCGCCAGCGCGAACTGGGAAGAGCACCTGGAGTTCTTCTCGATCAAGGTCGCCGATGGCCCACTCACCTCGCGCCTGCAGCACTTGCAACCGGGCGATCCGTTGATCGTCACGCGCAAGCCCACCGGCACGCTGGTGCTGAACGATCTCAAGCCTGGCAAACATCTCTACCTGCTCGGCACCGGTACCGGGCTCGCGCCGTTCATGAGCATCATCCGCGATCCGGATACCTACGAGCGCTTCGACAGGATCGTGCTGGCGCATGGCGTGCGTCACATCAACGATCTCGCTTACGCCGACTACCTTGAACATGAACTACCGCAGCACGAATACCTTGGCGAACTGGTGCGCGAGAAACTGATCTATTACCCCACGGTGACACGCGAGCCGTTCAAGCATCGCGGCCGCATCACCGACGCGATCGTCGATGGCGTGATGAGTGACGCGATCGGCCTGCCGCCGCTGAACCCCGCCACCGACCGCGTGATGCTGTGTGGCAGCCCGGTAATGTTGGATGACCTGTGCGCCCTGCTCGACGGCCGCGGCTTCCACGCCTCGCCACGCACGCGCGAACCGGGCGACTACGTGATCGAGCGAGCGTTCGTCGAAAAGTGAGCATCGAGAAGTAGCGGTACCGCACCGGCAGGCATGGACTGGCGCAATCCGCGCACTCCTGAAATGCTGCCGGCTACGGCCGGGCTGCTCCGGCGACCGGAAGCCCTGTTCATGGACATCGCCTTGTACGCACTTGCCGCGCTGTTGATCGTCGGCGGTCTGGTCGGTGCCGTGCTGCCGTCGCTGCCCGGCATCCCGATGATCTTCGGCGGCATCTGGCTGGTCGCGGCGGTGGACGATTACCAGCACCTCGGCCTGTGGTGGCTGTTGATCATCGGTGCGCTGGGCACCGTCGGGGTGATCGTGGATTTCATCGCCAGCACGCTCGGCGCCAAACGTGTCGGCGCCAGCAGGCTGGCCTTGTGGGGCGCCAGCCTGGGTACCCTGATCGGGATGTTTTTCGGTATCCCCGGCCTTCTGTTCGGGCCGTTCCTCGGCGCGCTGGCCGGTGAACTGGCGTCCGGTACCAGCGTGCTGCGTTCGGCGCACGTCGGCATCGGCACATGGCTCGGCCTGCTGTTCGGCACGCTGATCAAGCTGGTGCTCTCATTCGTGATGGTGGGTCTGTTCGGGTTGGCGATGCTGTTCGGCTAGGCGGTTCGGTCTGCAACCACGGGCGTGGGCCGCCCCGACCTTCGGCACATGGCGCACTTGGCGACACCCGTCTAGGGTGGCCCATCCCAGGAAGAAATCACCTCATGTCCAGACGCCTCGTTGTCGCCCTCGCCGCCGCCCTCGCCGCCGCGGGATCAGTACATGCCCAGACCGCACCGCCAGCATGGATCGCACGCAGCGATGCCAATTCGAAAATCCTGCTCGACGAGACTGTGCGCTTCAGTCCGGAATCGGCCTCGCAACTGGGCGTGACCGGTTACGACGACAAGGTGGCCGACCTCAAGCCGGGCGTGGACGAACGCTCACGTGCTGCGCTGGTCGCCGTGAAGGCGAAGTATGAGGCGCTGCTGGCTGCAGAGAAGGACATCAATGTACGGCAGGACCTGCAGATCCTGATCAAGGCCGCCGACGAGCAGATCGAAGGCATCGACCTCAACCGGAAATATCTGCTGCCCTACAACGACGTCGGCCAGCTGATTTTCAGCGGCGAATTTGGACTGTTGAAAGATGACGTCGCTGCCTCGCGCCGTCCATCCGCGTTGAAGCGACTGCAGTGCTACGTCGGCAAGGCGCCGGGCTGCACGCCCATCACCAACCTGGCCAAGGCGCAGACCACCGAGCGGCTTGGCGACAAGGCGTTGCTCGGCCCCTACAAGGGTGAAGTGGAGCAGAAGCTGGCCAACAGCCGGCGTTACGTCGACGGCATCCGCCAGCTGTTCGCTAAGTACAAGCTGGACAACGCCGACGGCAAGGTTGCACTGGATGCACTCGATGCGCAGCTGAAGGCATACGACAGCTGGGTTCGCAGCACCGTGCTACCGCGTGCGCGAACCGATTTCCGCCTGCCCGAGCCACTGTATGCGTACAACCTCAAGCAGGTCGGCATCGACATTCCGCCGCAGGAGCTGATCCAGCAGGCGCAACTGGAGTTCGTCGAACTGCGCGGCATGCTGCAGGTGCTGGCGCCGACCGTGGCGAAGGCCGAAGGCATCGACGCCACCGATTACCGCGACGTGCTGAAGGCGCTGAAGAAACAGCAGTTGGGCAAGAACCAGGTGGTGCCGTGGTACCACGAGGTACTCGGGCGCATCGAGCAGATCATCCGGCGCGAACACATCGTCACCCTGCCACAGCGCAAGATGCAGATGCGCCTGGCCTCGGAGGCCGAGGCGGCGCAGGTACCGGCACCGCACATGGACCCGCCGCCGCTTGTCAGCAACCACGGCGAGCAGGGCACATTCGTGCTGACCATGGGCAATCCGTCGGTCAGCGCGGATGGAAAGTCGGGTGATCAGAGCCAGGCCTACGACGACTTCACGTTCAAGGCTGCCGCGTGGACGCTGACCGCGCACGAGGGCCGGCCGGGGCATGAATTGCAGTTCGCTGCGATGGTCGAGCGTGGCGTGTCGCTCGCGCGCAGCCTGTTCGCGTTCAACAGCGTCAACGTGGAAGGCTGGGCGCTGTACTCCGAATCGGAGATGCTGCCGTACGAACCGCCAGCCGGTCAGTTCATCGCCTTGCAGAATCGACTGATGCGTGCAGCGCGTGCCTGGCTCGACCCCATGCTCAACCTGGGCTTGATCACGCCCGGGCGTGCTCATGACGTGCTGGTTCATGACGTCGGCCTGTCCGAGGCATTGGCGCGGCAAGAGATCAATCGCTACACATTCGAATCACCCGGCCAGGCCACCGCCTATTTCTACGGCTACATGCGTCTGCAGCAACTGCGCCTGCAAACCGAGCAGACACTTGGGCCGGCGTTCGACCGGATGGCATTCAACGATTTCGTGATCGGCCAAGGCCTGCTGCCGCCGGAACAGCTGGCTGAAGCGGTGCGCACGCAATTCGTGCCTGCCCGGCGGAAGCCCTGATCGATCCCCCACGCGGGCGGTGGTCCGGCGCCCTGCCCGCGTACCGGCGCGGCGTCAGCGATGGCGCGCCGGCGGCACTCCGGCGGTCCGCCGGCTCGTGGCAGCTTGCGCACTCTTTGCCAGCCAGCTGGCAAGTTGCACGGTATCCCGGCTGAGCGACGCGGACAGCACGATGTAATGCCGGCTCGGCGCCGCGCCCGGCTTGGCGATCAGCCTCGATGCCCCCGCAAGCCGCAGCAATGCTGATTGATCGGTCGGAGCCAGTTTCAATGCCAGCCCGCCGGATGTCAGCCATGCACACGGCTTTTCATCGAGGTACGCCATCAAGCCACCGAACATCGGCTTGAAACGCAGATCATGCAGCTTGCCCAGATGCGCGGCCGCGTCCTCAAGTTCACCGCGCATGACATCGAGTGCCGCCGGTATGCTCATGCCCGCGCGTCGGGAATCACGTACAGCAGCACAGCGAGGAAATGCAGCACGCTGCCGGTAAGCACGAACACGTGCCACAGCGCGTGGTGATACGGCAGCCGTCGCCACAGGTAGAACGGTACGCCCAGCGTGTAGGCCAGACCACCGGCAATCAGCAATACCGTGCCGCCGGTCTGCAGGTGTTCGCTGAGCGGCTTGAACGCGACCATGCCGATCCAGCCCATGCCCACGTAAAGCAGCACGGCCAGCTTGTGGTAGCGCTTGAGCAGGCCCAGTTCCAGCGCGCTGCCGGCCAGCGCCAGCGCCCACACCGCCACGAACAGGCTCCAGCCCCACGCACCGGGCAGCGCAATCATGGTAAACGGGGTGTAGGTACCAGCGATCAGCACATAAATCGCGATGTGGTCGAGCGCGCGCAACGCCGGTTTGGCCGCAGGAACGGAAATCGAGTGATATAGGGTGGAGGCGGTATACAGCAGCACTAACGAGGCGCCGAACACAGCGCAGGCAACCACAGTGAGCGCATTGCCATGCAACGCCGCAAACGCCACCAGCGTCGCCAGTCCGGCGATGCTGAGCACAATGCCGACACCGTGGATGACGCTGCTGGCAAGCTCGTCGCCGAAGCTGTAGCGCGGGATCACTGCACCGGATGTGGCGGACATGGTTGGCTCCTGGCAGCGCGGCAGGCGCCATGCGGCGCTTCGCCTTACCTTAGCGGGCGCGCAGGCGCTTGCCTACTGCGGCGCCTGCACACCGCCCTGTGCGGTATTCGATGATGAACGCGCCGAAGGCCACGCCCAGATTCCAGCCGCCGCCCTTGCCGCTGAGTGCCGCGATGCCCCACGTGCTTGTGCTGCACCGGTTCATGAGTTTTCCATTCTGCCTCCCGGTCATCCCATTCGCGGCGACGTATGGCCATCCAGCCGTCCACTTGCGCAATCTCGCCAGACAGGCATACGCTGGAATCGCGGCAGCACGATCCCCCTGCTCACGCAGCGTGACTGGCGCAACATCCCCACCGTTGTCAGGAGGTCGCCCATGTCGTCCGCAAGCCTGGCCGTTGCTCATCGCGCACACCCCGACCGTACCCGCATCGCCGCGCTCAGCGGCGCAATCGCACTCAACCTGGCCGTCATCGTGATCGCCACGCTACCGCTCACTCCGACGCAGCTCGCGACGGTTCGCCAGCTGGCTCCGGTTGCACTGCTCCACTGGATCGATCCGCCAGTGGTGCTGCCACAACCGCCACCGGTCGAGCTGACTCCGCTGCGGCATCCACCGACGCTGCCACAGACCCACCTGCGACCGACGCCGGTCAGCCCGCCGGTGGTCGTGCCTACCACCGAAGGCAATCTCGTCGCACCACCGCTCAGTACACCGACGCTGTTGCCCAGCGATGCCGCACCCGGCCCGGCGGTGGTGGCGGCGCCGGTCGAGGCCAGCCTCGCCTATCGCTCTGCACCGTTGCGTTTTCCGGTTCAGGCGCTGCATCAACGCATGCACGGCACCGTGCTGCTGCGGGTGCTGGTGGATGAAACCGGCAAGCCGCTGCAAGTGACGGTGGAACAGGGCAGCGGCTACGCCCTGCTCGACCGCAGCGCACGCGATCAGGTGCTGGCGGGATGGCGCTTCCAGCCGGCGATGGTGGATGGTCAGGCCGTGCGTGCGTGGGCGCGGGTGCCTGTGAATTTCGATCTGCGCGATTAGCCGCTCCACCGGAAAACCCGGCCGGCATCTTCCGACCGGGCTTTCCGTGACCGTCATCATCCCGAAGTCGCATGCGCAAGCGATCGCGCACCGCGCCGGCATGTCGAAAATCCGCCACCGGCTTACGCGTCTTTAACGATACGCATGCTCCACTGGCATCCATCCACCCTGCCAGGTTTCATGCATGGGCAAGCACTCGAACACCTTGAAAATCCTGCGTGCGATCGCGCTTGAACATGGCGCCGCCGAGCAGCCCGATCTCGCCTCGATGGCACGCGAACTGGGTCGGGTGGTGCATCAGGACGGGTTGGCGCTGGCCGAACGGCTGGCACCGTTGCGTGCGCGCCAGCGCGGCTTCGAACGCTGGCTGCTGGCCGAGCGCCGCAAGCCCGCGCTCAGCATGCTGGTGATGGCGTGGCCGCCGAACCATCACACCCCGGTGCACGACCACGCCGGTTTGTGGGGCCTGGAATTGGCCCTGCATGGCGCGCTGGAAGTGCAGTCGTACGCACGCGACCCCGTCTCGGGCGACTTGCGCATGCACGGCCGCGACTGGCTCGGCCCTGGCGACGGCACCTGGTTCGAAGGCGATCAGCACCATGCGCATCGTTGCCGCAATCTGTCCCGGTACGATACGGCGCTCACTCTCCACGTCTACGGTGGCGATCTGGCCGAATTTTTCGCCTACGAACAGGCGGAACCCACGGGACGCTGGATCGCCCAGCCGCAGCGCAGCGCCGTCGCTGGCCGGCTGAATCGCTGATCCGCACGACACCACTGCAGATACCAAGGAATCCCATGTTTCGACGGGTCGCCATCATCGGCGGCGGTGCCGCGGCAGCTACCCTGCTCAGCGAACTGCTGGAACGCCAGTCGCCGCAGCCACTGCATCTGGACTGGTATACCGGCGGCGGCACGTCGGCGCGCGGCGTCGCCTACAGCACTACATCGGAGCGTCATCTGCTGAACGTGCGCGCGGCATCGATGAGCATGTTCGCCGGCAAGCCGCGCGGCTTCCTGGATTTCGTGCAGCGCGATGATCCGTCGATCGCCGGCACCGATTTCCTGCCGCGGCGCCGCTACGGCGACTATCTCGAAGCCGAGGTGGCGCGCGCGCTGCAACATGGCAAGACGTACGGACATGACGTGAACATCATCCCGTTCGCGGTCGACGCGCTGGTCCCCGAACGCGGCAGCGTCACCCTGATCCATGGCGAGGAAAGCCATCAGGTGGATGCCGCCGTGCTGGCGCTGGGTGCGCTGCCGCCGCAACCACTGCCCGGCGTCAGTACCGCCGCTCTCGACAGCGGTCGCTACGTGGTGGATCCGTGGCGCCTGCTGGCCGATGCCGTCGACTTGCAGCCACCGCCGCGCAAGGTGGTGCTGATCGGCATGGGGTTGACCGCGGTCGACGTCCTGCTCGAACTTTCCGTGCAATGGCCGCAGGCCGAATTCATCGCCGTCTCCCGCCACGGCCTGCTGCCCGAAGCGCATCTGCACGCGGCCGCCGCACCAACCGACGACGGCGCCGAACTGATCGAGGCGATGCACGAGACGCCGGATATCCGCCACTGGCTGCGCCTGCTGCGCGAGGCGATCGCGCAGGAAGGCCATGGCGAGTGGCGCACCATCATCGACAGCCTGCGGCCGCATGCACCCGGCCTGTGGGGCGCGCTGCCGCCGGAGCAACGCGCGCGCTTCATGCGCCACGCACGCTGGGCGTGGGAACGCGCCCGCCACCGCATGCCGCCGCAGGTGCGCGAAACCATCGCAGCACTGGAACAGACCGGTCGGCTGCAACGCCAGCGCGGACGCGTGCAGTCGGTGGACATCGCCGGCGACGCACTGCAGCTGAGCCTGACCCACGCCGGCGAGACAGCGGCACTCACCGCCGATCTGGTGATCCAGACGGTCGGCCTGGACACCGACGTGCGCCGCACCAGCCATCGATTGATCAGCCAGCTGCTGACCAATGCGCACATCACAGCCGACCCGCTCGGGCTTGGCGTAATAGCCGGCACGGATGGCCGGCTGCAGCATGACGACCAGCACTGGCCGCACCTGTTTGCCATCGGCAGCCTGCTGCGCGGCACGCTGTGGGAATCCACCGCGATGCCGGAGATCCGCCAGCAGGCCCGCAATCTGGCCGACCAGTTGCTCGGCCACTAGCCGCTGCCGGCGCCTGCGATGACCGCCAGCGTACTCACCCTCGGTATCGCCCTGTTGCACTTGCTCGGCCTGTTCGCGGCGATGCATGCGGTGATGCACACACGCACGCCGCAAGGTGCGATCGGCTGGGCGCTCGGCTTGCTGTTGCTGCCGTACGTGACCTTGCTGCCGTATCTGTATCTGGGCTCCAGCCGCTTCCTCGGCTATCGCGTCAGCAGGCATCCGGTACAGCCGTCGCGATCGCCGTCCGCCACCGTGGACGCACAAACCATCGATCCGGGCTGCGTCCGCTTCGCCGCGATCAGCGCACTGCAGGGCCGACCGTTTCGCGGCGGTCATCGGCTGCGCCTGCTTATCGACGGCGAAGCCGCGTTCGACGCCATGCTGGCAGCGATGGCTGCCGCCGAGCAGTGCTTGCTGGTGCAGTTCTTCATCATCCACGACGACGCGCTGGGCCGCCGCCTGCAGCAAATACTGTTGGAACGTGCGGCAGCCGGCGTGCACGTCTGCGTACTGTTCGACGGCATCGGCAGCCATGCGCTGCCGCGGCAATACATCGATACGCTGCGCGCCGGCGGCGTGGCGATCCACCGGTTCGCCACGCATCGCTGGCGCAACCGCCTTCAGCTGAACTTCCGCAACCATCGCAAGATCGTGGTGGTGGACGGCGTGCGTGCATTCGTCGGCGGCCTCAACGTGGGCGACGAATACCTGGGCCTGAAACCGCCGCTGGCGCCGTGGCGCGATACCCATATGGAGCTGCTCGGACCGGCAGTGGCCGACCTGCAGCAGCTGTTTGCCAACGACTGGCAGTGGATCACCGGCGCCCCACCGCCGCTGTTGCCGACGCTACCCGGCGACGGCGACGCCAGCGCGTTGATCGTCGCCAGCGGCCCGGCCGATCCGCAGGAAACCGGCTCGCTGTTTTTCACCGCCGCGATCAACGCGGCGCGCCATCGTGTGTGGCTGAGTACGCCCTACTATGTACCGGATCACTCGGTCCGCGCGGCGTTGCAGCTGGCGGTGCTGCGCGGAGTCGACGTGCGCGTGCTGATTCCGGCCCGGCCGGATCACCGCACCGTGTTTCTCGCCTCCACCCTGCACGCTCATCACGCGGTGCGCGCCGGCATCCGGGTGTTCCGCTACCAGCCCGGCTTCCTGCACCAGAAGGCGCTGCTGATCGACCGCGACTGCGCCGCGATCGGCAGCATGAACCTGGACAGCCGCTCGTTCCGGCTCAACTTCGAAGTCGCGGCACTGGTCGTCGATCCCGCCTTCGCCGCCGACGTGGCGGTGATGTTGACGGAGGATTTTCGCCATGCCGTTGCGGTGGACGAGCGCGAATACCGCAATGCACCGTACCTGCGCCGGGTGGCGATGCACGTGGCGCGGCTGTTCGATCCGCTGCTGTAGATTTTTCCGCCAGAAACGAGCGCCGCTAACCCGGCTTGTTTCGACTGGCAGGATGCTGGCGCCGCTCACCACGACACAGCACCCAGCCGACGTAGATGCCCAGCGCCACGCCGAGCCACTCGCACAGCACCCGCGTGCCGATGCCGTCCGGGTCATGCACCTGCGCCAGTTTCGCCTTCAGCAGTTGCAACGACTGCAGCCGCGCGTAGTTGAAATAGAACAGATCCCACAGGTCGCCGCTGACCGTCAGCAGCGTCGCCAGCAGGAACGACCAGCCGATCTGCGGGCCGTAGCTCCAGCCGTTGCGTCTCCCCAGCCAATGAAATACGCCGAACAGCAGCAGGCCTGCCAGCGCGGAAATCACTCCGGCCTCCAGCCCACCGACAATGCCGTAGCCCATCCAACTCTGGTCGTAATGCATGCTGCCGCGGTATCCGTCTGTCGATGTCGATCGCATTATGCCTGCAGCAGCTCATCCGGCCCGTGCCGCCACCGCGCTAGAATCGCGCGTCTGCCACCCGTGAATCCCCGCATGAGTCGCCTCCTTTCGCCCCGCGCCGCGCTGATCGTCGTCGACGTGCAGCCGGACTTCATGCCCGGCGGCACACTGGCCTGCCACGAAGGCGATGCCATCGTGCCGGACATCGACCGCCTGCTGCGCTCGCGTGTGTTTCGTCATGTGGTGGCGACCCAGGACTGGCATCCGCGCGGACACATCTCGTTCGCCAGCGTGCATGCCGGCCGCGCCGCGTTCGAACAGATCACGCTGTACGGCCAGCCGCAGACGCTATGGCCGGATCACTGCGTGCAGGACACGCCTGGCGCCGAACTGCACCCGGGCATCGACTGGTCGGCGCTGGATGCGCTGGTCCGCAAGGGCAGCGATCCCGGCGTGGATTCCTATAGCGGCTTTCGCGAAAACCACGGCCCGGATGGTTTGCGGCCGCGCACCGGGCTGGCCGGCTGGTTGCGCGAGCGCGATGTCGACGAGGTGTTTGTATGCGGCCTGGCGCGCGACGTGTGCGTGCTGTGGACGGCGCAGGATGCGCTCGAACTCGGCTTCGGCGCCAGCCTGCTGTGGGACCTCAGTCGCCCGGTGTCGCCGGACAGCGACGCGGCGACCCGCATCACGTTGCTGGAGCAGGGCATCACGATCGCCGAGGCCAATGAACTGCGACGAAGCTGACGCTGCGGTTTATCCGGGTCCGCACGCTCCGTGTGGTCGCACGTCGGCCATCGACCACAACTGCGGCAACCGGATCGCAAACAACCCGGTGCTGCGGGTGCGCCGATCCAGCTTCAGCAGTTCCTTGTCCTTGCTGAGCAACCAGCTGGCGCCCGACGCTAACGCCAGTTCCAGAAATTTCTGGTCATCCGGATCGGCGCACCGCGGCAGACGAGTATCGCCTTCGCCCACCGTCGATGCCTCGGGTGGCAACAGCTGGATCGACGCGTCGAAAGCGTCGCGGAACGCCGGGCGCGACTGATCGTCGATCGGCAATTGCGGATAGTGCAGCACCCGGTGCCACTCTTCGCGGCAGTCGTCGCGCGTCACCGCCTGTACCACGCCGCGTTGCAGCGCCGCCAGCAGATGCGAGCACAGCGGGTCGCGGAACACGAACAGATCCAGGCACACGTTGGTATCCAGCACGATGCGCGGCACCGGCTGCTCGATGCGGATCATCGCGGCACGATCGCGCAAGCTGCTCGCATGGCTGGAACCGCCCCGCTCAGGCATCGTTTTCCGAGATCGCGCTCAGCTGCGGCTCGCCGTCCGCATCGATCCGGATGCTCAGCGTGATCGGTCGGCAGCATACCTGGCAGTCCTCGATGTAGTGCTGGTCGCCAGCCGACGCGTCGACCAGGATCTCGATGGCTTCACCGCAATACGGGCAGGAAATATCGAACGGTGTGAGCATGGGCGCGAGACCAAGACATGGATAGCGCAGCTTGCCACAGACCGGCAGCACGGGATGCGCGCGTGTCGCGCGCTACAATCGACACGTCCGTGTACCGACCTCACCGTGGACAACATCCATCCTTGCGAATCCAGCCGGCGATGAACCCCAAGCAGATGCTGAATTTCCTGAGCCGTCCACGGATCGTCGACATCGCCGGCCGGCCTTTCGTCAGTAAGGGTCTGTCGCGTCGTATCTGGGACGACGTCTATCATCGTGCGCTGACCGTGCGCTGGCCGGTGTTCTTCGGTCTGGCCGCCACGGCCTTCCTGTTGCTCAACACTCTTTTCGCCTGCCTCTACCAGCTTGGCACGCAATCCATCGCGAACCAGTATCCGCAGGGCTTTACCGGCGCGTTCTTCTTCAGCGTGGAGACGCTGGCCACGGTCGGCTACGGCGACATGCATCCGCAGACCATCTATGCGCATATCGTGGCCACGGTGGAAATCTTCACCGGCATGACCTGCATCGCGGTGGTCACCGGCTTGATCTTCTCGCGCTTCTCGCGGCCGCGCGCGAAGATCATCTTCGCGGATCATCCGATCGTGCGCGTCATCGACGGCCAGCCGACCTTGATGATCCGTGCAGCCAACACCCGGCTTAATCTGATTGCCGAAGCGTCGGCCAAACTGCACCTGCTGCGCCTGGAAACTTCGCCAGAGGGTTTCAAGCTGCGCAAGATCCACGACCTGAAACTGGTGCGCGATCGCCATCCGATCTTCATGCTGAGCTGGAGCCTGATGCACGTGATCGATGAAAGCAGCCCGCTCCACGGCGAGACGCAGGAAACACTGGAAAGCACCCAGTCAGCCTTCCTGCTGAGCATCGAAGGCATCGATGAAACAACCTCGCAATCCATGCTGGCGCGCCGGCAATGGAGCCAGCAGGACGTGCGCTGGAATCATCGCTACCTCGATCTCGTCAGTGATGACGGCAGCGGCCTGAATGTCATCGACTATCGCGTCTTTCACTCCGTGTTGCCGCTGGACGAAGACGAGCACCCCGCCAGCTGACGCAATCATGCATCGCACCCGTCAGGCGATACACTGGGCCTTTCCTCTACCGGATACCCACCGATGGCCGAGCGCGAGTTCGACAACTACCTGGCCCGCTCCGGCGCCACCCTCGAAGGCTCGCGCTACACCGCCTACCTTGCGGTGACCCCGCGCAAGAGCGGCTTCCCGATGTACTTCGCGATCTGCGAAAACCGCAGCTTCCGCGACAAGAGCATCGCCGAAACCGCCGCCGCCAAGGCGCTGGCCGACATGCTGGGACTGGAGGACGACGGCACGCCGATCTTCCCCGATGGCTATACCGGCTTCGACGACGACAAGCCGGCCGACGTAACAGAGTGAGCTGGCGTCGGCACGCCTGAAGCGTGGCGAGCCGCGCTACTCACAACGTCAGCAGTACCTTGCCGATCGCCTCGCGACTTTCCAGATATGCATGCGCTTGCGCGCCATCGCTGAGCGGAAAGCGGGCCGCGATGTTCGGTCGCAGCTGGCCGGCGCGGATCTGCGCGAATAGCGCGGCCGCCCGCTCACGGCGGATCGATGCACTGGTCAGCACGTTCCACAGATCTCCACCGGTCAGCGTCAGCGAGCGATCCATCAGCAGGCGCGGATCGACCGGATCGGGATCACCCGCCGCCATCCCGTAGAACACCACGGTGCCGCCGATGCGCGCCGCGGCGAGGCTGTCGCCCAGCGTGCGGCCGACCGAGTCATAGACCACGTCGGCACCGCGGCCCGCGCTCAGTCGCTGCGTCTGCGCCAACAGCTCGTCGTAACCGCACGCGGCATCCGCACCGACCGCCAGCACCGCAGCACGCTTCGTGGCGCTGGACGCCACACCGAGCACGCTCGCACCCAGCGCCTTCAGCATCTGCACCAGCAGCTGACCCACACCGCCGGCCGCCGCATGCACCACCGCTACGTCACCGCGCCGCACTTGATAGCTGTCGGTCACCAGATACTGTGCGGTCAGTCCCTGCAGCAAGGTCGCCGCCGCGGTGTCGAACGTGATGTCGTCCGGCAGCGGAATCAGCTTGTCGAGGTCCACCGCTACCAGTTCCGCATTCGCATACGGCATGTCGGCAAAACCCACGCGGGCACCGCGCGGGAACAGCGGATCGCCCACCGCTGCGTGCTCGATCACACCCGCGCCTTCGTAGCCGAGAATCCACGGCGCCGTGCCGCTCAGGTGATAGTTACCGTTGCGTCGATAGACGTCCGCAAAATTCAACCCGACGCTATGCATGCGCACCAGCGCCTGTCCCGGTGCGAGGATCGGATCGGGCCGTTCGCCCCAGTGCAGCACGTCAGGGCCACCGAACTTTTCAGACAACAAGGCGTGCATGGCGTAACGCTCCGTATCAATGAAACCTGCTGACCGCAACCATGACCGTACACAACGCGCGGCTCAGGCCGCCCGCTCGCGCAACTGCGCCACTGCCGTGGGAATCGCCGACGGCGCCTGCACCGTGATCACACGCTGCTCGTCATCGCCCAGGCCATGCTCTTGTTCGTGCGCCCAGGTCACGTGATACGGCAGATGTACGCCCCAGCCGCCGAGGCGAACCACCGGTTCGATATCCGAGCGTAGCGAATTGCCGATCATCGCGAACTGCATCGGCTGCAGATGGAACTCGGCCAGCACGCGCCGGTAGGTGTCGACGTTCTTCTCCGAGACGATCTCGATGCGCCGGAACAACCCGGCCAATCCGGATTGTGCCACCTTCTTTTCCTGATGGAATAAATCGCCCTTGGTGATCAGCACCACCGCGTGATGCTGCGCCACCGCTTCGACCGCCTCGCGGATGCCGGGCAGCAGTTCCACCGGATGCTGCAGCACGGTCTTGCCCAGCTCGATCAGCCGATGGATATCGCTCGCGGTGATGCGGCCGGCGGAGACCGCAATCGCCGTCTCCACCATCGACAAGGCCATGCCTTTCGCGCCGTAGCCGAACAGCTTGAGATTGCGTTGCTCGGTCGCCAGCATCGTGTCGTGCACCTGCTGGTCGCCCAGATCCACATAGCGACCAACGATCGCGGCGAATGCCTCGTTCGCCTGCTGGTAATAGCCCTCGCTGTGCCACAGCGTGTCGTCGCCATCGAAACCGATCAGTTGCAGCATGCCGTCAGCCTTTCCATCCAGGTGTGGTTCGCATCGGACCAGATGCCGAAAGTCGGCCTATGATAAACGCTCGACCTGCCGATGCCGTCGTGCACGAGCAGGCTTTCCGAATATCGACGGAGTCTCTCGATGACCATTCAATGCAAGCATCTCGAAGGCATTCAGGATGTCATACCCAGCGCGCGCGGCTGCGAAGAGTGCCTGCAGTCCGGCGATGTCTGGCTGCACCTGCGCATCTGCCGCACCTGCGGGCATGTCGGCTGCTGCGACGATTCGCCGAACCGGCACGCCACCAAGCACTTTCACAGCACCGCGCATCCGATCATCGAAGGCTACGACCCACCAGAAGGCTGGGGCTGGTGCTATGTGGATGAAGTGATGTTCGACCTGCGCGACCGGATGACACCGCAGCTCGGGCCGATCCCGCGTTACTACTGATCTGCGGAGTGCCATGACCATGAGCCAGCCCAGCAAGATCCTGCTGCAGACGACGATTCCCACCGTCATCGACGATTGGCATATCGGCCGCTTCAGCCTGTTGCGCGACTATCTGGCCGGCCTGCGCGATATCGCCGGCGCGCCGCTGTTCGAGGTGACGGCACGCGACCGCGATCCGCTCGGCGCACCCGACAGCGTGCTGTCGCAGCTGGATACGTCATCGTTCGACGAGATGTGGCTGTTCGCCGTCGATACCGGCGACGGACTCACCGAGGAAGACTGCAGCGCCATCTCACGCTTCCGCCAGCTTGGCGGCGGCCTGCTGGTGACACGCGACCACATGGATCTCGGGTGCTCGGTGTGCACGCTGGGCGGTGTGGGTGCCGCACACTTCTTTCATTCGAAGAATCCCGAGCCCGATCCGGCACGGCGGCGCATCGACGACACGGTGACCAGCAACATCCTGTGGCCCAACTACCACTCTGGCGCCAATGGCGATTTCCAGCACATCCAGGTCAGTGAACCGTTGCATCCCGTGCTGACGGATCCGGACTCGCCGGATGGCACTGTGCGTTGCCTGCCCGCGCATCCGCACGAAGGCGCCGTTGGCAAGCCGGCGAACGACCCGAGCGCACGGGTGATCGCAACCGGCCACAGTACGGTCAGCGAAGTGGAATTCAACCTCATCGTGGCGTTCGAGCCGTCGGCCAATGGCGGGCCGGCCATCGCGCAGTCCACCTTTCACCACTTCGCCGACTACAACTGGAATCCGCAGCTGGGTGCACCCAGCTTCGTCGCCGAGCCACCGGGCGACACGCTGGCGCATTCGCCCGAGGCGCAACGCTCGATCGAGCGTTACGTCAGGAACCTCGCGTTGTGGCTGGCCGGACGGCCGGTGGATACCGCTCTGGCGAAGTGAAAGGCCGCGTGACGCTCAGCTTACTTCGCTGCCCAGCCGCAGATTGATGCCCAGCGCCGTGGCCAGCTCGCGCAGCGGTTCACCGTCGCGGGTCAGCGTCATCCAGCCGGCATACGTGTCGCCATCGGTTTCCCACGCCCACAACGTGTAGCCGAATTCGGCCAGGCGATCGTAGGCGATCGAAAACAGTTCAGCCGCGTCCATGTCGTCGAAGAACTCATCGTCGTCCGGATCGCCGTTCCAGTCCACCGACAGGTTCCAGCGCGAGGACAGCTCGTTGACTGCCTGCACCAGCGAACGCAGGTCGTGCGCGTCCACGATGAAACCGGAGCGCCAGTCGATCACCCGGCCGATCACCTCGATCGGCTCGACCTCGTCGGCATCGACGTCGGCCATCGCCTCGCGGTAGTCGTTGAACTGCAGCAGCGCGGTTTCCTCATCGCCCGGATTGATCAGCAGCAGCAACTGCCAGACCTTCGCCTCGACCGAGTCCTCATCGACATCGTCGAATTCGCGCTCGGCATCGTAATCGTCGTCGGATGGGTTCATGGAGAGATCACGAGCGGGTGGGAGTCGCATGGTGGCGCGTCCGCCGCCATGGGGGAAGCACCGATCATCACGCGCCCACCTGCCGCCGCACCGCCGCTATGTCGCGTACCGGGCGGATCTCGATCGCGCCGGTACGCGACCAGGGAAATTCCGAGGCGATCCGCACCGCCTCGTCCATGCTGTCGGCCTCGATCAGGTTGAAGCCGCCCAGATATTCCTTGGTCTCGGCGAACGGCCCGTCGACCACACTGACGTGGTTGTTGCGCACACGCAGCGTCCGGGCCGTGGCCGGAGCTTCCAGCTGCTGCGAATCGTGCAGATGGCCTTGCGCCTGCAATGCGTCGGCATGCATGAAGCAACCGTGCATCATCGTGTCGAACTCGCCGTCCGGCAGCGCGTTCAGCAAGGTGTCGTCGCAATAGATCATCACCAGGTATTTCATGGCGTCCTCGTCGGAGAAAGGTTCATCGAACCATGGGGAGGCAGGGGCGAGGATGGATAATGCCGCAATCTCCAGCCTCATGACCGTCATGCACGATACCCCCATTGCGTTCTCCTGCCAGCCCATCGCGTTCGTGCGCTCGCCGTACGCGCGACGTATCGACGCGCCGCACCAGCCCACCGTGGTGGCCGGCACCGAGACGGAAGCGGCGGCCGAGGCCATCATCGAGTTCACGGCGGACTTCCCCGCGGCCGCATTTCGCGACCTCGCCGGCTTCGAACGGATCTGGCTGGTATTCGTGTTCCATCGCAGCGAAGGCTGGAAGGCCGAGGTACGGCCACCGCGCGGCGGCGGCAAGCGCAGCGTGCTGGCCACCCGCTCGCCGCACCGGCCGAATGCCATCGGTCTGTCCGCGGTCGAACTGGTCGAGGTCGGCGAACACACGCTGCGCGTGCGCGGCATGGACCTGCTCGACGGCACCCCGATCCTCGACATCAAGCCTTACGTGCCGTACGCCGATGCGTTCCCCACCTCACGCGCCGGCTGGATCGACGAAATCGACGCGACGCAAGGCCGGCACTCCGCACCGGGGCCGCGCAAGCCGCGTTCCAGAACTACCGACTGATTCACCGCGGTGGCAACGGATCGCCCCATCGCAAGTCCCAATCCGTGAGACACCACGCGACTACCTTGGGCTGGTCGCAGCGGAGCCCTCCGCTGGCGGCGCCCGATACACTGGCAGTGGTCGGTTCAAACTTTTGCCGCGTCCGGCGCAAGCCTGACGCGGCTTTTTTTGTACGTGTACACAACCTGCCTGCGCCATCGTCAAGCCATGTTCACATGCAAGATTGTTGAATCGTCCTCTCAGGAGAACCCGCCATGAAAGCCTGCCTGTTGCTGCTCACACTCGCGCTCGCTGCCTGCACGTCCGCACCGATCAATCCTCGCGCGCCGATCTCGACCTCCACACTCGCGCGCTATCACTGGCAATTGCACGACGCCGTCGACGGTCACAACCAGCGCCTCGACGCGCTGTTCGGCAACACCGAGAAACCGCTGCAGCTCGACTTCAGCGTCGACCGGGTCAGCGTGCTCAATGCCTGCAATCACATCAACGGCAACTACACCATCGTCGAAGGTCATCTCGTCGTCGCACCATTGCAGCAGACCATGATGGCCTGCCCCGAGCCGACCCTGATGCAGCGCGAGATCACCATCAAGAGCGTTCTGCAAGGCGGCCCCACCCTGATCCTGTCGACCGCTGACGACACGCCGTTGCTCACACTGGCGGCCGACAGCGGCCAGTCGTTGACGTTCACCGGCAAGCCGACGGCAGAGACGCGCTACGGTGGTCCCGGCGAGACGGTGTTCCTGGAAGTGGCGCCGCAAATGGTGTCTTGCAACCACCCGCTTGTCCCGCACAAGTCCTGCCTGCAGGTGCGTGAACGCCATTACGACGCGCAAGGCCTGCACAGCGGCCAGCCCGGTCCGTGGCAACCGCTGCAGCAGGACATCGAGGGCTACGCGCACCCGCAGGACACCCGCAATGTGCTGCGCGTGAAACGCTACACGCTGAAGCAGCCGCCCGCCGATGCGCCGTCCACGGTCTACGTGCTCGACATGGTCGTCGAAAGTGAAATCGTCAAACCTTCAGGGTCAGTCGACACCTCGGATCAGCCGCGGCATCTCTGAGTTGCGGCGTGCCTCGCACAGATCCTCATGCTCGCGTTTGACGGCATGAATCACGCATCCCGATTCCAGCACGCGTCAACCCGTCCGATTCACACACGTTGAACAGACGTTGCCGGGCGTGCGTTTCCGGCGTCAGTTGATGAGGCTACTTGCTGTGCAACGGACTTTTATCGTTGGCTGTCCGCGATCCGGCACAACGTTCATGCAGGCCTTGCTGGCCCGGCACCCAGATGTCTACACGCTGCCCGAGACCGCCTTCTTCGAGCATCTGCATGCGGATCTGGAATGGCGCTGGGGCGATCACCATGCCAGGCCGCGCCCACGCCGCTGGCGACAGCAGCGTCTCGGCTTGATGCGCAAACAGACCAGGCTGTCGATTGCCCCGTTGCTGCACTCGCTGAGCGGCGAACGCGCGCCGATCAGACGGATACCTTTCAGCTCGAACGCCTGCGCCACCACCTTCATCGACCTGCTCGATGCGCTTGCGCTGCGAGCAGACTGTTCGCTCTGGGTGGAGAAGACGCCGAATCATCTTCTGTACCTCCCGGAAATCGAAGCCTGCGCACCCGGTGCCCGCTTCATCCATGTCATACGCCGGGGCACGGACGTGTTGGCCTCACTGGCGGACGCTTACTTGCGCTTCGAGAATGACGATGCCTTCGGTGGCGGCTCGGTGCATTGGGCGCGTCGCTGGAACCGCGCCATGCAGATTCATGAAGCGTGCCTCGGGCGCGCCCATCACGCCTTCGTATTTCTGGAAGACCTGGTCCGCGAGCCGGACGACGAATGGGTCCGGATCTGCCAATTCCTGGGCTTGCGGCCCGACATCCGGCTGGCGGATGCCTGCAGCCAGACCATCGCGGATCTGGAACATGAACCCTGGAAGCGCGATGCCATCAGCGGCCTTCCGCAGCCGATGGAAAACAAGGCGGACGACTTGTTCACCACGAAGTTCCAGTTGTGGCTGAACGATCATCTGGCGTCGTACGACAACCTGCGCGCGAAATATCTTCTTTCACGCAGCGGGGCAGCCAACGTCAACAGTTACCGGAATTCCGGCAAACGCATGGCATCCGTGTCAGGCAACTCGTGAGCCATCAACGGAAGCCCACACCACCATTAGAAATCAGGTTGAGGCACTGGCTCCGCCGGGCTCGTCATCACATTCCCGTTTTCGACGGACGCTGCCATTGATATCTTGCTGATTTCTCTGCGCTCGCGCAGACGCAGGAACGGGCGCTCGACCAGATAATGCAGCGCCGCGCCCAGCAGGAGTACCGCCAGCGCGTACACCGCGAAGGCAATCGCGCCACGCCCCTGCAATGACGCGCCGAACGTCGCCTGCACGACATGGAAGGCGATCTTGTGGCTTAGATACAGGCTGTAGGAAATGCCGGCGATCCAGCCTGCGCCCGGCACTCGCCAACGGCCGAGCAGACTCTGACGATCTGCGCCGGCAAACACCAGCAGACCGAAGCCGAACGACAGCAGCGGCCAGCCGAGCGCGTTGGCCAGCAGACCGGCGCGATCACGGAACAGCCAGAACGCGAGGCATGATACGGCGATGCCGCCGAACAGCAGCACGTTCGAGCGCGCCTGCAGTCGTGTCCATGCCTGCGGTCGATACACCCGCAACGCGGCCAGCATGATGCCCATCAGCAAACCGTCCAGCCGCATCCAGGTCGGGTAGTAGATATCCTCGAGATACCAGTTGCGCGGTGGATCAATCGCCGCATCGTGCAGCCAGACCGTCGTGCGCAAGGCGATACCAAGTACGACCACCGTCGTGCATATGCCGACAAACTTCAGCGTCGATGGCCGACGCGTCAGCCACCACGCCAGCAGCGGAAAGACCAGGTAGAAATGTTCCTCCACGCACAGCGACCACGCATGCGAGAAAGCCTGGTTGCTGTTGTAGTCGATCAGCAGGTTCAGCGTGAACGTGGCGAACTGCCACCACGGCTGCAGCCCCGACGCTTCGCGCAGCACCGGGAAAAACACATACAGCGCCAGCACCACCGCAAACGCCGGCAGGATGCGCCACGCACGACGCGCATAGAACCCGCCGAACGCCAACGGCTCGCCGCGCTGCAATGGCCGCAGCACCTGCGTGCCGATCAGGAAGCCGCTGAGCACGAAGAAGATATCCACACCCGCCCAGCCGTAGCGCGATAGCCAGGCGAAGTCGGGGCCGAGCCCGCCGACGATGAAGGAGTGGAACAGCATCACCCACACGATGGCGATGGCACGCAAAAAGTCGAGGCCGGGGAGGCGATTCATGGACGTCCTGTCGCGAGGGTTGAAGAGGATGGCCGGCATTGTGCGAGATTTTTCCCACCTGACGAAGACGCTTTCATGGCTTTTCGCGGGCAGCTGTTTCAGAAACTGACCCCGCACCCGTCTCAGCGAGTGCGCAATACCGGAGCCATGGCTACTCATCATGCCCGCCGGCCGAGGCCAATCTCGCGTTGTCCTATGGCGTCACCTGTCGGGACGGCCTTGGCTGGAAAGATACGTTCGCCTGACGCCAACTCCTGTTCCCGTCATACTGTCGGGTTGCCACACAACGACAGCGTACCCATGCACATCGGCATCGATTTCGGCACCAGCTACTCGGCTGCCGCGGCCATCATCGACGGCGAACTGATCCTGGTGCGTTTCGGCGACACCGAGCAGTTCCGCACGGCGGTATTTTTCCCCGAGATGGTGCCGGACCCCAATGATTTCGCACTGACTCCCGCGCTCGAAGCGCAACTGGAGACTGAGCTGCGCCTGACCAGGGCCAAGCATCGCCAACAGGCCACTGCCGCCGCAGCGCGCGGGCAGGCGACGACGTCGCGCAGCGAAGATGAGCTGCGTCGCGAAGCGCTGCGCGTGGTGCGCCGGCAGTGGATGGAGGAACAGACCAGGGCCGCCACTGCCTCGGTCGCCAGTTTCCAGCACGCGCTGTTCGGCGAGGCAGCGGTGGAAGGCTATCTGGAAAGTGGCGGCGGCAATCTGATCGAGTCGCCCAAGTCGATGTTTGGCTATCGGCTCGACCCGCAGGTACGCAAGGTAATCGTGCATATCGCCACGCATATCCTTGAGCACATCCGCCTCACCGCGAGCCGCCAGTTCGGCACGCCGGTGCGCGGCGCGGTGATCGGGCGGCCGGTGGAATTTCGCAGCTCGATGGGCGCGCAGGGATCGGAACAGGCGATCGACATCCTGCGCGAGGCGGCCGCAATGGCCGGCTTCGACAACGTGTCGTTTCTGGAAGAACCGGCCGCCGCCGCGATGCATTACCACCAGAGTCTGCAGCAACGACAGTACGCGCTGATCGTCGACATAGGCGGCGGCACCACTGACGTGGCTCACGCCCAACTCGGCGGCGGCGAAGCTGCGCGTATCGCGCGCAGCTGGGGCCTGCCCAAGGGCGGCACCGACCTCGACGTGAGCGTCAGCCTGCACAGCTTCATGCCACAGCTTGGCAAGGATCAGATCAGCATGCCAGCGCACCGATTCGTGGATGCTGCCAGCGTGCACAACCTGCCCAAGCAGCGCGAGTTTCGTCAGCAGAATTATCGCCTCATCGACGAGCCTTACGGCGCCCGCCTGCGGGCCCTGCAAGAGCCCGGCGCCACTACCCGTCTCAACCAGGCGGCCGAGCGCAGCAAGATCACCTTGAGCACGTCGACACGCCACCGCGCCGAACTGGACTTCATCGAGCACGGCCTCGCCGTCGAACTCGACAGCGAGGACTTCCACAGCGCCATCGCTTCGTTTCTCGGCCAGATGGAGCGCACCCTGGCGATCGTACGCAGCGACCTCGACGAACTCCCCGCCAGCGTCTTCCTCACCGGCGGTACCTCCCGCTCACCGCAGATCAAGGCACGCGTGCAAGCCTGCTTCCCGGAGATCCCGCTGGTGCAAGGCGATCCCTCGCTGGGTGTGGTGTCCGGGTTGGCGGTGGCCGCGAGCGCGGCGGATCGTTGAGCGCTTAACTCGCCTACTCCGGCCAATCCGTCAAGCAGCACCAGTCCACGTCGACTCGATGTCACCCTTCACTGCGTCATCAACGGCAGTGGTGGGCACGTCGAGCATTCCGTGGACGCAACCGTGCCGCATGCCGGCGTAATCACCGTTATGCCGAAAGGTCGCTGTCCAGTTGATGCGGCCTGCGCTCGCCGGCTGGTAGTCCCCTTCATAGGTGAACCCATTGCTGGTCTTGCCGGAGACATTGCTCATCGCGGAAGCCTCTTGGCTTGATCGTTCTGACAGCATAGGCCTTTGCCGGCGCAAATAGCGCCTGCTTGCAAAACTGCACGACAACCGCGGACGCCATCTCAGCTTCCATGAGGCTATAAACCAAGGGTAACTTTTCGCGTATCCCGACGAATGAATGGAAGACCGACGCAATCCCGGTCATCTGGAAGTACTACGAGACGACTCCACACAGGGTCGTCATTCCGAATCGTTCAATCGAGGATACGCACATGAAAAAATCAGCCTGTGGCATGGGTTTGCTTTCGCTGTTCATTGCCGGCGCCGTGGCTGCGCAAGGCACTTCGTCATCGAACGATGATCAGGCACTGATCGTGACCGCGTCGAATACGACGCACAACCAGCTCATGATCTACAACGCGACAGGAGCCCTGCTCGAACAGCTTCCTACGGGTGGAGCAGGAGGCGTCCGTGGCAACGCCGGTGGCATCGCCCAGGATCGTGATCGACTCGCCGTGGTCAATTTTGGCTCGGGCAACGTGTCGATTTTCGATAAGGACTTCGATCACACGGACTTGCGCTACGAGAAGCTTGTTCCGGCCGTCACAAACCCCGTAAGCGTCGCGTTCGGCAACGACCACCTGTACATCCTGACAGCGTCCTATATCGAATCGCACCGAATCGGTCGCTATGGCGTGGAGTCGATGGCAGATGGTGAAGCGAGGCTGGTCATCGGCGATGGCTCCGCCGCTCAAGTGGGAACCCTGCGGGGCCAGCTGGTCATCAGCGAAAAGAGCAATGCGATTGAAACGGTCAACCTGGATGGGCAGGGTGCGGTCATCGGCTCGACCAAGCTTGTTGCCAACATCCCCGCCAACGTCAATGCGCCGTTCGGCCTGGCCACGCGCGGCAACGACGCCTATGTGACGATCGCCCACGCGAATGAGATCAGCCTGGTTCGAAACAACACCGTGCTGGCCGTTACCGGTTCGGGCACCCAATCCGCGCCATGCTGGGTGACGCTGGACGGACCGTTTCTGTTTTCCGCAAATTCACCGAGCAAGTCGGTGTCGCGATACGCCGTCTACGGTGAAAAAATCATTCAGGACGCGGCGGTTGTCACCAGCTTCAATGGCAATCCGACTGACATCACTTACCGCAGCAACCTGGCCGCGGTGATCGACGCCGACAGCAGCGTCTCGCATGTCTCCATTTTCGACGTTGACGAGGACGGCAACTTCACCTTGAAGGGGCTGGCGACCATCAACAACGCTGCCACGAACGGCATCGCCATCGTACGTGCGGATCACGATTTCCATTGATCATGTTGCAAGAAAAAGGACCGGAGCTTTTTCAGCACCATTTCCTCCGGTCCATTTATTTCGGCATGGCCGGGCCAGCCGTCGCTGAGCAGCATCAATTGCTGCCGCGTGAGCAGCTGGTGGGCAGCGCGCAGCTCACCGGCGCGACCAGAGCGGCGACAGCCGCCTTGTTCGCACTGGCCAGCTTCACCGAGGCTGGCGTGGTTTTCAGCATGGCGCCCATGACCAGTGCGCAAACACTGAAGCAGGCAACGAACAGTGTGGCAAGAATCTGTGATTCGAATTTCATGACGTCTCTCCGTGATTGGCTTGTGCCCTGTGCTGTCTAGTAGAGCAATCGCCGTGCCAACCCACTCGGAGGGTATAAGTCATTGAGTTTTCGAAGAAGAGTGAAGCGCGAAGCATGTCGCTTGGTTGTCCGCGGACAGCCGGCAAGGCGGGGCCGGACAACCGGACAGAAGATGCAGCGCATGCCACAGGGATGAGACGTCACCCGGCAGCGATCTTTCCCAACGGAGTGTCGCCCGCAGCGACATCGAGTGCCTGCAGCGAAACAGTCTTCTTGCCGCCGTCGAGCTGCTGGCGGCCGACTTCACGAAACCCCAGCCTGGCGTGAAATCGTTCCGACGCCGGGTTGGGCGGCTCGATATCGAACTCGCAGGTGATGAACGGCACGCCATCACGCGACGCCATCGCATACACATCGCCGTAGAGCCGGCTTCCGGCACCCCGTGCTTGCGTGTCACCGGCAACCACGATGCGGTCCACATACAGGAAGCGCGCATGACGCTGCGCAAACCACTGGTAGTTCGGACTGTCGTAATCCGCCCCTTCACGGAACGCGAGCAGGAATGCCTCGATCCGGCCGTCCTGTTCGATCACGCGGTGCAACGCCGCCTGCGCATGCAACCGCGCGAGACGCTCGCCGTCGAGCGGACTGAGTACAGCCACGAAGGCCTTGTTGAGGGTGAGGATAGTCGGGAAGTCGGCAGGGGTGGCGTCTCGAAGCATCAAGCAACCTTCATGAAATCATGCGAGTCGGGTTCCTGCATCTGTTCCATCGACGGCACATGGCAGCATGCGCGTTCACGGAGGAGCAATCGCGGAACGTGTTCGCCCGAGTCTTCGATCCCGGGGATGCTGATCGGCCTCAACACATCGAAGTAATCCAACCGGAATAGCTCCAGGTTGTCTTTCACCTTCGAGAAGAGCCCGTGCTCGACCTGAACGCACTGCGTGGTGATCGAGCACGGCTCTTCAGACTGGAAAACCTCAGCCTTTCCCTGGCTTTGTTTTATATGTCCTGATGCCGGCCACGGGCTCAAGCTTATTGCTCGAGTTCATGCTACCTCCCCGCTAATGGCCCAATCCTCGTTCTCTCATAGTCGATCATCAGCTCATCGGCCAAAGCGTAGTTCTTGTCCTTGAGAGCAGATTGGAGCATTGATGCAGCCTCCTGGTCGTTCTTGCCAGTCAGCAATGAGCCGCGATTGAGATTGATAGCATTGACCCGATAGGCAGATGCAACCATTTCGGCATCTTTCGCAGACATGCCGAAGTGCTGCCACACCTGGGTTAAATGCGCCCGAACCTTGGGCAGATCGGCCATCGCCTTGATCGAGCGTTGGTCGTAGCTGCGGTCCCATGCATTTCTTACTGCTTCGCTCTGACTATACGCCTGTGCCTGCTGTTGCACCTGCGCGTCGAGAGCCGCTTGATTCGACTGCTGATTTTGCTGTTGAGCCTGAGAAGTACCCGCTGCGGCAAGAGCAAGCAGCGCTAAGCAAACAACTTTTCCTCGAAGCATGATCATCTCCTTATGTCGCGTTTCGCTTTGCTTCCGGGGCACGTTGGAATCAAACGGCAAGCCCCTTACCCAGCCACGGCTCTGTGCTATTGCTCACCTGTAGCGGGACCCATTTCCTACCTCACCTTACTACACTCGCACTTCGCCACGAAAAGGCCAATCGCGCAGCAAATTAAAGAGCCAAAGTGATCGGCGTGAGCTGACCTGGATTTGACAACCATCCTGGCTTTTTTGTGAAGCGTGCGGCTTGTCAGTCGACCGGGTTCAACCGAAGCACATAGTGCTCCTCGCCATAGAACAAGCCGTCGACCTGCAGTGCATCCGGCTCCACGCCATAGCTGGCGAAGCCGAGCGACTGATACAGCGCTCTGGCCTCGCTGTTCGTGGCATTGACGCCAAGCTTGATCTGGCGCACGCCAGCGATGGAGCTGGCGTGCGCCACGGCTGCCTTCAGCAGCGCACGGCCGAATCCGCGACGGCGAAATGCCGGGGAAACGTACATGCCGGCCAGTTCAATCCCATGACGCAGCTTCTCTCGCTGTGGATGGATGACAGCCACGAACCCGGCCAGCTCGTCCCGTTCGAAGATGCCCAACGTACCGATGGATCCATCGGCCGCCGACGTGATCCGGGCAGCCACCTCATCCATGGACCGGCCGGCCTCGTCGGCATGGCTTGCACTGAAAGCCGTCGGACTTTCCTGCAGCGCCAGCAACCGGAGCCTTTGATAGGCCACGGCATCAACGAGTTCAAGTGGCCTGACGTTCATCGGATCAACACCTGGTCAACTGACATTGGGATCAAGCAACGATGAAGGATCGAAGGCACTCCGACGCAAATTGATGCCTCTGGCTCCTTTGATTTCACTTCAATGAACCTGATCCCTTTGCTTGCGATAGACAGCGGGGCTCATGCCCTTGTGTCGTTCGAAGGCACGAATGAAAGCCGACTCGGATTGGAAGCCTACCGTCTCGGCGACTTGGGCGATGCCGTCGCTGCCTCGTCGCAGGCGCACGGCAGCGGTATCCATGCGTAGTTGCGTCAGCATGTGTGCCGGTGTGGCCTGTGTGGCGCGCTCGAACAGTCGCAGGAAACTGGAGCGCGACATGTGGCAGGCACCAGCCAGGGTCTCCACGGTCAGCGGCTCGTGCAGGCGAAGCAGCATGGCGGTGCAGGCAGGACGCAGGCGCGGCTCGCGCAGCAAGCCGAGCACGCCGTGCAATTCGTCGTTGCGGCTCCACCAATGGCGCAGCGCCATCACGAACAGAGCGGACGATAACTGTCCGACCACGCTGCGCGCACCGGGTGCGGCATCGTTGACTTCACGTCGCATCAACTCGATCAGCGGGGCCAACGAGGCCAGCGGCAGACTGGCGTCGCCGGGCACGTGCAACACACGCGGCAGCGACGCCAACAGAGTGGCAGCGCCGCCGCCGAAGTCGATGCGGCCACAGAACATGTCCAAGGCGGGCTCGGCCTCGTCGCCCGCTTGCCACTTCAGCAGCGGATGGGTGCGCAGACTGGCATTCGGGCGTGGCGCGTTCCATTCGTCCGGGCCGCCCGCCAGGATATGGGCATCGCCCGAAGGCAGCACCACGATGTCGCCCGTCGCCAGCCCGCGTGGTGCCTCGCCCGCCACGCGCAGATAGGCTACTCCGTGCATGACCACATGGAAGCGCACCGTACCCGGTGCCTCGGCGACATGCGGTACAGACCAGCGACCGGACCACTGACAACGCACGTCGAGGTCGCCGCGAGCCGGGTGGGCGTCTAGTAGTTCGCTGAGCGTATCCATGGCGCAGGCGTGATCGAATCGGGCGGCTAGCTTAGCGCACGACCCGACCCACCAAGCCGGGATATGACGTGCTCACGCTGGCGCGGTCGACGGCGCCACCGACGCCAGCAGGCGCGCGCTGACGGCAGCCAGTTCTTCGGCCAGTACCTGCATGCCGGGATAACGATCGAGCTGGGCGCGCACGTCGGCATGACGAACGGTGACGCTACCATCGGGCATCTGCAGTACGACCAGCTTCAATGGAACTTCCACCACCGCTGCGGGATCTGCCGCCAACAGGCGCACCACATAGCGTGGATGGAAGAACAGCAACTGTCGCGCCGGCGCGATGAGATAGCCACCACGCTGCAACAACATCTGTGGATCGATTTCCTGGATCAGCCACAGATCCGCCGCCTCGATGCCCTGCTTCAGGCGCGCCAGCGTGCCCTCGAAATCCAGCGTCGAGGTCACCACCGCCTGGAACGGCGGCGATGACGCGGGGGCATAAGACACGGCTTGCAGCATGTCGGTCATGACCCTTGCACCGACGCTGAGGAGCCATAGGCTCCGACGGCGTCCATGACGCGGGCGGAGTACACCATCGCCGCACCGGCATTGAGTGCCACGGCCACGCCCAGTGCCTCGGCGATCTCCTCGCGGCTGGCACCATGTTTGAGCGCCTCGGCGACGTGCACGGTGATACAGCCATCGCAGCGAGAGGTCACGGCCACCGCCAGCGCGATCAGTTCGCGGGTCTTGGCATCCAGATGCGCGGTCTTCTGTCCGGCCTTGGACAGGGTCTGGTAACCAGCCAAGGTATCGGGACTCAGCTTGCCGATCTCACCGATACGACCCATCAGCTCTTTGCGGTATTCCGGCCAATCCAGCATCAAAATCTCCTCGGTCTGCTCCGGACGGGTTGCCCGGGTCAATGGAGACATGCTGCGCCGATGGAGGCTGGCACGGGATAGCTCATCCGCTCGATGTATTGCCCATTCGTTTCAACCATCGACGGGGTCATGGCTCAGTCGCCGAACATCGCGAGATATCCGAGCCGGCTCTATGGCCATGTGATTGCATCTGGACAGCAAGAGCAGCGGCTCTCTACGCCACATAGGCCCTGTCTTCCCGATCAGACAGCTGCCCTCACCCCTGTTTTGATTGCACGATGCGCCAACGCGAAATCAATCGCCGCGCAAACCGCCGCCACCTGCGCGGCGTTGCATTGCTCAGGCGTGGCTCGCGGGCTGTCGGGATAGACCTCGGTGGTCGTCTTGTAGAGTGCATCGGTAATGCCTGCACAGAGGCCGAGCTGTTTGAGCGGGTACTGGATGACACCCGGTGCGATTACGGGCGAACCGATGATCTCGCCGTGGCGATCGGCCGGGGCAATGTGGGTGACCTTAGCCACTGCCTCGATGATCGCTTGCTGGAACTCCGGTTGCGGATGCTCGCTGTCGTCGACCAGATAGAAGCCATCGGGGACTTCACCCGCCACATATGCCACGCCATCACGGGCGGCCAGCGCCGGGCGAAATTCGGACTCGTCGCTGTCGGTGGTTTCATGCAGGTCGATATGCACGAGCACGCGATCGCGGAATGGCGCGACCAGGCGCATCAGCGCCGCCGATTCCTGTGCCGGACTGTCGTCGCGAAACGAGCGGTTCGGGTCGAGCGCATTCGCGTTCCAACGATGAATCCGCTCGTAGGCCCAGGGGCTGATGCACGGCGCGACGACCAGGTTGGTTCGCCCCGCATAGTCCGCCGCATGCTGGTCGACGAATTGCAGCGCCCCGTGCACGCCACTCGTTTCATAGCCATGCACGCCGCCAGTCACCAGCACGCACGGAAGCTCGTCGCGCCAGTTGCGGCTCTTGATCGCAAACAGCGGGTAGCTATCGGGGGCGTAATCAAGGCGGCCGTACTCCGACACGTCGAAGCGCGCGCGCAGCGTTTCGATCACGCTCAGCACGTCCGCTGCGTAACTACGCCGGACATTTTGTTGTGACCGCCATTCAGCCCTTTCCGACTCGCCCCAGGGACGTCCGGGTGTACCAATTGGATAGGGTGAGTGGCTGCTCATCACGTTTCTCGCTCTGCATTGATACTGAGCCTGCGACTTTAACACCGGACTGAAACGCTGGCCGCCGCGACGCGTCTACTTCCAGCTCACCTGCCCTCCAGGGTCAGCGACTTCACTGGCGTCGGACCTGCCTACTCGGCCACGTGGCCAGGCGACTCCAGAAGGTCCGTCACCGGCTTGCCCTGGACCGTGCCGAGAGAAACGTGCAGGAGCTGTGCGATCGTCGGCGCGATGTCGAGATTGGGAAAGGCCGGGATTTCACCCTTGGGCCGAATGCCGAAGCCCGCCGCAATGAAGATGCCCTGCATGAGGGGGGACGAATTGGGATAGCCGTGAGCCCCGACTTCATTGGTCGGTGTCACATAGTCTCCCGTATCGCCCTCCTTGAAGGCGTACCCGTCTGCTGCGTAGAGCAGCAGATCTGGCGCTTGGTCGCTCTGTGCCGGCACAGGCCAGCCTTCTTTCGCCGCCTCTGCGGGAGTCAGTACCGAGCGGATGCCGGGCGTGCCCGCGAAGAGCAATTTCAATTCTTTTGTCGAAGCCTCCGTGGCGTGCTGCTGAAAGACCAAGGCGAAACCATCATCCGGTACGCAGAAACTGGGGTGGGTCGCCGAGCCTGCCTGCAGCCCGGCTTGCTTGAGCAGGACATTAGGGTGCAATAGCTGATGAACGCTCTGCTGGCCGTGATCGGAGACGATGATGAAGGTCGTGCGGTCGAAGTCACCGGCGGCGCGTACCGCGTCGATGACATCCTTTACGCGATCATCGAGAAAGGCGATGGTATTGCGCCCCGAGTTGTTGCCGAAGCCCGTTTCGTGCTCGATGCTGTCGAGCGCCAGCAGATGCAGCAACAGCAGGTCGGGGTGATGCTTCTGGATAATGTCGACAGCCGCGCGAGTGTAGATGCGATCGCGCCATGCCTGGGATGGCACGCCGAAATGCACGAGCTGGTCATCGGTGATGACGCCTTGTCGCACGAGATCCTGCTCGATGGCGCCGCTGGGATCGGGATGTTCGGCGAATTGCCAGTCGATGCTCGATGCGCCTTCGATGGCGACCCAGTCCACTTGCGCCGTGGTGAGACCTGCCTTATGCGCGGCATCGTAGACGGTGGGGACGGCGACCAGCCGGGACTTCGGCGCTTTCATGTCGATGCTCGGCAGCGTGGCGGTGCGCTGGTCGACGATGAGCCCGTTGACCAGCACGTGATGCAGGCTCGCGTTGACGCCGGTGACCATGGCCGTGTGATTTGGCCAGGTGACGGTGGGGTTGATCGGCTGCATGGAAACCGCATAGGCGCCGCTCTGCATTAGCGCACGCAGCGTTGGCGCGGGCAGCAGCGGCTCATGCAGGCTGGCCGCACCGAAGGCATCCAGACTGATCACAATGACCTTCGGACGCTGCGTGACGGGCGCCGCCTGTACGCAAAGTGGAAGCGCGATGCTGCCCGCAAAGAGCAGCGCCGTGGCAACGATGTTTCGAAGCAATCTGGAGGTTGAGCACATCGTGAGATCCCGTCGATGGAGAAAAGGTGCCTGTCAGAACAATGCATCACTCAGTCACGTTGCGTTCGCCGGTCGCCTCGCTCGTCAGCGGGCGCTTTTTAGCCAGCCGAGAGCCCGTCGTATCCACGCGCTTGCCTGATCCGGGTTCCATACGAAAGTCGCGACGCTCTGCGGCGGCAACGTATATTGGAAAACGGTTCGGTCCTGCGCCACGGAGACGCGGCGCGCATCCACATGGCTGTTCACCATCACCAGCACGACCGATCCGTCGGAAGCATTTCGGAATGCCACATTGTCGATCCCCTTCTCTGTCTCACTGGATCCCACCCGGACGGCACCAGGCAGGACGAATCGACTGAAGTGTGCGAACGCGTAGTACTCATCGTTACGACTCACCTCACCCGTGTGTGAGTCAATCGTGACCACGCCCTTGCAGGCGTCACACCCACCGAAATGCGGACCATGTTGCTCGTCGAGTGCCAGGTTCCAGTACACGACACCGCGCGCCCACTGCCTGATCCCGGCGAGCAACAGGTCGCGCGTGAACCAGAGAAGTTCACCGTTCTTGCTGGACTCCCAGTCACCGCCGGAACACTCGGTGATGTAAGCATCCTTTTTGGGATACGCACGATGTACCTTGCTCTGCGCATACGGGCTGCCGCTGTAGCAGTGCCAGGCAATGCCATCGATATAGCGCGCTGCATCGGGACCGGCCAACACGCTCAGAGGTTGCTCCGGCTCGTCCCAGTTGTGGTCCCACTCAAGAATGCGTGTTCTTGGCTTGCGGCTTGCCAACGCCGGGCCGAGATACTGCGCGATGATGCGCGCCCGTGTGGACGCTGGAAATTCCATGCCCGGGTAGGTCACCGGTACAAAGCCCGGCTCATTCTGCAAGGTCAAGGCAAAGATGGGGATGCCGTACCCGCGATAGGTGTCGAGGTACTTGACGAGATAGTCCGCGTACGTGCTTTCGAACTGCGGCAGCAATGCCCCGCCAATCAGATTTTCGCTGTCCTTCATCCATGCCGGTGCGCTCCATGACGACGCGATGATGCGCAGCTGCGGATTGACGGTCAGGATTTCGCTTGCCGTCGGTATCACGTCACGCAAATTGGCGGCGACATTGAAATGCTGCAAGGGTGGATCGACCTGACCGAAGGGAAGATCATCCAGGGTGTACTGCTGCAGCGAGAAATCCGAGGCACCGATGGTCAGGCGCATCATGTTCAGATCGAGGTTGGGCGGGGGGCCAAACAATTCCTGCAGCAACGCACTGCGCTGCTGCTCATTCATCTTGTTCTGCAGCAACCACGCCGACGAGTCCGTCAGCGCTGCCCCGAAGCCGACGATGGATTGATAGGTCTTGTGGATGTCGATGACCACATCGGCGGGCACCACCTCGCGGGCGCTCATCTCGATGTCGGGCTGCTGTGCCAGACGCAGTCTGCGATCCGCCGTGCTCAGCCACAGTTCGACGGTGGGCATTATCGGATGCGTCGCCGGGGCGGCTTTGTGCTCTATCGCTGGATGCATGCGGCGCTGCGCATAAAAGGCAGCCAATGCGAGCACGGTGATCAACGTGATGGAGGCAATGGCCATCCAACCGGGAACACCTTTGCGCTCATCCATGGTGCACACGAAGCCCATCGCCCATACTGCAGTTCACTTGCGACAACCCCACGCTCACGGAGCGTCCAGGCTTGCGCATGGCAAGTCAGTGCGTCCAGCCACCATACCCGCAATGATTTTTACATCGGCAAAGGCGGCGGAGAATGGCGGCGAGGCCAGCACACCGAACGGAACATCAACGCGCGAGAGGTCGACGCCGCTCTTGATGAAGCACGCCAGTGGAATCGACACGGTGTGGCGGACGCCGCTCGCATAGCTGCCGAAGGTGTGCGCCAGGTCGACACTGGTCGTGCAGTGGGGACCACACCCCATGTACACCTTCACCGGCCCCTTGGCGGGCGTGGCGATCATCACATCGAACTGCAAGGCAGCATGGGTGGATACCAGCGGCATCAGGTTTCTTGGTTGCGGACTCCGCGCAAAAAATCGGCCGGCGCTGAGCCAGGTGACGGATTTGGCGTCCTGCTGGGTGTTGACTTGAACCGTGTGTAGGCGCAGCACCGGATGGCCTGTCGGCCACTCGATGACGGCGTTCAAATCGGAGCCGATGTCATGCGCAGGTTGCTCCGGGTTCGCATCGGCCAGGTAGAGCGAGAACGGCGGCACGGCCAGCGTGTGAAACACCGACAGCACCGATGCGTCGGCGCAAGCGTCGACGGCGGGATAGGTGGGCAGCGTGGCCACCTCGTGCTTACTGGGGTAGCGCAGCCCGTAGCCGGGCGCGAAGAGCCAGCGCGTCGCCTTGGCACTGTCATCGCCCGCGTCGGGACAGGGAACACCAGGCCACGGCATGGCGAGTGCTCCGTTGAAATTGTAGGGACCCGCGCCGGATGGAGCTGCAAACAACACGTCTGCAACGCCCTCGCCTTCGGTCCCAGGCAACCATGCGGCCACAAACGCGTCGGAGAGATTGAGCAGATGGTTGACGTAGAGCGGGCGTCCAGCCACAAACACGACAACGACGGGTTTGTGGCCCTTGGCCACCGTTTGCAAGACGGCCAGGTCTTCCGGATAGCGATCGCTATGCCGCAGCGTTGCCGACGGCATGATGTCGCCCATCGTCTCCGCGTACGGCGTCTCGCCAATCACGGCCACGATGACATCGAAGGACTTGAGATCCACGCCCTGTGCCGTTTCGCTGTAAGTGACATTCGCAGGACCATCGGCGTGGCGCAGCCCGGCCAGAATCGTGTCGCCGTGGGGGAAATCGGCGTTGTTGTTGCCCGTACCTTGCCAGGTCAACGACCAGCCACCGGATTGGCTGGACAGGCTGTCGGCACTCTTTCCCACGACCAGAATTTTCTTGCCCGGCTTCAAAGGCAGCACGTCGTGATTGTTCTTCAACAGAACCAGCGATTCCCGAACGGCTCGCCGCGCCAGCTCGCGGCTCTGCAATAACCCGGCGTCGCCAGCGCCTGCTCGTTGCGAAGGCCGCTTGCCAAACAGACCCATGCGCAACTTGGCACGAATGATCCGACTGACGGCGTCATCAATGCGCGCCATCGGGATCTCGTCGTGCTCGACCTGACCGATGGTGTTCGCGATGAAGGCCTTCCAGTCATCGGGCACCATCACCATATCGATGCCGGCATTGATCGCCTGCGGGCAACTGGCATTGGTGCAGCCCGGCAACTGGCCGATGGCATTCCAGTCGGAAACGACAAAACCCTGGAAGCCCATCTTGTCCTTCAGCGCGCCCGTCAGCAGAGCGCGCGCGGCCGACATCTTTCCGTAGTTGATGCCAGCGCCCACATCATCCCAGCTGCTGTAGGACGCCATCACGCTCTGTACCCCGGCTTCGAGAGCGCCGAAGTAACCCGATCCGTGCAGGTTGATCATGTCGTTCTGGCTGACCTTGGCGTTGCCCTGGTCCGTTCCGTTCTGGGTCGCGCCGTCGCCGATGAAATGCTTGGCCGTCGCCATCACGTTGTGGTCGCCAAAGCCGCCCTGCAGCCCGGTTACGTAGGCGCGCGCATACGCGCGCACCAGCGGACCGTCCGTTGAAAAACTTTCGTAGCTGCGTCCCCAGCGGGCATTCTGTGCAACGGCTAGTGTCGGCGCGAACGCCCATTCGACGCCGGTGGCGCGTACCGCTCTGGCGGTCGCCGCGCCGATGTCTTCGATCAAGGCTGGATCGTGCGCCGCACCCAGGCCGATGTTGTGCGGAAATATCGTGGCGCCGAAGACATTGCTGTTCCCATGCACGGCGTCGATGCCCCAGATGATCGGGACCTTGATCGCCGCATCGGTCGCCATCGACGCATCGTAGTAACGGTCGGACAACGCCAGCCAGTCCGCGATCCCGGCGTGCTTGTTTCCACCAGGCCAGGAGCCGCCGCCATTGAGCACCGATCCGATGTGATATTTCGTCACCTCGGCCGGCGTGATCGACTTGATCTCGGCCTGCGTCATTTGCCCGATCTTCTGGGCGAGACTCATGCTCGCCACGATTTTCCGCACGCGAGCTTCCAGCGCCGGATCGACTGGCAACAGGCTCTTGATCGCTGGCCAGTCCGCATAGTGCGTCGGCTCCGGTATGCGATCGCTGGAGGATGCTGCCGCCGTAGATAGAGCGTCTTTCGCCGCCGATGCGTCAGCTGCCAGCACGGCGCCCCCGCCGTCGATCGTCGCCAGCACTGCGCATACCAAGTACAACCATCGGGTACGGACCATCGGGAGCCTCGATTGTCTGGAGCATTTTCCTGACACTTTACAGGCGCGTGGTTTCCACCGAGGCACGCGGACTGTACCGACATCACACTTCTGTAGCGCACGGCTACTACGGCACAGGCCTGCCGGGGTGTGAAGCGCACGCCCGAAGTCACACCGGGCGAGCAAAGGCGCCGCAATGCGGCGCCTCGCGGGCTACAACTTGTAGTTGAAGCCGAGCAGCACGGTGCGTCCCCAGGTGTCGTATTCCAGCGGACGGGTAAGGGGAACGTTGTTGGGGAGCGTGGCGACCTGCACCGTCGAATCCGCCGAGTTGCCCAGGTTGTTCACCTGCAACAGGATCGACAGCCCGTCCAGGCGGCCGCTGGAGAAGGCATAGCCCAACTGCAGATCGGTTTGGCGGTTGGCCAGTATCTTGGTGTAGCCAAGCTGATCGAACAGAGCCACGGCCTCGCCGGTAAACGACGAGCGATAGCGTTCGGCCACGCGCACGGAGAATCCGTTCCGCTCGTAGAACAGCGTCAGATTTGCCACCTGTCGCGACAGGCCGGGCAGCGTGCGGGGGCCGCCGGGAATCGCTGAAATGGAGCTGGTCGGGATGGAACTGTTGGTCAGCGAGTAGTTGGCCTGCACGCCAAACCCTTCCAGCGCGTGTGCCAGCAATCCACCCTCCAGCGAGCCGGACAACTCCAGGCCGTCCATCTTGCCGCCAGCGCCATTTTCCGGCGTGCTGAATGAGCCGAATTTGCTTGTGGGAACCAGCGTCGGCGAGTTGTTGGTGTAATTCGAAAAGTCATAGTCGAGGACGGTCTGGGTATAGATGTAGTTCAGCAGGTTCTTGTGGAACGCCGCCACCGCCACGTAACTCGCTTGCCCGAAATACTTTTCCCACGACAGGTCGGTACCGACCGCAACGTAAGGCCGCAACCGGGGATTGCCGCCGCTGCCGGACCAGAGCACCTGCCCGGCGGCCGGGCCGTCTTTTATTTGCGACACATAGGCGGAAGTGGAAACCTTCTCGTCATCGATGCGACCGCGCGCCATGGTCTTGGCCAGGCCAAAGCGCAGGTATTGGCGGTCGCCGAGTTGGGCTGCCAGATTCAGGCTTGGCAGCACGTTGTTGTACGACGCGCCATCGGCAATCCTGCCGACGAGCGTATTGCCGTCGGTCTGCAGTGCGTTGGAGGATTGATCGGTATGCACAAACTGCACGCCGACATTGCCGCGCAACGGGATGCCGGCCATCGTCATGTCAATGTTGAACTTGGCGTAGGCGAGCGGAACCTTTTCTTCGACCGTGTAGTTGCGACTCCAGTCGCCCTGCCCGTTTTCCGGGGTCAGATAGAACTGGTTGTACAGGGCGCCCAGCACGTTGTAATTGAGAATGCCCGGGATCCCGCCATAGCCAAGCGATGACGGGTTGTAGAGAAACGCCGGATTGATCGGCGTACTGAAATGATTCTGGTACGTGTCCTTCGTGGAGCCGTTGCCGTTCAGCCAGGCGAAATTGACATCGGCCTGCTTGGTCTTCGTGCGATCCGAATAGGCCAGGCCGAGATCCATGCTGCTGAAAATCCACCCCAGCGGATGGCTCACCTGCAGGCGCAGGGCATGGATCTTGTCGACCTGGCGGTCAAACTCCTCGCGACCGTTGTAACCGTAGTTGTCCGGATCGGTAAAGACCATGGAAGCGGGGTTGCTCAGGTCGACGGCCGGCGTGAAATCCGGATAGCCATAGCCGGCCGGCGTGTTGAACCCGACGCTGGTGAAGGCGCCATTGGACAAGCCGCTGAACAAGTAAGCATCGTGCAACTTCACCGTGGCGCTGGAGGACGATAGATCGGCCATGGCCGTCCAGTCGCCGATGTAGAACTTGTTGTTCCAGCCTATCGAATACAGCTTGTCATGTTCCTTGGTGTATTCGTTTTGCAGGATCGGCGCGATGCCGTTCACCGTGCCCGAGGTGACGATGGGCAGCGGTTGACCGGGAGAGGTCGCCACGTTGTCGTAGGAGATGTTGTCCCACGGGCTGCTGGACCACTGCGCGCCGTTGGTGAATTTCTTTTTGTTGAACGTGGAGTAGTACAGGTCGAGCTTGGAGTAGTAATACTCGTTGGGCTGCCATTCGAGCACGGTCATCAGACCGGTGCGCTTCTGATCCTGGGACTGCGCGCGCAACTGCATGCCTTCCTGCGAAATCACATTGTCGGGCATGCCCGGCGTGTGCGGTCCGCCCCAATTCTGGTCAATGCCGGCCGAGCCGTTGTCGGCGCTCCACCACCAGGCCTGGTATTGCTTCTCCTGGATCGGCTGATCGACTTGGGCGAGGCCGATGGCCAGGCCCAGCGTGTGGTTGAAGAACTGATCGACATACGAGAAGCTCGCACGGTGTCCGTTGTCTCTCGTGCCGGTACCGGGGTTGAGGTTACCGTTACTGTTGTGCTCGCCGCGCAGATTGAACACCAGGGTGCGCTTGGACAGATCCAGCGGATTGATGGTGTGCAGATCCACCGTGCCGGATAAACCCTGGCCAACCAGGCTGGCGTCGGGCGTCTTGTAGACCGTCGCGCCATTGATCAACTCGGCCGGGTATTGATCGTATTCGACGCCACGGTTCTCGCCGATGGTCGCCTGCTCGCGCCCATCGAGCGTGGTGCCGGCGAAGTCCGGTGACAGACCACGGATCGAGATGGCGCTGGCCTGGCCGTCGACTCGCTGCGTCGCCAGGCCTGGCAACCGCGCCAGACTATCGGCAATGCTGACATCCGGCAGCTTGCCAATGTCCTCGGCGGAGATCGCTTCAACGATGTCGTTGGAGTCCTCCTTCACCTTCATCGCGCTCTGGATACTGCTGCTGATGCCGGTCACCACGATGGTACTGAGATCAGCTACGGGAGGTTTGGGCTTCTTGCTGACTGCCGCCGGTGTCTTCACGCCTTGTTTGGCCGGTGCCGGTGCGGCAGCTGCGGGTTTCACTTGAGTCTGGCTCGACGCCTCCTGTGCCGAAACCACGCTGGTTGTCATGATGAAGAACAATGCTGCAGTGCACGCAGCAGCCAAAGGACGCAGATGTTGCGAGGTGGAATGCGTGACAAACGCCCGCGACGGACAACGACGATTCATTGGCATCTCTCCATGAGGACTCAAGTGAGGCTTTTTCTTGGTCTTGCGGGGACCAAGTTCCATACTAAGCAGATACGCACACCGTGTTATTACCATGAATGCGCAATGGCATGCACTGGAGTGGAATGATCAGAGTTCGAACAGTCCCCGATCACCTGCTGTCTGATGAGCATCGGCTCCGATGCTCATCACCTTGCGTCACATGGCGTGGCCGGGCATTCAAAATAGACGCCGCCGCCGAACTCCCGATTGGTTTAACTCTCCCCGTGCGCTTTGTCCGTTGTTTCGATGCTGTTCTCCATGGTCGCCTTGATCGTGTCCACACCCTGCTGCATCATCCCATCAACATGATCGGCCAGCTCGTCGGGAAGCAGGTCGGCGATCCAGACGAAGCGGCATTGGTGTGGTTTTTCACTGAATACCTGGGCCGCGGCACTGTAGTGCTGGAATGGTTCGTCGACGATGGCCCAGACCAAGCGGCGTTCCGTGTCGTCCACATCCACGATCAACTCCCGCGCAACCTGTCCGTTGCCGAAGGTGACGATGCGCGCGCCGGGCTCAAGCCGGGTGTCCGTCACAAAACCGGGTACCAGGCGCGTATGCAGCGCGCCGATGTCGCGCAGTGCCGCCCATACCGTTTCTGCGGATGCGTCGATGAGAATTTCCTTGCGGATGGATGCCATGGGAATCTCCTTCAGTCACTTCAGACACACGGCTTCGACGTTGTTGCCATCCGGGTCGAGCAGGAAGGCGGCGTAGTAAAGAGCGCTGTAATCCAGGCGCAGGCCTGGGGCGCCATTATCGCGACCGCCGGCCATGAGCCCCGCTTTGTAAAAAGCATCGACGGCCGCCCGATCGGCGGCACGAAAGGCCAGATGGATGCCTGCAGGGTTCGCCGCACTCTGCGCATACAGCCAAAGCGAAGGCGCATCCTTCGGACCCAGGCCCGCGCTTGTCTCATCGCGCGAGCAAAGCACGTGGCCCAGCTCCGCGAGGGTGGCCGTGTAGAAACGTACGCTGGCATCGAGGTCGTCGGTCCTCAGTCCGATATGGTCGTACATGATGATTTTCTCCGGTGCATGGTGTCAGGTGGAAGCCAAGCATCGGAGAAGCTTGCGAGCCTTTCTTGGAGAATCTTGCGATCGCCGCGGCCGACCCGACGAAAACTTCTTGGTGGCATGCCGGCGCAGCGGTGAAAAGTACGCACGAAGTTGGAAAGGTCGCCAAAACCGGCGTCGAAGGCGACGTCGGTGATCGGGCGCTCGCCTTCGAGCAGCAAGCGGGCGGCACGACGCAACCGGGAGCGCACCAGGTACTGATGCGGCGTGACGCCCAGTACGCTGTTGAACACGCGCAGAAAATGGAACGGGCTCAGCCCCGCCTCGCGCGCTGCCGATTCGAGATCGATCTGTTGCCGGACATGCGCATCGATCCACAAGGCCGCCGCTACGGCACGCCGTCGATTCTGCACCGTGGCTCGTATCTGTGCGTTGCCGCGTCCGGACACCACATTCACGAAACGGGTCGCGAGCAGTATGCCCACTTCATCCAGGCCGAGGTCGTTGCTGCCTTCGGCAGTGGCCTGCGCCAGTTCGCCCAGCACCATCAGCTCCGACAGTGGCGCGACACACCCCATGCGCCATGCCGGGGACTCGCCTCCGATGGTATCCAGCAGCGCCGGCGTCAACTGGAAGGAGAGACATTCGTCACCACCGTGATGGTGATCGTGGGTGCAGATATATTCGTCGCCCGCGCAACCAACCATGACCGAGCCAGTCACCAGTTCAAAAACCTGCCCGCGCACGCGGCAGCCGAAACTGCCCTTGCGCACGTAGGAAACCGAATGGTAACGGTGCATTTCAGGATACGACCTGTCGCCGGGCAAGGCCGTACAGCGATAGTCCATCGCGAGGATCGAGCCGCCATGCAGAGGTGTTATGACAGGCATGCCGCAGGGACGAATAGGAGTAGGCAAGTAAGCATAGAACGCGGACGGGATGCGGCAGGTGGGGAACCAGGAAAAGATATGCGTCGGAGTCGCGTCATGCGTTCGCACTGCCTGCTTTCGTCAACAAACGATATGACCTGGGTGTCATGCCGACAGTCGCCTTGAACTGACGCGCGAAAGCACTCTGATCGACGAAGCCGCAAGCCATGCTGATCGACGCTACGGTGTCATTGGTCTGCAGAAGCCGCATGGCAGCCTCGATTCGCAACTTGGTCAGCACTTGTTGCGGAGTCAGCTGAAACACGCGGCGAAAGTGACGCTCCAGTTGTGCGATCGACAACCCAGCCAGCCCGGCCAGCGCATGTACGCGAATACCTTCCGAGTAATTCTCTTGCATATGTGACAGCACACGCTTGAGACGGTCATAAGTGGGATGTCGGCCGTCCGGCAGACCCAGGTCACGTGAAATACCGATCACGCCACAAACCTTGCCACGCACCGCCAACGGCCGTTTACACGTCAGGCACCATCCCGGCGTACGGTTGGCGAAGATGTGAACTTCAAGCTGATTCTCGATGACTTCGCCAGCGAGTACACGCTTGTCCTGTGCTGCGTAGGAGCCACCCATGGCTTGAGGAAAGAGCTCGGCGACACCCTTCCCGATCACATCACTGCGGTGCTTGAGACCAAGCCTGCGTACCAGCGTCAGGTTGGCATGGGTATAACGGCCGACAGCGTCCTTGACGAAGAACACCACATCCGGGAGCGCATCAAACAACGGCTCCAGTTCATCGGCGGAAATCTTCATGGCGGTGGCGTATTTCCCGGAGCGGTGACGGTGCGGACTGAGAGAATCGCAGAGGGCATTTCTAATGCATGCTTGAGTGCTTGTCGACACCGCGGCGAAAACCTGGAGGTCACAAGGACTATGCCGAATTCCGCATGCAATACCTCCAAGATTTTCTAGACGATTGCGGCGCATGGCGGCGAGCATGAGACCATGCATACCCTCGACTTCATCGACTCGCATACCGGCGGCGAACCCACCCGCGTGGTGCTCGCCGGCTTCCCCGACCTCGGCACTGGCACGCTGGCAGAACGGCGCAACATGTTCCGCGACCGCCATGACCACTGGCGCCAGGCCATCGCCTGCGAGCCACGCGGCTCGGACGCCGTGGTCGGCGCACTGCTCCTGCAGCCGCGGGATCCGAAGGCCTGCGCTGGAGTGATCTACTTCAATAACGTGGGATACCTTGGCATGTGCGGCCATGGCACCGTGGGGCTGATCCGCACTCTGCAACACCTGGGTCGCATCACACCCGGACAGCATTGGCTGGAGACACCGGTCGGCATGGTGGGTGTCGAGCTCTATCAGGACGGCCGCGTGGCGATCGACAACGTCGAGAGTTATCGCCATGCCAAAAACGTGACGCTGGATCTTCCGGAATACGGCCTCGTGCACGGCGATGTCGCCTGGGGCGGCAATTGGTTCTTCATCAGCAACGACAGTCCGTTGCCACTGATCCTGGCCAACCAGCGTGCGTTGACCGCTTACACCGAAGCGATTCGCACCGCACTCGAAAAAGCGAATATTCGCGGCGCCGATGGTGCCGAGATCGACCACATCGAAATCAATGCGGCAGCGGTGCAACCCGACGCCGATGCCCGCAATTTCGTGTTGTGCCCGGGCATGGCGTACGACCGATCGCCCTGCGGCACCGGCACCAGCGCCAAGGTGGCCTGCCTGGCTGCCGACGGCAAGCTCGCGCCGGGCCAGGTATGGCGTCAAGCCGGCATTCTGGGCAGCGTGTTCGAAGCGCAATACAGCCCAGGCACGCGAGGAGTGCTGCCGCGGATCACCGGTCGTGCGCATATCACCGCACAGGGTCAGCTACTGATCGACGAAGCCGATCCGCTGGCCTGGGGCATCGGCGCTGCGTGAAAAGCTATGACCTGATCATCGTGGGCGCCGGCATCGTTGGCGCAGCATGCGCAGACTACGCCAGCCACGAAGGGCTGAATGTGGCGATCGTCGAGCCAGGCCCGATCGGTGGCGGCGCCACGGCCGCTGCGATGGGGCATCTGGTAGCGATGGACGATGACCCAGCCGAGCTGGCACTCGCGCACTATTCGCTGGGTCTGTGGGAGTCATTCACCGAGGTGCCACAGGCCGAATACAGTCGCTGTGGCACCTTGTGGGTCGCCAGCACTGAACACGACTTCGCACGCATTCCAGACAAGCTGGCGCGGCTGACCGCAGCTGGCATCCATGCCGAGCAGATCGACACCGAACAACTCTATCGTCTCGAACCCGCGCTGGTGCCGGGATTGGCCGGTGGCATGCGGGTGCCGGGCGAAGCGGTGGTTTATCCCCCCGGTGTGGCGCGTCATCTGGTGGATCGCGCCGTGGCACGCGGTACGGAGCTCCATGGTGGCGTCGCGAGTCGCGTGGAAAATGGCGAACTACGCCTGGCCGACAACACCCGCCTCCGAGGCCCCGTACTGGTGGCCACCGGCTGCGCACTGCCCCAACTCCTGCCGCAGTTGCCGTTGCGCACACGCAAGGGACATCTGGTCATCACCGACCGTTACCCGGACGTCGTACATCACCAGTTGCTGGAGCTCGGCTATGCCGACAGCGCACATGGCGATGCCGACAGCAGTGTCGCCTTCAATGTGCAGCCGCGGCCAACCGGACAGATCCTCATCGGCTCCTCGCGCGAATACGGCAGCAGCACGCCGGATGTTTCGATGGCGATGGTGCGACGCATGCTGGAGCGAACATTCCAGTACCTGCCAAGCCTGCGTCAGCTCGAAGCGCTGCGCATCTGGACAGGCTTCCGTCCGGTCAGCATGGACGGCCTGCCCTATCTCGGCCGCGTGCCCGGACAAACAGATGTCTGGGTGGCCGCTGGCCATGAAGGGCTCGGCGTCACCACGTCGCTGGGAAGTGCACGAATCGTGATCGATCAACTACTGGGTCGACCGGCGGCGATCGATCCACGCCCCTACGATCCCGCACGGATTGCGGCATGAATACTTTGCGTACACGCATCGAGATCAATGGACGACAGGTCGAAGTTCCTGCCGGAGCCAGCGTCGCTGCCGCGATCGCGCAACTGGGATTGTCATGCCGTCGCTCGGTCACCGGGCAGTGGCGAGCTCCATTCTGCGGCATGGGCGTGTGTTTCGAGTGCCGCGTGCAGATCGATGGCATCGCCCAGCAACGCGCCTGCATGGTGCCGGTGAGCGAAGGCATGCAGGTGTTGACCGATGACTGAGCGTTACGACGTCCTGGTCATCGGTGCCGGCCCTGCTGGCCTCGCGGCGGCTCATGCCGCGGCTACACATGGCGCGCGGGTCGGCCTGCTCGATGCTCAGGCCACCGCCGGCGGTCAGGTCTGGCGCAAGGATGTGCGGCATGTCGGGCCGCGACAGGCACGACGACGCATGGCCGACGCCCTGAATCATCCGCACGTGACATGGCTGGCACAGACGCGCGTAGTCGCGGTCGAGCAAGACGGTCTGCTGCTGGAGGATACCCGGCGCGCCCGCCGCATCGAATACGGCGCGCTGATCCTGGCTACCGGCGCGCGCGAACTGTTACTGCCCTTCCCTGGCTGGACGCTACCCGGCGTCACTGGCGCAGGCGGGTTGCAGGCACTGGCCAAGCAGGGCTGGCCACTGGCGGGGCGGCGCGTGATCGTCGCCGGCAGTGGCCCCCTGTTACTGGCTGTTGCTGCGACGGCACGCCGACATGGCGCCATCGTGCTGGGCATCCACGAACAAGCCAGCGCAGGCGCGGTAAACCGCTTTGCGTGCAACCTGTGGCGTTGGCCGACCAAGGCACTGCAGGCAGTGCTACTGCGCGGCCAGCTGGCGGGCGTGCCTTATCGCTGCGGCAGTGTGGTACGCCGCGCCACAGGTGAAGACACGTTGCGCGCCATCGAGCTAGATGGCCCCCATGGCACCGAACGACTGGAGTGCGACCAACTCGCCATCGGTTACGGCCTGCTTCCCAATGTCGAGTTGGCGCAGATGCTGGGTTGCGCGTTGCAACTCGACGGCGCACATCCGTATGTCGACGTTGACTCGCAACAGCGCACCAGCGTCACGGGCGTCTATGCCGCCGGCGAACTCTGCGGCATCGGCGGTCGTGACAGCGCCGGCATCGAAGGCGCCATCGCCGGCCATGCCGCCGCCGGAGCGGTGGTCGATGCCTCCTTGTTGCGACAACGACAGCACGCACGAAGCTTCGCTGCCGCACTTCGCCAACACTTCGCACTCGATCCGCGCGTGCGCACGCTGGCCGAGCCGAACACCTTGATTTGCCGCTGCGAGGATGTGCCGCTGCAGGCATTGGACGGCTATACCGACGCACGCGGCGCCAAGCTCGCCACGCGCTGCGGGATGGGTGCCTGCCAAGGCCGCATCTGCGGCAGCGCACTGGCCGAACTCGGCCGCTTTCCACGCAGCGGACAACGCCCTCCGCTGTTTCCCGCCCGGCTTTCCACACTGGGCGATATCGACCTCTCTTCTTGTCATCACCAAGGATCTTCCGCATGAGCAACTCCTCCCTGTGGCAGGGTGTACTGCCCGCCATCACCACGCCCTTCACCGCTGACAATCAGGTCGATCATGCTTTTCTCGCCAGCCATGCCAGGCAGCTGATCGACGCTGGCTGCAAAGGCATCGTGCCGCTCGGCTCACTGGGTGAGGCCGCCACGCTGAGCTTCGAGGAGAAGCTTCAGATCCTGCGCACCCTCGTCAAGGCGCTGGACGGCCGGGCGCCGGTGATTCCGGGTATCGCCGCGCTATCCACCGACGAGGCCGTGCGATTGGCGAAGGAAGCCAAGTCGATCGGTTGTGGGGGCTTGATGGTGCTACCGCCCTACGTGTACTCGACCGACTGGCGTGAGATGGGTGCGCACGTGCGCGCGGTGATCGGTGCCACCGACCTGCCGTGCATGCTCTACAACAACCCGGTCGCCTACAAGACCGACTTCAGCCCAGCGCAGATGGCGGAGTTGGCCGCCGAATTTCCCAACCTGCAAGCAGTGAAGGAATCTTCCGGCGACGTGCGTCGTTTCGCTGGCATCCGCGCCCTGCTGGGCGACCGGCTGCAATTGCTGGTCGGCATGGACGATGCCATCGTCGAAGGCGTCAGCATGGGCGCCGTGGGCTGGATCGCCGGCCTGGTCAATGCCTATCCGAAGGAGTCGGTGAAGCTGTTCGAACTGGCCCGCGATGGCGGTCCCAAGGCAGCCGAGTCGCTGTATGCCTGGTTCTTGCCGTTGCTGCGCCTGGACACCGTGCCGACCTTCGTGCAGCTGATCAAGCTGGTGCAGGAAAAAGTCGGCATGGGCAGCGAGCGAGTGCGTGCACCGCGACTGCCAGTGGCCGGTGCCGAGCGCGAGTACGCGTTGAAGGTCATCGACCTGGCCATCGCCACCAAGCCGAGCGTTTGAGATGAGCACGCTGGAACAGGTGCTGATCGGCGGCGGCTGGCATGCATCGCTCGATCCGCAGGGCAGCTTCCAGGCGGAGGATCCCGGCCGTGCGGTGGCGATCGGCCCGACGTTTCCAGTCAGCGGCATGGCGGATCTCGAATCCGCGGTGCGTGCAGCTGTTGCGGTAACCGACGAACTGAGCGCCGCGCCAGCCTCGCGCATCGCCGATTTCCTGGAGTGTTATGCGGCGGCGATCGAAGCGGATGCCGATACGCTGATCGCACTCGCGCATGCCGAAACCGCCCTGCCCACCGAGCCGCGCCTGCGCTCGGTGGAACTGCCACGCACCAGCGGTCAATTGCGTCAGGCAGCCAAGGCCGTGCGCCACTACGCATGGACCGATCCGGTGATCGACACCCAGGCTGGACTGCGTGCACATCGTGCGCCACTCAACAAACCGGTGTTGGTGTTCGGCCCCAACAATTTCCCGTTCGCCTTCAACGCCATCGCCGGCAGCGATTTCGCCTCGGCCATCGCCGCGCGCAATCCGGTCATCGCCAAAGCACATCCTTCGCATCCGGCGACCAGTCAGCGGCTCGCACAACTGGCACATGCCGCACTGGTCGAAGTCGGCCTGCCTGCGGCTGCGGTGCAGCTGCTCTATCACTTCGACAATGCCTCAGGCCTCAAGCTGGCTGGCGATGCACGATTGGGTGCGATCGGTTTCACCGGCAGCCGCGGTGGTGGACTGGCGCTCAAAGCCGCTGCTGACAAAGCCGGCGTGCCGATCTACGCGGAGCTGTCCAGCATCAATCCGGTGTTTCTGCTGCCCGGCGTACTGGTCGAACGTGGCGAAGCTTTGGCGCAGGAGTTCTTCACCTCCTGCATCATGGGCAGCGGTCAGTTCTGCACCAATCCCGGCATGGTGATCGTGCCCAGAGACGCTCAGGGTGATGCTTTTGTCACTGCGGCCGTCGAGCACTTCGCCAGCGCTACGCCGAAGGTTCTGTTCTCGCGTGGCGTGCAGGACAACCTGGTGCGTGCAGTAGATGCATTGCTTGCAGCCGGTGCTGAACTGCTCGCCGGTGGCGAGGTTGGCGACGGCGACGGCTATCGGTTCCAACCGACTTTGCTCAGTGTGGATGGCAACGGCTTTCTCGCTCACGCCGAAGCGTTGCAGACCGAGGCCTTCGGTCCGGTCAGCCTGATCGTGCGGGCCGAGAACGTATCAGCGATGTCCGCGCTTGCCGCAACTTTCGAGGGCAACCTTACCGGGGCGATCTATCGTGCGGCTGACGGCAGCGACGATGCGGCATGGCAGGCGATCGCATCGCCATTGCGTACGAAGGTTGGCCGACTGATCGCCAACAAGATGCCTACCGGCGTAGCGGTCAGCCCGGCGATGAATCATGGCGGCCCTTACCCCAGCACCAGCCATCCCGGTTTTACCGCCGTCGGCATGCCGGCGGCAATCCATCGCTTCACCGCGCTGCATAGTTATGACGGCGTGCCCGAAGCACTGCTGCCGGTCGAATTGCGCGACCGTAATCCTGGCGGCGTGCAGCGGCTGATCGATGGACGTTGGAGCGACGGCGATATCGGTGGTCAGCCATGAGCGCAACTTCGATGCGTCATCAGCAGATCGGTGGCCTCAGCCTGGCTGAGGCGCAAGCCGCGCTGTTGCCCTGGTCACAGCGCGCCGCACCGATCCATGCCGAGGAGTACCAGCAACGACTGGAGCAGGCCCGCCAGCTGATGCGTCAGCGTGGCGACGATGCGCTGTTGATCACCGCGGGAAGTTCGCTGCGCTACTTCACCGGCATCCCTTGGGGTGCCACCGAGCGGCTGGTCGCACTGCTATTGCCACTGCACGGTCAACCACAGTTGATCTGCCCGGCGTTCGAACAGGGCTCGCTCAGTCACGAGTTGAAGATTTCCGCCCCATTGCGTCTGTGGGAAGAGCACGAGAACCCCTACGCTCTGGTCGCGCAACTGATGACCGAGTACGGCGCGCACCAGCTAGCGCTCGATCCATCCGCTTCGTTTCAGGTCCATGAGCGGTTGCGCAAAGCGCTCGGCAATCGCGCGATTGTCGAGGCCAGCGCCATCGTCGATGGCTGCCGCATGTGCAAATCGCCAAACGAGCTGGCCCTGATGCGCCAAGCCAACGCGATGACCCTGCAAGTGCATCGACTGGCGGCCGGCCTGATGCACGAAGGTATCCGTACCGGCGAGCTCAAATACTTCATTGACCAGGCGCATCGTGCCCTCGGCGCCGATGGCGGTTCGACCTTCTGCATCGTGCAGTTCGGCCACGCCACGGCTTATCCGCATGGCATTCCCGGCGAGCAGGCGTTGCGTGAAAACGAGTTGGTACTGATCGACACGGGCTGCAGCGTCGGTGGCTATCAATCGGATATCACACGCAGTTACATCTTCGGCGAGCCGACGTCGGAGCAATCGCGGATATGGGATCTGGAGCAAGCCGCACAACAAGCCGCTTTCGATGCCGTACGTCCCGGCGTGCGCTGCGGTGACGTGGATGCGGCGGCTCGCCGCGCGCTGGAAGCCGGTGGCCTGGGTCCCGATTACCGCCTTCCTGGCTTGCCGCACCGCACTGGCCATGGCTGCGGCCTGAGCATTCACGAGACCCCCTACCTCGTGCGCGGCGACGACACCGCACTGGCGCCGGGCATGTGCTGCAGCGACGAGCCGATGATCGTGGTGCCCGAACGCTTCGGCATCCGCCTGGAAGATCACTTCCACGTCACCGAGGAAGGCGCCGCTTGGTTCACCCAGCCGTCGCCAGCGATCGACCGGCCGTTTGCATGACGACTTGTAGCCCTCGTCCCCGCGATGTGCAGTGCAGCCTTGCCTCCAGGAAGCCTTGATGAAAATAAACCCAGTTCTCTGCAGTCTCGGTCTATGTGGCCTGCTCGGCAGCGGTATCGCACAAGCATTTCCGGCAGCACCGGTCGCTGCATCAACCGCCGGTGTCGTTGCGCGCAGCCAGGCGCTGGACAAGCTGCTGGCCGAACAATGGGAATACCAACTCAAAGAAAGTCCGGAGCTGGCCACCACGATCGGTGACGATCGTTACAACGATCGCTGGACCGATTATTCGCTGGCCCATGTGGCTGTCGATCGTGCTGCCACGGAAAGTTTCCTGAAGCGCTTTCAGGCGCTGGATATCAGCGGACTGAGCGAGCAGCAGCAACTCAGCCAGCAGATGATGGTGCGGCAACTGCAGGACAACCTCGAAGCGATCCGGCTGAAGAACTATGAAATGCCGCTGGACCAGATCGAGGGCGTGCAATTGCACATCCCGGAGCTGGTTTCGACCATCCCGTTCGACAGCACCCGGCACTATGAGGATTACCTCAAGCGTCTGCAGGCAATCCCCAGGGTTCTCGACGACCTCACCGCGGTCTCGCGGCAAGGAGTCAGCGATGGCTTGATACAACCGCGGTATCTGCTTGAGAAGGTAGTCGTCCAGCTCAACCAGATCGCCGCACCTGCCGGCGAGGCCAATGTGTTCGGCCAGCCGGTAGCGCACTTTCCGGCCGACGTGCCTGCCGCCGACCAGCAACGTCTGCACAAGGCAATTCTTGCTGCGGTGGATGGGCAAGTGCGCCCCGCCTATCGAAAACTGGCTCAATTCGTGGCCACGGACTATGCCCCGCATGGGCGAACCAAGGAAGGACTCTGGGCGCTGCCCGACGGCGGCGAGCGCTATCGCTTCGCTATACATATGCAGACCACGACGGACCTGAGTCCTGCGCAGATTCATCAGATCGGACTGGACGAGGTTGCGCGCATCGAAGCCGAGATGAGCAAGATCGCCTTGTCGCTAGGCTACAAGGACCTGTCCGGTTTTCGCCTGGCTGTGGCGAGTAATCCGCAGCTTCGTGCCACCTCGCGCGAACAGATTCTGGATGACTATCGCCGTTACATCGCCGGCATGCAGCCGGCATTGCCCAAGCTGTTCGGCCATCTGCCCAAAACCAGACTTGAAGTGCGGGCGACAGAGCCTTTTCGTGAAAAGGACGCCGCCTTCGCCGAATACCATCAGGGCACTCCCGATGGCTCGCGTCCGGGCATCGTGTTTGTCAGCACGAGTGACTACGCGCAGCGCAACCTCAGCGTTATCGAGAGCACCGCTTACCACGAAGGCGTGCCGGGCCATCATCTGCAGATCTCGATCGCGCAGACGCTGCCGCTGCCCCCGTTCCGCCAACAGGCCGCCTATAACGCGTATGCCGAGGGTTGGGCGCTGTATGCCGAGCGCCTGGCCAAGGAAATCGGCTACGACAAGGATCCCTACAACGACTACGGCCGCCTGAGCGGCGAGCTACTGCGCGCCGACCGGCTGGTGCTCGACACCGGCGTGCATTATCTGCACTGGACCCGCCAGCAGATGATCGATTACTTCCACGACCATCCGGCCGACGACGAACCAAGCATGCAGGCCGAGACCGACCGTTACATCGCATGGCCGGCTCAGGCATTGGGCTACAAGCTGGGGCAGCTGAAATTCCTGGAGCTGCGTGCCCGTGCCCGGAAAGCGCTGGGTTCGAAGTTCGATATCCGCGCGTTCCACGACGAGATGCTCTCCGGCAGCGCGATGCCGCTGGATCTGCTCGACGCCCGCACCAACGCGTGGATCGCTGCCATCAAGGCCGGCAAAGCCACCACGAATCCATGATCGGTGCATCTTGATGATTTCTCGCTTTGTTCGCCTTGGCTGCCTGTTCGGATTGTGCATGATGGTGATCACGCCTGCGCTTGCCACCGCAGATGTCAGCCAACGTTTCCACGATCTCTATACGAGAGAGTGGCAGTGGCGCCAACAACAGTTCGCCGGTGCTGACGACGAGGACCGTCAGGGCCGCCAAGCCGATCACCTGCCCAAAGTGGACGCCACCACTCAGGCCATGCGCGAGCAATACTGGGCCGACGTTCTCAAGCAGCTCGATGCCATTCCAAAGAGCCAGCTCAGCGATGCAGATCAGATCAATTACGCAGTCTATAGACAGCAAATCGATGTGCTGCTGACCGACCAGACATTCCGCACCTGGCAAATGCCGTTCAACAGCGACTCCGCGTTCTGGAGCGACCTGGGCTTCACCGCACGCGGAACCTTCACCGATGTGCGGAGCTACGAGGACTACCTCGGCAAGCTGCGTGACATCCCACGCTATTTCGGCGAACAGATCGCCAACATGCGGCTGGGCCTGACACGCGGCTTCAGCCTGCCAAGGGTCATTCTCAAGGGGCGCGACCAATCGATTGCTGTGGTCGCCGATGCACCGGACGAGCAGAACCTGTTCTACACGCCCTTCAAGAAGATGCCGGCGATCATTCCCGCCGGGCAACAGGTCAAGCTGCGTGCCGAAGCGCTGGCAGCGATCAAGAGTGACGTGATACCCGCCTACGACAAGCTGCTGACCTTCATGCGCACCGAATACATCCCCAAGGCGCGCGGCACCCTCACTGCCGAAGATCTCCCTGACGGTAAAGCGTTCTACCGCTCGCAGATCCTCGAATACACCACGCTGGACATGAGACCCGACGCGATCCACGCGCTGGGACTCCACGAAGTAGCCAGCATCCACCAGCAGATGCTGGACATCATCAAAGAGACCGGCTTCAAAGGCAGCTTCGCCGATTTCCTGCATTTCTTGCGCACCGATCCGCGGTTCTATGCCAAGACACCGGACGAGTTGCTCAGAGACGCGGCATGGATCGCCAAGCAGGTCGACGGCGAGATCGGCGACTACATTGGCCGATTGCCGCGGCGACGTTTTGCGATCGAGCCGGTACCGGCGGATCTGGCGCCGATCTACACCGGTGGCCGCGGTGGCCCTGGCATGTATCTCGTCAATACGTATGACCTGCCCTCGCGTCCGCTTTACTCGCTGCCGGCGCTGAGCTTGCACGAATCCTCGCCGGGTCATGCACTGCAAATGCCACTGATTGCCGAGATGGATGGATTGCCGGACTTCCGTCGCTACAGCTACATCTCCGCTTACGGCGAAGGCTGGGCGCTGTACTGCGAATACCTGGGTCAGGAGATGGGCATCTACACCACGCCCTATGAGCGCTTCGGCTATCTGAGCTACCAGGCCTGGCGTGCGGCGCGATTGGTGGTCGACACCGGCCTGCATCACCTGCATTGGACACGCGAGCAGGCGCAAGACTATCTGCGCCAGAACACCGCGCTGGCCGATCATGAAATCGAGACCGAGGTGGATCGCTACATCGCCTGGCCCGCTCAGGCACTCAGCTATTACCTGGGCGAAATGGCGATACGCGATGACCGCGCCCGCGCCGAAAAAGCGCTGGGCACCAAGTTCGATATCCGCGCATTCCACGACACCGTGCTGTCCACCGGCTCGGTACCTCTATTTGTACTCCATGCACGTATCGACCAGTTCGTCACCGACGGCGGCAAGTCGCCATATGCGACGCACTGACTCCCCCTAACCTCCCCCTTGCTGGCAGGGGAAGGAACAAGACAGGTATCCAGAACAAGCACGACATCAGCGGAGAACAAGGCATGGGTTTGATTACCGACATGACGCGGCGCAAATCGGTCCGAGCGATGCAGCGCGAAGTGGGCGAACGCAGTGGACTGAAGCGTGTCCTGGGGTTGTGGCAGCTCACCGCGATCGGCTTGGGCGGCATCATCGGTGTAGGCATCTTCGTGTTGACCGGCACGGTTGCGGCAACACAAGCCGGCCCTGCCGTGGTTTTGTCGTTCCTCATCGCCGGCATCGCCAGCGCCGCCGCCGCGCTGTGCTACGCCGAGTTCGCCGGATTGATCCCCGTCTCGGGCAGCGCTTACACCTATGGGTATGCGGTGCTTGGCGAGTTCGCCGGCTGGATCATCGGCTGGGATCTGCTGCTGGAATACGCACTGATTGCTGCCGTGGTTGCCGTAGGTTGGTCGGGTTACGTGCAAGCGCTGCTGGATGCAGCCGGCATCCCATTGCCCGTGTGGGCGCAGGGCGCCTATGGCAGCGCACCGGGCCGCTTGTTCAACCTTCCCGCGGTGGTGATCTCGCTGGCAATCACCACCGTGTTGGCGACACGCATGCATTGGGGCGTACGTTTCAATACCTTGATCGTGGCCATCAAGATTGCCGCTGCCGCCTTGATCGTGATCGCCGGTGTCGCCTTTGTGAAACCCGAACGCTGGCATCCGTTCATGCCATTTGGCGTGCAAGGGGTGGTCACCGGCGCTGCGGTCGTGTTCTTCGCCGTGTTCGGCTACGACATGCTGACCACCGCCGCCGAAGAATCGAAGAACCCGCAGCGCGACCTGCCGCGCGCCGTGCTTCTGTCGCTGGGGATAGCCATGGCGCTTTACTTCGCCATATGCCTGGTACTGACCGGCATCGTGCCCTACACCACGCTGGATAACCCTGCTCCGGTCGCCGGCGCGTTTACCGCCATCGGCCTGCCGCAGGTCATGGTCGCGATTTCATTGGCATCGGTCTGCGGCATCACCAGTGTCATCTTCGCCAACTTGCTTGCCGGCGCGCGGATCTGGTTCGCGCTGTCACGCGACGGCCTGTTGCCCGGTTGGTTCGCCAAGGTGCATCCGCGCTGGCATACCCCGCATCGCACGACCGTGTTGCTGGGTCTGGTCACGGCGATAACCTCGGGCCTGTTTCCACTGGACGAACTGGCCAAACTGGTCAATATCGGTGTACTCGGCGCATTCATCGTGATTTGCAGCGCGATAGCCGTATTGCGCTGGCGCAGTCCCGAGATGGAGCGCCCCTTTCGCACGCCGCTGGTGCCGCTTGTACCGATTGTCGGGGTGGGCTTTTCCTGCTGGCTGATCTGGGGACTGCCCGATATTACCTATTTGCGCTTCGCGGCATGGCTGCTGATCGGCCTCGTGGTGTATTTTTCCTATGGCATACGTAATAGCCGTCTAGCCATCCATTCGGTCGAAGAATGACTTGAGCATGAAAACCCATGCTGCAGTCTCTATATCCATCTGCCACGAGAGACTTCGCATGCAGCCGTCGGCTGTCTAGCACATAGACACCCGGACGGCATGGCATGCCCAAGCTTTGTCAAAGGCTGGTGCGTTAACTGTTTTGTGCAAAATTCCGCACGCGCTCACGATAAATGTCACAAGACGCCCGGCTTCCATGACGGCAGGATGACATTCACATCGGGGGATGTGCATGGCCGCAGCGGCGAAATCTTGTCGATGCTCGATGTTCATATAAGCATTGAACAGGCTCCGAAGGGCATGCATGAGCGATAACACCATCTCCGCCGCGCCCTCGATCCCGGACTATCCGCAGATGTTCGGCCATCCACGGCCACTGTGGATGCTGTTCATGACCGAGTTCTGGGAGCGCTTCGCCTTTTACAGCGTCAGTTGGGCGCTTGCCCTGTATATCGTTGCGCATTTCTATGACGGCAACCCGGCCGGGCAAGTGTGGGCCAGCAAGATCTTCGGTGCCTATACGGCGCTGATTTACGCAGCCAGCATTTTTGGCGGCTATGTCGCAGACAGGATCATCGGTTACCAGCGCTCGATCCTGATCGGTGCGTTGGTGATGGCGATCGGTCTGTTCGTGGTGATGTTGCCGGGCAAAGAGCTTTTCCTGTTCGGTCTGTCGATCGTGATCGTCGGCAATGGCCTGTTCAAGCCGAATATCTCTTCGATGGTCGGGCAGCTTTATGGCCCCGGCGACGATCGTCGCGATCGTGGTTTCACCCTGTTCTACATGGGCATCAACTTCGGTTCACTGCTGGCGCCGCTGTTGACCGGGTGGCTGGCCAGCCGCTTTACCGACACACCGATGCAGCAGAACTACAAGTTGGTCTTTGGGGCGGCAGGCGTCGGCATGCTGTTGAGCCTGTTCTGGTTCTGGTTCGGGCGTCGCGGCTTACGCGGGATCGGGCGACCGGCACCTGAAGCGACCAGCCGGGTCCGCGTGGTCTGGGTACTGCTCGGCATCGCAGCGGCCGTGCCGCTGGTACGCCTGTTGTTGGCCTCCGTTGAAGCAAACGATTTGCAATGGATACTGGGCTTGCTGTTCGTTGGCGTGGCCGTGATGTTGATTGTCGAGGCGAGACGTCATGACCGAGTGCAATTGCATCGGGTGCTGGCGATGCTGATCATCTTCGGCTTCAGCGTGCTGTTTTACATGTTCTATTACCAGTTGGGGACGTCGTTCAACTTCCTGGCACAGAACATGGTCGATCGGCAGATGTTCGGTGGCTGGACGTTTCCGGTGGGTTGGTTCCAATCGGTCAATCCATTGGCCATCATCGTATTGGCTCCGTTGGTGAGCCAGGCATGGGCGCTGCTCGCAAGACGTCACAGAGAGCCATCCATTCCGCGCAAGTTCGGCCTGAGCCTTGTTTTCAACAGCCTGGGTTTCACTGCGCTGATGTATGCGCTGTCCCGCATGATCCATGATCACGGAGAGCTGATTCCGTTCTGGCCGTTGACGCTGTGCTACGTGCTGCAAAGCCTAGGCGAGTTGTGTCTGTCGCCGATCGGCCTGTCGATGGTAACCAAGCTGGCGCCACCACGACTGGTTGGCGTGGCGATGGGCGGCTGGTTTCTGTCGCTCGCCGCGGGCGGCAATCTATCGGGGCTGCTTGCGAGTCATATCAGCGGTAACAGTGGGATGACAGCGGCCTCGGCGCTGAGTGGATTCACCTTCAGCTTCTGGGTGCTCGCCAGTGCAGGCGTCTTGTTGCTGCTGATCTCGCCACTCATCAACCGTTTGATGCATGGCGTGCACTAAGGATTCTCCAATCTATTCCCCGCCTCAAGTGCAGGCCTGCGCCTGATATCTTAAATGCCATACAGCTAATGGCACATGCCATTAAATGGCGTCGACCTGTCCATTGACAGCACCAAAGCCCAACGCCTACCGAGCGGCTCTTAGGCGGCCCGACAAAGCGCACCAGGGCTAGCGGCGAATGGGGCGGGGGACTGTTTCGTAGTGGCCCGGCAGCCGCATAACCAAAACCTTTCCTTATGAATCGCGACTGATCTGTTGATTGGCCGCCGCCATCGACGTAATAGGCGTTTTCGGCAAAATATTTGCTTCGCGCAGAATTCGAATTCTGAAATCAATATGCCATACAGCCATAGTGCCGTCATCGGCGTCTTGGCTCTGATTCTGGCAGGCATGTGCTGTAGAGATTTCGAGGGGAATGTGGTGTATGTTTGCTGCCCCGTCCAGGTCATACGGATGTATGACAGCGGGAATAATGGGGGCGACGATATGATCGGAAGGTCGCGTGCTTTCAGAGAGATGTTGGCGCTTATCGGGAAGATCACCGCGTATGACGCGCCCGTATTCATCGAGGGCGAAACCGGCACGGGTAAAGAACTCGCGGCGCGTGCGATTCACTATCAAGGACAACGGCGAAACGGTCCGTTCGTTCCACTCAATTGCGGTGCCCTGCCCGACAGCCTGGTCGAGAGCGAACTGTTCGGGCATTGCCGTGGTGCATTCACTGATGCCCGTGCCGATAAGCCTGGCGTGGTGGAACTGGCGCACAAGGGCACCTTGTTTCTCGATGAGGTGGATGCGCTGTCGTGTAAAGCGCAGGTGGCCTTGCTGCGCTTTCTGCAAGACCAGCAGTTTCGCCCTGTGGGCGGCTGCACGGAACGTCGATCAGACGTCCGTATCGTTGCGGCGACAAATCGCAAACTATGCGATCTGGAGGCGCAAGATCATTTCCGCATGGATCTTCTTTATCGGCTGCGCATTCTTCACTTGCATATGCCGCCTTTACGCGAGCGCGAGGATGACGCCGAGCTGCTGGCCGAGCACTTCGTGCAGATCGGCAGTGCGCGTTTTGGAAAAAGCGTTCGGCCGATCGATACGAAAACGCTAGGCTGGTTCAAGTGCTATGACTGGCCAGGAAATATTCGTGAATTGGAAAACCTGGTCTATCAGGGATTTTTGCTGAGCGATGGACCTAGCGTGCAAATGGCCGCACCTGCAGGGCTGCAGCCACTGGAGACCGGTGCGAGAGAGATCCTCTTGAATTATCGCTGCGCGAAGGATCGCGCCATTACCGAATTCGAGACACGGTTTCTGCGTCAGGCCATGCTCCATGCCGGCGGCAATGTATCGGCCGCTGCCCGCCTGATCGGCACCGAGCGTCGTCATCTTGGACGCTTGCTGAAAAAATACAGTATCGACTCATCGATACCCGCGAACTCAGAGCCCGCTCGACTTCTTTAGAACAGTCCGGTCTCGGAAATAGCCCTGCCCGGTAGCGCCGCATGACTGCCAGCCAGGCGCTGCGCCATGCCGCATCCCCGCAAACCCTGACTAGAACCGATTGATGGCGGCGCTATATGCGCGACCGTCCTATCCCGTCTGCGTTCGATGACACCCACCCCTGGGGGCCGCTGGCCCCACCCCTGCCTGCGCAGGTGCTGCTGCTTCGATACGTTTTATACCGGTAGCAGTGGGGTGAGGCGAACCCACCCCGTTTTTTGGATGGTCATTTAAATTCATTTTTATCAATGACTTAATCAATGGCCAATGCTGGCACGTCATTTGCTCCAAAGAACCGATAGGCATTACGTCGATGAGATAGGACGGAAGTGCACCGATGGCTTGCGATGACGACGCCACGAGGAAAGCAAGCCTGCGCGCTGCGGTTCTCCGTCACATCGCAGGACATCCGGATGCCTCCGACACGCTGGAAGGCATACAGCGCTGTTGGCTGCTTATCTCCGGTGCGCCGGATATCTCGCGACTGCTGGAGGAAGTTTTGGAGGAGTTGGTGAAAGCAGAACAAATGCGGCGCACACCACTGCCCGATGGTGGCGTGCTTTACACGGTTCTACATCAAGAACGCTGACTTAGAGAACGCTCACCTCGGAACGATCAGGTCAACAAAAGGATGTTGTGGATGTACCAGGCATTGCACGCGACCAGCGCTACCCTGCAGCAATTCCTCGGCGATCAAATCGTTGCCGATAATTTTCTATACGCCCCAAGTGCGCCTTATCGCCAACGTTCGATGGCCGTTGTGCTCAATACGCCCAAGGAAATGGAGGAGAACTCCCAGGAGGGCATCTCGCTGTGGCTTTATCGCGTGGTGCGCGACGATCAGCGCCTCAACGACCCTCCGCTGCGTACCGACGCGTACACATTGAAGCAACCTCCGCTGCCGTTACGCCTGCATTATCTGGTAACCCCGCTAACCTCCCGCGCCAACAAAGGCGATCCTGATACCGAGCAGTATTTGATGGGCAAGGTCATGCAGTGTCTGCATAGCCATGCGGTATTGCGAGGCGCCGACTTACAACAAGAATTGAGCGGCACCACGGCTGAGCTTCATGTGCGGTTGGAATCGTTATGCCTGGAAGAACTGACACGCGTATGGGACGCCTTGGAGGGGTCGTACCAACTCTCGGTGTCGTATGAAGTGAGCGTCGTCAACATCGACGCCGCACAGGCGCCGGAACCGGTCGTACCGGTGCTGGAAGTGATTCCGCGTGCCGGCCTCATAGCGCGTACCGCATGACCTACGAAACCGTCACGGTCGGCAGCTATCAATACAGCGTTGCATTCGACGCACCGGTACCGGTGCGCGCGCATCCCTGGGCCATCGCCAGTGGCCACGTGGTTGACGAACTTACCGGCGCAGCGCCCACGGTACCGGTAACGATACAAGTTCAGGAGCCGGGCCTGTCGGTCGTTATCGGTGCCGATGGCACGTTCGCCCTGGTTGCGCTTCCCTGGCAACGCTTCTCGATGTTCGACACAGGCGCCCTTTCCCTGCATCTCACCGCGATAGCCAGCAATTACCTGAGCTATATCTGGGAGGCGCACTTGCTCGATTTGCGTAGACATGTCGCCGCGCCGGCGATAGCAGCGGGTGCCACGCAAGTCACCATGGATAGCACCGCCGGGCTTTTCATCGGGCAGACCTTGTGGTTTGGCCCCGCCGGCGCCAACGAGGAAACCACCCGCATCGCGGCGCTGGGCCCCGGCGCTCAACAAGTCACGCTTGGTGCACCCACGCAATTTGCACATGCCTTGGGCGATGTCGTGGTGGCCGACGAGTACGCCACTACGGTGCTGGGCGATGTTCCCTTGCGTCGTGCGCCCACGGTTTTGCGCGGACGTACCTATCGCCGGGACGACGCCACGCAGACCGTTACTCCGCTGGCCGGTGCCACGATCAAGCTCACCGATTTCTGGCGCAGCCTGCCCGCGTTACGCGCCATGCAGCCCGGTGCCATGACCGATCCCAATCCCGCGCTACGTCAGTTCGCGCTCGCGTGCGCACCAGGCATTTATCTCGCGAATGGCACCGGAACATCGCTGCAAGCCCTGCCGCTGTCGCCGGTGGCAGGCTCGGAAAAAAACCTCGCTGCAACTTGCGCCGCGGGGGCAACAACCTTGTCGCTGTCGGATCGTGTCGGTGTCAGCGCCGGGCGCGTGCTGTGGGTGGATACCGCACAAGGCGACGCTGCCGAGGCGCTGTCCGTGCAGAGCATCCCCGCCGTCGGTAGCGCGGTTGAACCCGTCAGCGCCACGCTGAGCATCTCCACGCATAGCGCGCACGGCGTTAACGCCGATGTGCAGGTCTTGCAGCCTATGGCCGCCACGGCGAACGCCACTTTGCGTGATGCAACCGCACCCGGGGATCGCTGCGTTCTGCTCGATGGCTTGACCGGCTTGACCACTACCGGTTGGGCCGAACTTGGCATAGGCGTACCGGAGTACCAACGCGTGAGCTTGTTGGACGCGGTAAGCGACGCCGATGGCTATTTTCGTTTTTCGCCGCTGCATCGCCTGGCAGTCCTGCAATTGCAGGCCAAGTCAGGCGTGTTGCCGCTGGTGAGTCTCACCGTACAACCCGACTACACGCAAAGTGAAAACTGGATCGACATCGTCTTCGCCTGATCGACATCACTTGACCAACCTCGCTTGGCTAAGGGAGAACAGCAATGCCTGAATATCTCGCGCCCGCCGTCTACATTGAAGAGATCGACACCGGCTCCAAACCCATCGAAGGGGTGAGCACTAGCACCGCAGGCATGCTGGGCATGACTGAGCGTGGACCGGTCAACGTACCGGTACTGGTGACCAGCTACGGCGACTATGCCTACTGGTTTGGCGAACGCCTGGACCCGGCGCTCTTCCCTGGCGAAACCTGTTACTTGCCGCATTCGGTGGAAGGCTTTTTCACCAATGGCGGCCAGCGCCTTTTCGTCTCGCGGGTGCTGGAAACCGCCAGCGCGGTTTTCGCCGACACCAAGCTATTCGATCGCGGTACGGCGGCGGCCGTCTCCACGCGTCTGCTGACGGGCGTAAGCGTATCGCCACCCAGCAGCACGATTTATGTGCTGAGCAATACCGGCCTGAATCTCACCGTGCCACCCACGTGGGTGCAAATCGGCGACGGCTCCAGCGCCGAATTCCGCACCGTGCTCGCTCCTGCCAGCACACCCAATAGCGTGGCCCTGCGCCTGCCGTTGTATTACAGCTACGACAACGCGGCGGCGGCCGTCACGGTAGATCATTTCGCCGCTGACCCTGCCACGGCGTCGTCGCCCAAGCTGCTGGTTGCCGTTGCGCCTGGCAGCACCGCCATCACCCTCGATAGCGGTACCGGTATCGCGGCGGGCACCTTGATCCGCCTGGGCGCTATCGCCACCGGTGACGAAGAATTGCTTTACGCCAGCGGCGCAGCGACGCCGGCTGGCAGCGGCCGTTTCGAGGTGGTGCTGAGCACACCTGCCAGTTTCGCGCACTCGGGCGGCAACCCGACCGACAAGGTCGATGTATTCAGTGCATTTGCACCCGATCCGCCGGCAATGGCGGCCGATATCACCACGCTGGCCGCGCCCGGTAACTCGGTAAGCGCTGGCAGCTCCTTATTGTTCGTGGCAGCTCCGGGCAACTTCGTTACGGGTGGCCAACTGGTGCGCATCACCGATGGCAGCCACACCGAGCTGCGACGCATCGGTCATCTTGGCAGCCTGCCACTCGCCACGCCTGCTTATGCGCCCTACCTTGCCGGTGCAGTGGTCGAGGAATGCACGGTCGCCGATGACCTCACCGGCAATCGCAGCGTCACCGTCGCCGCGTCAGTGGGCGATACCACGTTGACCCTGGACAAACGCCAGGGCATATCGGTCGGCGATTTGCTGCGCATCGGCCTCGCAGCGGATCCCCTGCATGAACTGATCGAAGTCGCTGCCATCGCCAATCATCTAGGTGGCGTCGATCCCGGTGTGGTCACGCTGAGCGCCCCGTTACAACGCGCGTGGACGACAACAACCCAAGTGCATGGGCAAACCGTGACGCGTACTGCGACACCTGCGGCAACGTTGTCGATGGCGGCAGCCAGCGGCGATGCAACACTGATCATCTCGGACATCGACTCGCTTTCCGCCGCCAGTGTCCTGCGCATCAGCGCCAGCGGCGATCAGTACTTCCACACCCTCAGTGCGGCCCCTACCGCGCTCAACGCGCAGCCGGTCACGCTGAACTCACCGCTCAATCTGATGCATGCCGCCGGTGAGCAGGTCATTGCGCGAACGCCGCTATTGACCGTGCGTGCGCTGGATCAAGGCGCCTGGGGCAACCGATTGCGCGTTGCGGTGATCGACAACGATCCGCCTCTCGCCAAGACCAGCATCCGCTCGATTCAGGACAATCAACATCTGCGGCTCGTTTCGGCCAACGGTATCGAAGCCGGCACCGTGTTGCTGCGTGTCGACGTCAGCGGCCACACGCTGTCTACACACAAGGTCATCAAGGTCGATCGCCAGAGCGACTCGCTGATTACCCTGGATGCCGCCACGCCGTTGCCAGGCGCCGCTGCCGTGGCCGACCGCGTGGTCTCGCAAGAGTTTCAGCTCAATGTGTACTTGCTGCGCCAACCCGATCCGGCCGTCCCTACGCGCAGCGAGACGATACTGACCGTCGAGGCGTTTCCCTATCTGTCGATGGACCCGCGGCATAGTCGCTACGTGCACAAGGTGATCGGCACCACCTGGGTCATCGGCGCGGCGCCGCCACTGGACGACGACGGCCAGCCGCTGCGCAAGAGCGATCGCCGCTCTGAAGGCGAATCCTGGCTGATCCGCATCCGCGACGAGCAAAGCGACCTGAGCAAGAAGCAAGCCGTACGCCTGGGGCCGACGCCGTTGACCGACACCCTGCCCAGTGGCGCCAAGCAACCCGCGCGCCTCTCGCTGACGAGTGGCGACGATGCCGTGGGAGCGGTGAGCGACAGCACCTACATCGGTCAGGACGATGTCGAACCGGAGTTGCGCACGGGCTTGTACAGCCTGCGCAACGAAGAGGAGATCAGCATCGTCGCGGCACCGGGCCGCACCGGAGCGGCGCTGCAGGCGGCGGTGATCGCGCATTGCGAAAACATGCTTTACCGCTTCGCCGTGCTCGATGGCCCGCCGCCGCCCGATGACCAGCTCACCGACGTGCAGACTCTGCGCCAGCAATTCGACAGCAAGTACGCCGCGCTCTATCACCCCTGGCTGGTCATACCCAATCCCTACCCCGCCAACCTGAGCAGCATCGCCGATTATCCGGTGCCGCCCAGCGGCCACGTGATCGGTGTGTATGCGCGTGTGGATAACGAACGCGGCGTGCACAAGGCACCGGCCAACGAAGTCGTGCGCGGCATTACCGGATTGCGGCGGCGCTTGCACAAGGGCGAACAGGACATCCTCAACCCCTACCCGGTGAACATCAACGTCATCCGCGATTTCCGCAGCGACAGCCGTGGCCTACGCGTGTATGGCGCACGGGTCATCACCAGCGATCCGGATTGGAAATACGTCAACGTGCGGCGCTTGCTGATTTTCATCGAGGCATCGCTCAACCGTGGACTGCAATGGGTGGTGTTTGAACCAAACGCCGAACCGCTATGGGCGCAAGTGCGTCGCTCGATCAGCAACTTCCTGACCCAAGTCTGGCGCAGTGGCGCACTCGAGGGCACCAAGGTCGAGGAAGCATTCTTTGTGCGCTGCGACCGCACCACGATGACGCAAACCGACATCGACAACGGGCGTTTGATCTGCCTGATCGGAGTAGCACCGGTGAAGCCGGCGGAATTCGTGATCGTGCGCATTGGCCTGTGGACCGCGACCGCGACTGACTGAGGAGTAAAGCATGGCTACCGCCGAACGTAGAGATCCCTACCGCGCCTTTAATTTCCTGTTGCAGATCGATGGCATTCCCCTCGGTGGCTTCAGCGAAGCCAGCGGACTTACCGCCGAGGGCGATGCAGTCGATTACCGTGAAGGAAGCGACAAGCAATCCAACGTGCGCAAGCTGGTCGGCTTGCGCAAATACGCCAATATCACCCTCAAGCGTGGCTACACGCAGGACACGTCACTGTGGGATTGGTACGCCAACATACGCAACGGCGTACCCGATCGGCGCAATGTCACCATTCTGTTGATGAATGAAGCGCGCCAGCCCGTATTGCGCTGGCACGCCGAAAACGTGTGGATCAACAAAATCGAAGGCCCCAGTTTCAAGGCCAGCGGCAACGAGGTGGCGATCGAGTCGGTAGAACTGGTGCACGAAGGCCTGATCATCGAGCCGGGCGGCTGATGCATGGGCGCTTATGCCACCCCCGGCGTCTACTACGAACGCGTCGACAGTGGCGCGGCGACGGTGTCGCTGTTGCGCACCGACATCGCCGGCTTCGTCGGCATGGCCGCGCGTGGTCCCTTGCATGTACCGATGCCGGTGCAATCGTGGCGGCAGTTTCAAGCGTATTTCGGTGACTGTATCGGCGGTGGTTATCTGGCCTATGCCGTGCGCGCGTTCTTCGAGAACGGCGGCCGCCGTGCATGGATCGTGCGCATCGCCTCATCGTGGGCCGACAGTGCCGCGTTCGACCTTGCCGACCAGGCAGCACAGCCGGCCTGGAGCATCCGGGCGATCAGTCCTGGCGTATGGGGCAACACATTGCGGGTGGCGTTGCGGGCGACGCATCGTGTGCAGACCTTGATGGATCCGCTGCAATCAACCCCGGAGTATGCGCGGGTAACCAGCGTGGCCGGGTTTCAACGCGGCACTCACGTGCGCATACCGATCAAGCCGGGTGTGGCGGTGTATCGCATGGTGGCCGCCGTCGATGCGTCCACGCACCGGGTTTATTGGGTCGATCCCGATCCTCGCGGCCGCAGCGACGCGCAACAGCCGCTGACCGGCCTGGACCCCAACAGCACGCCCTTGCTGGAAAGCGTGGAGTACACCGTGCTGGCCTTCGACGGTGCGCGCTTGCTGGCCACCTATGAAGGATTGTCGCTACTACCGGATCACCCGCGTTATGGCCCGCAGGTGCTTGCCCCACTGCCTGCACCACCGCCTGATCCACGCGACTGGAAACTCCCCGATACGCCGCCAACTCTTTGCATCGTTGAGTTGCGCACTCCAGCGCAGATCGATGCCATGCAGCCGCTGGCGGATGCAGCGATGGGCTCGATGCTTGGCGGTGGTGCCGACGGCCTGAGTCAACTGACGGTGCGCGACTTTATCGGTGAACCCGTCGATCTCGCCGACGACGATGCAGTGCGACACGAAAAAACGCGTGGACTTGCAGCGCTGGCGGCAATCTCCGAAGTCGCACTGCTGGCGATTCCCGACATCCATATTCAACCGGAACAGCCACCGCTCTATCAGCCCTTGCCGCCGTGCATTCCCGATCCCTGTCTCCCGCAGCCACCGCCGCCCGACGCCGCACGTCTATCGGTGGAAGCCGATCTGCCACCACGCTTCAGCGATGCCGCGGTTTATCAGGTACAAGCCGCGATGGTGCAGCAATGCGAGACGTTGCGCGATCGCTTCGCCTTGCTCGACGCACCCTACGATTGCGTGCGCGATCCGCGTTTAGGCGTCGCTGCCGTACGTGCATGGCGGCAGCGCTTCGATTCGCCTTTCGCCGCGCTGTACTTCCCTTGGGCGCGCGTCGTCGATCCATTGTTCTTACCCACCGTGCGCTCACGCGACATTCCCGCCAGCGGCCATGCGGCAGGTTTCTGCGCCGCCACCGATATCGCGGTGGGCGTGCACAAAGCACCCGCCAATGGCGAGTTGATCTGGCTGCAAGACCTGACTCAGCCCGTCGATACGGTGACTCACGGCCTGCTCAACGACGAGCACATCGACGTGCTGCGCGCCTTTCCCGGCCGTGGTCTGCGCATTTTTGGCGCGCGAACCTTGTCCAGCGATCCAGACTGGATCTATATCAATGTGCGCCGCCTGATCAGCATGATCGGAAAAGCGCTCAAGCAGAGCTGCCAATGGGCTGTGTTTGAGCCCAACGACATCGTCACCCGCAGCAAACTGCATCTGGCGATCACCAGCTTTCTGTTGATCCTTTGGCAACGCGGTGCGCTTGCCGGCAACGCCGCCCGCTCCGCCTTCTATGTCATCTGCAACGAAGACAACAATCCGCCGGCTATCCGCGACGATGGTCAGCTGATCGTCGAAGTCGGCATCGCGCCGGCAATTCCCTTCGAGTTCGTGGTGCTGCGCGTCGGCCGCGTCGGCAACGAGTTCGACATCACCGATACCAGCCAGCCGGGAGGGCATGCGTAATGAGCCGCAACGACCCTCTGCTCAACCACAATTTTCTGATCAGCCTGATCGACACCAGCAGCCTGCTGTCCGTGATCGGAACGATTGCGTCAAAGGTCCTGGACAGCGCCGTCGGCGGCTTCAGCGAATGTACCGGCATCGAAATGGCGATGGCACCCGAAGAATACAAAGAAGGCGGCCGTAACGGCGGGCTGCTCAAGTTTCCCACACGGGTGACCTGGAGCAATCTCACCTTGAAGCGTGGGCTGGCAAACAGTACGGAACTATGGGATTGGCACTACGGTTTCGCCATCGGCGAAGGCCAGCGCCGCGACGGCATGATCACCTTGCTGGACGAACAGCGAAGCACTCGTTGCATCTGGTACTTCACCCGCGGCCTGCCGATCAAATACACCGGACCGGCCCTCAACGCCACGCAAAACAACGTCGCCATCGAGACCATCGAGATTGCCCATGAAGGCCTTTATCAAGTGGGCGGACTCGGCACGATCAGCGGTGCCATCGGCGCGATTGCCGGGTTGGTGGGCTGAGTGGCGACGAGACAAGTGCTAGTCGAACGAACCAGTACAGCAAACCCTGCGAGGTAAGTCATGGAAGTCGAAATTGGTGAAGTGTCGAGCACGGTGCACACGGTGGATAGCGAACTGCCGCTTTCCGCGCAGGCGATGCAACGCCTTGTGCATGCGGTTAGCACGGCCGTTCGTGATAGCCACGCGCACCAGAAACGCAGCGAGGAAGAACGTCGTGTCACCGGCGGCGTGAGTGCCGAACGCGATGCCGAAGGTCACGGCGACTGAGGGTTGACACATGGAACAGTTGCAGAAAGCCATGCTGATCGCGACCTACAGCGATGGGTCGACGGACGCATTCGAAGTGCCGTTCAACCCCACCGACTTCTCGTTGGACAAGAGCGCGCAGATTGCCGAGATCAATATTCCCGGCCTGGATTCGCCGTTGCTGCAATTCGTGCGCGGCCAGAATGAAAAGCTCACCGTGGAACTGTTCTGCGATACCACCGATCACGGCATGGGTGATGGTGCAATCAGCGTCACCACGCTTACCGACAAGGTGTATTCGCTGATCAAGATCGAACCTTCAGGGCATGCGCCGCCGATCTGCACCTTTATCTGGAACAGCAACTTCCCCGGTGCCGATCTTTTATCCGGCGCAGGCAATCAGCGCCGCAACGAATTTCAGTGCATCGTCGAGAGCATCAAGCAGAAGTTCACCTTGTTTGCGCCCGATGGCACGCCGCTGCGCGCGACCCTGACCTTGATCCTGCGCGAATACAAGACGCTGGATCAGCAACTGGCGCAACTCAACCTCAGCTCGCCGGACCGCAGCCATAGCCACGTCACGCGGCGTGGCGACCGTTTGTGCGGCATCTCCTGGCAGTACTACCACAAGCCCGATGCATGGCGGGCCATCGCTACCGCCAACAGCATCGAAGACCCGCGCAGGCTTGGTGCCGGTGTTTTTCTACGCATTCCGAAACTGAACTGAGCCGCCCATGGAACTCGTCACACTTGCCCAAGAATCGGCACAGCAAAATGGCTTCTACGTGCCGCAGTTCGAGGTGAAGATCCAAGGCGTAGGTTTGCCGCACGACGTGCTGCGCGACGTTATTCAGGTCAATTATCACGACAACATCAAAGAAATCGACGGTTTCGAAATCACCGTCAACAACTGGGACTCGCTGACCCGTCAATTCAAATACGTAGGCGCGGAAACCCAGGCCGACCTGGATGGATCGACCGCCGACAGTGAACGCTATCGGCTGTTCGATCCATGCAACAAACAGGTCGAGGTGTGGATGGGCTATGCCGGCGACCTTCGTTTGATGCTCAAGGGCAGCTTCACCACACTGGAGCCCAGTTTCAATGCCGGCGCGCCCACGCTCAATGTGCGCGGCTTGAACGCGCTGCATCAGCTGCGGCGTAAGCAATACAGCACCACCTGGAACGACAAGCGCGACAGCGAGATCGCCCGCAACATCGCGACGCTTACCGATAGCACCATGGGCAGCAACGCCAAGCGATTTCCGATGCCGCTGGTGATCGACAGCAATGCCCAGGGCCGCGAAGAAGCCATCCCCTACGTTGCCCAAAGCAATCAGTACGATATCGATTTCCTGCTGGCGCGCGCGTTGCGCCTGGGTTATGTCGTCTACATCCGCGAAGGCGACCCCAGCGCCAGCGACCCCGATCAGCAACAACAGCACGTGTACTTCGGCCCATCCGACGGCCGCGGCCCCGGCACCCGCGATGTCACCTTCCGTTTGCGCTGGGGTGCCTCGCTCACCGAATTCAAACCCACCCTGACCACGGCGCGCCAGGTGCGCTCGGTCACCGTGAATGGCTGGGATCGCACGCGCAAGAAGGCCATTACCGTCAAAGCCAGCCTCAGCGACCGCGATCTGAACGTCAACACCGACATGCACAAGCTGATCGGCGCTTGCGATCCACGCGAAGAAATTGTCGTCGACAAACCCGTGCACACCGAACGCGAAGCCAAGCAAATCGCGCAGGCGATTCTCAAGGATCGCGTCAAGGAAATCGTCAAGGCAAGCGCCACTTGCGTCGGCCTGCCCGATCTTCGCGCGGGCCGCAAAGTCGTGATCGAGGGTTTAGGCGAGCGCTTCAACGGCTCGTACTTCGTTACCGACTCCACCCACACCATCAACGACAGCGGCTACATCACCAAATTCAATGCGCGCCGCGAAGTCACCGGAAATCTGGAAGGTCTGCGATGAGCACCATCCATGGCGTGGTCATTGGCATCGTCAAGGAGATCGACCCGGCGCAAGCGGCGGTCAAGCTCGACTTTCCCTGGAAGCAGCCGGCGCAGCGCAGCAACTGGGCGCGCATCGCTGCACCGATGAGTGGTGGCAAACGCGGCGTGTACACCATGCCCGAACTGGAGGACGAAGCCCTCGTCGCGTTCGATCACGGCCATTTCGATCATCCCTTCGTGGTCGGATTCCTCTGGAACGGGCAAGACAAACCACCGGCGGACAAGCGCGAGCTGCGCGTCATTCGCTCGGTCAATGGCCACGAGATCATTCTTTACGATCCGCCCGCGCAAGGCGGCGACAAGGGCTTTATCCGCATCAAGGACGCGCACGGCAACCTGCTGGAGATGGCCAACGGCCGCATCACCATTCAATCGGTCGGCACGCTGCAATTGAACGCGCCCAATGTCGTTATCAACGGGCGTCTGGTGGCGCCGGTAGGTCCGGCGATATGAGATCAGGAGCGCGCCATGAGCACTGACATCAGCCTCGACATCGATACCGACACCAGCGCGGCCATCCCATGTATCGAGCTGAAAGCGCTTAGCGGCATCCCCACGATCCCGCTGCTCGGCGGCGCCGAGCTCAATGCTTTCGTGGATCTCGCCAGCGGACCGACCAGCGATTGCAAGCTCAATCTCAACTTGTTGATCCAGCTTGGCCCGCTGTTCGCCAGCATGGCCTGCCTGTTCAAGATCCTCAACGTGATCAGCAAGATCAAGGATTTCGCCAGCGCGGTGCCGGACCCGACCAAGCTCGCCACCTCGGTGCCGAAACTGCTCGACGCCATCGCTCAGTTGGAAGGCTGCATTCCGGCCCTGCAGATACCCAATCTGATCGCGATGCTCAAGCACATTCTGCTGCTGATCATCAATATTTTGCTGTGCTTCCTGACCCAGGTCGACAGCATTCTCAAATTCAAACTGAGCATCAACATGGATGGCACCGACGACAATCCGGTGCTCAGGGACACCTTGATCTGCGCGAGCAATAGCGCCGACGCCGCCATGAGCAATGCGATGTCGTCGCTGAAGCCACTGCAGTCGCTGATGATGATCATCGGCATCATCGCCGGTCTGATCGGTCAATCGCTGGACTTGCCCGACTTCAGCGCGATTGCCGGCGGTGCCAACGATATTGAAAAAACCGTCAGCTCGATCAAATCCGCAGTGCAGGGTTTGAAGGGCATCGTCGATTCACTGCCAGGTTGATGGGATGAAGCCATGAGCGACGACACGCGCGAATTTCTCGGTATCGGCTGGAAGTTTCCCTTGCAGGTGACGGCCAGCGGCAGCGTGGCGCAATCGCGCTATGAGCAGCGTATTGAAGAATCGATCTATCTGATTCTGTCTACCGCCCGGGGCGAACGCGTGATGCTGAGCGACTTCGGCTGCGGCATCCATGAGCTGGTGTTCGCGCCGAACAATGCGGTGACCCGCTCGCGCGTGGTGCAAGGTGTGCGCAAGGCGCTCACCGCCTACGAGCGCCGCATCGATGTACTCGATGTCAGCACCGACAGCTCGTCCGGGCAAGACAACCTGCTGTTGATTCGCATCAACTACCGCATCCGCATCAACAATGCTCTTGGCAATCTCGTCTATCCCTTCTACGTACAGGAGGCTGCCTGATGCCACTCGACAATTCGCTGCCGATGATCGACGACCGCCGTTACGACGACATCGTCACCGAAATCCGCACGCGCATCGCGCGCTATGCGCCGGAGTGGCGCCCCGGCGATGCCGCCTGGACCGACGTCAACGACAACGATCCCGGCGTGACCTTTGCGCAAGTATTCGCCTGGCAGGCAGACATGCTGCTGTATCGCATGAATCTGGTGCCGCAGCTCAACTACATCAAATTTCTGCAACTGCTGGGCATCGAACTGGAGCCGGCGGAACCGGCCAACGCCGAAGTAACGCTGCCGGTATTGACCACCAGCGCGAACAGCGTGGTGACCGTGCCCTCACGCACCCCATTGAGCGCCGACCCCGGCGATGGCGGTACGCCGTTGATCTTCGAAACGGTGCGTTCGCTGAAGGCTTTTCGCGCGCAGCTCAATCAGTTGCTTACCGCCGAGGGCGGCGGCTACAGCGACATCAGCAGCGCCAATGACGGCGTGACCGGCTTTCAGCCATTCGGCCCACAAGCAGCCAAGGATGCGGAGTTGGCGCTGGGCTTCGTGGACAGCGCCCCGTTACCGGCCGAGGTGCTGGATCTTGCCATCGTCGTACAAAGCGACCCGCAAGCCTTCGGCTGGTACGGCTGCGGCGATGCCATCACCACGCCAGCCAGCCTCGCGTGGGAATACTGGGACGGCACGTATTGGACACCGCTGACCCTGCTTAAAGACGAAACCCTGGCCTTCACCCGTGCCGGCCACGTGCAATTGAAATTGCCTGCGGGCGGCATTACCGCCACGGCGAAATTCAGCGGCAACCCCAAGGACACCACCAAGCGCTACTGGATCCGTGTGCGCGTGGCCTCCAGCCAGTACCTCAATCCGCCGATCTTGCTGGCGATACGTACCAATACCGTGTTGGTCGAACAGGCGGAAACGATACACGACGAGGTACTGGGCGGCAGCGATGGCAGCCGCAATCAGAGTTTCCAGCTCAATGGCGTGCCGGTGGTCGCCGGTTCGCTGCAATTGCAGATACAGCAAAGCAACGACGGTTTCGACACCTGGACCGAGGTAACGGATTTCTTTGCTGCCGGGCCTGCCGACCAGGTCTATGTGCTTGATCGCAGCTCGGGGAAAATCCTCACCGGCGATGGCGTCAATGGCGCGATTCCGGTTGCTTATGTGGGCAACCCCGGCGCCAACGTGGTGGCTCGCGTCTATCGTGTCGGCGGCGGCAAACGCGGCAATGTCGCGGCGGGGTTGATCGATACGATGACCACGCACGTGGACGGCCTCGACGACAACGGCATCGGCAACCTGCTGGCCGCTTACGGCGGCCGCGACGAGGAAACGCTGGATCAGGCCAAGAAGCGCGCGCCGCAAGCCTTGCGTAGCCGTGATCGCGCCGTCAGCAGCAGCGATTTCGAATACCTCGCCACGCAGGCCGGCAATGTGCGTCGCGCCAAGGCTTTGCCTTTCTTCCATCCGCAATTTCCCGGACTCAAAGTACCGGGCACGGTGTCGGTGGTGGTGGTGCCCGATACCGACGACCCGGCGCCTCAGGCCAGCGATGGACTGTTGCGCACCGTATGCAGTTATCTCGATGCCCGCCGTTTGCTGGCCACCGAATTGTTCGTCTTGCGGCCGCTCTATCAGCTCGTGCTGATACAGGGCGATGTGATTGCCGCCGACGATGCCGACCTGGCGCAGTTGGGCATCGCCATCGAACAATCCCTGCTCGATTATTTTCATCCGTTGAAAGGCGGCGAGAAAGGCGACGGCTGGCCCTTCGGTGGCACCATCTATTACTCACGGGTCTATCAGCGCCTGCTGAGCATCAGTGGCGTCGCCAGCATCAGCGACTTGACCGTCGTGCTGGACGGTGAAGCTCAGCCGCCGTGCACGGATATCCCGATTCAACCGCACGCCTTGCTGTACTCGGTGCAGCATGCAGTGATCGCCAACTATGATGCCGGGGCGACAGCGTGAACACGATCACGCCAGGCCTGATGCCCCCCAACGCGCCGCAGCGAGTGCCGGCACCGCCGCAGCTGCCCGACGACGCCTTGTCGCTGTTGCTCAACGCGCGCGTTGGCTGGCGCATGCTCGACGATGGTGGCCTACGCAAGACCCCGCGGGACGGCGATATCACGCTACCCTGGTTCGCCGGCAGTGCGCGCGACTTCGGCGAGGCGTCGGGAAGTTTCGGCGGCCTGTGCACACCACTGCAGGTCACCACCAGCGGTAACAGTCTCTACCTGCTCGGCGCCACCCAGCTCAAGCACTTCGATCCTTGTTGCTGCCGCTTTGTCACCATCCCCTGCACCGGCGGTCATGGCGGCGGTGCCCGGCAACTGCGTAATCCCGGTGGCATCGCCACGCATGGCGGGCTGTTGTACATCTGCGACAGCGGTCGCGACGGGCTCACCGTCAGCGGCTCCAATCCGCGCCGCCAGGAGTTGCGCGAACGCCTGCGCCGCGAAAACCACCGCGTCAGCGTGTTCTTGTTGAACGGCTATGCGCTGCGTGGGCATCTACGGCCGGCCGCGGAAAAATATCCACACTGGAAGCCTCGTGCCGTTGCCTGCGATGCGCACGGCGGCGTCTGGATCACCGACATCGTCAATCAGCGCGTGCACCATTTCAGCGCCAACGGCCATTGGCGCGGCACACGTGGCCCGATATTCAACGTACCGTTATTTATCGCGGTCGATCGCTGTGGCGTGATCTACGTGGTCGATCTCGACCCCGTGCACAACAAGCCGCGTTTGCAGACGATGCAAGCCGACGGCAGCCTGCTGTCGCCGCCAGCCAGCGTGGAAGCCGCCGCCGAGCGCTTCGACGCCCTGCCCTTCGCGGTACTGGCCGATGGCACGCTCGACCTGCGCGCGCTATGCAGCAATAACCCTTGCGCGATCAGCGCATACTTCGATGACGACGGCGAACCGCTGAGCGCCGCGCCGCCCGCACCGTCTCAGCTCTATGAGCTCGATGGGCACTTTCTCAGTGGCCCGCTCGATAGCGGCATCCTCGATTGCCAGTGGCATCGCATCCTGCTGCACGGGCAAATGCCGGCCGGATGTTCGATCCTCGCCGAAACCTTCTGCGCCGATGAGACTTATAGCGCGACGCAGCTCGATGGCTTTGCGCAATGGCAAGCATTGACCGTCGCCTTGCCCAGAAATGGCGATAAGGGCCCGTGGTCGTGGGATGGGCTGATCCGCAGCCCGCCAGGCCGCTACTTGTGGTTGCGCGTGAGCTTGCGCGGCACCGGCAAGACCACGCCAGCACTGCGTGCGGCCGAAATCGAATTTCCCCGAATCACCTCGCTGCGCTATTTGCCCGCGGTATTCGCCAGCGAGCCGGTAAGCGCAGACTTCACCGCGCGCTTCCTCGCCTTGTACGACACCACCACGCGCAGTATCGAACGCACGGTGGATAATCTGGCGAGCTGGTTCGATCCGATGAGCACGCCGGCCAAGGCAATCGGTGGAGCGACGGTCGATTTTCTCAGCTGGCTGGCTTCGTGGGTGGGTCTTAGCCTCGATCGCGGCTGGAGCGAAGCGCGGCGGCGCGAGTATCTGCGCCGGGCCAGCCAGCTGTACGACCTGCACGGCACCCCACGCGGCTTGCACGAGATGCTGCTGCTGTTGCTCGGCTGGGCCGATGCGCCGACGCGTTATTCGCGCCGACCGGCCCGTCGTCATTGTGTGGAAACGCCGCGCAACTGCAGACCTGTCCCTGCCTGTATTCCCTACCAGCCACCGCCGCTGCTGCTTGAACATTTCCGCTTGCGCCGCTGGCTGCAACTAGGCAAGGGCCGGTTGGGCGAACAAGCCGTGCTGTGGGGGCGACGCATCGTCAATCGTTCGCAGCTCGATACCAATGCGCGCACGAATCACACCTTGTTACTGACTACTCCTGACGCCGCCAGCGACCCGGTTCTGGTGCATGCCAACCGCATTACGGTATTTGTGCCTTCGCGCTATCGCGAACAGGCACAACGGCGATCGCTGGAGCAACTGCTGCGCAGCGAATGTCCCGCTTACGTGCAATACGACATCGCGTACGTCGAGCCGCGCATGCGCATTGGCGTGCAATCAATGATTGGTCTGGACGCGGTGATCGGACGTCTACCGCAAGGCATACCACTTGGCACAACCCCATTGGGAACGGCGTCCATCTTGACCGCGGCCGCCCCTGCCATCCCACCGGCGCAACGCATCGGGCGCAATACGCGCCTTGGCACGCCACCACCCCTCAACTGACGGAACGCTTCGGAGAACGAGATTATGGCCAGCGATCCCATCGAAGCCACCCAGGCAAAGTGTCCGGCGTGCGATTACGAGCCGTTCTCGCGCAATGCCTACTGGACCGGCAAGCTGATGTTGGCGCGCGACTTTATCGACGAGCAGCATTACGTCGTCGAGAAAATGCGCCATCACAACCAGTACTTGCACGGCGAAGGCGTGGTCTGCGGGCTGAAGGTAACCCAGCACGACAAAGCCAGTTGTCGCAGCCATTACGTGTATGTCGAGCCTGGCACCGCAGTGGACTGCTGCGGCCACGACATTGTGGTGACCGATCGCGACATCCTGGACATTCTCGCCCAGCCTGCGGTGATCGCGATCAAGGACACCAAGCCGCATACGCTGCAAATCTGCATTCGTTATCGCGAGTGTCCCAACGAGGACATTCCCGTGCTTTACGACGAGTGCGGCTGCGACGACACACGCTGCGCACCCAATCGCATCCTCGAATCCTACGAGTTGGGCGTACTCGTCGATCCGCCATCGGCTACGGTGCCGCCGCCACCTGCCAAGTGCAGCGATCTATGGCAGCAAAGTCTGGACGGCTGTCCGCATTGCGATCAACCCGATTGCATCGTGCTGGCTACCATCGCCAACTACGTGGTCGGCAACCAGTTGGTGGACCCGCCTGCACCCGTGCCCGCGCCGGCCGAAGGGGCCGCTCTGATCGACAATGTCACCGGACGCATGCTGCTACCGAGCACGCAGACGCTCAAGGAAGTCATCGACTGCATTCTTGCCAACCCCGGTGGCGGTGGTGTGGGGCCGCCAGGGAAAGATGGCGCCCCCGGCAAAGACGGTGCGCCGGGTAAAGATGGTGCGCCAGGCAAGGACGGTACGCCCGGTAAAGATGGCGCACCGGGCAAGGACGGTGCGCCTGGTACCAATGGCACCGACGGTGCACCCGGTATCCCCGGCAAAGACGGCGCGCCTGGCCCAGGCTTGGAAAAAGGCTTGCGACGCATCAATGCCTTGAGCTGGACGCATGGCAAGACGGAGCCATCGGTATTCACCATCACGCGAGTCGATGGCAGCAAGGCATTCGGCTTTGTGATCTCCTTCGATGGCCCGATCCTGTTTGGTACAGCCAACGATCAGCATGTTTTCCAAGTTCTGGTGCCACAGAACAACGCCAGCGTCGCATCCATCGTGAACTGCCGTTGTGCGCTCAAGGGCAGCATCGTTCCGGTCAAGGCGACACTGGCTGGCCGTCGGGTGATCGACGCCGTAGAAATCCCCGGGAATCCAGCGACCATCGACGCGATCGCTTTTGTGCCATCAGCGAAAGAGCTGCCCAACATCGACGATTTCTGGGCCATCTTGCGTTGCGATTTCGTACTTGAGGGCGCCGGAAAAACTGCTGTCGCGGGACAGTTCACGCGCGCCGAACTGCCTACCGGGCAACTCACCAGCGGCAGTCCTTATGCCATCCAAGGTGGCCTTTTCGAAAGCTGGTTCAACCTGAAGGGCGGCCAGTAGCCATGATCCTCGCAAACACGATCGACCTATGCAGGCATGCCAAACGCATGAACCTTGTTGTGACCACCATCGAATGCCCAGCGCCGGCACCCGGAATGCCGGCCACCTCGAGGACACGCTAATGGCTATCAGCACGTCCAATTATCAGCGTGGCACCATCCCATACCCGGATTGCAACGCGACACCCATGTGCGACACCACGCCAGTCTGCCCGGCATGTGGCGGACTCGAATGTCTTTGCCGACCACGTTTCTTTGCCGGGCAATTGCTGACCGACGAAGACCTCAACCGCCTCGACCACTACATCGTCGGCAAGAATCGCCTGCATAACCGTTATCTGGTCGGCACCGGTGTGGCATGCGGCCTGGAGGTGATCTGCAGCGTCTGCGGACCCGGCCAGGGCGACACCAAGGTGACCGTGCGACCTGGCTATGCGGTATCGCCTTGTGGCAATGACATCGTGTTGTGCAAGAACGTCAGCGTGGACATTTGCGATCTGATCGGAAAATGTCAGCCACAAACCGATGCCGATTGTTTCCAGCTGTTTCCCGCAGCTGCCGATACCACCAAGGTCAAGGTCGCTGCCGCGGAGGTCGGCAGAATACTCGGCGACATTAACTATAAGTCCGGCAACACGACCATGTGCGACGGCGGTACCCAGGACTGGATTCTGGCGGTTTGCTATGCCGAGAAACCGTCGCGCGGTGTTGGTGCCTTGCGTGAATCGGCCAATGGCCCAGGTAGTTGTTCCTGCGGTGGTCAAGGCGGATGCAGTTGTGGCGGCAGCGGCAGTGGTGGCTGCTCGTGTGGAGGATCCAGCTCGACCGGCAAAAGCGACTGCGGTTGCGCATCGACAAGCACCACCAGCAAGCCGGCCAAGAACGCGCCGGTTTCTTGCGAACCGACGCTGACCTGCGAGGGATATAGCTTCAAAGTCTATAAAGCGCCCAATACGTCGCTTAATACGCAGAAGACAACTTATGGCGAAGCGGCCAAGCGTTTTATGTGCTGCATCTTGCCGCTGATGGAAACCGTGCAAGGCTCACTGAAAGACAAAACCTATAGCCATGCGCAAATCTACAGCTATCTGCTCAGCTTGCGCGACGCCTTGGCGGATTTCATTCGCAACCAGGGCTTTTACGATTGCGAACTGGCCAGTCGATTGGCCGCTGTCGGTATCGCCGCACCCGATAGCAGTGTGTACGACCTCAAAAAGAAATCCACGAGTCTGATGCTGATGCAGAGCTATGGCCAATCGCTGCAAGGGTTGAGCAGCGTAGCCGAAGCGGTCATGCAGAAATGTCTCTGTGGTGCGTTGCTACCGCCGTGCTCGCCATCGGCCATGGCCGACTGCGTACCGTTGGCGACGATTACCGTCTCATCCAGCGACTGCCATGTCATAAAAATCTGCAATATCAGCGCACGCGCGTTTCTCCCTACCTGGCCGAACATCCAATACTGGCTGTCGTTTTTCAGCAGCAATGGTGGCTTGTTCGGCAATTTGCGGCAGATGCTCGAAAAGATGTGCTGCGGCAGTAGAACGCGGGGATCGAGTATCGGTGTCAAAGCTGCCGCGAACGGCTATGTCATGCATGTTCAATCCACACCGGTTCAAGTAGAGATGGCGCAAGCCAGAGCCCAGGCGCCAGCCGGCAATGCAACGCCGGCCGCCGACACTGCCGTACCTGGCGTATTCGCCTCCTTGCTGGGTAATGCCATCGCGCAGCCCAACCGGCAGGTCGATGCGCAAAGTCTGTTCCTCGGCAGCCTGGGCATGACACAAGCCGATGGCACGCCGCTGGTTAGCGACCAAGAGCAAGCGCATCCGGCCGATTTCCTGCTCGCGCACCAAGTCATGGCACCGCTGCTACGGCAAATACTGCCCAGTGCCGCACTGGACATGTTGAGTACGGCGCCCGCGGCAGCGGCGGCGCCGGCCGGGACGGCGAGTAGCACGGTGGACGTCAATGATCTCGCCAAGCAAGTGAGTGCGCTGAGGAAACAGCTCGCCGAGCACAAACGACTGATCGCCACCATGACCAAGCGCAAGCCCTGAGGATACTGTCATGGACCAGAGTCAACGCCCGGTTTTCTTCGAAGGACAATACCTAGGTGCTGCCGACCTGACTGCCGCCATGCTGTACGAGCATGTGCAGACGGCGCGTCATACTCTGGGCGCGCATACCTGGGGTATCGCTATCGGACTGGACCTGTTCGAACGTGCCCTGCCCTCGGGCACTTCTGTCGATGTGTCCCTGCTGCCTGGCGTGGCCTGGGATGGTTACGGCAATGCCGTGGTGATCACCTCGCCGGTCAAGCTCAGTGTCGATGCTTTCGCCAATTTCCAGACCGACACCCCCGACGGTGGGGTGCTGGTCAAGATATGGGTGCGCTACAAGGAGGCCGCTACGGCCACGACGCCCGCGGGCTTCGCCTTGTGCAGCGGCGATACGTCCAACCGCATTGCGGAAAGCTACGCCATCGTTGTCGGCGATCCGCCCAAAGGATCACATGACTCGATCACCCTGGCGGGTCGCAGCGTGCAGCCTGACATGGCATTGCAACTGTTCAATCCTGATGAGCCGACGTTGTACGACGAGTCGGTACCGTTTCAACAGTTTCCCGAGTCCGGCGATAAACGGCGCTGGCTGATTCCGGTAGGCATGGTGCGCTGGTTCAAACAAGGCAGTCAGCCAGGCACGTTTTTGCCGCGCGACGACAGCGGCGGCAGCGATGGCCTGCAAACCAAGGACAGCGATCAGATCCGTGCGTTTCGCCAATACCTCGGCGTCGTGGCGGAAAGTGTGCAAGCGGCCGGTGGGGTGATTCGTTTGCGCGATCGCAGTGTCGACCCCACCAGCGTGCACTTTCAGCCGCCACGGATCGACGATGCGGCGCATCCGCCGGAAAACGATCTGGTCTGGGTCGAGGGCAATCTACGCGTGCTGGGCGATGCACGCCTGCTCGCCGGCACGCTGGATTTCCGCACCGACACCGGCGATCGCAAAGGTGTGCCGCAAGTGCTGCGGCGGGTGGATGGCAACAAGGCTGGCGGCAGCGACCTGCAAGTGCTGTTCGCCGCCAAGGATGGTGCCACCGGCAAGAATGCCTTCTCGGTAGGCAATGTGAATGTGGACAGCACTGGTGCCTTGAAAGAGATCGTGCCCTTTCTCACCGTGCGCGATAACGGTTTGACCTGCGTCGGCGGAGATACCCCAGCGGCCACCTTGCATGTTGCGGGCGATCTGGCCATCGAAAAAATCGGTGGCGGCGCGGCACGCGCACTGCCGGCCCATGCCACCCTGATCTGGAACGATGGCGCCTGGCTTTGGCTCAATGCCAATCAAGACCAGAGCCAGCCGATCCCAGGGGTACGCACGCCAGGCGAATTCGCCTGCGGCTCCTTGAACGTCGGCGGCATCGGCGGCAACTGGAGCGACCCCGGCGCAGGCAATGCCTGGTTTGGAGGCTCGCTGGGCATCGGCACCAACACTCTGGATGCCAGCGTGGTCATTCAAGCGCCCAACAAGCATCAAGGCAAACTGTGGCTGTTTCGCAACGACGCCGATTTCGAATATGACGGTGGCGACGACTTCCTGTTCGTGTTTCAAAACAACGGTAATGCCACCGCGTTCATGGGCGGAAAGTTCGGTTTCGGCACCACCACGCCCAATGCGCAACTGCATGTCAGCGGTAACATGCAAGTCGACAACGGCTTCAACGCCAGCGGCGCATCTATCTTCAACGGCGCGTGCACGTTTGTAAATACGGTGACCTGCAACCAGAGTGTCACGCTGCATCAGACACTCACCTCCAGCAGTAGCGCGCAGTTCACTGACGTGATCGCCACCGGTAACCTGAGTGCCGATCACAGCACCGTCAACACGCTCGATGTCAACGGCACTGTCAACATCGTTGGTGACATCAACGTGGGCGGCAGCAAGAATTTCGCCATTCCGCATCCCAAAAATGCAGCCGGGCAATGGCTGGTGCACGCCGCTATCGAAGGGCCGGAGGCGGCGGTTTTCTACCGCGGCGAGAGCTGCTTGCGCAATGGCGCAGCCACGGTGGATCTACCCGATTATTTCGAAGCGTTGACCTGCGCTCACCAGCGCACGGTGCAAATCACGCCACTGTATGAAGGCGATGAGCAGGTTTCCGCCCTGGCCAGTACCACGGTACACGATGGGCGTTTTCGCGTGCGCATGATCACTCCCGGGAATCCGGAGCAGCGCTTTTATTGGGAGGTAAAAGCCGTTCGCTCCGACCTTCCGGCGCTACAGGTCGAGCGGCCGGCCGATGCGAGCTTTATGCGCTCATGAACGCCCTTTCCAGCATGCCAGCGTTATGTGTGCGGCGATGGCAAACGCGCTATTTCGTTTCGTCTTCGCATCCGGCGCCGAAGGAGGTTCAACAAAAGCTGGACCAGGCTTTGCGCACACGTACAGCCGAAGCATTGACGGCGGCATGTGCCCGCTTGCTCGCCACTGACGAGAACAGCGTGGTTTTTATCCGGTGCTTGGAGTTGGAATGGCATGTGGATGCCGCTGGCGACGCCGATCAGCTCGCTCGACACAGCGCGCAAGCGCTAGGCAAGGCTTTGGCTCAAGCGTTGGCTACAGGCGAGAACGACAATCTGATCCGCTTTCGCGATCACGCAGCTTATCTCGCCCGCTTTATCGGCGATTGCGCGGCAGGCGATGCCTGGCAGCGCTGGTATTACGCGCGATTCGATGGTTTGCGCCTGTTGTCAGCTTCGGCGGCTATTCGCACCGTATTGATCAGCGAACCACAGGCGGGACTTGCCGCATTGCTGTCGCTTCCGCACGAATCTCTGTTGCGTATTCTCACTACGCTGACCACCCAGGATGCGCAACGTCTGTTGCAAAGCTGGGATACGGAAGAGGCCATGGATACCACGGCGAGCTTTATCGCCACCGTATCGATGGCGCTGCATGCAGCCTATCCCGCGCGCTCGATAGAACACCGCAGCCTGTGGCTTTATCTCGCCATGGCAGCGCACGGTACGGCTTGCGTGCCCGCCTGCTGCGCCGTCGCCGCCTTGATCGAAGCGCTGCACGATCTACCCGAGTCACAACGAGCAGCATGGATCGGCGCCTTTGATCCGGCGCAGTCGCTATACGACATCATGCCGGCCACCTGCCGGACGTGGTTATGCGGTGTGCAAGCAGAGGCGCGTCAAAGCGGTTTGCAGCAACTTGCGGGCAACATGCCCACACCGGCCGCTGACGTGTCGCCGGGTATCGGTTACACCCCGTTCGGTGGCGCCTTCATGCTGCTGACCAGCCTCGATGCCATGGCCCTGCATGAACTCACTCGGGATTGGCCAAGCCTGGATGTGCGCGATGAAGTTCAGGTATCGGCTACGCAACTGATGCGCTGGTTGCTGCTTGCACATGCGCAAGGCGCCCAGCGGATGCGTCTTTTTCTCGCTGACCCGGCATGGCGCGCCTTGCTCGGCATCGACGCGCGCGTTTCGACCGAGATGATCGCGGCCTGGTTAGGCAAACTCAGCATGCGTCGCCGACGTGGCTGGCGGCGCGGGCTGCCCAGCGAAGATCGCCCTCGCGCGGCCGATGACGACGAGCGGCATTTCCTGAGGTCGCCGCCCGGCCCATGGCTACCGCGTTGGCACGCCGCGTTGGCGACGGCCGCACAGCATCTACTGCACCGTTTTGCCTGCAAAATCCCCGGCTTCGCCGCCTCACGCGCACATTACCTGCATAGCCAGTTTCTGGATGTCGGCGCCCAGCTCGAATGGCAGCATGAGCATTTGCAGGTCACATTCGAGCGTCCTCCTCTTGCTTTGCTACTCAATCTCGCCGGGCTCAATCGCGGACAGCACGAGCTGCCCTGGCTGACCACGCCCGCCATGACGTTCTTCAGTCGCGAGTAATGCCATGACGCTAGCCCCTACGCTCTATCCAACGACCTTGCTGGCACGTCTGGACCGTTTGATCGAACGCGAGGTGCTACGGCTGCGTGCCCGCTATCAGCTTTCGCTGGACGAGTTCCGCGGCCTTTATATCAGCGACGCGCAGATCGACGAGGTGATCGCCCAGGCCTATGCCAACGCCGACTTGACCGACACCCGACTGGCCGATCTTTATACCGATGCCACGGTCGATAGCCGCGGCGAACGTGATCCGCGCTGGGAACACATGTGCCGCGTTTTTCAGCTGTCGAAGCTGGAAGAGGATCTAGTGCTGATTGCGCTGGCACCGGAGCTGGATCTCAAATACGAAACGCTCTACGCCTATCTCAACAACGACATCACGCGTAAATGGCCGACCACCGATCTGGCTCGGCGACTGCTTGGCGATGGTTCTTGTTATGCATCCGCGGTCGACGCGGCCCTGGGCCCCACGGCATCTCTGCGAACCGCCGGGATCGTGCATATGATCGATCCCCCAGGCATGCGACCCTCGCTGCTCAACGCCGGCTTCGCACCCAATGTCGCGCTGGTGCGTTATTTGTTCGGCGCATCAGGAGGACCTTCCGGGCAAACCCAAAGCGGTCCGGCTCACGACGACGATGCATCGCCCGATGCCCCGCTACTGCAGCGATTGACCGAGCTGTTCACCGCCACCGCAAGCGATACACCCAGCGAACCACCGGTGCTCGTCATCCAGGCGGCCACCCGATATGAGCGCGAAGCATTGGCCGCCGCGTTGGCCCAACGGCTTGCCCTACCTTGGCGCTGCATCGATGTATCCACGATGCGCCGCGATGGTCGCCCGGTACAGGCTGCGTTGGCGCAAAGCGTCTTCGAATGTCGCCTGCAAACAGCATTGATCCTGATCGAGGGCGCCGAAACCTTGGCCGAGCGCGACGGTCAGCTGGCGCCGGAGCTTGCCGGACTATTGGACCTGCCGATCGCTCCGCTGCTGCTGGCAGCACAACCGCATACGCCTTGGCGCAGTCTGCTCGGTCAGCGTCGTGCCTTGTCGCTTGTACTTGGATCTCCGCCGTTCGCCACGCGCGTGGCGTTGTGGAAGAAAGCCGCGCCGGCGATCAGTGCGCAAGACTGTGCCGTATTGGCAGAACGCTTTGCTTTCAGCGCACGGCAGATAGATGCAGCGGTTTCCGATGCAAAAGATTTACGCATCCTGCACGGCCTGCCCGCCGTCGATGCGAAGTTGCTGCGCAGTGCGGCACGTCAGCAGATGCAAAGCCATCTTGGCGCGTTGGCCAGCAAGGTCGAATGCAGGCTGGGATGGGACGACCTGGTGCTGCCGGAGGAGGTTCTGCAACGCCTGCGCGAGATCGCCGCCGCGATTCGCTACCGTCATCGCGTCTATCACGAATGGGGTTTTCTCGGCGGCGGCATGGGCGGCGGCATGAAGATTCTGTTTGCCGGCGCATCCGGCACTGGCAAGACGATGACCGCCGGCGTGATCGCGCACGAGCTGGATCTGGACCTGTACCGCATCGACCTGTCCGGCGTGGTCAGCAAGTACATCGGCGACACCGAAAAGAATCTGGACCGCATTTTTACCGCGGCCAGCGCGCATAACGCGGTGCTGTTCTTCGACGAGGCCGATGCCATGTTCGGCAAACGCTCGGAGGTCAAAGACGCCCACGACCGCTATGCCAATATCGAGGTCGCTTACTTGCTGCAAAAACTGGAAGAGCATGCCGGCATCGTGGTGCTGGCCAGCAACTTCAAACGCAATATCGACGAGGCATTCGCGCGGCGGATGCATTACGTGGTGGATTTCCCCAAGCCCGACGCGCAGCAGCGCGAACGCCTGTGGCGGCGCATGTTTCCGTCGCAGGCCCCGTTGGAGCGAGATATCGATTTTGCTTTTCTGGCACGCCAATTCGAGTTGCCGGGCGGCGACATTCGCACCATTTCTCTCGACGCCGCTTTTTTGGCGGCACAGGAACAAGGCTCCATCGGCATGTCGCATCTGGTGCGGGCCTTGGCACGGCAACTGGCCAAGCAAGGGTCCGCGCCGTCACCGACGGATTTCAAGCACTACCACCCGCTGTTGCGCCACTGATTCGCCATGGGTGATACGGCGCGAGCGGCACCTGGGCCCGGCGCGACCGTAGATCGACCGCCGCTGCGCACGCACGTCGAACCCTCCCCGGAAAACCCACTGGCGCAGAGCGAGCCGGCCCAGGCACAACAGGCAGCCGGCAATCAGAGCCTGCAACGCTTGCGTCAGGATGCATCGGCGCCACCGCCCGAACCGCCTCCCGCAGCGCCCGGCGCCGTTCCAGTGAATGCAGCACCGGCGAATGTCGATCACGACAACGGCGCCGTGCCCGCCCCGGCATCCGCTATGCAACAGACTGATCCCGCCGCGCCAGGGGCTGCCGCAGCGGATGCCGCACCTGGTGCAGCGACGCCCGGATCACCATCATCGGCAGCAGGCGCTCATCCGGCGGGAGCAGCGGCGGGCGCACGAACACCCGCTGCCGCGGCAGGCGCCGCACGACCGGGCGCAGCAGGAGCAGCGCCCGCAGCCGCGGGCGGCGCTGCCGCAGCACGAAGCGCTCATGCGCCGGGCGGAGGAGGTGCTGCGGGCGCGGGACAAGCTGGTGGCGGTGATGCGGGAGCTGCTGGGAGCGGGCTCGACTCCGCCGATACCGGCGACCTGGCGCTGATCGACGAAGAACTGGCCGAACACCAGCGCTGGTCATCTGCCTCGCAACGCGTCGGTGCGGCGGAATCCACCCAACGCGCTGCGTTTATTGCCGAACAGGCCGGTGCAGGTTTCACCGAAGGCGCCGGCAGTGGTTTCCTGATGGGCCTGGGCATGGGGGCCGGCACGCGGGTCGCACTCAAAGGCGTAGATTTTGCAGTGCGTCGCTTTGGTGGGCGCATTGCCGGCGGCGCTGCCAAATTCACTCCTGTTCCGGCCGTCGGCGCGATCATCGGTGGCGTGATGTCAGCCTATGGATTGGCGACACGCAACTGGGAAGACACCGGAAAAAAAATCGGACGCATCGGCCAAGGCGCGTCCACTTACGAAAAGATCGCCAACACCATCGACGCGATTTCCGAAGTGATCGATGTCACTACCAATATCTTGAATGTCATCGCGGGTGTCTGCGGAGCGATCGCCGTCGGGCTATGGATTGCTGCCGTGGTCACGGTCGGCGTGCTGTCGCCACTGGCAGGTATTCTGACCGAGGTGGCGCTGGCGATCGGTGCGGCAACGATGATTCTCGACGGCATCAATGCCGGTGTCTTGCATCCGGTCTCGCTGGCTTTTCGCGCCTTGCACGAATTCACCAGTCAGGCCGACCCGACCCAGGTGGAAGCCGATGGCGCCGAGTTGTCTTCCGCCGCGGGGGCCGCAGGCGGAGCGTTGGGTGGTTTTGCCGGAGGCAAGTTGGCCCATATTGGTGTCCGGCCGCCCTCGGCCCACCCAGAGCCCAATCCGCGCCCCGATCATCCCAATCCACCGGCACGCGCTGGCGAAGGGCCTACCGTTACCGCGACTCCACCGGTAGATGAGCACGCGGCAGCTCGTGTCACGACCGAACATGCACCCGAACCGGTGCCTGGCGCTGCCGATCATCCGGCCACGCCGCCACATGAAACGGACCCGAACACAGCGCCGCCGCCGATCGATCCGAACGCGCCGGCTTATCGCATCAGTGACGAAGCCAATGTGCCACCAGCCGCGGCGACACCGCCGCCAACACCCGATCAAGCACCCCTGCAAGGCGTGGTCGATCGCGACTACGGACGCAGCCACAGCCCACCACCCGAAGCAAGGCCGTTAACGGGTGCCGCTGCCAAAGGCAAGCCCCACCAAGCGTTCATCCCCGATAAGCCCGAGCTCAATAGACCATGGAGATACGGCGACGCTGTACCGGATCTCGAAACCCTGGGACATAACGTGCAACGCGATCACGTGATTGCACAAGAAAAGATCCGAAATCAAATGGAAGATCCGCATGGCATCTTGACTCCTCCGGATCTGAACTCGCTTACCGTACTAGCGGAAACCGGCAAAGCAACTGCCACCAGCCCAGCCAAACCCCATACCCGAGTCACCTCTCACGACCCGCAAGCCGACCGGCCGGAGATTCGCCGCTTACGCAAGCTGGATGAGCCGGCCAATTGGAGCAGCGACATTGTCGGACCGAGCCGAGAAGCCCGCTTACGCGCGGGTTACGATCCCGCCTCGGTGGACGCGGCATGGGTCGATCAAATGGGCCGCTTGCACCAGCAGTACGACACCCGCGTCCATCTCGATAAGCAAGGCAACCTCACCAACAAACGGGTCACCCGCCCGGTTAACGATGCGCTGCGAGACCTAGCAGCCGCCGAAGCGCTCGCAGGTCGACCCGCAGGTGCCGATACCGATCTGAGCACCTTGCACGCTCAGCTCGACCAGGCCTTTCCCAGCGGCCCCGCACTCCCCCCGCCGACGCCTGCTGCAGCCACCGGCACCGCTGCCCCCACATCGACACCAGCCGTGGTTACTACATCGGCACCCGTCGCACCGCCTACGGCCGGACATCCAGCCGAACCACCCGGTTTGCTGCCGGATCATGTTGATATCGCTGCCGGTGCTAGTGCCAGTTCACCCACTGGCGCCACATCTGTTCCACCCGGGGAACCCGTTAGTACAAGTACCAACCAGCAGCCACTGCACGAACCCGACGCATTACACCAACCGACGCCACCGGCCGGGCGCACGATGCAGGTCGGCGACAGCACGCGGGGCACTGTCCCGCTCACCGCCGAACAACGCGTCGACGTGCGTCGTCGCCTGTCCGCGCAAATGGGTGTCCCGGACGATAAGATTTTCTTCTCCGATACGATACCTACCTCGTTCGCACCGAACTTCGACATCATTGTGGTCGGGCCAGACCTCAACCCCATACCTGTCGCCGCACGTCCCACCGGGTTGCGCAACCCGGCCAACGCGGCACTGGAAGCCCAGGCGGTACTGGGACATGAAGCCATCGGCCACCGCGAAGCGTGGCTGGCGGGACAAACGCGCGAAGACGTGTGGCATGAAGAGATGCAGGCCAGCGCCCGCGCCGCCCTGCATACGCCCGACTTGCCGCACGAGCAGGCGCAATTACTGATGCAGGATGCCGCCGCTCGGCGACCGACCGGGCACGACGAGACTGTTTACGTTTTCACCGACCGCGTCGGCCCCGATGGAAAACCGGTGCCGGAGCCACGCGGCTCCGGCTCGGCGGGCTCCAGTGGTCCGCCGGCACCGGGCACTCGTCCGCAAGACGTGCTGCCCAAAGTGATGATCGATCCTTCTGTCATGGGACCAGCGCCTGCGGGCCGTGCTACGACGGCTGCAACACCTGCCACACCGGTTCCAGCGATGCCGTTGCCCGGCACCGCCGCGACGGCCGCAGCGCCTATGGCGAATACCCCGCGCGGCGGTGCAGGAACAACGCCCTCGGTCGTCGCACCGCGCTTGCCGCCCGCGCTGGCTGCGCCTCACCCTGCCGCGCCAACTGATGGCGCTCATGCAACCCCACCGTCAGGCAACGCTTTCGCGCGCGGCTTGCGCGAAGGGCTCGAACCCATCGTTATTCACGTCAATCCAGCCTATACGCCGCCGCCAGCGACACCGCAGCAAATCATCGATGTCCAGAACGAAATTCTCAGCCTGCTGGCGGCACGCGCCGAGGCGGAAAATGCAGCGGCGCGCATGGCAACGGAGCGCTCGCATCACCAGGCGCAACAGGCTCCCTTGGCACGTGCCCATCAGGAAATGAGCGGGGCGCAAACCGCCGTCAGTGCACATCAGGCGGCAGTGCAGCGACGTCAGCAAGCGAACGAGGCGCAGCAGCGACGCACAAATGAATCGGGCGCGACTCTGGCCGGCGCCCCCAATCGACTGGCCGGCCTGAGCGTTATCACCATCCCGCTGGGGCTGTTCCTCAACCTGACCCAATATGCGCATCTGTTGCCTGAAGGAGACGTGCGCAGCGGCATGATGAAAATGGATGGCGACAGCCGCAAGTTACTGGCCTCATTCGCGGAGATGGGGCAAAGCGTAGATACTGAGAATGCGGCGACGCCCGCACGACAACAAGCCGTAGCAGCCGATGCTGGCCGCCTTGGCAGCACGTCGCAGCAAGCCACGCCGACCCGCCAGGGGTTTGTCAGCGCCGCCGCCGGTGCGCAAGCTTTGCAGCAGGCCAATAGCGACCGTATCGCGCGTGCCGGCGCGGCCCATGCCGAGGCCAACGGGCAGGCGCAGGTACTCGGCAACGATGCCGAGCAACGCCAGGCAACCGTACAAACCTTGTCGCAAACCCTGCAGACTTGGGCGCAAGCTCACAAGGCGCAACGGCAAGCTGCCTTGCAAACCACCGCCGCACGCATCGAAGCACAAGGCGGACATGTCATCCAGCGTAGCGAGGGCTGAGCATGCAAACCACCGAGCAACGTTTGCGCCATGCCCGCGAACAAGGCGATCCGAGCCCGCTTGCTTTTGCCCTGGCCGAACACGCCGAGTCCTTGGCTCAAAGCGGCCGCCTACGCGAAGCACGCGACCTGCTGGACGAGGCCGCGGCCTTGCATCAACAACTGCAGCATGACTACGACGAGGTCCGCTGCACTCACCTCGCCGCCACCATGTCACGTTTCATCGGCGATCTCGAAGGAGCTTGCGAGCGCGCCCGGCGAGCGCTCGAACGAGCGTCACCGAATACGCCAGAAGCCGTTTCCGCCGCGGCGGAACTGGCCGAAAGTCTGGGTGTACAAGGCGATGCGGAACTGGCCGCGGAGTATTGGCATCTTGCGATCATCCATGCCGAGGCAGCCGGTGCCTTGGCTACTTCCATCGCCGCGATGCAACGCCGCCGGGCGACGCTTTTGGCGGGCAACAAACAGTGGGCACCGGCACTGGATGCGCTATCCCAGGCAAGAGCGCTTTACCGCGCCCAAGGCGATGCCAGCGACGCCTTGCGCACACTTATTGAGATCGCCACGGCGCTCGGCCATCAAGGTCAAACCAACGAAGCAGACCAACGCTGGCACGAAGCCTGGGCCGATGCGCAAGCACAGAACGACCTGCAAGCGCTGTCCGATCTACGTCTGCTGCAAGCCAGCTTGCTGTTGCAAGAGAACGATCTCGGTGCCGCGCGCGAAGTGGCGGTGCATGCGCGACAAGCTGCCCTGGATGCTTCAATGCCGGTCAATTATGTGGCGGCCAGCATGATGATTTCCGAGCTGGCCGAGCACGTACACGCCGAGCTGGAAGCCTACGCCGCACTCGCCACCGGCTGGGCCACGCTAAGCGATTTGCTGGGCCGCGACGCAGCGGCGGAAACGTTTCGCCCTCCCCTGCAAGCCTTGCGTGGTCGTCTGGGCGAAGTGCGCTTTGCCGCCGCGAAACGCGCTTACGAAGAACAGCAACGGCAAGCGCGCGCAACGATTCATTAAGGGAAACCACCTTAGCCAACGGCCATGAACAGTCATTTCCATCAGCTAGGCGCCAGTCTGCGGAGCTGGTTGGCGCACCGCTACGACAGCTCTGCCATGGTCGAGCCCAGCGCCGCGGACACGGCCCAGCTCGGCGGGGCCGACACGTTTGTCGCCAGTGCCGGAAACCTGGCCGCGGCGCGGCATCTAGGCAACATTGGCGAGCCTGACGGCGCATCGACAAAATCGCGCTTCGACAACACCGAGCTCCCCCCACCATTGCGCATTGGCATGCCCGGCGGCCTGCATGAGCGCGAAGCCGAGCGCATGGCGCGCGCCAGTTTCAACGTAGACCGTGGCGGCACCGCGCACGACATGCCGGGGGCACCCACACCTGTGGGCAAGGCCGATACCGTGCACCTGCCCACGCTGGCCAGTGCCGAACGACTGCGCTCCCCCGCCTTGTTCGGCACACCCTCCGGTGGACAAGCGCTCGACGAACGTCAACGCGAACCCCTGGAACGCGCGCTCGGACATCGCCTGCCCGGCATGAGCCTTGCCGACGTGCGTATTCATGACGACGCCCATGCGCATGAGGCGGCACAAACGCTGGATGCGCGCGCGTTCACTCGCGGCCAGAATATTTTCTTCGGCGCCGATCGTTACTCGCCCGATACCAAGAGCGGGCGCCGCCTGTTGTTGCACGAACTGACTCACACCTTGCAGCAGCGCGGCCAGGCCGACCCACTGATTCAAGCGGATTTCCTCAAGGATTTCGCCGGACGTCAGGACGTACCCATTACCGACACCGCCGTGCAGCCTCCCGGCACCGTGCGGGTCAAAACCTACGATGGCACTTGGGTGTTTGCCCCCTACGGCATTTACGGCCCAGGCGATGTACCGGTGCAATATCAAGATCGCATCATGGAATCGGGCAAGGCTTTTCAATGGCGTAATCCCGGCGTATCGCTGGGCGCAGCCGTCGATGCCGAAATGCAGCGCATGGAAAATCAGGGCGAATTGACCGTACGCGACATGCGCGTTCTCTCGGAAAGCGCCGGCGCCAAGATGAACATCCGCGTTGCGATGGCGCGCGTGGGCGACGATTACCGCTTCGTCGGCTATGACATGTCGGTCATCTTCGGCGCGACCGATCCGGGCACCGGCAGCGTGATCAACGGTTTCGTCGAAACGGAAAAGGACACCACCAGCGGCGTCGGTCGCAGCCTGTTTGCCGATCGCGTGGTGCGCACTCTCAATAACGGCATTCCAACGATGCAACTGGAGGTTTACACCACCCAGCGCACCGGCGATTTTCATGCCCAGATATGGCAGACGATCGGGCGTCCGGGCATGCCCAACGAACGCGAAAAATATTCGATCGACACCCGCGACATGCTGCGCATCGCGCTGACCTGGAGCGATGCGCTATCGGTTGAGCAACGTGGCGAACTGGTGCGCCTGGCAACAGCGGAGGCGGCACCTACCCCACAGCAAGTGCAAGCGGCACTCGCCAGCAGTGAAGTGGGCAGCGGCAGCAACGCGCCCGGTGGGTTTTCACCCGGCGCGCTCGAAGCCATGCAAGGCCTGGCGCGCGAGGTCAACACCAACATGCGCAAAGCGGTGGAGCTGGAACGCTATGATCAGCTCAGCGATCCCGACACCATCGATCGCGTTATCGCAGAGAACGGCGGTTATGCCACCGTCGGCGGACGGCTCTATCGCGTCCAGCGCGAGGGTGCGCAAACCCGTTACAGCGAGCTGCACCCGATTGCCATTCGTACCCTGGTCGCTCCCGGTGAAAGCATCACGCAGGGGCCCGCGCCGGCGGCCAAAAACGTCGACGCGCTCAATACCCCCGCCTCACCCGAGGCAAAGCAAGAGTCGGTGGCGCAGGCGAAAGAAGGCGATGTCGTCGTGGTGCCGTTCACCACGTTTATCGAAGCACGCGATGCCGGCACTGGCCGCGTACTGTTCGGCATCCAGGAAAATCAGCGTTGGTATCGGCTGGAAGCCGGCGAAGGCAAGCGCCTGCAATTCGATCCGCGTACCGGCGAGCAACTCATCCCCACCGGTATGGTCAGCCCCACGGGGCAGCCGCTGCTGGCACGCACCTGGGATCCCGAACCCTATACCCCTGCGCAGATGCGGCCTAGCGGCGTGGCCCAAGGCGCCGTGGCCGCAGGCGGTATCTTCGTGGTGCTCAACGAGCTCCTTGGCCCGATCGGGGCAGGCCTGCAGCTGCAGCGCGGCAATATCGCCCGCGGACATGCGGAAATCTCCTTCTGGAATGCCCTGGGCGCCAACCCGCGTACCGGCGTCTGGGACGGCATCGACCGCAAGCCGGCCCCTGAAGGTCAGAAACCCGATACCGCGGTGTTCGGTCACATGTTCTATCCCTATGTTGCCGACATCGATGCCGATAGCCTGCGGCCGAATATCGCGATGCGCGTCGGCTCGTATACCGAATTTCAGTCCCTGCTGGCGGTCGGCAAAAGCCTCGGTGCGATTCAGGAAACCGACGGCAAGTTTTTCGCCGTCGCCAACCACATGACAGCGGAAGCGGTGATTCGCTACGACATTACCGAAGCGGTGAATCAAGCCCGGCTATCGACCCTGGCCCGCGCCGAATCGGACATGCGCAATGAACTGGCCGCGATGCCTGCCGCGCAGCGCAGCGGCAAGATGTTCACCATGAACGCAGGCGCCGCGATCTACCGCTCCGAACAAGGCTCTCAATTCATCCGCAATGCCGCCGGACAAATGGGGCCTTCGCCGATGGTGCGTGAAGTCGGCCGGCGAACCAGCAACGTCATTCAGTACCTATGGACGGGCTATGCCGGCACCCGCGTGCAGGTGGCCCCCGCCAACGCCGATGCTTATCGGGCGGCGGCCTACGCGCAGTACCCGATCTACCGGCCTATCGACGATGTCTGGAAAGAAGTCAAAGACGCCGGCCGCAGTGTCACGCCGGGCGCACTGCCCGGATGGTCGGAAGATCCGCTCAATGCTTTCAGAGCCGGTCCAGGCGAAGGCAAGACCACCGGATTCGGCACCACCGACTACGTACGCGACCCCGAAAACCGCGGCCAATGGACCATCGCCACAGGTGAGCTGAAAACCTTCTGGGTATCGGCCAGCGATCTCACCGCTGTCGACGATAAGGCGCTGCCGAAGGATTGAGCTATGAGCCGTGCTGTTCGCGATTAGTGGGCTCTGATCCGGTTAGCTGCCGACGGCCGTTTCTGCTCTCAGAGTTCCCCGGCTCCCTTGCGCAGCCAGGAATCGATCAGAGATTTCTCGTAGCGCAACGTGTCCTGATCGGTTGCAGAGTTGCGGCTGAGAAAGGCTGCGTCTCGCAGCTTGCGCTGGCCCTCGCGCAGCACCTTGCCGTCGGCGCCGTACAAGGTGAAGTCCAGGTCGATGCGCGGCGGATAAATGTCCTTGATGACACGCACGTCATCGAAGCGAGGTCCGTGCCAGGGCTCGTATTCGCCAGCACGCTTCACATCGGTCACTTCGATGTCCAGCCGCTGGCCTGGCGCCAGGATGCGCGAGGCACGTTGGACGATATAGTCCTTGAGCGGTTTCAGATAATCGTCGGCATCGATCAGGTGCATCCCGAAACTGCGCTTTGCCTCGGTGAAGTGCTGAGGATCCTTGTAGCGCACGTTGACGTTGTCCGGCTGTGTCGCCGCCCAGGCCATGAGGGAGGCGAGAGCCAGGCAGGCAGCGCATAGCAGGCGGAACAGCGGGGAAGATTTCAAGGCGGGCCTCCCGGAATGGAACGGGGTTCAGTATACGTCCGGGCCAAAAGGCAGGTCAGAAAACCGCCGCCTCAATGGACTTCCTCCGTCGCCATTAGCAGAGCCCTTAAAGCCTGGCCTTCCCGAACAAATCCGACGCGTTGACGCCCAAGCCATCTGCAACCCGCAGTAGGGTATCGAGCGTGATGTTCTTCTCGCCGCGTTCGATGGCTGAGTAATAGGCTCGATGCATGTCGATCTGGTCAGCGAAGCGATCCTGGCTCAGCTTGGTAGCTTCTCTGTACGTGCGTATGACAGCACCAAGGCGCTCGACGGGTGATGGCTTTTCCATGCGGATAAGCATGGCACTTGCTACTTTCAGCTCTACTACCTTATAAAGAGTCTACTTATAAGTATATTTCGAATGCGCGAGAGGTTGGCCTGCCGCAAGGTCGTCCGAAGTATTCGCAATATGTCCGTTTCGACGGTTGTTCAGTTCACAAGGAGTGATGAGCCATGGAAAAGAATCAGGTCGCCGATCTGTGCTATCACCTTCCCGAAGCCGCCCATGAACAGCTCTGCCATACACGCGACGAGATCCGGCTGCTGGCCGACCTCACTGCGCGCATCAGCGACGAAGCAGACCATCTACAGCTCTCGCCCAACGCCCTGGCCCGGTGCTTCGATCGCCTAGCCGACCAGCTGGCCGATGCCTTGCACGAAAGTTTCTGGCCGTCGATGCGTGACCGGACTGGGCAACCGGCAAGGTGCTCTGATTCTGAAGTATCGAGACGCCAATCCTACGAGAGGCGGGAATCAGCTTCGCGGTAGAACCCAAGCCTCCCACAGAAACGGGAGTCAGAGTCGACTTTCTAAAAGTGCGCTCTGACCCCGGTTTCGGAAGCGCGGCACGATCGCTATCCCGCGTCTGTTTGTCGGCTTTCCGAACCTGCCTCGAGTGGAAAACCAAGGCTTAACGGCGTATAGCACTCTCTTCCGCATTGGACGTCTGAAGGCAGCTCTCAGAAAGCCGCGCAATGGTCCAATTCCAACATCCCTCCGTCAAAAGCGCCATACATAAGTCCACCCAAAACGGCAGCCTCGTTGCCGATGCGCAAAGTACCACGGTCAAGAGAGACCACAACCTCCCGCCCGCTCATCAGCTGCACATCGATATGACTGGCCTCTTCTAGCGTCACATGTTCGAATGATTTTTTGTCGTGGAAATAATCCACGCTCTTGATCCGATCGCCATTTTTAATGATGGCAAATTGTCCGACGATGGCGTGATCCAATATATATGCTTTCGCAGTTTCTTTACTTGTCAAGCTTTTTATGAAAGTTGCCTGACCTGCCTCGCAGGTAGAATCCCTTGGAACCAGAAAAGTAACGTACTTGTTGTCAAAGTCCGCCATCGTCGCATCGCTTGTCGACAAAACATGGGCAAACATTTGGACCCTATCGTAGGACTTGATCATCGATAGAGTGGGCTTCTCAGGAGGTGAGTTGCCGACAGCAGCAGCGCAAGCAGCGAATACACTCACAAATATCCCAGCAGCAAAAAACTTTTTGCCTTCCATTTCTAGCCTCCTCAGCCTATTACTTAATAGTAGGTCCCAAAAAGACGGAGAGACGTTATGAGCTCTCCGCCACATTAATTAATTCGTTCCACCACCATTGTGATAATTTTCGAGGAAGACTTGGCTATAGCTTCTTCCGTCCGGCACATGTTCGTACTGGCCGTACACTTTACCTATTTGTACTGCAGCGTCATTTGTATAGTAGGCATTTGCTACAACCCGGGCGTACTGCGCATCATATAGAGGAAGCGTATCCGGTTTGTCCGCACTCGCCACGCCAATGTCGCCACCATGAGCCGTTAGTATGTCGTTTCGAACCTGCTCATTGCTGAGCGTCGCATACCCCTCTGCTGTCAAGTAGTCGCTGACGTACTGCTGCGACGTTACCTTGTGCGGGTCGTCCCATACGCGGTGGTCGATGTGCGACAGCTCGTGGGATAGCTGCTCAACAATCGCAGCCGGGTTATTTTGGTAAGCAGAATCAATATGAATGGTGCCTTCAACGGTGCTCGTTGCCGAGTACGCACAGCTGCTGCCATTGGCCGAGAAGTCAAATTGCCAGTTGTACGTCGCGGTGGCATTTGCGATTTCCTGGGCCAGAGTTGGTGACATCTGCGCATAGGTAGTCAAATCGACGCCCAACTCAGCCTTGATGCGTGCAACTCCGCTCGCTTGTGATGCTGAAAGCGCACCACCAGAACTTCCAGACGACCCACCACCACCACCGCTCGGTGGGGGTGTGGCGCCACCGCCACCGCCACCGCCACCACCACTCGGGTCCGGATGAACGGTAACTCCCCCTAAGTCCACTGGGGGTTCAGGAACAAGGCCCCCGGAAACAAATCGCATTTCGTCTTTAAGAAGTTCGCGCATCTTGATGTCCTTTGCAAAATGTGTGATTGGAATTTTATTGTGAGGAAGCCCCCTCCGAACGCAGGCTTCCATCCCTACTGCTGACGTTTTAGTTCTCGCACCTCTCCCTGTGTAACCAACATGATTCGATCGGCCGAACTGATTGTTTCCACACGGTGCGCCACGATCAGGCGAGTCATTCCCGCTCTTGAAAATTCCTCGCTGCACCGTTGCTCGGCGGCCGGATCAAGATGGCTGGTCGCCTCGTCGAGAACGGCAATGGCAGGATTCCTGTAAAAAAGCCGCGCCATCCATAGCCGCTGTTGCTGGCCACCTGAGAGCGCAGAACCCATGTCACCGACCCGGGTGCGGTAGCCCATCGGCATAGCCATGATGTCGGTATGAATCTGAGCCCGCCGCGCCGCATCGATGACTTTGTCCATCGATGCTCCGTGCTCGAAAAATGAGATGTTCTCCTCGATGCTGCCGCCAAAGAGCCGGTCGTCCTGCATCACGCTTGCCACGATGTCGCGGTAGGCGTTTTTCCCTAAGTGTTTAAGGTCTATTCCACCAATTCGGAGGGTTCCCGTCTGCGGTTCAAGTAGACCGAGGGCGAGTCTCGCAATGGTGCTTTTGCCACAGCCAGAGGGGCCGACAAAGACCACCGCTTCACCCGCTTCGATGCGGAACGAACAGTTGCGAAGCACCCACGGTTCGCCATCTGCATAGCGAAAGCTCACCTGGTCAAACTCAATAGAGGCGGTCGGTGCAGGCCCGCGGTATACCCCTTCCGTGTGAGGCTCAGCAGCCGTGAGCGCGATGTCGGCCAGTCGCTCCGTCTGCAAATGAAGCAGGCGGTATTGCATGACGTAGTCAACTAAGCTTGAAGCGCGTGACGTGAACTGGTCGGCATACGCCACAAAGGCCATCAACGAGCCGGCTGTGAATTCTCCCCGCAGTGCAAGCCAGGCACCCAGCCACAACACTGCAATCCGCTGACCGCCCGAAACCAGTCCGTGCATCGAAGAAAACACTAGGTTGAGTTTCTGGACACCCACCGACGTGTTGAGCGATTCGGCAACCGTATTGAGATACACGCTCGTTCGTCGCGCACCCTGGTTGTAGAGCCGGAGAGTCTGGCTGCCCCGGACCGACTCCATGAAGGTCGTCTGCTGTTTCGCATTGACCACAATCTGGCTCAGGTTGGCTTCTTTAAGAGATGAGAAATACAGCGCTCGGAGAGCCGTATAGAGTAAGACGCTAAAGCCAATGACGAAGGCAAGCTGTGCGTTATAGGCAAAGAGCACACAGAGAGTTATGAGCGCCATTAGGCCGTCGAGGAGACCCCCGACGAACTGACTGGTCAGCGTCTGCTGGATAGAGGTCACCGCGTTAAAGCGGGAGACGATGTCACCTAGGTGCCGCTTGAAAAAATATTCTTGGGGAAGCCGTAGAAGATGTTGAAACACTCGCCCTGTCCAAGACAGATTGAACTGGGTACCTATCCAAACGAGCAACCACGTTCGCATGGCGGTGACCGCCGTTTGCAGCAAGAGCAGAATGAGGAAGCTGATACCGAGCATGCCGAGAAGCTGATGGTCTCCATCAGCGAGCACTTGGTCGACCACCAATTGCAAAAATTGAGGGGAGAGAAGAGCAAAGAGCTCAAGGACAAGGGCTAGGCAGAACACCTGCACCAGCCCTTTCCTGAGTCCACGGATGGAGCCGCCGAGGGAGCGGATGGAGACCGGGGCGCCTGGCTTTTGCCTGCGAAAGTCCGGCCCCGCGGAGAGCTCGACGGCCACCCCAGTGAAGTGCTCCCCGAACGCATCGAGGTCAATAGTACGGATACCTACAGCCGGGTCATAGAGCGTCACTCTGGACCTGCCGACCGAGGCTAGCACCACGAAGTGGTCGAGATCGACGTGGACAATACAGGGGAGTTTGAGCTGACGGAGCTCGTCGAGCTCCAGCCGAACTGCACGCCCTGCTAGTCCCATCGTCTGCGCCATGTCCATTAGCTGCAGCAGCGTGACACCCTTTAGGGAAAGCGAGAAGCGGCGGCGGAGATCGGCGAGACTGGCATACGAGCCGTGCCAGCCTGCAACCATCGCAAGGCAGGCTAGCCCGCACTCGGATACCTCGGTCTGGCGTACCAGCCGCAGGCGACGACGCAGGCCAAAGCTCAACAACTTGCCGGCATCGTCCGGCCCCTCGAGCGCATCCGGTAACATGCTCAAGGGCGCGCTTCCATCAGTCGCTGTCTTGCCCCGAACAGCGGCTCGAAGAGCCATTCGAGCAGGGTGCGGCGGTCAAGCATCAAATCGGCCTCGACCGCCATGCCGGGCAGAAGATTCTGGGGTTTTCCGTAGGCGTTGATATGCTGGGCATCAATGGCGACACGGATGCGGTAACGCGACTGACCATCATGGGGCTGCTCACCGGCGATAGTCGCCGCCTCGCTCACTGTTAGCGCGCTCCTTGAGACTTGGGCGACATGCCCGCCCTGGATGCCGAATTTTTGATAAGGAAACGCCACGAAGTGCAGCTTGACCGGCGTCCCTATGTGAACAAAGCCGATGGCAGAACTGGGCACCAGAAGCTGGGCTTCCAGTGGAGAGGCGGCGGGCAGCAGGGTGAGAAGCGGCTCCCCCACTGTGACGGTTTGCCCGCCCACAGCCAGCAACGAGGAGACTGTGCCATTGCTACTCGCCACCGTCGTAGTCAGTCGGGCCGCCTCGTTTTCAAGGATGGCCTGTTGCAACTGGGCACGCTGGCGGCGAAGTTCGTTGAGCTTGTTATCGGAGTCAATGGGCAATTGGTCGAGCTGGCTTCGCACATCCGACAGCTGACGTTCCGCGTCGGTCTTTTGGCGCATCAGCACCTCGGTCTGGGCCTTCGAGTCCAGAGTTTGAGCTTCCTGCTGCTGGATTTGCAGCTGCGAAACGTAGCCGCTCTTGACGAGCGGCCTGATGCGCTCGAGTAGAGAGACATAACTGGCAGTCAGTTGGCTAGACAGTGACAGCTGTCTGCGGTATTGGTCCAACTGGCGAAACAACAGATCTTCGCTTCGGCGCAAGGCCTGCTTTTTTTGGGTGCCGAGTTGCTCAACCCCCTTCATCTCATCAGTGAGTTCTGCTTCCTGTTCCTTAATGCTCTTTGTGACACCGGAGCTGGTATTCCCAAGCGCTTGGCTACTTTTTTCCCCCGAGATGCGCAATAGGGCTTGCCCCCGGATTACGGTGTCCCCCTCCGACACCAGGACTTCAGTGACCGTGCCGCCCTCCCTTGCCGCGACCTTGACCAGCCCCGCCTGCGGCACAAGCGTACCTATAGCCCGCTCCCGGCGCGTGTAATGTCCAAAGATCAGCCATAACACGATGAGCGACGCAGCAAGCACAGAGCCAGCTAAAAACAGTGTATGGGAAGGAGGGGATGCAATGCTGACGGGGCCGAAGCCCGACTGGCGATGGGCGACCAAGGACTGGTTACGAAAGAGCGGAGGATCCATTCAGGCCTTCAGTACATCCATGTATGAAAATTGAGTTGACCATCGGTCAGAAATTAGCGTGCCATCGCCGTCACTACGCCAAGATAGGGTAAATGAGTGCAACTGTCACTTTCTGCGCGTGCTGGTCGCCATCTGCGCCAATGGATCGCGACAGAAACCTGCAGCCACAGGCCGAAGGCTCGGGCGGAGGTGGGAGCCGCTGCCATCCTGGATCGTCTGATCCACAGCAGTGTCAGGCTGACCCTGAAAGGCGAGTCGATGCTAAATAGCGGGCTCTGACCCATTAGGTATCCACGAAATGGCGACCCCTGTTTTGGTTTCTCGCTGTCCTAGCTGTTGACTATGTTCAGTGCGTCCTGACAAAACGCGTTATTTCCAGTATAGGCCCGGACGAGCAACTTATTATCAAAAGAAATAAATTTCCACTTACTTTTCCAAACACCGTATGCATACCACGACTTACCTCTTTCGTAAGTGCTAGATATTCTATTCATTGAATAATTTAGAGCGTCCAAGTAACTATTCTCGAGATCGCTTCCGCGAATATCTATCACAGTTCCTATGTGCACCAGCCAATCCGCCAAATGCTCATATTGATCCCAAGCCCCAAATTGATTGCAAAACCCGCGCTTTCGGGTAAGCAAGTCGCTAATCATTGAAGTGAATTGTCTCGAACCGAAATCGACGCCATTCACGTTGGCCGTCGCAAATATCTTGAAAAGGCTATCCCTCAGTTTGATGAAGTTATCGACCCACTGCTTTCGCCCAGCAATGACATCCGAGATATCCGCCTCCGCCTGAGCTAGCTGCTGCTTTGCTGCTGGCGCATCTTGGCTAATTTGATTTAAAAGCACATTGATTTCTAGATTTTCAAGAACGACCATGCCATAGGCCGCCTCGTAGTAATCCCGAATGTAAGCCGGAACAACCCCACGCGTAACGTAGAAAATATTTCCCCTACTAATCGATCTCATTCCATGATAATGAAGGTCGCTCAGGATGGCTTTCAAATTCGTGTCGCTTAAGCTATAGCCCAAAATAACGACTGTACTTTCATGCATTAACGTCAGCGTCTTTTGCGAAAAATAGCCTCCCTGATTAATAAATTGATAATAATCGGACGAGGTTGCGATGATAGAGGATGGACTTTCAATGGAGCCATGAACGTGAAATATTTGTATAGCGTCAGGCTTTCTAGCAATGGGCTTACCGGAATAATTCGTTACAAATGGAACTCCAGCGAGCGACTGCTGAACAAGGCTATCGTAATTTGTTGTTACCACGACAGTTGATTTATTATCAGATAAAAACCTTCTCAAGGATTCAGCCGCCCCATCTGAGAGGGTTATGCGCGAAATTAACTCGGCGAGAGAATCTTTGAAAGACCGGCCTTCCCTCAAGAAGGCGAGCTCAAGAATTTGTGCGCAATCTTCTAATGGATAAGTAGCGCGAGCCTGCTCTAGCTGAGCCTTTGCTTGTCCAGGATCATTTAGAAGATCACATAATTGCGCTAGGAGCTCTGCCCAGTCGGGAGACGTGCCCCCCGAAAGATTTTTTGAGAAGCCGGAACCCGTAAAAAGACACAATGCGTTACTTGCGGCTGCAAACGCTAAAGTCTGTTTGTAATCCATTTTTAGTGGCCTTGCCGAACTTATTCAAATAGCGGAAATGAGATCCACCAAGGCCCGAAAACTACTTAAAAATAGAAACCCGGACAGATATGCCGTTTACACCATTTCATGAAGGACAAAGATCGAGCGCTTAGACAATCCCGCCGTTACCCAATCGCCTATAAATTAAGCGAAGCATATAACATGCTGCTCTAAGCAAATTTAAAACAAGCCCAATTGGTTCGGATCGTCATCGTCTGGACGCTCGTCTTGCGAATAGCGAGCCTGGCCTCGCAACTCCGCATGCGCTAATTCGTAACCCTGCGCAAATGTAGAAAGCATCTCTATCTTTCTATCAGACGAAAGCCTCGGTATATCTCTAGCCTGGATTGCAGTCAAACGTCGAGGCATCTTGGAGCTTGGCGCACTAAAATCTAAGATTACAAAACGCGCGGCATCTAAATCGGGATCTTGAAGTAAAACATCGTCAACAATACTCACAAACAGCGAAAGGCGCTCCGCGGCCAATGGGTTGCTGCGCCAAAAGCTAAACCACGGGAAATGAATTTCGCCGTTTGCCCCGTAAATCAACGGGGGTTGAAAAGGGACCAATAAACCTCGCCCTACAGGATAGAAACGCTGCGCGACGCTCTGAACAAAATTTGCGGACACGCCTTCAAAGTGCTCACGAATCAGAGGCATGACTCCGAGAAAATTTTCGCGCACGTCTTCGCGTTTAATTCCCCGCCGGATGCCTTCTACTACCTGTTCGTAAGGAACCTTGAGCAGCAGTAAATCACGAACTGCTCCGTATAGCGGGTCGTAGCTAAAGGTCGGTCCATGCTTCGTTAAACCAATCAACACCTTTTTGATAGCACCTGAATCAGGCTGCCAGATGCGCGAGAGGTGTTGAAGCGACGGAACCTTTAGCTTAGCCATTTTACCCCACCTCATTTGGAGAGAGTGATGCTCGCCCCGAAGAGTAATATCGAACTATTGCATCGTTCTCGATTGCCATCCCTGGGTTCACTTTCCCACCATGATTCCAAGCCAGGTCCCAAGGCGCACCTTTGGCATGGCTTATATCAACTAAATTTCCGGCACTTATACTGCTGTAAACCATTATAATCTTGCGAAGAAACTGCTCCGTGTCATTGTCGAATTGATAATCGGCAATTTCTAGAACCCCAGTTACCACGTTCACTTTCTTAGCGCGTGAAGTGATTGGATCGCGTTCAAATGCCTTAAATTCCCGATACAAATATTGAAGCACTGGACCAAACTGCCATGCTTCAAATCTTTGCTTTATTAAGGGTTGACCCAACTTAACCAACGACCATACGTGGCAGAAGTAGATGATTTTCTGCAATGCCAAATTAGTTATTGGTCGCTGCTCAGCTTCACAGACATCTAGGACAAAGTTAGCGACTGCTCGGCCATCCATGTTCATGACAAGCTCACCCGCACTTCGAATACCCACAATTCAAACACGTCTGACACCCATCCATCAGCACCAACGCCTGCGTATTGCACTTCACGCACAGCGTGGCACCCGGTGGGAAACCGGAGTCGTTGATCTCGCTCTTGGCGCTGGCAGCCGCGCTTGCCTCAGTGTTTTTTTTTGCCCCGGCCGCCTCATAGGCAGCGCGCTTGTCGGCAATCAGCTGGCGCGTGGCGGCATCCATCTCCGGATCATGGATCAGGCCGATGTTCTTCATGTGCTGTTCGATCACCGCGCCGATCTCGGCGACGATGCTGGGCATGTAGACGCCACCGGCCTTGAAGTAGCCGCCGCGCGGATCGAACACGGCTTTCAGCTCTTCCACGATGAAGGTGACGTCGCCGCCCTTGCGGAACACGGCGGAGAGGATGCGGGTGAGCGCCACGATCCACTGGAAGTGGTCCATGTTCTTCGAGTTGATGAAGATCTCGAACGGGCGGCGCAGTTCGTGCGGGGTGCCGGCGTTGAGCACGATGTCGTTGATGGTGACGTACAGCGCGTGCTCGAACAGCGGCGACTTGACCTTGAAGGTGGAGCCGACCAGGGTCTCGGGGCGCTCCACGCTTTCGTGCATCTGGATCACTTCGGCGCGCGGCGCTTCTTTCGGCGCGGCGGCGGTGACCGGGTTGGCGGCAACCTTGTCTTCGGGTTTGACCACGTTGTAGCCCGTGATCTTCTTTTCGATCTTGATCGCCATGGTGTTCGCTTCTTCTTAAAGTGTTGATGCCGGAATGGACGCGGCGTGGTGCGAAAAACATGCGGCCCGGCGCATGGCCGGGCCGCATGCGGTGTTGCTTACTTCCGTTTTGCGGCGGCCTTCTTGCCGGCAGCAGCCTTTTTCATCGCTGGCTTTGCCGACTTGACGCTCGCCTTCTTGCTGGCAGTGGACCTCTTTGCCGTCTTGGCGACGGCTTTCTTGCTGGCGGACTTCTTCGCTGCCGCCTTCTTCGGTGCGGCCTTCTTGCTGGCCGACTTTTTGCTGCTGACCTTCTTTGCGACCTTGGCGGCTTTCTTCTTCACCACCTTGGCGACTTTCTTCGCGACCTTCTTCACCGCTTTCTTGGCGGCGGAGGTTTTCTTGGCGACCTTCTTGACCGCCTTCTTCACGGCTTTCTTGGGCGCGGCTTTTTTCGCTGCAGCCTTCTTCGGTGCGGCTTTCTTGGCCACCTTCTTGGCGGCGGCCTTCTTCACGGTTTTCTTGGCAGCCGCTTTCTTCGGCGCAGCCTTTTTCGCAACGGCCTTCTTCGGCGCAGCTTTCTTGGCGGCTGCCTTTTTCGGTGCAGCCTTCTTGGCCGCAGCCTTCTTCGGCGCGGCTTTCTTTGCTGCAGCCTTCTTCGGCGCTGCCTTCTTGGCCGGAGCGGCTTTCTTCGATGCCGGCTTCTTCACCGTCGGTGCGGCAGCCACAGGCGCAGCCGGTACGTCGGGCAGCACCGGCAGGACGACGACGGGTGCGTCGGTAACGACCGGTGCGGCGATGCTGTTCACTTCAAATTCGTTGTCGATGGACATGCTGGTGTTCCCCTCCGATGGACTGCTTGAGTTGTCGTGCGCGGGTGACGCACGGCGGTTCAGAACTTGCCGTAGTAGCCTTCCTTCAAAGCATCGAAGAGGTTGGCGGCGGAATGCATTTCGCCGTCGTATTCCACTTGCTCGTTGCCTTTCAGTTCGACAACGCTACCGTCTTCCAGCTCGAAGCGGTAGAGGGTGCTTTCAAGATCGGATTCCTTGACCAGCACGCCCTGGAATGCGGCGGGGTTGAAGCGGAACGTGGTGCATCCTTTCAAGCCCTGTTTGTAGGCGTAGAAATAGATGTCCTTGAAGTCTTCGTAGGGATAATCGGTGGGCACGTTCGCGGTCTTGGAGATCGACGAGTCGATCCACTTCTGCGAGGCGGCCTGGATGTCGACGTGCTCTTTCGGGCTGATGTCGTCGGCGGAGACGAAGTAGTCCGGCAGCTTGTTGGCGGCCTCGTCGGTGAACACCTTGGCATCGGCATTGATCAGCGCGCGGTAGGCGAGCAGCTCGAAGCTGAGCACCTCGACCTTTTCCTTCGACTTCTTGCCTTCGCGGATCACGTTGCGCGAGTAGCTGTGCGCGAAGCTCGGCTCGATGCCGTTGCTGGCGTTGTTGGCGAGCGACAGCGAGATGGTGCCGGTCGGCGCGATCGAGCTGTGGTGGGTGAAGCGCGCGCCGGTCTCGGCCAGCTCGGCGACCAGGTTCGGCGCCACGCTGGCGATGCGCTGCATGTAGCGCGAGTACTTCGCGTGCAGCACGCGGCCGGCGATGGAGTCGCCGACCTTGTAGCCGTCGGTGACCATTTCCGGACGCTTGCGCAGCATGTCGCCGGTGACGGTGAAGTCGCGCAGCAGGATCGGCGCGGCGCCCTTCTCCTTGGCCAGCTCCAGCGCCATTTCCCAGCCGGCTACGGCCATCTCGCGCGACACTTCCTCGGTGAACGCGACGGCCTCTTCGCTGCCGTAGCGATGCTTCAGCATGGTCACGGTGGAACCGAGGCCGAGGAAGCCCATGCCGTGGCGGCGCTTGGACATGATTTCGTTGCGCTGCTGCTCCAGCGGCAGGCCGTTGATCTCGACCACGTTGTCGAGCATGCGGGTGAACACCTTCACCACTTCGCGGTACTCGTCCCAGTCGAAGCGCGCCTTCGGGCCGAACGGATCGCGCACGAAGGTGGTGAGGTTGATCGAGCCGAGCAGGCACGAGCCGTACGGCGGCAGCGGCTGTTCGCCGCAGGGGTTGGTGGCGCGAATGTGCTCGCACCACCAGTTGTTGTTCATCTCGTTGACCTTGTCGATCAGGATGAAACCGGGCTCGGCGTAGTCATAGGTGGACACCATGATCATGTCCCACAGATGCCGCGCACGGATGTGGCTGTAGATCTTGCAGGCGACCAGGCCGTCTTCGCGGTCGACGTAGTTCTCGTGGGTCGGCCATTCGCGCCAGACCACCTTGGTCGGATCGTTGACGTCGATCTCGTCCTTTTCCTTGACGTGCACCGGGAATACCAGCGGCCAGTCCTGGTCGTGCTCGACCGCGTCCATGAAGCCGTCGGTGATCAGCAGCGACAGGTTGAACTGGCGCAGCCGGCCGTCTTCGCGCTTGGCGCGGATGAACTCTTTCGCGTCCGGATGGCTGATGTCGAACGTGCCCATCTGCGCGCCGCGACGGCCGCCGGCGGAGGACACGGTGAAGCACATCTTGTCGTAGATATCCATGAACGACAGCGGGCCGCTGGTATACGCGCCGGCGCCCGACACGTACGCGCCGCGCGGGCGCAGCGTGGAGAATTCGTAGCCGATGCCGCAGCCGGCCTTCAGGGTGAGGCCGGCCTCGTGCACTTTCTCCAGGATGTCGTCCATCGAATCGCGGATGGTGCCGGAGACGGTGCAGTTGATCGTGGAGGTGGCCGGCTTGTGCGCCAGCGCGCCAGCGTTGGAGGTGATGCGGCCGGCGGGAATCGCACCGCGGCGCAGCGCCCACAGGAAACGCTCGTACCAGTGACCGCGCAGCTCGTCGCTGACTTCCACATCGGACAACGCGCGCGCCACGCGCTGATAGGTGCCGTCGATGGTGGCATCGACCGGCTCGCCGGACTTCGCCTTCAGGCGGTACTTCTTGTCCCAGATGTCATACGACGCGGGTTGCAACGGGATTTCCACGACGGCATCACGACCTGTGGCTGGATGGGTGGCTGGCGCACGCACTGTGCTCATCGGCTTCCTGACCTCTCGGCGTGGCCTTTCGGCCACGTTGATTTTTATTTATTTGATACGACGATGTCGCTCACGCTCTCCGCAACAACCAAGCGGCCGCGAGGATTGCCCTCCCGACCATATACCGCTTGTTTCCGACGGCAGCGACTCCCCCTCAAGAGTGCGATGGTCGACACCAGTACTTGTCTCGGTGCTGGTACTTGAACACAAGATGTTGTGGTTGCTATCGGATAGGCAAGTTAACCCTGACGTCGCTGGTTGTAAAGTCCCTTCGACAAGATTGGCTGCATGGAACCGCTGCGCCCCGCTCCGGTCGAACCAGCGCCGCTTTCGCTGTCCATAAGGAGGACGCCATGTCGCAGCAGCATTCCCGTCTCTGGCCCTGGCTGACCGGCCTGTGTGCCGCCGTGCTTATCGGCGTGTTGCCGGGCATCGGCCATGCCGCCACCTTGCCCGCGGCGGTCGACGGCCAGCCGATGCCGTCGCTGGCGCCGATGCTGACGCGGGTGACCCCGGCGGTGGTGAACATCTCGACCAAGACGCGGGTGCCGGTGCGCGATGCGTATTTCGACGACCCGATGGTGCGCCAGTTCTTCGGCCTGCCCGCGGCGCCACGCGAGCGGGTCGAGCAGAGCCTGGGTTCGGGCGTGATCGTGGATGCGACGAAGGGCTACGTGCTGACCAACAACCATGTGGTTGGCGGCGCCGACGACATCAACGTGACGCTGCAGGACGGCCGCACGTTCAAGGGCAAGCTGATCGGCACCGACCCGGACACCGACGTGGCGGTGGTGCAGATCTCCGCACAGAACCTGCAGGCGCTGCCGCTGGCCGACTCGTCCGGCTTGCGCGTGGGCGACTACGTGGTCGCGGTGGGCGATCCGTTCGGCCTCGGCCAGACGGTGACCGCCGGCATCGTCTCCGCGCTGGGCCGCTCGGGGCTGGGCCAGAACTCATCGGGCATGGGGGGCTATCAGAATTTCATTCAGACCGACGCCTCGATCAATCCCGGCAACTCCGGCGGCGCGCTGGTGAACCTGCGCGGCGAACTGGTCGGCATCAACACGATGATCTTCTCGCCGTCGGGCGGCAACGTCGGCATCGGCTTTGCGATACCTACCGACCTCACCGGCGCGGTGATGGCGCAGCTGCTGGCGCATGGCAAGGTGCAGCGCGGCAGCCTCGGCGTGCAGACCCAGGCGATCACCCCACGCATCGCGGAATTGCTGAAGTTGAAGGACAGCAACGGCGTAGTGGTCACCGGCGTCGGCGGCGACTCCGCTGCCGCGCACGCCGGCCTGCAGGCGGGCGACGTGCTGACCACGCTCAACGGCAAGCCGCTACGCAACGAGCAGGAACTGCGTAACGCCGAAGGTCTGCTGCCGCTGGGCAGCACGGTGCAACTGGGCGTATTGCGCGATGGTAAAACCCGCGCGGTCAGCGCCACGCTGAACGCGGAGAAACTGGCCAGCGTCGATGGTAGCCAGCTCGATGCGCGCCTCAGCGGCGTGCGCTTCAGTGACTTGAGCGAGAGTCAGCGCAGCCAGGGTTTCTACGGCGTGGCGATCAGCGCGGTGCAACCGGGCAGCCGCGCCGCACGTGCCGGCCTGAGCACCGATGACGTGGTGATCGGCGTCGGCAACCAGCGCATCACCGGCCTGCGCATGCTGCGCGGGTTGGCCAACGTGCATCTGCGCCAGCTGGTGCTGGTGGTCGCCGATGCCGACGGCAGCCGCTACGTGGTGGTCGAATAGCCATCGGATCGCCGCAAACCGTGGCACGGATCGCCTGTCGGCCGTGTCGCGGCGCACAGGATGGTCATTGCCTTCATGCAAATGCATGAAAGTGCTTGATGTTTTGTATTCAGGCCGATGGAATATCCTCTCCAGTTCACCTTCTGTGCGCCTGCAAGGCGGCATACTCGTGCCTTCACATCATCAAATCACGCCGGGGCTCCCCACCATCATGTCCGTCCGTATTACCCGCCTGCTGTCTGTCGCCCTGATCGGGGCCTGCTTCATCACTGCACCGGCGTTCGCCAAGAGCCATGCCAAGGCCAAGGCCAGCGCGCCCGCGAAAGGCCCCACCCTGATCTGGCGCGGCGACGTCGCCACCGCCAACGGTGTCGTCAACGATGTGGCGGCAGCGTGGGAAAAGAGCGGTCACGGCCACATCGAGCTGCAGCCGTTCAATACCGCCTCGGGCATCGACGCCGTGGCCATCGGTACCGCCGATCTGGCCGGCAGCGCGCGCGCCAGCGATGGCAGCGCGCAGAACGCGAACCTCACGTTCACCCCGGTGGCGTGGGATGCGCTGGTGATCATCACGCAGTCGTCCAACCCGGTCCGCGGACTCACGCTGAAGCAGGTGCACGACATCTACTACGGCAAGATCCACGACTGGAGCGAGGTCGGTGGCAACAGTGCGCCGATCGACGTGTACGCCGTGGCCAGCCCCGGCGACGGCGTGGAATACAGCCTGCGCGACCTGCTGTTCGGCCGCGCCAACCAGCCGGTCGCCGCGCCGCGGTTGTACGTCAACACGCGCAAGCTGGAAGAAGGCGTCTCGCTCAATCCGAACGGCTTCGGTGTCGCCACGCTCGCCGACATCAGCGGCAACTCGAAACTGAAGGCGATCCCGATCAACGGCAAGTCCGCCAGCGTCGCCAACATCGCCGACGGCAGCTACCCGCTGTTCACCCCGCTCTACCTGGTGACCAACCCGAACAGCCCGAAGGCCGCCTCGGTCCAGGCCTTCGTCGACTTCATGCAGAGCGAGCCGGCCAAGGCCGCACTGCGCAAGCACGCGGTGCTGCCGTACCAGGACGGCATTGCGCTGGCTTCGATGGACGACTCACGTCGCAGCACCATCCTCGCCGAAGTCGGCGCCCATGCCAGCCACGCCACCACGCCGATCTCGGCGCCGGGCGCGACCTACGCGGCTCGCGCCGCGGTGGCGCCAACCTCTCCCGATACGCTGGCGGCCAGGACAGCGCTGGAGAATCGTCGTGCCGATGCCAATGACACCGCCCGACTGAACAAGGTCAGCGGCAGTGTGGCCGACGTCACCGTCAGCAGCGCGGCCTACGCCAAGGGCAGCGCCACCACTGTCAGCCAGACCAGCGGCAAGGATTTTGGCAAGGTCTCCGCGGATGCCAGCCAGACCGGCCCGACGACCTACAAGGTGAGCAAGGGCGACACGCTGTCGACGATCGCCAAGCGGAATGCCGTCGAGGTGGCCCAGCTGCGCGAGTGGAACCACCTGAAGAACGACCAGATCAAGCTCGGCCAGGTGCTGCGCATCAGCAACCGCTGAGCCATGCCCAGCGTGCAGATACTCGCGCTGACGCTGGATCTGGATGACACCTTGTGGCCGGTGCTGCCGGCGTTGCAACGTGCCGACCAGGCGGTGGACGCCTGGTTGCAGCAACACCATCCCGACGTTGCACGCGCATGGCCGATTGCGGCCATGCGCGAGTTGCGCGACCAGGTCGCCGCCGAGCGGCTCGACCTGGCGCATGACTTCACCACTCAACGCCAACTCACCATGCGGCAGGCGTTTGCCGCCTGCGGCATCGCCGCGGCGCCGATCGAGGCGTTGTGGGAAATCTACTTCGCCGCGCGCAACAGCGTGGAGCTGTACCCGGACAGCCTGCCGGCACTTGAGCGGATCACTGCGCGCTGGCCGCTGGCGAGCCTGACCAACGGCAATGCCGACCTGCAGCGCATCGGCATCCACACGCATTTCGCCCACCACATCTGCGCGCGAGACAGCGGCGTGGCCAAACCCGATCCACGCATTTTTCTGGCCGCCGCCGAACGACTCGGCGTGGCACCGGAGCAGATCCTGCATGTCGGCGACGATCCGGTCATGGATGTCGTGGGTGCTCGCGACGCCGGCCTGCGCACCGCATGGATCAATCGCGACGGCCAGCCCTGGCCCGTCGAACTGGGCACGCCGCCCGAACTGGATCTGCGCGACATGACCGCGCTGGCCGACTGGCTCGACGCACACGACCCCTCCAGTTAAGCGAGCCGGCCATAGGCAAGCACCGGGCAAAACGCGCATCATTGTGGATTGATCGTCATGAATCCGGCGCGCTCCATGCCGCCGCCAGCCAGAAGGATTCCGCATGTCCGCCCTGATCGAACGCCAGCCCGGCGCCCGCCACAGCATCGCCATCGAGACCACCGATGCCGCGCACTACGCCGCGACCCGTCGCCGGCTCACCGCGGCGCAGCGGCGCTGGCTGAGCGACAGCGGCTTCGCGGCAACACCGGGTACTTTCGCGCTGCTGTCCGATCCCGCCGGCAAGCTGGTGCGCGTGCTGGCCGGCGTCGATCCGCGTGATCCGCTGACGGCACTCGCCGCACTGCCATGCAGCCTGCCCGACGCGAACTACCACCTCGCCGACGAAGGCGTGTTGACCGATCCGACCCAGGCCGCGCTGGGCTGGGCGCTCGGCGCCTATCAGTTCAACCGCTACCGCCAGCCGAAGCGCGCACCGGCCCGGCTTGCCGTCGCCGCTGTCGAGCTGCAGCAGCTGGCACCGCTGGTGCAGGCCACCGCGCAGGTACGCGACCTGGTCAACACACCGACCGAGGACATGGGGCCCAAACAGCTGGCCGAGGCGATCAAACAACTCGGCAAGACACACAAGGCGAAGGTGCGCGAGTGGGTCGGCGACGAACTGCTCAAGGCCAATTTCCCGACCATCCACGCGGTCGGCCGCGCCAGCCATCGCGCACCGCGACTGATCGAGCTGAACTGGGGCAAGGCCAGCGATCCCAGACTCGTCGTGATCGGCAAAGGCGTGTGCTTCGATACCGGCGGGCTCGACCTGAAAACGTCCGACGGCATGCGCTGGATGAAGAAGGACATGGGCGGCGCGGCGCACGCGATCGCGCTGGCCGGGTTGATCATGCAGGCGAATTTGCCGGTGCGGCTGACCCTGCTGATCCCGGCGGTGGAGAACGCGGTGGCCGGCAACGCGATGCGTCCGGGCGAGGTGATCACCACTCGCGCCGGTCTCAGCGTGGAGATCGACAACACCGACGCCGAAGGCCGCCTGGTGCTGTGCGATGCGCTCGCCTACGGCGCCGAGCAGCAGCCTGAACTGATTATCGACTTCGCTACCCTGACCGGGGCCGCCCGTGTCGCGCTGGGCCCTGACCTGCCGGCACTGTTCGCCAACGACGACACGATCGCCGCCGCCGTGCTGGCCGCCGGCCACACGGTCAACGACCCGCTGTGGCAGCTGCCACTGTGGCGGCCATATCGACGGATGCTCGATTCGTACCTGGCCGATTTCGCCAATGCCGGCGCGTCGCGTCACGCCGGTGCGATTACTGCGGCGCTGTATCTGGAACGCTTCGTGCCGGACACTGTGCCGTGGCTGCACCTGGACACCTACGCGTGGAACGACGCCGACCGTCCCGGCCGGCCGCGCGGCGGTGAGGCAATGGGTTTGCGCGCGATGTTCGCGTTCCTGCAGCAGCGCTATCACGACTGAGCCGCGCTCGCGTCAAGCGCGAGCGCACCACTCAAGCGCTGCCGGACAGGGTCGAGCCGAGACGTTGCAGGCGCTGCCGCCATGTGCGCAAGCCACGCACGATACGCGGCAGCATCCAGCACATCAGCAGCACGAACAGGCCGAGCAGGATCAGCAGCACCAGCGGATGCTGCCACATCAGATACAACCCGCCGAGCCAGCTGACGTCCTCGCCCACGCTGGCACCCCAGTTGCTGAAAGGCTCGGGCGAGGTATTGATCAGCGCGCGCGTACCGGCCTTCGTCAGATGCGTGCCGGCCACCAGCGCACCACCGAGCAGAGCCGCCGCGAATTGCGCACCGGCGCCGGAGTCCTTGAACACGCCCCACGCCAGCAAGGTGCCGATCGGGATGCGAATGAAGGTATGCACCGCATCCCAGACGCTGTCGAAGGCCGGCACCTTGTCGGCGAGGAACTCGCACAGCATCAGCACGCCGGATACCGCCAGCACCCAGATATCGGTCAGCGGCAGCAGTCCGTCCGGCAGATGCACATAGCCGAGCCGGCCCAGCATGCCGGCCAGGAAGATCGTGGCGTACAGGCGGATGCCGCTGGCCCAGGCGAGACCACCGGCGAGCGCAACGTTCGGCAACATGTCCATGCTGATCCTCGGATGGGAATGGCTGCAGACCGTGTTTACGCGCGATGCTACCGTCTGTCCACCGCCGCGCATTCCGGCGTACCGACGACGTGCAGCGCGGCATGACTTCTGGCGTTGTCGTGACGGCGCGAAAGATTGCATCCTGCCACTTCAACTTCCCGGAAGCATGCCATGCATCATCGCTTGCACCTGCTCACCCTCAGCGTGGCGCTCGGCCTCGCCGGTTGCACCAGCGTACCGGTCGCCAAGACCGTCGCACCGACCCAACCAGCATTGACGGCGCAAACGCTGAACTCGGGCGGCGTGATGCCGGCCGAACAGGCGCGCGTGCATTTCGATCATGCCGACCTGCACTTCACGATCGACCCAGCCACGCAGAGCATCGACGCCAGCGCCACGCTGAGCTTCACCGCCAAATCCGCCACCGACGTGCTGCTGCTGGATCTGGATCGCAACCTGCCGATCAGCGCGATCGATCTGGATGGCCATACGCTCGTCGCCAGCGCGTGGAGCAACCCGGACGGACGGCTGCGCATCCAGCTGCCCGCGTCGCTTGCCGCCGGCGGCAAGGCTCGTGTGACCGTGCGCTACGGCGGCAAGCCGCACGTGGCGAAGAACGCGCCGTGGGACGGCGGCTTCGTATGGAGCCACACCGCGGACGGCCAGCCGTGGATCGCCAGCGCGGTCGAGGGCGAGGGTTGCGACCTGTTCTGGCCGTGCATCGACCAGCCGCAGGGCAAGCCCGACCTGGTCGACACCTGGGTGACCGTGCCGAAGACGCTCGCCGCTCCCGGCAACGGCGTGCTGGTCGGCATCACCGAGGAAGGTGATCGCCATACCTATCACTGGCGCGTCAAGCATCCGACTACCTACGCGATCTCGATCAACGTCGGGCCTTTCGATGAACTCAAGGCGGACTACAAGAGCCGCTACGGCAATACTATCCCGATGCAGTTCTGGTATCTGCGCGGACACGAGGCGCAGGCGAAAGAGCTGTTCGCCGGATTCCCGCGCATGTTGGATTTCTTCGAGCAGCAGATCGGCCCGTATCCGTTCGGCGACGAGAAAATGGGCGTGGTGGAAACACCACATATGGGCATGGAACACCAGACCCTCAACGCCTACGGCAACAATTACCGGCAGGATGGCTACGGTTACGACCGGCTGCTGCAGCACGAGTTTGCGCATGAGTGGTTCGGCAACCAGGTGACCAATGCCGACTGGGACGACATGTGGCTGCACGAGAGTTTCGGCACCTACATGCAACCGCTCTACAGCCAGTACCTCAACGGCGACATGGACTATTTCAGCTGGCTGCACCAGCTGCGCCTGATGCTGCGCAACCATCATCCGATCGTCTCCGGCACCAGCAAGACCGAGGAACAGGTCTATGACGAGACGGCCGGTCCTGGCCAGGACATCTATAACAAGGGCGCGCTGATGCTGCATTCGCTGCGGCAGCTGATCGGCGACAAGGATTTCTTCACGAGCATCCGCTGGCTGGTGTATGGCCGGCCGGATCCTAAGCCGGGCAACTTCAGCCCGCGCTACGCCAGCACCGACGACTACGTCGCGATCGTCGACAAGGTGACCGGACGCGACCTGCGCTGGTTCTTCAATGTCTACCTGCACGACGCCGCGCTGCCCCGCCTCGACATGCAGCACGACGGCGACACGCTCAAGCTGCACTGGGTCACCGAACACGGCAAGCCGTTCCCGCTACCGGTGGAGGTACAGGTCGGCGGCACCGTGCGGACCGTGCCGATGACTCACGGCGAAGGCCAGTTGCAGGTGCCGGCCGGCAGCCTGCTGATCGTCGATCCGCATTCCAAACTGCTGCGCGAACTGCCGCACGTCGAGGCGTTCCAGCAGTGGATCAAGCAGCAGCGCGAGCAACGGCAGACGCCGAAACCGGTGAAGTCGACGACGGGTTGAACGCGCCGCCGGATCAGTTCATTGCATGAAAAAACCCGGCGCGAACGCCGGGTTTTTTCATGACCTGCCGCGAAGGATCGGCCGGATCAGTGCTGCGCCGTCGGCACAGAGGCTGGGCTAGCTGCCGTCGGCGCCAGCGCCGCCGTGCTGGAGAACTTGCCGTGATACGGCAGCACTTCGCTGGCCAGCTTCGGATCGGCCTTGATCATGCCGACCGCGTCGAACAGGATGTGCGCGGTCTCGTTGAGCTGCACGTCCTTCGCCTTCTTCGCGTCCTTCTCCTGCTTGAGTTCGCTCTTCAGGCTGCGTTCGTTCGCGTTGAGGCCATCGTCGAGATTGCTTTGCTCGTCGCTCAGCGTGGCATCGGTGCCGTCAATGGTCTTGTGACGGGTGCGGAAATCGGACTGGATCGCATCCTGCTGCTTGCGCTCGATCTCGCGCGTGGCGAAGTTCAGCGAGATCGAGGTCTTGTCGCGCATGGTCTTGTACTGCGCCAGTTCGTCGAGCATCAACTTCCACGCCGGCGACTTTGCCGCGCGCTCGTCGTGCCGCTGCAGCAGCTGCGGCAGGTAGGCGTTGAGGTTCGCCACCACCTGGTAGTCGGCCGGTGCGATCTGGGTCCACTTCAGCGCGTTGTCGTAGGTCGACTCGCCGAAGTCTTTGTCGTCGCCGCTCTTCGGGAACGCGATGTCCGGCGTCACACCCTTCAGCTGGGTGGAGCCGCCGTTGATGCGGAAGAATTCCTGGATGGTCATCTTCAGTTCGCCGAGCTGCGGCTTTTCGCTGTCACCCTGGGCGAAACGATCCAGATCGACCAGGTTCTGCACGGTGCCCTTGCCGAACGTCGGCTCGCCGACGATCAGGCCGCGATGGTAATCCTGGATCGCGGCGGAGAAGATTTCCGACGCCGACGCCGTGCCGCGGTTGACCAGCACCGCCAGCGGGCCGCTCCAGGCCATGCCCGGATCGTCGTCGCCCTGCACCTCGACCTCGCCCTTGGAGTCGCGCACCTGCACCACCGGACCCTTGTCGATGAACAGGCCGGTCAGCGAATTGGCTTCGGCCAGCGAGCCACCGCCGTTGTTGCGCAGGTCGACCACCACACCCTGCACGCCGGCGGTCTTGAGTTCGCCGAGCAGCCTGGCCACGTCGCGGGTTGCGCTCTTGAAGTCCTTGTCGCCGGCGCTGCGCGCGCCGAAGTCGGAGTAGAACGTGGGCAGTTCGATCACACCGATCTTGCGGGTGACGTCGCCGTCCTTGATCTCGACGATCTTCTTCTTCGCCGCCTGCTCCTCGATGCTGACCTTCTTGCGCACCAGCGTCACGATCTCGTGCTTGCCATCCACGCCGGTATCGGCCGGCAGGACTTCCAGCCGCACGGTGGTGTCTTTCTTGCCGCGGATGCGATTGACCACATCGTCCAGACGCCAGCCGATCACATCGACGATCGGGCCGTTGTCACCCTGACCGACGCCGACGATGCGATCACCGACCTGGATCTTGCCGGACTTGTTGGCCGGGCCGGCGGGCACCAACTCGCGAATCTGGGTGTAATCGTCGCGTGCCTGCAGCACCGCGCCGATGCCTTCCAGCGACAGCTTCATCGCGATGTCGAAGTTCTCCGCCGCGCGCGGGCCGAGGTAGTCGGTATGCGGATCCGTGGTTTCGGCATAGGAGGTCATGAAGGTCTGGAACGCATCCTCGCCATCGAGCTGCTTCACCCGCTCGACATAGCTGGCGTAACGCTTGTCCAGCGTCTTGCGGATCTCGGCGTCAGGCTTGCCGGCCAGCTTCAGGCGCAGCCAGTCGTTCTTGGTGCGCTGGCGCCACAAGGTGTCCAGTTCGGCCTGATCTTTCGGCCAGTCAGCATGCTCACGGTCGTACGTGTAGCTTTCGTCGACGGAAAAATCGAAGCCTTGCTTGAGCAGGCCGCGCGCGTAGGTCATCCGCTCGACCGCGCGCTGCACATACATGTTGAACACCGAGAACGGTGCGGACAGATCCTGGTTCCAGATCGCGTCGTCGAGCTTGGTTTTCAGCGGCGCGAACTTGGCCATGTCGACCTGGGTGAAAAACACCTTCTCGCTGTCGAGCAGCTTGAAGTAGGCCTTGTAGATGCGCGCCGACATCGCATCGTCGAGCGGCTGCGCGTCGTAGTGGAAGCGGGTCAGGAAACGCGCCGACAGCTGCGCGGCCTGCGCCTCGCCGGGTGTGGAGGTGAGCGGCCAGCTGGCCGCCTTGCGGCCGGTGCCGGCACCGAGATCGGCCGCCGACTGCGCGAAGACGCAGGTCGCGGAGAAGGCAAGCAGCAGGACCAGCGCGGGACGAAATTTCATGGGAATTCTCAAGCTGACTCGGTGACACCGGCTGCATGGGCCTGCAGGTCGGCGTGATAGGACGAACGCACCAGCGGACCGGAGGCGACGTGATGGAAACCCATCGCCTCACCGGCTACGCGCAGCGCCTCAAATTCTTCGGGAGTCCAGTAGCGCACCACCGGATGATGGTGCGGCGTGGGCTGCAGGTATTGGCCAATCGTGATCATTTCGACGTCATGCGCGCGTAAATCCCCCATCGTCTCGATCACCTGCTCCCAGGTTTCGCCCAGCCCCAGCATGATGCCGGACTTGGTCGGCACCTCGGGATGCTGCGCCTTGAAGCGCTTGAGCAGATCCAGCGACCACTGGTAGTCGGCGCCCGGGCGCACTTCGCGGTACAGGTGCGGCACGGTTTCCAGATTGTGATTGAACACGTCCGGCGGGAAGTCCTTCAGCACTTCCAGCGCGCGTTCCATGCGGCCTTTGCCGCGGAAGTCGGGCGTGAGGATCTCGATCTTGATGTTCGGGCTGGCATGACGCGTGGCGCGGATGCATGCAGCGAAATGCTCGGCGCCACCGTCACGCAGATCGTCGCGATCGACCGAGGTAATCACCACGTACTTCAGGCGCATGTCGCGGATCGTCTCGGCCAGCCGCGCCGGCTCCAGCGGATCGGGCGCGACCGGGCGGCCATGCGCCACGTCGCAGAACGAGCAGCGCCGCGTGCACACCTCGCCGAGGATCATGAAGGTAGCGGTGCCCTTGCTGAAGCACTCGTGGATGTTCGGGCAGCTGGCTTCCTCGCACACCGTGACCAACGCGTTTTCGCGCAGGCGCGCCTTCAGCTGTTGTACGGCGTTGCCTTGCGGCAGGCGCACGCGAATCCACGACGGCTTGCGCAGGGTCGGTACGTCGGTGTCGAAACCGGCGCGGTTCAGCGCGATCTTGTCGTTGCCGATCTGCTTTTCACCGGCAGGTGCACCGCTGACGACCGTGATCGGGATGACCTTTGGGGAAGAAGTGGAGATTTCGCTCATGTAGACAGCTCAGACCGCTGCACGAGCGGGGAGTTCGGGTAAGACGGGGGCAGCTGGCTCGGCGACAAAGCCGAACTGGCGGCAGAACTCCTCCACCAGCACGTCCTCGACCGTTGCCAGCTGCGACGGACCGCCCAAGTCTAGCAGTTGTGTGACCGCCAAACCCTTGTAACCGCAAGGGTTGATGCGCTGAAACGGCTCCAGGTCCATGGCCACGTTGAAGGCCAGCCCGTGAAAACTGCAGCCGCGCCGTACGCGCAGCCCCAGCGCGGCGACCTTGGCGTCCGCCACGTATACGCCCGGCGCGCCTTCGCGCCGCGCCGCCACGACGTTCCAGTGCGCCAGCGTATCGATCAGCGATTGCTCGATTCTGTTGACCAGCTCGCGCACACCCACGCCGACACGGCGCAGATCGATCAGCGGATAACCGACGATCTGGCCGGGGCCGTGATAGGTCACCTGGCCGCCGCGATCGACCGGTATCACTGGGATATCGCCCGGCGCCAGCACGTGTTCCAGCTTGCCGGCCTGGCCGAGAGTGAACACCGGGTCGTGTTCCAGCAGCCACAGCTCATCGGCCGTATCTGCCGTGCGATTGTCGGTGAACGCGCTCATCGCCTTCCAGGTCGCCTCGTACGATTGGCGGCCAAGACGGCGAATTTTCAGCGGCAACGACATGACGGGTGACCTGAGAAGAAGATTACGAGAGCGCACCCTGTGCGCGATCAGCGTTGCGGCGCAATACATCGCGCGCAGGGTGCGCTCCTGCAAAGACGGGACTCACATCGTGTAACGGATATTCGGATCGGCGCGCAGCGCGGCATGTGCGGCCTCGTACTGCTCACGGTGCTCGCAGCGAAAGCTCACCGTCACCGAGACGAAATTGCCGGCGCCGGAATGCCGGTGTCGCACGCTCTCGTGCAACACATGCAGGCCGGCGCGTTCCAGCAATTGCGGCACGTGGGTCGGCAGGTTTGCGCTGGCGCTGCCGACCGCGGTGATCTCGAACTCGCCAGGGAACTGGAAGCCCTTGCCGTCCTGCTTCGCCTTCGTGAAGTCGATCGGTTGCATTACTTCGCGCTCGGAGCCTGTTCGGTGTTGCCCTTGCTGCCGTGGAACCACAGCATGATGCTGTCCCACAGGCGCGAGAAGAAGCCGCCCTGCGGCGCTTCGTTCAAGGCGATCAGCGGCACGCTCTGCACCGGCTGGCCGGCCAGCGTGATGCGCAGCGTGCCGACCTGCTGACCCTTCTTGAACGGCGCGATCAGCGTGGCCGGAATGTCCATGGTGGCCTTGAGCTGGTCGTACTCGCCACGCTTGACCGTGACCAGCACGTTGTCGGCGACGCCCAGCGGCAGCTGGTTCGTGGCACCCTTCCACAACCGCGGCGTGGCCAGCGGCTTGCTGCTGTCGTACAGCTTATGCGTCTCGTAGAAACGGAAGCCGTAGTTGAGCAACGCCATCGCCGAATCGGCACGTGCTTTCTCGCTGCTGGCACCCATCACGATGGCGATCATGCGCGACTCGCCCTGCTTGGCCGACGCTGCCAGGCAGAAGCCGGCGGCAGCGGTATGCCCGGTCTTGATGCCGTCCACACTCGGGTCGCGCCACAGCAGCGTGTTGCGGTTGTGCTGTTTGATCCCGTTCCACTCGAACTCCTTCACCGCGGAGATCGCGTAATCCTCGGGAAAATCGTGGATCAGTGCACGCGACAGGATCGCCACGTCATGCGCGGTGGTGTAGTGGTTCTGGATCGGATAGCCCGACGCGTTCTGGAAATTCGAGTTGACCATGCCGAGCTGCTTGGCATACGCGTTCATCAGCCCAGCGAACGCCTGCTCGGAACCGGCGGTGTGTTCGGCCAGCGCGATCGCGGCGTCGTTGCCGGACTGGATGATCAGGCCGTACAGCAGATCCTTCAGCGGCACCTGGCTGTTGAGCTTGAGGAAACTGGTGGAGCCATCGGTGCCCGCACCGCCGCCGCGCCAGGCGTTCTCGCTGATGGTCACCGGATCGGTCATGTGGACCTTGCCGTTGGCGACTTCGGCCGAGACCGCGTAGTCGGTCATGATCTTGGTGATCGATGCCGGCTCCACGCGCAGATCCGGTTCCTTGCTGGCGAGGATCTGGCCGGTGGCGTAATCCATCAGCACCCAGCTCTTGCCGTCGACATCCGGCGGCGGCGGCACCGGCGCGTCAGGCACCACCGGGCGCGGCACTGGCGACGGCCGCGGCGGTGTCTGGGCAACAGCAACACCGACCAGCAACACGGCGGCGGCAAACGGAATCAGGCTACGGTGGAAAAATTTCATCGGGTCGTTCAGTCCAGTCTCTGAATATCGGCAAAAAAACCTGCCGAGTGATTAAAAAGGGATGCGCAAATCCTGCTCAGTCTACCGCGACCTGAGGCCGCGGCAGGCCCATGCCTTCGATCCGGGCGCTGACCTGGTCGGCGCGATCCACATCAGCCAGCGGCCCGACCCGCACGCGCCGCACGCGGCGACCGTTGACGTCGGCGTCCATCACCTGCACGTCGCCGAGGTTGGCCTGACGCAGGCGCTGCGCCAGCCGCTCGGCATTGTCCGCATCCGAGAACGCGCCCACCTGCAGGAAGATCCCCGGGTGTCCGGTTGTGACCACAGCCGGCGGCGGCAGTTCCTGCGCCGGGTGTCCGGGGTCGATGCCGCGCACCTCGACCAGGCCGGTACCCTTGGGCCAGATGCCGATCTTCACCGCTGCCGCGTAGGAAAGATCGATCACACGGTTCTGATGAAACGGGCCGCGGTCGTTGATCCGCACGATCACGCTCTTGCCGTTTTCCAGGTTGGTGACGCGCGCATAGCTGGGCAGTGGCAGCGTGGTGCTGGCCGCGCTGAACGCGTACATGTCGTAGGTCTCCAGGCTGGACGTCTTGTAGCCGTGGAACTTGTTGCCATAGAACGAGGCGATGCCGCGCTCGTCGTAGTCGCGCGCGCTGGGCAGCACGTTGTACGTGTGGCCGAGCACGCTGTACGGCGACTTGTTGCCGTACAGCGAACGCGGCTCGGCCTTCGGCACCGGTTCGACCAGTTTGCCGATGTCGGGTACGTCGCCCGGTACGCTGTCGTTGTCGTCGCGATAGCGGCTCTCTTGCGACTTGCTGAGGTCATCGCTGAAGCTATCCGCGCGACCGCGGCTGTCGCCAGCGGTGGTGCGGCCCGGTTCGTGGCGGCTTGCGGCACCGGCATGGGCAGGTCTCGTCTTCGCACCGCTGCAGCCAGCCAGCAGGATCAGCGCGGTCAGCAGCGCAACGCCCATCGCCCTCATCGTGCGGCATCCGCCTGAACCACGCCCGCGATGATGGCGGTGGCCAGCTGGTCGACTGCCATCGCATACAACGGGCTGCGGTTGTAGCGCGTGATCACGTAGAAATTCTGGAAGGTGAACCAGTACTCCGGCCCGTTCGGACCTTGCAACGTCTGCAGGCTGCTGGGCTCTGCTGGCGAAAGCCGTTGCAGCGGCGCGTAGCCCCACGCTTCGAGCTGTTCCAACGGCCACTGTGGCTTGGTGTCCTTCGCCGCGATCGGTCGCGCCGCCGCATCCGGTTGCGCCCGCGCCGCCACCGGGCCGCCATCGACCCAGCCGTGCTTCGCGAAGTAATTGGCGACACTGGCGAAGATGTCCGGCAGCGAGTTCTTCATGTCGATGTGACCGTCGCCATCGGCATCCACACCGAAGTCGCGGATGCTGTCGGGCATGAACTGGCCCCAACCTTGCGCACCGGCGTAGGAGCCTGTGAGCGTGTCCAGCGGGCCGGCCAGATGATTGTCCGGGAGTTCCAGCAGGGCCTTCAGCTCGCTGCGAAAAAATGTCGCCCGCGGCGGGTAATACAGGCCCAGCGTAACCAGCGCATCGAGCACCTTGTACTTGCCGGTGACACGACCGTAGAACGTCTCCACACCAACGATCGCCACGATGTACTGTGGCGCCACGCCGTACTGCTTCCCGATCTGCTCCAGCAGTGCACGGTGTTCGCGATAGAACGCGATGCCGTCGTCGATGCGCTGATCGGTCAGGAAGATCGGCCGGTAATCCTTCCACGGCTTGCCCTCGGCCGGGCGGCTGATCGCATCGAGGATACCCTGCTGCTGCTTCGCGCCATCAAGCAGCGCATTCAGTGCCTGCGGACTCTTGCCGGTATCGCGCGCCACCTCGCGCACCAGTGCGTCCTGACCGGGATGCGTTTCCGCCAGCGCCGGAGTCAGCGCGCCCATCCACAACAAGCTGAGGATGGTGAGGAAACGGGCCGGTCGCGGCGCAGGGGTAGCTGTCATGTGGAGGCTTCGCTCGCGGAAAACGATGTCATCGAAAGCCTAACACGCACGTCCGGGCAACTTCGGACGCCGCGCCGGCCGTGTTCATAGGTGCATCTTGCGGTTGGCGTGGATCGACATCAGCACGCCGAAACCGACCAGCAACGACACTGCCGAGGTGCCGCCGTAACTGATCATCGGCATCGGCACGCCGACCACCGGCAACATGCCGGCCACCATGCCGCCGTTGACGAACACGTAGACGAAGAAGCTCATGCCGATCGCACCGGCGAGCAGGCGCGAATAGGTGTCCCTCGCCTCCATCGCGATCCACAGGCAGCGGCCGATGATGAAGGCATACAGCGCGATCAACGCGCACACGCCGGCCAGGCCGAACTCCTCGGAAAACACCGCGAAGATGAAATCGGTGGTGTGTTCGGGCAGGAAGTCCAGCCGCGACTGCGTACTATGCTGCCAGCCCTTGCCGAAGACGCCGCCGGAACCCACGGCAATTTGCGACTGGATGATGTGCCAGCCGTTGCCGAGTGGATCGGATTCCGGATTGAGCAGGGTCAACACGCGATCGCGCTGGTACTGGTGCAGGAAGTGCCAGCCGACCGGAATCATCCCGCCGATCGCCGCCACCAGCGCACCAATGCGCCACCACGCCATGCCGGACAGGAACAGCGCGAACGCGCCGGCCGCGGTCACCAGCACGGCGGTGCCCAGATCCGGCTGCTTGAAGATCAACGCGGCCGGTATCGCGATCAGCACACCGACCACCGCGATGTCCTTCCAGCTCGGCGGCAGCTGGCGCGGATGCAGATACCAGGCGACCATCATCGGCATCGTCAGCTTGAGCAGTTCGGACGGCTGAAAGCGCATCACGCCCAGGTTCAACCAGCGATTGGCGCCGCGCCCTTCGCCGATGACAACCACCACCAGCAGCAACGCGGTACTGCCGGCATACAGCCACGGCGTCCAGCTGCGCAACGTCGATGGCGGGATGCGCGAGATCAGCAGCAACAGTACGCCACCCAGCACGAAGCGCGCGGCCTGGCCACCGACCAGCGCGAGGCTTTCATCACCTGCGCTGTACAGCGTGATCAGGCCGACCGTCGCCAGCGCGAACAGGCCGAGGGCCAGCGGGAGATCGATCCGCGGCCGGGTCAGGGTGCGGCGCAGGAAGCGGCGCAGACGTACCTGCATGGCCTCGATCATGGCGTCGCTCCGTCACTGCTGGATGGCTCTGCCGGCACGTCTTCGACAGGCGCCGTTCCATCACCTGGCGGCGTTGCCGGCTTGGGCAATGGCGTATCCACGGGTTGCACGCCACCCTTGGCGACCACCACCCACGCATCGAAAATCTTGCGCACGATCGGCCCCGAATCCAGGGCACCCCATGCGCCTGCTTCGAGGACGACGGCGGCGGCGATCTGCGGATCGTCCGCCGGGGTATAGGCCTCGAACCATGCGCGATGGCGCGTCGCCAGATAGGCTGTGTTCTTGTTCGTGTTATATGCCTCCGACGTACGCGAAAAACGCTCGGCGGTACCGCTCTTGCCGGCGATCAGATACGGGAAGCCGTCGTTCAGCTTTGCGTCCTTGCCGGTACCACTGGTAATCACCGCCCGCATGCCTTCGTTGATCACGTCCCAGTCGGAAGCTTTGCGGATCAACGATGGGCCGGTGGGCGGATTGGCCAGTGGTTGCGGCTGTGCTTCGCTCACTGCCTTGGTGGCCATCACCAGCCGCGGCTGATAGGGCACGCCATGTCCGGCCAGAGTGGCGACGGCATGACCAATCTGCAATGGAGTCACTTCCCAGTAACCCTGCCCAATGCCAGCGATCACGGTTTCGCCGGGAAACCAGCCGAATTTGCTGTGCTGGGCCTTCCACTCGCGCGAGGGCAGCACACCTTCGGATTCACCGAGCAGATCGATACCGGTCTTGCCGCCGAAACTGAAGCGACTCATCCAGGCGCTCAGTCGGTCGATGCCCAGATCCAGCGCCAGCTTGTAGAAGTAGGTGTTGGTCGACTTCTCGATCGCACGCACCATGTTGACCACGCCATTGCCGCCGCGGTCATCGTCGCGATAGCAACGCGTCTGCCCTGGCAGGCAGAATTCGCCGGTGGACAGCACCGTGTCTCCGGGTCGGCGCACGCCATACTCGAGCCCACCCAACGCGAGAAACGGTTTCACCGTGGAGCCGGGCGGATAGACGCCTTTCAGCGCGCGGTTGACCAGCGGTTTGTCCGGGTCGTTGGTCAACGCGCTGTAATCGACTTGACTGATGCCATTGACGAACAGGTTCGGATCGAACGCCGGAACGCTGACCATCGCCAGCACCTGGCCATTGCGCGGATCAATCGCCACGGCGGCGCCTGGTCGACCGGCGAATGCCGCCTCGGCAGCTTTTTGCATGCGTGCGTCGATGCTCAGGTACAGATTCCTGCCAGGTATCGGCGGATACGTCTGCAATACACGCTGGGTACGTCCATCGGCATTCACTTCGACTAGTTCGTAGCCCGGCGTGCCGTGCAACACATCCTCGTAGGATCGCTCGATGCCGCTGCGGCCGACATGGCTGGTGCCCTTGTAGCGCGCCGGATCGAGCCGATCGATGTCGTCAGCGTCGATGCGACTGACATAGCCCACGACATGTGCGAAAAGTCCACCGAGCGGATAACGTCGGGTCAGGTAAGGCACCACATCCACACCGGGAAAACGCCAGCGGTTCACCGCGAAGCGATCGATCTCGTCTTCGGTCAGGCGCATCTTCAGCGGCACACTGTCGAAGCGACGACTCTGCTTGAGCTGCTTCTTGAACGCGTCCAGATCATCCTGACCCAGCGGCACCACGTTGCCCAGCTCGGCCAGCAAAGCCGGCATGTCCTTGACCTGCTCGGGCACCACCTCGAGCCGGAACGCCGGCACATTGTCTGCCAGCAGCACACCGTTGCGGTCGTAGATCAACCCGCGCGCCGGCGGAATCACTCGCGGCTTGACGCTGTTGTTGGTCGAGCGCGTCACAAACTCGTCGTGACGCGTTACCTGCAGCAACATGTAGCGGCTGACCAGCAGGCAAAGACCGAGCAGGAGCAGCACAAAACCCACCACGGCGCGGCGCCGAAACAGCGTGCTTTCGCCGCGGGTGTCCTTGATCGATCGCCGGGTCTTCATGTCACTGGTTCATGTCTCATTGAATCCGCAGACGTGCGCGCAGATCGTCGAGCAGCAGGAACAGGAACGGCCACAGCGCGGCACCGACGAACGGCGAGATCCACCAGCTCGCCGGCGGCAGCGATGCGCCAGCCAGCACGCGCACAATCAGCAGCAGGATGCGGTCGTTCAACAGCAGTGCCAGCACCGCGAGCGCCTGCTGCCACATCGGGAAAAAACGCAGTCGCGAGCGGAAGCGCAGTGCGATGAAGACCAGCGCGCACAGCCGCAAGGCCTGCTCACCCAGCACCACGCCATTGAGCAGATCCGCCGCCAACCCCACCCCGAATGCCAGCCCCAGGGTGACCCGATCCTCCGACTCCAGCGACCAGTACAGCAGGATCAGCGCCGGCCAGTACGGCTTGAACGGCTCCAGAACGCCGGGCAGCGGTACCAGCATCGACACCAGCGCAAACACCAGCGTGCCGATGAACCACCACAGGCTCAGGCGCTGCTTGTTCATCGCGGCACTCCGCTGGTCGCAGGTGACGTCGGTCTGGCCGCCGGCACGGCTGGCTGGCCCGTCGGCACGGTCGACGTATCGCCGTTGATCGGCGCCAGATCGCTGGGTGGCCCCATCGATTTCACCGGAGCCGGCGGCCCATCGGGCTCGGCCTGATCGTGCAGCAGCAGCACATCCTCACTGCGATCGATATCCGCAGCTGGCCTTGCCTGCGCCACCAGAAACATGCCGGTGGCGGCCGGCGCCACCGAGACGATCTCGCCCACCGGGAAACCCGGTGGGAAACGCCCACCGAGGCCGGAGGTAAACAACTTGTCGCCCGCGCGCAGGTCGGCCGCCAGGGGAATGTTGGGCAGGCTGAGTTGATCGCCGTCACGCGAACCATAGGCCACGGTGCGCAGGCCGGTGCGCTCGATTACCACCGGAATCGCGTGCGCCGGATCGGTGATCAGCATCACCACCGCAGTGGTTGGCAGTACTTCTTTCACCTGGCCCATCACGCCGTGCGCGTCGATCACCGGCTGGCCCGGCTTGACGCCGTCGCGGGCACCCACGTTCAAGGTCAGCCGGTAGCGATAGGCACCCAGATCCACGGTGATCACCCGTGCCAGCTGCACGTTGAGTTCCAGGCTGTGCTGGGTATCCAACAGTTCCTTCAGGCGCTGATTCTGTTCGGCGACCGCAGCCATCCGGTTCAACTTCGCGTTGGCCAGCAGCAGATCTTCGCGCAGGCGCTGGTTCTGCTCGGTCAGTCGCTGGCGATCGGCAAACGCGACGCTTACGGTGCGCACACCGGCCGCCGGCAAACCCGCCAGCCGATACACCGGCTCCACCACCGCCGCCGCACCATAACGCAGGCGCCACAGCCAGCCGTTGCGATGGTCGAGCACCATCAGCACTACGGCCAGCGCGAGATAGACGATCAGCCGTAGCGTGCCGGCTGCATTGCCGGCAAACAGGGGCGAGGACTCATCGCGCGCACGCGCCATGGTCGCGCCTTATTCGGGCGCGAAGAAATCGCTGCCGTGCTGATCGATCAGCTCCAGCGCCTTGCCGCCGCCACGTGCCACGCAGGTCAGCGGATCGTCTGCCACCTGCACGTGCAGGCCGGTTTCCTCGGAGATCAGACGATCCAGGTCACGCAGCAGCGCACCGCCGCCGGTCAGCACGATGCCGCGCTCGGCGACGTCGGAGCACAGCTCCGGCGGGGTCTGCTCCAGCGCTGACTTCACCGCCGCCACGATGCCGGCGAGCGGCTCGTGCAGCGCTTCGAGAATCTCGTTGGAGTTGATCGTGAACATGCGCGGCACGCCCTCGGCCAGGTTGCGGCCGGAGATCTCGATCTCCTTGACCTGCGCCTGCGGGAATGCGCAGCCGATCTGCAGCTTGATCTTCTCGGCAGTGGATTCACCGATCAGGGTGCCGTGGTTGCGTCGCACATAGTTGATGATCGCCTCGTCGAAGCGATCGCCGCCGACGCGCACCGACTGCGAGTAGACGATACCGTTGAGCGAGATCACCGCCACTTCAGAGGTGCCGCCACCGATGTCCAGCACCATCGCGCCACGCGCCTCGTGCACCGGAATGCCGGCACCGATCGCCGCCGCCATCGGCTCCTCGATCAGGAACACGTCGCGCGCACCTGCACCTTCGGCCGATTCCTTGATCGCGCGACGCTCGACCTGGGTCGAACCGCACGGCACGCAGACCAGCACGCGCGGGCTCGGCCGCAGGAAGCGCGACTTGTGCACCTGCTTGATGAAGTGCTGCAGCATCGCCTCGGTCATGGTGAAGTCGGCGATCACGCCGTCCTTCATCGGACGCACCGTGGCGATGTTGCCCGGCGTACGGCCGAGCATGCGTTTGGCGTCGCTGCCGACCGCCGCGATCGTGCGCGGGCCGCCGGGGCCGCGATCCTGCCGGATCGCCACCACCGATGGCTCGTTCAACACGATGCCCTGACCACGCACATAGATCAGCGTGTTGGCCGTGCCGAGGTCGATGGAGATGTCGTTGGAAAAAATCCCGCGAAACTTCTTGAACATGGGTCCGCCGTGGGTCGGCTTGGCTAAAAAGTAAGCTCGCCAGTCTAGTCAGCGTGGCCCGCATGCGCAAGGACAATAACGTTAAGAAACCCTTTCACAACACCGCCATAAGCGCATTTCCTGTACCTCGGAGTGAACTCTGCGTCGCTGCAAAAAGTCGCCAACGCGGGCAGATGACGGTACGATTCCACCCTTTGACCGGAGCATCCGGTTTGGCTATCGGCCAACCGCGGCACTCGCGGCCTTTCCACCTTGCCCGGGGACTCCCGCACTCATGCCTGCCGTCATCTGCGGATCGCTCGCCTACGACACCATCATGGTGTTCCAGGATCAGTTCAAGAATCACATCCTGCCCGATCAGATGCATATTCTGAACGTGTCGTTCCTGGTTCCGCGGATGCGCCGCGAGTTCGGCGGTTGCGCCGGCAACATCGCCTACAACCTCAAGCTGCTCGGCGGCGATCCGTTGCCGGTGGCGGCCGTGGGTCAGGACTTCGCGCCGTACCGCAAGCACCTGGAGCAATGCGGCATCCGGCTCGACTGCGTACGCGAATTCGACGATCAGTTCACCCCGCAGTGCTTCATCACCACGGATCTGGACAACAACCAGATCACCGCCTTCCATCCCGGTGCGATGTCGAGTGCGCAGGAAAACCACGTGCGCGACATTCCCGGGGTCGACATCGCGATCGTCGCGCCCGACGGCCGCGAGGCGATGCTGCAACACGTCGACGAGTTCGCCGCACGCGGCGTGCCGTTCATCTTCGATCCGGGCCAGGCGATGCCGTTGTTCAGCGGCGACGAATTCCGCGCAATGATCGCCAAGTCCACCTATGTGATCGTCAACGACTACGAATCGCAGCTGCTGCAGACCCGCACCGGCTGGAGCGCCGCCGAAATCGCCGCGCAGGTGACGGCGTACATCGTGACCCAGGGACCGCACGGCTCGATGATCCATGTCGGCAGCGAAACCCATCACATACCGCCGGCACGCGAACGCCAGATCGTGGATCCGACCGGGTGCGGCGACGCTTATCGGGCCGGCCTGATCTTCGGCATCATGCGCAAGCTGGACTGGCCGACGATTGGACGCATGGCTTCGCTGATGGGCGCGCTGAAGGTCGAGCACCCCGGCACCCAGAACCAGCGTTTCAGCTATACCGAGTTCGCCGTGGAGTTCCTCGATCAGTTCGGTTACGCACTGGATTGATTGCCCCGCATGTTTGATGACGAGGCTCCCGTTTCACCGCGGGGGCCTCGTTCGTTTCAATCAACGCGAAAACCGATGGTGGCATTCACTGCCTTCTGCCAGCCACTATAGAGACGCTCGCGGGTAGGCTCGTCCATCCCGGGCTGAAAGCGCCGATCCATCTGCCACAGCGCTGCGATCTGCGCGCGACTCTCCCAGAAGCCCACTGCCAGTCCCGCCAGATAGGCCGCACCCAGCGCGGTGGTCTCGGCCACCCGCGGACGCATTACCGGCACGCCGAGCATGTCGCTCTGGAACTGCGCCATGAAGTCGTTGGCGATCGCGCCGCCGTCGGCGCGCAACTCTTTCAACGGAATGCCGGCATCCGCCTCCATCGCGGCCAGCACATCGCGCGACTGATAGGCCATCGACTCCAGCGCGGCACGCACCACATGCTCCTTGCGTGTACCGCGCGACAAACCGAACATCGCGCCGCGCACGTCGCTGCGCCAATACGGGGCGCCCAGCCCCACGAATGCCGGCACCAGGTACACGCCCTCGCTGGAAGGCACGCTCTCTGCGCAGGCTTGCGAATCGCCGGCGTGCTCAAGCATCTGCAGGCCATCGCGCAGCCACTGCACCACCGAGCCGGCGACGAATATGCTTCCTTCGAGCGCGTACTCGATCGTGCCATCCACTTCCCATGCAATCGTGGTCAACAGCCCATGCCGCGACGGCACCGCCTGTGTCCCCGTATTCATCAGCATGAAGCAGCCGGTGCCATAGGTGTTCTTGGCCATGCCCGGCTCGAAGCAGGCCTGACCGAACAGCGCCGCCTGCTGATCGCCGGCCATTCCGCTGATCGGTACGCCTGCGGGAAGTCCCGGAAAAGCCGCGGTATACCCATAGACATCGCTGCTGGAGAGTACCTTCGGCAACATGCTGCGCGGAATATCCAGCATGCGCAGCAGCTCGTCGCTCCAGCATCGCGCGTGGATGTCGAACAGCAACGTACGCGCGGCATTGCTGACGTCGGTGACATGCAGCTTGCCGCCGCTGAGGTTCCAGATCAGCCAGCTATCGATCGTGCCGAACAACAGATCGCCGCGTGCCGCCCGGGCGCGGGCACCGTCTACGTGATCGAGGATCCAGCGGATCTTGCTGCCGGAGAAATACGCATCGATCAGCAGCCCGGTCTTTTCACGCACCAAGGGTGCGTAGCCATCCGCTTCCAGCCGCTCGCAGATCGCCAGGCTTTGCCGCGACTGCCACACGATCGCGTTGTAAACCGGCTGGCCGGTATGCCGATCCCATACCACCGTCGTCTCGCGCTGGTTGGTGATGCCGATGCCAGCCAGTTCACCCGGCTCGATTCGGGCAGCGGCAAGCAGGTCAGCGACCGTGGTCAGCACGCTCGCGAGAATTTCGTGCGGATCGTGCTCCACCCAGCCCGGCTGCGGAAAAATCTGGCGAAATTCGCGTTGCGCCGATCCAGCAACCGTGCCCGTGCGATCAAACAGCATCGCGCGTGAACTGGTCGTGCCCTGATCTATCGCCAGTATGTAGCGCTGTTCCACGAGCCGTCCCTTCGATACCCGCATTACGGACTTGTCAGCGAAGAGTAACAACCCAACGGCACGCGGGGCACGCTCCCGCGCACTGCTGCGCAAAGAATAACCCCCACCGTTACCGGTGAGGGTTGTTCCGTATAAGGCCCGGTGACCTGCTGCGATGTGCTATCGCAATCGCACAACCATGTAAACGCCATAAAGACGAAGGCCTCCCCGAATGGGGAGGCCTTCTAGGATAAAGCCCCTGGCGGTGACCTACTCTTGCATGGCAAAGCCACACTACCATCGGCGCATGCGCGTTTCACTTCTGAGTTCG